>Ga0209692_10000180_pt1 | contig 202198 bp, 175 predicted proteins | sample tdDd472_FD_187129 | JGI IMG/M metagenome (GOLD analysis project Ga0209692, IMG submission 187129) | Marine sediment microbial communities from the Atlantic coast under amendment with organic carbon and nitrate - tdDd47.2 (SPAdes)... | ecosystem: Environmental > Aquatic > Marine > Coastal >... | reverse complement strand
AAAGAACCATGTAGATGTACCAGTGGCGAGTGGAGTATATTTAATACATGTAGATGTACCAGATGTAGGAGAGAGAACATTAAAATGGTATGGTATTATGAAACCTACTGATTTAAACGGATTTTAAGAAAAATTATAAAGAAAGATTACAATATATACTTTGAATATGAAGAAAATTAAAATAGCATTATTGTTTGTTGGAGTTTGTTGTTCAATCAACACTTTTGCAGGAAACAAAGATAGAGCTGGTGAAGCAGGAGCTTCTCAATTGCTAATAAATCCATGGACTAGAAGTGCAGGGTTTGCTGGAGCAAATACAGCTTCTGCAATTGGTCTTGAAGCAATGGGGTTGAATATTGCAGGTATGGCTTTTACTAAAAAGACAGAACTATTAGTAAATCATAAAAGATATTTAGTTGGTAGTGATGTTAATATAAATAGTTTTGGTTTCTCACAAAAGTTAGGAGAAGCTGGTGTATTAGGAGTTTCTGTTATGTCTATGAGTTTTGGAGATATAGATATTACAGAAGTTGATTTGCCAGAAGGGGGGATAGGAACTTTTTCACCTTCATATACTACTATTGATGCAGGTTTTGCTAAGAAATTTTCTAACAGTATTTCAGGTGGGATAGGTGTAAGAATAATAAGTGAATCTATTGCTAATGCTTCCGCAAGAGGTTTTGCTTTTGATGCAGGAGTTAGATATGTTACTGGAGAAAATGATAATGTTAAATTTGGTATTTCATTAAAAAATGTTGGTCCAAGTATGAATTATAATGGAGATGGTATCTCTTTTACTGCTGTAGCACAATCTGCTTTTGGGACTAACTATTTAACTACAAAAGATCATAGAACAGCCTCGTACCAGTTACCTTCATTATTAAATATCGGTGCTTCTTACGATTTTTATTTAGCTCCACAAACTGATAGTACTAGTAGTGAAATTACTTCTGATCATAGAATTACTGTAGCAGGTAACTTTACTTCCAATTCATTTACAAAAGATCAATATAGGATTGGTGTTGAATATGGATTTAAAAATATGTTTATGCTGAGAGGTGGATATGTTTTAGAACAAGGAACTTGGTTTGATTCTGAAAAAAGAACTTCAGCTTATACAGGACCTGCTTTTGGTGCATCGTTTGTTGCTCCACTAGGTAAAAAGGGAACTACTTTTGGATTGCATTATGCATATCAAATGACTGAAAGTTTTGATGGAACACACAGTATCGGTATTCGATTAGATTTATAATTAAGAGTAAAATATCACACAATATTAAAGAGAACTCTAATTAGAGTTCTCTTTTTCGCTTTAAAAGAATTAAGTTATGTCACAAGTTAACTATTATACAGAAGAAGGATTAAATAAACTCAATGAAGAATTAGAACAATTGAAAAATGTTGAGAGACCTAGAATTTCGGCACAAATAGCTGAGGCAAGAGATAAAGGAGATTTATCAGAAAATGCTGAATATGATGCAGCAAAAGAAGCACAAGGTTTATTAGAGTTGAAAATTTCTAAGTTAGAAACAATAATTTCTACTGCAAGAATTGTTGATGAATCTCAGTTAGATACTTCAAAAGCATTGATTTTATCTAAAGTTAAAATTAAAAATGTGGCTAATGGCGCTGTAATGGAATATACTTTAGTATCTGAAAAAGAAGCAGATTTGAAACAAAAAAAGATTTCAGTAGATTCTCCAATAGGTGAAGGTTTATTAGGAAAATCTGTTGGGGATATTGCAGAGGTAAAAGTTCCTACAGGTATTATGAAATTTGAGGTAATAGAAATATCTAGATAATGAACTCTATTTTTACTAAAATAATTAATAGAGAAATACCTGCTTATATTGTTGAGGAGAATGACGATTATATAGCTTTTTTAGACGTATTTCCTTTAGCAAAAGGACATACTTTGATAGTGCCTAAAAAAGAAGTTGATTATATTTTTGATTTAGACGATGAAACTTATTTAGGCTTACAAAAATTTGCAAAACAAGTTGCTGTTAAGCTCAAAAAAGTTATGCCATGCGAAAGAATTGGTGTTGCGGTAATAGGTTTAGAAGTCCCTCATACACATATTCATTTAGTGCCTATTAATAATGTTTCAGATATTGATTTTTCAAGACCTAAATTGAAATTTTCGGAAGAAGAATTTAAAGGAATTCAACAAAAAATTATTGAAGCTAAGATTTAGTTCGTTTGGGATTTTGTTTAACAAAAGCATCCCACCCTGAATAAGATTTTTGAGATTGTGGCTTTCCCATTTGAAAATAATGACAAACAGCTACGGCTAAACCATCAGTAGCATCCAAATGTTTGGGTAAAGCTTTTAATTTTAATATGTTAACCAACATCCCTGCAACTTGTTCTTTAGAAGCAGTTCCTTTACCTGTAATAGATTGCTTGATTTTTCGAGGAGCATATTCTGTAACGGGAATATCTTTTGCTAACGCAGCAGCCATAGAAATTCCCTGAGCTCTACCTAACTTTAGCATTGATTGTGCATTTTTTCCCATAAAGGGAGCTTCAATTGCAAATTCATCAGGTTTGTATTCTGAAATTAAATACTGTGTTCTTTCAAAGATTTTACTCAACCGCATAAAATGGTCATCTATTTTATTTAATTCAATAGAACCCATAGCTAACAAATTAATTTTATTATCAATAATTTGAATAACACCATAACCCATTACGGTAGTTCCAGGGTCAATTCCTAATATTATTTTATCTTTAATCACAATAACAAAGTTAAACGTATTAATTTAACACAATAAAAATTGATTTATTGGTTAGCACAAGCTCATACAAATATATTAATTTACTATTCAGGATAACTCTTGGAATAGGAGCAGTTATTTACATCTACTTTAAGTTAAAAGATGAATGGTTGATTGCACTTAATAAAGTTAAATTATCAGAAGTAAATGTTGGGCTATTATTTATAGCTTTTTTGCTAGTTTTTATAAATTGGGGTATGGAAGCTTTAAAATGGAAATATGCCATTCATAATTCAGTTAAAATTTCATTTTTTAAGGCTTTTAAGTTTACACTAACCGGAATTACTGCAGGATTATTAACCCCAAATAGGGTAGGCGAAATTCCTTTTAGAGCATTAATGCTAGGAAAAAATAAGTTTAAAGAAGTTACTTTAAAAACAATACTCTCTAGTTATAGCCAAGCATTAGTTACGGTAATTATTGGAACCGTTGGGCTATTATTTATGCAAGACTTATTTATATTTAAGATAGATGTTAAAATAATTTGTGCGGTATTAGTATTATGCTGTGTATTTATGTTATTGTTATACTTTAAAGTTGGAGGGTTTATTTCTCTTTTAGAAAAAATAAAGTATTTTAAAAACAAACAAATTGGAGAAGCAATTAATTCATTTTCAGAACAATCGTTAGTTATTATATTGTTTTTTAGCTTAATACGATATATGGTATTTTCGATACAATATTATATTATTTTAAATGCTTTTAATATTGAATTTTCTACAGCCAGTACCATTTTATTAATACCTGTTTGTTTTATGTTAGCTTCAATTATTCCAACAATACTAATTTCCGAAATTGCAGTTAGAGCTTCTGTTGCTATTTTTGTTTTTGGTATCATTTCCGATTTAGATGTTTCTATTATGGCTGCATCTATTACTTTATGGGGTTTAAATGTAGCTTTTCCAGCATTGTTGGGAATGTTTAATTTACAACAGATTAAAATTTTATCTGCATCTTGATTTATTTTGTCACAATAATATCAGTTATAACTTTACTTTATTGTTGCTCAATACTATGGGTATCTATTGGTTTTTATCGTGAACAAAAAAATGAAAACAAACATAAAAGTGATGTTGGTATTTCTGTAATAATTCCTGTTAGAAACGAAGAAAAAAGAATCTTAAACTGTTTAAACTTCTTAAATAATCAAGACTATAATAAATCTAAATTTGAATTAATAGTAGTGGATGATCATTCTTTAGATGAAAGTGTAAATGTGATAAAAGCATATTTAGATAGTGTTACTTTTAGTTGCGAGATATATAATTTAAGTGATAAAACATCCAAGAAAGAAGCTCTAAAACTAGGAGTAGAAAAGGCTAACTATTCTATTATTGCAACTACCGATGCTGATTGTGAACTTCCAAAAAATTGGTTAAAAAATATCGCCAATAATATTAGTGAAACAGATATGTTGCTTGGACCAATAATGTTTAAAAACAATAAAGGGTTTTTAAATAAGTTTCAATTGTTAGATATGATGGCAATGCAAGGAATAGAATTTGGAACATTACATTTTGGATTTCCTACTTTAAATAATGCAGCTAACCTTACATACCAAAAAGAAGCTCTAACTCAAGTAAAAGGTTTTGATGAGCATAAAACCCCTTCGGGAGATGATGTGTTTTTGTTAGAACGATTTATTCAAAACAATAAAAAAGTAAAAGGGTTCTTAAATAAAAAACATATTGTTGAAACAGTGCCAGAAATAGGATTGATTAATTTCTTAAATCAACGATTAAGGTGGGCATCAAAAGCCAAATATTATAAAAACAGGATGTTAATTTATTTTAGCACAATTATTCTATTTCAGAATACAATTATGTTGTTTATCTATTCAGCTTTACCTTTTGTCGAAAATTATTTAAACATATTAGTAATCTTGATGCTAAGTAAGTGGTTGATTGATTTTATATTATTATTTTTGGTTGCTTCTTTTTTTGAAAAAAGAAAGGCGTTATTTTATTTTATTCCTGTTCAATTGATCTATCCGATGTACCTATTGATTGTATGGTTAGCATCATTAACAACTAGTTATAACTGGAAGGAAAGAAAATATTAATGAGTAGAAAGAAAAAAGACATAGCATCAAAATCCTTATCTAAAATTGCTTGGCAGCGATTAAAAAAGAATAAACTTGCATTATTTGGTATAGTAATCATTGTGTTTGCTTTTATTGTTGCTGTTATGGGACCAATGATTCGTCCAGATGGTACGCCAATGGCAAACGATCAAATTTTAGAAATTACTACTAAAGAGCCAGGTTTTTCTGTAGAACTTTTAAAGGTTAAGAAAAATAAAAAAAAGTCAGAAACTAGTATTTGGGAATATGTGAATACTGGTGTAGCTAATGATTTTACAGCTGTCCCTATTTATGATTATAGTTTTGAAGGGTATAATTTAGTAGTAGAAAAATATACTGGTGGAGATGTGAATGATGGACAAATTATGAAATATAATTTAGCCGATATTGTTTATGCGGTTGATCATAATGAAATTGTTGAAAATAATGGTTTTTTAGATTTCTATACCATTGATGATGGTAAAAAACACATTTCTATTAAAGAATTAAAAGAAGAAGTTCAAAATAATCATATAGTTACCGAAAGCTATGTTTTAGGAACAGATAAATATGGTAGAGATTTGTTGAGTAGGTTAATGGCAGGGACATGGATATCATTATCAGTAGGTTTTATATCAGTTTTTATTTCATTATTTATAGGAATTACATTAGGAGCATTGGCAGGTTATTTTAGAGGTTGGATAGATGATGTTGTAATGTGGTTTATAAATGTAGTTTGGTCTATACCAACATTATTGTTAGTAATAGCAATTACAATGGCTTTAGGAAAAGGAACAACACAAGTATTTATTGCTGTTGGATTAACAATGTGGGTAGAAGTAGCAAGGGTAGTGAGAGGACAAATGTTAAGTTTAAGAGAAAAAGAATTTGTGGAAGCTGGTAGAGCTTTAGGTTTTACAAACGGAAGAATAATTTTTAAGCACATGATACCAAATGTGTTAGGTCCTGTTATTGTGATTTCTGCAATTAATTTTGCTGCAGCAATTTTAATTGAGGCAGGGTTAAGTTTTTTAGGAATAGGAGCACAGCCACCGCAAGCTACTTGGGGTAAAATTATTGCAGAACATAAAGGCTACTTAATTACAGGAAAAGCATACTTAGCAGTATTGCCAGGTATTGCTATTGTATTAATGGTTTTAGCTTTTGTTTTGGTAGGAAATGGGTTAAGAGATGCACTTGATTCTAAAACAGTAGATGCAGGACCTGCGGCTGTTTAAAATAGCATAAGTGCAGCAATATAAATTATCATTCCAATTAACATCATAAATAAAGTATAAGGTAAAATTTCTTTTGCTTTTAATCCTGTGATACCTAATAATGGCAATGCCCAAAAAGGTTGTAGCATATTGGTTAACTGATCGCCATAAGCTAATGCCATAATACTTTTGGGCAAAGATAACCCTAAATCTAATGCAGATTGGATTATAATCGGACCTTGAACGGCCCACTGTCCACCTCCACTAGGAACAAAAATATTAACCAATCCAGCACTAAAAAAAGTATAAATAGGATAGCTTGTTTCTGTAGATATGGACACGAAAAAGTCGGCAATTTCGTTAACCAAACCAGAGCTTTTCATAATACCCATAATACCAAAGTATAAAGGAAACTGTATTAATATTCCGGAAGCTCCGCCAATAGCTTTATCTAAAGCTTTTAAAAATTGTATAATATTTTTATGAAGCAATAAAGCCAATGTAAATAATAGTAGATTAATATTGTTTGGATTAAAGAATTTAAGCAAATCAAATTCATAGGTTACCGTTATTTTATGTCCGATATAAAACAATAAAACAGCACCAAAAATTAATGTAAACAACCTAGAGTAATCTAATTTTTCAGCCCCTTCTTTTAAATTATTTGCTTCTTCTTGCTTATCATCAGCAGTAATGCTTATGGTTTCAGATTTGCTTTTTTTGCCTAACCAATACATAGCAAGTGGTAAAACCAATACTAATAAAATCATCACAAAAATATTCATAGAAGAACCTACGGTTTCCCAATAAGTAATTTGTTCTGGTAAAATTGTTAGTTGGTTTTCTGGTAAAATTCCAGTCATCATTGTTTTTAAATGACCAGGTTCTGCAACTTTTGCTAATGACGAACCTGATAAGCCTCCATGCCAAACCATTAAGCCAGAATAACCAGCAGCACCAATAATGGCATAATTTATTTTAATATTTAATTTAGAAGCATGCTCACCAACCTTACGAGCGAAAATTGCTCCAAATATTAAGCCTAAGCCCCAATTAAATAATCCTACTAAAACAGTAAGTAATGTAACTAAGGCAGCAGCTTTAGCTGTGCTGTTACAACTTTTAACAGCTAAACTAATAATGCTGTTTACAGGTTTTGTTAAAGCTAAAATATGCCCTAAAACCAACATTAACATCATTTGCATCGCAAAAACCATTAAGCCACTATTCCAAATACCTTCTTCCCAATATTTTAAAAGTTGGATGGAATAACTACTAGCTGTTTCTGTATTTGGTTGAGTAATAAAAAAGGCAATAAAAAAAGTAACAACTGTTAATAATATTGCAATTGTAAATGGAGTAGGAAGTAGGTATTTAAACGCTTTGGTATATTTGTCGGTAAAGCCCACTATTTACCTTTTTCAGAGTTAATAATATGTTTAATTTGTTTTTCAAAGGTAGGTATCACTTCCTCCACAACACCCCACACTGCCCATAAATCAACTCCAATATAGTCATGAATTAGCTTGTCTCTCATTCCTGCAATTTTTTTCCACTCTATTTCAGAGTATTTCTCTCTAAAATTCTTAGGGATTTGCTTTGTTGCTTCTCCAATTATTTCAAAATTTCTTATTACAGCATCTTGAATTATTTCATTAGAAAGAAAACTATCTTCATTAACATTAATTGTATAAGATTTTATTTTGTTGATACAATTTAAAATGTGTTCAATATAAATAATAGGGTCTTTTTCCACTAGATTAATTGAATTAAATCTCTATCAATAAATTTCTGTAATTTTTTATGAACAGACTGTTTGGTAACTAAATCTACTTTTATGCCTAATATATTGGATAATTCTTGTTCTAACCCAATTATCTCTATTAGGTTAACTCTAGTATTAAAATCAATTAGTATATCTAAATCACTATTTGAGTTAGATTCGTTACGGGCATAAGAACCAAATATACCAACCATTTTAGGGTTGTATTTTTTTGTAATTTGTTTAATGTTTTCTATTTGTTTTTCAGAAATCATATAATCAAAGATACAAATTAAATGCTTTGGTGTATTTATAGGTAAAGCTCATTTATCCCAATAAAACTTTCCAAGCATCCATTACTTGGTTGTTGGCTAACAGGTCTTTAGCAACTTGATGCTTTTCTCCATTTGGAGCTTCATAATCATCAATTTCTTCTTGTGTTGGAAATGCTTCAATGCTGCCGAGTAACCCTAAGTCGTTACCAGTTAAAATTGTACTATTTCTTATATCTTCGGGTATTTTATCTACACCAATACCAATGGTTGTTATAGGTTTTTGAATTTCAAACATAGAATTTTCATCAGCTCTGCAATACCAGTTTCCACCCATACGGCTAACCAAATCAATTTTATGCTGGTCTATCATCCCTTTATCATCCAATATATCTTCTTTAATGTGAATTCGTAAAACTTCACAAATAACCAAGTTACCTGCACCTCCATTTTGACCTAACTCAACAACATCGTTTACCTTACATTCAAACTGAACGGGAGATTCTTTAACTCTAAAAGGTTTTATAGTTTCTGAAGCAATAGGAGTTAGTCCCGATTTTTCAAACTCATCAATATCAGCACTATAAGGAGAGCTTGATAAAGACATTTGCTGAACAATTGGATAATTAACAATGTTAATTACAACTTCTTTGGTTGCTTTTACATTATCGAATGTATTTTTAGTAGCTCCTGTTCTTCCACTACGAGCAGGAGAAAATACCATAATTGGCGGATTAGCACTAAACACATTAAAAAAGCTAAATGGACTCAAATTTTTAACTCCATTTTCATCTACTGTGCTAGCAAAAGCAATTGGTCTTGGACCTACAGCACCTAATAAATAGTGGTGCAGTTTGGGTACTTCTATTTCTTTAGGATTTATTGTAAGCATTTATTGTATTTTAAAATTCTTTTAAGGAAAAACAACTTCGTACGATAAGTTATAAATTTTTGCAGTAGCTTTATTATCGCAACCTGAACCAAAATCTAAAATTCGTGGTTGTTTATTTTCTGGACTAACTGTAGCAGTTCCTGAACTTATCCAATTACAGTTTCCAAGTAAGGTTAAGTCGGAATTTAAAAGCGTTGTAAAATCGTTTCCTGCAAAGGCTCTACCTGTAGATGAACCATTTATTAGATAAGTATCGTCATTAGTTGTTGCTGTGGTTTCTCCACTAGTAACTTTAATGGTTTGATTTGCATTCCAACTTAAAATACGCTCTTTTGCATTTTTAATGTTGATGTTGCTAAAATTAATGTTGTAATTGGCTTCGTTATTAATTATTCCATTAAAACTATAGCCGATAGTTCCTGTAATTGGATAACCATTGTATGAGTAGTTGTTTAAAGTAATGGCTACACTGCTTCCTAAATTATCGTATTTATTAGTAAAAGCAGCTATAATGCTACCTGTTTGATTGTTACAAGCACCATTAAACTGTATGGTAATGGTCTTAGGCGAGCTAGTTGTATCTACAATTAACGTATCACAACCAAAAAGGGTAGTGGTATCGGTTAAATGATTAACAGCAATTCCTTTTGAGCTAAGCGCAGCCTGATGAACAACTTTAAATATGTTGTAAGCATAAGATTGAACTGTTGCATAATCTTCGCACGAGTTTATTGTAGTATCGTTATCTCTGTCAGAATCTTTACAACCAATAAATAAAACACTACTGGTTATCAATATGATTAATAGCTTTCTCATAATTAACGATTAGGGTTAGCTAAAATTAGTTCATTTTTTCATAAACAACAAATGAGTGTTTATAAGGATTTTTCTCATCGGCTTCAACGGTAAGCTCACTTATTTGTTTCCAAACCGTTTTGTCTATTTCAGGGAAAAAGGTGTCTGCATCAAATGTTTCGTGTACATGTGTTACATACATCCTATCAATTAGGTGTTCCTCCAAAACTTCTTTATAAATCTGACCACCTCCAATAATAAAAATTTCTTCTCGTTCAATTTCTAAAGCATGCTCAACAGCATCTTGTATGTTGTGCTTTACAATACAGCCTTCTTCTTTAAAGTCGGTATTTCTTGTTAAAACAATGTTGTTTCGATTAACAAGTGGGCGGTATTTCTCTGGTATAGAAATGTAATTTTTACGACCAGTAATAATGGTATGGTTTAAGGTTTTTTCCTTAAAATACTTCATGTCGTTTGGTAAGTGCCAAAGTAAATCGTTGTTTTTACCAATGCCATTGTTTTCTGCAATAGCTACAATTAATGAAACTCTCATTTGGTTAACCATTTATTAAATACAGCATTCTTTTTCTCAGTATCGCTAAAAATGTAGTATTGGGTGCTTCCTTTTTCTTTTAAAGGAAAACTAATGGTTTGAATAATATTATCGCGACTTATTAAAACATCAATTTTATCTCCAACATTTTTATCGGCTATAAAATCGCTAGCATTTCCATTAACTCTAAACCCATTTATAGCTAATACTTCATCGTTTACATTTAAACCACCTTCGTAAGCCGAACCACCTCTATAAACGGTTCTAATGGTATTATTACTTTTTAATGACATTCCTAAACTTGGACTTGTGTTAATCATCGATTCAACTTTCATGTCGGCATAGCCAAACATAGTTGTATAGTCAAAAGTTTGAGTTCCATTAATGTATTTAGCAAAAAAATCATCTAGCTTCAAGCCAGATACTTTTTCTAAAGTAGCTTGCATTTCTTTATTGGTAAAACCACGTTTTTCTTTTAAGTAAAAATCGTTGTACAATGTTTTCATCACATCATCTAAATTCTTTTTCCCTTTGGTAGAATTGCATATCATTAAATCTAACATATTAGCAATAACAGAACCTTTTGTATAGTACGAAATAGTTGTGTTGTAACTATTTTCGTTAGAGCGGTAAGCTTTTATCCAAGCATTAAAACTTGCATCGGCTGCCGATTGTACTTTATTACCAGGTTGGTTTTCAATTCGGTTAATAGAGTTGGTAAATTTCCCAATAATTTCACTTTCCTTATAAATTCCAGCTCTATATAATAATAATTCATCATAATAACTGGTAAAACCTTCCATTACCCATAAGAGGTGTGTGTAGTTTTCGTTATTATAGTCAAAAGGACCTAATTGTATTGGTCTAATTCGTTTTACATTCCATAAATGGAAATATTCATGAGCAACCAAGCTTAAAAAACCTTTGTAATCATCTCCGCTATATGTCCAACGATTAACTTGTAAAGTAGTAGAACTTAAATGCTCTAAACCACCACTTCCAACAGTTAGGTTATGAATTATAAAAGTATATTCTTTGTTTGGATTAACCCCAAAAACATCAGTACAGGCTTGAGTAATTTTAGCCATATCTACTTTAAGTTTTTCTACATCATAGTTTCCTTTACCATACATTGCAACATGATGTAAAACTCCTGCTGAAGTAAACTCAAAAGTTTCGTGATTACCAATTTCTACTGGAGAATCAACTAAAATATCATAGTTTGGAGCTTTATAAACAAAACCTTTACCCTCTATTTTAGGTAATGATGTACTTACTTTTTTCCAATCTTTATATGGTACAATGGTAAGCTGGTGTGGAGTATTTTTTAAATCATTAATGTACATAAACATGCTTGTGCCATTAAAATAACCATGAGAAGCATCAATAAAACTTGTACGAACACTAAGTTCAAACGCATAAACTCGGTAAGTAATGTTAACATTATTGGCTTTATTAGAATATATACGCCATGTGTTTTTGTTGATTTGTTCAGTTTTAATCAGTTTTTTATTGAAAGATGCCCCAACATTTTCAACACTTTTTGCAAATTCTCTAACTAAATAAGAACCTGGAGCCCAAACAGGCATTTGTACATCAAAATAATCTTTTTTGTAGTTGCTCACATTCATTTTTACCTCAAAATAATGTGTATGTGGTTCTGGCATAGAGATTTCGTAACTAATTTCTTGCGAATACAGTATAAATGATGACAAGACAAAAAATAGTAGTAATAGCTTTTTCATAAACTTTAAACTGTTAAAATGAGTTAAAAAGTAAAGTTACCTAAAATAAAATAGGTGATGAGGGAGTTATTAAGTTTTATTGGTAGAAACTAATACATAAAAGGCAAGCAAAAAATGAATATTTTTTGTAAATTTAAAACTCATTAATTACCAAAGGCATGGCAGTAATAACAAAGATTAAATCAAAAAAAATGCTAGAATACAGCAAAAAAGTATTAAGAAAAGTAAGTTTTGATGTTTCGTTATTTAAAAAAGAACTTTCTAAAGCCTATCAAAATTTATTAGAAGAAGAAATAGAAGAATTAATAAATTGGGTAACCAAAAATTTTGGTAAGCAGTATGTGCTAGAACCTATATATGTAAAAGGCTAAACTTATTCAGACTATAACTTATAAAAAGCTTCGATGAAAATTGAAGCTTTTTTGTTGATAGGGGTTAACTTTACATTTTACAATTTTGATTAATGGAAATTATTAACTCAGTATTTTCTTGGATAATTAAGAAACGGATTCATCAAATGGAGCTTTTTGTAAAGTATCCCATTGATGTGCAGCAAGAACTTTTATTGGGATTAGTTAATAAAGCAAAAAATACAGAGTGGGGGAAGCGATACGGTTTTAAATCGGTTAAAAATTACAATGATTTTAAATCTCGTGTTCCGTTGCAGGATTATGAAAGCTTACACAAAGATATAGGCAGAATAAAAAGAGGCGAACAAAATATATTGTGGCCAACTGAAATTAAATGGTTTGCAAAATCATCAGGAACAACAACGGGTAAAAGTAAATTTATTCCTGTTAGTAAAGAAGCCTTAATAGATTGTCATTATAAAGGTGGAAAAGACTTATTGGCAATCTACCACAGCAATCATCCAAACTCTAAATTAATATTAGGTAAAACTCTTGTAGTTGGTGGAAGTAGTGAGATGAGTACAATAAATAAAGGTACTTATGCTGGAGATTTATCAGCTATTATAATGAAAAATTTTCCTTTATGGGTAGAACAAAGGCGAGTTCCTAAGCTATCTGTTGCTTTAATGGATGATTGGGAGCAAAAGGTAGAGCAAATGGCAAAATTAACATCTAAAGAAGATGTTTCAAATATTTCGGGAGTACCATCATGGACTTTGGTATTTTTAAAAAGAGTATTAGAAATAACAGGAAAAAAAACTATATATGATGTTTGGCCAAATATCGAATTATATATGCACGGAGGTATAAATTTTCAACCCTACCAATCACAATTCGATAATCTATTCCAAAATAATGGTTTAAACTATTATGAAAATTATAATGCTTCTGAAGGTTTTTTTGGGATTCAAGACCAATCAAACCTTAAAGAAATGTTATTAATGTTAGATTATGGTATTTTTTATGAATTTATAGAGTTAACAGAGTTTAATAAAGAAACTCCAAAAGTTATAACGCTTGAGGATGTTAAACTAAATGTGAATTATGCTGTGGTTATTACTACAAATTCAGGCTTATGGAGATATAAAATAGGGGATACGATTAAGTTTACCAGCTTGTCGCCATTTAGAATACAAGTAACAGGACGAACAAGAAGTTTTATTAATGCTTTTGGAGAAGAGTTAATTGCCGAAAATGTTGAAAAAGCAATTGTACGGGCAACAAAACACACTAATTCTATAATTACAGAATTTACCGTGGCACCTAATCATTTTCATATAGATAAATCAGGAGAGCATGAATGGCTAATAGAGTTTGAAAAAGAACCATTAAGTATGAAAGAATTTAAGCAAATATTAGATAACGAATTAAAAGCAGCAAATTCAGATTATGAAGCTAAACGCTTTAACAATATGGTTTTATCAGAACCTAATATAAAAAAACTAAAATGTGGTACTTTCTATAGGTGGATGAAAGAAAAAAATAAATTAGGAGGCCAGCATAAAGTTCCAAGATTATCTAATGACAGAACTTATATAGAAGAATTGCTTAAATTGGTATAATTTTTAGAGTAACTCTATTGTGAAAAAAACCTTAATTATAATAGTACTATTGTTTTCAGCATCTTTGAACGCCCAAGAGCTTCATCAAGGTTTTAAAGGTAATAGTTTAACAACTGATCAATTCGGATATTATTATGAGATATCAGATACAGAAATAATTAAATACACAGAGAAAGGAGAGGTATATAGAACATATAGTAACAATGTGTTAGGGGTGATAGCAAGTATTGATGTTAGTAATCCTTATAAAATATTGGTTTACTTTCGAGATTTTACAAAAATTTTAATCTTAGATAATTTTTTAGCACCAACATCAGAAGTAATCGATTTAACAGAAATAGATTTAGATGCCACCACATTGGTTTGTCGATCGTATAATGATGCTGCGTGGTATTATAATGCACTTAATTTTGAGTTGATTAGAAAAAATCAAGAATTACAAACAACCAACTCGTCTGGTAATTTGGCAAATTTGTTAGGAAAAAATATACAACCCAATTACTTAGTAGAATATAATAATAGAGTTTATTTGGGTGATACACTTAATGGTATTTTGGTTTTTGATAATTATGGTACTTATCTAAAAACAATTCCCTTGTATCATTTAAATAGTTTTCAGGTAAAAGATAAATTTATTTTATATGTAACTAAAGAAGGACTTATAGAAAATTATAATTTCTTAAGTTTTGATATGATAAAGTACCAACCTTTAAAATATACTCAAATAAAATTTGCTAGAATCGATAAAAACCAAATATATATTGTAAATCAAGACAATCAGTTGATTATCGATAAAATTGAATAATACGAGTTCAACCTATCATTTTTTTTGTATTTTTAATCTCTTTTAAAAATCTAGTATATGTTAATAGCAGTAGCAGGAAATATAGGTTCTGGAAAAACCACATTAGCCACATTATTATCAAAACATTATAATTGGGATGCTCATTTTGAAGATGTAGATGAAAATCCGTATTTGAATGACTTTTATAATGATATGCAGCGGTGGTCGTTTAATTTGCAAATTTACTACATGACTAGTAGAATTAGTAAGATACAGGAGCTTAGAGAGGGAAAAAAGAGTGTTATACAAGATAGAACACTTTATGAAGATGCTTATATTTTTGCTCCAAACTTACATTCTATGGGATTAATGACTACTAGAGATTTTGAAACTTATTTTTCATTGTTTAAGTTGCAAGAAACATTTATACAACCACCCGACTTATTGATTTATTTAAGAGCTTCTGTACCAACATTAGTTAATCAAATACAAAAAAGAGGTAGAGATTATGAAGAAAGTATCCGTATCGATTATTTAAAGCGTTTAAATGAACGATATGAAGCTTGGATATCTACATATGATCAAGGTAAAGTGTTGGTTGTAGATGTAGATACCAATAATTTTTCAGAGAAAGCTGAAGATTTAGGAGTGATTATAAACTCTATTGATGCAGAATTACACGGTTTATTTGATGGAAAATAACTTCTTGTTATAGATAAAATATTTAAAGCACTCTTTGGAGTGCTTTTTTTATGGAATATTTTACGTTAGATTATTCCCTTGAATATATAGGAAACCAATAAAAAGAAAGTGTTTTTGATATTTGAAAATCAGAGTTATATTTTAATTTAACTTTTGTGTAGGAAAGTAGATGCTCATTTTGAGTGTGATACTGCTACTGGATCCTTGCCGAAGTTTATGCTGAGCTATAAACGAAGTACAGGGAAGTAGTTTCTGTAATGAGTAAACTGATGTGTTTTTATGAAAAAAATTCTTAGCTGTCTTACTCTTACCCGATAAATCGGCTATCCAGATAGAGTAAAAAAGCTAATGTGTCTGGATTCCTATTTAAGTTTATCCTAAGAAACTCGAAGATCAGAAAGTTAAGCACAAAAAAAACGCCTCACTAAGTGAGGCGTTTCCTATATATTATCTTTCTACTTCTTAGAAGTGGAAGAAGATGCTAATTACACCACCGTTGTTATCAGTATCAATTCCGAAAGAACTAGAACCACCTTGAGTTGTAGTTTTTGTAATTAAACTGTTGTCAGTAGCTGTTGGTGTAGCTAATCCCCACTCTTCAGTAGTAGTTTCACCGTCACCTTGAGAACTCATAGCTAATCCCCAACCGTACTCTGCAGAAACAGATACTTTAGGAGCTAAGAACCACTCAACACCAACAAAACCTCTTAATCCGATTTGCATAGTTGAACCGTTAGATACTTTTGTAGTTCTTGGTCCGTTACCACTCATAGTTGAGTTAGAACCGAAATCATGCCATGTAGCAGCATTAATATCATCAAAAGAATCTCCGTAAGTAATTTCTGAGCTAGAAGAACCGAAAGAGATTAATAATTCACCACCGTAAAATCCTTGAATTCTAGTGTTTCCTCTTCTTTTTTCGATACCACCACCTAAAGTTAATGCAAATCCAGATGTTTTAAATTCATCTTCAATCTCTACAACTGTAGCAGGATTTACAGCTGATGTATCAGTAAAAGCTTTAGTAGATGTACTACCAAAACCAATTCTAATTTTTGCTCTATAAGCAGTAGTTTCATCTTTAAACATTTTACCGTAAATAGTAGCTGATGGTAAGTTACCTACCCAAGTAGCGTTTACGCTATTGTTTTGTGTACCGTTAAACCAGTTACCAGCGTAGTTTAAAAATGGAGTTCCATCAAAACCTAATGCCCAATCACCAGCTTCTGGTAAATAAGCTTCACCTTTTTTAGACGTTAAACCGTCTTGTGCAATCATTGCAGTAGCTAAAAACATTGAAGCTACAAATAATACTTTTTTCTTCATTACAAATTGTTTTAGTTAAACTTTTTAATTTTTAATTTAAAATTTTTAGTTCGGTGCAAACATAATATAAAAAATTGATAACTACCAAATTTTTTTTCATTTTATTAACAATTGTTAAAAGTTATCAACATGTATGTTAATAAGTCTGAACCTGTACTTTTTTCATTTTCCAAAGCAAAGTAAATAAAATTACTTGTGAAATAGCTATTTTAAAAATAACATTTTATTAACAAAATAGAAAGGGCTTGCAATCTTGCAAGCCCTTTCTATTATAAAGTTATATATTACTAATGGTTATTCTGTTATCTCTTCAGTAGCCTCTTCCTCTGTTGGTTGAGGTTTAGGGTTTAACTCAATAGAAAAGTCTATTTTAACATCTTCACCCAACATTGCTCCGCCATAAGTTAAACCGTAATCATTTTTATTTATGATAATTGCACCTGCTACAGCAGCAGAAGGGAATCCCCATGGAGTATCTTGTTTACCAAAATAGTTAAATGGTAGTTCAACATCTTTAGTTACTCCCATCATAGTTAATTGTCCTTTTGCAACATATCCTTCTTCTACTTTTTCTATATTATTAGATGTAAAAGTTATCGTTGGATATTCAGCTGTATTAAACATTTCTTCTCCTTTAAGGTGATTATCACGTTTTTCGTTGTTTGTATTAACAGAGTTTACATCTATTTCTATATTGATAGATTTAGCAGTATCTGAAATGATAACATTACCGTTTACATTTTTAAAGTTACCTTTAGAAGTAGCTAATAAGTGACGGATAGAGAAATCAACATAAGCATGAGAACCGTCAATAACCCATTCTCCAGCTAACTCATTAATGTCTGGAGTTTCTGTTGCAACTTCTTCTGTAATTACTTCTTCAACTACCGCTGTAGTTTCTTCAGCATGAGCTTCATCAGTGTGTCCACCTAGTATCGGAGCTACTACTAAACCAATTAAACAAGTTAATTTAATTAAGATGTTCATTGAAGGTCCTGATGTATCTTTAAAAGGATCACCAACTGTATCTCCAGTTACAGCAGCTTTGTGTGCATCAGAACCTTTGTAAGTCATTTCTCCATTAATTTCAACACCTGCTTCAAAAGATTTTTTTGCATTATCCCAAGCTCCACCAGCATTATTTTGGAAAATAGCCCATAAAACACCACTAACTGTTACACCTGCCATATATCCACCTAACATTTCAGCAACTAATTGGTTATTGTCTGGGTAAATTAACATACCAACAACAACTATTAATATAGGAAAACCAATAGTTAAGATACCAGGTAATAACATTTCTTTTAAAGATGCTTTAGTAGAAATGTCAACACATTTACCGTATTCTGGCTTGCCAGTACCTTCCATAATTCCAGGAATATCTTTAAACTGACGTCTTACTTCATAAACCATTTCCATAGCAGCTTTACCAACAGAGTTCATTGCTAATGCAGAGAATACTACTGGAATCATACCACCAACAAATAACATTGCTAATACTGGTGCTTTAAAGATGTTAATTCCATCTATACCTGTAAATGTTACATAAGCAGCAAATAATGCTAAAGATGTTAAAGCAGCAGAAGCAATAGCAAAACCTTTACCTGTTGCAGCAGTTGTGTTACCAACTGAATCTAAAATATCTGTTCTTTCTCTAACGATTGGCTCTTGTTCACTCATTTCTGCAATACCACCTGCATTATCTGCAATTGGTCCGAAAGCATCAATTGCTAACTGCATAGCTGTTGTTGCCATCATTGCTGATGCAGCTAAAGCAACACCATAAAATCCTGCAAAAGCATAAGATGCCCAAATTGCAACAGCAAATAATAAAACAGATGAGAAAGTAGAAATCATACCTGTAGCTAAACCTGCAATAATGTTAGTTCCTGCTCCAGTACTTGATTGTTGAACAATTTTTAAAATAGGTTTTTTACCTAAACCTGTATAATATTCAGTAAATGATGAAATAGCTCCACCAACAATTAATCCTACTAAAGTTGCATAAAATACTCTCATAGAAGAAATTTCTTTAGCATTTTCTCCAAAAAAGCTCATTGTCATAGTATCAGGTAACATCCATGTTACTAATCCAAAACATGAAACTGCTACTAATATAATAGAAGTCCAGTTACCAATATTTAACGCTTTTTGTACTTGTGCTTCTTTTGCATCGTTAGAAGAAATCTTAACTAACATAGTACCTATAATGGATATGATAATTCCAACACCAGCAATAGCCATTGGTAAAAGAACTGGTCCTATTCCGCCAAAAGCATCTTGGATAGCTCCACCCATGTCTTCAATAATATAGTTACCTAAAACCATTGCAGCTAAAACTGTAGCAACATAAGAACCAAATAAATCGGCACCCATACCAGCAACATCTCCAACATTATCACCAACATTATCTGCAATTGTTGCAGGGTTACGTGGATCATCTTCTGGAATTCCAGCTTCTACTTTACCAACTAAATCAGCACCAACATCAGCAGCTTTAGTATAAATACCACCACCAACTCTTGCAAATAATGCAATAGATTCAGCACCTAAAGAGAAACCAGCTAATGTTTCTAAAACAACTGTCATATCAGCAGTAGAAGTCCATTCTCCACCCATATACATATTAAAGAATAAAATAAAGAAAGCTGTTAAACCTAAAACGGCTAAACCAGCAACACCTAATCCCATTACAGTACCACCACCAAAAGAAATTTTTAATGCTTCTGGTAAAGAAGTACGAGCTGCTTGAGTTGTTCTAACATTAGTTTTGGTTGCAATTTTCATCCCAATGTTTCCTGCGAAGGCAGAAAAAATAGCACCTACAATAAATGCTACTATAATTAAGTATTCTGTTGTTGGAACAACATAAGCAATACCTGCTAATAAAATACTAGCCCCTATTACAAAGAAAGATAGTAATTTGTACTCGGCTTTTAAAAAAGCTAAAGCTCCTTCGTAAATGTGATCAGAAATTTCTTTCATTTTACCGTCTCCGGCATTTTGTTTCATTACCCATCCTTTTTTTACTAACATATATAGTAAACCAACTATTGATAGCACTATAGGTAAATAAATTGCAAATTTTTCCATTATATAATTGTGTTAAATTTTCTTTTCGAATTAATTTTTAGGTCGGCAAAAGTAGAAAATTAAGTTGAAAGTAAAAAGCTGAAAGTAAAAAGTTGAAAGTAAAAAGTAAAAAGTTGAAAATCAGGAATAAATCAACTTTTAAACTTTATAAACTTGAAACTTTTAACTACTTATACATTACTTGTTTTACAGCCTTAATTATTTTGTCAACATTTGGTAAGTATGCTTCAATTAGTGGTGGAGAGAAACTCATTGGGACATCTCCTCCAGTAATTCTTATAATTGGAGCATCTAAATAATCAAAAGCATCTTTTTGTACTTTAAAAGTAACTTCAGAAGCGATACAACCTAATGGCCATGATTCTTCTACAAATACCATTCGGTTAGTTTTCTTTACAGAAGAAATAATTGTATCATAATCAATTGGACGAACTGTTCTTAAATCGATTATTTCAGCATTAATACCATCTTTTGCTAATTCTTCTGCGGCAGCTTTTACTACTTTCATCATTTTACCAAAACCAGCAATAGTTACATCAGTTCCTTCTTTTACCACATCTGAAACTCCAATAGGAATAATATATTCTCCTTCAGGTACTTCTCCTTTATCGCCATACATTTGTTCTGATTCCATAAAAATAACAGGATCGTTATCTCTTATAGCAGCTTTTAATAAGCCTTTTGCATCATACGGGTTAGATGGTTCAATAACTTTTAAACCAGGACAGTTAGCATACCAGTTAGCAAAATCTTGAGAGTGAGTAGCACCCAATTGACCAGCTGCACCAGTACCACCTCTAAAAACCATTGGTATATTTAATTGTCCGCCAGACATATTATACATTTTAGCTGCATTGTTTATTATTTGATCAATTGCAACTAACGAGAAATTCCAAGTCATAAACTCTACTATTGGACGCATACCATTCATAGCAGCACCAACAGCTAAACCTGTAAAACCATTTTCAGAAATTGGAGTATCGATAATTCTTTTTGCACCAAATTCATCTAACATACCTTTACTTACTTTATAAGCTCCGTTATATTCGGCAACTTCTTCTCCTAAAAGGATGATGCTATCATCTTTTCTCATTTCTTCGCTCATTGCCTCATTAAGGGCTTCTCTAAACTGAATTTCTCTCATAGCTTAAATTTTAAGTGGAACAAAAATATAAAATAAATGTAGTTTTTTAAGGTTTTTAATATTTAAAGCTAATTTTGGGTTTTATCTTTAAAATAGAATCAAATCTTTAATTAAAAATATTGCAGGTTATTGTTCTGATTGGTTTAGTATAAATCAGTTAGTTGGTATGTCGGATCAAAAAATAATATTTCCGTATTATCATGTTGTTAGTGATGAGGGTAAAGCTCATTATAGTCAGCTTTATCCTTTTAAATCGGTTAATGAGTTTAAAAAAGAATTAGATTTTTTAATTAAAAACTTTAAGCCCATTTCTTTGCAAGAATTAATGGAGTTGGTTCAATCAGGTAAAAAGCCAAAAGAAAAAGTTTTTCATTTAACATTTGATGATGGACTTAGTGAGTGTTATGATGTTATAGCGCCTATTTTAAAAGAAAAAAATATACCAGCTACCTTTTTTATTAATACTGATTTTTTAGATAATGAAAAATTGTTTTATCGTTTTAAAGCAAATTTATTGGCTGAAAATTTTTCGACTAACGGAATGTTGGATATATCTTATGGTAATGAAAAAGAAATTGATGATTTTGCACTAACTATGGGGTTTAGTTTTGATTATTACTTAAAACAATCGCAGCCTTATTTAACTTCTGGTCAAGTACAGGAATTAATTAATGATGGTTTCACTATTGGCGGTCATAGCCTTAATCATCCTTTATATAATAAAATAAGTTTTGAAGAGCAGATAAAACAAACTTTAAAGAGTGTAAACTTTTTAGTGGATAAGTTTGATTTAGATTACAAAGTGTTTTCTTTCCCGTTTACAGATGATGGGGTAGGGCGAGAATTTTATGAAAAAATTAATAAAGAATTAGATTTAACTTTTGGTACGGCTGGTATAAAACACGATTATTCTGCTAAAAACTTACAAAGAATATCCATGGAAGAAAATAAAAAAGGTATTGAAATTATTAAATCGCAATACCTTTACTATTTTTTTAAAAAGTTTTTAGGGAAAAATAAAATTAATCGGTAATTAAATATCTTTTATAGTTTTTTGATGTTATTGATCTATCTTTTCTAAAGTTTAAAACTTTAGAAAAGGTGTTTAGTAAAGAGTGGTTTGTGATTTGATATTTGTACTTTATACTTCAGCATTTACATAATCTCTCAAATATTCATATTCTTTAGTTAAATCACCATTTTTACAGATGGTGGCATTTTTAATAATAGCTTCTTTATCATCAATTAAATGTGGTAAAATTTTGTCGATAAATTCTCTACCAAAATCTGCCGAAGCATCTTTAGGTAATTCACAAGGTAAATTATCAACCGCCATTACGGTAATAGCGTTATTGTTATTAAAATCTGTTTCACTTTCATTTTTTGCGTCATAGCCATATAAAGGTTCGGCAATAGTAGAAGGTCTTAAAGTACAAGCTACTGCTGTATCAATATCACAACTTACATCTCCAACAACTTTAATTTTAAAGTCAGGGCTTTTTGCATCTTCTCGTGTAAAAATATAAGGTGCATTTTCGTCCCAAAAATGACCAGAAATATACATATCTGCTACTTTGGCAAATTTCATAAAATCTCTTTCAAATCTTTCAGGGTGATTATAAACTTCGCTTCTTTTAAAATCAGAATTATCAGATTTTTTGTAGTAATCATCAACTAACAATTGAGCATAAACAGGCTCGTTGTATTCTTGGTTTAAAATATCGGTAGCACTAACTTTTTTAATCCCAACTTTATTTAAAATTTCTTCTATACCAGAATTAACCCTACCACCACCTGTTGTAACAATTTTGTAATTGTTTGGTAATTTAATTTTAGTCAATTCAGCTTCCATTTCAGCTTGGTCTTCGCATTGGTAAGCCCTTTTTAAATCAAATGCTCCCGTACGTTTTCCATAAGCGTAAAAAGTATTGTAGCAGCCAACAATTCCTGCATATTTACCAAAACCAATTAATCGCATTCCGTTAGGATTTGTTAATGCTTCGTAATCAATCATAGCTATATTTTTATCCATCATAGCTAATAGCAGATTACGATTGTAAGGTTGCTTTTTTATGGTATGAGAAAAATAGAAATATTTTTTATCTGCAATAAGTTCAGAAATAGGAACTTCTTTAACCCCCATTAAAACATCACAATCATTAACAGAATCTACAACTTTTACCCCTGCATTGGCATATTCTTCATCTTTAAATCTTCTAACATTGCTTTTTTGTACAACTAATTCAACTTCTGAGAAATTATCTACAATTTCTTTACACTGAGTTGGAGATAGTGGTACACGTTCATCAGGTGGATTTTTTCCTTCTTTAATTACGCCAATTTTCATGATTGTTCCATTTTCGTTCAAAAATATAAAAATGAATGGTAAATCCTTTAAATAGTAGTAACTTTGTGTTGTTCTTTGAAAATTACACACTACAAACGTCATGCTGAACTTGTTTCAGTATCTATCAGTTTTTAGATTCCGAAATAACACTTCGATTAACTCAGTGTGACATTTTCGGGATGACAGCATTAAAGTGTAATAAACTGGGGTCGTTTTTGGTTTTGACAGCAAGATGAATTTGACCTGTAAGCGTGTCGAGCGTTGTGAATTTGCTCGTTAATCTCGGTTCACAAATCGCTAATTGGCGAAAATAACTATGCAATGGCTGCATAATCACGACTCAGTCGGATTATCTTTATCCTAGCCGCTAGGCGGCAGGACCATTAACCTTTCAGCAGTTCTGTTCATTAACTGTTGTATTTTGGTTTCATAATTTTGGACTAGCTAGGTAAATTGCTTCGATTTATCGGTGAAACACTAGAAGATTAAGTTTTTTGTTGGTCGTTTTTAACCTGCACTAAGCCTAACAATTAATTAAAAACTACACACGTAGAAAGCTTGTCGCTTCCTTGTTTGGACGAGGGTTCGAGCCCCTCCGACTCCACAAAAAAGCCGATTGAAATTTCAATCGGCTTCTTTAATTTATTTGGTTTCTTTCTTCTCATTTTTTAATTCTTCTCGCATTTGCTTTGCCATTTCTCTAAAGGCAGCAATTTCTTCTTTTTTACGAGCTTTAACAGTAACTAAAGCTTTTTTTACGAGTTCGTTTCTTTCTTCTAAATCGCGAATTTTCCCAGGTTTTTCAATACGCATATCCTCACTAATGCCACATTCTTCTAATATATCGTCCATAAAAGTTATTTTATCTAACCCAAAATAAATTTTAATTAACTCTTTGTGTTTGTTCATAATTAAAATATCTTGGATGGTGATATTTTTTATGTCTTTATAACCAAAGCCTAAACGTGCTTTACGAGTTAATTTTCTGAGGTTAACACTGTAACTACTATTTTCAAATTCTAGAATATCCATAAACTGTTTTTCAAAAAAGCAAAGGTAAATAATATTTAGAGTTTAAAATAAACAATATTCAAAATTCAAATCTCTAATTTTGGAACGATGCAAGAGAAGTTTATAGATATAGAACGAGTAATTAAAAGTAAAAATCCGAAATTACTAAAATGGCTGCCTAAGTTTTTAGTTAACTATCTTAAAAGAACTATTCATCAAGAAGAAATCAATCAAATTTTAGAAGAAAATAAAGATAAATTTGACTATGATTTTGCAAGAGATATTATAAAACGATTTAATGTTAAAACTAATGTTTATGGATTAGAAAATATTCCGAAATCTGGCGGTTACATTTTTGCTTCTAATCATCCATTAGGAGGAATTGATGCATTAGCTTTAGTTACTACTATGGAGCCTTACAGGAAAGATATGCAGTTTGTGGTAAATGATATTTTATTAAACCTTAAAAATTTATCAGGACTTTTTGTTGGCGTTAATAAGCATGGTGGTAATACCAAAGAAGCATTAAATAAAGTAGATGAATTATTTGCATCTAACAAAGCAATATTTGTTTTTCCTGCTGGTTTGGTAAGCAGAAAAAAGAAAGGAAATATTGCTGACTTAGAGTGGAAAAAGACTTTTATTACAAGAGCAAAAAAACACCAAAAAGATATTATTCCTGTGTATGTAGGAGGTAGTTTATCTAACTTTTTTTACAGACTTTCTAATTTAAGATCAACTCTTGGCATAAAAGCAAATATTGAAATGCTTTACCTTGCAGATGAAACTTTTAAACAACAGCATAAAACTTTAGATATCATATTTGGAGAACCTATTTCTGTTAAAACTTTTGATAAAACCAAATCAGATAAAGAATGGGCAAAATGGATGGAAAATAAAGTTCATGAGATGAAGAAAGCAGTTAGCAGTTAGCAGTTAGCAAAAAAAATAAACCTTTAAACACATCAACCTTTAAACAAATAACCTCTTAAACAAAACATTTTTGAAAACTATTTGATTTAAAATTTAGTTTATTCGTTAATTAAAGTATTTTAGTCCTACTTTATAAAACAGAATGACTAACGCTAACATTATTCCGCCTGTTGATATTAATTTGATTGAGCAAGAGCTTAACAAAAATACCTTTGTACGTAAGGTAAATAAAGGCAATGGCGAAATTTATATTGTAAATTATCATAACGCTCCCAATGTTTTAAAAGAAATAGGAAGGTTAAGAGAATTGACTTTTACTTTAGCCGGAGGGGGCACAGGTAAAGAAATAGACATTGACGATTTTGATACTTCCGAAAATTGCTATGAGCAATTGATTGTATATGATAGAGAAGATAAAGTAATCTCTGGAGGTTATCGATTTATGGATTGTGCTAAAGTTGTTGATAGCTTAGAATTATCGACCAAAAACTATTTTAATTTTTCGGATCAATTTATAAAAGAGTATTTGACTTATACTATAGAATTAGGAAGAAGTTGGATACATCCAGATTATCAAGCAGGTAAATCGCGTAAAGGTTTATTTGCATTAGATAATTTATGGGACGGTTTAGGTGCTGTTGTGGTTAATTATCCACACATGAAATACTTTTTTGGTAAAGTAACAATGTATGCTAATTACAATACCGAAGCACGAAATGCTTTACTTTATTTTATGAGTGTTTATTGTCCTGATAACGAGAATTTAGTTACTCCAATACACCCTTTGATGTTTGATAATGATTTATCTGAGATTAGAAATGGATTAGCAGGAAAGGATTTTGATGAGGGCATCAAATATCTAAACCAATATTTAAAACAATTTGGCGAAAAAATCCCACCATTAATTAATTCTTATATGCGTTTATCTCCAACCATGAAATCGTTTGGAACGGCAGTAAACCCAGATTTTGGTGGTGTTGAAGAAACAGGGATTTTAGTAAAAGTTGCAGATGTTTATCCTGAAAAAAAAGAAAGACATTTAGTTTACTAATCAACATCTTCATCTAATTCTTAATTTTTAAAAAATTATCTTTGACCTTACTCAATGAATAGCTTTTTAAATACAATAGCAGAAAATTTTATCACTTATAAAGATAAAGAAGCTTTTTGCATTGATGACCAATTTTATACCTATAAAGATTTTGCTAAAAAGGTAGCAGGCATTTCAGAAAAATTAATCAATATACCTAAGCAAAGTAATGTTGGTGTAATTGCTACTGATTCTCTTGAAACTTATGCTAGTATTTTTGCTTTATGGTTTAATAATTTAGTGTTTGTTCCTTTAAGCCCTGCTAACGCAAATGAGCGTAATTTAAATAATATAGAGCAAGCCAATGTTTCTACTATTTTATCTCCTACAAATTTTGAGGTTGAAAGTATGGGGTTAAAAGGGTTTAATGTGATTGAAACCAATGAACTAAAATCTGCTGCTGAGGTTAAAAACAATAATACAACTCCAGAAAATTTATTATATATTTTATTTACATCAGGTAGCACTGGAGTTCCTAAAGGAGTGCCTATATCTTTAAAAAACGTAGATGCTTTTGTTAATGCATTTTATAGCATTGGTTACTCTATTAATGAGAAAGATAAGTTTTTACAAATTTTTGATTTTACTTTTGATGTTTCTGTACAATCGTATGTGTTGCCATTGGTAAAAGGAGCAAGTGTTTATACAGTTCCTCAAACAGAAATTAAATTTATGAGTGCATTAAAAATATTAACTACTCATCAAATTACATTTGCCAAGTTAGTTCCTTCTACACTTCATTTTTTAAAACCTTATTTTAATAGAATTAGTTTGCCTCATTTAAAATACTCTTTATTTTCTGGTGAGGCACTGCCTTATAAATTAGCAAAAGAGTGGAGTAAATGTGTTCCGAATGCAAGTGTAGAAAATCATTATGGACCTACCGAAGCAACAATTGATTGTCTTTATTACAAAATGAATGATAGTTTAAATGAGAATCATCAAGATGTAATGAGCATTGGTAAGCCTTTTAAAGGTATAGAAATACTTATTGTTGATGAAAATAATTTAGCAGTTCAATTAAACGAACAGGGAGAACTTTTTGTTAGAGGAAATCAAGTTACCAATGGTTATTTGAATAATCCATCTAAAAACAAAGACAGTTTTGTAACAATAGACAATAAAATTTATTACAAAACAGGTGATATCGTTTTTAAGAATAATGAAGGAAATATATTTTATTGCGGCAGAAAGGATAGCCAGATACAAATTCAAGGGTATAGAGTAGAGTTAGGAGAGGTTGAATTTAAAATAAAAGAATTATTGCCTAACAGAAATATAGCTGTAATACCATGTGAAACAACAGGAGTGTTAAGTTTGGTATTATTTATTGAAGGAGAAAATAATATAGATAGCGATAAGTTAAAAATAACTTTAAGAAATAAATTGCCACATTATATGCTTCCTAAAACTATTAAATTTGCAGATAGGTTTCCTCTTACAACAAGCGGAAAAACGGATAATAAACAATTAAAAAAAATATTGTAATTGGGTACAACAGAAGCTAATATAATTGTAAATCATCACTTTGAACTTTATAGAATACTAGCCAGTATATCTTCTTCGGATAAAGGAATTGATTATGCAATTACTCCTGAAAACTCTTTTCCTAACTTTATTTTTAATGAAGCTGAGAATGTTGATATTGGTTTAATAAAAAAGAAAATTGAAGCAAATCAACTTCCTCCTTTTTGGATAACTTCAAGCAAACAATTTGCAACTTGGTTAAATCAAAATGGGTTTAAATTAGTTAGAGCATGGCCATTGTTAATTATGAACAAAAATGAGCTAATAGAGCCTAAAGAAGTTGAGGGCTTTGTATTAGAAAAAGTTGCAAATAAAAAAGAGTTATTAACTTGGAAAAAAATTGTTGAAGCAGAGTATAATTATCAATTTAAGATAGAAACTTTAAGCTTATGGCTTAGTATATCCGAAATAGATTTTTTTATTGGAAAAGTAGGAGAAACTATTGTGTCAGCAACTCTAAATTTTAACTTTAACAATATTGTTGGCTCACATTTAACAGCTACTAAAAAAGAACACCGAAAAAAGGGTATAGGAATGCAAACGGTATATAGTGCTTTAAATTATAGATTTAATAATGGAAATCATTCCTCAATTGCTTCTACTACTGAGTTAGGTATAAATGCTTGGCAAAAAATTGGATATACGGTTTTAGATGATAAACTTTACATAAATTGGTTGCTTGGTAAAATGATTTAAAATGGATGCACTACTAAATAAACTTATACCGATATTTCAAAAAGTTTTTAAAAAAGATAATTTAACCGTTACACTTTCTACTTCTGCTAAGGATATTGATAATTGGGACTCTTTAACCCATGTTGTTTTATTACATGAGATTGAAAAAACATTTAACATTCAATTTGAATTGGAAGAATTAATTAGCTTTAAAACAGTTGAAGATATTATTAAAGTCATAGCATCCAAAGATGGAGTTTAAAACCATTACTATTTCTGAATTAACAACTTTTGTAAAATCTGACCTTTACAAAACCACTAAAAATTGTCCGATAACTATACATAGAGCAATTTCTCAAAGTAAAAACCCAAGAGCAGAGAAAAATGATCCTGTACTAACTATAGCTATTTCTGAGAATAACATTGTTGGTTATATAGGCTATTTACCTGATATAATAAATGATGATAAGGTATATTGGAACAGTTGCTGGTGGGTTGATGATAATTATAAAACTATAGCTATTTCTTTGTTATTACAGTTTATAAAAACAGCAAAAGAAAAAATAGTTTTAACTGATTTAACTCCACATACGAAGCAAATTGTATCTAACCTTCCTTTTTTCTCTTTTTGTGAAGTAGAGAGTGGTTTTAGAGCTTATTTAAAGTTTAATACTGAAGAGGTTTTCCCTCAAAAAAAGCCTCAATTAAAAAAAATTAAACCTTTATTAAAAATTGGCGATAAAGTAGCTAATTCGCTTATTACCAAAAAATCAACTCCTCAAAATTTAATAATAGAAAATATAGATTCATTTTCTGAGGAGGATAAAAAGTTTATTTCATCTAAAAATAGCAGTGAGCTATTTAAGCGAAACACTGAAGAGTTAGAATGGATTTATAATAATCCTTGGGTAAAAAATACGGAGTATGATTATTCTAATTATTACTTTACAGCAGCTTTGAGTGAGTTTGATACTCAGATAATAAGAGTTAAGAATAATGATAATACTATTGCTATACTTTACTTAAAGAATCAAAACAAACACCTTACAATACCATTTAGCTATATAGAACAAAATTACTTTGAACAAATAGCACAGTTTATATACAATTATGCGATTAATAATAACTGTATTACCATTACTTCTTTTAATTCGGAGTTAAACAAATGTTTTGAAAACAACTTTTTATTTATCACAACTCGATTAATTAATCGAGATTTTGTATTTCATAATTCAATACAACATTTAATTAAAAAACCTGTTATTTTGCAGGATGGAGATGGAGATGTCGCATTTTGCTAATCTTACTACTATTAAGACGTGAAGATTAAATATCTAAAACATAACGAAATTGATTTTGAAAAATGGGATAGTTGCATCAACAATTCAATTAATCATTTAGTATATGCCGAAAGTTGGTATTTAAATATTGTTTGTGGTAGTAGTTGGGATGCTTTAGTATTTGAAGATTACAAAGCTGTAATGCCTTTACCATTAAAAAATAAATTAGGTTTAAATTATATTCAACAGCCTATTTGGACACAGCAGTTAGGTATATTTTCTACTCATCTAATTATTGAAAAATTAGTTTTAGATTTTATAAAATCTGTGCCTAAAAAATTTAAAGCAATCAGTTGTAACCTTAATGCTTTTAATGAATGTAATCAACTTCCTTTGATACCAAAAACTAATCTTATTTTAGATTTATCTAAAGATTATGATACGCTTAAATCATCTTTTTCAACCAATACTAAAAGAAACATTACCAAGGCAAATAAAAATAGTGTTGAGTTAGATTTTGACTCTAATAATGTTGAAGAATTTATAGTCTTTTTTAAAAGTACGCTTAACTCCCCGGCTCAAGAATTGGAAATTAATATTCTTAAACAAATTATAAGCTATAGCTTAAAAAACAATAAAGGATTTATTGTCAGCGCAACAATAAATAATGAATTAATTGCTAGTTGTTTTATTCTTAAATCTGATAAACGATTAATTTATAGAGTTGCTCGTTCTAACGAACAAGGAAAAGAAAACAAAGCTATGTTTTTAATTGTAGATCAGTTAATTAAAAAATATAGCAATACCGATTATATATTAGATTTTGAAGGCTCTGAAATAAAAGGAATAGCTCGGTTTTATGAAAGTTTTGGAGCGACTAATCAGCAATACTATTATTTGAAAAAATACAATATCTTTTAATTAAAAAAGGGAAGCAGTTGCTTCCCTTTTCTGTTATATTAATATGTTTACTATTTAGCGTAGTTTACTGCTCTTTTTTCTCTAATAACCGTTACTTTAACTTGCCCAGGGTAAGTCATTTCGGTTTGTATTTTTTGAGCTAAATCAAACGACATTGTATCTGCTTGAGCATCGGTTACTTTTCCACTTTCAACAATAACACGTAGCTCTCTACCTGCTTGTATTGCATAAGCTTGTTCAACTCCAGGGTAGCCCATTCCGATATTTTCTAAATCTTTAATACGGTTAATGTATTGCTCCATTACTTCACGTCTAGCTCCAGGTCTAGCTCCCGAAACAGCATCACAAACCTGTACAATAGGCGATATAATACTTGTCATTTCAATCTCATCGTGGTGAGCTCCAATTGCGTTGCATACATCAGGTTTTTCCTTGTATTTTTCAGCAATTTTCATCCCTAGTACCGCATGTGGTAATTCTGGCTCATCATCTGGCACTTTTCCTATATCGTGTAACAATCCTGCACGTTTAGCAACTTTAGGATTTAATCCTAACTCAGATGCCATTGTAGCACACAAGTTAGCTACTTCACGTGAGTGTTGTAATAGGTTTTGTCCATAAGAAGAACGGTATTTCATACGACCTACCATACGAATTAACTCAGGATGTAAACCGTGTATTCCTAAATCAATTGTAGTTCGTTTACCTACTTCAACTATTTCTTCTTCAATTTGTTTTTTAGTTTTTCTTACAACCTCTTCAATTCGAGCTGGGTGAATACGACCATCAGTTACCAATTGGTGTAACGATAATCGAGCTATTTCTCTTCTAACCGGATCAAAGCAAGAAAGAATAATTGCTTCTGGAGTATCATCAACAATAATTTCTACTCCAGTTGCTGCTTCTAAAGCTCTAATATTACGTCCTTCACGCCCAATAATTCTACCTTTAATTTCATCGCTTTCAATATTAAAAATAGAAACTGAATTTTCGATAGCTTGCTCTGTAGCAACACGTTGTATGGTTTGTACAACAATTTTACGAGCCTCTTTATTGGCATTAATTTTTGCTTCATCAACAATATCTTTAATATGTGCTAAAGCATCCGTTTTAGCTTCTGCTTTTAATGCTTCAACCAATTGTGCTTTTGCATCTTCTTGCGATAAGCCAGAAATAACTTCTAATTGTTCAACTTGTTTACGATGAGATTTTTCTAATTCGGTTTCTTTATGCTCGATAACTTCAAGTTGTTTACTTAAAGTTTCTTTAATACGATTAACCTCTTTTTCTTTTCGTTTAACATCTTCTATTTGTTTAGAAGCGTTATCGTTTTTTTGTTTAGCACGATTTTCTAAATCAGCAATTTTACGTTCTCTGTCGTTAATTACCTTTTCATGCTCTTCTTTTAATTGCAAAAACTTTTCTTTTGCTTGCAATAATTTTTCTTTTCGTTGTACTTCGCCTTCTGCCTTAGCTTCTTCGATAATTTTATTACCCTTAGAAGCAGCAGCATTTTTCATCATCATAGCTACAACTCCACCAGCAATAGCTCCCCCTACAACAAATCCAATAATAATACTTACTATGTCCATTTTTAAATAATTTTAATTAATGCACCTCAGTTGCAAAGTGTTTTACTTTAGTTTTAGAGCATAAAAAAACCCGCACAAATTTGGCTTGGATAAACCTCTAAAAAAAAATATTGATAGAGCGGCCAAGTATGGTCAAACTTCCCATGTCCGCATAAGCGAATTCCCAAAAGGGTTTACGAGGGGCCTGTTTTAGGTTACTTATGAGCTTTGCTCTAAAAAAGTAAAACGTTAGTTTATCAAACGAAATTAATTTGTACGGGAATTTTTAAAGTGATTTGTTTAAACGATTTCCGCCATACAGCGGAATTAGTTCAATGTACTATGCTAAAGCATAGATTATCACTAATCTCGATAAATAATTATTGCCTTTTTATGTAAAGAACGCTACAGATGTTGGTTTAATAAAGTTTCAACCGCAGTTAAATCTTCTTCTATTTTACCATTATCTAAAATCCCTTTATTTTCTAGTTCGAAATTACGACTTGCTACTTTTAATGCAGCCATTGCTATAAGATCTTGTTTATCCTTAACATCATACAACCTTTCAAATTCTGCAATTGAATGGTTTATTTTTTCTGCTGCGTTTCTAATACCTTCTTCTTCGTCAGCATTAACTGTTAAAGGGTAAACCCTATTAGCAATTTTTATTTTTATCGACAATTCCCCCATTTGGGATTTTTAAATTATCTGTTAATTTGAGCAATACATTTATCAATCTCCCGTACCATTTCGTTTATTTTCAACTTCACTTCTTTGGTACTTTCTCCATCAACATTTTTTGCGAGTTTCAACAATTTAATTTTATCGTTGAGTTCCAAAACTTGTTGATTTTTTTCTTCTAACTCTTTTTTTACTTCTTCTATTTTAACCGTTAAGTCTTTATTTTCTTTTTCGAGCAACTGTTGTTTTGCAACTAACTTTTCAGTTTTTTGCTTTATGTTTCTCACTAAAAGTGATAAATCCTTCATAATTAAAACAGAATTTAAGTTGATAAATCAACCTTTACAAATTTAGCTTTTTTAAACGATTATTTGTGAATATTAAAATTTATTTAAAATATTTTTTGACTCAACCTTGTATAGCTTTGCTTTCGTTAATTTTTGGTTAAAAATTTGTAAGACCTTGTATATGATTAAAAAAAATTTATGCTCAATAATTCTGCTGTTAATCTCTGTTTTCTGCATAGGTCAAGATACTATTCCAAAAAATTATTTTCGTTCTCCATTAGGTATTCCGTTATATTTAGCTGGTAATTTTGGAGAGTTACGCTCTAACCATTTTCATTCGGGGTTAGATATGAAAACCCAGGGTAAAGAAGGCTTTAAAATTTATGCTGCCGCAGATGGAGTGGTTTCTCGAATAAAAATATCGCCTTGGGGGTATGGCAAAACCATTTATATTGATCATCCAAATGGCTACACAACGGTTTATGCTCATTTAAAAGGATTTAAAGGGGAAATTGCTTCCGAAACTAAAAAATATCAATACCAAAAAGAAAGTTGGGAAATAGATTGGTATCCATCTGATACATTAATTCAAGTTAAAAAAGGAGACGTTATTGCTATTTCTGGTAATACGGGAGGTTCTGGTGGTCCGCATTTACATTTTGAAATTAGAGAAACCGAAACGGAATTTCCAGTAAACCCATTATTGTTTGGATTTGATATTAAAGATAATATTAAACCATTAATAAGAAGTATTGTAATTAAGCCTTTAAATGATACTAGCTTTGTAAATAATAAAAATACGCCACAAAGGTTTTTGGTTACGGGTTCTGATGGTAATTATCGGTTAAAATATAACACCCCAATAAATGTGTATGGCGAAATTGGTTTTGGTATTGAAACTATTGACAAATTGAATGGATATGGCAACAGGAATGGCATTTACATCATAGAATTACAACAAGAAAACACTACTATTTATAAGTCTGAAATGAAAAAGTTTAGTTTCGACCAATCGCGTGCTTTAAACTCTTTAATCGATTATGAGTTTTATTTAAAAACTAAAGTCCGTTTTCAGAGAAGTTATATTGAACCAAACAACCAATTACAAATATATAAAGCTCAAAAAAACAACGGAATTGTTTCTTTTAAAAAAGGAGATGAAATTAATTTTAAATACATTGTTAAAGACACTTATCAAAACACAGCAAAACTTAGCTTTAAAATAAATGGTAATGTAAATAAAGCGTCATTGCCAAACCTGCTAAAACAAAAGTATGATACACTATTTAGCTATCAGGATAGTAATTATTTCTCAAAACCAAACATAGCAGTTAGCATTCCTAGAGGAGCATTATATAAAGATTTACCCTTGCATTTTTTTACTACCGATACAATGATTGGAGCAATTACGCCAACTTATTTTGTGCATAATGATTATACTCCTTTACATCACCCAATTACTGTTTCTATTAAGGTAGGAAGGTTAAGCGAATATTTAAGAAGCAAGGCTACTATTGTACATTTTGATAACAGAAAACGCTATTACTCGAAGGGTGGTAAATGGCGAAATAACTTTATTACAGCAAAATCTAAAAACTTTGGTGGTTTTGCAGTTATGATAGATACTATTGCCCCAAAAATTACTCCTTTTAATATTGTTCCTAATAGAAATATGGCTAACTATAAAACTCTTGAAGTAAAAATTGCTGATAACCTTTCAGGGATAAAATCTTACAGAGCCACTATTGATGGAAAGTGGGTAATTATGGAATATGAAGCTAAAAAAGCCAAACTATTTTATACTTTTGATAAGTTATCTAAAGGGAAACACGAATTTAAACTAGAAGTAATAGATGGAGTAGGAAATGTAGCTACTACAACTATTCCGTTTGCAAATTAAAGCGATGAAAATTACTTTTCTTGGAACAGGAACATCACAAGGAGTGCCAGTTATAGCATGTAACTGCGAGGTTTGTTTGTCTAAAAACCCTAAAGATAAAAGATTAAGAACGTCTATTTTAATAGAAGACAAAGGGAAAGTAATTGTAATTGATACAGGGCCTGATTTTAGACAACAAATGTTAAGAGCAAATGTTCAGCAATTAGATGCTGTTGTTTTCACACATGAACATAAAGATCATGTTGCAGGGTTAGATGATGTTAGAGCCTTTAATTTTAAGCAGCAAAAAGACATGGAAGTATTTGCTACAGAGCAAGTACAAACTGCTTTAAAAAGAGAATTCTATTACGCTTTCACTGAAAAAAAGTACCCAGGAGTTCCTAATATTAATTTGAATAGTATTACTAACAAAAGTTTTAAAGTAGGAGAAGTTGAGTTAACACCAATTGATGTTTGGCATTATAAAATGCCTGTTAAAGCATTTAGAGTTGGAAATTTCACATACATAACTGATGCGAATAGAATAGAGGAGGAGGAGTTAGCAAAAATAAGAGGTTCGGAAGTAATAGTTATTAATGCATTAAGAAAAGAAACCCATATTTCGCATTTTACCCTTGATGAAGCGGTAGAACTTTTAAAAGAATTAAAGCCTAAAAAAGCATATTTAACCCATATTAGTCATTTGTTAGGTAAGCACGATGAGGTTGAAAAAGAGCTGCCTGAATTTATTGAGATTGCTTATGACGGTTTAGAAATTAATGTAAGTTAATTTAAATATTAGAATTAATTTTTATAACTTGTCACTCTAAATTTGCAGTAATGACAAGGCTTTTCGTTATAATTTTATTTTTTAGTAGCTCAAACTTAATAGGGCAAAGTGTTTCAGATTTTTCTATTTTAAAATCTAAAGGAGCAGTGCCTCAAGAATTTAATACATTATCTTCCGAAAAAGTAAGAGAACAGACTCAAAATATAGATAAATCACAAAAAAGAGTTGACAGAAAAGCAGAGGAGGTATTTATTTTACAGAGTAATTATTTTATAGATGAGGTATTGGCAAATGGAGCCATTCTATATAATGATGATTTGAGTAATTATGTAAATAATGTAGCCGATGAACTTTTAAAAGACGATAAAAATTTAAGATCTCAATTAAGGTTTTATGTAATTAAATCTTCTGCTGTTAATGCTTTTGCAACAGATAGAGGTAGTATTTTTATTACAATTGGCTTATTATCGCAAATTGAAAATGAAGCCCAATTAGCTTTTGTTTTATCACACGAAATGGTTCATTATATAAAAAAACATGCTAAAACAGGTTTTATAGAAAAAGATAGAATTGAAAATAGTAGAGGAGAATATAAACGAGTAGCAATTGATAAAGAATTAAATAAAAGTAAATATTCAAAAGAATTAGAGTTAGAAGCAGATGAGGAAGGGTTGGAAATCTATTTAAAATCTAATTATAGTATAGAAGAACTTAATGGCGTTTTTGATGTGTTGCAATATGCACATTTACCAATTGAAGACGAACCATTTGATACCACTTTTTTTAATGATGAATTTTTTCAGATACCACTATCTTATGTAAAGCAAGAATTAGACCCAATAAAAGCAATAGATGATGAAGATGATGATTATGGAACTCATCCCAACATAAATAGACGTAGAGCAGTAATTGCTAATGAAATTGAAGGTAAAAACGATAATGATAAACAAGTTTTTATAGTTGGTGAACAACGGTTTAATGATATGAAAACGAAAGCACAATTTGAGCTTTCTTATTTATATGTTAAGAATAGAATGTATGCTGAAGCTATCTATAATAGTTATATTTTACTTAAAAAACACCCAGAAAACGAGTACTTAAAAACTAATATAGCATATAGTTTATACGCATTAGCAACTTATAAAAATGCTAAAAAATACCATTCTATATTAACCGATTATTCTGATGTAGAAGGAGAAGCACAGCAATTATATTACATCTTAGACAAAATGGATAAAGAAGTAATAAATACGTTAGCTGTAAAGTATTTGTGGGATTTGAAAAATTCTGGGGTAAATAATGACTTTATTAATACTATTGCTGAAGAATCAATTAAGCAATTGTTAGTAAAATCAGGTGCTAGAAAATTAGATTATAAAAAAGAATTACCCAAAGAAGAGATGATTGAGACTAAAGATTCTACAAAATTGAGTAAGTATGATAAGATAAAGAAAAATGAAGAGGAAACATCAACTATCAAATATGCTTTTGTGGACTTATTTAAAAACAAAGAGTTTGAAAAATTGATTAACCAATATGAGAAAGAGTATGTTGCTAGAGGAAAAAATGAAAAAGAAGATGATTACTATGCTAGACGTTTAAATGCACATAAAAAAGATGTAAAAGGTAGAGCATTAGGTATAGATAAAATTGTAATGGTAACACCAAATTATAAGCGATATGATTTAAGAAAAGATATTGCCGAAAGACATGTTTATTCGGAAAACAGAAAAGAAGATTTTGTTGCATTAAATCAATATTGTGCAGATAAAAGAGGAGTTGAGTTGAGCTTGATTAGTAATACTTATTTTGATAATACTGAAACATACAACGATATGAGTCTGTTGAATGAGTGGATGGATGAGCGTTTTGCTCATGAAAATGTTAAGATTTATCCTTACTGCACATCTTTTACTAAAGATTTAATCAATAAATATGGAACAGAATATTTTTCATGGTCTGGACTATATGCTTTAAGAACCAAAAAATCTGGTTGGGGATGGATTGCATTGTCAACACTTTATTATGGAATAGGTGTACCATTAGGGATATATTATGCCTTTACTCCAGAAAACCATACTTACTATTATACTTATGTGGTAAACATTAGTAACTACGATTTTTTAATGTCTAAAGAAGAGTATGTTAAAATGAAAGACCATAATGATTTAATGAAATCATACATATATGATACTTATAATCAAGTAAAAACTCAACCAAAAAATAAATAAAGATGAAAAGATTAGTTGTCATTTTAATATTAGCTTTTGGTTTGAATAGTATCAAAGCTCAAGTTGCACCGGGTTATATGGGCAAAAGGTTATTGGTGGAATATTCTGGAAGTACTGCACCAGCAATTTTTAGAGTAAACCAAAATGGTAACAAAGGATTTGATCCTATACCTCCAGAATTTAACCTTCCTTTTAATTATGGACATAAATTCACTTTAAATTATACTTTAAATAGAAAATCTGCTATTGGGGCTTCTTTCGAGATGTATAATACAGGAGTAAATTATGAGAATACGAATATACAAATTGTTGATTGGGATGGAAATGATAATTATTACAAAAGTGAAACTAGACTACATTCACCTGATGGATATGGAGTTGTTAAAATAAATGGGATAAGTCTTTTTTATCAAAAATATAAAAATGGAATAGCTCCGTTGGGTAAACACTCAAATTTTGGTTTTAAACTATTATTTGTAAATACTGAAATGGATAGTGCAAACTTTATTGGTAATAAAAGAGAAGGTGGGGAGGAAGAGGTTATTGCATACACCCCTCCAAGTGTAAGTAGCGTAGAGTGGGGCTTGTTCTATGGCTTAGGGGTAAATAGAATAATTAAAGATAGAATTGTAATAAGTTTAGGTTTTGAATTGGCTCTAATTTTTTCTGCTTATGGAGAGTTTGGCAAGGAGTGGGATTATACAGATATTAGTTTAAATAGAGCGAGTAATGATATAAATGATCAGGTAGATAATAATGGGGTTAATACTGAAGCCGATTTATTTAAAAAAATGAGCTCAAAAAGAGTGTTTTCTAGTCAATTTTTTAATATTAAAATTGGCATAGGATTTTTAGCATATTAATAACCAAACCAAACCAAAATGAAAAAAAATGTATTAATTTTAATAGCATTTCAGCTAGTGTTATGCTATAATTTATTCGCTCAGGTAGAAACCGTAGAGCGTATTGAATTTGAATTGAAAGAGGGATTTACTTCTCATCAACTAACCAAGTTTAAAGAGAATGGAATCTTATTTTACTCAAAAAGTACAGATAAGAAAGGAAAAACCCGTCAATGGAAAATAGAAAAATATTCTAATTCATTACAACTAAAGAATACAGAATATCTGGAAATTCCTAAAGACCAATATTTAGACGAAGAATATTCTAACGAAACAGATATGTTCTTATTCTTCTCAAGTAAAAAAGGAGCCTATTCTTTTTTTAGAATAAATGCAAAAACTTTAAAAATTACAAAAATAGTTGGCGAATTACCTTCTAAAGCAAATGTTAATGAAATACATGTGCTAAAAAACATGGTGTATTTTGATGCAACGATGAAGCGTTCTCCAATGTTATATACTTTAGATTTAGAATCTGAACGACAAAAATTAATTCCGGTTATTGTGCCAGGTTACGATACAAAAGATTTAAGTATAGAAGATGTACAAGTAATAGAAGAATCTAACGAAGTATTAATGTATATTAACGCATTTAATAAAAAAGAACATGATTTACATGTGGTAAGATTTGATGAAGATGGAGAGAAAAAAGGGAACCTTAATTTAACAGAAGGTAAGGATAAAAAGCTATCATCTATTTCTGCATCATATTTAGGAGATGGGAAATATGTTTATACAGGAACTTATTCTTCTAAAAGTGCTTCAACATCTGAAGGAATATATTTAGCAAGTACTAAAAATGATAACTTAAGGTTTATTGAGTTTTATAATTTCTTAGATTTTGATAAGTTTTTAACTTATTTACCAGAAAAAAAACAAGAGAAGATAGAGAAAAAGAAAGCTAAAAAAGCCAAAAAAGGAAAAGAGTATAAATTAAATTACCTGATGGCTTCGCATGATATTATAGAAATGGAAGGGAAATATGTTTATGTTGGGGAGGCTTTTTATGCTACTTATAGAACAGAAACTTACACTACTTATGTGAATGGGAAACCAGTTACACGTACTAGAAGAGTATTTGATGGATACCAATATACGCATGCTGTTGTTGCAGGTTTTAACTCAGATGGAGAAAAGCTATGGGATAACACTTTTGAAATGTGGCCTTCGTATAAACCTTTTTTCAAAAAGAAATTTATAACCAGTTCAGTTCAAGATGGTAGAAAATTAGATTTACTTTTTTCTAGTGGCTCAGATATAAAGTTTAAAACATTCCATTCTAATGGAGAGGTTGCCGAAGAAGAAGATTATTCTTTTATTGATACAGGAAGCGAGGAAGATAAAGTAAAAGGAACTTACTCTAATATGGAGCATTGGTACGATAAATATTTTATTGCTCACGGACGACAAAAGATTAAAAACAAAGAGGAGAAAGGAAAGAAAAAACGTAGGGTTTACTTTATTAACAAAATAGCATATAGATAAACAAAAAAGGAGAGCTTAGCTCTCCTTTTTTTATAATTGTTTTTTTCAGTTACTCAGCTGGAGAACTCATAAATTTAGCTTCTTCAATTTGTTTTTCTAAACTCCAACTATCAGTATTGGTAGTTAACAACCATACATCATTTTGTTTTCTAAAGACTTGAACATGAATTCCAAATTTATCTTCAAATTCAGTTTCAACATCACTAACTAACATATCTTTTGTAATAACTATATCCCCTTCGTTATGAATTGTTCTTATCTCTCCTAATTTTTTAGAAGAATCTATCATATCTTTTTTTGAGGATGTTTCACCAACACTATGAGCTTTATTAAAAAACTCAATTTTAATATACTCAAATGCATTTACAAACTCTTTTTGTATTTCAGCAATTGTTTTCGAATCGTCTATGTGTAATTTCATTTTATAACCTTTAAAGTTTTAGTAAAGTTGCTTATTCTGTAAAAGTGTTATTATGACTAATATCAGTTGGTAAAGTGATTAAAAACTCTCTTTAAGCTATAATAAAACTAAAAGCCTACAGTGTGTGATTGATTTTTAGATTTCTCGTAAAACCATTTTTTATAGTTACCCCCTTTTCTTGTTCTTGGAAAATTAGATTGATTAACTAATTTTTATTCCCCGAGAAGTCGGGGAACCAGTTTTGTAGTTAATGTTTTTTCTGGATTCCCACTTTCGTGGGAAACTATGCAAATTAATTATACTTTATTTCACTTTATCTTCAGTATTCCTAAACACAAACTGTCCATCAAATTGATCGAGTAAAATACTGCTGTCTGCTTTAACCTTACCAGCTAAAATTTCTTTACTCAATTGGTTGAGTATGTTTTTTTGCAATACTCTTTTTACTGGTCTAGCTCCAAATTGTGGGTCGTAACCTAACTCAGCAATGTGGTCAACAGCTTCGCTAGTCCATTCTAGTTTAATATCATTTTTGGTTAGCATTTTTGCCAAACCTTTTAACTGTATATCTACAATTTGGTGGATATCCTTTTTAGTTAATGGAGTAAACATTATTGTTTCATCAATACGGTTGAGTAACTCTGGTCGCATTGTTTTCTTCAAAAGTCCAAACACTTCTATTTTGGTTTTTTCAATTGCATTATCTCTATCAATTTCGCCTAAATCTTCAAAACTTTCTTGTATAATGTGCGAACCAATGTTGGAAGTCATAATGATAATAGTGTTTTTAAAGTTTACCATTCTTCCTTTGTTGTCGGTTAGTCGTCCATCATCTAATACTTGCAGTAAGATGTTAAACACATCAGGGTGAGCTTTTTCAATTTCATCTAACAGAATAACCGAATAAGGTTTTCTTCTAACTGCTTCGGTTAGCTGACCACCTTCATCATAACCAACATAACCAGGAGGAGCTCCTAATAATCGCGAAACTGAATGTTTTTCTTGGTATTCGCTCATATCAATTCTGGTCATAGAATTTTCATCGTTAAACAAAAATTCGCTCAAGGCTTTGGCTAATTCTGTTTTCCCAACTCCCGTTGTTCCTAAAAAGATGAAGGAGCCAATAGGTCTTTTTTCATCTTGCAAGCCAGCTCTACTTCTTCTAACAGCATCTGCCACAGCATTAATGGCTTCTTCTTGACCAACAACTCTTTTGTGTAATTCGTCTTCTAATCTTAATAATTTTTCTCGTTCGCTTTCTATCATTTTAGAAACTGGAATACCTGTCCACTTAGAAATTACTTCAGCAATTTCTTCGTTGGTAACCTCTTCTTTAATCATTTTAGAATTCGCCTGTATTTCAATCAATTCTGCCTTGTATTTTTCTAAATTTTCTTCAGCTTCTTTGGTTTTTCCATAACGTATTTCAGCAACTTTTCCAAAATCTCCAGCACGTTCGGCTTGTTCGGCTTCGTATTTTAAATTTTCTAACTCTTCCTTACTTTTTTGTATGCCTTCAACCACATCTTTTTCGGCTTGCCATTTGGCGTTTAAGCTATTTTTTTCTTCGTTGAGGTTAGCCAACTCCTCTTTAATCTTTCCTAACTTTTTGGTGTCCTTTTCTCGCTTAATGGCTTCACGTTCAATTTCTAGCTGCATAATTTTTCTATCCAACTCATCTAATGCTTCGGGTTTAGAATTGATTTCCATACGCAATTTAGAAGCGGCCTCATCAATTAAATCAATGGCTTTATCAGGTAAAAATCTATCCGAAATATATCGTTGTGAAAGTTCTACCGAAGCAATTATTGCTTCATCTTTAATTTGTACTTTGTGATGGTTTTCATACTTCTCTTTAATTCCTCTTAAAATAGAAATAGCATCTTCAGTAGTAGGTTCATCAATTAATACTTTCTGAAAACGTCTTTCTAAGGCTTTATCTTTTTCAAAATACTTTTGATATTCATTAAGTGTTGTTGCACCAATTGCTTTTAATTCTCCACGAGCCAAAGCAGGTTTTAAAATGTTGGCAGCATCCATAGCTCCTTCGCCACCTCCAGCACCAACTAAAGTGTGTATTTCATCAATAAATAATACAATATCGCCTTCGGCACTGGTTACTTCTTTTACCACTGCTTTTAATCGCTCTTCAAACTCGCCTTTGTACTTTGCTCCAGCAATTAAAGCTCCCATATCTAAAGAGAAAATTTGCTTGTTTTTTAAGTTTTCAGGAACATCGCCTGCAATAATTCGGTGAGCTAAACCTTCGGCAATGGCAGTTTTACCCACACCAGGTTCTCCAATTAAAATAGGGTTGTTTTTGGTTCTTCGAGATAAGATTTGCAATACTCTACGTATTTCTTCATCTCTACCAATTACAGGGTCTAACTTATTTTCTTGAGCTAACTCGTTTAAATTTTTAGCGTATTTTTTTAAAGCGTTGTATTGTTCTTCGGCACTTTGAGAAGTAACATTTTCGCCTTTACGTAATTCTTTAATTGCTGCTTTTAATTCTTTTTCTTTAACGCCACTATCTTTTAACAATTGAGCAATGGTATCGTTAGTATCTAATAACCCTAACAATAAGTGTTCGATAGTTACATATTCATCTTTAAACTCTTTTAAGAGTAAACTAGCTTTTTGTAACGCTTTTTGTGCGTTAGGAGAGAGGTGTTGTTGTCCGCCTGTTACTTTTGGGTAACCTTCTACAATTTTGGTTAATGCTAATTTTAAGTTATTAATGTTAACTCCTAATTTCTGTAAAATAAAAGGAGCAACATTTTCATCTACTTCTAGTATCCCTTTTAATATATGTCCGGTTTCTATGGCTTGTTGTCCTAAACCCATAGCAATTTGTTGGGCTTGTTGTATCGCCTCTTGCGATTTTATGGTAAAATTATTTAAGTTCATATTGTATAAGTTTTAATTCGATTTCCTTTCGTCAAATTACAGTCCAAAGCATTTTTTTAAGCGTTTTTTGGTAAAAATGGCATAAAAAACGGTGCTTTTTGTGTTAAAATGACAGATATTGATTAGAAATTAGATATTATAGATTGGAGATTACTATTATTTCTAATCTCCAATCTATAATATCCAATAAACAATCCCTACTTTTGAACTTTACAAACTTTTAACTTTTATCTAAAAATGGCTGATTATCAACAAATGGACGTACCCGAGTTTCCAAAAAACGGGAAAAGAATAATATTAACCGTTATTTTAGGAATTATTTTAATTGTGGTAATGTGGAAAAGTTCTGTTACTATTGGAGCAGGGGAATCTGGTGTTTTATTTAAAACCTTAGGCGATGGTGTTGATACTGAACAAACTTATGGTGAAGGATGGAAGTTAATTGCACCATGGAATAAAATGGTAATTTATAAAACAAGACAGCAAAAAATTTCAGAAAGTATGTCTGTACTTTCTTCTAATGGTTTAGGTATTGATGTAGATTTAGATTTGCAGTTTCAACCTATACAAATGAAATTACCTAGCCTACATCAAGAAAAAGGTATTGAATATGTGAATGATGTTGTTATTCCTGCAATTCGTTCTGCTACCAGAGAGGTAATTGGAAGATATACTCCAGAAGAAATTTATGCATCTAAACGACAAGTTATTCAAGATGAAATTTTGGAAGAAACAAGAAATGAATTAGAAAAACAGTTTGTTAAGGTTAATAATGTATTGATTAGAGATATAGGTTTACCTGCTAAAATTAAAAATGCAATTGAAAGTAAGTTAGAGCAAGAGCAACAATCGTTAGAGTATAAATTTAAGTTAGAGAAAGCCCAAAAAGAGGCTGAAAAAGTAAAAATTGAAGCACAAGGTAAAGCAGATGCTAACAAAATATTAAATGCTTCGTTAACACCTAATATCTTAAAAGAAAAAGGTATTGAAGCTACATTAGAATTAGCTAAATCGCCAAACTCAAAAGTTGTGGTTGTTGGTAGTGGTAAAGATGGTTTACCTTTAATTTTGGGCAATCAGTAAAATTTTTTATTTGTTATTATCAAATTTATAATTTGAAAACATTTTAAAATAGCTTTTTCATAAGCTGATTCTATTGACTTTAAATAGTAGTATGAAAATTTATTAGATTTAGAATTGATTTGTTTTTGAATCTTTTTATCAAAAGACACTGTATATGAAAAAGTCCCTTGATAATTTGGTTTTATAGTAATTGTTTTCTCACAATTATAGAAGATTTTATATTTAGTTATAAAATCATTGATTACACTAAAATCTACTTTTTCTGAGCTAGAAAAATCAATAAACTCATTAAAGGCTGCTTTATGTTTAATACTAATTGTATTAAGTAAGATTTTTATATTTAAAGTATCTTCGATTCTCATAGTTTACTTCACATTAAAACTAAGTAGTTTTTTATCTTCAATAAAACAATCAATTTTATCATTAATAGCAATTGGTCCAACACCTTCTGGTGTTCCTGTAAAAATTAAATCGCCAATTTTTAAGGTAAAAAACTGTGAAACGTAAGCAATGATTTTATCAATTCTAAACAACATGTCTTTAGTATTTCCTACTTGCCTGATTTCGTCATTAACTTGTAAACTAAAGTTAAGGTTGTTTATATCATCAAACTCGTTTATATTATAGAACTTACTCATAGGTGCAGAACCATCAAATGCTTTTGCTTTTTCCCAAGGTAAGCCTTTTTCTTTTTGCTGTTGCTGTACATCGCGAGCAGTAAAATCTACACCTATGCCTATTTCATTGTAATATTTATGTGCAAAGCGTTCTTCTATATGTTTTCCTAATCTATTTATTTTCACAACAATTTCTACTTCGTGGTGTACATCTTTACTAAAACTAGGGTAAACAAAAGGTACTTTTTTTGGCAATATTGCTGTATCTGGCTTACAAAAAAATACAGGTTCTTTTGGAACTTGGTTGCCTAACTCTTTTGCGTGATTAACGTAGTTTCTTCCTATGCAGATAATTTTCATATTGTTTATTATTATGTCAGTTCAAGTGATTTTTAATTTTTATTCTCGATACTTCCCGATTTATCCTTCGATAAACTCAGGATGACATCGGAATACTCGAATCTCTGTATCAAGAACATTTTATTTAATATATCATAACAATTGTTACATTATATAATTGTTATATCAATCAATTAACTCAGCAGCTTCTTGTCCTATTAATGTTCCTATTGCTACACCCATTCCACCCATACGAACCGCACAAATAACATTTTCTGAATAATGTTTTACTATGGTTGTTTTTGTATTTCCAACTCCCATTATTCCTGCCCAAGTATAATCTATTTCGTGATGAGTGCTAGGTAAAATTACTTCTTTTAATAATTGTTTAAGTTCGTCAATTATTAAAGGAGTCGTTTTAATTTCTGAAGTATTTTCTGTTTTAAAATCTAAATTTCTTCCTCCACCAAATAAAACTCTATTGTGTATGTTTCTAAAGTAATAATAACCTTTATCGTAATGAAAAGTACCTTTAAAAGGTAAATCTTTAATTGGCTTGGTTATTAACACTTGAGCTCTGGCAGGCTCAACATCAATATCAAGCAATTTTTTAGCAAAGCCGTTGGTTGCTACTATTACTTTTTTACTACAAATATCTTCAAATGCGTTTGTTTTTAACACAACAGAATTACCAGTATCATTAATAGACAAAACACTAATGTTGTTTAAAACAATTACCCCACTTTCTTTGGCTAATTGTGTTAAGTTCAACATCATTTTTCCAGTATCTATTTGTCCTTCGTATTGGTTTTTTATAATTCCAGATATATTGTTAAACCCGTAGTTATTCTCTTGAATGGAGTAAGTGTTATCTCCAACAATGCTTTTTAATTGCTTGTTGAGATAGTTTAATTTATCGGAACACTCTGCAAATAAATTGGTATTTGTAAATAGTTCTAATCCAAAATTATTTTGAAAATCAATTTTTTCATCGCCTAATAAATTTCTTAAAGCATTTAAACCTTTCCATCGTTTTTCTACTAAAGCAAATACTTCATCTTCAGAATTATTAGATAAATCATCTAATAGTTCACTAGGACTTCCAAAACAAGCAAACCCAGCATTTTTGGTACTTGCTCCATTAGGCAAAATTCCTCTCTCTAAAACAACTACTTTATGTTTTGGATTAAGTTTTTTGTAGTGTATTGCTGAATTTAAACCAACTATTCCGCTTCCAACAACTAATAAATCAATGTTATTAAAAAAGGTATTATTTTCCCAATAACTAAATTGACTGTACATACTTATAGTTTAGATTTTAATCGAATAGCTGTTAATACTTTTTTGGTGTACAAAGGAAAATCTCCATTCATCATCCAAGCGTAATAACCAGGTTCTTTTTCTAAAATTTCAACTACAGCTTTACCTTTGTGTTTACCAAAGTTAAATACTTCAACTCCATCTTTATTGTAAACTATTCTGCCTAATAAATCAACATTTTTAGTCATCTGAGAGAACTCTCCTAAAAACTTAGCGTCAGCCTTTAATTCATCATATTTAGCTACTTGAGCATCTAATATCTCAAAAGTTGCTGTTGTATCTGCTTCGGCACTATGAGCATCTATTAATTCTTTACCACAATAAAATTTATAAGCAGCAGATAAGGTTCTTTTTTCCATTTTATGGAAAATATTTTGAACATCTATTAGATTTCGCTTGCTTACATCAAAATCTATTTCGGCACGTAAAAATTCTTCAGCTAAAAGCGGAACATCAAATCTATTAGAGTTATAGCCCGCTAAATCACATCCATCAATAAATTGATATAACTCGTGAGCAACTTCTTTAAATGTGGCTTTATCTTTTACATCCTCGTTAGTAATTCCGTGTACTAACGATACTTCTTGAGGAATAGGAATGGTAGGGTTAATTAATTTAGTTTTAATTTCTTTGTCGCCATTAGGCATAATTTTAACGATAGAAATTTCAACAATTCTATCGGTTGCAATGTTTAAACCAGTTGTTTCTAAATCAAAGAAAGCAAGAGGTTTTGATAATTTTAAATTCATTAAAGTAATGTAAGATTATGGTGTTACTATAAAATCTTTATTGATAAAAGGAATAAAATCACTTTTACCTTTTATTACAATATCCTCGCTTTTAGGAGCATATCCAGGAGCATCAATTAAAATATTATAGCTTCCAGGTTTCAATATCATAACAAATTTTCCATTTTTTGGATTAGGTGTATAAGTACCAACTTCATCTTGTGTTCTATTATCTATCACACTTACAAACGCATCAGTTATTCCATTTGTAGCTGTAGAGTCGCTAAGAACTTTAGATTTAACTACTGTTTGACGTGCATCTAATTCGTTAAAAGTAACTTTATAAATATCCTGAAAACCTTTGCTATCTTCTCTCCAAGTAGAAACGTAGGCATGTCGTTGATCTTCGGTAAAAGAGATACATATATTATCTAACGGTGTATTTAAAGGATAGCCCATATTTTCAGCTTTTGTCCAAGTATTTTTTTCTGCATCCCAAGTACTTTTAAAATAATCATATCCGCCAATGCTGTTATGTCCTTTAGAAGAAAAGTATAATGTTGTCCCATCATAAAAAAGGTTAGGAAAATCCTCATCATATTTAGTGTTAATATTTTCGCCTAAGTTTTGTGGTAAAGCCCATTCTCCAGTTGGTAACTTTCTTGTCATATAAATATCTTTTCCACCTAAACCACCTTCTCTACGGCTAGCAAAAAACAACGTATTTCCATCAGCAGAAATAGTTGCAGCACTTTCAAAGCCTTTAGAGTTAACACTTTTACCCATTTTTACTTTCTTCTTAAACTTAAAACCTTCTCTTATGTCAGCTTCATAAATATCTCCAACATTTTTTATGTCATCAAAATAAATATAAAGCTTATCGGCATTATAAGATAAACCAACTGCTTGATCATCATAAGGAGAGTTAATCATTGCATTTCCTTTTTTAGATTGGATAAATTCTCCATTTACTACTTTAGTATAATAAATTGCAGAAGGGTAGTAACCGTCAAACTCTCTTGCTCCACTTTTTCTTCGAGAGGTAAAAACCATAAAAGATTCATTGGGAGTTATGTATGGGTAATAATCAGGGTATTCTGTATTGATTAAATCGCCAGCGTTTTCAAACTCAACATCTATAGGAGAATTAATGAGTTTCATAGCATTTTTAGCCGTTTCAATTTCTCTATCTACTTCGCTTTGCTTGGTTCCTTTACCCGATTCTTTATATTCATTAAAAAGAGTAATGGCATCAGCAAATTTTAAATTATAATGATATGCTTTGCCTAAGTAAAATTTTACATCTGGATCAGCATTTTTATCGTTAGCAATTTCTAAAAACTTTACAGCTTCTTGTTTATCTCTTTCTGTTAAAAGCACACATAATCCTGCTCTATACGGATATTCAGCATTTTTAGGGTCTTTATCTATTAAAACTTTATATATAGGAAGTGCATCAACAAAATTTCCAAACTTAAAGTGTTCTGCTGCTGCATCAGGATCGGGGCGTTGTGCAAAAATAGGTTGCAATATAAATACTGCAACTACAAAAGGGATATAGTGTTTAAATAATGTCAAAAAAATAGAATTTTGTTAGCAGATTTGCAAAATCAATACCAAAGTATAAATGTATTACTTTTTACCGATTTTCAAAAGGTTTTTTGCTATTGAAAACGTAAATTCTAACTACTATTTTACACTAATTTTAACATACTGAAATGGTTTGTACTTTTCAGTATCATTAAAATCGCCTGTGTATTTTGGTCCGCTAATGATAGAATTAATTGCTGTAACAACAATTTTATCTTCACTTATGCCTTTAGCTTTAATGGATTCTATGATTTTTGCTTTAGCTTCATCTCCTCTTATCGATGCTAAGTTGATATTAGTTTTATAAGTTGTTGTAGGAACCTTAGAAGCACTAGATTCGATAGTTATTTCTACTTTCCCAAAAGCTTTTATTTTGGCTATAGCTTTCTCAACTATTGATACATACATAGATGAATTTACATCAACATCTTTAACATTATATGCAAAATGTTGTTTGTATTCAACAGTATTTGTATCAGCCATCACATCAGATTTAACGGTATCGCTAATTATTACATAGGATAAATCAGTATTAGCAGTATCAATTGTTCTTGTATATGCTATTAATAATTTATCATTTTCATAATCTTTATCATTAGTCTCTTTAACTAAAGGAACTTCATTGCTAATTTTTGAGGTATCTATTTTTCCATTTTTTTGTGCATTAGCAATTTCATCGTTGCTATTGAAATACGAATTTCTTAATGTAGCAATTTGATAATTTTCTCCATCTTTCTCAATATTTTCTATAGCTATTTCAGAAAATAAAGGGTAGAATTCGCATTGTTTTGGAATATTTATAGATATAGTTTGTTTGGTATAACCCGCTGCTTCAACATTAAGTTTATAAGTTTTTTCTGGAGGGGAAACTAATAAAAATTTACCGTTACTTGCTAAAGATTTTGTTTCGTTTACTGTATCGTTATTTTCTGAATCAACTAAACTAAGTGTAGCTTGTATTGGTTGCTTGTCGTTTTTATTGTAAACAATTCCTCTAATTTCAGTGTTTTCAATATTTGGACATGATAAATCAAACCCAAAAATATCCATTCCGCCAAAACCACCATCTCTATTGGATGAAAAGAAACCTATTTCATCTTTTTCATCAATAACTAAATAAATATCATCAAAAGGAGAGTTTAAAGGTAGCCCCATATTAACTGCAGCAGTTGGTTTACCATCTACTATTTCACTTTTGTAAACATCATATCCTCCAACACCTCTATGTCCTTTTGAAGAAAAATAAAGTGTTTTACCATCTTTTGATAAAAAAGGAGCATCTTCATCTTCTTCGGTATTAATTTCAGTACCTAACAATATCGGGTCACTCCATTCTCCATTACTTGATTTTGTTGCAGTATAAATATCTTTTCCACCTATACCATCTTTTTTTGTTGCTACAAAAAACATGGTTTTTCCATCTTGGGTAACCGATATACTTGGTACATTAAATTTACTATCGTTAATGTTTTTACTTAACTCTTGTAAATCAGACCATTTTCCATCTTTATATTCCGACATCCACAAAATATCTTTTTTGTAAGTATATAAAGTATTACCATCAGCAGAATAAATCACACCAGCATCGTGTTTTTTAGTGTTAAAGTTATTGGGTAAGTGCTTTTTTAGTTCATCACCATTCTCAATCATACTCCATGAACCATCTTCATTTTTCTTAGCAATATAAATATCTTCATAAGGAAGTAAATCTTTAGCTGTTTTACCTTTACTATCAGCTCTTCTTGAAGTAAATAATATTATATTTTCACTTTTTCTGTAAACAGGAGCGTACTCTCTATATTCGGTGTTAATTTTATCTCCTAAGTTGTTTATTTTAATATTATTATCTTGACTTTTTTCATATTCTAATCCATTTTCACTTAAACTAATATTTCTATTAGTTTCTTTTAATAAATATTGACCAGGTTTTTTATGTTGTTCAATAAATACTATAAAATCGGTTAATGCTTTTTTTGACTTTTCAAATTGTCCATCAAGTTGATATGCCTTACCTAAATAATAAAGTAATTCGGGAATAGTATCTTCTTTAGAATTCTGAAGTGCAGTTTCGAATAAAGGAACTGATTTAGTTCTTTCATAATCAGAAAAATAATAACTTAAACCACCTTCGAAATTATAAACATCGCTAGAGGCATTAAGTTTAATTAAGTCGGCATAATAAGTTTTAGCTTGGTCATATTTTTCATTAGCTAAATTTTTACGTGCAGATTTTAACAGTTTTTTTTCTTCTTTAGATGGCTTTTGAGCATACGCTGAATTAGCAATAATAAGAAGCAATATAAAAACTATGTTAGCAGAAGTTTTTATAAAATTCAATGTTGTTTTTTGCATTAGTTACCTTATCTTAATAATTACATATTGAAATTTCTCATATAATCCAGTGTTTTGGAAATCTCCGTTATATTGAGGCCCGTTAACATTTGAACTTACATTGTTGATGGTAATTTTATCTGATGAAATTCCTTTTTCCTTTAATGATTTAAGTAGTATTTCTTTTGCTGTTTGAGCTCTTTTGTAAGCTAAAGTAGAATTAGATCCAAATGTTTTTGTTGGTACTTTAGATGCACTAGATTCTATATCGATAATAATTTTTCCAGATTTAGCTTTCTCAACAGCTTTATTTAACATTTCAACGTATTTAGAATCTGAAACATTTATTTCTTTCACATTATAGTTGAAATACTCTTGATAAGAAGCTATAACATCACCAGATGGAGTGTAAGTTGTATTTACTTTATCAACATTAGCTTGATTCATTTCGGCAATTTGAGTTTTTAAATCTTTAATTATTGCTTCTAAAGAAGCCACTCTATCATTATCATTTGTAGTAGTTGCGGCATTAGCTAATCTTTCTTTTAAATCAGCAATTTGTTCATTTAAAGACTCTATAATAGCTTTAAGTTTTTGTAATTCAGAATTTTCATCATAATTCCAATTATTATCGTTGGTAGCTGTTGTATCTGCTTTGGTATCTGTTCCTGCAATAACTGGGATAGTATCATTTGTAGGGTTCCCAAATACCACATCTTGCAAGTCAATACCTCTATTAATTTCTTGGTAAGCAGAAATTGGCGGGATGTATAAATCTTCTTCTTGACTAAATCCTGCAGCAGAATAAACTATATGATAGTCGTTACCAGGATTTAGAATAATACTAAATTTCCCATCTTTTTTTCTTGGTTTATAAATACCAACCAAATCGCCTGTTTCATTATCTGTTACAACAACTTGAGCATCACTAGGAAGTTCAGGCTCGCCAATAACTCTTATAATACCTGTTAATAATGTTACAGGTTTTTCAGTAGCATCTTCAAGTGATATTTGGTAAATATCATGATCTCCAAAACCATCTTCTTTAAAAGAAGAGTAATAACCTCTTTTACCGTCAGCAGAAGTAACAAAGAAAACATCATCATCAGTAGAATTTACGGGGTAACCAATATTTTCTGGTTTCGACCAATTTCCAGCATCATCCATAATAGATGAAAAAATATCAAAACCACCGATACTTGTGTGTCCTTTAGAACTAAAATAAATTGTTTTCCCATCAGGATGTGCAAATATTCCATCTTCATCATAAGGAGTATTGATAGAGCTTCCCATGTTTTGAGCTTTAGCCCATTCTCCGTTTGGTAATTTTTTACAAACGTAAATATCTTTCCCACCTAAACCACCTTTTCTATCACTCACAAAGTATAACAAGTTTCCGTCAGGCGATATATGAGCATGAGTTTCGTAAGACTCTTGATTTATATCGGAGCCTAATTTGAACGGTGTTGCCCATTCTTCTCCTTCCATTTTACTTATATAAATATTTCCATCTCCATTATCATCTTTATAGATAAATAATGTTTGACCATCTACTGAAATATTTACAGTAGCTTCGTGTCCTTCTGTATTTATACCAATTAATTCTGGTTCATGCCAAACGCCATCATATTTGTGAGCAACGTAAATATCTTCATAATGTTTACCATCATCTATGTTTTTAATATAATAGTTTGAGCTATCTTTTCGTGTTCGCTTTGATGTAAAATATATTGTAGATTCATCAACTGATAAAATAGGGCTATAATCTTGGAAAGGAGAATTAATAATATCTCCCATATTACTTACTTTAATATTAACAGGGTTTGCAATTGCTGCTTTTGCATATTTACATTGCTCTATTCCATGATTAGCATCGCTAAGCATAAAATGCTTTTTTCCAGCTTTTTCTATAAAAGAATTATAGTTAAGCATAGCATTATCAATTTCGTTATGAATATGGTATGCTCGTGCTAAATAAAAATAAGCCTTTATAGGTGCTTTCTTTTCAGATGTAGAATATGGGTCGTAGTTTTTTGTCGTATTTTGAACAGCCTTAACTAAGTAGTTTAATGCTTTTGCTTTGTCGTTAGCAGAATGCATATAACATAAACCGACTTTATAATTTAAGTTGAAATTGTCAGGTTGTTCTGCTTGTAGTTTTAACCATATAGGTAAAGCAATATTGTACTGACTTTCTTCAATAAGGGTATTTGCTTCTAAAAATTGCTGATTGAATTTTTCTTGAGCATTAACATTTAGCAATGCAGCTAAAAAGGTTAGTATTAGGAATATTTTTTTCATTTAATTTATTGCTCTAAAGGTTACAAATATATTGTATTTGAATTAGTTATCAAACTTATAACAAAATTTTAAATTCTACGAACGCCTTAAAATTCTCTATCAACATCAAATTGTTCAAGATAATCAGCTACTCTTCTTACAAACATACCGCCTAAAGCACCATCAACAACTCTATGGTCGTATGCATGAGACAAGAACATTTTATGACGAATTGCGATAGCATCACCGTTAGGCGTTTCAATTACTGCTGGTTTCTTTTGTATAGCACCTGCTGCCATAATTGCAACCTGTGGTTGATTAATAATTGGTGTTCCCATTACATTTCCAAAAGTTCCAACATTGGTAACTGTATAAGTGCCGCCAGAAATATCATCTGGAGTTAACGCATTATTTCTTGCTCTGTTTGCTAAATCGTTAACCGCTTTAGTTAAACCTACTAAGTTTAATTGGTCTGCATTTTTAATTACAGGCACAATTAAATTACCACTTGGTAAAGCAGTTGCCATACCTAAATTGATACTTTTTCTTTTTATAATTTTATCTCCATCAACAGAAACATTAATTAATGGGAAGTCTTTAATAGCTTTAATTATGGCTTCCATAATAATTGGAGTGAAAGTAATTTTTTCATTTTCACGAGCCATAAACTCATTTTTAACTTTAGCTCTCCAGTTAAAAATATTAGTCATGTCCGCTTCTACATAAGAAGTTACGTGTGGTGATGTTTGTTTAGACATTACCATGTGCTCAGCAATTAACTTACGCATTCTGTCCATTTCAATAATTTCATCACCTGCCATAGATGCAACACTTGGAGCAGCTTTAGGAGCTTCTTTTTTAACTGTAGGAGCAGAGCTTGATGCAGTTTGTGTAGCAGCTGAACTACCATTGCTTGTAGTCGGTTGTGCAGCAACTTCTCCAGTTCTGTTTGGTAAATAATCTAAAATATCTTTTTTGGTAACTCTACCATCTTTTCCAGTTCCTGGTATAGTTTCTAACTCTGCCAAAGCAATTCCTTCTTTTTCGGCAATGCTTCTAACTAAAGGAGAATAAAATTTTCCGCTATCAGATGTTTTTGCAATTTTTTCTGTGCTTGCTGCAACAGGTGTAGCTTGAGCAGTAGAAGCTGCTTCTGCGACAACAGGTGCTGCTTCAGCTTTTGGAGCTTCTGCTGGTGTTTCAGCAGCAGCTTCTCCTTCTGCACCAATAATGGCTATTGCTTGCCCGACTTGTACAACATCTCCTTCTTCAAACAATCTTTTTATTAAAACTCCTTCGGTAGTTGAAGGTACTTCTGAATCTACTTTGTCGGTAGCAATTTCAACAACTGATTCATCCATTTCAATTGTATCGCCAACTTCTTTTAACCAATTTGTAATTGTTGCCTCAGCAACACTTTCACCCATTTTAGGCATTATCAATTCTACTTGTGCCATGCTTCTATTTTATGCTTTAATATCTATTTTTCTGAAAGTTACAAAAATAGCGTAAAAAATCTACTTTTCATATCATTAATTCTATTAATTTAGCTAGTGTTAATGGGTGTTTGTAACTTGTTGTAAATGAGATTAAAACTGTTATTTTTAATACTGATTTTTGGAGTAAACTCATCAGTTTATTCTCAATCTAAAATTAAAAGCTTTAAAAAATTAAGCTGCCCCGAAAAATGGTGGGTTATATGGCATCCTTTTGTAGCTAAAAAAGCATTTGCTGTTTCACAATTAGCACGACAAAAAACAGATTCGATTAAGCAAAATAAGATTTTAAAAGGTAAAGGAAATGGCGATCAAGTAGATGCGTTTAGACATACGTTTTGGATGGCAAAACTGACCAATGAAATTGGTTGGAGAAGAGCAAAAAGTTTAGGTAAAGCACACGAAAAAGGCAACTATAAAGATTATAAAAAACAACGATTAGAAGATGGTGAAGTACCCGACAAAATAAGCTCTGAAATGGACTTTTTTAATAATAAAGTTGGAATGGAACTTGGAAAAAATACTGATGAAAATTTAATAGAAAAAGTGGTTGATTTGGTAAAAACAGGGAAGTGTAAAATGATTAAAACAGATGCTACTGGAAACTACCTTGATTGTAATGGCAATATTCTTTTAAAAGCAGATTTGAATGGTAAGTGGGAGAATGAAAAATGTTTGATTTGGAGTGGTTTTAAATAATTATTCTTTATATGATTGAGAAAAAACATGATAAGTAAAAATATCAAAACTAACTTTGATACCTGAGACGATATTTCTTTGTCTTAAAATAAAAGAAATTGATTTTGTATAAGGATGTTACTTATATGAAAAATAGAGCCAAAATAGGGGAGGCTGAAAAATAAACCGAATAATTTAATATCTCAAATTATGTTTTATATGAATTTCGGTGGGATAGCTGTGAAAATCTCATTAAAGGATTTAGCTTATTTACTTATAGTTTTAAAAATTATTTATTAAATAATTATGGTAACTGAATATTTTTTATTCGGTTACCAACTATAATTATTGGTTTTCCAATATTGTCAGTTGTAGCAAAAACATAACTATCTCCACCATCTTTTAGGTTTAATTTCTTTTTAACTTGCTCAACATTGTCGTTAAAATTACGGCAACTTACATTGGCTTTTTTTAAGCCTAATTTTTTAAATGCTTTGGGCTGGTAGGGTAAGGTTTGTTCAATTTTAAATGTTCTACCAGGGAAATTTTCAATAACATTTTCTGAAGTGTAAAGGTGGGTGTTAGGAGCTATTTTTTTTATATTAAATTGCTTGCAAATACTTTTAAATGCTCCTGCTTTTAAAATGGATGTGTTGGGTTCGTATAGGTAGTTTAGTGGTTCGGAGTAATTAACTGCTATATTTTCTTCAGTTTTAAAATCGAAGTTAAACTCCTGTAACACACCCCTAATTTTGTAATCATCTGCTTGCGGCAGATGAACAAAATCCTCCCCTCTCGAGAGGGGATTCCCTAAGTTTATAGTATTGATTTTAGGATTGGATGTAGGTTTGTTCTCTAATAAATACAGCACCTCTTTACACTCATTGTTTACTGAAACAACCCAAACTTCACTAACTGTTTTTAGCTCTTTAATGCTTTGTTTAATGTCTAATATGGGAGATGTTTTCACTAATATTTTAGGAGCAATTTTAAAAATATCGTATTGCAATTCAACTATATTTGGAATACAATCAGCCAGCATAAAAACCTTTTGGTTTTCATTTCTTCTGCTTGGATCTATGTATGCAACATCAAAATTTTTGGTGTTCGTTTTTAAAAAATTTTCACAAGTAGCGTTAATAAGTGTTGTGTTTGGAGTGTTGAGTGTTGCAAAATTTTGTTTTACAACATCAAATAATTCAGCATTGGGTTCTAGGTAAGTAACTTCTTTAAAAAACTTACTGAAATAGTAGCTGTCTATTCCAAAACCGCCTGTTAGGTCTATCATATTAGATTCCGGGTCAAGCCCGGAATGACGAAGGATTAAGTTTTTGTAATTGGCAGTTTGCTCGCTACTACATTGTTCTATTGAAATGGTAGCAGGGTATAAAATGTTTGGGTTAGCATAAAATTCGGGCAACTTATTTTTTGCTTTTTGAATGCCATTAATTTGGTTAATGATAAAATTTTTATCCAAATCTGGCTGTTTGCTTAATGATAGAGCAATTTCTGGGAGTTTTTTGTTTTTGTATTCTTGTATGAATTGTTGTTCGGTCATAAAAAGACAAATATAATGTTCTTTTTATTCGGTTTTTTCGCTTTTTTATTTCCCTGAAGTAGCGGAGCGGATATCAAGGATCCAGAGTTGTGATTTGAAATTACTAAATTAAAAAGTAGTTATTGGTTAATTAGGCTGGACTCCTTGTCTTCGTTTCACTTCGCAAGGAGAGGTGTAGAATGTGATTATTTTATAGTTATTGTGTAAAAGCATACTGAATAATATTTGCACCCATTTGCAGAGCAGCTTTTCTTTTTTCAGGACTATCATTATGTACTTCTTCATCTTCCCAACCATCGCCTAAATCACATTCAACATCGTAAAAACATACCAAGCGATCTTCATAATAAATTCCATAACCTTGTGGCGTTTTGTCATCGTGTTCATGTATTTTAGGTAAGCCCTTATTAAAGTTATATTGTTGATGATAGATAGGATGAGAATATGGCAACTCTACAAATTCAGCTTCAGGAAAAACCAATTTCATTTGCGGGCGAATAAATTGGTCTAACCCATAATTATCCGAAATATGTAAAAACCCGCCAGCAATTAAATAATTTCTAAGGTTTTCTGCTTCTTGCTGATTAAAAATAACATTTCCGTGTCCTGTTAAATGAACAAAAGGATAGTTGAAAATTTCTGAACTTCCAACTTCAACTATGGCTTGTTCAGGATTAATGTTGGTTTTTAAATTTTTATTACAAAAATCTATTAAGTTAGGTAGCGATGTTTCTAAATTAGAATACCAATCACCACCACCATTATATTTTAAAACAGCTATTTGGTAGCTTGATGTTTGTCCGAAAGAGTTGAAAGATGCAATCACAAATAAGAATACAATTAATCTTCCTAACACTCTTTTTAAAGAGGGAATTGATGCCGATAATATGTGAAGTGCCTTATTCATTTAATAAATTAAATGCATTGCAAATATACAAACCTGCAGTTTCAGTTCTTAAACGACTAGCACCCAAACTTATTGGTGTAAAGTTATTGGTTAAAGCTAATTCAATTTCTGGCTTACTAAAATCTCCTTCAGGACCAATTAAAACTAAACAATCGTTGTCTCTTTTATAGAGAGATTTAAAATGCTCTTGGTTTTTGTCGTAGCAATGAGCAATGTACTTATCGCAATCGTTATTTTGAGTTAACAACTCATTTAATTTAACAGGCTCATTTATTATTGGTAGTGTAGCTTTTAAAGATTGTTTCATTGCAGCAACAGCTCTTTTTTCTAAGCGTTCGGTTTTTAAAACTTTTCGTTCAGAATTATCACAAATTATAGGCGTAATTTCTGATATACCAATTTCAGTAGCTTTTTCAATTAACCACTCTAACCTGTCGTTATTTTTTGTGGGAGCTATAGCAAGATGTAAGTTTGGCTTATTGTTATTTTCCTGTTCTATTCTTAGAATTTCTACTTCACATTTCTTAGGATTATCATCTATTATAATAGCTTCATAAAATGTACCTTTTCCATTAATCAGGTTAATCGTGTTGTTGGTTTTTAATCTCAATACACGTATAGCGTGCTTTGATTCACTCTCACTTAGGGTGTAAGTTTTTTTGTTTAAAATATCTGGTGTGTAAAATAGTTGCATAACTGAACAAGACAAAAATAGAAATAAAAAAAAGGAGTTGAAACTCAACTCCTTTTTTAAACCTACAACTATAAATTAATTCTCTTTTTTGTTCTGAGAGGATTCTTTTTGTGCTTGTTTTTTACTTAGGGCTAACCCTAACGCAGAACCTAATGCAATACCTACTCCTAGCCATAAGCCAATGTTATTCATAGAAACTCCTATAGCTGTTCCTACTCCAACTCCTATTGCCACTCCAGCACCTATTTTACTTTCTTTTTTCATACTATCTTATTTTAATGAAGCTCTATATCAAAAGGCATACGAGCCATAATACCACTTTGGGTAGTTACACTTTGTAGTTTTTTGTAATATTTCTGTTCGTTACCTAAAACGCTACCTAAAACTTTTGCCTCAATGTTCATTTCCAATTCTTCTAATAATTCTTCAAAAGGGTCTTTTTGTTTAGGGTAAGCAACTAAATCGTAATCTTTTAGTTTGGCTGATTTTTTAGCTATGGCAATAGCTTTATCTAATCCACCTATTTCATCAACTAAACCTATTTCTAAAGCATCCAATCCCATCCAAACTCTTCCTTGACCAATAGAATCAACCTGCTCTTTACTCATTCCTCTTCCTTCAGCAACTTTAGTTATAAAATCATCATAAATTTTTTCTACACCTAATTGTATAATGTCTCTTTCTTGAGCAGTTAAAGGTTTAAATACCGACATTAAATCAGCATGCTCATTAGTTTTCACTCTATCAAAAGTAATTCCTAATTTATTGTTCATTAAACCTTGAGCATTAGGAACAACTCCAAAAACACCTATAGATCCTGTAATTGTTTTTTCGTCAGCTACAATTTTATCAGCAGCACAAGCAATATAGTAGCCACCACTTGCAGCAACATCTCCCATACTAACAATAACAGGTTTTACTTTTTTGGCTAAAACAACTTCTCTCCACATTACATCAGATGCTAAAGCACTTCCTCCAGGAGAATTTACTCTTAAAACAATTGCTTTTACGTTTTCATCTAAGCGAGCTTCTCTAATTGCTTGAGAAATAGTTTCAGACCCCATAACACCATTTTTACTTTTACCACTTTCAATTCCTCCGGCAGCATAAATAACAGCAATTTGGTTGTCCGACACTTTTTCTTTTTTCTTTCCTTTCTTTTTAGATTTTAATGTTTTGGCATATTTACTTAGCTTAATTGAAGAAATATCTTCATCAGCTTCAATTTTTAACTTCTTTCTCAATAAATCTAATACCTCATCTTTAAAATAAACCTCATCAACCAAACCTTCTGCTTTAGCAATTTTAGCATCTTGTATGGTCATGTTATCTGCCAATTCATTTAATTTTTCAACACTAATCCCTCTACTTTTAGCAATTTTTTTAGTCATACTTCCCCAAGCCGTATTTAAAATTAGTTGATATTGCTCACGGTTGGCATCACTCATTTTTTCTAACATATAAGGCTCTACAGCACTTTTAAATTTACCATGACGAATGATTTGCATTTCTACATCTAATTTTTCTAAAGCATTTTTAAAAAACATTAGCTCAGACGATAAACCTCTGTGTTCTACAATTCCAGCAGGGTTAACACAAACCTTATCAGCTACCGAAGCAATGTAATAAGAGCTTTGCGTGTACATTTCTGAATAGCTAATGATCCATTTTTTAGATTTTTTAAAATCAACTAAAGCAGCTCTTAACTCTTCTAATGTTGCCATACCAGCAGGTATGCTTGTAACATCTAAATAAATTCCTTTTATCTTATCATCTGTTTTAGCTTTTTCTATCGAAGCTATAATTTTGTCTAAACCTAAACCACTTTTAGATTCCATCGAACCAAAATCAAAATTTTCAAACGGATTGTTTGCAGTTCTATCTGTTATTGGTTTGTTTAGTGTAAGGTGTAAAATTGAATTGTCATCAATTTTAACCGTTTTTGCTCTTGGTCCATCAGATGCTCCATCAATAATTGAAGATAACATTCCAAAAAAGATTACCATAGACAAAATACTTGCTAGCATTATGGTAATAAAAGTACCCAACATACTTGCAAACATAAATTTGAAAAATTGTTTCATTGTTTTATTTTTAATTAAGTTATTTTTAATTTGTTTTGAACAAAAGTATAATAACGAAATTAGATTTTATAATACTTTACATTAATGGTTTAAGAAAAGGATAAACGGAATTTATGAGCAATAAAGTAGTTTTAGGTTTAGGAGGAAACGTAGGTAATGTGCAAAATACATTGGCAAAGTGTGTTGATTTATTGAGTTGTAAATTAGGAGAAGTACAGCTAAAATCGTCATTATATAAAACCAAAGCTTGGGGAGTTGAAAATCAGCCTAATTTTATTAACCAAGTAATTGAAATAGAAACAGATTTATCTCCAACCGAGTGTTTAACTGTTTGCCAAAATATTGAACAAGAATTAGGCAGAATAAGAAAAGAAAAATGGCATCAAAGAACCATCGATATTGATGTGCTATTTTTTAATGATGATATTATTAATATGCCCGATTTAAAAATACCTCATCCGTTTATACAAGATAGAAACTTTGTATTATTTCCCTTAGCAGAAATACTTCCAAATTATAGGCATCCTAAGTTAAAAAAAACAATTTTAGAATTAAAAAATAGTTGTAGTGATAATTTAGAAGCAATTAAAATATAGAGAATATGCCAATATCTTTTTTAAATGTAAAAAGTATTAACTATCATTGCAGATAGAAAATTAACTAATAAATTAGCTTTTAATAGAATAATCTCAGAAATGATGAAGAATCAAAACGTAAAATTAACTGCTTTAGCTGCTATTACAGCTACTGCTTTTATTGCTTGTAACCCGTTAAACAAAATGGTTAAGCGACAAGGAGAAGTAAATTATGAACTTACTCCGAATCCTGCAGAAATGCATGGTGATAGCATTAGAATTTCTTTAAATGGAAGTTTTCCTGAAAAATATTTTAACAAAAAAGTATCTGCAACAATTACTCCTGTAATAGTGTATGGAGAAAGTTCAGAATCTTTTGATGTGTTAAAGATAAAAGGAGAAGATTCAGAAGAAGAAGGTTCAACAATTAACTACGAAAAAGGTGGAAGTGTTTCTCACTCTGCTGTTATTCCATACAAAGAAGGAATGGAAACGGCAACTGTTGAATTAAGAGTTACAGGGAAGTATAAAGAGAAAACAAAAGATTTAGATCCAGTAAAAGCTGCTGACGGGACAATGATTACTTCTAAATTAGTAATGAGTTCTGACAAAGGTATTATTGGAGCTGATGCTTTTAAGAAGTTTACTTTAGAAGATAACAATGTTGACATTCATTATTTAGTAAATAATGCTACTGTAAGAGGCAGCGAAATGAGTGATGATGATGTTAAAGAGTTGAAAGCTAAATTAAAAGGTTGGAATGAAGATCCAAAAATGGAATACAACAACCTAGCAATTAGTGCTTATGCATCTCCAGAAGGTGAGTTAAGTAAAAACGAAAACTTAGCTAACGAAAGAGCTGAATCTGCTGGTAAATCTTTAGAATCTTTATTAAAAAGAGCTAAAGTTGAAATTCCTGAAAACTTTACAGCTGGAGCTGGTAAAGGTGAAGATTGGAATGGATTTAAATCTTTAATGCAAGCTTCTGACATTCAGGATAAAGAATTAATTATTAGAGTTTTAGAAACTTACCAAGATGGAGCTAAAAGAGAAGAAGAAATTAAAAACTTAGCTGCTACATATAAAGAAGTATCTAAAAAGGTTTTACCTGAACTAAGAAGAGCTCAATGTAACTTAGTAATGAAGCACCACAACTTAACTGATGATGAAATTAAAGCTTTAGTTGATTCTAAAATTGATTCATTAGATGTTGAGCAAATGTTATATGCTGCTACATTATATACTGATGAAGCTAAAAAAGAGTCTATCTACAAAAGTGTTTCTTCTATCCATTCTTCTGATTGGAGAGGACCAAATAACGTAGGTTACATTTATTTAACTCAAAACAAATTAGCTGAAGCTAAAGCTGAGTTTGATAAAGCAAATGGTTTATCTGCAAATAACCCAGTTGTTCAAAATAACTTAGGTGTTATTGAAAGATTAAATGGAAACTTAGATGCAGCTATGGAGTATTACAATAATGCTTCTGGTGCTGGTGCTGAGGTTGCTCAAAATAAAGGTATTATTAATATCATTAAAGGAAACTATGCTGATGCTGTTTCTAACTATTCAGGAGTTAATTCATTTAACGCTGCTTTAGCTAAATTAATGAATGGCGATAATGCTGTAGGTGCTGTAATTGATGGTTCTGATGATAAAGACGAAGCTTTATCATATTACTTAAAAGCAGTTGCTGGAGCAAGAGGTGGAGATAATGATATGATGATTAACAACTTAAAAACTGCAATATCTAAAGATGCTGCTTTAAAAGCAAAAGCAAAAGGAGATGCTGAGTTTATTAAGTTTAGAGATAACGCTGATTTTCAGGCAGCTGTTAACTAATAAAAGCTTATTTTAATAAAAAATCCCAAGTGAAAACTTGGGATTTTTTTTGTATTGAAATATTATATGCTGAATAATTAGTATCTTGCAAAAACAAATTATTAACTGATAAATTTATTGTTATGAAAAAAATATTATTATTTGCTGTGCTTTTTAGTGGGGCAATAGCTTTTACTTCTTGCGGAGGTGAAGAGTGTGAATGTAACATTGGAGGAAATACAACTACATATACAGAGGATCAAGTTGAGGGGTCATTGTCAGAATACTGTAGTGCAGCTGATGCTGCAAGTGTAGATGGATCTTGTAGTATGAAATAAGTTCAAATTAAATTTACGTAAAAGCTATCTACATTTAGTGTAGATAGCTTTTTTTTATGAGATGAATATTTTAAATCACATATTGAGAATATTAGTAGGTCTTGTCTTTATTTTTTCTGGCTTGGCAAAATTATTTCCAATAGAACCTTTTGAAATTGTTTTTGTTGATTTAGGCGTTTCTAATTGGTTAGTTGCACCTTTTGTTGCTCGATTTATTATTGCTTTTGAGATTGCTTTAGGATTGTGTATTGTTTTTGATGTATGGATTAAAAATATCATTTATAAAATAACACTTGGTTCATTAGCCGTTTTTACAGCATACCTTATTTATCTCTTAATAACAAAAGGTAATAATATAGATTGTGGGTGTTTTGGAAGCTTTTTGGCTTTAACACCAGTAGAATCAATTATTAAAAATGTTATACTTATACTTATCTTGCTTTTAATAAAAAGAAGACACCATAATTATGGTTTAATTAATTGGTTGGTTATTCCATTTTTAGCAATAGCTTTTTTAACAACATTTTTATTAAATAGAGTGGGGTTACAAAATGCTTCCGCAATTGAATTGAATGAAGTTGTAGATTATACTGAATTACCTCCACTTTACCAAAGCGATAAAAAAGTGGATTTTACCAAGGGAAAAAAAGTGGTAGCTTACTTGAGTTATGGATGCTCTCATTGTGAAAGTGCAGCACATAAATTAGCTTATCTAACACAGGAATATGATATAGATAATTTGTATATTGTATTAGGTTCTAAACACGAAAAAAATATTGATGTGTTTTTAAACAAAACAAAACTTGATTATCCAATGATATGGATGAGTGGTAATGATTTTTTTAAGTATAGCGGACCTAAAATTCCTGCATTTGTTTATTTAGAAGATGGAGTTTTAAAAAAGAAATGGACTGGCGAATTTTTTAAAGTTGAGGAGCTGGAAGAAGTGTTGAAAGAAAAGTAGCTTTGTTATTTGTTCAAAGGTTTATCTGTTTAAGGGTTTATTTGTTTATGGATGCTAACTGCTAACAGTCTTGCTTCTTACAAAATAAGTCCCACACGACAACTCCACAGCTAACGGATATGTTTAAAGAATGTTTAGTGCCATGTTGAGGAATTTCAATTACCACATCACTTTGATCAATTACTTCTTGTTCAACCCCTTTTACTTCATTACCAAAAACTACAGCTAGTTTATCATTTCCTGGAAAAAAAGTATCAAGCATTACTGAATTTTCAGCTTGCTCTATAGAGGCAATTATATATCCTTCATTTTTTAATTCTTCAATAGCATCAATTGTATTGCTAAAGTATTTCCAATCAACGGATTCAGTTGCTCCTAATGCAGTTTTTTGTATTTCTCGATGAGGTGGTTGGGCGGTAATACCACATAAATAAACAGCTTCAATTAAAAAAGCATCAGCAGTTCTAAAAACAGAACCTATATTGTTAAGACTTCTAATGTTGTCTAAAACAATAATAATGGGCGTTTTGTCTGTAGATTTAAACGTATCTATATCAATTCTATTTAGCTCTTCGTTTTTTAACTTTCTGTTCATAACTAATAATTAAAAGTGGATACAAAAATAATGTAAATATTAGTCATTAATTAAGTTTGTGGGAATAGCATTATTATTAGATTTTGGCAAAAACAAAGAAAGATAAAGAGACTCCATTAATGAAGCAATACAACACCATTAAGGCGAAATATCCTGATGCAATGTTGTTATTTAGAGTGGGCGATTTTTATGAAACCTTTGGGCAAGATGCCATAAAAGCAGCTAATATTTTAGGAATAGTTTTAACAGCAAGAAATAATGGAGGTTCTAAAATTGAGCTGGCAGGGTTTCCACATCATTCATTAAACTCTTATTTGCCAAAATTGGTGCGTTCAGGATTGCGAGTTGCTATATGCGACCAACTAGAAGCTCCAAGTAAAGAAAAGAAAATTGTAAAGCGTGGAGTTACTGAATTGGTTACACCAGGAGTTACATTAAACGACCAAATTCTCGACCATAAAAGCAACAACTTTTTAGCAGCCATTCATTTTGATAAAAAAGTTTGTGGAGTGGCATTCTTAGATGTCTCAACTGGAGAGTTTTTAGTTGGACAAGGAAATACAGAATACATTGATAAACTACTTCATGGTTTTAAACCTACTGAAGTGTTGTTTCAACGAAATAAAAACAAACAGTTTATCGAAAATTTTGGCGGACAGTTTCATACCTATTGTTTGGATGATTGGGCTTTTACCGAAGATTTTGGTAAAGAAACTTTACAAAAACAATTTGAAACAGCTAGTCTTAAAGGTTTTGGTATAGACGATTTAACGGCTGCAATTTGTGCCGCTGGTGCTGCATTACATTATTTAAGCGATACCCAACACGATAAAACCAAGCACATTACTTCGGTTGCAAGGATAGAAGAAGACAAATACGTTTGGTTAGACCGGTTTACCATCAGAAATTTAGAATTAATTTATTCGCCAAACGAAAATGCTAAAACATTAATTGATGTGTTGGATGCTACCATTTCGCCAATGGGATCGCGTATGCTAAAGCGATGGGTAGCATTACCTTTAAAAGATGTTCAGCCGATTAATGATAGATTAAATGTGGTAGATGAGTTGGTGAAAAATGAGGAGTTAGCTCAGAATTTAGCAGCTCAAATAAACGAAGTAGGAGATTTAGAACGGTTAATTTCTAAGGTAGCAACTGCCCGAATTAGTCCTAGAGAAGTGGTACAGTTAAAAAGAGCTTTAACAGTTATAGAACCTATTAAAAAAGCTTGCGAAGAAGCTAAAAACAAAGCACTAAATAAAATTGGAGATAGGCTAAACCCTTGTACGATTATAAAAGAAAAGATTTTATATACCATAGAAGATGATGCTCCTGTTGCGGTACAAAAAGGAAATGTAATTAAAGAAGGGGTGTCTGAAGAGCTAGATGCTTTACGTAAAATTTTAAATTCGGGTAAAGATGCTTTGGCAGAAATACAAGAACGCGAAATTGAAAATACAGGCATACCAAGTTTAAAAATTGCTTTTAACAATGTGTTTGGCTATTACATTGAGGTAAGAAATACCCACAAGGATAAAGTACCAGAGAATTGGCACCGTAAACAAACCTTAACACAAGCTGAGCGTTACATTACCGAAGAACTTAAAGAATACGAAAGTAAAATTTTGGGTGCTGATGAAAAGATTTTGCAGTTAGAAACACAACTGTTTAACGATTTGGTTTTAGAGTTGGCTGATTACATTTCTCCAATACAGCTAAACGCTCATTTAATTGCACAAATAGATTGTTTGTTATCCTTTGCAACTATTGCAAGCAACTACCATTATACAAAACCACAGATAAACGATACTAAGGTAATTGAAATTAAAGATGGAAGACATCCAGTAATCGAACAGCAATTGCCAGTTGGTGAAGAGTATGTGGCTAACGATATTTATTTGGACGACAGTACTCAACAAATAATGATGATTACAGGTCCGAACATGAGTGGTAAATCAGCTTTGTTACGTCAAACGGCTCTAATAACCTTAATGGCTCAAATAGGTTGTTTTGTGCCTGCTAAAAGTGCTAAAATTGGAGTTGTAGATAAGATTTTTACCAGAGTAGGAGCTTCAGATAATATTTCACAAGGCGAATCTACTTTTATGGTAGAGATGAACGAAACGGCAAGTATCTTAAATAACTTGTCTGACCGAAGTTTAATTTTATTGGATGAGATTGGAAGAGGAACCAGTACTTACGATGGTATTTCTATTGCTTGGAGTATAGCTGAATATTTACACGAACATCCAAAAGCAAAAGCCAAAACTTTATTTGCTACACATTATCATGAGTTAAATGACATGACTAATGTGTTTAATCGAATTAAAAATTTTAATGTTTCGGTTAAGGAAATAAAAAACAAAATTATTTTCTTACGAAAGTTAGAACAAGGAGGGAGCAACCATAGTTTTGGAATACATGTAGCTAAAATGGCGGGTATGCCTAATACAATGATTAGCAGAGCTAATGAAGTGTTAAAACAATTAGAAAATTCTCATGTAAGCAATGGGAATGGAAAAGCTAAAAAAGTTAAAACCGAAATTGATGTAGATGATATGCAGTTAAGCTTTTTTCAGTTAGATGACCCTGTTTTAGAACAAATTAAAGATGAGCTAATAAACATTGATATTAACACCCTAACACCTGTTGAAGCTTTAATGAAACTCAATGAAATTAAAAAAGCTGTTGGAGGATAATTTTAATTTAATTATTTGTTTTGGTGTAAAGCTATTCTGTTACCTTCGCTATCTTTAAATTCTGCGACAAATCCTAATTCGCCATTAGATGTTTTTGGATAAAGAATTTCTCCTCCATTTTTTTTCTGCAAGATTTAAATTAGCTTCAATATTCTTTGTCTTAAAATATATTATTACTCCTTCGGTAGTAGGTTTATAAACTTCTCCTTTTACTAATGCTCCAGAAATTCCTAATCTACCTTCATTAAAAGGAAATAAAGCCATTTCATACCCATCAATTGTAGTTTTGCTAAATTCAAAGTTAAAAACACTATTGTAAAATTTTATAGCTCTATCTATATCTTTTACAGGAATTTCAAAATAGAATACTGGATTATAACTATTCGGCATCTGCTATTTTTTGTAATAGTTTTATTTACTTCACCGCAAAATGTATTTCAGTTTGCAACTCATTTTCAGGGGTGTTTTCTGGTGAGTTTAAATATACTTCTATAGGGTCAATTTTTTTGTTAGGAACAAACTTTTTGGCCCTATGTCTAGAGTACATAGCACTCCAAGCATTACCAATATGTCGGTAAGAACCTAAATGGTGTATTGCATAAGTTTTAGTTTTAGGTACAGTTCCAGTAATTACCCCGCTAGGTAAATTTTCGGGTGTTTTACTAACCGGTATGCAAGCAGTATAACTACTTTGTTTTTTAACCATATCCCATTTGTGGTAAATAGAAAACGGAGCACCAGTCATCAAATCTTGTTTGTCTTTCATATAATCCATTAACTTACCAAAACTTGCACTCATCGTATTTTTTATCTCATCAATAGAACCATCTACTTTTATACCTATATAATTGCAGCCATCAAATGATGAACCTCCTTTAAAATCAAGTATTGAGTGTACTTTACCATCTTCGGCTAAATCTTTTAAAAGGTTTAATCCTCTATCATAATCCATACTAATAAAAGCTACCATCATCTTTTTCATCCAAAACATAAAAAATGGTAAGCTGCTATCCATACTCCAACTTACTTTTGTTCCTTCTCCATCGGGTGCAAATGTAAAGCCTACTTTAGCAGTAGATTTCCATGGTTTTAAAAATTGTAAATCAATATTAATGGATTCATTTTCTACTTCCTTAGTAATTGTCATGTTTCCAGCCCCAGTAATATCTCCCTCCCATTCGTAGTATTTTTTATCATCGGCAACAGTTACTTTTACTCCTTTTTCCATAATTAACCATGGCGACCAAGTGCCCCAATTATCAAAATTGCTGATTAATGGAAATACCTCTGAAGGTTTTTTATTGATTGTAATAGAACGAGTTAAATTCATTTTAGGCATAGCATATTTTTTTGATGAGTGCTAAAATTAAGAATTTAAGTTAAAACATTTTACTATTTTTAACCTATGGAAAATACAGAATTACAACCTTTAGCAAAAGAGCAACGAATTGGTTTTGGAACTAGATTAGGAGCTTATTTATTAGATTTTTTATTTATAATTATAGTAGGAGTAATAATTGGTTTAGCCATTGGCGATATGATTGCTCCGGTTATTTTTGGTGGTCAAATTGCCGAAATGGAAGCTCAGTTTGCAATGATGGACCAATTGAATGGAGGCTATAATGAAATGCCATTTGATATTTATGGATTTATATATAAAATGATGGATATAGCAGCAGGAACAACTATTGCAGGGTTTATATTAATGGTGATGGAAGGAGCTTACGGACAATCGGTAGGTAAGATGATGTTAAAAATTAGAAATACTGATATTTATGGAAATAGAGCTGAACCAAAAGCATTATGGATTCGTTCGTTATGTAAATATGGGAGTTCGATTTTAGGTATTATAGGAGGTTCTACAGGAATAGCAGCAATTGGAACTTTGGGTAGTATTTGGAGTTTGGTAATTTTTGTTGGGATGTTTATAGTTTTAGCTGATAATAGACAAGCTATTCATGATATGATTGCTAAAACTGTTGTGGCAAGTACAAAGAGATAATTTGAGTTATTTGTGTTGTCCTTTAAAATTGAAAATTTTCTCAGATGGGAGTAGAATAATTTTATTATTATTTAATCTGAATTTTAATGGAAGGTAAATAGTTATAGGAACAGGTGTTTTATCTAAGATTGCAGGGCTCCAAATAAAACTCATTAAATTAGATTGAATTTCATTTTCAAGATTTCTTGTTTCGTAAGAAAATCCGCCTGTATAAGATGCAGATTGTTTAATGGTTACATCTGAAGTTTTACCATCTTCTTGTATCGTTAACTTAAATAATACTACTGCACTTTCTTTTTTAAACACTTTAATATCATTGATATAAACTTTAACATTTTTTTCTAAAAAAGAATATAATACATTTATTCCTCCTTTTATGCTGGGAGGGGAGTCTAAGTGTGAAGAATAAATTATACCATTATCTTCAATTAAACCATCTTTTTCTTCTTCATTAGGTTCTATTTCTTGTGTAAAAACATCTATATTAGGAGAGTTTATTGAAAAGGTGTGTACTTTCTCCCTAGAAATGAATGTTGAAACTATTTTTTTCTTTTTTGGGTTAAATTCATAAAAGACATTATAATTATTTATTAAACCTATTTTGCAATGAATAGTATCAAATTGAGTTGTAACTATGATGTCATTGAATTCTTGGGCGTTAGCGATAGAGGTAAAGCAGATAGACGATAATATTATTATAAAAATATATTTTGTCATGGCGGAAAAATTAATCCCTTACCTTATCAGATAACATAATAGCAATAGCTTTAGTTTTAGGAAATTGAGAGCAAATAATTACAATAATTACTGTTACCGGAATACTAATAAGCATACCTGTTACCCCCCAAAGTACACCCCAAAATGATAAAGCAAAAATTGCCACCAAAGGGCTTATGTTAAGCGTTTTTCCCATAAGTTTTGGTTCAATCATATTGCCAATTATTAGTTGTATGGCACCAACAATACCTAACACCATTAAGCTTTCTTTAAAACCACCAAATTGTAACAAACAAAACATGGTAGGAAACAATGTTGCTACCATAGAGCCCACAGCAGGAATAAAGTTGAGTATAAAAATTAAAAATGTCCAAAACATTGGAGAGTCTATACCAATAAAAGTAAGAGCTATATAACTAATTATACCAGTTATTAAACTTACTAAAGATTTCATACCAATATAGTTACTTACTGAATGTTCTATTTTTCCTAAAATTTCTGTAATCTCGTTATATTGAGTTGTATTTTTAAAAGCATTTTTTAGTTTGTTACTAAAATTACTTTCTTCTAAAAAGATAAATAGTGCATAAATAACAATCAAAAGAGCACTTCCAAACAAATCGCTAACTGAGTTGAATATTTCTCCTAACACTTTACCAAAATCAAATTCAGCAGCATTGGTTTTAAGGTATTCAATAATGTTAATGTTTAAGGTATTGTTAAGCTCGGCAATAATTAATTCTACATTGTTTTCGTAAGCAGGATAGTTTAATGCTAAATTGTTAATGTTGGTAAGAATTACTTTAGAAACTAAACTTAATAAGCAAACTATAATTCCTGAAACAAAAATATTTTTAAACCACGATGGAATTTTGGTTTTAATAAAAGAAACCCTATCAATTACATTTCTAATTTTTCGGATTAAAAACCATAATAGTAGGGCAAAAATAAAAGGGATTAACAATGTTTTTCCGTAAATAAGAATAATAACTATTGCTATGGCAGAAATAAAAAAGTAGGCAGTATTTCTCATCGTTTATTCGTAAAATTTATATCTAAAAATTTTTAAAAAATCTTCTGGAACTTTCGTTTCAAAAGTCATTTCTTCTTGGGTAATTGGATGTATAAATGTAAGTTTTCTTAAATGCAAACCTGCTCGATTAAGTGGGTTTTGTTTAGCTCCATATTTTTTGTCGCCAACAATAGGGTGTTTTATACTTTGTAAATGAACTCGCAACTGGTTTTTACGTTCGGTATGCAACCAAGCTTCTAGTAAAGTATAATATTCGTTCTTTTTTACCACACTATATTTAGTAATGGCTTCCTTACCATCTTTTGGGTTGTTACTTGAGTGAACTATCAATGCTTTACTTTCTCGTAAATAAGATTTTATGGTTTTTTCATCTTCTTCAATTGTTCCTTCAGCAATAGCTAAGTACATATTTTTGGCAAAGGTGCGTTCCCAATTTTCTTTTAATTCCAACTGAGCATTACGATTTTTTGCAAAAACCATTAGCCCAGAAGCTTCTCTATCTAAACGGTGAACCACAAATAATCTGGCAACGGGATTTTCTAATTGAATGTGCTGGGTAACAATGCGGTAAGCCGTTTGTCGTTTTTCTTTGGCAGAACCAATAGAGAGTAAACCGCTACGCTTATTAATTACAATAACATCATCATCTTCAAAAACAATTTTTACTCCTTCGTAAGATTGTTTACGGTGAGCCGCATCCCAGTTTACAATAACTTTATCGCCTTTTTTTAAAGCGTGGTTATGTTTCGTAACAATATCTTTGTTTACCATAAACTGTTTATGGGTAAGCATTCCTTTAATTTTGTTGCGGGTTTTATCTTTAAGGTTAGCAATTAGAAATGGTAATAATTCCATTTCTTCTGTAACAACAATAGTACTTTGTCTGTTTTTCTTGCCTTTAGTTTTGTATTTCTGATTTTTGTATCCCATTGTTGAAAAGCTCTTAACTACTTTAAATATACTGCGAAATTAGTGAATTTTGATTCAGGATTAGCAAAGTTCCCTATGAAGACAGGAATCCAGAAAAATATTATCTAATTCCTATAGAAATGGAATTGGTAAATACTGGTTCCCCATTTTCATGGGGAAAGGATTGATTTTATTTTACTCATTTGTAAGTCTTGTTTCATACTTTAATGATGAAAATTACAAAGTGTTTCCCGCGAAGGCGGGAATCCAGAAGAAAATACCAACTTTTAATACTTTAGTGAGGAATGAATTGTATTATTTTATCTAAAACCGATAATGTTAAAATGTTAATAATCTAAAAACTGTTAACATTTCTTAAAACCTTGATAATTTACTTTGTCAATATGCAGCAAATACTTGGAGTTCTTAGTAACTTTGGTTTTCTAAAAATTAGGCATTATAAATGGCAGATATTATTCAATTATTACCCGATTCGGTAGCTAATCAAATAGCTGCCGGAGAAGTAATTCAACGACCAGCAAGTGCGGTTAAAGAATTATTGGAAAATGCCATTGATGCTGGTGCAGATACCATTTCTTTAGTGATAAAAGATGCAGGAAAAACTTTAATTCAGGTAAACGATAATGGTTTTGGAATGTCGGAGACTGATGCTCGTTTGAGTTTTGAGCGTCATGCCACATCTAAAATTAAACATGCAGCAGATTTATTTAATTTAAATACCAAAGGTTTTAGAGGGGAAGCATTGGCATCTATTGCTGCTATTGCACAAGTGGAGCTAAAAACTAAAAAAGAAGGCGAAGATTTAGGAACTACCATAATTATTGAGGGGAGCGAAGTAAAAGAACAAGAACCTTGCTCTACGAGTAAAGGAACTTCTTTTTCGATTAAAAACTTGTTTTTTAATGTGCCTGCACGTAGAAATTTTTTAAAATCTAACCCTGTTGAGGTTAAACATATTATTGATGAATTTCAGCGAGTAGCTTTAGTGCATGCTAACATTAATTTTAGTATGTATAACAATGATAATGAGGTTTTTAATTTAAAACAAGGAAGTTTTAGACAGCGAATTGTAGGTGTTTTTGGAGATAAGTATAATCAAAAGTTAGTACCCGTTACCGAAGATACCGATTTAGTACAAATAGAAGGTTTTGTGAGTAAGCCCGAGTTTGCTAAAAAAACCAGAGGCGAGCAGTACTTTTTTGTAAACGATAGATTTATAAAAAGTGCTTACTTAAATCATGCGGTGCAAAATGCGTTCGACCAACTGTTAAGTAAAGACCAATTTCCGTCTTACTTTTTAAAATTAACGATAGACCCAACTAAAATTGACATTAACATTCATCCAACCAAAACCGAAATTAAGTTTGAAGATGAACGTGCCATTTATGCTATTATAAGAACTGCTGTTAAACAAGCATTGGGCAAGCACAACATAGCACCAACTTTAGATTTTGAACAAGAGAGTAGCTTTAATGTTCCGTTAATGAAAAATACAGATACGATTAAAGCACCAACTATAAAGGTAAACCCTAATTATAACCCTTTTGAAACCAAAACGGTTTCAAGCCAGCCAACAAAACCTAAAGCAGATAATTGGGATAGTTTGTATAGTTCTTTTGAGAAAGATACCAACGAGATAATTGAGCACCAAAACGAAAAACAAGAACAACAAGTTATTAGCTCTAATTGGGATGAGGAAGAGGGTGAAACAAAAACTTTAGTTCAGTTACACAACAAATATATTTTTACGCAACTAAAATCGGGGTTTTTAATTATCGACCAACAAAGAGCTCACGAGCGAATTTTGTTTGAACAATTTTTAAAAAACTTAGAAGAAAAACAAGGAACAACACAACAATTATTGTTTCCAGAAACCGTTGATTTTGTGAGTGCAGATGCCGAATTAATCAATGAATTAAGTGAAGAAATAGAAAGCTTAGGTTTTAAGTTTGATAAAGTAGGGAGAAGCAGTTTTGTTGTAAACGGTATGCCAGCAGAACTTAAAGACCAAAACGTAAAAAAGGTTATTGAAAGTTTGTTGGAACAGTTTAAGATGAATGAAAGCGAGCTGAAATTAAAAAAACACGAAAACTTAGCCATTTCTATGGCAAGAAGTTCGGCAATAAAATCGGGTAAAAAACTAAGTAACGAAGAAATGAAAGTATTGGTTGATGAGTTATTTGCATGTGAAATGCCTTACAGTTTACCAAACGGAAAGCCAACTATCATTACATTAAATTTAGATGATTTAAACCAACAATTTGATTACTAAAAATGAATTTTAGAAACATACCACCAGTAGTTAAAAACCTATTAATTATTAATGGGTTGTTCTTTTTGGCAACTATTGTTTTTAAAGATCAAATTAACTTAACGGAGTATTTAGGCTTGCATTATTGGGGTAGTGATGGGTTTTATCCACATCAGCTAATTACCTATATGTTTATGCATAGTTCGTTTGATTTTACACACATACTGTTTAATATGTTTGCAGTATGGATGTTTGGCAGGGTGTTAGAAGGTGTTTGGGGAAGTAAACGATTTTTGATTTATTACATTGTTACAGGGCTTGGAGCAGGAATTATACAATTGTTGGTTGCTCATTTTAGATTAGCATCTATAATGGATATGCTAACTCCAGAGGCTTATCAGTTTTTAATTAGTAATGGTTACGATTTAATTCAGGGTGGAAAAGGACCAGCAGAATTTGTAAATGACCCTACATTTGTTAATGCTGTTTTATTAATGAATGGAACAACTGTTGGTGCATCTGGTGCTGTGTTTGGAATTTTATTGGCATTTGGTATGTTATTTCCAAATACAGAATTAATGTTATTATTCCCTCCAATACCAATTAAAGCAAAGTGGTTTGTTTTAGGATATGGAGCAATTGAATTGTATATGGGGTTTGCTAATAATCCTAACGACAATGTGGCTCATTTTGCCCATTTAGGAGGTATGCTATTTGGCTTTATTTTAATTAAAATGTGGAAAAAGGATAGGAGTAGTTTTTATTAGCCCCTCCAAACCTCCCCGAAGGGGAGGCTTTTATTATGAGTACAAACCCGTTTATACAAGACATTAAAAACCAATACAAAAATGGTTCGGCATTAATTAAATTGATTTTAATTAATGTGGCGGTGTTTTTATTGGTACACATTATTGGTGTTCTTTTGTTTTTCTTTAACATAAAAAATGGATCCGATTTTATTGCTTATTGGTTATCGTTACCTGCCGATTTTACTAATGTAATTACTAAGCCATGGACTATATTGAGTTACATGTTTTTGCATACAAGCTTGTGGCATATTTTAATGAATATGCTCATTTTGTACTTTGGAGGTAGAATTTTTATTCAGTTTTTAAACGAGAAGAAATTGGTTTCTACTTATTTGTTAGGAGGTTTAACAGGTGGATTGATTTATATTTTAGCATTTAATTTATTTCCAGTTTTTTCCCAAATTAAAGGAATGTCTATTGCATTAGGAGCTTCAGCTTCGGTTATGGCTGTACTGATTGCAGCAGCTACTTATGTTCCTAATTTTGTAGTAAGGCTAATGTTTTTAGGAAATGTAAAACTTAAACACATTGCCTTGTTTTATATTGTTTTAGATGTTGTGAGTATTCCTAAAGGTAACGCAGGCGGACACATTGCCCATATTGGCGGAGCGTTATTCGGGTTTTTATATGTGCAACAACTTAAAAAAGGAAATGATTTTGCAGCAGGTTTTAGTCGTTTTTTAGAACTGCTAAACAATCTATTTAAACCTAAAAAGAAAATGAAAGTAGTTTATAAAAAAACTGCCAAATCGCGTAACGACTACGAATACAACGCACAGAAAAATGCAAACCAAGCAAAAATAGATGCTATTTTAGATAAAATTTCTAAATCGGGTTACGATAGCCTAAGCAAAGAGGAAAAGGCGATATTGTTTGAGCAGAGTAAAAAATAAAGTTATATGCTCGCTCTTTTTCTTGATAAAAAGAGCCAAAAATCAATCACGAACACCAAATACTACAATCTTCTTACACTCTTTCCGCCCCAACTTAGCCAAGATTTCCGTATTTCGCACCGTTCGTGAACACCCCTCCCTCAGGGAATTAGTCAAGTTAGGATTTTGGAAAGTAGAAGAGTGGTATTCAAGAATTTTATGTTCTGGTCAAAATAAAACCTTAGTAAGATTGGAAAGTTCTGAGCTTGCCTCAGAAATCATCCAACCGCAGTTAGGTTTTGTAAAGAACAGGTTATGAAATTCTTGTAAACCTTGACTTTTTTCGTTCTTTTTGTGTTAAGACAAAAAGGACACAAAAGAGTTAAGATAGCCTAAACAAAGAGGAGAAAGCTATTTTATTTGAGGAGAGTAAGAAGTAGCTATTGCTTTTTCGGATTTGAAATCCGAAAATTATTAAATCGGGATTTCAAATCCCGAAGAGCAAGGGTAAGAAGTAGGTGTTATATTTTTTCTTTAAAATTGATGTCTTTACCTAAGTTCAAGTCCAAAATAATTTCTTTTGAAGAAGTGAAATTTTTATTCATCCACTTCTTTAAGTCTTTGTAATTTTTTAACTCGAGTTTAGAATTAATTTGTTCTTCAATCCATCTTGCATCAACTGTGAAATCAGTATTTGTAACAACCATTCCAGCTGTAAAATAATCGTTAATTGCTAAAGAACCTTTAAAGTCTCTGACTTCACTTGAAGTTACTTTTTTATCTTTAAATGTTTTAAACTTAACTTGAATAGCTACAACTATAGTGAGGATTTCTTTTTTCCAAGCTATTATATCTATCCCTCCATCTTTCTGATTAGTTTTTCCATTGAGTCTAACAGTAAAACCACTTTGTATAAGAAATTCAGCTACAATTTTTTCAAATTGTTCTGGAGTAATCTCAAAGATTATATTATAATCTAATTTTAAGTCATCTATTAATTTCCATGTATAATCAATAACACGTGAATCATCAATTGTTTTGTTTGTTTTAGAATTATTTAAAGCTTGGATTTGTTCTATACTTAGTTTAGAATTTGGGTTTAACTCAATTTCAAAGCCATTATTATTTAGATAGTCCGTAATTTCACGAAAGCTTTTATTTAATTTTCTTGCCACTTTCGATAGACGTAAAACATTCGAAGTTGGTAATAAATCCACATCATTATCAATAAGTGCTGGGATTTTACCAGATGATATTGAAGTTAAAAAAAGTTTATTTTCTTTTCTTTTTTTACCTTTTTTTAATTTCCGGTTTCTTATTTTCTTTTTATTAATTATCAAATTAACTTTTAATTAAAATTTACCTATTCACCAATTTCCCCAACTCCAACATCTCATCACGTAAACGAGCAGCTTCAATAAAGTCTTCATCTTTGGCAGCTTTTTTCATTTTACGTTGAGTTTCTTCTAGTAGTTTTTGTATTTGGTCTTGGTTCATGTATTGTACCACTGGGTCGGCAGCAATGTTTACTTGCTCGTTCATTTGTTGGTCAATTTCGTAAGCATCATCAATTACTTTAGTTTGTCCTAAAATTTGTGTTTTAGATTTGTTTAATGCTTGTGGAGTAATGCCATGTTTAGTATTGTATGCTGCTTGTTTTTCTCTTTTTCGGTCTGTTTCATCAATGGTTTTTTGCATCGATTTGGTAATCTTATCGGCATACATAATTACTAAACCATTTACATTACGAGCAGCTCTTCCTGCGGTTTGTACCAAACTTCTTTCCGAACGTAAAAAACCTTCTTTATCAGCATCTAAAATAGCTACTAACGATACTTCGGGTAAATCCAAACCTTCTCTTAAAAGGTTTACACCAATTAAAACATCAAATAAACCTAGTCGTAAATCACGTAATATTTCAACTCGCTCTAAGGTATCCACTTCAGAGTGGATATATCTACACCTAATACCATTTCGTTCAAAGTAACTATCTAGCTCTTCTGCCATACGTTTGGTAAGTGTAGTAACCAAAACACGCTCATCTTTTTCGGCTCTAGTAGCAATTTCTTCCATTAAATCATCAATCTGATTTAAGCTTGGTCTTATATCAATTTGAGGTTCTAACAGTCCTGTCGGTCTGATAATTTGTTCAACAACAACTCCTTCCGATTTTTCTAATTCGTAATCGGCAGGTGTAGCACTTACATAAATTCCTTGATGAATTAAACTTTCAAATTCTTCAAATTTTAAAGGGCGATTATCCATAGCAGAAGGCAATCTAAACCCATATTCTACCAAGTTTTGTTTACGAGAGCGGTCGCCACCAAACATAGCTCCAATTTGCGAAATGGTTACATGGCTTTCATCTACCACCAATAAAAAATCTTTTGGAAAATAATCTAACAAACAGAACGGACGAGAGCCTTCGGGTCTTCTATCAAAATACCTAGAGTAATTTTCAATACCTGAGCAGTAGCCCAACTCACGCATCATTTCTAAATCGTAGGTAACTCTATCTTCCAATCGTTTAGCTTCTAGATGTTTGCCTATTTCTTTATAATACTCAACTTGTTTCACTAAATCATCTTGAATTTCATGTATAGCACCTTGCATTCTATCTTTTGTAGTGTTAAAAATATTTGCAGGATAAATGTTTAAATACTCAAACTCTTCAATGGTATTTCCATTAATTGGGTCGAACGATTCGATTTCTTCAATTTCATCACCAAAAAAATAAACACGATAGGCTATTTCTGCATAAGCTGGATAAATGTCAACCGTATCACCTTTAACTCTAAAATTGCCACGTTGAAAATCGGCTTCTGTTCTGGAGTATAAACTTTGAACCAACTGTAATAAAAATTTATTTCTGCTTATAACATCCCCTGTTTTTATTTTAATGATGTTTTCCTGAAAGTCTTCGGGGTTACCAATCCCATAAATACACGAAACCGAAGCAACCACTAATACATCTTGTCTGCCGGATAGCAGAGAGGTAGTTGTGCTTAAACGTAGCTTCTCAATCTCATCGTTAATCGACATATCCTTTTCGATGTAAGTATCGGTAACTGGCAAATATGCTTCGGGTTGGTAATAGTCGTAATACGATACAAAATACTCTACTGCATTTTCAGGAAAAAACTGCTTAAACTCCCCATATAACTGAGCTGCTAAGGTTTTATTATGACTTAAAATAAGTGTAGGACGTTGAATTTTTTCAATAACATTAGCAACCGTAAAGGTTTTACCAGAACCCGTAACCCCAAGTAGTGTTTGAGCTTCAGTTCCATTGTTAATGCCTTCAACTAATTGCTGAATAGCTTCGGGCTGATCGCCAGTAGGTTTAAAGTCGGATACAATTTTGAATGGCATTTTGCAAAGTTACTTATAAAATTTACTGGTTAGAAGCCTAATATTTTTTTATAAAATAAAATTAACTATCAAGTACGCAAAGATTTAATAATACTAGTTTTGTTTTCTTTTAATTTTAAACTAAAAACGAATGAAACGGAATTTATTTTTGATAGTTTTTATTTTTAGTATTTCTTTTATTAAAGGACAAGTAAACTGCCCTTTTAATACTCCTGAGTTTCCATTTACTACAGATGATGATGGAAATCTTTATAGTTGGTCTGCAAATTTATATCATCCAAATCAAATGGGAGGAGCACAAATAATAAACGCTATATCATTCAAGTTAGATAATGGTGGAGGGAATTATACATACAGCAATATTGAAATATGGGTAAGAAATTCTACAGTTACCAATTATGCTTCAAATCAAGGTTATCCTGGTAATACAGGATTTACTCAAGTTTATAATGGGAATATATCTTTTACAGGTAATGGAATATATACTATTAGTTTTTCAACACCATTTGCGTATGATGGAACAAGTACTTATGAGGTATTAATTGAAAATCAAGGAGGGGATGATCATACGTGGTATTCTCCTTGGTTTGATAGGACAAATGATGCTGGATCTGGAATTTACCCAGGTAAAGTTGGTTGGGGATGGAGTTGGAATAATGCAAAAACTAATGGGTCAAGAAGAAGATTTAATTTAGCTATTGGTGGTGGTACAGGTTGTAATTATACATTGCCTGTTACATTAACTACACATAATCTTGAATGTATTAATGATGAAGTAATTTTTACTTGGACTACTGAGGCTGAGATAAACAATAATTATTTTGTTATGGAAGGTTCTGATAATGCAACTGATTGGGTAGAGCTAAATAAAGTTAAAGGGGCTGGAAATTCTAGAGTTATTACTGATTATAGATTAAGTATTGATAATGTTTATAAGTATTATCGTTTATCTCAGATTGATTTTGATGGAGCAAGTGAAAGACTTGTAACTTTTGTAGCTAATTGTGAAATGAAAAAAGATTTTAACTTATTTCCTAATCCCGCAACTAATTATGTAGATATTCATGGAGAAAACTTATCAAGCTTATCAGAATTAAGGGTTTTTAATTACTGTGGACAAGAATTAAATAATATATCATTTGATAATGATAGAATAGACTTATCAGGATTACCTAAAGGACTTTATTTTATTCAAATAGGTTTAACCTCAAAAAAGTTATTGATAAAATAATTAAGGATTATTTTTTAAGGTTAAAACAAGCAATATGTAATAAATCAACTTTAATTACATTTGTATATGCTTAAAAAGAGTTTGTTATTAATAATACTAAGCTTTAGTCGCTTTATATTTTCTCAAGAAGTAAATTTTGACTTACTAAAAGATACTGCCATCTATTTTGATGAATTAACTTTTCACTCTGAGATTGAGAAAGAAAAGTTTGAAGCAATTTATTACAACCAATCTCAAGATTATTTTTCTTTATTTTTTCTGTCAAACAAAGATGCGGATAACTCTAAGGTAGAAAAATCAAAGCAACTGTTACAACAACAAGCTGATATATTTAAAACAAAAAAGAAGGATGATAAAAAAATGCTAAAGTGGATTTATAAAGAGGTTCACGATGAATTTTTTATAAAGTACGAACGGCAGAATAATTTTGATGATGTTTTTGAAAAAGGCTATTTCAATTGTGTTTCATCTACTGCTATCTACTGTATGATTTTTGATAAACTAGCTATTCCTTACCAAATTAATTTAATGCCCGAACATGTTAATTTAACAGCATTTCCTAAAACCCATAATATATTAATAGAAGCAACCAACCCTGTTTCTGGTTATGTGGCTTACGATAAAAAATTTAAAGAGGAATATGTTGACCACCTTATTAAATATAAAATGGTTGATGATAATGAGGTAGCACTTAAATCGGTGGATTTAATTTTTGAGGAATATTTTAGTAACATCACACAAATTAATTTAAGACAATTAGTTGGAGTGCAGTATTATAATGATGGCTTGTATTTGAACAATGAAGATAAAATTGAAGAATCTATTATCCAATTTGAAAAATCGATGGCTTTATACCCAAGTATGAATACTGCAAAAATTTTGTTATCCATTTACTCTAAAGAGCTTATTGATTCAGACTATTCTGATGACAAACATTTTAATTATTTAGTAAGAGCTTCAAGATATAAAGAAGTTAGTGAAGATTTTGAAAAAATAGTAGAATCAGAATATGGAAGAATTGCAGATGAGAGCTTATTGCAAAATGGAGATACTACTTTGTTTAAAAAAATGTACAATGAAATAAAGCCATTATTAACTAACCAAAAAGCGATAACTAATGTGGATTTTATTTACACAGGAGCAATGGGAGATTACCATTTAAAAGAAATGAATTACAAAAAAGCTGAAAATTATTTTTTACAAGCTTTAAAATTGGTTGGAGATACGCATCAATTAGAAGATTTTTATATTAAATCGGTAGTGCTTCAAATTTCAGATAAAAGTGATATGGAAGATGCTCTGTTGAGGTTAGAAAATGCTCAAAAAAAGTATGAGCCAGTAAAAGACAATAAGATTTTTTTAACTGCTAAAGCTGAGGTAATTACTTTGTTGATGATGAGAAGGTTTGAAAGAAACAGAATTAAAGAAGGGAATAAGTATAGAGTGATGTTGGAATCGTTACTTGAAAACGAAGATGTTAAACGCAACGAAAATAATATTGGAATTGCTTATGCTCAAGCAGGTTCGGCTTATTTTAGAATGGGTAGTACTTCTAAAGCAAAAGAGTTATTTAAAAAAGGACTGACTTACGCACCTGGTAATTACGAGTTAGAGTATCGTTTAAAAATGATAAGCTATTAAAACCTATTTTCTACCGAAAGGTTTATCTTTTTTGTTAAGATATAAAAGTTTTTTTCGCGAGTTTTAATTTTAGCGATAATGGTAATTTTTTTCATCATAAAATCTCCACGATTTAAAAAATAAACCAATTCACCTTTAGATTTTGAAGTGTTTAAATCACTAAAATAATCAGGGAAACTATTGTTATCATTTAAGTAACCTTCATAAAATTTTCCGGCAGATTTATCAGATAATGAAATTTCTAATTTGTATTGTCCGTTTAAACGAACGGTGTTTTTATGTTTTACAACTAATTTAGGAACAGGTTTGCGATTGCCCGATTCAAAGTATTCTTTTAAACCTGTACAAGCCATTCCTTCGTGCCATGGCATTTCAGCCAATAAACTTCCGTTATCTCGGTAGGTTTTAAAAATTCCGTGTTTTTCATTTTCTTTATATTGTCCTTCAATATAAACTTTGCCGTTTTCAAAAAACCACTTGTATGGACCATCTTTTACTCCATTTTTATAGTTAAACTCCATGTTTACTTTTCCATCAGGGTAGTAATTGGTGGCAGATCCATTTTTTAAGCCGTCTTTATAAGTAACAGTAGAGGCCAACTTTCCTTTGTGGTAATTTTTCTTTACACCATCACTAACTTTTTCTTTTTTCTTTTTCGATTTTTCAGTAGTAGTTTCTTCAGATGATTTAATGTAATCGCAAGAAGCAAATAATAGGATAAATGAGAGAAGATAAACGGGTTTCATTTTAAGCTTCTTTTTTAGCAAATTTTTCTAAGCCAATTATTAATACCAAACCAATAACAGCCATTAAAATGGCAAAAACTAATTGGTTTTCTTCAGCATAATTAAATGGAGAAATGTTTTCTTGAATAAATGGTACTGTTTCTCCATGAGAGTTTATTCTAGTGGAAATAGTTTCTTTCCAAGGCCAAATTTTGTTTAAAGAACCAACTAAAAATCCAGTTAAAATGGCAATGGTTAAGTCGTGATATTTTTTAAACATCCAATTAAGCAGTTTAGAAAAAGATAGTAGCCCTGTAACACACCCTACGGCAAAAACAGCTATAATAGTTAATTTAACATCTTTAATTGCTCCTAACACCATTTCGTAAGAACCTAAAAGTAATAAGATAAAACTACCCGAAATACCAGGCAATATCATTGCACAAATAGCTATTGCACCAGACAAAAACACAAACCAAAGTGCATTTGGGTTTTCCATTGGTGGAAGTATGGTAATGTAAAAAGCAATTGCGGCACCAATAAGTAAACCTATAATTTTACCTACATTCCATTTTTTTACGGTTTTACCAACCAAATAAACCGAACTAAGAATTAATCCAAAAAAGAAGCTCCACAACAAAATGCTATGATGCTCTAACAGGTAAGTGATTAGTTTTGCTAAAGAAACTATACTGATACCTATTCCTAAAAAAAGAGCTACTAAAAAATTACCATTAATGTGTTTCCAAAAACCTTTTAAACCTTCGGTTTTAAGTTTTTTTAATGCAGATAAGTTAACTGAATTAATGGTTTCGAGTAATTCTTCGTAAATACCAGTAATAAAAGCTATAGTTCCTCCTGATACTCCAGGAACAACATCTGCTGCTCCCATTGCTAATCCTTTTAAGGATAATAAAATGTAGTCTTTTAGGTTTCGCATTTAAGCCTCAAATGTTTCGTAATATTCTGATATTCCTCCTTTTAAAGAATATAGTTCAGTTAAGTTTAATTTTCTTTTTAAGGTATGAATAATTGCAGCAGATCTTTTTCCGCTATTGCAACAAAAAACTACCATTTTATTGGTGTTTATTTTATCGGTAGAAGACATAACAGTATCTAAAGGGAGGTTTACTCCTCCCAAATTATAATCTTCAAACTCGTAATCTTCTCTAATATCAATCAACTGAAAATCTTCGTTATTATCAATTTTAGTTTTTAATTCTTGAGATGTAATAGTATTCATTGCTAACTAATTATTTAAATTTTGAGACTATATCTTCTGGTAGGCTATCAAAAAAAGTATCCCCTCTTAATCCAAGTCTTAAACATTCTAAAGGAATTACTTCGTTATGAGCAATGTTTCCTAAGTTAACATTTGCTCCAAACTGTTTAATAAACCATACTTGTTGTGATTTTTGAGGAGCTTCCCATAAAATGTTTTCAACTTTTACGTTAGATATAATTTTATTTACCAAAGCTACATGTGCTGTTCCGTTTGGTCGGTAAATACCAACATTTCCACTTTCACGAGCTTCGGCAATAACTTTCCAACTTCCTGCAGCTAATTCAGTTTGCATCATACTAATCCATTTACTCGGACTAATAAAAATACCTGCTTCTTTAGAGCCTACTTCCGATAGCACACAGAAATCTTTAGCCAAAGTAGAAATGTACTCGCATTTTTGTTCGCCTGATAAAACAATAGAGCCATCAGAAACTTCGCATGTTTCCATTTTAAATTTATCTAAAAGTCTGCGGTAATCATCAAACATTCCTCTAACAATAAAAGCTTCAAAGAGTGTTCCTCCAAAATATGTTTTGATGTTTGCTTCTTTATAAAGTTTTAGCTTTTGCTCTAAATCTTTAGTAACATAAGATGTTCCGAAACCAAATTTTACTAAATCAGTAAGTTGCCCTGCGGTATCAATAAAGTTTTCGGTTTGTCTCCAACTTAATCCTTTATCCATCATCATCGTTAAGCCATTTTCTCGTGGCTGTTCATCCCTTTTAGGAATATGTGGTAATTCAAAATTCATTGTTTGTATCAAAATTTTCTAATATATCTACTACTCTCGGAAATTGAGTTATTTCTGGGTAGAATTCTATTAAATCTGTTAATAGTTCTTTATTATTTGTGAGCATAATTATTAAGTTAGGCAAAGCTTCATCTTGTTTGCCACTCATTAATAAATAAGCTGCTAATCTCCCGTAAAGGGAATAATTATCTGGTTGTTTTTCTAGCCCTTCATACAAGTATAAAATGGCTTTTTCCATGGTTTCATAATCGCGTGTAACTTCAGCAATATCTAGCCATATATCTTCATTTTCAGGATCTAATTCAACTACTTTGTGGTAAGCAATAATCGATTCGTCAACCATTCCTATTTTAGAAAGTACATCACCATAAATATACCAGTATTCAGAATTATCGTTATCTAATTCTAAAGCCTTTTTTATGTAATACATTGCTGATTGAAACTTACTATCTCCTTCACTAATTACTGCTAAACCTGCCCATGCATCAGCATGAAACTCATCAATTTTAGTAGCTTTATAATAGTTGGTTAAAGCTTCTTTGTTATTTCCAAGTTTTTCAAAACATTCTCCTATGTAATAATAAGTAGTTGCATCAGGTTCTTCGTATAAAAAGGTTTCTTTATAAATTTCAATTGCTTTTTTGTAATTGTGTAATAAAGCTAAGGAATTGCCCATATTAAAATATGCTGAAGCAAAATCTTCTTTTATAGCAATGGTAAATTCGTAAGCATCAATGGCTTTTTCATAAAGTTCGGCACGGTTGTATGCTATTCCTAAATTATACCATGCAGCATAATTGTAAGGGTGTTCATCTACAAAAGATTTAAAAAATTTGATGCAATTTTCGGTGTCATTTTTTAGGTTGTAACAAAATGCCAATTCGTAAATAACAGTTTCGTTATCTGGGTTTTCGGATAAGAGGTTTTTTAATATCTCTATGGCTTTATCAAACTGATTTAAGTTTTCGTACTCAAAAGCAATACTTATTTTAATGTTGGTTATTTCATTGGTGTCATTGGTCAATCGCAATGCTTTATTAAAATTTTCAATTGCCTTGTTATGCTGCCTTAATTGACTATGAATTCCTGCTTTAACAGATAGGATTTCAACATTAAATGGCTCGGAAAGCTCAAGTACATTAAGAATTTCTAAAGCTTTATTAGGCTGATGTATTGCAGCTAAATAATATGCCTTTTTGAGTTTTAATGCGGATGATGTAGGGTGTTGGTGTAACGAAATTTCTATGGCTTTTTTTGCTTTTTCGGTATCGTTTCTATCTAAATAATGGTCAATCACATTTTCAAATTCTTCTACATCAAAAAAGAAACTTTTATTCTGTTTAAGCATTTGCTCAAACTTGTTTAAAGATGCTGTATAATCACCCTCTTCGTTATATGAATCAAAATTGTCTTCCATTCGCTTATGTAAAGTTACTTTTTTACTAACATCTGTATCATTTTTTAGGGTTTATTATTAACAAAAAAGTTAACAGTTTTAGTGGTTGTTAATTGAGATTATTAAAACTAAATTTGTTTGCAAAAATTTCAACTATGACATTAATAAAATCTATTTCAGGAATTAGAGGAACTATTGGCGGAATACCAGATGAAGGGCTAACACCATTAGATATTGTAAAGTTTACTTCGGCATACGGAACTTGGTTGGCGAGTAAAAATACGGGCAATTTAAAAGTGGTTATTGGTAGGGATGCTCGCTTATCAGGGACTATGGTTACCAATATTGTAAGCGGAACTTTGCAAGGTTTAGGTATTGATGTTATAGACTTAGGATTAAGTACAACTCCAACCGTTGAAGTTGCTGTGCCTATGGAAAATGCTCAAGGAGGGATTATTCTTACAGCTAGTCATAATCCAAAACAATGGAATGCTTTAAAATTATTAAACGAAAAAGGAGAATTTATTTCGGCACAAGATGGTGCTGATTTATTAGCAATAGCTGAAGCAAATGCTTTTGATTATGCAGAAGTTGATGATTTAGGAAGATATAGTACAGACGATTCGTATTTAAACAAACACATTCAGTCTATTTTAGATTTAGAATTGGTAGATGTAGAGGCAATTAAAAGTAAAAACTTTAAAGTTGCGCTAGATTGTGTTAACTCTACTGGTGGAATATTTTTGCCAGCCTTATTAAAAGCGTTAGGAGTAACTAACATTGTAGAATTGTACTGCGAACCTAATGGTCAGTTTCCGCATAACCCAGAACCTTTACCAGAAAATTTAACCGAAATTGCTAAACAAGTTGTAGAGCAAAAAGCAGATGTTGGTTTTGTCGTTGACCCAGATGTGGATAGATTATGTATGGTTTGTGAAAATGGAGAAATGTTTGGTGAAGAATACACTTTGGTTGCTATTGCAGATTATATCTTGAAAAATAAATCAGGAAATACGGTTTCTAATTTATCTTCTACTCGTGCTTTACGCGATATTACCGAAAAACATGGCGGACAATATTTTGCAGCAGCAGTTGGCGAAGTAAATGTGGTAACTAAAATGAAAGAAAATAATGCCATTATTGGTGGCGAAGGAAATGGAGGAGTAATTTATCCTGCTTCGCATTATGGTAGGGATGCTTTGGTTGGAATAGCAATGTTTTTATCGCATTTAGCTAAAGCTGATGTAAGTTCTGTTTCAGAATTAAGAGCAAGCTACCCGAATTATTTTATCTCAAAAAACAAAATACAGTTAACTCCTCAAATTGATGTAGATAAAATTTTAGTAGCTGTTGCCGAAAAGTATAAAAACGAAGATGTTAATACCATTGATGGTGTAAAAATTGATTTTGCAGATGGCTGGGTACATTTACGTAAATCGAACACTGAACCAATTATTAGAGTTTATTCCGAAAATAGTTCGATGGAAGCAGCTAATAAGTTGGCTCAGCAAATTATTGATGATGTAAATGGGATGGTTTAGAAATCCAATTATTTACTTAAAAATAATCAATTTTAATTCTTGAAAATATCAGTTATTTGTAGAAAATAAAAAATGTGTTTGGCTGTGGTGTTTAGAAAGGGATTCTTGCTAAAAACTATCAACCAAAAACCATCAACTAAATAAGATGAAAGTATATTTAGATAACGCAGCTACAACTCCAATGGATAAGGAGGTTATTGAAGCAATAATTCCAATAATGGAAAATGGTTTTGGGAATCCTTCATCAATCCACTCTTTCGGAAGAGGAACTAGAGCAATAATAGAAAAATCGAGAAAGCAAGTTGCTAAATACATTAATGCTAACCCTAGCGAAATAGTATTTACTGGAGGCGGAACTGAAGCAGATAATATGGTGCTGAGGTGTGCTGTGCAAGATTCGGGCGTTACTCATATCATTACATCCGCAACCGAACACCATGCAGTTATTGATACAGCTGAAGTTCTTGAAAAAAATCATCCCAATTTAAAGTTAAGTTTGGTAAAGCATGATGAAAAAGGGTATGTTGATATTGATAGCTTAATTCAGTTATTAGAAGAAAATAAAGATCGAAAAACATTGGTTTCGTTAATGCACGCTAATAATGAGATAGGTAATAGATTGCCATTAAAAAGAGTGTCTGAAATTTGCAAACAATATGGAGCAATTTTTCATTCCGATACGGTACAAACCATGTGTCATTATAGTTTTGATGTGCGTGAGTTAGGGATAGATTTTTTAACTTGCTCGGCACATAAATTTCATGGACCAAAAGGAGTTGGTTTTTTGTTTGTTAACCAAGATATTCAGATAAAACCAATTATAACTGGTGGAGCTCAAGAACGAAATGTAAGAGCTGGTACAGAAAATATTATTGGTATTGTTGGGTTAACCAAAGCAATGGAGGTTGCTTATCGCGATTTAGAAGCACATCAAAATCATGTTCAAGGATTAAAAACCTATATGATTGAACAATTAGAGCAAATTTTCCCTGACATTAAATTTAATGGCGATCCCAAAGGGGATAGTTTATATACGGTTTTAAATGTTCAGTTTCCAAACTCCGAAATGGATGAAATGTTATTGTATAATTTTGATATTGAAGGGATTGCTGTTTCTGGAGGAAGTGCTTGTTCTTCGGGTAGTAATGTTGGTTCGCACGTATTAAGAAATATTGGCAGTGATATGACTAAGCCATCCATTCGTTTTTCGTTTAGTAAATACAATACCAAAGAAGAGATAGATTATACAATAGGTATTATTAAAGATTTATTTGCGGTAACTGCTTAGTTTACCTTTCCTTATCTACAATAGTAAAATTTCTACTAATAGAATTTCCGAGTTCATCTACTAAAGTGAGGGTGTGCTTGCCTTCATTTATATTAAATCCCATTTCGTGTATGCTTTTGGTAGAACCTAAATAGCTATTATCTATATGCCAAAAAATGGTAGTGCTTTGCTTACGATGAGCAGCTTCAAAAACAACCTTACCTTTTTTACCTGTAACTTCAATAGGAATGTAAATTTTAGCGTTTGGTTCTGGGTAAATCAATTGTAAAGGTTTACTATCAAAACTTTGGCAGTCTGCTCTGTAAGGGGGAAGTTTGGTATAGGTTGGATCGGTACTTTTGTAGTACCATTCTTGTACTGGTGGTAGTACAAACCAGCCTTTGTGTTGCATGTTATTTACATCCTCGCAATCGCTATTAACTCTAAAACCATTTTGGTCTAAATGAATTAATTGATGATACTTGCAAGGAGGAGTTTTTAATCCACTTTTCTGAACAAAATTAGAATCAATAGGTTCGCAAATATCAGTAGCTCGCATTCCACTTTTACGACAAATAGCTACTTGTTCCATTTCATCGTAAGGAATTTTAAACCAACTTTCTTTTGGTAGTAAGTCAAAAATATCGAATAGAATAGGAGCAGCACTATTAATCCCTGTTAAACCTGGTCTGCCTTCGCCATCAGCATTTCCTACCCAAACACCTACCACATATTTTGGGGTTGTACCAACAGCCCAAGCATCTCTAAAACCAAAGCTAGTACCGGTTTTCCAAGCAATTTTTTGATTGCCCGAAAAATATTTCCAATTGGCTTCATTTTCAGGTCGGTTTACCTCAATTAAAGCTTTATAGGTTAAATATATTGATGAAGCACTAATGTTGTTAAAGTCTTCAAGCTTTTCTTTTAAAGGAGAAGTATCTGCTAAATAGTTGTGTGAATGATAATCGTTGAGGTTGTATTTACCGTTGTATTTTTCAAAATGATTTAAGGTACGAGAAAAATTAGCATATACATTGGTTATGTCCCACAGAGAGCTTTCGGCACCACCTAAAATAATGGTTAAGCCATAATGGTTGGCAGGTTTGTTAATGGTGTTGAGATTGAGTTTTTGTAAACGATGATGAAACTTCTGCAAACCATAATCTTGTAACATTTTAATAATGGGAACATTTAATGAACGCGATAAAGCTTTGTTGGCAGGTACCACTCCACTATATTTTAAGTTATAATTTTTTGGTGTGTAACCTGCAATTTTTGTTGGGATATCATCAATTAACGACTTTGGTAAAATTTCTCCATCGCTTAACATAGAAGCATAGAGTAGGGGTTTTAAAATACTTCCTGTACTCCTTGGTGCTTGTATTACATCTACATCGTTTCCATGTTTTTTGCTGCCACTAGTATTGCCCAGATAAGTTAAAATGTTACCAGTTTCAACATCAATAATTATTGCAGCTCCGTTGTGTATTTCGTTAAACTTTAATTGGAAATGGTGGGCTTTAATAATTTCATTGGTCTTTTCTTGTAAGTATTTATCGATGGTAGTTTTTACTCGTTTGCCTTTGTTTTCTTTAATGATAAGGTTGTGTAGGTGAGGAGCAATATTGGGTAAACGCAAAGGTTTTTGTGGTAAAGGCTCTTCTTTAGAAATATCGCAAGTCATTTTATCGATAATGCCTTTAGTTTGTAATTTATCTAACAAGCGGTTACGTTTGACTAATAACTTTTTATGGTTTTTACCCGGAAAAATTAATGAAGGAGCATTGGGTAAAACAGCTAAAGTGGCACTTTCTGCCCAAGAAAGCTTATTAGGATTTCTACCATAATATCGCCAAGAGGCAGCATCTAACCCAACCACATTACCACCAAAAGGAGCGTTAGAAGCATAATAAGCCAATATTTTTTCTTTAGGCGTTTCTAATTCTAAACGAGTAGCCATTATTACTTCAATAAACTTTTCTAAAAAAGTTCGTCCTTGCCCTTGGCGGGATAAACGAATAACTTGCATGGTAATGGTAGAACCACCACTTACAATTCTACCTTGAGTAATGTTTTGATAAGCAGCACGGAATGTTGCCATTAAGTCGATACCAGGATGGTTGTAAAAGTTTTTATCTTCAAATTGAATGATACATTCTTTAAACTTTTGAGGAACTATATCATTGTGTGGGAAACGCCATTGACCATCATCTGCAATACGAGCCCCAATTAAATTACCTTCATTGTCTTCTATTACAGAACAAGTTGGAGTAGTAAATAATTGGGAGGGCAAAACAAAAATGTAGCCTATCAATAAAATAACAATGGTAGCGATTGCTATTCTTTCTTTGGTTTTATGGGGAAATTTTAATTTGATACTTCAAATTTAGTTATAAAAAAGTCGTTATTTAGAAGGATTATTTATCTATTAAATTGGAACGAAAATTGTTAAAAGAGTTTAAATTTTTTGCATTGAAATTTACTTTAAGATTTTTTGTTTTAGTTATTATAATGGGTAACGGTTTTTCTGTTAAATCCCAAACTTATCATATCGAAGATAATGACTCTATATTTTATAGTAATCAAAAGGAGATTGATAAAAATGCAGAAATTGATAAATATGCTAAAAGAGTACCATTATTTGTAGGATTATCTTATAAAAAGCTTTCAAACCATTTAACCAAACCTTATACTACCGATGAAGATAAAGTAAGAAGTATTACTTACTGGATGACTCAACATATCAAGTACAATTTTAGAAAAAGTAATAGGGCTAAAAGAAAGTTACAAAAGCCAAATAAAACACTTTTCAAACGAAAAGGAATTTGTGGTGATTATGCTTTATTATTTAAAGAATTGTGTCAACATTCTGGAGTTTCAACTGAAATTATTAATGGTTATAGTAAAGGTTTTTATTATGAACCAAGAGATACATTTATAAGAGCCGATCACTCATGGAATGGAGTACTAATAAATAACGAATGGAAGTTAATGGATGTGCTGTGGATGGGAGGTTATGCAAAATCAAAGAAGCAATATTTTAGAAAATTTTTGCACAAGGTTTTTAATGTAAATTATAGAATCAAGTTTAAGTATGTAAAACATATTGATGAAGGATATTATTTAGCAAACCCAAAAGAATTAGTAAAAACACATTTACCTTTAAACACTTGGTGGCAAACATTAAAAAATTCTGTTTCTATAGAGTTATTTCAATCTGATTCTATGGATACTTTTTTAGCTCAATCAGATACAAATTCAGGGTATAATTTTAATAGTAAAATATGGCAAGATAGAAATGCCAAAAAGCCAGATAAATTTTTAGATAATGGTAATGAAGCACACTTGTTTAATCCAAGAAATAATAGAGTGCTAGCCCATTCATATTATTCTTATGGCTGCTATTTAGGAAATGAAATTTATAATTCATCAATTTCCAATGAAGATAAAATAGAAATGTATGACAATGTTGTAGATAGTTTAAAAAAAGGAAAAACAATTAATAAGTTATATAAAAAAGATAATAAGTCTGAAAGAGATTGGAGAAGGGTTAAAAATAAATTGATGCGTAATAAATTGTTTGAAAGAAATAACAGTCATATAAAAGCTGACAGAAAAATTATGAATGATAATATTTCTATGAAAAATAAGGCTAATGCTATGAGGCGTAAAATCAAAGCTCATAGTAAGGTGTTAACTAAAGAGCAAAATAATTTAGGAAGATATATGCTTAGTAACATTAAAGTGAAAAGAGATTCTTCAAAAATTAAAAAAGCATTAATTAGTTATAATGATAGTTTAATAAGGTTATATTTTGATAGTATAACCTTTAATTATAATCGAAATCTATTCTTATTACAAGATACTTTAATTGATATTAATGAAAATATTTTTAGAATTAGAAACAGTTTGTATAATGCTTTAGGGTTATCAAGTGGGAATATAAAAATGAGTAAAACTTTAAGAAATGTTTTTGTTTATGATTGGTATAAAGAAAAGCCTATTGATGATATAGAACTGTTAGTTATAGATTTTATACAAGAAAAAGATAGCATACATATAGAGTTATTTAAGAATTATTATCGCAAAATTGAGTTATGCAAAGAGGTTATTACAAATAATAAAAAGAGTTCTAAATATTTTAAAAAGATATTGAGTTTACTTAAAAAGAACAAAAAAAATAATGTATATAATATAAAGGTTGAAGAAGAGTTTGAATATTATAAAGAGCGTTGGGATACTTATAATAGTTGTTTAGATGTGCTAGAGTTTACTGATATGAAAGATGTTAAATACCAATGTGTTAATAATAAATTTGCTGTAATAGAAGAATTAAAATTATTAAAGAAAGAAAAGAAAGCGGAAAGTAAAAGGTATTCAAATTGGAGCAGGTATTATTATTTAACCAGAATCAAATGGAATAAGGAAGCTCAGTTATCTGACAAATATTGTAATTCTTGTATTCAAAAAGTAAGAGAATATAAAAAAGAAGCTAAAGAAGAAATTAAGAAACTAGAAGAGGAGCAACGTAAAAAAGAGAAAAATTAAATAACTAACTAATGTTTTTTGTTAAAATGACCAATTCAACAATTGCCCAATTTAAAACCCAACCTAACCAAGCTACAATTATGTAAGTATCCATAGGTGGGAATTCAAATAGAGTTACAATAATCCATTTAAACAACCTTAAACTAATTGCAGATAAAGTTAAGGCATAACTGCGGGACATAAAATTTCTATGCTTTTTCCAATCTTTATTAATAGCGTGTTTGTAAGCTTTATAAGTAAAAACTATCCACAAAACAGCCAATAAGCAAAATGAAACTTTTGCTACCAAACCACCATTTGCATAATAGCCCATTATTAATCCTGATGGACCAGCTAGAAACAAAATTAAAGCAATGTAAAACTTACCCATTAGTTTATGCGAATGAGTAAATTTGGTTCTAACAAATGCTGAAAATTGAAATATTCCTAATATTAAAACGAATATGCTCGAATAAACATGCGAGAAAAAAGCGATTTGATAATGTAGTTGAGAAATCTCATCGGTTTTAATTTTCAAAAAAGCTACATCTAATTTTATGGGTACATATTGAAGGGTAATTAAAATCATTAAATATGAAAAATACGCCAACGATATCAAACATATTAAGTTGATTGTGTTTTTCCAACTAATTACAATTCCAAACAAAGTCATCAGCAGGATATTTTACTTGTTTAAAATTAAAATGCCACCATTCATTGTTGTAAGGACTAAACCCAACATCTGTCATAATGGTTCTTAACGTTTTTCGATTGTTTTTGGCTTCTTCAGATATTTGAGTAGCACTATAATGTGAGTTTTCTGAAAAATCATCGAAAGCAGTTCCAAAATCTAATAGTTTTCCGTTTACATTCGTTAGTCCAATATCTATAGCAAGCCCTTTGTTGTGCATAGACGATTTTTCAGGACTGGCAACGTATTTAGGATTTTGTACAATGTCATACATTATTTTTTGATACTTCTTAGGTCGATAACAATCGAATAGAATTAATTTAAGGTTTAGTTCTTTTGCTAAAGAATCAGCTTTTAATAATGCTTGAGCAGCTTCTGGGCGTAAAAAACATTTTGCACACGGATATATTTGTTTACCCATAAAATTAGCAGTATCGGCATAAGCCAATTGCTCGATAATACCAGTTTCTTTAAAATTTATTTCTGTCCAACCTACTATAGCATCAACAATAACTTCGGGAGTTATAATAGTATCTTTGGTGTCAACAACAGTTGGTTTTTCAACGGTATTGTTTGTGCAAGAAAATAAAAGATTAGCCCCTACCGAAACTATCATAATACTCTTTAGCATTTTTTTCATAGCGGAGTAGTAATTTAATATTTTCTTTTTCAATGTCGGTTAATTCTGTTTTTATGTTGTTGTAAACAGGAATGTACCAAGGTTGAGCATCAAAAAATACACGCAATGGTCTCTTTTTAAAAGAATAGCCGTGTCTTACATAAATGGTGTTTCTAATAATAATTAGGTCGCCTTTTTTAAGATTTTCAACATCTGCTTTAGTTAAAATTTTGTTCGATGCATTTATTTCATAAATGGCATCTGTAGCAGTTTCAAATTCTCGGTATTCTTCCGAGTATTCTTCATCAAACTTTACAATTTCAGATTTGAATTTTTCCCAATTTACAAAAGGGCCTCTTCTTTCTAGCATAACATCAGGGTTATACTTAAATTCTCTTTTTGCTAAATCATATTTACGTTCTTGAATTTCAATTTTTTTGAATGCTTTCCAAGTTCCAATTAAAGCATTGTTTTCAATTCTAAATTCAAATTTACCATCGTATTTATCATCTCCAGGTTCTTTAACCTCAAAATAATAAATGCCATCTTTCTCATAATAACTTCCTGTAAAAGGTCTGTCATTGCCAGCAACAACACTGTGTCCTGTTATTTTTTCATCAGCCATATAATCAATAGAAATGTTGATTTTATTTTGTCTGTTCCACATAAAGCCTTCATCAATGTACATGGTTTTATCCCATTCTCCATCAGGCCCTCCAGGCATAAAATCTCCCACCCAATAACCTAATAAATCTAAAGTTTCTGGGGCACTAACTAGTTCGGTAGTATCAGTAGATGATTCTATTGCTTCAGTAATAGTGTCGGTAACCACAGTTCCTTCTTCTTCATTAATGCTTGTATCTTCATTTTTAATAGGGTTGCCACATTGTATTAATAAAAATACAAGAGCTAAAGCGGTTGTGATTTTTTTCATTGTCTAAAATTTAAGTAATAATTACACCATCTTTCATGGTCAATTTTCTATCTGCCATGTTGGCTAATTCTTCGTTATGCGTTACAATTACAAAAGTTTGGTTAAACTCATCTCTCAATTTAAAAAATAAGTTGTGTAATTCTTTAGCAGAGTCAGAGTCTAAATTGCCAGAAGGTTCGTCAGCTAAAATAACAGCAGGGTTATTTATTAATGCCCTACAAACAGCAACACGTTGTTGTTCACCACCACTTAGTTCTGACGGTTTGTGGTTGGCTCGTTCAGCAACACCCAAACTTGCTAATAATTCCATGGCTCTTTTTTCGGCTGTAGCTTTGTTAGTTTTATGTATAAAAGCAGGAATACAAACATTCTCTAAAGCTGTAAATTCTGGTAATAAATGATGAAACTGAAATACAAAGCCAATGTTTTTGTTTCGGAAAAGAGATAATTCTTTGTCTTTTAATTTAGAAGTGTTTACTTCATTAATTAAAACCTCTCCAGTATCAGGTTTGTCAAGTGTTCCAATAATTTGTAATAAGGTAGATTTCCCCGCACCCGAAGCACCCACAATAGAAATTACTTCCCCTTTATTGATTTCAACATCAACACCTTTAAGCACTTGTAAATCGCCATAGGATTTTTGTATGTTTTGGGCTTTTATCATTATTTAGTAACTAGTTATTAGTTGTTTAATTAATTGTCATCTTGAGCGGAGTCGAAAGATAGAGAATTAATGAGTTAAAACTACTTTATTTGTTTTAATACTTCGACTTCGCTCAGTATGACAAACAAATAATATAAAAAGCTAAGTTAGTTAAATAAATGTTTAAAAGTTGCTAAGGAATTCCGAAATAAAACTGTTACTTTTGAGAGCATAAAATTAAAATTCAAGTTAGATGAACTTACACGAATATCAAGGAAAAGGATTACTAAAAAGCTACGGAGTAGCAATACAAGAAGGAATAGTTGCTGATACTGCTGCTGGAGCTGTTGAAGCGGCAAAACAATTAAATGCCGAAACTGGTACAGAGTGGTTTGTGGTTAAAGCACAAATTCATGCTGGTGGTAGAGGTAAAGGAACAGTTACTGAAACAGGTTCGCACGGTGTTGTTTTAGCAAAAGGGTTAGATAAAGTTGAAGATATTGCAGCTGGTATATTAGGTGGACACTTAGTTACGGCTCAAACAAACGATAAAGGTAAAAAAGTAAACAAAGTGTTAATCGCACAAGATGTTTACTATCCAGGTGAAGCTGAACCAGAAGAATTTTATATGTCTGTTTTAATGAACAGAGAAACTGGAAGAAACATTATTATGTATTCTCCAGAAGGAGGAATGGATATTGAAGCTGTGGCTGAAAAAACACCTCACTTAATTTTTAAAGAAGAAATTGACCCTAAAGTTGGTTTACAAGGTTTTCAGGCAAGAAGAATTGCTTTTAACTTAGGTTTATCTGGACAAGCATTTAAGCAAATGACAAAATTTGTTTACGCATTATATGCTGCTTATGATGGTATTGATGCTTCAATGTTTGAAATTAACCCAGTATTAAAAACTTCTGACAATAACATTATTGCGGTTGACTCTAAAGTAAGTGTTGATGAAAGTGCTTTATACAGACATAAAGACATTGCTGAAATGAGAGATACTACAGAGGAAGATCCAGTAGAATTAGAAGCTAGTGAAGCAGGATTAAACTATGTAAACTTAGATGGTAATGTTGGTTGTATGGTAAATGGTGCTGGTTTAGCAATGGCAACTATGGATATTATTAAATTATCTGGTGGAGAGCCAGCTAACTTCTTAGATGTTGGTGGTACGGCAGATGCTGAAAGAGTTGAGAAGGCTTTTAGAATGATTTTAAAAGACCCTAATGTTGAGGCAATTTTAATTAACATTTTTGGTGGTATTGTAAGATGTGATAGAGTTGCACAAGGTGTAGTTGATGCATATAAAAACATTGGTGAAATTCCAGTGCCAATTATTGTTAGGTTACAAGGTACTAATGCTGAAGAAGCAAAAACAATTATTGATAATTCAGGGTTAAACGTACACTCTGCAGTATTGTTAAAAGAAGCTGCTGCTAAAGTGAGTGAAGTTTTGGCTTAAGATTAGCAAACATATAAAACAAAAAAATCCCGCTTTAGCGGGATTTTTTTATAGTTAAATTGGTTTTATGTAGAATATAGGTAAGTTTTCATCTTCTTCATCAATCCAAATGCTGCTCCATTCTAGTGATTCAAATTCCCACTCACAATATTCTAAAAAGCAACATTCAGCATCAAATATTTGAAGCATTGTTAAAACACATAAAGGATATAATGCATAATCATCTATTTTATAAGCAAATTGAATAATATTTCCTATGTCATTATAGCTTTCAATGAAAGTTTGAAACTGCCTATACGATTTATTTTTTAAGCTTTTTAAATGTTCTATGCTTCCGACTTCCTTAAGAATCTTTTGAAATAAATTGTCCCAATAAATTTCCCAATTATCTAATAATTGTGGGACAAAATCTTCTTTTAGTATTCCAGCATCAATATATATTTCACTCCAAATGTTTTTGTTGGTCATGGTATATATTTCTTCAGTAGAAAAATTCTCAACAAAGGATTTAAGTTCTTTTACTTTTCCTTCATAAGTATTAATAGTATATTCTTCTTTTTCTGTTTTAAAGTACATTAAATGACCAACTATTTTGGGTTCATATTTAATGTCTTTTTCTATAAATAGTTCAAATGCTTTTATAAAATCTTGATAAGGAGGTATCCCGTGTTTTTTATTTTCAGTATTGAAAATATATTCGCTTACACCTTGAATACCTTTAAGTGAAATTATCTTTTTCACTTCTAAAATAAGGTTATAAATTTCTGTTTCATTATTTTTTTCTATTAACCGTTGTAGCTTATTTTTAAATGAGTGAGACATGAAATAAAAAGGATCTTCCCAATTTAATTCATTATTAATTTCATTCCAATTTTCTTTACTAGGGAAGTACTGAAAACAAATGGTTTCTTTTATAAAATTGTATTTGATATTGCAGCTGAATCCCTTTTGATTATAAGAAAAAGTAATGTTATCACTATTAATCTGTATAATTGAATTTTTATTATCAGATGGACAATTTATATTGTTTTCTATTTTTCGTTTGGCTTTTTCTTCTGAAATTTTTTTCCATTTTAAGAGCAGGTTTACTGTATAAGTTAAATCATCCTTATCGATTAAGCTAGCACAATTTGAACAAAGCCATATAGCATTTGCAATATTTTTTCTTTCATCTACGGTTAGTTGGTCATTATATCTTGGTCCATTTATAGAAGCCGCTGTTATATGAGCTGCTATACCAATATTCACAAATTTTTCATTAGCTAAACTTGCCCCTACTGTTTGTTTTTGACAATTGGGATTAGAACATAAATATGCCACTCTTTTGGCAAGTATTTCTTTGGTTTTCTGAGTGAAATTATCTCGTTTGTTCACTTGTTTGTAAAATGCTTTCGTTAATTCTATTCATCATACTTTCTGATACTTTGGTTTCTTGAGCATACTTAGGCCATTTAGAAACTACATCTTTAATTTGGTTTAAAATTTTTTCAGCTTTTTTAATGCTAAAAGATTTTGCAACCACTAGTAAATCATTTTTATTAATGTTAAACCTTTTACCATTAATACTAAGAGCATGTTGGCTTATCCATATATTGTTAGGGCTATAGGCATAACAAATATCATAAGCAGGTGCTAGTTCCCAATTAGCTCCTTTTTTAAGTATAAAAGAAAAGTTTTTTGTATGATCATCACAATTTTTTGCTAATACGTTGAACACCATTCTTCTATACATTTGTTCAAATTGAGGGTATGGTAGGCGTAATAACTGCATTGTTTGAAAAAGCTGTTCATAACTGTAACTTGTAACATTGTTAAAGTCAAAATGTTGTATTGCACAGAATGTTTGAGTGTGGTGTTTTATGTTGTTTTCCCCTCTATCAAAGCGTTTAGTCATAAAGTGAGATCTTGTATTTTCCTCAAATAACATTGAAGGCATCATTTCTATTTTACAATCTATTGCCATATTGTAATAAGCCATTTCAACTCTTCCATATCCTTTGCTTGTACTTAATTCATTATTATCTATTCCATCTAGTTTTATTATCCATTGCTCAAAATTTTTTGGAGCGTTTGTTTGTCCAGATTTTATTTCTCCTGTTTTTTTATTATAAGAAATAATTGCTTTTGGTCTTGCACCTCCAGCAGATGTTCCAATTTTCAATATTTCAGTTATAGCCTTTTCTTCATTTTCGGTAATGTTAGTTTTAAATTTTATTTTGTTAGTTAGTATTTTTTCAGCCGTTTCAATTAAACTATCTAATTCTATTTTAAAAGCATTTTTTTCTTTTTTCAAGTATGTAGGTTCAAATTCTAAGGCTCCCATTCCCCTTGTTCCTATAAAGCATAGTTGCTCAATAGGATTTAAGCTATTTAATGGTCTCCCTTCTTTAGCTAGCCAGGTATTAATTAATTCATTTCCGTATCTGTCCGGAAGTATATCTGCCAACAGACCAGGCAAGCCTTTGAATGTATCTAGCTCATTAGTTCTATTAGGTTTTAATTCTGGGAACGAAAAGATTTTTTCCGATTTTGAAAGGGGCATTTTTATAGGTGCTAGCTCCCAGTTATTATTCTTAAAATTTGGCATATACTCAAAACTAGCTGTATTGGTGTTTTTATCCCATAGGACAGCACCAACTATCTCACCCCAAATTTTAACAAAAGCTGTTGTTGTTTCTATCATTTGTTTCTTGCTCTTTTTCTTCGTTTTTGTTCAAGTTTTGCCATTTCTATTGGGCTAACTTCTTCTCTTATCATAAATTCGTTAAATATGTTTAGTAAATCTAAGGTTCTCAAAATTTGAATTAATGAAGTTAAAGAAATAGCCTCTCCGTTTTCTATCTGACTTAATGTCCATCTATTTATGCCTGATGCTTTAGCTATTTGGGTTTGTGTTTTGTTTTGTTTTAGTCTATGATGCTTTATGAATTGACCAATAATCTTTATAATGTATATATTTCCAGTCTCATTCCATTTTATGTTGGTATTTACCATCTTTATTTGTGTTTATTATATTTTATGTTGGTATTTACTATCAAAAATACAAATTTTAATGTAATATACCTATTGTAATAAAGCATAATGTTAAAATCGTTATTTTAGTTGTATGAAAAACCTCTTAGTCATATTATTTGTTGTTTTTGCTCAAGTTGGGTTTGGGCAAAATAAAATGGTTGATAAAGCTACAAAACTGATAAAAGAAAAAGAACAATATTTTAAAGCCCTATCAATTTTAGATTCATATATTGAACATGACTCTTCAAATGCAAAAGCTTTTACTCAAAGAGGAATATGCTATTTGAGGATAGGGAAATATGATAAAGCATTTTCGGATTTAAATGTTTCGTTACAACTAGATAGTAATAGTGCGGAAACTTATTGTGGTATCGCTACTGTATTAGCGATGAAAAATAAGTATGACAAATCTCTTAATACCTATAATAAAGCTCTTGAGATTGATAAAGAACATGTGTCTTCATATAATAGTAGAGGTGCATTAAAGTTTTATTTTTTGAATGATACTTTAGGGGCATTATCTGATTATAATAGAGCATTAAATATAATGCCTAAAAATAGTTCTTCTTTATATAATAGAGGAATATTATACAACTATAAAGGAGAATATACAAAAGCGATTATTGACTTAACAAAATCATTAAAATTAAATAGTAAAAAAGCAGATGCTCATGATGCAAGAGCAACAAGTAATTTTTATTTAGGTCATTATAAATTAGCGATTAAAGATTTTAAAAAAGTAATAAAGTATAACAAGCCAATTGGTTCGTTTGGTTTGCTTGATATAGGAGAGATTAATTATTATATAGGACTTTGCTATGAGGAATTAAATAATGAAGAGAAAGCAAAAATTTACTTTGAAAAAGCAGAAAAATTAGGTTATGAATAAGATAAAAAATATCCTTTTTCCATTTATTTTTATAACAACTTTTGTTTTTGGACAAAACAAAGAAGGAGTAAAAACTGAAACAATAATTGAAGGAATGGATTCTATAATTCATAATTATAATCCTATTGGGCAATTAATAGAGACTAAGCATTATAAAAATAGAGTTCCTTTTGAGAGGATAGAATATAATTATTGGCATAATGGAAATTTAAATAATAAAATTTATTATTCTAACGTAGAAATATGGCAGTATGAAATGGATTCAATTGATTGGCTTTGGGAAGATGAATACGGGGATCCAACTATATATGAGAAAAGATGAATTTATAAAAGCAAATTCGGAACAAAACTATTTATATCAATACACTTATAATGATGGAATTAAAAATGAAAAAATATTTTGGAATGGCTTCTTAAAAGAAACAAGAACTTATAAGGATGAATTATTAATTAATAAGATAAAGCACCTCCAAAATTCAAAACAACTTAAATATAGCTACATTTTTAAAAAGGATAAGAAAGAAAATATTACAGCAGTTTTAGAGAATGGGAAAACTGTAAAAACTATTCGATATGAATATTATCCTTTATCTAATTTAGGAGGCAAGTAGTTTTACTCCTCCCCACTAAACCAACTCAATAAATCATTGGTTCTGTACTCATCATTACTATTGATTACAAATAAAACAGCACCATTAGCTCCGTAAGGTTTATTGGCATAATAATTTTCAGCAATGTTAAGAGCACCGTTTTGATTCTTGCAAAAGAAAAGCGAAATGCTATCATTACTGTTTTCTGTAATAAAATAAGCTTGGTATTGTATTAAAGTATCTCCTGCTATATATTGGTGTTCTTCATCCGTTAAAAAAGTTTCTTTATAGTTGTTTAGCATCCATTCAAATTGTTTGGTATTTGGATGTTCTAGCATTAGCGAAACAGTATGTTCACTTTTTTTAGAATCGGAACTGTTGTTGCAAGAAAAAAAACTTAGGATAACAATTAAAAGGAAGTATCTCATAGCAATTATTTCATTCCACCACCTTCAGGAGAAATTCCCATAGGGTTATAAACTTTAGGGCAAGAATCAGAATCTTTACTTAAAAACATAAAGCGTATTCTAAACATAATTGGCCTAAATCGTCCATTGTAATAAGGATGAGTACTAACAATATGGTTAAAAGGGAATAATGCTAAAATTGGTGTTTCGATAATAGGCATAATTACTAATCTACTTTTTGTTTTAAACCCCATAGCAAAAAAGTAATGCATTTCTCCTAAAATATCATTAGGTCCATCTTCATAATCTCCATTTGGGATAACAGGAGTTGAACTTCTTCCTTTTATAAAATGATAATCTAAGTTTAATCCTAATCCATTTACGATAAAAGTTTTTTCACTATTATCAATTCGATGGCCTATTCTAAAGTTTCCAGAAACAAGATGATCTCCAAAACTTCCTTCATTGTTAATTGTGGTTACTGGAGAGTTATTAATCGAATTTTCAAAAGTATAATCTTCTCCACCTCTAAACCATTTATAAGCTAAAGCATAATCCATGTAGTTGATTACCCTTTTACCATTCATTTTAAATTTTCCTATCTCGACAAACAAGCCAAATTTGCCTTTTGGGTCGCCAATGTAATTTTGGTTGTAAGTATTACCTGCTGAATCTAAAGTTGTATCATAAGTAGTTTTAGGGTAAGCAATAGTATAAGTTCCTCCTATTCCAAAAAACCAACCTTTGTCTATTTTGTTATCGGCAGTTGTATATAAACCACCACCTTTTTTAGGTTTGTAACGCTGACTAAAACAGGTAGTAGCAATAAGTAATAATATAATTAGTGATTTTTTCATTAAATTTTTTCTAAAATAGCTTGTTCCACTTCTTTACTATCCCAAACGTCAGCAATGTTATCAAATTGTGTCATTACTTCTTTCATAATAGCGTCTTGTTCTTGTCCTTTTTGCCATGCTTCGGAATATCGGATATGGCTAAAAGTAACTTGACTATAAAGTGGTAGCCATTTTTCAGGATGTTTAGCTGAAAAATGAGCTTCAATCTTTTTTTGCAATAAAAATTTTGGGTCGCCAACATAATCTCTCATTACATAGTAATTGTGTAACGACAAATCTTGTACACCATCACCATCAGGTTTTCTAAGTTGTTGGTATTCATCAAACACTTTATTCCAGTTTTCGTTATGTTTTTGCATTAGTTCCCACATTACAGAACAATCTTCAAAACCACAATTCATACCTTGTCCGTAAAAAGGAACAGTTGCGTGTGCGGCATCTCCCATTAACGCTGTTTTACCTTGTGTCCACGGATAGCATCTTACAATTGCTAATGATGATAACGGATGGTCTTCCCATGCTTCACCGATGTTAGGCATCATTTCATAAAAATCAGGAAAAGTAGTTTTGAAAAACGAATCAACAGCTTCTTTGCTAGTTAATGTTTCAAAAGAGTTTTCTCCTTCATAAGGCATAAACAGCGTACAAGTAAACGAACCATCTTCATTAGCAAGTGCAATTAGCATAAAACGTCCTCTTGGCCAAATATGCAAAGCATTTTTATCTAATTTATACGAACCATCTTCGTTAGCTGGTAGTAATATTTCTCTATAACCATCTGCAATATAATTCTGACTAAAGTTAAACCTATCTAACTTTTGAAAAGCATTGTAACGAACTGCTGAAAATGCACCATCGGTAGCAAATACAACATCTGATTGATATTCTGACTTTTCTCCTGTTTTGGTATTTTCAAGATAAACAATTCCCTTATCTAAATCTGCTCCAATACATTTTTGGTTGTAAAAAATTTCTGCTCCTCCGTGTTCTTCGGCAATGTCCATCATTTTGGCATTTACCCCACCTCTTGATACCGAATAAATTGCTTGACCTTCTTTCCCATAAGGCTGGTAAGTTAAGTTGCCTTCCATATCGTGCATAATTCTACCAGTCATGGGTATAGCAATTTTTCTGATTTCATCGCCTACACCAACAGTATCTAAAGCTTTCCATCCTCTAGTTGAAAGAGCTAGGTTTATCGATTTCCCTGCAGAAATTTCAGCTTTACGGATATCATCTCTTCGTTCAAATATTTTGACTTTATACCCTGCTTTTGATAAATAAACGGCCCATAATGAACCTACTAATCCTGCTCCTACTACTGTTGCTGTTTTCATTTTTTATATTTTTACACCAATTACGCAAATATCATCAACTTGTTCAAGTTTACCTTTCCATTCATTGAATTTTTTCAATAAAAAATCTTTTTGATTTTCGGATGTTAATGAACTGCTGTTAATGAGTAAATCTTTAAAAGGCTTATACTTTAATTTTTTTCCCTTTTCTCCACCAAATTGATCGGCATAACCATCAGAAAATAGAAATAAGCTATCTCCTTTTGCTATTTTAACAGTATGGTTAGTGAATGGTTGTGAATAATTATAAACTCCAATTGGCTGTTTGTCTCCTTTTATTTCTTCAATTTCTGAAGCATCTTTTCTTAGTATCCATAACGGATTGTTTGCTCCTGCATACTTTAAGGTCATCCCCCTGTCTCCCCCTTCAAAGGGGGAATTTAATTGTAGTGAACACAAAGCTATATCCATTCCATCTTTAACACTTTCATTACTTTTTTCAAAAGTTTCAATAACTAATTTTCGGGTTTTATTTAGTATTTCAGCAGGTTGTTCAAGTTTAAATTCTTTGGTTGCTCTATTTAAAGCGTTGGAACATACAACGCTTACCATTGCTCCTGGTACACCATGTCCAGTACAATCTGCAGCAGCAATTAAAATTTTATCATTTATTTTTTCTGCCCAATAAAAATCACCACTAACAACATCTTTAGGCTGAAATAAAATGAAAGAGTTAGGTAAATAACTTTTTACTAATTCAGTTGGTGGTAAAATTGCATTTTGTAATCTCCTAGCGTAGGTTATACTATCAGTAATTTCTTGGTTTTTTTCTTCAACAATAGCTTTTTGTTCTGAAATTAAAAGATGGTCTCGTTTTTTTTGGCGGTAGTTTTTAGTAACAATAAAGATGATAATTAATAAAGCAACTAAGCCAGTTGTTCCCGAAATTATAATATACTTTTGTTTAGTGTTTTGTGCTTTTTTTTCTTTTTCAAGATTAGCAATTAGCAAGGCTTTTTTTTCATTTTGATATTTAGATTCAAGGACTTCGAGATTTTTTGCTGTTTCTTCATTAAAAATACTGTCTTTTGTATTTTTAAAAACAACAAAATTATCATAGGCTAGTTTATAGTCTTTTTTCGCATAATAAATTTCTGACAATTTAAAATAGGAGTGTCCAATTAGTTGTTTTCCTTTAGATAATTTAGCTTCTTTTAGTGCTAAATTATAATAATCTAAAGCTTTATTATAATCATTTTGTTGGTGGTATAAATCGCCAAGATTTAGGTAAACTAAGCTTATAGATAAATGATCATTGATGCTTTGTTTAATTCGTAAAACTTGGCTGTAAAAATCAAGTGCTTTTTCAGTTTTGCCAATATCCCGATAATACATAGCCATATTATTCATAGTGGTAGCAGCCCCAATAGAATCGCCTATTGCTAATTTCATTTCGAGCGATTTTGCCCAATAGCTCATGCCTGTATCATATTTTGATTCCATCATGTAGCTAATGCCAATATTATTATAACTAGATGCTATACCAGCAGAATCGTTTATTAAAAGTCTTAATTTTAAAGCTTTGTAATGGTATTTAGTTGATTCATTAGATTTACCGCTAACTCTGTAAATACTACCTAAACTATTGTAAAAACTACTAAGATTTGAAGTGTCGTTTAATTGTTCACAAATTTTTATGGCTTCAAAAGTTATTTTAAGAGCATTGGAATAATCCGATATGTTATAATAAGCTTCGGATAAAAGACCTAGATAGGTAATCTTGTCGTTTTCTTTTTTATACCTATTACACATTTTTATTGCATACTTACAATAGTAAATTAGTGTGTCAGGATTTTCTAAAAGTAAATTTTCAGAAGCATCTTTAATTGAAGAAAGTTTTTCATCAACCGAAATGTTTGAGTTTAGTTTAAAATTGACAGAGTCTATTGTGTATTGAGCTTGTATATTTACAAAAGCAAATATTAAGAGTATAGTAATTAATATTTTTCGCAATAAAATCATTCAATAGTTATCGCTTCTTTTAAGATTTCTCCAAAACGATAGATATCTGTGTATGAATTGTATAAAGGTACTGGGGCCATACGAATTGCATTGGGTTCTCTCCAATCAGAAATTACACCTTCGCTGGTTAATTTATCAAACAATGCCTTGCCAAAGCCATGAGCTATTACCGAAACTTGACAACCTCTTTCTTCCCAATTTCGTGGAGTAATAATTTCTAGCCACTTTCCAGCTGTTCTATTTAAATGTGTATTGCTAATATTATCAACAATAAATTCTAAATAACCACTAAGCGTTTTTTGTTTTTTTAAGAGTTTGTCCATCCCAACTTCATCAAAAATATCTACAGAAGCTTTATGTGCAGCCATCGTTAAAATGGGAGCGTTACTCATTTGCCAAGCTTCGGCAGATTTCATAGGTTGAAAACCTTTTTCCATTAAAAAGCGAGTTTCTTTATCGTGTCCCCACCAACCTGCAAAACGAGGCAATTCGGTATTGTTACAATGGCGTTCATGAACAAAAATTCCTGAAACTCCTCCTGGACCAGAGTTTAAATATTTATAAGAGCACCAACAAGCAAAATCGACATCCCATTCGTGTAATTTTAATTCAATGTTTCCGGCAGCATGAGCTAAATCGAAACCGCAATTTGCACCAACTTTATGTGCTGCTTCGGTTATAGACTTCATGTCAAAAACCTGTCCTGTAAAGTAATTTACTCCACCAATCATTACACAAGCTAAGCTATCTCCTGCATTTTCTATTGCTGTAATAATGTCTTCGTGTCTAATGTTTCTTTCTCCTTCTCTTGGAGCTATTTCAATTATTGCTTCATCTGGGTTTAAACCCGCATTACGAACCTGCATTTCTAATGCATATTGATCGGAAGGGAATGCTTTAGCTTCACATACTATTTTGTAGCGTTCTTTGGTTGGGCGATAAAAAGAAACTAAAAGTAAATTTAAGTTTACGGTAAGATTATTCATCACCACTACTTCCTTTGGCTTTGCTCCAACAATTTTACTTACAGGTTCTGCAAACATTTCGTGATAAGCAAACCATGGGTTACGACCTAAAAAATGTCCTTCAACTCCCCATTTAGCCCAATCTTCTAATTCAATATTTATATAGTCTTTGGTAGATTTTGGCTGTAATCCTAATGAATTTCCTGTAAAATAAATGGTTTCTTTTCCATCAATTACTGGAATATAAAATTTTTTTCTGTAGCTTTTTAATTCATCTTGCTCGTCTAATTTTTGAGCAAATTCCAAACTGTTTTCGTAATTCATCAATACTTTTTTATTGTGATGTAAATATACGTATCTAAGTTTGAAACAAGAAAGAACGAAAGGCTAAAGTTAGCTTATAAATTAAGCTCTAATTGTTTGGGTAATAATTGGAATGACACCCGATGAATTTCTGTTACTCCATGTTTTTTTATTGCTTCCCTATGAGCTTTAGTTGGATAACCTTTATTTTTATTCCATGCATATTCAGGGTGTTTTTCGTGTGCATTAAACATAAACTCATCTCGATATGTTTTTGCTAAAATTGATGCAGCAGCAATCGATAAAAATTTTGCATCTCCTTTTACAATACATTCGTGAGGTATGTTTGGATAGGGTTTAAACCGATTACCATCAATTAGTAATAGTTCTGGAGATTGTTTTAGTTGCTCAACAGCTCGGTGCATTGCCAAAAAAGAAGCATTTAAAATATTTATTTTATCAATTTCAAGATGGTCAACAACTCCAACACCAAAAGCTATGGCATCTTTTTCTATCTCTAAACGCAATAAATCTCTTTTTTTTTCGGATAGCTTTTTAGAATCGTTTAGCAATTTATTTTTATAATTTTTGGGTAAGATAACCGCAGCAGCATAAACAGGTCCCGCCAAACAACCTCTACCAGCTTCATCACAACCAGCTTCAATTAGTTTATTTTGAAATTGACTTTTAAGCATTTTTCTGGTTTATAGGGTTATTTGTTTAACTGTTTATGTGTTATGTAATTTTCTCTAATCTCTAATCTCTAATCTCTAATCTCTAATCTCTAATCTCTAATCTCTAATCGTTTTAACTATCGATTCCCACAATAAATCTCCTGTTCTTTCCCAACTAAACTTTTTAGCTTGGATTAAACTTTTTTCGGATAATTCTTTTCTCAAGTTATTATCATTACAAATGTTTTTCATAGCATTACTTATTTCATCTACAGAATTGGGGTTAACCAATATTCCTGCTTCTTCAACAACCTCTGGCATAGAGGTAACATTAGAGGTAATTACAGGAACCCCACAATTCATCGCTTCTGCCAAAGGTATTCCAAATCCCTCAAAAACCGGAACGTAAGTTAAAGCATACGCAGAAGCAGTTATCTTATACAAATCGTTTTCGGGAACTCGTCCAACAAAAATTATATCGTTTTTATGGTTAAGATTATTGTAAGTATTTTCAATTTCGTTAGTCCACCACATTTTTTTACCTACAACCAATAATTTATAGTCCGAACCCGATTCTTTCTTAAACTTATCAAAAGCTTTAAAAAGGTTAATTAAATTTTTTCTAGGATGTAAAGTTCCTACAAACAAGAAAAAGTTAGCTGCTTGTGTATATTCATCTTTAATAAGTGTCTGCTCCTCTTCAGAAATAGGTTTAAAATTTTTATTAGCTCCATTATAAACTACATCAATTTTATCAGCATCAATATCATAAGTTTTCACAATATCAGATTTAGAATATTCCGAAACAGTTGCTATTCTATTTGCCTTTTTTGAAAATAAAGGAAAATATTTACAATAAAATTTTCTTACAGTATTAGGTAAATGTTCAGGATGATGTTCAAAATTCAAATCATGGATAACACTCAATGTTTTGGTGTTGGTTTTTAAAGGGATTATTCCATCTGTTCCAACAAATATATCTGCGTTAAGTTTTTTTAGAAGCTTATGTAATGAAATTTTATGCCATATCTTAATAAGTATAATATGCCGAGTTTGAGGAGCAATTACTTTATAACTTATATTTTTTTCTTTAATAAAATCGGGGTGAGGTTTTCTGTCAAAAATGAATATAAACTGGTGTTCTGGGTTGTTTTTAGTTATGTGTAAAAACGATTGGTAGGTAAACTGACCTATTCCATCCATTTTATTTTTAAGAAGCAAACGAGTATTTACGGCAATCTTCACACTTTAATTTTTAGCGAAAATAATAATATTGAATAAGATAAGTTACTTTTGTTGTAAATCAAAACTTGTGCAACGTAAGTTCGTTTTAAATTTAGCATTATTACTGTTGCTTAATTTTTTAATTAAGCCCTTTTGGATTTTTGGAATAGACAGAACAGTACAAAATTTATTACCCTCAGAAGACTACGGAACTTACTTTGCTTTGTTTAATTTTTCCTTATTGTTTAATATATTGTTGGATGTTGGTATAACTAGTTTTAACAATAAAAATATAGCACAACATAGGCAATTGCTTACCAAATACTTTTCAGGAATAATTGTTTTTAAACTTTTGTTAGCACTAGTATATTTTACAGTAACATTTGTTGTAGGATATTTTTTAGGGTATGATTCAAACCGATTTAGCTTACTGCTATTCTTATCCATTAATCAATTTTTAATATCATTTACACAATACTTACGATCAAACATTACTGCCTTACAATTATTTACTTTAGATAGTATTTTGTCTGTGTTAGATAAATCATTAATGATACTTTTTTGTGCTGTTTTGCTATGGGGAAATGTTTTTAGTTTTGATTTTAACATTATGTATTTTGTTTATGCTCAAACATTGGCTTATGTCATAACAATGCTAGTAGTTTTTGGAATTATTTTATCTAAAACAAAAAAATTAAAGTTTAAGTTAAACAAACCTTTTACGCTACTTATCATAAAACAAACATTCCCTTATGCTTTGTTGGTGATAGCAATGATGTTTTATTATCGATTAGATGCGATAATGCTTGATTTAATGTTAGAAGATGGAGAGCATCAAGCTGCAATTTATGCTCAATCATACCGATTAATGGATGCATTTATTCAAATACCTATTTTATTTGCGGGATTATTATTACCAATGTTTGCTTTTAAAATTAAAGAAAAACAAAGTATTAAAGAGTTACTCAAACTTTCGTTTGAATTTATTTTTGTGATATCGATAACCATAGCATTATTGATTTCCTTTTATTCTGATGAAATTATTAATTTACTATATAAAGCAGATGTAGAAAGTGCTTCGAAAGTTTTGCAAGTATTAATTTTTGGATTTATATCTATTGCCATGACCAATATATTTGGGACAGTATTAACCGCAAATGGCAGTTTAAAACGATTAAATCAAATTGCAATAGCAGGAGTAGTGTTAAATTTAAGTTTAAACTTATTTTTCATTCCTTATTTGCAAGCTTATGGAGCGGCTATAGCAAGTGTAGCAACACATTTTATTGTAGTTGTAGCACAAATAATTATTGTGGTTAAGCTCTTTAAAATAAAGATGAATTTTAATTATTTGGTAAGTCTGTTTTTGTTTTTGGTAGGTATTTTAGGAATTATTATTGGTCTTAATTATTGGCAACAACCCGTTTTAATTAAAATAATAGTTGCTCTTTGTGGAGCTTTAATTTTAAGTATGATTTTGAGGTTAATAAACCCTAAGAAATTATTCGGAATAGTTTTAAAGCGAAACTAGTTTTATACTATTTGTAGCCAATATGAACCACCGTGCTGTTCAACACCTTTTAAGTTTTCTAATTTCCAAACAGGATTTAAAATTTTATTCAATTCTTTATCCTCGTAAATAAAATAATTAGGTAAAATAGTTTTGTATTTGTTTGGGTTTGCCAATATAAAAGCAGCTAAAACATATTGTTCAGAGTAAGCTCTATCGCACATAAATTGTGGATAATCGTAAGGCAAATAAATATCATGAATATGTACAATTACTCCAGATTTAAGTTTTGGGAGTAATTCTAAAAAACATACGGTAACATCTGAGTTAGGCAAACAACGGTGCGAATTATCAATAAATAAAACATCTCCTGCTTCAAGGTTTTCAATAGCCGAATAATCTGTTAAATTTTCGATTGGCTGCCTAATAACCATATCAGCTAAATGGTCAATATTTGCTCTTGGGTAAGGATCTATTGATGTTATTTTAGTTTGTAATTTACCATCGTTTATAGCTTTCCTCACAACTTTAGTAGAGTTTCCTGAACCAATTTCAATGTATTGTTTAGGATTATTATTGCTAATAATTCCATAAATAGAAATAATATCTAAACCTGGCAAAAATTGATTATTCCAAGTTGGTAAATTATCGTCAGTTTCTTTGTCAGCAGATTTTATAGTTTTAAAAACATTTTTATATTCTAAAAATGAGTTTAATGTATTTTGATAATCCGCTCTATTTTCGTTTATGATATTATACAAACCTGCATGTGGTGGCTTTCCATGTCCAAAGCGTGGTTTAAAATCAACCTTATAGTCTAAAAAAACATTCTGAAACTTACCAGATAAAAATCTATATACAGGCTTTATCATAATTAAAATTTGCTGCAAACATAGTAAAGATATGTTGCAAATACCACAAACAAATGGATTTGAATAAAATTAGCTACTTTTGTCGTTCTAAAAAATTGAATAGATAGATGAGTAGTACTGAAAATAATAGCAACTTAAATTCTGAAAATTTAGTTGTATTTTTTTATAGGTGGAGAAAACCATTAATAATTGTAACGGTAGTTGCTGCAGTAATTTCAATTGTTGCATCGCTATTAATTCAAAATAAATATAAATCTACGGTAGTATTATTTCCAACAACTACTAGTTCTATTGCAAAAGCACTTATTTCTGAAAACAATACCGGAAAAGAAGATGTATTAAGGCTGGGGGAGGAAGAGCAAGCCGAGCAAATGATACAGATATTAAATTCTGATGAAATTAGAAACAGAATTATTGAAAAATATAATTTAATGAGTCATTATGATATTGAAGAAGATGATGCTTATAAAAATACTAAGTTGCAAAGAGAATATGAAAGTAATGTGAGTTTTGATAGAACTAAGTTTATGTCGGTAGAAATTAATGTTTTAGATCACAACCCAGATACAGCAGCATTAATAGCTAATGATATTGCAGCTTTACTAGATACCGTTAAGAATAGAATGAGACGAGAAATAGCTGTGGAAGCAATGGCAATTGTTAAAGAAGAATACGATAATCAAGTCGCTTATATTGCTCATTTAGAAGATTCATTGAAAGGGTATAGAGATAAAGGTATTATTAATATTAGAGCTCAATCGGAAAGATTAACAGAGCAATTAGCTATTGCTGTTCTTAAAGGGAATAGAAAGGCAGCAGATGATTTGAAAACAAGGCTAGATACTATTAGTAAATATGCAGGGATTTTTACAAGTATTGAAGATGAAAAAGTATTGGAAAAGAAAAGATTATCTGTAGTAAGATCTAAGTATAGGGAAGCACAGATAGATGCTGAAAAAACATTACAACATAAATTTGTTGTAAATAGGGCTTTTGCTGCAGAAAAAAAGACTTACCCTATACGATGGTTAATAGTTGTAATATCAACCTTTTCAGCATTTCTATTAACATTAATACTAATACTACTTTATGAAAGTATAAAATTAGCTCAATCCAAATGAGTTTAAATGATAAGAATAGCAGTCTATTAATTACTATAAAAAGTCACATAAAGCTTTTTGTAATTATAACTTTGGTTGCAATTGTTTCGTCCGTAATTTTTTCATCTTCATTATTTATTACTCCAAAATACAAATCTAAAGCATCTCTTTACCCTTCAAATTTAATTACATACAGTTCAGAATCGCCAACAGAACAGTTGTTACAGATGCTTGAGGGTAATGATGTTAGGGATAGTGTTGTAGCTAAGTTTAATTTAGTTAATCATTATAAAATAGATACATTAGGTGATGCTTATTTATATCAACTCAATAAAGAGTACAACGATAATATACTGATTGGCAAAACAAATTATGAGTCGGTAAACATAGAGGTTTTAGATGCAGATCCTATTATAGCTAAAAAAATAGTTGAAGAAATTATTAATCAACTTAATCTTAAAGTAAGGTATCTGCATAGATTAAAAACTAAGGAAGTTTATAAAATTAGAAAAGACGAACTAGAAGTTAAACAGAGTTTAATAGATAGTTTAGAAGTTGAAATTAAAAATGTAAGTACCAAGTATGGACTTTTAGATTATAATCAGCAGTCTAGAGAGGTTACTGCAGGATATGTAGAAATGTTGTTAAGAGGCAAAAAAAATGAGAAACTTCAAAAATTATTTGATAATCTGACTCAAAAAGGAAGCTATTTTAATGATTTACTACATCAACTTAATTTAGCTAGAAATGATTACAATAAAACATTAATTCTTTATGACCAGGCAGCAGCAGATTTAAAAAAGAAGCTTACTTATACCAATACTATTGTATTCCCAGAAGTAGCAGATAAAAAATCTTATCCTATTAGATGGTTAATTGTTGTTTTATCGGTTTTAGGGAGCTTTTTGTTTACGCTTATAATTTTATTGATTAATAGTCGGATAAAACAACTTTAATTGGCAATAAGTGATACAGCAGTTAAAATCATACTGGGTTTATATTTTAAGTTTTCTATTTATTTTATTAAATAGTTATTTCGTTATTAACGAAATGTACTATTTTGCTCTAGTACCATTTGCACTAACATTAGTTTTTATGGCTTTTTTTCAATTAGAAAAGCTAATGTGGTTTATTGTTTTTACAACGCCTTTATCGTTAAACTTAGAAAACTTAGAGGTTGGAGGGATAGGTATGTATTTACCTACAGAACCATTGATGTTTGGAGTAATGGTTTTATATTTTTTAAGATTGTTGTTACAAACTAAAATAGATAAAAAATTAGTTTATCATCCAGTTACTATAGCTATTCTATTTAATTTAATTTGGATATTTATTACAAGCTTAACAAGTTCAATGCCTATTGTATCGTTTAAATTTTTGCTGGCGAGATTATGGTTTGTAGTTTGTTTCTATTTTTTAGCGACTCAGTTATTTAAAAAAATAAAAAATTATAAAACTTTCTTTTGGGCTTATATTATCCCTCTTAGCTTTATTATAGTATATACTGTTATTCGGTTAGCGGGGTATAATTTTGAGGAAAAACCTGCTCATTGGGTAATGGAACCATTTTATAAAGATCATACCTCTTACGGTGCTATTTTAGCAATATACTATCCAATACTTTTTTTATTTATTGGTAAAAGCTATAAATCGTATATTAAAGTTTTAAGTTATGTGCTGATAGGGATATTTTCTTTAGGAATTATCCTATCCTATACCCGAGCAGCTTGGGTTAGTTTATTAGCAGCATTTGTATTATATCTAATATATAAATTTAAAATTAGATTTTCGGTGCTAGCAACAATAACAGTGGTTGGAGGTATAATTTTGTTTTTAAGCTGGGGTAGTTTAATGCAAAATTTAGAGAGAAATAATCAAGATTCTTCTGATAACTTATCTGAGCATGTTGAGTCTATTTCTAATGTAACAACTGATGCATCAAACTTAGAACGATTAAATAGATGGAGTTCAGCATGGCGTATGTTTAAAGAACGCCCTTTCTTTGGGTGGGGACCTGGAACTTATGTTTTTCAATACGCACCTTTTCAATTATCTAATGAGCAAACTATAATAAGTACAAATGCAGGTGAGAATGGAAATGCACATAGTGAGTATATTGGTCCACTGGCTGAATCAGGATTTATAGGGACATTGTCTGTGTTGTTTGTTATTATTATGGTGTATTACCGAGGTTCGTTATTATATCATAAATTACCTAAGGGAGAACTTAAAAATGTTGTGTTAACGGTATTACTAGCTTTGTTTACATACATCGTTCATGGGTTTTTAAATAATTATTTAGATACCGATAAGGCATCAGTTCCTTTTTGGGGATTAATAGCATTAATAGTAGCAATAGATATTTATCATAGCGAAAAGCTACTTAATTCTCATACAAAGTAGTGCTATATCATCATGATATTCTTGGTTAGCTTTATATTTATCTAAACTAGATGTAATTGCAGCTACAATTTTATTGATGCTTTTCTCTTTATTTTTCAATACAGAAACTTCCATATTGTCCATTCCAAATTCTTCATCGTTACTGTTTGTTTGTTCAACAACACCATCGGTATAACAAGTTAGTATAGCATCTTTTGGTATGGTAATATTTTTTTCTGTTACACTTGGTAAATTTTCAAACACGCCTAATACAGTACTCCCTTCAAATAATCTTTTAAATTGGTGTCCAATTAATAAAACAGGAGGATTATGTCCTGCATTTATAAATTGTAAATTTCTTGTTTGAATGTTGTATTTACCGATAAAAGCGGTTATAAATTTTTCTCTATTAGCGTTAGCTAAGATATTTTTGTTAAGCTCTATTACTAATTCTGATAAAGATGAGGTGCGTTTAATTAATGAACGTAAACTTGCTTGGAAATTTGACATTAGTAACGCAGCAGGAACTCCCTTCCCTGAAACATCTGCAATACAAAAAGCAACTTCATCTCTGTTTAAAACAATAAAATCATAATAATCGCCACCAACTAGTTGATGTGGTTTGTAATTGGCAGCAACTTCAATTTCCGAATTATTTGGTAGGTTTCGTGGAAAAAGCATTGTTTGCATTTCTGAAGCTAGTTCCATTTCTTTTTTGATGGCTATTTGTTCTAAGTTTTCTTTGTATAATCTTTTGTTTTCTATTGCAACAATAATGATGTTGGTAAGAGTTTGTATGAATGTTAAGTGTTTTATAATTGGGCTAACCTCAATCTTTTCTCCATCAAAATCTCCTAAAAGTAAATATGCTAAAGGTTTAGATTTATGATATACGGGAACAATAACATCAAAAGTTTCTAATTTTTTATTTTCCGGATTGGATAAAACTTCAATCCTTTCAATTCCTAATAAATCTTCTTTAACATCTAGTAGAGTGCAGTTTGTACCTATACAAAGCTCTTGTTTCCATTCTTTATTGTTGTAACTAAAAAGAAGAATTTTTCCAATTTTTAACTCTTTTAATAATACATTTTGGTATAGGCTAATAAGTTCATCTTTTGATAAGTTATTATTGATGGCTTTAGTAACCTCTAATAATGTGTCTAACTTAAATTTACCAAGTTGTAATCTCTTTTTAGTATTTTTTGATTGGGTACTCATTTGTTAGCAAAGATAATTTAAAAAACCATTCAAATTATAGGAAATAAAAAAACCCGTTCTAATTTTTAGAACGGGTTTTTAATAATTTTTTTTAGTGCTTAAAAGTTATAAGCAGCTCTTACCGCAAGGTATTCTAAACTACCACCATCAGATGATACAATGTTAAATCTTGCTCCTAAGTCAATATTTTCATTAATTAAGTATCCCATTCCTGCAGAATAACTTAAATATGTTTTAGATGTGGATGCACTTGTTCCAAAAACTTCAACTTTAAATCTATACATAGTCACACCTACTTGTGCATGAGCGTATAAACCACTTTCATTATCAGAAAAATAGTATTTGAAACCTGGTTGTAATGGAATTAATGAAGCAGAAGCACCATCACCTTCAACAGATATAATGTCATACCCAGTTTGAAATGTAATCCCCATATTATCTCCTAGTCCATATTCAGCTCCAACTGCTGGGCCATAGATTAAACCCATACCGTCTTCAAGGGCAAAACCTAATTCTACACCAACATTAGCTTTAAATTGTGCTTTTGAGCTTAATGTAAATGCTGTAACAAATACAAAAGCAATAATAATTTTGTTTAAATTTTTCATAATGTTTTATTTTCAGTTAATAATTGCAATATAATTAGTAAAAGTTTGATAACCAAATTTTTTACATTTTAACTCTTTCTGAATAATCACCAGAAGCAGTACTAATTTTAATAAAGTCGCCTTCATTAATAAATAAAGGTACTCTAACTTCTGCTCCAGTCTCTACGGTTGCAGGTTTAAACGCATTAGTAGCTGTGTTTCCTTTTTCTCCAGGTTCAGTATAAGTTATTTCTAAAACAATAGATGCAGGTAACTCACATATTAATGGAACTTCTTCTTCTGCATCAAATACTATTTCGGCATAGTTTCCTTCTTTTAAAAATTGAGGTGCATTAATTATTTTTTCGTCTATAAAAATTTGCTCGTAGGTTTCATCATTCATAAAGTGGTAACCAGATTCATCTTTATATAAAAATTGATATTTTCTTCTTTCAACTCTTACATCATCTAATTTATGACCTGAGGTAAAAGTATTGTCTATAACTTTCCCTGTTTCAACATTTTTTAATGTTGTTCTGATAAAAGCAGGACCTTTACCTGGTTTAACATGTTGAAAATCAATAATAGTATAAATACCATTATTGTATCTTATACATAATCCTTTTTTTATTTCTGATGTACCAACCATTTTTATTGTTTTTTAAATAGGACCTTTAATTATTCCTTTGTCTGATAATTCTATAAATTCTAATACTTGTTTTCGTTCGCTACTATCTGGAAGTTCTTCTTTTATCGCTTTAACACCAGCTCCAACGGTATTATTCATAACGTATAGTTGTCGATAAATATCTTCAATGTTTTTTATTCTTTCATCACTAAAACCTCTTCTTCTTAATCCAACAGCGTTAATTCCAGCATAAGAAATTGGCTCACGTGCAGCTCTAACGTAAGGAGGTACATTTTTTCTAACTAAAGTACCACCAGCAATAAATGAGTGAGCTCCAATTCTAATAAATTGTTGCGTACCAACTTTTCCTTCCATAATTACATAATCTTCAATAACATTATGTCCAGAAATACCAACGTAATTAGCTAAAATACAATTGTTTCCAACAAAACTATCATGTCCAATATGTACATATCCCATTATTAAACAGTTGTTGCCTATTTTGGTTTTTAATTTATCTGAAGTACCACGATGGATAGTGGCACATTCTCTAATAACAGTGTTGTCGCCTATTTCTGTGGTGGTATATTCGTTGTCAAATTTTAAGTCTTGAGGAACAGCAGAAATAACAGCTCCAGGAAAAATTTGACAGTTTTTACCTATTCTTGCACCATCATAAATGGTTACATTAGATCCAACCCAAGTTCCGTCATCAATAGTAACATCACCATAGATAGTTGTAAATGGTTCTATCGTAACATTTTCTCCAATTTTTGCATCAGGATGTATGTTGGTTTGAGGAAATCTTTCCATTATTTAGTTTTAATGTTTAGGCGAATATAATTTTTTTTATTGAACTTCTTGTGCTGTTTTAGGTTCAATATTTTTATCTTTTACTACTTGTGCCATAAGTTCTGCTTCAACACAAAGGTTTCCGTTTACATAGCCTTTTCCTCCCATGTGTACAATCCCTCTTCTTATAGGTGTTAAAAGATGTAAATCAAAAATAATAGTATCACCTGGTATTACTTTACGCTTAAACTTAACATTATCTATTTTCATAAAGTAAGTACTGTAATTTTCAGGATCTGGTACTTGGCTAAGTACTAAAATCCCTCCTGCTTGAGCCATTGCTTCTACTTGTAAAACTCCTGGCATTACTGGATTGCTAGGGAAATGTCCTGTAAATTGAGGTTCGTTAAGTGTAATATTTTTTACTCCAACAATATGACTTTCAGAAAGCTCCATTATTTTATCTATCAATAAGAAAGGGTAACGATGAGGCAATAATTTTTCTATATCATTGATGTCATATAAAGGTTCTTTGGTTAAATCTATTTTCGGGCCTTGTTTGGCTTGTTTCTTAATTTCTTGTTTAATGATTTTGGCAAAATCCACGTTCCCTTTATGTCCTGGGCGTGCAGCTAAAATATGTCCTTTAATAGGCTTCCCTACTAAAGCTAAATCACCAATTATATCTAATAATTTGTGTCTTGCAGGTTCATTTTGGAAGTGAAGTTTGATGTTGTTTAAAACACCTGCTTCTTCAACTTTCATGTGAGGTTTACCTAATAAATCGGCAATCTCATCCATTTTTTCTTGAGGTAGAGGAGTGTCAACTAAAACAATAGCGTTATCAATATCACCACCTTTAATTAATCCATTTTTCGCTAAAACTTCTAATTCACGTAAAAACACAAAAGTTCTACATTTGGAAATTTCGCTTTCGAACTCTCCAATATGGTACATATGAGCATGTTGCGTACCTAAAAAAGGTGAATTGTAATCAACCATTACGGTTAACCTAAACTCATCTTGAGGTACAGCTAACATTTCTGTATGTCTTTCTAAATCTTCGTAGGTTAAGTTTTCGGTAACAACAAAATAATCTTTATCGGCTTCTTGTTCAACTATACCAACTTGGTTGATTGCTTCTACAAATGGAAAAGCACTTCCGTCCATAATTGGAATTTCTGGTCCATCAATTTGTATTAACGCATTATCTATTTCCATACCAGATAAAGCAGCTAAAATATGTTCTGTTGTATGAACTCTTACACCATTTTTTTCTAGTGTAGTACTTCTAGATGTGTCAACCACTAAATCTGCATCAGCATTTATAATTGGCTCTCCTTCAACATCAATACGTTGAAATTTAAACCCATGATTATCTGCTGCAGGGTTAACAGTTAAAGTTGCTTTTTCTCCTGTATGTAAGCCTATCCCTATAACTGAAAAAGCTTCTTTTATTGTTTTTTGTTTACTCATTACCTTGTACTTTTCTTTCTAACTCGTTTAATCTTTTTAATATGTCTGGCAAGTTTTTAAAACCTGCGTAAGCCTTATAAAATTCTTTTAAATCCATTGCTGGAGAACCTTGTAAAACAGCATTTTCTTTTACATTTTTTGAGATGCCTGATTGTGCTGCAATTTTAACATTATCTCCTACTGAAATGTGACCTGTTATACCAACTTGTCCGCCTACCATAATGTTTTTGCCAATTTTTGTTGACCCTGCAACACCAGATTGAGCTGCCATTACACCATTTTCATCAATAACAACATTATGAGCAAGATGAACTAAATTATCTAATTTAACTCCTTTTTTTATAACGGTTGATCCCATTGTAGCTCTGTCTATGGTACAGTTAGCACCCATTTCCACATGGTCTTCAACAATTACATTTCCTATTTGAGCAACCTTGTTGTATTCGTTTTCGCTATTAGGAGCAAAACCAAAACCATCAGAACCAATTACAGTTCCTGAATGGAAAGTGCAATTTGCCCCAATCTCACAATCGTGATAAATTTTTACTCCTGAAAAAATGGTGGTGTTATCTCCAACAGTTACATTGTCGCCAATAAACACATGAGGATATATTTTTACGTTATTTCCAATTTTAGCATTCTCACTAATATAAGCAAAACCAGCAATGTAAACATTCTCTCCAATGCTTGCACTTTCAGCAATAAAAGCTAAATCTTCAATGCCACTTTTGTTATGTTTAAATTGGTTGTATGTTTCTAATAGTTTAGCAAAACACTCGTAAGCATTGTCAACTTTAATTAAAGTGCATGTATCTTTTACAGGTTTTGCGGGTGTAAAATCTTTATTTACAATAACTATTGATGCATCGGTAGTGTATAGATGCTCTTCATAGGCTAAGTTAGCTAAAAATGAAAGCGATTGATTTTCGCCTTCTTCAATTTTAGCAAGTTTGTTTACTATGGTTTCAGAATTACCAATTACTTCTCCATTAAGTAATTCTGCTATTTGATTTGCTGAAAATTCCATTAGTTGCAAATCTAGTGCTTTACAAGGAATTTAACTAATAATTTATATAGAGTTTTTAACGGTTTAGTGTTTAGGAAAACACATAAACCATTTTTTTACTGGAGTAGATAATGACTTGATATTAAAAGTATCGGCAGCATCAACAATATCCATCATTTTACCACTTTTAAGCAAAATGTTTATTTTGTCCATTTTGGGGTTGTAAGCATTATTAATGATATTGTCTTGAAAAACAAAGTAGCCTAACTCTTCGTCATTAAATTTATATTTCTTTTTAATTTTTTGTTTAACCTCATTTAACTCGGCTTTGCTAAACTTTTTGTCTTGAAGTTCTATTTTGTATAAATGACGGTTTAGCATCATTTCGCATAAGGTTGATAGTGTTTTATCAGGATAGTCTTCCCAAGTTTTTATGGCAGACATTATATCTACATCATCTAATTTTGAAAAGGTTTTTAGCAGTTTTGGGTTAGCTTTAAACGATTCTAAATTGTGTTGGTTATATAAAAATTCTTTTAGTGCAGGAGTGCAAAATAAATCTTCGCCTTTTAAAGCTAGTTCTTTTGCTCGTTTTAAAATGTTTACCGATAAATTTTCGGCAGAAAGAACTGTTTTATGCAGATAAACTTGCCAGTACATTAACCTTCGGGCAATTATAAATTTCTCGATAGAATAAATTCCTTTTTGGTCAATTGCTAACTCATCGTTTTTAACATTTAACATGGTAATTATTCGTTCGGTACTAATTACGCCTTCTGATACGCCCGAGTAAAAACTATCTCTACGTAAGTAATCCAACCTATCCATATCTAGCTGACTAGAAACTAATTGGTATAGAAATTTCTTTTTGTATTGGTTGCGAAAAATTTTAAGGGCTAAGTCTAACTTGCCTTTAAACTCTTTGTTTAACTCATCCATAAAAAGGGTAGAAATTTCTTCGTGAGAAATTCCGTTAACAATGCTGTGTTCTAAAGCGTGTGAAAAAGGTCCATGACCAATATCGTGCAGCAAAATGGCAATAGAAACAGCTTCAGCTTCTTTGTCGGTAATGCTATGTCCTTTGCTACGAATTACCTCAATGGCTTTTTGCATTAAGTGCATTGTTCCTAAGGCGTGATGAAATCTAGTGTGTAACGCTCCTGGGTAAACTAAGTGGGTTAAGCCAAGCTGTTTTATTCTTCTAAGTCGCTGAAAATAAGGGTGCTCAATTAAATCGAAAATAATATCATGGTTAATCGTAATAAAACCATAAATGGGGTCGTTAAATATTTTCTTTTTATTGAGTTTAGTCATTTTATACTGCTGAAATTAAGAATTTCAAAGGTAAAAAATATAGGCTGTCTTTTATAGATTTGTAAAGAAAATAATGTTTGCTTTACCCTTCGATAAACTCAGGGTGACAAACAAAATAAAAAATATAAGTCCACATTGTGGGTAAAACACTACTTTTGAAAGACTGATAAAAACAACTAAAATATATGGATAAGATAAAAATACTTTGGGCTGATGATGAGATTGATTTGTTAAAACCACACATTCTTTTTTTAGAAGATAAAGGTTATGAAGTATTATCTACACAAAGTGGAGATGATGCCTTAGATATTTTAGATGATGAACGTGTTGATATAGTGTTTTTAGATGAAAATATGCCTGGTTTATCAGGGTTAGAAACTTTAGAGATAATGAAAACTCGTTATCCGAGTTTGCCCATTATTATGATTACCAAAAGTGAAGAAGAGTATATTATGGAGGAGGCTATTGGTTCTAAAATTTCTGATTATTTAATTAAGCCAGTTAATCCAAAACAAATTTTACTTTCTGTAAAAAAGAATTTAGATACATCGCGGTTGGTAAGCGAAAAAGCAACATCAAAATACCAACAAGAGTTTAGAGAAATAGGAATGATGTTGGGCGATAATTTAGATGATGATGAATGGAAAGAGCTTTACAAAAAGCTGGTTTATTGGGAGTTGGAGTTGGAAAAATCTAAAGAAGGCGGAATGGAAGAGGTGTTTTTAATGCAAAAAAATGAAGCGAATGCACAGTTCGGAAAATTTGTTGAACGCAATTATATCGATTGGTTAAATCATCCTGAAGATGCACCAACATTATCTTATAATTTATTTAAAAAGCATGTAATTCCTGAATTGGAAAAAAAGGAAGAACCTGTATTTTTTATTGTATTAGACAACTTGCGTTACGACCAATGGAAAACATTACGACCAATTATTACTAAAGATTTTTGGATTGATGAAGAAGATATTTTTTACAGCATTTTACCAACCACAACGCAATACTCTAGAAATGCAATTTTTGCGGGGATGATGCCAGCTGATATAGAAAGAAGGTATGCAGATAAGTGGGTAAACGATGAAGAGGATGGTGGTAGAAATATGCACGAAGAATTCTTTTTAAATGAGCAATTAAAACGTAATGGATTAGATATAAAATTTACTTACAATAAAGTATTGAATGTAAGTTATGGCAATAAAGTATTGCGAGAAGTGCCAAGCATGTTTAACAATCCATTAAACGTAATTGTATATAATTTTGTGGACATGCTTTCGCATGCAAGAACAGATACACAAATTGTAAAAGAATTGGCAAATGATGAGGCAGCTTATCGTTCTATTGTTAAATCTTGGTTGGAGCACTCAACCTTACTAAATGTATTAAAAGAAATTGCTGCCAGAGGCGGTAAAGTTGTTATTGCTACCGATCATGGTTCTATTAGAGTTAAAGAGGCTACAAAAGTGGTGGGAGATAAAGATGTAAACCCAAATTTGAGATACAAGCAAGGTAAAAGTTTAAATTATCAAGTAAAAGATGTTTTAGAGGTAAAGAATCCCGAAGATGCTCATTTGCCTAAAGTAAATGTTAGTCAGAGTTATATTTTTGCTAAGGATGATAAGTTTTTTGCTTACCCCAACAATTACAACCATTATGTGAGTTATTATAAAAATACCTTTCAGCATGGGGGTATTTCGTTAGAAGAAATGTTAATACCAATTGTAAAATTATCGGCTAAAAAATGAAGCTAACAGTAACTTCGGAACAAGAATTACCGCAGGTTGCACAAAAAGTATTAACTGCGTTTGGTAAGCAAAAAGTCATTTTGTTTTATGGCGAAATGGGTGTTGGTAAAACTACTTTAATTAAACAATTGTGTAAACAATTGGGGGTTGAAGAAGAAACAACAAGTCCTACATTTTCTATTGTTAATGAGTATTTGTCTAATGAGGGTAATTCTATTTATCATTTCGATTTTTATAGAATAGAAGAGGAAACTGAGGTTTTTGATTTGGGTTATGAAGACTATTTTTATAGCGATAACTATTGCTTTATTGAGTGGCCAGAAAAAATACCTAATCTTTTGCCTGAGGATACGGTTACTTTAAAAATTGAGTTGGGAGAGGGGAATGAAAGGTTGATTGAGGTTGGGTGATTAGTTTTTTATCAGTTTATTAATTTTTGGTTGAACAAACCAAATACCTATTGGGAAAAACCAAATTAAAAAGAATTCTCCTGCATAATCAGAAAATGTAACTTCTCTTTGGAGTTCAGCTGTTTTTATTGTCTTTGCAACAAAGTATAGAGTATGGAACATACAGAATATTGAAAATAAGTGTAATGGAATTACAAATGCTAATATGCTTCCTATAAAGATACCATTAGGAGAGGCTCCATCCATAATTCCACTAATTGTAAACAATATAAAAACATTAATCAAACACATATAAGTAAGAGGTATAAAAAGGAATATTTTAAATCTTTTTACTTTCAGTTCTACGTTGTGAGGAATTAGCTTTTGGAGTCCTATTGCAATTGACCAAAACCAACCAAAAAGAACTCCAATTACAATTGCCATAATTAATGGGAAAATTGCCATAAAATCTATCATTGAGTATGGTGGTTGGTGGGATAACATATTTGACATCATTCTTCCCATAGCTATGAATTGAGAAATCATAGGTATTCCAAAAATTATAAGGAATAATTGCCAATGCTTTGCTTTTAAAAATCTATCAATCATGATATGAAGTGTTTTGTCAAAGATACTTAAAATCCTAAGTTGCTGCTGCTTTTCGGATTTGCAATCCGAAAATAATATAAAATGATTTTAAATCCTAAACTATTTACATCGGGATTGCAAATCCCGAAGAGCGGTAGAAAATTTCAAGTTCTATTCCAAAGCCAACTCCAAATTATCAAGCTCAACAACATCTCCAGAAAGCATCTTATTTAAATGAATGTTACCAATCCTAACTCTTACCAACCTTAAAGTTGGGAAACCAACTGCAGCAGTCATTTTTCGTACTTGTCTAAATTTACCTTCGGTTATGGTAATAGAAATCCAGTTGGTTGGACCGTGTCTATCGTCTCGTATTCTTTTGGTACTTGGTGCAAAGTTAGGAGCATCATTTAACTTAAAAGCATTACAAGGCAAAGTAGTATATTTTTTGCCTTTAATACCAATTTCTACTCCAGTTTTTAATTGTTCAATTGCTTCGGGAGTAATTTCTCCGTCTATTTGGATGTAATATTCTTTCTCAACTTTTTTACTTCGTACTTGCTCGCTCATTTTTCCATCTGTAGTTAATAACAATAACCCTTCGGAGTTTTCATCTAACCTACCAATAGCCATTGTTCCTTTAGGGAAATTATGGAGTTCGCCTAACAATTTTTTTTTATAACCTTTTTCTTGATTGGTAATAAATTGTGAGATATACCCTTGTGGTTTGTATAGTATAAAATGGTGGCGAGGCTTTAGCATAATTGCTTAAAAAATGTCTAATCTAAAACTAATTCCTGCAATAACAAACAATACCCCTAAAAGTGTAACAGTGTATGCAAACGCAGCCATAATTTTTAAATTCTTGCCTTTGCTGAGGTTAGGAATTAATTTAATATTTGCAATAATTGCTAATGTAACTGTAGCAATAAGTAAAAGTAATTTAATACCAATATGAATAGACAAGTGATTACTAAAACTAAACCATTGAGATAGGTCTGGCAATAAATGATAAGCCAAATATATCCCACTTAATACTTGTATGATTAATGCAGGCATACCTATTTTTTCGTAAACCCGTTCAAAATCTAAAAGCATATTATGATTATTGGTTTTTAGTACTTTAGGTAAAATTCCTAATGCCAAAAAAAGATGTCCGCCAGTCCAAACTGTGGCAGCCAATAAATGTAGCACAAGTATTAATTTGTACATTTTTTAATGTTTACAATTCTTGAAACTCAAAAGTTGGAGTTCCTTTAATGCCAAAAGTATCATAAAAATCTATAAAATGAATTTTATAATATTTCCCTTCTGTACTTTTTATAATGTAGTTTTTGCTATAATAAATGATGTAACTGCCTGTATCAAAATCATACTCTTTCCACTCAAAACCTATAGTGTTAATGTTGTGATAAAAATTGTAGTTGTTAATATCATCAGTACTAATATCACTGAAGTTTTTATCAAACACCTGAGCTACTTCAACTTTATTTCTATTGCTTAAACAGCCAGTAACTAAATAAGTTGTACCGTCATTATAATAGTAATGAGTATATTGAGAAAAACTTAAATCCCAGCTTTCTTTTTGAGGTTCAATACTTGCAATATTTCCATTTAAGGATAAAAAAGTGAAGTTGTAGTTGATATCTTTTTGGATATTCATGGTTATATCACTAGTGCCGTTTAAGTTGGCAAAATGAATAGTATATTCATTAGCATTTACACTTATTATTTCTAATTTTTTAAATCCTTGATGAGTTCCTAGTTCATCAAATCCTCTATCAATAACATATACATTATTGGGTAGCCAATTACCAATAGCAGTACTATCTATATTGCCAGAAGGCATATCAATGTTAAAAGTAAATCCAACAGTATCTGTTATGGTGGTAAAATTACTTGTTTGGGTATTTGCAGCTAGCATATATTTAGCACTGTTTAAAATAATTTTGTTTCCTGTAGCAGTTGTTTCAAAACCTAAATCCCAATCTGTTTTAAGATGCTTTTTAATCATACTGTTTGTTTCCAAATCAAAATACATTTGGTAACGGTAATCAGCTTCCATCTTAACGCTGTTAGTTATTACATCTCCTGGGTTGTGAGCTTTTACAGGTATTTCTTCTTTTTTGCATGCCACAAAAAAGAGAGAGACTAAGATTAATATTAAAATATTACTTTTTATCATAAGATAGATTTATAGATAGTTTAGCAAAATAGGTTCTGCCTGTGGCTACTAAACTACTTCCAGAATTAGATGAGTGAGCTCCACCTGTTGCTACAGAATTAACATTTTTTACATTAAACACATTTTTAGAACCTAAGCTAAAAGCTATTTTATTTTTCCAAAACTTTTTACCAATTGTTATATCTGCCATTTGGTAAGATTCAATATATGTTTGATAAACATCGTTATTGGCATCTAAAGCAAAGCTGTTGAGTTTACCATTAAATTTATAAAATACAGCTATAAAACTGTTCCATTTAACAATATCATAATTGGCATTTAATTTTACTTCAGGACTATAACTGTATTTATCTACGTTGCTATTGTTTTGTGATAAAAAGTTTTCTCTTCCAACAAAAGTAGTAGCTACTCCAAACTTAAAATGGTTGTAAGAAATGTTGGTATTAAACTGAACACCATTGGTTGAAAAGTTACCGATGTTTACATAAGCATATTGAGTGCCTTGTACTTGTGCTAAAGAGATAAGGTTATCTATTTTATTGTAAAAACCACTTATCTCCATTTTAAGTAAATAAGATTTTATCACTTTGGTGTAATTTAATGCCAAGTTAAAATTGTTGGAGGTTTCGGCAGTTAAACTATTGTTTCCTATTATGTTGTGATTTATATCTACAAAGTTAAAGTATAACTCTTTTAAAGACGGAGCTCTAAAACCACGAGCATAAGAAGCTCTAATGTTTACTTTTTTAATGCTTTGCTTTATGTTTAAAGAAGGAGTAAGTGGCGATTCATATTCCGTATTGTAAGAGTACCTTACGCCAGGGCGAATAATAGTGTTTTTAAATGGTTTGTATTCAATACTTGCAAAAGCAGCATAATCACCAATTTCTTGATTTTGACTTTCAATTCTAGCACCTTCAGCAGTTTCTTTATTTAAATCTAAACCTATTTGATAGTTTATTTTAATGCTATCGTTAGCATTGGCAAATGATGTCCTGACAGTAATTAAATCAAATTTACTTGTGTCTTGATCAGAAGGATTTGTAGTTATAGCTTCATCAAGCGTAGTTAAATCTTTATAGTAAGTGTTTTTGATACGTTCAAAATAGTTGTATGCAGCTAAAAAGCTAATGTTTTTCTGTTTTTTTAATTTGCTTTTAATCTGAATGGAATTATCTAATCTTAATGTATTATAGTAATCATCAAAAGCTGTTTCAGAATAAGGAGCTCTTGGTAAACCTCTATTGGTTATTTTTTCGTCAAAAGCATTTAATGTGTAAGCTATTGTTGTGTTTTTAGCAGTATATTGATATTTGAACCTTCCAAAATATTGTTCTTTAGGTTTCCATGTTTTGTATCGATTGCTATCGGCTATAGGTTCGTTTTCTTTAAATAATGGGTCACCATCTTTCCAACCATCAAAAAAATTTCTGCCTCCAGTTATTGAGTAAGAATGTTTACCAAACGAGTTAGATATCGTTCCGTCAAAATTATAGTTCCCAATATTTTCGTAATAGCTATTTGCTTTTAAGCTTAGCTTATTAGATGTTGGTTTCTTAGTGATAATATTTACCACACCTGCCAAAGCATTGGTTCCGTAATTTACCGACATAGGACCTTCAATAATTTCAATACGTTCTATTTCATTTAGGTTTAATTGAGAAATGTCTATTCCACCATCTAAACGACCAATTACAGCAACACCATCTACTAGTATTTTTACATTTTCTCCACTCAGTCCTTGAATACTCATACTACTTCCTAAAACACCATCTTGAGATAAACGAATGTTGGTTTCATTTTCTAATACATCAGTAAGGTTTACTGCAGCCATTTTATCAATTTTTTCTTTATCAATAATGGTGATTTTTTGGACAGCTTTCTCGGGGTTATTATCTGCATATTGACCAGTAACCACAAATGAATTTAATGAGACAACATCTTCGATTAATTTAATTTTTAAATTGTCGTTAGGTTTAATTGACTGTGTTTTTTTAGCAAAGCCTAAAAACGAAATTTCTAGGGTAAGTTCTGAATGGTTTTTGAATGTTATTGTAGCAACCCCATTAATATCTGATACAATCAGTTTTTTGGTTTCCTTAATTAAAATATGTGCACTTGGAATAGGTTGTTTAGTTTCATCTAACACTTGAATAGTAGCAGTTTGAGTATAAACGACAGTTATAAAAAACGACAGTATGATTGTTAGTACAATTCTCATTTTCGTTTCTTTTTATAGTTCATTAAATCACTAATCCCATCTAATAAAGATCCTGTAGGACATAATAACCTGCACCAAATCATTGGATAAACCATAGTTGCTAAAACAGTAATTACAGCAACAATAAACCAAAGTGTTGCTATTTGAGCTCCGAATAAATCAGGGAAAACCTCAAAATTACTCCAACTTCTTAACCCTAATAAAACACTGGCTAACAGAATAATAGCAATAGCCGCTCTAACTCGTTTTATCCATTTATTAGATAAGAAAAAACGCTTGCTTTTTATAGGACTAATATGATTGATTAAACGCTGAATGTTACCAAACGGACAAACATATTTGCAGTAAGTATTTTTGCCCCAAATAGCACCTAATAAAACCATTAAGCTGTATAGCCCAACTAAACTAGATACAGAAGTACCTACAAAAGGATGAATAAATGAAATGTAAGTAAACGAGTTGTTTAAGAAAAAGCCAATATAAATAACAGATAAGCCACTTAATATTAAAATACTTTTTTTAGACTTTTTTATTTTTTTTTGGAAGCCATATAAGAACATTAAGAAAATTACTGCAACATGGATAATCCAAATTTTATTCAATTCAGCATTAATTCCGAATGTATTTACGCTATTTAATTCTACATAACTATCAATTGGCTCAGGAGTTCCTCTATGCACAAGTGCTGTAACGGTTTTAGCAATAGCCTCGCTAGTCAATGTTGCTCCCGAAACAGCATCTATTTGTTGCTGCCCTTTGGTTAAAGCAGTCTTTTTATACTGTTCATAATACCCTGCATTTTTAATTTTTTGCAAATAACTTTCTGTTTCTTTAGATGAGATATGATAAACTTCCGCAATACTTCCATCCGAATTAAGCATTATACCTATATTGATGTCACCAGCATAACCTCTTATGTTGTGGATAATTTCAGTGCTTTCTAGATAAATTTGTTTTACCTGATTATTTTCATCTTTAATGGTTGCAAAGTACATGTCAGTTGAAGGCATTAATCGAATATTAGTACTATCGTTACTAAATTTTTTGGCATGATTTAGTACATTGCTAGCAATCTCTTGCGATAATCCAGGATTATTATGAACGTCTGCTAATAAGCCATAAGTTGGTTTAGTTTTCTTTTTATCTAAAATTAATCCATGACCAAACAAATGTTCCTCTTCATCACTAATTGTATTGTAAACAGATTGTTTGGTGTTTACACCATGAGTTCCAACAATAACAGGTTTAGAGTATTTTGTTTCTATATGCTCAATATTAAGTAACTCTATTTGCTGCATTATTGGGCCATTAATCCAAAAATACAGGAAGAAAGCAGCAACCAAAATGGTTGCTACTATCTCTCTATTATAATTAACACTAAAACTAACTACTTTCTTCATTTTTTACTCACCTACAGTTTGATTGGCAATATCAATAACCCATTGGTTTAAATTATCATCTGGTAAAATTGCATCTTGTTTATATAAAACTTTTCCTTCTGCCATATCACAAGCTTTTTGGATAATATCTTTTTGAAAATAAGGATCGTTAGCTATTAATACAGGAATAACAATTACATTGTCTTCTAGTTCGTGTAACTTTTCAATTCCCTGCAAAGTAGGTTCTGTAGAATAACCAACTAAATGTCCGCACCAAGCATAAGCAATACTTTCGTGTCCAGTTTTAATTTTAAGGTATTTCCCTATATCATCCACCATTTCTTCCCATTGTTGGTTATAATCAGCATCTCCGTAAGCAACCAACAAAACTCCTTCGTTTTCAGCATTTTCACTTAAAGCTTTTACTCTACGTTCAACATTCTTTTTTAATAAGGTACTATAATCTAAAGGAGGTGTAATGGTAACTTTTGCTTTAGCTTTGTAAACATCTATTTTTTCTTTAGCTAATTGCTCTTGTATTTTTGGATCAGCTTGCAAACCACATATTACGGGGATATCGTGTGAATAATGTGAACTTACAGTTAAAAATATAGGAACCAATATTACTTCGTCAAATCCTTCTTCGTCAAACTCTTTTAAACGAGTAGCTATTGAAGGTTCGGTATATTCCATAAAAGCGGTTGTTATTTTTGATATTTTTTTGTTGGCTAAAACTTTGTCTTTTACTTGAGTTTCCACATCCAACAACATGTTTCTCCAACTTTCAGCAACCGAGCCATGATTTACCAGTAATACACCAATTTTTTTCTCAGAAGTATCAGTGTTAGTAGTTTCTTTTTGTTCTGCTTGTCCGCAAGAAAACAATGTGATTGTGATAACGATTAATAATGAGTTGATTAATTTTTTCATAATTCCCTAGATTTTTTAATTCCCTAGCCCTCCGTAGAGGACATAGGGAATTTTATGTGATTATTTTATTTAATGATTGTTTTTTGAGTTGATAAGTTGTTTCCAGATATAATTCTTAAAAAGTAAACACCTTTATTTAAGTTCGTTACATCCAAATTTTGTTGACTTAAACCTTTAGTAGTATTTATTTGATGGTTTAATACTTCTTTACCTGTCAAATCAAGTAAAGAAATGTAAGTGTTATTTGTGATAGCATTAAATGTAACAGTAACATTTGTAGATGTAGGGTTAGGGTAAACATTTAAAATTGTATTACTGTTTTCTATTGTTTCTTCAATACCTACACCTGTAATTTGTTCTCTATCTAAATGATATTCGCCAGCAGTACTTCCTGTAAAGCCTGTAAATACTAGTCTAAAAATGTGGTTGTTTTTGTCTTGAACAAAATAAACTAAGCTATCTTCAATGTCATATTGAAATGTTGTCATATTAAATGATTTCCAATCATATCCAATTACATTTATTAGTGAGTCATAGCTGTGTCCAGTATGAGTTTCTGTGTAAACATTACTTACATTATTTACTTGTGCAATTCTTAGGTCTTGATGAGCTAAAACACCAGTAACAGGGTAAGGAGTATTTGGAGCTATCATTGTAACATATTTGGTAAACAATAAATCCCAAGAGTTAGAAACAGGATCTCTATCTATGTCAGTATTGTTTATTATTGAATAATAACCAAAGTTTTTACCAGAAAAATTAGTTTTAGAAAGAGTTGCTGCTGTATGGTTTGCACCCGATAATTCAGCATACTTAAAAGAGTAAACACCACTTATTAAACTTTCGATAACAATTTTTCGATAAGTTCCATTAGATAACTTTAATATAAATAATCTGCTGCCTAAAATTTGATGAGTAGTAACATTATATTCTCCCCAACCTACATCAAATGGTCCTGACAATGTCATATTATCAAAAGCACCAATTTCCCATATTTCATCAGGATTAAACAATTGGTTTTGTGTCCAATTAAATCCTGTAGTATCTAAAGTGTTCCAGTCGCTAGTATCATTACTATAAACGTATAACTCTGTTCCATTGCCGCCATTAATTCTAATGTTAACAGCTTGTCCACCTAAACCATCAGAGGCAAAAGCTAAATCCCAATTTGTTCTATCAACGGTAAACTGATTACCATTACTAAGTGTATAATAATTATCGTTCACATAAGTTGGCTCAGTATGTATAGTATCTGTTACTACTTGTGCAGATGCTCCAACCATCAAACTAATAGATGTTAATAATGTTGTAATTTTTTTCATGTCAATTTAATTATATTAGTTTCTTATTTTAATTTAGATTAATTCTAAATAACAAAACAAATGTATTAGGTGTTTAGAAAATGCACAATACCACAAATGTGGTATTAAGTCATATATTACTAATAATCAATTAATTGTAGTGGTTGTTTTTTTCTAAAATACCATATTTATGGTATTGAATTTAAAAAAATAGATTAAGAGATATTTAAAAAAATAATTTTTAAGACAGTATAAAAATATTGCATCCTGTTTACTATTTTTTAACTTTGTAAAAACCTCAACAACTATGTCAACAACTTCAGATGATTTACTAAAATCCTTAGCTCAAGGGTTTATGCCTCAAGAAGAAATGCTTGAAGTAGCACGCAAAAAGAGTAGCCTACAAATAGGTATTCCAAAAGAAACATCCATACAAGAAAAACGAATACCTTTGGTGCCAGATGCCGTAGCGGTATTAATTAATAACGGACACGAAGTTATTATTGAAACTGGAGCAGGAGAAGGTTCTAGCTTTACCGACAAAGATTACTCTGAAGCTGGTGCACAGGTGGTTTTTACAACTGAAGAGGTTTATAAAGCCAATATGATTTTAAAAGTTGAACCACCAACTTTGCAAGAAATAGATTTAATGCAGCAAGGTCAGCTGTTAATTTCGGCTTTGCAATTACCCATACAACCTAAAAACTTTCTTAAAAAACTAATTAATAAAAAAGTTACTGCAATAGCATTTGATTATATTAAAGATCCTGAAGGTATTTTGCCAATAGTAAGTGCAATGAGCGAAATAGCGGGTAATGCTTCAATATTAATTGCTGCCGAATATTTAAGCACTTTACATAAAGGACAAGGTCAGTTGTTTGGTGGTATTTCAGGAGTTTCGCCAACCGAAGTAGTAATTATTGGTGCGGGAACTGTTGGAGAATTTGCAGCAAAATCGGCATTAGGATTAGGAGCTATTGTTAAAGTTTTTGATAATAATACACATAAGTTAAGAAGGTTGCAATCAATGTTGGGGCAACGAATATTTACTTCTATAATACAGCCTAAAGTATTAGAAAAAGCCTTAAAAACTGCCGATGTGGTTATTGGAGCTTTGGGTTCTCCGTTTGGTAGAACACCTATTGTTGTTACTGAAGAAATGGTTAGTCAGATGAAAGATTTTTCAGTAATTGTAGATGTAAGTATTGATAAGGGAGGTTGTATCGAAACTTCAGAGGTAACAAGCCATGATGCTCCTATATTTTCTAAATATGGTGTTATTCATTATTGTGTACCTAATATTGCTTCTCGTGTAGCCAGAACAGCATCTTATGCGTTAAGTAATGTTATTACTCCAACAATTATGGATACTGGAGAGTTTGGAGGATTAGAAACAATGATAAAATCTTACCAAGGAATACAAAATGGGGTTTACATTTACAAAGGTGTATTAACAAATAAGTATTTGGCAGAAACTTTTAGTTTGCCATATAAGGATATTAACCTCTTATTAATGGCAATGTAATGGCAATAGATAGAAAAGTATTTTACCGCAGGTTAAAAGTATATTTATTTGGTTGTGGCTTAGGTTGTATAGTGGTTTGGGCTACTTTAATTAAAGATAGAGATGATAGACCATCTTGGTTGCCAGAAGGCAGAATTTTAGAATTTTTAGCTGAAGCAGATATCACTATTGACGAAAAATTGAAATGTGAATTAGAATGTAATAATATTCCAATAGATTTTTTAAAAACGGATACTGTTTTTTGGAAACACTCAGAGGTAAACTTTAAAAAAAGTGCTGTACAACGTAAACCATGCCCTGAACATTATATTCAATCTAAATTAGCTGATGGTAGAGCGATTGGTATTTATGTAGAAAATTGCGAAACTTGTATTGATTGTCCTGCTGAATTTACGGCTTCTTTAAGAAGTATTGTAAACATTACCGAAGGAGAAAAAGGTTGTGGATGTGAGTAAAAAAATCTAGTCATGCAGAAGCAATTATTTATTAATGGTCGGTTTCTTACTCAAGAAACCACAGGGGTTCAAGTTTTTGCAGAAGAGATTTGTAAAGAGTTAGAAGGGGTAATAGACTATACACTTTTGGTTCCTAAAAATCAGCAAATTATAAATACTTCATTAAATCATAAAGTAAAAAAAATTGGCAACTATAAAGGGTATTTATGGGAACAAATTAGTTTGCCTAATTATTTAAAAAAACAACCCAATGCTCTATTGTTAAACTTATGCAATTTAGCACCTATAAAATTTAAAAACCAAATAGTTACTATACATGATTTAGCTTTTATTAAAAACAAAAACTGGTTTAACTATAAATTTCAGAAAGCTTATAATTATATAATACCAAAGATTGTAGATAATAGCAAGTCAATTATAACGGTATCTAAAACGGTAAAAGAAGAAATAGTTACAACTTTTAAAGTGCCTAATGAAAAGATAACAGTTGTTTATAATAAAGTAAGTAAAAATCTAGTAGAAGCAATACCAACACCTCCTAAGATGAAATTTGAAAATTTTTATCTTATGGTAGGTTCAAATAACCCAAGAAAAAATTTTGAGTTTGTAGATGCTATTTTTAAGCAAGAATTAAAAACTGAAAAGTTAGTAGTAGTTGGAGGTAACCATATTAGTTTTAAAGCTACTGATAATACTACTACTTTACCTAATATTAGTTATTTAAATAATGTTTCGGTTGAAGAATTAAAGTGGTTGTATCAAAATACTAAAGGGGTAATTTGTCCTTCTTTTTATGAAGGGTTTGGTATACCAAATATAGAAGCAATGTGTTTTGATGTTCCTCTATTATGTTCTGATATAGATGTATTTAGAGAGGTTTGTGGGGATTATGCATTATATTTTAAATTAGAAGATAAGCAAGATTTTATTACAAAGATTAATCAATTAAAAAAGATAAAATCAGGTGATAAATTTGAGTTTTATCAATCTCAAGATAGGGTTAGTCTTATTCAAAAATTATTAATACAATGAAAGTAGCTTTTGTACAAGACTGGTTAACTGTTGATGGTGGTGCTGAAAAAGTAGCCAAAGAAATTATTAATTGTTTTGATGATGTGGATGTATTTTGTTTAATTGATTTTTTATCGGATAAGGATAGAAAAGAAATAATAAAAGGAAAAAACACAACAACTTCATTTATTCAGAAATTGCCTTTTGCCAAAAAGAAGTATCGTAATTATTTTCCATTATTTCCGAAAGCTATAGAAAGTTTAAATTTTGAAGGTTATGATATAATTGTTTCCTCTTCTTATGCTGTAGCTAAAGGTTTAAAAAAAGCTTCTCCTAATCAAATACATATCTGTTATTGTCATTCACCAATCCGTTATGCATGGGATTTACAGGAGCAATACTTATCACAAATAAGTGGGGTAAAAAAAATATTGGCTAAAATATTTTTGCCCTATATAAGAAAATGGGATTTGAGAACAGCAGACAGACCAGATTTTTACATTGCTAACTCAAAATTTATAGCAGAAAGAATAAAACGAATATATAATAAAAAAGCTACTGTAATTTACCCTCCGGTAGATACTGGAGCATTTACATTTAATAATAAAAAGCAAGATTATTATTTTACTTCTGCTCGATTAGTAGCTTACAAAAAAACAGATATAATTGTTAAGGCTTTTGCAAAGTTACCGCAGCATCAATTAATTGTTTCAGGAGATGGACCTGAATTGGAAAAATTAAAAAAAATTGCTACACCGAATGTTAAATTTATTGGTTTTGTTAAAAGAGAACAACTTGTGAAATATATGCAAGAAGCTAAAGCATTTATTTTAGCAGCCGAAGAAGATTTTGGGATAACAAGTATTGAAGCTCAATCGTGTGGAACACCTGTTATAGCCCTAAAAAAGGGAGGGTATATTGAGACGGTTGTGGAAAATAAAACGGGTTTATTTTTTAATAATCAAACTTCGCAATCAATAATTGAAGCAATTACTTTATTTGAAACTAAAAAAACTATTTTTGTTGAGACAGATTTTTTAGAAAATACTGCAAGGTTTTCTATAGATAGATTTAGGGATGAATTTAAAACTTTTTTAAAAAGTAATGCTAAACAATATTATTCATAAAATACACTACACTACTTTTCTTTTGTTGGCGTGTTTTCCGTTGTTAAATGCTAAGGTAGTTCCTATACTTATTATTTTATGGTTAGTAGTAAATATAAGTTTAGGAATTTGTGTTCGTCTAAAAAAAGGTTTTGATAGTGTAAAACCGCTACTCATACAATCAAGTTTATTCATTGTAATTTTAATATGGACTTTATTTATTGATAAAAGTAAGGAAGCTCATTTTTATTTGGAACGATCGCTAAGTCTTATAGCTTTTCCGGTAGGGTTTTATTTTAATCCAATTATATTTACTAAAAAACAGTTTAATTATATAAAGCTAACCTTTGTAGGAGCAACTATTCTTATTACACTTTTATCGTCCTTTATCGGAATATATGGTTTGATTGCTAAAGTAGGGGAAGCTAATTGGTATCCTGAAGTGACCGACTTATTTAAAGCAGATAATTTTCATTATCATTACAGAACCGCTTTTGAAAAAGTTTCGAATTTGCATCCAACATATGCTTCAATTTATTTAGGAGTATCGTTTATTTTTATTCTTGATTTATTAATCAATTATTTTTCCCAATTATCTTTAAAACTTAAAATTTTTAAAATAATATCCCTATTTATTATTTTGATATTAACTTCAGCCTTGGCTTCAAGAACTCCATTTGTTGCTATAATTCTAGTGTCTATTTTATACCTTTTTGTAAAATTTAAAAAAAAGATATATGTGTTATATGCAGTATTAGTTTCATTTCTAATAGCATTAACAATGTTTTTTACAATACCATCATTTTCTGCTAGGTTTTCTCAAATATCATTTAGTAATACAGCATTACCAACTCAGGGAGTTGGAGATTCTTTTAATTTAAGAGCAGGTATTTTTTATTGTACAACAGAATTAATTAAGGATAATTGGATGGTTGGAGTTGGTCCAGGCAAAGTTCAGAATAAGTTGAATAGTTGTTATATGAGTATATCTCCAGAAACATATAAGGATAGAAGTTTTAATACTCATAATCAATATTTAGATTATTGGGCTGGTATGGGTATTGTTGGCTTATTATCATTTTTATTAATCTTATATTCAAATTTTAAAACTTCCTTAGTTAAGAAACATTATTTATCCTTATTTCTTTGCTTGTTTTTTTGTTTATGCTTTTTAACAGAAAATATTATGATAAGGTTGCAGGGCATTGTTGTTGTTACATACTTTATAAACCTTTTTTATTTTTTCAATAAAAGGGAAAATATTAAAGAAAAGAAGTAAGTTCTGTTAATAATAGTTAACTAACCAAATAATTTTATTTTTGTTAGTTATATAATAGCTAAAAAGTTTTTGAATAGATACTCTCAATATATAAAAGTTTTGAATATAATAGGAGATTTATTACTTCTGAATGGAGTATATTTTCTTGCATTTTATTATAAATTCAAAGCTTTTCATCCCCCTTTTTTATCAATGTTAATTTATATAAACATTGTATGGTGGTTTATATCTTCAATTACTAAGCCCTATAAAATTTCTCGAACATCTAAATTGCATCAAGTACTACGAGCTACTTATACGGTATTGTTCTTTCATGTTTTATTAGTTTTTGCTTATTATGTTTTTGAGCAATCACACAGATATTCTCGAGAACTATTGCTAATAATGTATGCGGTACTATTTGTTGTATTCTTTATTTGGAAAGTAATTTTTATTCTATTATTAAGAAGATTTAGAAAAAAGGGCTACAACTATAGAAATATTTTGTTAATCGCAGATAAAGAAAACCCTACACAATTAAATAGTTATATAAATAAACATCCTGAACTAGGTTTTAGAGTTTTACAAAGGTATGAGCCTAAAAATTATGAAGTAGATGTAATGCATAATGAGATTAAAGATTTTTGTTTAAACAACCATGTAGATGAAATATTTTATACAATGTCATCAATACCCCACAATTCTCTTGTGAGTTTAATGAATTTTGCCGAAGAAAATTTCATTAAGATGAGATTTGTCGCAGATTTTAAAAGTATTATGTATCGAACCCTAGAGTTAGAGCATTTTGATTTAATACCAGTATTAAAAGTTGTATCAACACCATTAGATGCATGGCGCAATAAGTTTATCAAAAGAATATTTGATCTTGTATTTTCTGTACTAACAATATTGTTAATATTAACGTGGCTCGTCCCTTTACTTGCTATAATTATAAAAGTTACATCTAAAGGACCAATCTTTTTTAAGCAAAAAAGAACAGGGCAGGATAATCGCCCCTTTTATTGTTATAAACTTCGTACCATGTATGTAAACGATGACTCCGATACCAAACAAGCAACCAAAAATGATAGTAGAATAACTCCAATAGGGAATTTTTTAAGAAAAACAAGTTTAGACGAACTTCCTCAGTTTTTTAATGTAATAATTGGAAATATGTCTGTGGTTGGACCTCGCCCACATATGTTAAAAGATACACAAGATTTTGCTAGAGAATTAGAATCATTTATGTCAAGACATCAAATAAAGCCAGGGATAACTGGGTTGGCACAGACAAAAGGATATCGAGGAGAATCTCAAGATATAGAGAAAAAAAGAAATAGAGTGAAGATGGATTTATTTTACATTAAAAATTGGTCTTTTCTTTTTGATTTGGCTATCATTGTAAATACAGTGTTGGATATTTTTAGAAGAAAAGACTGAACTAATGGACAATGAAACAAACATAAAACAATGGAAATATACCATATCTCCTAAAAGTAGTTTGTTTCAATTTAATTTTAAAGAAATATGGAATTATAGGGATCTTTTGTTACTGTTTGTAAAGCGAGATGTAGTAACCATATATAAACAAACCATCTTAGGTCCATTGTGGTATTTAATTCAACCACTTTTTACAGCGATTATTTTTACCATCATATTTAATAATGTGGCAGGAATTAATACAGATGGAATACCATCGTTTTTATACAACTTAGCAGGAATTACAATATGGAATTATTTTAAAGATTGTTTATTAGCAACATCAGATATATTTAAAAGTAATGAACATATTTTTGGAAAAGTTTACTTCCCAAGAGTTGTATTGCCCTTGTCAATAGTAATATCTAACCTTATAAAATTTGGAATTCAGTTGCTTATATTTATAGCAGTTTATGGCTATTTTTATATGCAAGGATATGATGTAATACCAAGTAAACACTTGTATTTATTTCCATTATTGGTTATTGTAATGGCGGTTTTTAGTTTAGGATTAGGGATGATAATATCATCTATGGTAACAAAGTATAGAGATTTAGTATTCTTACTTCAATTTGGAGTTCAATTGTTGATGTATCTTTCATTAGTTGCATACCCTTTAAGTTTAATCCAAGAAAAACTACCAACATTATCGTGGATAGTAGAGTATAATCCGATGGCACATATTATTGAAACTTCAAGATATTTGTTGTTGCAAACAGGCTCAATATCTCCTAATTGGATGTTGTACACTGTAACCATATCGTTGTTAGTATTTATAGTAGGTTTATTAATATTTAATAAAACCGAAAAAAAGTTTATCGATACGATTTAAAAGATGGAAAAAGAAACCATACTTCAAGTAGAAAACATATCAAAGCAATATCGCTTAGGAGTAGTTGGTACAGGTACATTAAGTAATGATTTAAAGCGTTGGTGGTATTTGGTAAGGGGTAAAGAAGATCCTTTTTTAAAAGTAGGAGAAACAAACAATCGCTCGATTAAAGGGAATTCGGACTATGTTTGGTCGTTAAAAAACATCAATTTTAAAGTAGAAAAAGGGGAAGTTTTAGGTATAATTGGAAAAAATGGAGCAGGAAAATCAACTTTGCTGAAAATCCTATCAAAAGTAACTAGTCCTACAACTGGTAATATTTATTCTAATGGTAAGATAGCTTCTTTATTAGAGGTTGGTACAGGGTTTCATCCAGAATTAACAGGGCGAGAAAATATTTTTTTAAATGGAGCTATTTTAGGAATGTCTAAAGCGGAAATTAAAAGTAAGATATCTGAAATTATAGAATTTTCTGGATGCGAGCGTTATATAGATACTCCAACAAAAAGATACAGTAGTGGAATGACTGTTCGTTTAGCATTTGCAGTAGCAGCCTTTTTAGAACCTGACATCTTGATAGTTGATGAGGTTTTAGCTGTTGGTGATGCCGAATTTCAGAAAAAAGCCATTGGTAAAATGAAGGATATCTCAACTGGAGATAATGGAAGAACCGTTTTGTTTGTTAGTCATAATATGGCAGCCGTTAAAAATCTATGTACTAAAGGGATAGTGTTAGAAAATGGAGAGATTAAAATGGCAGATTCTATTGATAATTGTATTGAATATTATGTAAATAGTTCTGTAAAGAGTAATCCAAAACCAATTAGTGATAGAAAGGATAGAAAAGGGAGAGGAGATTTAAAAATTATTGATGTAAAGGTGAATGAATCTAATCAGGTAAAACCTGGAATCCCAACAAATATTTCTTTGATTTTTGATAATAAGCTTAAAATTGCAACAAAAGATTATAGAATTAACATAAACATTACTAATAGATTAGGAGACACAATTACGTATATTAGCACTGATTTCATTAATAATAAATCAGTAGTTGATGATAGTTTTAAACGATTAGATGTAATTATTAATAATTTTAACTTAGTTCCGAATATTTATAATTTGCGAATCTTTGTAGAGATTAATAAAGAAATTGAAGATTGGATTGAATACGCTTGTGAATTTGAAGTAATTGAAGAAGATGTGTTTAATTCAGGAGCAAATTTTGCTAAAGGGTACGGTGACTTTTATTTAGATTGTGATTTTCAAATAAGCTAATGATGTTAGATTTAGCACCAATCATACTTTTTGTTTATAATAGACCTGTTCATACTCAGCAAGTTTTAGATGCATTGGCTAAAAACAAAGAGGCAAAAGATAGCCTTTTATACATTTATTGTGATGCAGCAAAAAAAGATACGCCATCCTGTGACCTTGAGAAAATAAATCAAGTAAAAATAGTTGTTGAAAAAGAAAGCAGATTCAAGAAAATCGTTATTCATAAGCAAACTGAAAACAAAGGTTTAGCCCAATCAATTATAAATGGAGTTACTGAGGTTATTAATAAACATCAAAAAGCAATAGTTTTAGAAGATGATATTGTAGTATCACCTACTTTTTTAAATTATATGAATACTGCATTAAATTATTTTGGAAATAAAAAAGAGGTATTTCATATAAATGGATTCAACAATGAGTCTAATTTGCAATTTTTCTTAAAAGACACTTATTTTTTGCACTTTATGAGCTGTTGGGGCTGGGCTACCTGGAAAGATAGGTGGGATAAAATAATACTAGATCATAATTATTTTTATCAGAAACTAAAAGCAAACCCTAAAACATTTTCAAAATTTAACTATGATAATGCATTAACTTTTGATAGACAATTAAAAGCTAATATAGATGGTAAAATAAATACTTGGGCTATTTTATGGTTTTCTACAGTATTTTTTAATAGCGGACTTTGCTTAACTCCAAAATACTCTATGGTTGAAAATATAGGAATGGATGGTTCAGGAGTAAATTGTGATGTAACATCTGTCTATCAAAAAGTATATAAAAATAGAGTAGTAAATTTTGAAAATAGCATAAAAAAAGTAGCTTTTAAAGAAACTTTAATTGCTAAAAAACACCTTCAATTATTTTATAAATATGGTAGTAAATTTAACCTGTTTGATTTTCTTAAATTAAAGCTTAAACGAGTAATAAAAAAAATGATAAATCTCGTTAAAGTAATGATAGGAATGTCAAAAGATCACTTGCGTGAAAAGGTTCAATGTAATAAAAAATGGTGTGGAAATGAGTATGGTGGATTTTACATTCATCCCAATATATTAGATGAAAATTCTATAATTTATTCATTTGGGATAGGAGAGGATGTTTCATTTGACATTGATATTATTAACCAATACAATGCTCAAGTATTCGGATTTGATCCAACGCCTAAATCTATTAATTGGATAAATAGACAAAAATTACCTGCTAATTTTCATTTTTATGATTTTGGAATAGATATAATAAACGGTAAAAAAGAATTTAATTTACCAGATAATGATGAACATGTTTCTGGGAGTATATTTAATCCTAAACATGTTTCAAAAGGAAAAAAAGTTGAGGTTCAAATGAGATCTTTAACCAGTATTTTAAAAGAACTTAATCACAACTCTATTGATATTTTAAAAATGGATATTGAAGGATCAGAATATGATGTGTTATTAAATATTTTGGATTCTAAAATTGAAATTGGACAGATTTTAGTTGAGTTTCATGATAGGTTTTTCCCTGAAGAGAAGTTGAAATCAAAGAAAATTGTAAAAGCATTACAAAAAAATGGTTACACTATCTTTGGAGTTTCTAACTCTAAAGAAGAGGTTTCATTTATCAATAAAAAATACATTGTTAAATGAATAAAACGCCAATAAAAATAGCTACCATATCAACATCTAATAAAGGTGGAGGAGGAATTGCTGCCTTTCGTTTACATCAGGGTTTAAATGATTTGGCGGGAGTAATGTCAAGCTTTTTTAATCAAATTACAGCTACTGATGAAACAGCTCAAATTATAAAAGTAGAACCAGAGAATAAGATAGGAATCAAGAAAATTATAGGAAAAGCAAATAATAAAATTTCTTTAAACGAATTAGCTGTTTACAATAACAAACTATCTAAACTTACTTTAAACTGTGAGATAGCATCATTACCTTATTCTTCTTACAATATAGAAAATCATCCTTTAATAAAAGAAGCAGATATTGTTCATTTGCATTGGGTTGCTGATTTTGTAAATTACCCTTCATTTTTTAAGAAGATTAAAAAACCGATAGTTTGGACTTTACATGATATGAATCCTTTTCAAGGCTTGTTTCATTATAAAAATGATGAGATAAATAATACTGTAGCTAGCGTTTTAGATAGAAAGGTTTATCAGGATAAAAGAAAATTTATTCACCAACATTCTAACTTGCATATAGTTTGTCTTACAGATTGGATGTTTAAGGCTTCAAGTAATAGTGATATATTGGGAGATTACCCTCATTATTTAATACCTAATGGATTAGATTTTTCTGCAATTAAAGAAATTGACAATATCCAAAGTTTAAAAAAGAAATATAATATTGATAATAATAACAAAACATTGTTGTGTGTTTCACAAAACCTTAAAAACCCTAGAAAAGGTTTTGATTTATTACAAAAAGCTCTAAATAATATTTCAGAGCAATGTTTTAATATTATCACATTAGGTAATAATTCAATACAATTACCTAGTAATTTCAATCATGTTCATATTAATCATATTGATGATTTAAATGAGTTAAATAGCATATACTCTTTAGCAGATTTATTTTTATTACCATCTAAAGAAGATAATTTACCTAATGTAATGCTAGAAGCTTTTGCTAATGGAATACCAGTTATTGCATTTAATACAGGAGGAATGAAAGATTGGATTATTTCAAATGAAAATGGAATTTTAGTGGATGATTTTTCTGCAAAAGAATTCGCAAAAGAATTAATTAAATTTGCTCAAAATACGTATGCTTTTAATTCGGTTGATATAAAACGATATGCAGAAAAACATTTTAATGTTATTAACCAAAGAAAAAAGTATATTCATTTATACCAATCTATTTTAAATAAATTGTAGTGAAACAAAATCCACAAATAACAATTATAACGATAAATTATAACGATAAAGATGGGTTAGAAAAAACTATTGAAAGTGTTATAAGGCAAACGTATAAAGAATTTGAATATATTGTTATTGATGGAGGAAGCACAGATGGTAGTGAAGAATTACTAAAAAAGCATAATGATAGTATTGATTTTTGGAGTAGCGAAAAAGACTTAGGAATATATAATGCAATGAATAAAGGAATAAAAAAAGCAAATGGTAAGTATTTACTTTTTTTAAATAGTGGAGATGAGTTATATCATACAGAAGTTTTAAAAAACAATATATCTAACATCCATTCTAAAGACCTTATTTATTTTAATATTAATGTAGTTGGTGACAAAGAAACATTTATAAAAGAATATCCCCAAGAACTCACTTTTTCTTATTTATACCAAGATACAATACCACACCCTGCTACATTTATTAAAAAAGAACTTTTTACTAATGTTGGTTTGTATGACGAATCTTTAAAGATAGTTTCTGACTGGAAATTTTTTATTTTAGCTTTAACCAAACATAATGCTACTTATAAATATATAAATAGCGTATTTTCAACCTTTTATTTAGATGGGGTAAGCTCCAATAAAGAAAATCTAGAAATGTTATTAAGCGAAAGAGCATCAGTTATTAAGAACGAATTTTTTATTTTAAAAAACGACATAGAGAATTATCTAAATTATAATCGTACAATTAAAGAGTTAAAAGCATCTAAAAAAGTGAAATGGTTAACCAAGTTTAACTTAATTAATAAAATTTGATGAAGTTGGTTAGCATTATAGTTCCTTGTTATAATCAAGCACTCTATTTAAATGAGTGTTTACAATCCGTACTAAATCAAAGTTATACAAATTGGGAGTGTATAATTATAAACGATGGATCTGAAGATGAAACAACTTCTATTGCTACAAGCTGGTGCGAAAAAGATAATCGGTTTATATATATAGAGCAAGAAAATAAGGGTGTTTCTATTGCAAGAAATAATGCAATAACAAAATCTAAGGGAACATACATTTTGCCTTTAGATGCTGATGATTATATAAGCAAAAACTACCTGGAATTTTGCACCAAAGAAATTGAAAAAAATAAAAATATTGAGTTGGTGTATGGTAATTGTATAAAGTTTGGAGAAGAACAAGGAGAGTGGAACTTACCAAGTTATTCTTACGAAAGACTTTTACAGTATAATATGATATTTTGTACATCATTATTTAAACGTAGCAGTTTTGATAAAGTAGGAGGTTATGACGAAAAAATGGTAAATGGATTAGAAGACTGGGAGTTTTGGATACGTCTTTTAAAACATCGAGGAGAGGTTGTGAATATAAAAGAGTGTGATTTTTATTACCGAATTAAAGAAGTTTCTAGAAACACTAATTTATATAAGGATACAGAAAAGGTAAATCTATCATACAACTATATTTTTAATAAGCATATGGATGTTTATAAAGAACCAAATTCTATCGAGTTATATAAAAAATATCGTAGCAATAATGAGTATATTAATAATTTACATAAGCACCTTTCTCTTACCACATTAATTCAATTATTCTTAAAAAAAGTAGGAAGTATCTTTTCAAGATAAATAAATAGATGTCGAGTAACATAAATTCAGAAGAAAATATAAAGCGTTCATCAGCACATTTGTTTCAAAAAGATAAGTGGAGTTTATTTCGGTTAATTACTTTTTTAACATCTGTAAGAGGGTATAAAAAATTATGGAATCTTTTTTTTAGAGTAATTCGCTATGGATTAAAAAAGGTGTTTAAAATCAATTTTCAAAGTAAATTGTATAAGAAATGGCTAAAAAAACACACGCCAACCCAAGCTCAATTAAATAAGTTTAAAAACCATGAACAAAAATTAAATTATAGACCTAAAATTAGTATCATACTTCCAGTTTATAACCCTCCAGAAGAATATTTTAAAGCAGCAATACAATCAGTTTTAAGCCAAGTTTATACCAATTGGGAGCTTTGTATAGCAGATGATTGTTCAACTAATCTTAATATTAAAACAATTATTAAAGAGTTTTCAGAACAAGATGATAGAATTAAATATGTTTTCAGAAAAGAAAACGGTCATATTTCTGCATCCTCTAATTCTGCAATAGAAATTGCTACTGGAGAGTTTATAGCACTGTTAGATCATGATGATTTAATTACGCCTGATGCATTATATGAAAATGTGTTGGCATTAAACAATAACAAAGAATTAGATTTAATATATTCTGATGAAGATAATATAGATGTCAACGGTACACTTTTCGAACCTCATTTTAAACCAGATTGGTGCCCTGATAATTTATTATGCAGAAACTATATCTGTCATTTTACAATCATAAGAACTAAGTTGGTTAAACAAGTAGGTGCTTTTAGGTTAGGTTATGAGGGGAGTCAAGATTATGATTTGTTTTTAAGAGTTACCGAACAGACTACTAACATACATCACATTGCTAAAATTCTTTATCATTGGAGAATCCATGAAGAATCTACCGCTTTAAATAATGCAGCAGCTAAACCTTATATATATAAATCGGGGATAAAAGCTTTAAAAGATGCTTTAAATCGAAGAGAAATTGGAGGGGAAATTTCAGCAATAGATAATTCTGTGGGTTATTATTCTATTCGCTATAAAATTATCAATAAGCAAAAGGTATCTATAATTATTCCAACTAAAAATCAAACTGAGCTTACTAATACATGTATAACTTCAATATTTAACCTCACAACTTATCCTGATTATGAAGTTGTTTTAATGGATAATAATAGTAGTGAAGAATCATTTTTTAAAATGGTTAAAACATGGGAAGATAAAGAACCAGATAGATTTAAATGTATTAGTGATAAAGATGATTTTAACTTTTCAAGATTGATGAATACATTGGTTAAGAATAGTAATGGAGAATATTTATTATTATTAAATAATGATATTGAAGTTATTCATGAAGATTGGATGGATGCAATGGTAGAACAAGCACAAAGGGAAAGTATTGGAGCTGTAGGAGCAAAGTTGATGTATAAAAATAACACCATACAGCATGCAGGTGTTGTTATAGGTTTAGGAGGTATTGCAGGACATTGTTTTGTAGGAAAAGAACCTTACGAGTCGGGTTATTTTAATTATATACAAAGTATCAATAATTTTTCGGCAGTAACTGCGGCTTGTTTAATGGTTAAGAGAACACATTTTAATGAAGTAAATGGCTTTGATGAAGATTTAGCTGTTGAATTTAATGATGTTGATTTTTGCCTAAAATTAAAAGAAAGAGGCTATAACAATATTTGTTTACCACATGTTACACTTTATCATTATGAATCTGTTTCTAGAGGACACCCTCATAAGACTAAAGAATCTTATGAAAGACATGTGCGTGAGAACAACTTGTTTAAAAAAAGGTGGCAGAAGTATATTGATTACGACCCCTGTTACAACCAAAACTTGTCGTTAACATTCGATGACTTTAGAATAAAGAGTAACTAGTTAAAAGTCTTCAATATTAAATTGATTGGTAAAGGCAGTATCGTTTTTTATTTCAGGAGGCAATTCTAAATAGGTAGATAAAAATCGTTCTAACATTTGGTGAACAATAATATCTGGTTTTTCTTCGGCTACTTTGTATATTGGGATAGAAGGCATCCATGCATAGTAACTTCGTTTAAAATTCCGAGATAAAAACTTCTTTAGATGCTGACTAAAACTATCTCTAACAACAAATAACTTTAATGAATTAGGGGCTTTTTCCATCTCCCAAGCTTCAAATTCATGATAATCAGTTAAAATGTTTAAATTTTCACTATACTCACTAATTTTATGTATAGGATTATTTGGATATTTTAATTTTGGCAATAGGGAATCTTTAGGATGCAAGTTGAACCATATTAACTGATTTTTAGAATTATAACCGAGTAAATTTTGTAAATCTCCGCCATTTAATTTTTTTGAGCTTATATAAAAATCCTTAAAATCGTTAGGTGCCAACTCTTTAAAATCTTTAGCTATTGTAGCCATAATTTTTTTATACCCAATAAAAGCTCCAATTTCATTCCAATGAGTATCAGATTTATAGTATAAAAGAGGATATTTTTTCTTCATATCTAATAAATCATTTCTGTAATCAATAAAGGTAAATTCAGAATGTTTATTTAAATATTCTGAAAGTTGATTTATTTTAGTGTGTTGGAATTTATAAAATAAATATGGAGGGCTATGTTCGGGATAAATATGAGGCTTTACAGGGGATACTGTAAAATAATATTTAATTCCTTTAGTTTCGAACCATTTTGTAGTAATATGCAGGTTGTAATGTATCTGTTGTAATTCTTTTTCAGTAAAATTATTTACAACATTATTTACATAATCTCTTTTATTAAGATATAACCAGTTGTTATGTCCTATTATAACATTATCTTTTAGATTGTTTAATTTAAGGACTTCATATTTTAATAGTCCATAAAAATTTATCGTTGTATTTTTAAAAGCAAATCTATCGTTAAAATAAGGTTGATAATCTTTAAAAAAAATCCAGATATTACTCCATCTCCATTTAGGGAACTCTGAAAGTTCTCTTTTTTCTAAGCTTTCTGTTTCTTTAGGACCAACAAGGGGTAATGTAATGATTCCTATAAAAGAAATGATTAAAAGCCACTTACCAAATGTTTTATTGTTATGATATGTTTTTACTTCCTCCATTAAAACCTAAAATAAATAAAAGGGTTATAACTTCCTACAGCTACATTTATTACAGAATAAAGTAATATAATAATTAAACCTATAGTTTTTATGGTATCAAACATTGTAATTACATTGCTGTTGTTTAATATTTTAAAGTTAGATTTCAGTTTATTTATAAATACTTTAAAACCATTAAAAGCAAGTATTACAGCAATAATAAATAAAGTGACTGTATCTGCAGATAAAAACATATTAGAGCTATATGTTACTTCTGTACTATTCCCAAAAAACATTACTGTGATATAATTACAGGCATCACTAAAATTTTCTATTCTAAAAAATACCCAAGCAGTAATTACTACGATAAGCGTATAAATATGCTGTATAAAGCTAGTTTTTGATAAAACCATATCAAATCCTAAGCGTTCTATAATAATAAATGCCCCATGAATTAACCCCCAAATTATAAAGTTCCAACTAGCTCCATGCCATAATCCTGTTAAAAGAAACACGATAAATAAGTTTCTATAGGTTTTGTATTTTCCACCCCTATTCCCACCTAAAGAAATATATAAATAATCTCTAAACCATAAAGACAATGAGATGTGCCACCTACGCCAAAACTCTTTAATTGATTTTGATATGTATGGGAAATTAAAATTTTCTAAGAACTTAAATCCTAACATATGTCCTAAGCCAATAGCCATATCCGAATAGCCTGAAAAATCAAAATAAATTTGTAGAGAATAAAAAATAATACCGAGCCATGCAGTATAACTATCTATTTGAGAGGTGTTTAAGTCAAAAATAACATCAGCAACTACCGCTAAAGAATTAGCAATAATTACTTTTTTTCCTAATCCTATTATAAAACGCTCAATACCATAAGCAAATTGACCGAAGGTAAGTACTCTACTTTTTAGTTGATGAGCAATATCTTTATATCTAACTATAGGTCCTGCTATTAGTTGAGGGAATAGAGAAACATATAAAGCTAAATCAACAAAGTTTTTTTGTGCTTTATTGTTTTTTCGATAAACATCTATTAAGTAAGAAATACTTTGAAAGGTGTAAAAAGAAATACCAACAGGGAGTTTTATATAAATAGAATCTACTGGAGATATATCTAACCCAGTAAGTAATATATTGATGTTTTCAATAAAAAAGTTAGTGTATTTATTTATTACAAGAATTAGTAAGTTTATTGCAACACCAATAGCTAATGCTTTTTTGGAGTTTTTCTTTTCTATCCATTTTCCTAAAAAAAAGTTAACAGTGATAGATGCTAGCATCATTAAAACTAATTCACCTTCTCCAAAAATGTAAAAGAATAAACTGAGTAATAATAGTACTGTGTTACGTAGCTTATATTTCTGAAATAAAAAATTTAATAACAGCGTTATAGGCAAAAAGAAAAAAAGAAATGTAGGAGAACTAAATACCATTTTAAACTCTTATAATTAACCTAAACAGTGTTGTCGCTAGAAGTACTGCTGAATAAATAATAAAATATTTGTTTATTGTTTTTTTTGATTGAATTAATATAATAAAACCTAAAAAATTCCATAAAGTAAAAATTCTAACAAACCCCCAATCATCAATATAAATAGCTGGGCCTAAAATTAAAGTAAAAAATGCCCATAAAACATATGCAAGGTGTAAAATAGATTCGGTTGAAAGACTTAAAATAGTTTTAAAATGTATCTTTTTTAAAACGATAATTAAAAACCACACATTCCAAATAAAGTAGCTAAACCAAAATATAGTTTCGAATATAGATTTAGTATCATTAAAATTGAAATTAGCTTTTGCTCCTTCTATAATTCCTAAAATTGGTAAGGATAAATTTTGAGAACCATCAACCAATTTATCGGGATTTATAGTAATAGCGATATAGTATTTCCATAAAACAATACTGATAAAGGGTAGTGTAAATAATATAACCTTTAATATAGATTTTATATTTATTCCTTGATTCTTTATAAGTTTTAACGTAAAAAATAGGGTTAATGGAGCAATAGCTATTAAAGAGGTTTCTCTAGAAAAAATGGCAAAAAGAATACTTAGTGTATATAAAACAATTTTATCCTTTATTAGGGCATAAATGCTTAAACCAAAAAAGAAAACTTCAAACAATTCTGAAGTATTTCTGGCAAGTGCCATGTATCCTCCAAACAGAAAAATAGGGAGTAAAGTGTATATTTTTGGAGTATCGTAATGTTGAGTAATTTTTAAGCATATCCAAAACAAACCGATAAAAGCTAAGGCATTGGTAAGTACTAACCATATAGGTACCAGTGTTTTATTTCCACCTAAAGATAACATCCAACTTGTTGCTGGATATAAAATACGTTGAATTCTATATTCAGGATGATCTACAGTAATTCCATAAGCTGTTTTTTCAGTGCTTAAAGGTTGATGAGCATATCGATAAAAAAATTGGCCATCATAACCTTGCCCTTGATTTATAATTAAGTTGGGGTTGTGTATCTGAGTAGCAAAATCGCTACCAGCAACTACAAAATAAGAAAAGTTAAAACCACCAATAGCTAAACGCAAAAAAGTAAAAGCTATAATGCTTAAAATAAAAATTAAGCGAACATTCTTATTTAATTTTAGCGTGATAGCGGAAAGCATTAGTGGTATAGTTTAGATTTTCCTAATCCCATTTTATTAAAAAAGTGAGTTAACGAAACCCATAAAACTCCTAATCCATATACCGAACTTCGCTTTAAATTGATAGATGAAGCCTCTTCAAAATATTTTGTTGGGCAGGTTACTTCTGCAATATCATAATCGGCATAAACAATTTGAGATAACATTTGATTGTCAAATACAAAATCATCAGAGTTTCTTTCATATTTAATAGTTTCTAAAACTTCTTTAGAAAAAGCTCTATATCCAGTATGGTATTCTGATAGTTTTTGATTAATTAGTATGTTCTGGGTAAGTGTTAATATTCTGTTAGCTATATATTTATATATTGGCATACCTCCTTTTAAAGCTCCTTTACCCAAAATTCTAGAGCCTAAAACTACATGGTATAAATCGTTAGCAATTAAATATGCCATTGATTGAATAAGTTTAGGAGTGTATTGATAATCAGGATGAAGCATTATTACAATATCGGCTCCTAAATCTAAAGCTTTATTATAACACGATTTTTGATTTCCACCATATCCTTTATTTATATCATGGGCAACAATATGTTTGATGCCAATTTCTTTTCCTCTTTTTATGGTTTCATCCTTACTTTTATCATCAACTAAAACTACTTCATCAACAATGTCGAAAGGAATTTCTTTGTATGTTTTTTCAAGTGTTTTGGCTGCATTGTAAGCAGGCAGTACTACAACTAACTTTTTGCCATTTATCATTATAACCTATTTTCTAAAAATCAAAGATATTCAAATAAATAGAAGATAAAAGCCTGTGAGTTTATATGTTGAATTAATAAAATATATAGATATTTGATAAATGGTAAAAACAACACATAAAAGCATTAAGATATTTTTATGGGTTTTTGTATTTGTTTGTTGTTTGCCATTATTACAATTTGTTTTTACTCCTCTTAAATTAAAGGGGTTGGAGGGAGCTTTTGTCAAAATTGAACAATCTGAATTAACTATTCAAAATTGGAATAATTCATCTTTTCAAAATAGCACAACAGCTTATTTAAAACAAGAAACTCCCTTTAGGGCTGACTTTGTTCGGATTAAAAACCAATTGGGTTATTGGTTTTTTGATGAAATAAATACCATACTTACCTTGGGTAAAGAAAATTATATTTTCGACCCCAATTATATTAAAGCTTTTGATGGGAGTGATTTTTTACCAGAAAATAAAAGGCAGCAAAAAAGTGAAGCACTGCAACAATCTAAAATAATTTTAGATTCGTTAAATATTCCAATGTTGTTTTGTATAGCACCTAATAAGGCGAGATTTTATCAAGAATACTTGCCGAAAGAAAATCAAAAAATAGTTAGTAATACAAATCAAGATTTTTTTGAAAAACAATTAAAATCAAAAGGTATCCCCTTAATTAATTTTGATAGTTGGTTTTATGAAATTAAAGATACAGAAGATTATAGGCTTATTCCGAAATACGGTGCTCATTGGAGTACATATGGTGCCGCACTAAGTGGGAAGAGAATAGTAAATAAGATTGATGAATTAGTAAAAGGAAATAATACTAGTTATACAATAACTGGAGTAGAGACTTCATCAAAAGCTAAATTTACAGATGCTGATTATTTACCTTCCTTAAACTTAATTGTGAAATGGAAATCACCAGAACTTGCTTATCCAACCTTAACTTTTAAAGAGGGTAAAAAGCTTAATGCTTTAATTATAACAGACAGTTTTATATGGAATTTTTATGACTTAGAAATTATACAAAACTGTTTTTCAACTAACTCTGAAGTTTGGTACTATAATAAAACTGTTTTTGATGTAAATAAAAATAAAGTAGGAGCTAGAAATAAGATAATTACTCCAAAACAAATAAAGAATAGGGATGTTATATTGTTTATAATGACTGGACCATCTATGACTAATTTTGGTTATGATTTTTTAGAGCAACTTAATAAATGTTATGCAAAAAAATAAGGTGCATATAATATATATAATTGTTGTTAGTATTTTAATAGCGTTTGGTACTTCTTTAAAATTTAGCACCCAACATGAAAAGTTACCTATTGGCTGTGATGAGTTTGGCTATCTTAATATGGCTAAGGCTTTTGATAATAATGTTGTTTTTGATAATCATACTTCTCGTCCATTTCTTAAAGGGTTATTAGACACACTACAAACAGAGATAAAAAATGAACAAGAGTATTTATGGATGATAGTTCCACATGCATATCATTTATCTTCAAAAACAAGTTATAAAATTATTAACCAATATGCCTTAGGTACTTCTTTAGTGATAAGTTTTATACCAATTAATTACAGGCAAAATGCTTTTCCTTTTATGGTAATGTTTTTAATATGCTTATTACCATTATTAGTGGTAAAATATGTACTTAAAAGTAAAGGGCAGATTTTAATTTTAGGATTAACAACATTGTTTTTATTTATAATGCACATTAGTCCTCCTTTTGTAACAGAGTTAGCAAGAATAAATTCTTTAGCACTAACATTTTCGTTGTTTATTATTACTGGACTAACTTTAAGAAAGAAACCTCTTTTAGCAATTTTTTGTATTGCACTCTCTGTAAACTTCAGAGTAATAAATGCTTTAATGTTATTACCTATAGCTATTTTTATTTTTAATGACCTTAAAAATATGTTAACTCATAAGCTGTATAAACAGTTATTTGGTTTTGTGCTTAAAGCATTTAGTGTTGCATTAATAGGTGTTTTACCTTATATAACATATACGTATCTATTACTTGGAAATCCATTATTGCCAACCTACCCAGCACATGATACAGCATTTGTTTCAAGTGCTGATATTATGAATAATTTAAAATTTTATTTTAATCCTAAAGAAGCCTGGTTTATATTCTTAGTAATTACAGTTTTAATTCTTTTTCTTTTAAAGAGGTTTAATAAGGTTAACTCTAAAGATTTCTTTTTATGGCTGTTATTTCCGATTATAAATTATGGTTTTTTTGTTTTTCACAAAATTCAAATCAATTATTATCCTTTTGCTACTTCGTTTATATTGTTAGGAGCAATAATTTATTATTTAAGAGATGTTAATTTTACAATTACAAAGTACTTGAAATTTATTCCGATAACTATTGGGTTAATTATTTTAGGTGATGGAATTGTAAGGTATAGTAAACGAACTCACAAAAGTTTTAATCAAGTAATAAAAGAATATGCAGGCATAAAAAAATATGATATTGTTTGGGGAGATATGTTAAGTGGTACTGCAGAGTATGCATGCAATAATAATGGGTTTAAGTATAATTTTTCAACATCAAACTCTAGAGAAATTGCGTTTAAATATTTAAAAAATAACAACTATACTCAAGTAATACTTTGTGATGATAACTTACCCAAAGTTGAGGCAATAACAGCGGAATTAAAGTCTTTTAATATTTCATTTAAAGTAGATAAGATAGATTATATAGGAAACATTATTATAATTAATTAAATGGTTTTTAGTAGTATTATATTTCTTCTGTACTTTGCTCCAGTATTTTTTTTAATCTACTATCTATTACCTTATAAGCTTAAAAATAGCTGGTTGGTTATTGCTAGTTTATTATTTTACTTGTGGGGGGCACCTTCTTTTTTTGTGATTTTTATACTCAGTTGTTTACTAGATTATTATGCCATTAACTTATTTCTGAAAACAACTAAAAATTACGGTTATTATATGGCTATAATAAGTAATGTAGGTATGCTTTTATATTTTAAATATTGTAATTTTTTTATTGATAATGTTAATTTGTTTTTAGGTAAAGAAATAACTTGGGCAAAAGTAGTTTTACCTATAGGTATTTCGTTTTTAACTTTCCAAAAAATAAGTTATGTAGTTGATGTAAAACGAAAGCATTGTAAACCTCAAAAGCAATTTTCAAGATACTTGTTGTTTGTGGTCTTATTCCCTCAGCTAATAGCAGGACCTATAGTTAGATATAAAGATATTGTTTCTCAGCTGGCTAATAGAGCAGAACAAATAACAAGTTCAAATATTTATTTAGGTTTAAGAAGGTTTATCATTGGGTTAGCAAAAAAAGTTTTGATAGCTAATGTTTTAGGAGGGGTGGTTGATACTGTTTTTAATACGCCAGCAGAAGAATTATCAAGTTATGCTTCAATTATAGGGTGGTTAGCTTATACCTTTCAAATTTATTTTGATTTTTCAGGCTATTCGGATATGGCTATTGGTTTGGGTAAAATGATGGGCTTTACTTTCCCAGAAAATTTTAATTTTCCATACATTGCAAAAAGTATAACTGAATTTTGGAGGAGGTGGCATATTACTCTAAGTAATTGGATGAGAGATTATCTTTATATTCCTCTAGGGGGGAATCAAAAAGGAAAAACAAGGACATACTTAAATTTAAGTTTGGTTTTTTTAATCAGTGGTTTTTGGCATGGAGCTAGTTGGAACTTTTTAGTTTGGGGTGCTTACCATGGTTTGTTTTTAGTTTTAGAACGACTCTTTTTAGCTAAGTTGCTAAATAGACTACCCTCTTTGTTAAATGTTTTGTATTGCTTTGTAATAGCTTCTTTAGGATGGGTGTTGTTTAGGGCAGATACATTAAATGAGGCAATACACTATATTTCTGCTTTTAATAATTTTGATGTAGTTTATGAATCTTACGATACTGTTTTTACCACAAAATTTTATACAGTTTTTATGCTAGCAGTATGCTTTTCTTTTGTTGGGTTATTTTATGAAAAACAGCTAAATCAAGTTAATTTCAAAATAAGTAATAAAAAGGCAGGAGTAATGCTTTCTCACATACTAACTTTAGTGTTGTTTATCTTATGTTTAGGAGAGTTGTTTGCTTCAGGATTTAACCCTTTTATCTATTTTAAGTTTTAATTAAATTAAAGTTCTTTACCTAATAGGTTCGAAAATTTTTGAGCACCTTTTTTATTTAAGTGGTCATAATTATAAAAATAAGAAGCTTTAGTTAAGCTATTTGAAAAATCTAAAAACAAAATATCAGTTGGTATAATTTCTTTAATTCTTTCTTTAAAACCTATGGTAGATGATTGGTGTAAAGGAGGGAGAACTAAAACTAATTCAATGTTATTTTGTTTACACTTTGTTATAATTCTTTTTAATGCTTGTAAATAAGGAGTGTGTTCATCTTTAATTTTATCGTAAGAAACATCTCTTTGTTTTTTTTTAGAAATGTTATTAAAACCTTTTTTGTGTCCCTCCATTAAATTAGCTCCTAATTTATTTACGTTATTGGTTTCGTAATCCATTTTTTCTTGACCTCTAGTAAGATATTTAATTGTACTGATAAAATTTACATTATTGAGGTAAGTTTTAGAAAACTTAGTTGCCCATAATTCTTTACCAAGTTCTTTAGAAATTATTTTATTAATAATAGGATGATTAACGTATGGATATAGCATATCTTTTCTAAAGATGATTTTATCTCCTAAATCAATTAATGCCCCGGCATCATCAATGTTATAAATAATCTTTTTTGGCTTATTGTTAGTCTGTATAACAATGTCAATCATTGCTTCATGGAAAAGAATGTTGGAACCGCTTGTGCCTAAATTATAGCAGTTTTTTTTTGTTACTTTACTTATGATACTTGGAGAGTATCCGTTTAACGCTCTAGAGGAACCAATAATGATAATTTCACTATTTATTTTATTATTAATTAGTAATTCAATACGCTTGTCGTATTTATGTTTTTGAGCACAATAATTCATTACTCTTCCCATAAATTGGTCGAGTAATATGGTAATTACTAAAAAAATAAAAACTTTATATATTTGTTTTTTAGTCATTAAAATTGAAAATATATAAATGGAGTTTCTTCAACATAAGATAAAATAATAATTGAAAATATCATAAATAAATAAATAGTCCACTCCCTCCATTTTTTACCATTATAAAAGAAATTATCGATTGATTTTTTATACATTTTCCATTGCATTATTTCAAATACAACAATATAAAAAATAATAATACAAAACGCTTCAAACTCTTTACCCAAATATAAAATATCTTTTCGTGCATTATTAGGGTTGTTAATTATGTTAGATAACAAATCTTCCCATCCTGTAGAATAGTTTTGAATTAAAATTAATGAATCATTAAAATTATGAGCAACAAAAAATACACTAGGTAATGCAAATAAATTAACTACAGTAATTATTTGTAAAAGATGCCTTAATCTAGGAGTTTTTTCCAGTCTAAATTTGAGGGCTAATTTCTCTCTGTTTTTGCTAGTTGATTTTGAGTATATTACTAATAAACCATTTAATACTCCCCAAATAATAAAAGTCCAATCAGCCCCATGCCATAAGCCTGAAACAAAGAATATTAGGAAAAATACTGATTGCCATTTCCACCTTTTTCTAATAAGAGGAATCATCAAATAATCTCTAAACCAATTCATTAATGATATATGCCATCTTGCCCACATATTTTGAAAAGATTTGGCATAAAAAGGAAAATTAAAATTGTCCATTAATTTTATACCCATAATTCTTGCTGAACCTTGAGCAATATCTGAATAGCCTGAAAAATCACAATAACATTGTTGAGCAAATAAAATGGAAGCAAAGTATATTGAAAACCCAGTTGCGTTTTCTGGATTGTCATAAACATGATTAACCATGCTGGCTAATTGATCGGCAATTACAACTTTTTTAAAAAGCCCCCATAAAATTAAGCGTAACCCTGAAATAGTCCTTTCATGATCGTAATTAAAATTAAAATGAAATTGTGCAAGTAGGTCTTTAGCTCTTTCAATTGGACCAGCAACCAATTGTGGGAAAAAGGTAACATATAATGCAAATTTTCCAAAATGCTTTTCAGGTTCATAAGATCCTCTATACACATCAATTGAATAGCTCATGGTTTGAAAAGTGTAAAATGAAATTCCCATAGGGAGTAATACCTTTAACATTGGAACAGCATAGTCTATACCTAATAATTGGGCAATATCATAGGCAGCAGTATTAAAAAAGTTGAAATATTTAAAGGTTCCAAGTATTAATAAATTACTAATAATACTAATTGCAACATAGAGTCTTCGGCTTTTCTTTTCGGGGATACTTCCCATTTTAATCCCACACCAGTAATCAATTAATGTAGATAAGATAATTAATAAAATATATATGGGTTTCCATACCATATAAAAATAATAGCTAACAGCTAATAATAAAAACCATCTATATTTAGATGGTGTTATAAAGTATAGTAGAATAACTATAGGTAAAAAAAGTAAAAAATGTATGGAGTTAAAAAACATTTTTTAAAAAGGGGTTTATTAGTTTTTAATATATAAACAATAAATGTACTATAATAAAAGAAAGAGTAAATGTTACCACTTACTCTTTCTTTTACTCATCAAATTTTATTCAATTTTATGAATGAAACATCACCATAAATCCAAAGCCTGCTAAGTATCCAATTAAAGCTAACCAAGCAATTTTCTTTAAATACCAAAAGAAAGATATTTTTTCCATCCCCATAGCTACAACACCAGCAGCAGAACCAATTATTAACATACTACCACCTGTACCTGCGGCATAAGCAATAAAGTGCCAAATATGACTATCAGTAGGATATACTGACATGTCAAACATTCCCATACTTGCAGCAACTAAAGGTACATTATCAATAACAGCCGAACCAGCTCCTAATAACATTACAAAAATATCACTATCCATTGAGGCTTGTACATCTTGTCCGAAAGTAAATATTAATCCTAACGATTCTAATGCGGCAACAGTCATTAAAATACCTAAAAAGAATAAAATAGAAGGCATTTCAATTTTAGCCAAAGCTTTAAATGTTGGACTATGGGTTCCGTGTCCAGCATTTTCATCTTCTACACTAGTTATACTGAATTGACGACTACTTATAACTTCGGCAACTAAAGCCACAATAGATAGCGATAACATCATACCTACATAAGGTGGCAAGTGAGTAACGGTTTTAAATACAGGTACAAACACGATTAAAGCTAATCCTAAGTAAAGCATTAAAGCTCCTGTTTTACCAGTGTTTTCTTCGGCAGGTGCTGCTTCAAAGTTTCCTTTAAATGCTGGTAAAAAGCTAGCAATTAGTGTAGGAACTATCATACAAATTAATGATGGAACAATTAAGTATTCAATCAATTTCATGGTGGTTACTTTTTTACCCATCCATAGCATTGTTGTGGTTACATCACCAATCGGACTCCAAGCTCCACCTGCATTTGCAGCAATTATGATTAAACCTGCAAACCAAATTCTATCTTTATTATCTTTTAATAATTTTCTTAAAATGGTAATTAAAACTATAGTAGCAGTTAAATTGTCAATTATTGCAGATAAGATAAATGCTAATACTGCAACTATCCATAGTAAAACACTTTTTTTATTGGTTTTTATAAATCCTTTAATAGTAGCAAATCCATTAAAGTGGTCAATAATTTCTACTATCGTCATTGCTCCTACTAAGAAAATAAGTATTTCACAAGTTTTGCCAAAATGGTGGAGTAGGGTGCTTTCTAAGGTATGTAACTTATCTTCATGTCCCATTCCGGCAAAGCCATCTAACATACTCATTGCGTGAGAATCAAACCAAGAGGTAAAGCCATCTAATCCAAAAGCAACACCAGCCCAAGCTAATGCCATCATTAATAATGCAGGAACAAGCTTATCTATCTTTAAGCTATGTTCTAGCGTAATTGCTAAGTACCCTAAAACAAATACTATTACTATAAAAATTTCCATGTTATATAATTTAAGTTAAGTGAGTTTCAAAAATAATATTTTAAATTAATTGGTCTAAAGCAATTTCAAAAGCAGTTTTAGCAATGTGATATTTGCTATTGTTTTTAGTATGCGATTTTATTAAAGCATCCTTTATGGTGTTTGATGTATCTTTAAAAATAGCTTCATCATCTAACATGTCTAAATCGTTACTCATTAAATAAGCAAACACTCTTGCCATACCACAGTTAGATATGAAATCTGGGATAATACTGATGTTGTTGTCAGCATAATCAGCAATAGCTCCAAAAAATATTTCGGGGTCGGCAAAAGGAACATTTGCTCCTGCAGCAATCACTTCCATTCCTGATTTAATCATGCGATCAACTTGGTTTTGTGTGATTAATCTTGATGCAGCACAAGGAATAAATACTTCTGCTTTTATGTCCCATATTTTTTCATTTACTTCCTCAAACGACATCATTTCATTAGAGTGTAGTTTGTTTCCATCTTTAGTTAAAAATAAGTGCCTGATTTCTTCTAATGTAAATCCATCCTCTTTTATTAGTCCACCATCTCTATCAATTATACCAACGATAATTGCACCGTCTTGAGCTAAGTAATAAGCTCCTGCCGAACCAACATTTCCCCAACCTTGCACAATAACTCTTTTTCCTTTAACATCTCCACCATAAACATTGTAATAATGCTTTACCGATTCGGCTACACCATAACCAGTAATCATATCTGCAACCACATATTTTCTATCTACATCAGGGCTATAATTAGTGTCTTCAATTACTTTTAAAACACCTTGTCTTAGCTGACCAATTCGGTTAATCTTTTGTGCCTCACGAGGCTGAAAATGCCCATTAAAAACTCCTTCTTGTGGGTGCCAAACGCCACAATCTTCGGTAATTGGAATTACTTCATGAATTTCATCTACATTCAAATCTCCACCAGTACCATAATAATGTTTTAATAATGGCGTAACTGCTGCATACCATCTTCTTAAAACACCTTCTTTTCTTGGATCGTTCGGGTCAAAGTTAATTCCAGATTTAGCTCCGCCTATTGCAGGTCCAGCTACTGTAAATTTAACTTCCATTGTTTTAGCTAAAGATTCCACCTCACGCTTATCTAATCCAACTCTCATTCTAGTTCCGCCACCAGCAGCACCTCCTCTTAACGAATTTATAACTACCCATCCTTGAGCTTCTGTTTCAGAGTCGTTCCATTCAAAAACTATTTCTGGGGTTTTATTCTCAAACTTGTCTAATAAATCTTTCATGCTAAATTTTTTATGATGAACAAAAATAAATAAATCCAACACTTTTATGCTATAAATTAAGATAAAAAACGATTGACAATAATCATTAAAATCTTATAGGATATTACTTTGGTTAAAGTATATAGTTTTGTTAATTTAGTCAACCTAAAATTTATAGTTAAATCTCTTAAAAAATAAAACAATGAAAGTAACAGTAGTAGGAGCAGGAGCTGTTGGAGCAAGTTGTGCAGAGTACATTGCAATTAAAAATTTTGCATCAGAAGTGGTGTTGGTTGACATCAAAGAAGGTTTTGCAGAAGGTAAAGCAATGGACTTAATGCAGTGTGCTTCTTTAAATGGCTTTGATACAAAAATTACAGGAAGTACTAACGATTATTCTAAAACAGCAGGAAGTGATGTTGCTGTTATTACAAGTGGTATTCCTCGTAAGCCAGGTATGACTCGTGAAGAGTTAATTGGAATTAATGCAGGTATTGTTAAAACAGTAAGTGAAAATTTGTTAAAACATTCTCCAAATGTAATTTTAATAGTAGTAAGTAACCCAATGGATACAATGGCTTACTTAGCTCATAAAGCTACTGGATTACCAAAAAATAGAATTATTGGTATGGGTGGAGCATTAGATTCTGCTCGTTTTAAGTACAGATTATCTGAGGCATTAAATTGCCCAGCTTCTGATGTTAATGGAATGGTAATTGGCGGACATAGTGATGTAGGTATGGTTCCTTTAATAGGTAAAGCAGTTAGGAATAGTGTGCCTGTTTCTGAATTTTTATCAGCAGAAAGAATGGATCAAGTAGTACAAGATACTAAAGTTGGTGGTGCTACATTAACGGGATTATTAGGTACAAGTGCTTGGTATGCTCCAGGAGCAGCAGTATCAGAATTAGTTAGAGCTATTGCTCAAGATTCTCAAAAAATGTTCCCATGTTCTGCTTTGTTAGAAGGTGAATTTGGATTAAATGATTTATCAATTGGAGTACCTTGCATTTTAGGAAAAAATGGAATTGAAAAAATTGTTGAGATAGAATTATCAGATGCTGAGAAAGCAAAACTAACAGAAAGTGCTGAAGGTGTGAAAAAGACTAACGGATTGTTAGACGGAGTTTTAGCATAGATGCCCCCTTAAATTTCCCCGAAGGGGGATTAAAATAAAACTCTCTAGCCCCTCCTTTGGAGGGGTATGGGGAGGCTTGTTATGAAAACAATACTACCAATAGAAATTTTTGCCATTGAAGATGATGGATATCATTTAAAAACCACTTTATCAATAAATGGTAAAGCAGCTAGTGTTATTATTGATACAGGTGCATCTCGTAGTGTTTTTGATGAAAACAGAATTACTAACTATATTAATTTTGATGAGTTAGAAGAACACGACAGATTATCTTCTGGTTTGGGAACAAATACCATGACTAGCAAAAAAGTTGAGCTAGAAAAATTGGAAGTTGGAGACATTGTTTTAACTAACTATGATGCTACAATACTAGACTTATCTCATGTAAATGCTTCTTACGAAAAGTTAGAGTTAACACCTATTGATGGTATTTTAGGTGGCGATATTCTGTTTGATTATAATGCTGTGATTGATTACAGTAAAGGAGAGTTAGTATTAGATAAAATATAGATTACCAATCTTTTTCTGAATAAAATTTAGAAGAAATTTCCAATGTTCCTTCTTTAATTCTTTTAATCTCTTCAGAAGAAAGTCTTGTTTTCCATGACTTAATATTTTTTATAGAATCTCTTTTTAAATCAGATTTACTTATAGAAGTACTAGACTCTATCAAATATTTTTTTACTCTATTATCAAAATTAATATTCAGTTGATTAAACAATTTTTCGAATTCAATTAATGGGTTTCTTGATAATTCTTCGTGTTTAACAAATATCCACTCTTTATAGTTTACTTGATATTTATAAATCACACTATGGATTATGTTCCATAGTAAAATACCTTGGTCAATTATATCTTTTTTATTTTCTGAAAAACATTCAATATCCTTTTCATACCTTTTTAAATGCGTTTTTATTAGCTTGGGTTGTTGTAAGAAATCATTAAAATCAAATTCCCACCCTTGAACTTTTAAGCTAGCAACAAATGCTGCAGGATGCCTTATCATTACAATAACATCAGTATTATATTTTTTATAAATCCATTCTGCCGACATAATGGCAATAGGGTCTTTAATTAAACTTCTGTTAGAGAGTCTATTTTTTAAATCACCTAAAGTAATACGAGGACGTTTAAAAAAATTAGAAAAAAAATGAGATAAATACTGAGTATTATTAATATTAAAAAAAGAGTTTAAATAATTTTCAACTTTTTTGTTTTGACTGTCATTTGTATTTTCAATATATTCAAACCAATAAGTAAAAGGGAGCTGTTTTCTTTTAATGCTTATATTAAAGGGTTCATCTACATATCGAATATTTTTGGCTTGCGAAATAACACGGCCTGTCCAAGTGGAACCAGATCGATGCGAACCAGTAACTAGAATATGTTTTTTCATATTTTTTTTCAAAAAAACTTACTCTTTAACCACTTTGTAAACTTTGTTATTGCTTGGGTTGCTTATTTTTACCAAATAAATACCCTTACTATAATTATTAAGGTTAATAGTAGTTTTACTACTCTTTACTATTTGTTGATGTAGCATTTTTCCAAGTAAGTCTATTACCTGTATAGAAGTATTGCTTATTATATTAGTGCCTAAATCAATTGTAACCATACTTTTAGTAGGGTTTGGATAAATATTAATGTTATTGAAAGAAGTTTCAGTTTCTTCAATGCTAACATTCATATCTCCTTTATAAAAGCTAACACCACCATTATAAATACCAACTAACATATCTAGCATCCCATCATTAGTAATATCTTTTACAGCTACAAAAGAATTTATTCCTTCCCATATATTATTAAATGTACTATCAATACTAAATGTTCCTGTTAGGTTTCCATCAATATTTCCAAATTTATATAAATAACCATTTTTACAACCAGAATATAGCTGTGTAACACCATTACTATCCACTAGTATAGGGTTGCTATTACCATTAAAGTCAAAATATCTTCTAGTAGATACTTTCCCTAAACTATCCGTTTGTAATAAAAAGTTAGGTGTTGTAGCTGTTCCTTTGTTTTGATAGTATGAAAATGTTCCATTTTCTTTACCGATTATTAAATCTAATAAATTATCCTTATTAATATCATATAATAAAGGTGTAGCATCATTACCAACATCAATACCTAAATATTCAGGAGCTGCTAAGGTAAATATCGCTGGATTTCCTGGTCCAGCAGTGTTGGTAAAATAATGAACATAGCCATTATAATCTCCTAAAATCATATCCTCATCTCCATCTCCATCAATATCGCCAAAAGTTGGTGCTAAGCCTAAGGTAGGTCGGCTATTAGTAATGTCTAAATTCATGGTAGAAATTCCTGCATAATTGGTGTCAACCAACTTAAAAGTAGGTTGAGAGCTTGTTCCAATATTTTCGTAAACCCACAGACCAGATTCATATAAAAGTGGACCAATAGAAGGTTTGTAATTACCATAACTTCCAACAATTATGTCTGTTAAACCATCAGCATTATAATCAAAAAATACAGGATGAGCACCTTCGCCAACTTCTATCATACCATCCTGAATAAAATTATTTTGAACATAACTAAAATCAGGTTTGTCATCAACGCCATTATTTTTATACATCCAAACATTATCGCTATTTGTACATCCACTAAAACAGTTGGGTGCAGCAACTAAGTCTTTAATATTATCATTATTTATATCCAAATAAAAACCAGCAGGGAAAATATCAATGTTAGTGGCAATTGTTGAATTATTGTTTTTTGGGAATACAGTATCTTGAGAAACAATTGATGAAGCAGTTAGGTTTTGAGTAGTATCTTGATTTATTAATAATGTAAAATTATTGTAAGAAACATCAGACAGCACCAAATCTTTTGAGCCACTAGAATCAATATCTAAAGTAAATAGTGTAGATCCTGCATGTTTTGCTCCACCACTATATTTTTCTGGATTAGCATTGTTAAAGGAGCAGGTATCAAAAAGAGCAACAGAATTACTGGTTAAATTTTCTTTAAAAAATCCCCAGCAATCATTACGAATTTGAAAATCTAAACTATCGCAAGTACCATATTTTTCCATTGATAGATTTTTATGATATTCAACATAAGAACCTAATATACTGAATGTTAAAACATCTAAATCTCCATCCCTATCAATATCATCAATTGCAGGGATATCAGAAGAGCTTACATAAAGATTTATAAAACTTGGAGCACCGTCAGGATTATAATCAGAAAGCAATAATGATGTTTCTAAATTAAAACTTAAAAAAGAAGTGGATGTATTCCTATATATTGCTATTCCTCCTGATGAGTAAGTAAAAATATCCATTTTACCATCACAGTTATAATCTCTTAACAAAACCCAATCGTGTAAATCTGGAAAAAATTGATTGTAAAAAGGTGCGTGAGTGTAAATGCTTTTGTTTGGAATTCCTTTATTAATATAAACCGATTTTCTATGACCTGTTCTATCAAACACAAACAAATCTTTAATGTTGTCATTATTTACATCAATTTCAGAAAATTGAACAGAGTTAAAACCGCCTGCCCAAGGATTGGCTAATGTATCTCCATTATAATCTACAACTAAAATACTATCGTTTTTGCTAAAATTAGTTTGTCCATATGTTGTATAATTTACAATAGATAGAACAAAAATTAATGCTAAAATTTTAAAGTTATTTTTCATATAATATTGACGCTTTATTAAACTTATAGGTTGCAGGTAAAATTAGACGTTTTAAGCGAGATAAAAAATGAATTAAAGTTATTGGTATTTTCTATTGTTAAATAGTATTTGAAATTCTATATTTGCAGGCTTATAAAAAATTAAGAAGAATAATATTTAAAAGATGCAAAACAAAGGATTAATAACAGGCTTTACAATACTATTTGCAATAGGGTGTTTATTTTCACTATCACTAACGTGGTTTGCAACAAGTGTAGAAAGCGATGCGAAGGATTATGCTAATGGAGATTCTGAACTAGAATATGCATATTTAGATTCAATGGCTTCGGAAGAAGTTTACCCATTAATTGGTTACACTTACGGAGAGTTAAGAACTAAAATGTTAAACTTAGGTTTGGATTTAAAAGGTGGTATGAACGTAACACTTGAAGTGCAAATTGAAGAAGTTGTAAAAGCATTGTCATCATTTAACAAAGATGTACCATTTAACCAAGCTATTAGAGAAGCAAAACAAAAACAGTTAGAAACTAACCAAGATTTTGTAACATTATTTGGAGAAGCTTATACTACTAAAAACCCTAATGGTAAATTAGCAAGTATATTCTATACTTTAGATAATAAAGATCAATTATCGCCAAATGCTACAAACGAAGAAGTTTTAGAATTTGTAAAAGCTGAAGCTGATGATGCAATTGAGCGTTCTTTTAATGTAATTCGTACAAGAATTGGGTTGTTTGGTTCTGCACAACCAAGTATTCAGCGTTTAACTGGTTCTGATAGAATTTTAGTTGAATTACCAGGTGTAAAAAACAAAGAAAGAGTTCGTCAACTATTACAAGGTACGGCTAAGTTAGAGTTTTGGTTAACTTGGGAAAACAGAGAAGTTTACCCAATGTTGGAGCAAGCTGATGTTAAATTAGGTAAAGTTTTAAATGGAATAGTTGAAGAAGAAAATGATAGTACAGCTAATGATACAACTGTAGTTGAAGGCGAAGAAATTGCTGAAGAAGAAACTGCCGAATTAGTTGATGATACAACTGTAACTGACACAACTGTTGAAGATGCAGCTGCTAGTTTAATGGACGATTTAGCAGCAGGTGCTAATGATAGTAATGCCACAGTTACTGACTCAACAAATCAAAATTTTGAAGAGTATGCTAAAGAGCATCCATTATTTGCTGTGATGCGTCCAGCAATTTTTCAAAATCCAGAAACACAACAATATGAATATGGTACAGGACCAGTTGTTGGTATGGTTGCCGTTAAAGATACAGCTCGTGTAAATGAGTTGTTAGCAATGAAAGAAGTGCAAAATTTCTTCCCTCCACGTTTAAAGTTTTTATGGACTGCTAAGCCTTATGATGAAGAAGGGAAATTTGTTCAGTTAATTGCTATTAAAATTGATAATAGAGATGGTAAAGCAGCTTTAGAAGGAGATGTTATTGTTAACGCTTCTCAACAGTTCGACCAATTTTCTGGTGCTCCAGAAATTTCTATGAGTATGAATGGTGAAGGAGCAAACAAATGGAGAATTTTAACGGGTGGACATATTGGAGAATCTATCGCTATTGTGTTAGATGATTTAGTTTACTCTTTTCCAACAGTAAATGGAGAAATATCTGGTGGACAATCAAGTATCTCTGGTAACTTTGAAATAGAAGAAGCAAAATTAATAGCAAACATCTTAAAAGCTGGTAAATTACCTGCTCCTGCTCGTATTGTAGAAGAAGCAGTTGTTGGACCAACTTTAGGTAGTGAGTCTATTAGTAAAGGGTTAAACTCTTTTATGATTGCTTTATTGGTAGTATTAGCTTACATGATTTTTTACTACTCTAAAGCAGGTGTAGCTTCAGTTATTGCTTTATTGGCAAATATGTTCTTCATATTTGGAGTGCTAGCAGCTTTTCCATCATTAATTGCTTTAACCTTACCAGGTATTGCAGGTATTATCTTAACTATTGGTATGTCGGTAGATGCTAACGTACTTATATTCGAAAGAATTAGAGAGGAAATTGCGGCAGGTAAAGGTATTCGTTTAGCTGTAGCTGATGGATATAAATTTGCTTACTCATCTATTATTGATGCCAACGTAACAACATTATTAACAGGTGTTGTATTATTAGTTTTCGGTACAGGACCTGTTGCAGGTTTTGCTAAAACTTTAGTGGTAGGTATTTTTACTTCATTATTTACAGCAATATTTATTACCCGTATTATTTTTGAAGGAAGTTTAGCTAAAAACAAAGGAATTGCTTTTGCTACTAAACTTACTGATGGAGCGTTTAAGAAAATCAACTTTGGTTTCTTAAAAAACAGAAAGAAATTTTACATTTTATCAGGTATTATCATTATTGCAGGTATTGGTTCTTTAGCTACTAAAGGATTACAATATGGTGTAGATTTTAAAGGAGGTAGATCTTATACAGTAAGGTTTGAAGGGGAAGTTTCTACAGTAGATGTAGCAAGTAAATTAACAGCACCATTAGAGCATGCTCCTGAGGTAAAAACTTTTGGAGATGGTAACCAAGTTAAGATTGTTACTTCTTACATGATTGATAGTAATGCAGAAGATGCAGACAATCAAGTTGAAGCAAAATTAAATGAAGGTTTAGCTCAAGTTGGAGCAGGTTATGAAGTTATGAGTTCTCAAAAAGTAGGACCAACCATTGCCGATGACATTAAAACAGATTCATTTTGGTCGATAGTATTCTCATTAATCATCATTTTCTTATACATCGTATTTAGATTTAAGAAATGGCAATTTGGTATGGGAGCATTGGTTGCATTATTCCATGATGTATTAATGGTATTATCATTATTCTCATTATTGTATGGTGTTTTACCATTCTCGTTAGAAATAGATCAAGCCTTTATTGCGGCAATCTTAACAGTTGTTGGTTATTCTATTAACGATACGGTGGTTGTATTTGATAGAATTAGAGAATATTTAGGTTCATACAAAAAACAAGAAATGGGAGAAGTAGTTAATAACGCACTTAACAGTACATTAAGTAGAACGGTTAATACTTCCTTATCTACCATTTTTGTATTGGCTATGATTTTCTTCTTTGGTGGAGAAGTAATTAGAGGGTTCTCTTTTGCATTATTGATAGGTGTAATTGTAGGAACATACTCTTCATTATGTATAGCATCGCCAGTAATGTATGATTTTGCAGGAAAAGCTGCAGCTAAAAAGAAAAAGTAATTTACTTTAGATAAAATCAAAACCCCGAATTTATTTCGGGGTTTTTTTATGCTATAAAAATTTACCATCAAGGCTATATAATTTCTTACATTTGTTAGCATTAATTAAGCGTTATAATGAATTACATTTTATTATTAGGAATGCCAGGAGGAGGAGAACTAGTTTTTATAGTTCTTATCATTATTATGCTTTTTGGAAGTAAAAAAATTCCAGAATTGGCTCGTGGGTTAGGTAAAGGTATGCGAGAGATAAAAAACGCTACTAACGATATTCAACAAGAAATTAGAGAAGGAGCAAGAGAAGTAAATAACGCTAAAGATTTTACCAATGTTGAAAAACAAGTAGAAAAGCTTATTAAAGACGAGAAAGAAACAACCGAAAAACAACAAAAAGAACCAGTTGGAGAAACAGATTCTAAATCTAAAATTAACATTAAACCCCCAACAAATTCTGTTCAAAGAGAAGCTCCCAAACCAAAAAAGCCAGAAAGTAACCCTAAACCAACACCTGAAAAAAAGTAAATGGAATACGTTTTACTAATAGGTGGTTTAATTACTTTAATAGTCGCAGGCGAAGCCTTAGTTAGAGGAGCTGTAGGAGTAGCCTTAAAATTTAAAATACCCACTTTAGTAATTGGAATGACCATTGTTTCTTTTGGAACATCGGCACCAGAGTTATTGGTTAGTTTAAAAGCAGCACTTGAAGGTCATCCAGAACTTTCTATTGGAAATGTGGTAGGCTCTAATGTCGCCAATTTAGCTTTGGTATTAGGGTTGACAGCTATGATATTGCCAATAGCAGTTAAACGAACTACCGTTAAAATTGATTGGGTAATAATGATGGTATTTACCGTGTTGTTTTACCTTTTTATTATAGATGAGTTAATACAATGGTATGAAGGTTTAATATTTGTTTTAGCTTTAGTAGGGTTTAATATATTTATGTTTAGAGGAGTATCAAAATCGGATGAAGAAGATGAAGACATAGACATAGATATTGAAGATGCTAAAAAGAAAAACATAGTACTACAATTTTTATTAATTCTAATAGGCTGTATTGGTTTAGCCTATGGAGCCGATTGGTTATTGGATGGAGCAGTAACCATAGCTACTAACTTTGGGGTAAGTGAACACACAATAGCAGTTACCATTGTTGCTTTTGGTACTAGTGTTCCAGAATTAATTACTTCGGTAGTAGCAGCCCTTAAAAAAGAAACAGATATTTCGGTTGGTAATTTAATAGGTTCTAATATTTTTAATATACTTGGGGTGTTAGGAATCACAGCTTTAGTTAAAGAAGTACCAGTATCATCACAAGTTATTTCTAATGATATCTTCTGGGTGTTAGGTATATCTTTATTAGTATTTCCTTTAATGATAATTAACTATAGAATAAACAGGTTTAGAGGATTACTATTATTCTTAAGTTATGTGGTGTACATTTACTTTGTGGTATCATAGTTGATTTAAACAGATTTGTTACCTTTAAGGGTTAAAAAATTATAATTGAGATTTAAGTTATTCATACTATTTTCATTTTTAACATCAATATTGATGGCTCAACAGCCTAATGATGATGTTCAATTTAAAAACTTTTACCCTGAATATTTAGCTCAACTTATTGAGCAAAATATCAACTCCTTTAGAAAGGATAACGATAAGTCGGAACTGGTTATAGATGAAACACTAAGACCTGCAGCTCAAGACCAATCAGATTACATTTTAAAATCAGGAAGAGTAACACACGACCAGCCTATTAAAAAGAAAGCCACAGCATTTGATAGAGTTATATTTTTTGATGGAATGCATGGGAATGTATCAGAAAACTGTTCTCAAGTAGTAATAGGAGCAAGAGTTAGAGTGCCTGGACAAAAATCAGGTAAAATCATAAAATCCTATCAAGATGTTGCCAATTATGTAGCTCAACAATGGATTGATGCAAAAGGAGGTAAAGAAATGTTGTTAAATCCAATCTTTACCAAAATAATTACTGCTTTTGCTGTTGATGAAAAAAAGAAAATGATAATTGCTACACAGCTGTATGCTTCCGAACCATTTCAATTGCCTGAAGGAGTTAAACCATCAAAACACGATTTTAATATAGAACCATACAATCGTACCAAATGCACACAATTCGAATCAAAATTTAGTTACTTGCCTAAATTAATGTCGGATAACATTTACTTTAAAAATGGAGAAATCTATTTTTATTTTCATGATTTAGAGTTATTTGAAGGATTGATGGATGAAGCTGGAGATGGAATAGCTATTGATATTGTTTCTCGTAATCAGTTTGCTTGTGGAGAAGGAAACAAATATTACCCATCAGAAGTTCATAAAGGCATTATGCTTCCTCCATACTCTAAATCTTATTTATTAAGTAAAAATGAGCTAAAAGAAAGTAAAGAAGTAGAAGTTTCATTAGGTCCAATTCCTGAGTTTGTAGATACCAACAATACAGAGTTTAATGTAATGATTTTGCAAGATAACTGTTTATGCCAAACAGTTGTGTTTAATAGCTTAGGTGGTGAAAACTTACGCTCGTTAGATTTGAACTTTATTTTTGATACACTATCAGTAAGCAATGCAGCCGATTCAATTATGAATCAATTATCATTTACTATTCCGTTTGAACGAAACAAATCATCATACAGTAGTGCAGACATCAAGCCTTTTTTAGATTCTATTAGTTTGAATAGATACGATTTAAAAAAGATAGAAGTAGTTGCGTATTCATCAATAGAAGGAGCTGTTGAAGGGAATAAAATTATTCAGAAAAAAAGAGCTCAAAGCATTTTAAATGCCATTAAAAAGTATAAGCTGCAAGATGTAGAAACCCAAATTACTACCAAAGAAAACTGGGAAGGTTTTTATGAATCCATTAAAGGTTCGCCTTACGAAATAGAGCTAAAACAATTTACAAAAGAGCAGTTAAGAGCTATTATAAATTCGGATAGTTTAGATTATAACTTAGAACCTTATTTAGAAGACCAACGAAAAGCAAAAGTTATCCTTACGGTAGAAAAAATATTTATGGATGAAGCTCTGTTTAAAATATTACCAAAACGATATACAGAAGCAATGAAAACCAAAGATTTTACAAAAGCAAAAGTGTATCAATCGGTAATGTTGAGCAACATAAAAAATGGCAAAATCAATAAAAAAGAAATTATTGATATTAAAATTCCTCACTTTAAAGAATCTGCATCTATAGTTAATAACCAAATAGCATTTAGGTGGTTTGATAATAAAGCAACTAATAAAGATAGTTTGCATAAATATTTAGGAAGAGATATAGAAACAATGCTAAGAATAGACCCAACTAACAGTTATTTATTGTATAATAAATTGGTAACACGTTTATTGCTTTGGGCAGAAAAACCAAGCAGAGAAGATCCAAAATATATGTTAAGAGATATTCGTCAATTGTTTACCAGCTCTGAAATAGCAAAATGGCAACTTAACCGATTAATACTGAACTACAACTTAATTGCAGCAGATTATTATTACGACAATAAGATGTTTCGCGAACGAGAAAAAGCATTAAAAGAAGTAAAAGACATTTTATTGTCATCTAAATTAGATAGAAACCAAACCTATAAAATTGCCAATTATTTTATGTTTCAGTTGCGTATAGATTGGGCAATAGAAATAATGAAACCTTTTGCCGAGAAAGAAAATATTGATGAAGAGTTTTTATTTACTTTTTTAACCGTTGCCATTTACAATAAAGAAAAAGTACCACAAAAAGAGTACGAAGTTTTTATGAAAAGAGCTAAAGAAATGAACGAAAAACGCTTTTGTAAGCTCTTTGGTTTTCCAAATATGAGCTTTCAATTACTAAAAGATATTGCGGTAAAAGACTTATATTGCAAAACGTGTAACAATTAAACTGCTTTGTTCCCCTCTTGAGACTCTGTGCTGAGCGTAGTCGAATGTAGGGGAATATTTTGCCCAAGCTTTGCTTGGTATCAAAATTAGGGGTGTGTAAATTAAAAGCTCCGTCATTCTGAACTTGTTTCAGAATCTGGAAAACGACAAGCTATGGCTATAGAACTAAACAATAAAAAAACAATCAATGCCTGGACAATGTACGACTGGGCAAATTCAGTTTATCCTTTAGTAATAACATCAGCCATATTTCCTATTTTTTATGAAAAACAAGAAGGCTGGATTGAAAAAGTTGTAGATGGAAAAACAATACGAACAGTAGAGTTTTTAGGTATCGACTTTGTAAATACCGAGTTGTACTCTTATGTAATTTCTTTGTCTTATATTATTATTGCTTTTTTATCGCCAATGCTTTCGGGTATTGCCGATTATTCGGGAAGTAAAAAAAGCTATATGCGTTTTTTCTGTTATTTAGGAGCATTAGCTTGTATGACTTTTTTCTTTTTTGATGTAAGCAATATTGGTTTAGGCTTGTTGTCAGTATTATTAAGTAGTATAGGTTTTTCAGGCAGCTTGGTGTTTTACAATGCTTATTTACCCGAAATAGCCACACCCGATTTGCATGATAAAGTAAGTGCCAAAGGTTTTTCGAGAGGGTATATAGGAGCTTCGTTATTACTTATTTTGTGTTTGATTTTAATTATGGGAGAGTTTATTCCAGATGCAGCTCGTTGGGCATTTGTTTTAACAGGTGTATGGTGGTTAGGCTTTAGTCAGATAACTTTTAGAGGCTTACCCAATAATGTTTATGGACATAAACCAGAAGGCAACCGATTTGCTAAAGGGTTTAAAGAGCTCAAAAAAGTATGGCAACAATTTTCAGACAACAAAGCTTTAAAACGCTATTTAGCATCATTTTTTGTTTACAGTATGGGGGTACAAACCATTATGATAATGGCTGTGTTTTTTGGAACAAAAGAAATTGCTTGGGAAACCCCAGAGCAAAAAGATAGTGGTTTAATAATAAGTATATTAGTAATACAATTTATAGCTGTAGCAGGAGCTTATTTAACAGCCTTTATATCTAAAAAAATAGGAAACATTAAAGCATTAGGCATTATTGTGTTTATATGGGTGTTAATATGTATTGGGGCTTATGCTTTAGTATATACACCAACAGGTTTTTACATAACCGCAGCAATAATTGGTTTTGTAATGGGAGGCATTCAGTCTTTATCTCGTTCTACTTATTCAAAACTATTGCCCGAAACCGAAGATCATGCTTCGTTTTTTAGTTTTTACGATGTAATTGAAAAATTAGGAATTGTTATCGGAACATTTGGGTTTGGTTTTATAGAAGGGATGTTTAGCATCAGAGAATCTGTTTTAATGCTAATAGTATTCTTTATAATAGGCTTTGTACTCTTATTAAGAGTACCTAAAACAGAGGCATTAAGAGGGGAATAGTGGTTTCCTGTTTTGTGTCATCTCAAAAAAATTATAGATATGTTGGCAGAGCCAACATTTTATCTTGAAAAAACACGTGAGTTTGAGCATTTAAGCGAAAACAAAATGTGTTTTTGAAAAGCTAAATAATCCGAAACGAAGTGAGATATTTTTAACGATCCGGCTATGCGTAGTGCGGGATTTGAAAAGCGGAGTTTTTAAATTTGCACTTAGCCAAGAGTTTATATTTTGTTTTTAATTTATTCATTTTAAATGCCAAATTAAAGTATTGGCGGATTTCATTAAATGCACTGAGCTTTCGTTTAGCAGAAAACCCGCATTACGTATAGCCATTGTTAGCTACCGTATTTTTCTAATTTAATTTTCAATTCATTTCCTGAAATAGCAGTCATCTCAATGTTTTCAATTTCACTATCGCCAATCACAATTTCTTTTACCCCAAACTGCAATTTAGTATCACTTATTCCAATAGCTATGATTGTTGCTTTTTCTCCTTTAGGAAGTTTGTTGTATCCATCTTTGTTTTTTGTGAACCAATATTCATTTGTAGAATGTTCTGAACCACTAAGAATAACATTCCTTCCATTGATAATTAGATTTATTAATGGAGCTTTTTGGTCCGTTTTGGCAATAAGTTTTATTGGAATTGCTTTAGGGTCTTCATAGAAGAAGTCAACATTTACCCAACCAAATTTCATAGCGTCATAAGAAATCATAGCCATGTTTAAGTCTCCAAGTTTAGTAGTGTCAATTAATTTAGTTGTGTCAACTTTAGTCAGCTTTTGACTAGCTAATTTTTTAAACCATTCAATACTTCTATGTCCACTCTCTTTTGCATTATTGAGTAACCATTCGTGAGCTTCTTCTTGTTCTTTGGTTCTTGATTTGCCATTGACACCAGGAGGAATGTTGTTCAGGTAATACTCGACACGTTCAGTAGAGTCTCTTATAAAGAAGTCTACAACCATTTCATCAATCTCCCATAGATTTTTGTCAAGATTTTCAATGTAGATTTTAACCACTTTATCCCAACAAGAACTCTGATAGCGGTACTTAAATTCATTTGTTGCTAAAAGTGTGTTTTCAAAATCATACAGGTTGCCGTAGTAGGTGTAATTTTTATTTTTTATCGTATCTGTTGTGATTCCGTAAAAATCAGCACACTCAGTCGGAAATTGATTTTTGCTAATGAATTTGATTGGATATGGCACTAAAGACTTAGTCGGTTCTTCTTTTTGTTGCCAATTTATTAGTCCGTCTGTGTCTCGAACTCCTAGAAAAATGTCAGGGTCATTATTTAAGTCTATTTGTGGAATTTGAATTCTTATTGAAGTATTGTCTGCAATTTTCAATTTATTTCCATTTGCATCCTTGGCAGAGAAATATATCATTCCTTTACTTTCAAGTATTCTGTCATTATGAAGTGTTTGAAGATTTGAAGTAATGAAATCTTGAATTGTGAAGTTTTCTTTCAATTCAATTGTTATTTCTCCATTCACGCTGTCTCCATTTGGTTCAGTTATTGAGTTTTCAGGAATTATAAGAATTGTTCCTTTATCTCCAACTAAAGTGTTCGATTTAGAATTGTCAATTTTAAATTCCTGATTCACTCCCGAAATCAATTGTAAAGAGTCAATAAGCTCAGTTGGAATATCCCCATATTCTTGATTAACTATTTCTACAGTCTCGGCTGTTTTGTTTTCACTACAACCAAACAGGAGTAGTGCTACAAGAATGGGGAATACTGTTTTATTCATCTATGGTTTCTTTTATGGTAGCTAACAACCGAATAAAGTGCATATGCACTTTATTCGCATTATAGATTTCTAAGTAAAAATAATTAAAAAATAGAGAAAAACCTTTGTTTATATAGCAATAACCGTTTTCAAATAATTGTAAATGTTTACAAACGCTTACAAATGTTTAAACCAACAAAAAGTAAAGTTTTGTATGGTGTCAAAAGGGGTAGGGTGAGCTACTTTGTAGCTTTCTTTTAGGATTAATTTGCTAAAGGTACTTTCTAAATCTTCAGTACTGTATTGGCTTATTTCTATCCCGCTACACTTTAAAGGACCATCTTTAGCAAATGTTCCTATTACTAAACTTCCTTTATTGGTTAAATTATTATAAACAGTTTGGGTATAATTTTCAATTTCTTTTATATCCGTTAAAAAGTGGAAAGCAGCTCTATCGTGCCATAAATCATATTGTTCGGTCGGTTTAAATTCGGCAGCATCAACACAAATCCATTTTATTTTGTCAGCATCATTTCCTAATCTGGTTTTAGCTCGTTCAATAGCTTTTTCTGATATATCTAACACAGTAATATTAGTATAGCCAGCTTTTAGTAGGTGGTCAACTAAAAAACTATCCCCACCACCAACATCAATTATTGCAGCATCTTTTGGGGTGTTGGTTTCTTCAATAATACTTAGCGATGTTTCGGGTGTGGGTTGATACCAACTTACTTCATTTAAAGCTTTAGTGCTATAAATGGTTTCCCAGTGTTCTTTTCGGTTAAATTTTTCCATATTTTATTTCCCCTCTCAAGAGGGGAAGGGCTTTTAAAGCTTCATCCTTGCATTAGGTACTACTTGTTGCGTTGCAAAATCTTGTTCTAAATATTTGTAATAGCCTGTTATAGCAATCATAGCCGCATTATCGGTGCAGTATTCAAATTTCGGAATATAGGTGTTGCACCCCATCTTTTGTAAGTTTAAAATTTGCTTTCTTAATTCGGAGTTGGCACTAACACCACCAGCAATAGCAACCTCTTTAATGCCTGTTTGTTTAATAGCTTTTTTAAGGTTTTTAATTAAAATATCAACAATGGTTTTTTGTACCGAAGCACAAATATCATTTATGTTTTCTTCTCTAAATTTTTCGTTTTTAGCAATTTCTTTTTTTAAGAAATACAACACAGAAGTCTTTAAACCACTAAAGCTAAAATTCAACCCATCTACTTTTGGATGAGGAAATTCATAGATAGGATTTCCTTGTTGAGCATTTTTATCCAGTATTGGTCCACCAGGGTAAGGCAGCTCTAACATTTTAGAAACTTTATCAAAAGCTTCTCCTGCTGCATCATCAATGGTTTCTCCAATTACTTCAAAAGTAAAATAGTCGGTTATTTTTACAATTTGGGTATGTCCGCCACTTACGGTTAAACACAAAAAAGGGAAGTTAGGTTTTTTTGTACTTGATACGGAATCCAACTCTTCAATAAAATGAGCCAAAACATGACCTTGCATGTGGTTTACTTCAATTATAGGAATGTTTAACCCCATTGCAAAAGCTTTGGCAAAGCTGCTACCAACTAAAAGCGAACCTAATAAACCTGGTCCGTTAGTAAAAGCTATTGCTGATAATTCCTCTTTGGTAACATTTGCCTTTTTTAAGGCAGCCTCAACAACCGGAACAATGTTTTGCTGGTGGGCTCTAGAAGCTAACTCAGGAACGACTCCTCCATACTGTTCGTGTACACTTTGATTGGCAACAACATTGGCAAGAATTTTGCCGTTTTTAATTACAGCTGCAGCCGTATCATCACAACTCGATTCAATCCCTAAAATTATTGTTGACGTTTGCTGCATTAAATGTATTTTTACAGGTTATATTGTAAGCAACGAAATTATTAAAAAAAGAAAGAAAATATTAATCATATTGCTAGTGTTTCTGTTTATTGTAGCATCACTAGTTTCGTTGTTAGTTTATAATTCATCTTTTCAAACCTTTGCAGCAAACACTTATTTAAACTCTTTATCTAAAAAATTAAAAGCCAATATAAATGTAGAGCAAGTTGAGTTAAACCTATTTGAAGATGTTACTTTACATAATGTTTATGTAGAAGATTTACATCAAGACACCTTACTTTTTGCTGAAAAAATTGAAGTAGATGTTCAACAATTTTCTTTGGGAGATAAACTAATTAAGCTAGATAAAGCTACTTTACATAACACCTATTTCAATCTTAAAAAATATAAAAATGATAGTGTAACTAGCTTACAATTTATTATCAATCATTTTAAGCCTAAAAAGAAAACAGAATCAAACTGGATTTTTGCAATTAATGAGGTAGAGCTTAAAAACATTCGGTTTAATTATAATGACGAAAATTTTGATAAAAAACCTTTTGGTGTTGATTACAAACATATAGGCTTAAATAATGTAAATGCTTTAATTGGTGATATCAATTTAATTGAAAAAGGGGTTGATTGCAAAATAAAACAACTAAGTTTTAAAGAACAAAGTGGTTTTGTTGTTGATGAATTTTATACTGAAGCTAATGTTACACCTTCAGGAATAATTACCCAAAACTTAAAAATAAGCACGCCAAACTCTGAAATTGATGGGAATGTTACTTTTTTAACCGAAAGTTATGCGAGCTTAAAAAACTTTGTTAGTGATGTTAAAATCAAATCATACTTTACACCCACAAAAGCAAGTTTTACCGATATTGCTTATTTCGCTCCAGCATTAAAAGGCTTAGACAAATGGATAAATTTTGAAGGAGAAATAAAAGGGAAAATTAATAACTTAAAAGCACGTAAATTTTCGTTTACTACAGATGATGGAACACGTTTTAAAGGTAAAACAGATATCTCTGGATTACCTAATGTAGAAGATATGTTTATGTATGTAGATGTTAAAGAATTAATTACCACCAAAGAAAAAATTGAAACAGTACCAGCCTATCCTTTCGATAGTGGAAAAAAAATGTTACTACCCAATAATTTTAGACATTTAGGAGCTATTCGTTTTAAAGGAAACTTTACGGGTTTTTATCATGATTTTGTTGCCTATGGAAAAATTAAAACCGCTTTAGGAGATGTTGCTACTGATGTAGCTTTAAAAATAGATAATGGTGCATCTAAATATAAAGGATCTATAAAAACTACTCATTTTAATTTAGGAAAATTAGCAGGAGTGCCTAAGGATGTAGGAACAATAACTATGGATGTAAATATTGATGGGAAAGGGTTTACTAAGCAAGATTTGGATGCTAATTTAAAAGGAAATATTAATCAGGTTGTAATTAAAGGTTATGAGTATAATAATGTTCTTATAGAAGGAAATTTTAAAGACAAAATATTTAGCGGACTAATGGAAGTAATAGATGAAAATATTGCTTTCGATTTTAATGGGTTTATTGATTTATCGAAAAAAATTCCTGCATATCATTTTATCTCTAATATCGAAAATGCAAAATTAGGTAAGCTTAAATTGGTTAAGAGTAAAAAGAAATTAAAAACCAGATTTTCTACCACAGTGCAGGTAGATTTAGAAGGAGACCATATTGATAATTTGGTTGGAGATGTTATAATTTCAAACTCTAGATATAACGATAAGCTAGATTCTTTAAAAATTGAAGAAATAGCGATAAACTCTAAACAAGATAATGAAAGTAAAACCATTACAGTAAAATCTAATTTGTTAGATGCAGAAATAAAAGGGCAGTTTTATTTTAAAGAAATAGTAAATTATATCGATAACTTTTTTGTGCGATACATCCCTTCGCAAATTGATAATAAGCACATTATTACTAACCTGTCTCACAATTTAACATTTAATGTAGAGCTGCATAATAGTGCTATGCTATCTAAGGTATTGTTTAGGAAAATAGCAATGAGCGATAATACAGTAATAGAAGGCGATTATAATGCTCAATCTCATATGTTAACCATCAATGGAAATTCACCATTTATAAATGCTTATGGAACAGAAATTAATAAGTTTAATTTTAATGTTAAAGCTAAAGAGCAAGTTTTAGATTTATTTGTAGATGCAGAAGAAATAGCTCCTTCTGATAGTATGTATATTAATAATTTTAATATAGCAGGAGTTTTAGAAAAGGATACTGCATTAACAGAAATTAGTTGGGATAACCAAACAGCATCTAAAAACCATGGGAATTTTATTTTAAACACCATTTTTAATGGTTATAGCAATGTAAAAGGAAACTTTATAGATTCTTATTTTTCGGTATCGGACACATTGTGGACTGTTAAGCCAGGTGGTTTTATAGAGGTTGATACTAACCTCGTTGAGGTTAAAGGGTTTAGTGTTGCTTCTGCAACTCAAAGCATTTTAATTGACGGAAAACTTAATCAAGATGCTAAAAACCAGATAGATGTTTTGCTTCAGAATTTTAATTTAGTAACATTTAAACCTCTCATTCCAAACGATATAATAAATGTTTCTGGAGTTGTAGATGGTGTTGCATCTATAAGTAAGCAACATGGAGAGTTGTTGTTTACCTCTGATTTAAAGTTTGATAAATTAAGATTAAACGAAAGCTTAATTGGTAAGGGAAAATTAGAGGCGTTATGGAATAATACTTCTCAATCGTTAAAAGTAAACGGAGAGTTTTACCGTGAGCATATACCTTCTATTTTATTTTCAGGAAACTATTACCCTAATGAAGATGAAGAGAATTTAGATTTAAACTTTAAACTACATCAGGCAGAGCTAAATATGTTTGCGAGTTATATTGACGAACATATAGACAATATAAAGGGAACAGCCGAAGCAAATATTGATTTAAAAGGAAACTTTAAGAAGCCTCGATTATCAGGAAATGTTTCGCTACAAAATGCAGCGTTTAAAATCAATTATTTGAATACCACATACAAAACCAATTTATGTAATATTAATGTATCGCCAGATATGATAAGTTTTGATAATGTATTGTTTTTAGATGAAAAAAATAATGTGGCAACAGCTAATGGAACAATTTATCATGAATGGTTTAAAGATTTAAGTATTGATATTGGTTTAGACGCAACCAATTTTATGGCATTAAATACTACCGAATTAGAGAATAGTTTATACTACGGAAAAGCTTTTGTAACAGGTTTTGTAAATATTGGTAGCTATGACAAGCAGATGACCATTGATGCTCAGATAGAAACAGACCCTAACACCGTAATTAATATACCACTAACTGATAACCAAGATATTGAAGAAAATAATTTTATTGAATTTGTAGATTTTGATGATACTTCTAGAGTTGAATTGGCGGTTAAAGAAGATTTAGATTTATCTAACCTTGAAATGAATTTTGATATGGAAATTACTCCAGATGCACAAGTTCGTTTAATTTTTGATGACCAAATTGGAGATGTGATGCGAAGTGTAGGAACAGGAAATATAACGCTAAATATTAATAATGATGGTGATTTAAATATGTTTGGTAACTATGTAGTAATAGATGGAGATTATTTATTTACACTGCAAAACGTAATTAATAAGCGTTTTGATTTAGAAGAAGGAGGAACCATTACTTGGAACGGTAGCCCTTATGATGCCGAAATAGATTTAACCGCTGTTTACAGATTGAGAGCACGATTATATGACTTATTAGTAGCATTAGATACAAGTGATGTGTATAAAAAACGAATACCAGTAGATTTAAAATTACGTATGCAAAATGCAATGATGAATCCTGATATTACTTTTGATATAGGCTTACCAACAGCAGATGAGGATACTAAAAATAAAGTTAAAAGTGTTTTATATGTTAGTGGTAAAGAAGAAAATGTACAAGAACTTAATAAACAAGTGTTTTCTTTATTGGTGTTAAACTCTTTTGTGGCTCCACAAGGTGCCGAAGCAGCTTATGGGCATGCGAATGTTGGAGCAACAACGTCTTCAGAATTACTTTCCAACCAATTAAGTAATATGCTATCTAAAATTAGTAACGATTTTGATGTGGGGATAAATTACCACCCTGGCGATGAGCTTTCTAGTCAAGAATTAGAGTTGGCATTATCAACACAATTGTTTAATGATAGGCTTATTTTGGATGGTAACTTTGGCGTTGCAGATAGAAATAATGTGTCTTCTGAAGCACAAAATACCAACAACCTTATTGGAGATATTTCATTAGAATATAAAATAACCAAAGATGGAAAGTTAAGAGCCAAAGCATTTAATAATTCCAATCAGTATTCATTTCAAAATGTAAACAGTCCTTACACACAAGGGTTAGGACTTTCTTATAAAGAGGAATACGATACAGGCAAAGAATTTTGGATTAAACTATTTAATAGATTTAGAAAAAAAGTAAATAAAAAACCAGTTGGATAAAACAGAAATTATTAATAAAACCATAGCCTTTGTTAAGCAAACATTAGCTAACGAACCAACAGGGCACGACTGGTACCATATCAATCGTGTAGTTAAACTTTCCGAAAAAATTGCCCAAAAAGAAGGAGGAGATATTTTTAAAATAAAACTTATAGCATTATTGCACGATATTTCCGATTATAAACTTTATAAAACCGAACAAGAAGGTATTGAAAAATTAAATAATTTTTTAGACGAAATTATTGATGATGAGCAGCTTAAAAATGAAATAAAATCTACTATAAGCGGAATATCTTTTAAGGGAGGAACAAATACTCAAAAATTATCTTTAGAAGGACAAATTGTACAAGATGCAGATAGAATAGATGCTATAGGAGCAATTGGTATTGCTAGAGCTTTTGCGTATGGAGGAAATAAAAATAGGGCAATGCATACACCTGATCAAAAGCCGCAAACATTTAAAAATCAAGAAGAGTACAAAAACAATAAAGGTTCAACCATTAACCATTTTTACGAAAAACTCTTTTTGCTAAAAGATAAGCTAAACACTTCGTCAGCTATTAAAATTGCAGAGCAACGACACCAATTTATGGAAGATTTTTTAACGCAATTCTTTATGGAGTGGGAGGCAGAGGTATAAAGCAATTTTATTATTTTATAATCGGCAATTATTGCTATTAATCGGTAATAATAAAATAAAAGGGAATAGCTACATTTGACAATTAAAAGGTTAAAGTATTTTTATACCTTTGCACGCTTAAAATTAAACTTATAATGGATAGAACTATTTTTAAAAGTTGTTGGTTAGTTATAGCTTTACTTGTGTTAAGCTCTGTGGCTATGGCTCAAAATGGAATAATTAGAGGGTTTGTTTATAATGATAAAACAGGAGAAGCTGAAATTGGAGCTACTGTTTTTCTAAAAGGAACAACAATGGGAGCTGCTACAGATGTTAATGGGTTTTACTCCATAACTAAAGTGCCAGCAGGGAACTATACCTTAATGGTAACTTCTTTAGGTTTTGATACTATTCAGATGCCTGTTTCAGTGAAAAAAGGTGAAATTCTTCAAAGAAATCATGACTTAAAAGAAGCTTCAACCATGATGGAAACATTTAATATTTCTGCCGAAAAACAAGAGTCTAAAACATCGGTAAAAATGTCGGTTGCTAAAGTAACTCCTAAAGAAATTAAATCTATACCAGCAATTGGTGGTGATCCAGATTTAGCTCAATATTTACAAGTATTACCTGGTGTTACCTTTACAGGAGATCAAGGTGGTCAGTTATATATTAGAGGTGGTTCGCCAGTTCAAAATAAGGTGTTAATGGATGGGATGGTAATTTACAATCCGTTTCACTCTATTGGATTATTTTCGGTTTTTGATACAGATATTATGCGTACAGCAGATGTTTATACAGGTGGATTTAATGCTGAGTATGGAGGTAGAATTTCTTCTATAATGGATATTACTACTAGAGATGGAGATAAAAAACGAATGAGAGGAAAGTTATCAGCAAGTACATTCAGTACTAAATTAACATTAGAAGGACCTCTTAAAAAAGCAAAAGAAGGTGGTGGAGCGATTACTTATGTGTTGTCAGGTAAACATTCTTACCTAGAGCAGTCATCAGATATTTATAAACCTTATTTTGAAGGGTTAAGTTCTGAAAATGCGAGAGGTGTTGATACGTTGGGCTTACCTTATGGTTTTACTGATATCTATGGTAAAATGACTTTCCATGGAGGAAATGGAAACAAAATGAGTTTATTTGGATTTAATTATAGAGATAATGTAAACTATTCAGACGTTTCTAAATTAAAATGGAATGCTGGTGGTGGTGGAGTTAATTTTGTAATGGTTCCAGCAACATCAAAAACATTAATTGATGGAGTTGTAGCAATCTCAAACTATAATATTGAATTAACAGAGGCTGATGGATTACCACGTTCTAGTTCTATTAACGGATTTAACGGAGGAATGAACTTTACTACTTTTTCAGGAGATAATCAATTTAAGTATGGATTAGAATTGTTAGGATTTAAAACCAATTATGAATTTGTTAATACTGTAGGAACTAGAATTATTCAAGAAGAAAATACTACTGAATTTTCAGGTTATTTGATGTATAGAATAAATGCAGGGAAGTTTGTAATTGAACCAAGTGTTAGATTACAATATTATGCTTCTCTTTCATCATTTTCGCCAGAACCACGTTTAGGTTTAAAGTATAATGTAACTGATAAATTAAGAATTAAAGCTGCTGGTGGAATGTATTCTCAAAATTTAATCAGTGCCAATTCCGATAGGGATATTGTTAACTTATTTTATGGATTCTTATCTGGACCAGAAAATTTACAAGAAGAATTTACAGAAGAAAATGGAGAGGTAAGAGAAGTAACACATCAATTACAAAAAGCGAATCATGCAATATTAGGTTTCGAATATGATTTAAGTAATTCGTTAAACTTAAATATAGAAGGTTATTACAAAGCGTTTACTCAATTAACAAATACTAATCGTAATCAAATTTTTGATGAAAAAGACGATGCAGCAGCTGATAAACCAGATGTTTTGAAGAAAGAATTTATTGTAGAAACTGGTGATGCTTATGGTGTTGATGTTTCATTAAAATATTCTTCAACGCACTTAAATGTATGGACAGTTTATTCTTTAGGGAAAGTTACTCGTTGGGATGGTATTCAAGAATATGCTCCTGTATTTGACAGAAGACACAATGTTAATATTGTGGTTGCTTATATCTTTGGTAAAGACTTAAACTGGGAATTTAACACACGTTGGAACTTAGCTTCTGGATTTCCGTTTACACAAACACAAGGGTTTTATGAGGGGGTTAACTTTTCTTCAATTGATGGAAACTACACATCTGCTAATGGCGATTTAGAATTGCAATTGGCAGAAATTAATAAAGGTCGTTTACCTTATTATCATCGTTTAGATGTTAACATTAAACGTAAGTTTGAATTAGGTAAAAATTCTACCTTAGAACTTAATTTAGGAGCAACCAATGCTTATAATAGAGATAATATCTTTTATATAGATAGAGTTACCGCAGAAAAAGTTTATCAATTACCATTAATGCCAAGTTTTGGTATGAGTTTAACTTTTTAAGAAATAACGGATAAAACTGTGTATTTAAAAAAATAAATAATAAGTTTGCACCCGTTTAAAAATTAAAATTTTATAAAATGTACGCAATAGTTGAAATAGCAGGGCAGCAATTTAAAGTTGAGAAAGACCAACAACTTTTTGTACATCGTTTACAAGACAAAGAAGGAGCTAAAGTTTCTTTTGATAAAGTTTTGTTAATTGATGACAAAGGAAAAGTAAATGTTGGCGCCCCAGTTATCAAAGGTGCAGCAGTATCTGCAAAAGTAATAGAGCACCTTAAAGGCGATAAAGTTATCGTGTTTAAAAAGAAAAGAAGAAAAGGGTATAAAGTAAAAAATGGTCATAGACAGTTTTTAACTAAAATCCAAATTGAATCAATAGCAGCATCTGGAGCTAAACCTGCAGCTAAAAAAGCAGAGCCAAAGGCTAAAGCTGAACCAAAAGCAAAAGCAGAGGAAGCACCAAAAGCAGCAGCTAAAAAAGCAGCTCCTAAAGCAGCGGCAAAAAAGCCAGCAGCTAAAAAAGAAACTGCACCAAAAGCAGCAGCAAAAAAGCCAGCGGCTAAGAAACCTGCAGCTAAAAAAACAACAACAAAGAAAGCTGACGATTCAGCTAAAAAATAAGAACCATATTCCGAAGTTTTAATCGGAAGTAAAACATACAATTATGGCACATAAAAAAGGAGCCGGTAGTTCTAAAAACGGTAGAGAATCAGAAAGTAAACGATTAGGCGTTAAAATTTTTGGTGGTCAAGCTGCAATTGCAGGTAACATCATTGTTCGTCAAAGAGGTACTAAGCATCGTCCAGGTACAAATGTTGGTATTGGTAAAGATCATACCCTATTTGCATTAGTTGATGGCGTTGTTAGCTTTAGAAAAAAGAAAGACAATAAATCTTACGTTTCGGTTGAGCCTTTAACTGAAGCATAAGTTTATATACAAAAAATCTAAAACTCCTGTATCTATAAACTTATAGATACAGGAGTTTTTTTGTTTAAACAAGTAGGTAATTTACTTAAATTTGTTATCTAAAAATTAAAATTGAATGTTACAAACTACATTTATTAGAGAGAATAAAGATTTAATTGTTGAGCGATTAAAAAAGAGAAATTTTGATGGAGAAAGCATCATTAATCAAATCATACAATTAGATGACGACAGAAAAACCACACAACAGCAATTAGATAATTTTTTGGCAGAAAGTAATCAATATGCCAAACAAATAGGCGGTTTGTTTAAAGAGGGTAAGGTAGAAGAAGCTAATCAACTTAAAGAAAAAACAACAGCTTTAAAAGAGCAATCTAATCAGTTTAAAGAAAAACAAAACACCATTGCAGAAGAGTTGCAACAATTGTTATATCAAGTTCCTAATGTTCCTAACGAAATTGTTCCGCAAGGAAATAGTGATGAAGATAATGAGATAATTTTAGAGCAAGGAAATATTCCAAGTTTACATGATGGAGCTGTTCCTCATTGGGAATTAGCAAAAAAATACGATTTAATAGATTTTGAATTGGGGGTAAAAGTTACTGGAGCAGGATTTCCTATTTATAAAGGTAAAGGAGCAAAATTGCAACGAGCTTTAATTAATTTCTTTCTTGATGAAGCAGATAAAGCTGGTTACCAAGAAGTAATTCCTCCATTAATGGTAAACGAAGCCAGTGGTTATGGTACTGGTCAGTTGCCAGATAAAGAAGGGCAGATGTATGAAATGCCTTTAGATAATCTATTTATGATACCAACTGCTGAGGTTCCAATTACTAATATTTATAGAGATGTAATTGTTAAAGCAGAAGATTTTCCTATTAAAAATGTTGGTTATACACCTTGTTTTAGGCGTGAAGCAGGTTCTTATGGTAAAGATGTTAGAGGGTTAAATCGGTTACATCAGTTTGATAAAGTAGAGATAGTGCAAATTCAACACCCCGAAAAATCTTATGAAACTTTAACAGAAATGGTAGAGCATGTAAAAGGATTATTGGATAAATTAGAACTTCCTTATAGAGTAGCAAAACTTTGTGGTGGCGATTTAGGTTTTACTTCGGCTTTAACTTATGATATGGAAGTTTATTCTACAGCTCAAGATAAATGGTTAGAAGTTAGTTCTATTTCTAATTTTGAAACTTTCCAAGCAAATCGTTTAAAGTGTAGGTATAAAGATGAGAATGGTAAAACACAATTGGTACATACACTAAACGGAAGTGCTTTAGCGTTACCAAGAATATTGGCTGCTTTATTAGAAAATAATCAAGTTGAAGAAGGTATTAAAATACCAAAGGCATTAGAAAAATATACAGGATTTAGCATTATAAACTAAAAGAAATGAAAAAATACATAACATTAATTTTTGTTGTAGCAATCGTTTTTACAGCGTGTAAAAACGAAATGCAAAAAGAAATAGGAGAAGTTGATGGTTTGATAAGTATGGTTGATGAAATTGAGAAATCTGTTTTATCGGTAGATACTACCAGAGCATTTGCAGCAAAAAAACAAGTATCTATGGATATTGCTATGATAGAAAGCATAGGAGATACTTTAGATAAAGAAACAGCTTTTAGGTTAGATGATTATTATTCGGGTAAAAAGAGGTTATTCCGTTTTGCAACAAATTATAATGGTTTTATTAAGCAAATAGATTTTGCTAAAGAACAACTTAACAATTTAAAACAAGACCTAAATAATGGCTTGGTTGATAAAGAAAAATTTAAAGATTATTATGCGGCAGAACAAGCATCTGTTATGGAGCTAAGTAGTCAAGTAAATAAGTCTGTTGGAGGAATTGAAGAGGCTATACAAAAAATGGAATTGGATAGAGAAGAGATATTGAAAATTTTTGAAGAGTTAAAGCAAAAGAATGCTGAAAATGTAGAATGAAAATCTTAATTAAAATAGGATTTGTATTAGGGTTAGTATTTATGCTAACCCTAAATTGTTTTGCTCAAAAAAATGCAGATGAACAATTGGCGGCTCAATATTATAATAACAAGGAGTATGATAAGGCAGTTATTTATTACGAAAAACTGTTTGATAAAACCAAGTTGCCTAATTATTATGTGAGGTTGTTAAGTTGTTTTATTGAGTTAGAAGAATATAAAAATGCCGAGAAATTAGTTAAACGAGAAATCAAGAAAAATCCTTATCAATTAGAGTATTTAACCGATTTAGGAAATTTATATAAAGTATCAGGTCAAACATCAAAAAGTAAAAGTACTTATGAAAATGCTATAAAACTGCTTACACCAAATAACGAACAAATAATGGGGTTAGCTAATGGTTTTCTTAAATATAAAGAACCAGAATATGCTATAGCAACCTATCAAAAAGGGAGTAAACTTTTAAAAGGAACTTATCCGTTTAATTTCGAAATAGCTCAGGTTTACGGACAAATGGGTAAAACAGAAGAAATGCTAGACGAGTACCTAAACTTATTAGCATTTAATGGCTCATATATTCAAAGTGTACAAAATGCTTTGCAAACAACATTAAGTAACGATGATGGCGATAAAACAAAGGTGCTGAAATCATTATTGGTAAAACGTATCCAGAAAGATGCTAACAATAAAGTTTTTCCTGAAATGCTTATTTGGTTGTATGTTCAAGAAAAAAACTTTAACGGAGCTTTTATTCAAGCAAAAGCTATGGATAGAAGATATAAAGAAAGCGGAAAAAGAATAGATGCGTTAGCGGCTTTAAGTTCAGAAAATAAAGATTATGAAACAGCTATTAAATGTTATGAGTATTTAATTTCTAAAGGAGATGAAAACTATTATTACATTACCTCTAAAATGGAATTGGTAAATGTTTATAACGACAAAATTATAGGGGCAGGAAACTATACGCAAGAAGATTTACAAAACTTAGAAAATACTTATAACTCTACCATTAAAGAGTTGGGTAAAACAGCTTCTACTTCTTCTATGTTAAGAGGTTTGGCTCATTTACAGGCATTTTATTTACACAATACCGATAGTGCAGTTGTATTATTAAAAGAAATTTTAGCCATACCACGATTAAAAGCTCATAATGCAGCAAAAACAAAAATAGAGTTAGCAGATGTTTATTTATTTACCAACGAAATTTGGGAAGCATCTTTATTGTATTCTCAAGTTGAAAAAGCATATAAACACGACAGGTTAGGAGAGGAAGCTAAATTTAAAAATGCTCGTATTTCTTTTTATACTGGCGATTTTGGTTGGGCAAAAACACAGCTTAATGTATTAAAAGCTTCCACATCAAAGCTAATAGCTAACGATGCTATGCGACTTTCTATTTTAATTACCGATAATATTGGAATAGATACTACTGAAGCACCATTGTTAATGTATGCTAGGGCAGATTTGTTAGCTTATCAAAATAAAAACAACGAAGCAATGTTGCAGTTAGATACTTTAAAACAAGAATATCCAGCTCATACCATTATGGATGATATTTTATACAAGCGTTATGAGATTAATTATAAGCAGCAAAAATTTGAAGTTGCCGCAGAAAATTTACAAGAAATAATTACAAATTACCCAACTGATATTTTGGCGGATGATGCTTTGTTTAACTTGGCAGTATTAAACGAAAACCAGTTTAACAATAAAGAAAAAGCTGCCGAACTCTATAAAAAAATAATGTTTGATTATCAAAGCAGTATTTATGTGGTTGATTCTAGAAAGAGGTATAGAAAACTTAGAGATGAATTAGATGGAGAAGAATTAAAATTAAATACGAATTAGTGATTTAATTTACATATCACTAAATCAATACATTAACAGTCAGCACATCAACAATTAAAAATGGGTTTAGTAAATTGGTTAGAAAATAATTTGTTGGCTTGTCCTTACAAAAAGTACTTTGGTATGGATTGTTTTGGATGCGGTATGCAACGTTCGTTTATAGCTTTATTAAAAGGAGAGTTTGCATTAAGTTTTTACCTGTATCCCGCTTTAATTCCGATGATACTAATGTTCGCTTTCTTAATCATACACTTAATATTTAAGTTCGAAAAAGGAGGCATTTATCTTAAATACTGGTTTATTTTTGTGGTAAGTATTGTGTTAATCAATTTCATACTAAAACAAGTAGGGTATTAGCTTTCCAATTATATTAAAACCTAAAATTTTAATACTGTTTGCTTCAAACTTTTTTAATTACATTTGTTTTCCTTAAAAAAATAATATGGCTTTAGAAACAATAATTTCAATTACAGGTAAACCTGGTTTGTACAAAATTTTATCTCAAATTAAAAATGGTTTAATTGTAGAATCATTAGTAGATAAAAAAAGATTACCAGTTTACGCTTCAGAAAAGGTAAGTGCATTAAACGATATTAGTATTTATACTTACGATTCGGACATACCTTTAAAAGAAGTTTATGAAAAGATGTTTGAAAAAACAGGCGGTAAAGAAGCGATTAATCATAAAGCTAAACCAGAAGAATTAAGAGCTTATTTAAAAGAAGTAATTGAAGATTTTGATGAAGATAGAGTATATCATTCTGATTTAAAAAAATTATTTCAGTGGTTTAACCTATTAGTTTCAAATGGAATTTTAATTGATGCTAAAGAAGAAGAAACTGATACTAAAAAAGCAGCTACTAAGAAACCCGCGGCTAAAAAAGCTCCAGCCAAAAAACCAATAGCAAAAAAAACAGCACCTAAAACATCAGGAGCAAAAGGAGGAGCAAAAACAGCCACTCCATCTAAAAAAGGAAAATAATACAACTTATTAATATACTCCGAGGCAAATTTGTCTCGGATTTTTTATGCTTAAATTATGCTTGCACAAAACATAGAAGTACCTACTAAAAAATCTAGAATCTTTTTACCAGATAATTTGGTTATAGATTCGTGGGAAAAATTAGCGCCTTATTTTGATGATTTAAAGGATAGGACCATTTCAAGTGTTTTAGAATTAGAAAAATGGATGTTAGATAGAAGTGAGTTGGAAGCCGTTTTAGAGGAGGATATGGCTTGGCGTTACATAAAAATGAATATCGATACAACCGATAAGAGCTTAGAAAAAGATTTTATGTTTTTTGTGCAAGAGATAGAACCTAAAATTGCTCCTTATGATAATGCTTATAATCAAAAGTTGGTTGATAATGAATTTGTTACTGAGCTAAAAGGAGAAGGTTACGATATTTATTTAAGAGGAGTAAAGAAAAGCATAGAAATTTTTAGAGAGGAAAACATTCCATTACAAACAGAATTACAAGCTGATGCTCAAAAATATGGGGCAATTTCTGCTCAAATGAGTATAGAATATGATGGTAAAGAAATGACTTTGCAACAAGCAGCACAGTACTTAAAAAATACAGATAGAGCAGTTAGAGAAGAAGTTTATACTAAAGTTGCTACTAGAAGGTTAAAAGAAGTTGATGCATTAAACAATTTGTATAATGAATTAATTACTAAAAGAACACAGGTAGCTAAAAATGCAGGGTTTGATAATTTTAGAGATTATATGTTTGCAGCAATGGGACGCTTTGATTATACGGCTAATGATTGTTTTGATTTTCATAATGCCATTGCAAAAGAGGTAGTGCCAGCAACAAGTAGTTTTGAATTAGAAAGAAAACAGCAATTGGGTTATGATAATTTAAAACCTTGGGATAGTGATGTTGATGCGGAAGGGAAAAAACCTTTAAAACCATTTGATAATGGAGCTATATTATTAGATAAATCCATTACGTGTTTTGAAAAAATACACCCTTATTTTGGTGAGCGATTAGCCATAATGAAAGAGTTAGGTTATTTAGATTTAGAATCTAAAAAAGGAAAAGCTCCAGGAGGTTTTAATTATCCATTACACGAAATAGGAGTGCCATTTATTTATATGAATGCGGTAGGTTCTCAACGCGATTTGGTAACTATGGTTCATGAGGGCGGACATGCAGTTCATTCTTTTTTAACAAGAGATTTAAAGCTTACAGGGTTTAAAGAGTTTCCTTCAGAAGTAGCAGAGCTTGCATCAATGAGTATGGAATTAATTTCTATGGATGTTTGGAGTGAGTTTTATGGTGATGAAGATGAATTAAAAAGAGCAAAAAAAGAGCAATTGCAAGGTGTTTTAAAAACATTACCTTGGGTAGCTGCTATCGATAAATTTCAGCATTGGGTTTATGAAAATCCAACCCATACTGTTGAAGAGCGAGATGCAAAATGGAATGAAATAATGGATGCTTTTGGTAGTCAGCATACCAATTGGGAAGGAAATGAAGCAGGCAGAACCAATTTGTGGCAAAAACAGTTACACTTGTACGAAGTGCCATTTTATTATATCGAATACGGAATGGCTCAATTAGGAGCAATAGCAGTTTGGCGAAACTATAAACAAAACCCACAAAAAGCAATTGAGCAATATATGAATGCTTTGAGTTTAGGTTATACCAAAAACATTAGCGAAATATATAAAACTGCTGGCATTGAGTTTAATTTCTCTCAAGCTTACGTTAAAGAATTGGTTGATTTTGTGAAAGAAGAGCTAGGGAATATATAACTTATTTCCCTTTAGGATCAACCCACATGTGGTCTTTGATGTTGCGGTCTAGTTTAATATCTGTGTCTTTTTCATAGATCCATTTTCCTTTTTCAATGTAGAATGCATCAAATATTTTTAATGCAGGACCATAATATTCGTAAACTCCGACTAATTTAGAACTTGCAGGCACTAAATGGTCAAATATGATTTTTCCTACCTCGGGATGATATTTTAAAGACATTACCACCTCTTTTGAATATTCAAAAATAACTCTTCGCTGTACTTTGTTTTTCATTTTAAAAATAGGGCTACCAAATTTTATCATTCCATTTCCTGAAATGGTAACAACATCTATTATTTTTTTATTGGTTAACATATTGTTGCCGTCCCAGCCTAGCAAAGTGTAAGTGTTCTCGCCTAATTTTTTATGGTGTATAATTTTGTAATAAAGTGCTCCATACCAACTTTTAGGAGTTAAAATTTTATTTTCTGGCGATTTTACTCCTTCTGATTTATCGGTTAATTCAACAAGAGAAAAACCTTTGTCAGTTTTAATTTGCAAAAAAGCAAAATACTCGAAAGTACCATCGGTAAAAGGGATAGTCCAATTGTAAATTTTAAGCTTATTGGCTTTTAATATACTTATGGTTTTTAAATCGGTAAAACTAGAATCAAATGAGTTAGGAAGATTTATTAAATCTTTTAATGCTGTTTTATAGTCTTGATTTATTTTTAGCTTGTCCTCATCATTTTCGGCAGCTAAAATGTTTTTACCTAATTCATTTAACTTATTAATCTCGTTAGATAAATTGGTTTTTATTTTTGCATTAGCAATAGAGCTAATACCAATTATGAAGAATATTATGAGTTTAAATTTTGCCAATTGCAGTTAAAATATGGATAAAGTTAATAATTATCAGTGGGCATAGCCCACAAAAAAACCGTGCAAATTATACACGGTTTTTTATATCTAATATTGTACCAATGTATTAATTAAGGTGCAATCTGTCCTTTTTAGTTAACAATTCTTCGTCAGATTCTCTAACATCTTCATCATCAACACAGCAATCTACAGGGCAAACAGCAGCACATTGTGGTTCGTCATGAAAACCTTTGCACTCCGTACATTTATCAGGAACTATGTAGTAAAAATCCATACTCACAGGTTCTTGTGTTGTGTCTGCATCTACGCTTGTTCCATTCATTAAAGCATAATCTCCACTAACTTCAGTTCCATCACTAACTCTCCATTCATCACCACCTTCATAAATTGCATTGTTCGGGCATTCTGGCTCACATGCTCCACAGTTAATACATTCATCTGTTATTATAATTGCCATTGCTTTACTATTTAATGTTTGTAATTTTGCACAAAGATAAATAAAATGAATTTAGAAAAAAGAATAAAAGCCTTTGTAAAACTTGGATTATTTTTAAAACAATTTAAAAGTGGAGAGCAAAATGCTTCACTACAAGAATTAAATAATCAGTTTTATACAGATTTTGACAGTTTAATTTCTCTCCAAAAATCAAAAAACGGATGGTTTGAAAGAGAAAATGTGCTATTAGCAATCAACGAAATTGCAAATTCATTAACTGAAAACAATTTATCTGATTGGGTATCAAATTATAATTTTAAAGAAGAAACCACTAAAACTATTGGGGTTATAATGGCAGGAAATATTCCTTTAGTGGGTTTTCATGATTTTTTAAGTGTATTAATTTTAGGTAATAAAATCCACGCCAAACTTTCGTCAGATGATAATACTTTGTTACCTAAAATTGCTGAAGTACTAATTGCTATTGAGCCTCATTTTAAATCCCAAATTAAGTTTATAGAAAAATTAGAAAACTTTGATGCAGTTATAGCCACTGGTAGTAATAATACTGCTCGTTATTTTAAACAGTATTTTGGTAAACGCCCTCACATTATTAGAAAAAATAGAAACTCTGTAGCTATTATTCATAAAGAAGATACCCAGGAAGATTTAAAAGCTTTGGGTGCCGATATTTTTCAATATTTCGGTTTGGGATGTAGGAGTGTATCGAAACTATATGTGCCTAAAAACTATGTTTTTGATACCTTTTTTGAAGCTTTATTCGATTATAAAGAAGTAATTTATAATAATAAATATGCTAATAATTACGACTACAATAAAGCTGTTTATTTATTAGGAAGTAACGAGTTACTAGATAATAACTTTTTATTGCTTAAAAACGAAAATAGCCTTACTTCTCCGGTAGGTGTTTTGTATTACGAATATTATGATGATGCAAACACTTTAAAAAAGCATATTAATGAGATTAACGATGAATTACAATGTGTAGTTTCTAGTAAAAATACCCCTATTGATACTTTTAGTTTTGGAGAAGCTCAATGTCCTAAGTTAAATGATTATGCTGATGGAGTTGATACTATTGAGTTTTTAATCGGGTTAAATTAATTTTTAGCTTGAATAATTTTATGGATAGGAGTATTATTGATATGACTCTCTATCCATGCTATAAAATCAAAAAAGTGGAGGGCAGTACCTTCTTCAGGATTTTTTGTGATTTTTAAAAGAGCTGTTTTTAGCGACTTAAAAACTTCTTTTTGTTTGTTGTGTGGTAGCTGTTTCTCAGCATTTACTTTGATAAAGTTTAAAAGGGTTAAATCAAAATTATTTAAGACTCTTATTTTTTTTAGATTATTAATGGATTCTCGATATAGATAATCAATTGAATCGTAGTTTTTTGCATCAAAATGTACAACTAAATTAATGATATGTGCATAGTAATAAATGTTTGAATTTACTTTACTTTTTTTTACGCTGAAATCATTTAAAAAGTGATTTAACCAGTAGATAGATTCTGAATAGTTGTTATTAAAATAGTGCATAATTCCGATATTTAAATAAAATAGTAGCCTGCTAATATCATTAGTATCATCTTTATGTTTTGTTAAGTTTTCTTCAATAATGGGAAGTATTATAGAGCCTTTTTTAATATCAGCTAATTCGCAATAAACACCAAGTTCATAACATTGCGTTATATTAAATAAAAGAGGATGGTAAGCTTCTATAGGGCTAAATTGGTGATATATCTTTTTTAATGTTTCTTCATACCCTTTTAATTTTTTGTTTAATACTAACATTAATAGTTGGTTGTTTAAGGCTAAAAAATATTCATTAGAAGTTAGTATGTTTTTTCTGTCAGAGCTTTCAATAATTTCAACTAATTCATAATATAGGTTAAGACATTTTTTGTAGTCTCCTTTACTCATATTATACATTGCTAAAAAATTTAGCTTATAAATCTTTATATCAAAAGAATCCTCCTTTATCACATCAAACTCATGGTTAGTTACTTTCTTGTCATAGTTAATAAGTTCTTTATTAAGTTGTGCGATAGCTCTATTTTTAGATAATAGTAAAAGATTAAATGTGTCAAATTTGGCTTGGGTTAAATTTTTATAATCTTTAATTACTTTGGTTTCGTAGGTTAAAATATTTTTTAGTTTTTCCTGAGATTGATAAAGGTATTTTCCTTCTTCTTTCTCTATAAAAGATTCCCATTTTAAGATGTTTAACAATGCTAAATGATTGTCGGTTTGTTTGGCAATTTTTTTTCCTTTTAAAATAAGTTTTTGGCAGTTTTTGTAAAGTCGTTTGTTGTAAAGTATTTCTATTTGTGTTAAAATATTATTTAGCTCTATACTTTGTGAATTGTTGTTGTGGAAGTTTTTTAAATGAGTTAAAATTAAATTGTTTAACCTGTTTTCTAAAACAGATAAATTGTTTTTTGTTTTTAAAGATAATTGATGAATTAATTCTTTGTCTGTATAGTCTTTATTGCTATCAATTAAATCAAATAAAGCAATTAAATTCTTATTGGTTTTTATTATTGATGAGTTAACCTTAAAGTATCTTTTTTCAGATTTTGTAAGGGATTTAATCAATTCAATTACTGGTTTGTAGTTTGTTTTAGACATGAAAAATAATAATCAAAATAAGTGATTTAAATAATGGTTAAATGTAAATAAATTATTTGTAGAACTGAAATAATTTGTAGATGTAAGTCTCAAAATGAACTTTAGAATAAATATATTTATAAGCAAATTGTTAGAGCTATGAAACTTAAAACATTATTCATTTTAGTTACCTTTTTTTTAGGAGGTTTATTAAATGCCCAAACTGTAATTTGGACGGAAGATTTTCAAAACGGTTGTGCGGCTGCATGTCCAGGCCCTACTTATGTTGGTCCAAATGGAGCTTGGACGCAAACTATTACGGGTGCAGAAGGTGCTGATCCTAATATTTGGTTTGTAAGTTGTGCTGAAAATAATACTGGGGTAGGTAATTGTTCTGCTCCATGTCAAGCAACTCCAAATCAAACTATGCATATAAGTGCTGCTCTAGGTAACTTTATATGCCCTAACGATTGTGGTGCTGCTTATGATGCTGGTGGATTGTGTGGTATTTTAAGTTGTCCTATGACAGATAAAAGAATAGAATCTCCAACTATAAACCTAACAGGAAGAACCAATGTTAGTATAAATTTTGAATTTATTGAAGGAGGAGATGGGACAAATGATAATGCAACGCTTTGGTATTTTGATGGAGCTACTTGGGCTCAAATAGATGATATGCCTAAAAGTTCCACTACTGGTTGTGCTGGACAAGGTATTTGGGCTGCTCGAACAGTCGCGTTACCAGCATCATCAAACAATAATGCTAATGTTAAAATTGCTTTTAGATGGGTAAATAATGATGATGGAGCAGGATCAGATCCTTCTTTTGCTGTGGATAATATTACGTTAACAATACCAACCACTACTGGTCCTACAGCGAGTTTTAGTTCATCAGATAGTACATTATGTGAAGGAGACTGTATAAGTTTTACAGATTTAAGCACAGGGACAGTAACAGGGTGGAGTTGGCAGTTTTTTGGGGCAGCAACTCCAACATCTAGTGCTCAGAACCCAACCAATATATGTTATAATACTGCTGGTACGTATAATGTTTCTTTAACAGTTACAGATGGTTCTAACACAGATTCTTTATTTATGCCAAATTTTATAACAGTAACAGCACCTCCTAATGTAACCGCAAGTGCCTCACCTTCAACTAGTGTTTGTGCAGGGACTATGGTTACTTTAAATGGTGGGGGAGCCACAAGCTATTCGTGGACAGGAGGAGTTACCAATAATGTAGCGTTTCCTGTAACATCAACCAATACTTATACTGTTACAGGTACAGATGGAAATGGTTGTATGGATACGGCTAATATCACCATCACAGTAATCCCTAAAGACACCGCAGCCTTTACCTATCCTTCAGGAAGTTATTGTTTAACCGACCCTGACCCATTACCAACCATAACAGGTACAACAGGAGGAACATTTAGCATTGATAATAGTGGTGTAATTAATAGTTCTACTGGATTAATAGACTTATCAGCAAGTGGATTGGGTAATTATGTAGTAACCTATATTACTAATGGTACTTGTCCTGATACAGCTACTTTTAACATTACCATCACTAATAGCACTGATGCTACCATAACTCAAGCAGGTCCATTCTGTGAAAATGATCCAAGTGTAACATTAACCGCTGTTGATCCTGGTGGTAATTGGACTGGTACTGGTATTACCAATGCAACAACAGGAGTATTTGACCCTGCAACAGCAGGAGCGGGTAACCACGTAATTACTT
>Ga0209692_10000178_pt1 | contig 203778 bp, 185 predicted proteins | sample tdDd472_FD_187129 | JGI IMG/M metagenome (GOLD analysis project Ga0209692, IMG submission 187129) | Marine sediment microbial communities from the Atlantic coast under amendment with organic carbon and nitrate - tdDd47.2 (SPAdes)... | ecosystem: Environmental > Aquatic > Marine > Coastal >... | reverse complement strand
TGTCTGGCCATCAATTTCTTCTGGCCGGGTGTAATGCGGGCAATCCAGCAGGCCCTGCATAAACGAATCCTGTTGCGCTGAATTTTCATCCCCCAGCACACCGGGGATCATACGGGCCACGGCATCAATCAGTACCAAAGCGGGCAGCTCACCGCCACTCAGCACATAGTCGCCTATGGACCATTCTTCATCGACATAGCGTTCGATAATGCGCTCGTCTATGCCTTCATAGCGACCGGCGATGATAATCAGCCCCGGCGCCTGTGCCAGTTGCTGCACCGCCTGCTGGGTCAGGGTTTTACCCTGCGGGCTCATATAAATCACCTTGTGCCCGGGAGCAGACTGTTTCGCCGCCTCGATTGCCGCTTTCAGCGGCGCCACCTTCATCAACATGCCGGGACCACCGCCGTAAGGTCGATCATCCACCGTGCGATGCCGGTCTTCAGTGTAGTCCCTGGGATTCCAGCAGCTCAACTGCAACTGGGCGTTTTTAATTGCCCGCCCCAGTACACCGGTCTGCGCAACACGTTCAACCATTTCGGGAAACAGTGTTACGACATCAAATCTCATCTTGCGTCCTGTCGATCGGCTGACAGCATCCGTTAAAAATCCGGATCCCAGTCAACGATAATCTGCTGTGCATCCAGGTCTACATCAATCACCGTATGACCCGGGGTAAACGGCAGCAGTCGCTCTCTGTCACCCTTCACCACCAGCACATCATTGGCACCGGTTTCCAGCAGATGATCCACCAGCCCCAGCTCGACGCCCTCGCGGGTGATCACTTTCAGACCCTGCAATTGATGCCAGTAATACTCACCGTTCTGCAGATCGTCCAGCTGGTGCCGAAACACCGCAATTTCATCGCCCCGATAGAGCTCGGCTTCATTGCGATCATCCAGCCCGACCAGCTGGGCAACAACCGTCTTACCCTGGCGTTTGCCATCGGCCAGCTCTACCGTCTGCCATCGCCCCTGGTGTTTTACCTGCCAGTGGCGGTAGTCGATGATTTTTTCTCTGGGATCCGTGTAGGAATGTACTTTCACCCAGCCTTTTACACCAAAAACGCCGGATATCTTACCCAGCGAAATCAGCTCTTCGGTGCTATTCTGCTCAGCCATAGCCTGCCTTTTTGCAACCGAAGCAAAAACCTGCAATTAAGCCCCAATTATGCCTGGGCGGCTTTACGCGCCTGCTTAATCAGGGATTTAACACGGTCAGTTGTTGCTGCACCCTGTGAAACCCAGTGATCGATACGATCCAGGCTAACTTCAAGGTCTTTCTCTGCGCCGCGAGCCATTGGGTTAAAAAAGCCCAGACGCTCAATGTAGCGACCGTCACGCGGCATACGTGAATCAGTTACAACTACATGATAAAAAGGCTTTTTCTTGGCGCCGCCACGTGATAAACGAATGGTTACCATTAGTATCTGTCTCAATAAATGTTAGTTAATGCCCACCTTCAGACCTTTCGGCCGCAGCCATCAGGCTCGTGGGAAACGCGGAATTTTAGCGGTTTGTAGTGTGTGTAGCAAGCCCAATTTGCGCTTTTTTGGACGGGGCTGCCTGCAAATCAGCGATATTTGCCATCTGCCTACATACCCATGCCCGGCGGCAGCTTACCCTGCATCATCTGCATCATTTTTTTCATGCCGCCGCCTTTCATTTTCTTCATCATCTTTTTCATTTGCTGCTGCTGTTTCATCAGCTTGTTCACATCCTGCACCTGCACCCCGGCACCGGCGGCGATACGCTTTTTACGTGAACCCTTGATAATATCGGGAAAGGCGCGCTCCTTGGGGGTCATGGACTGAATAATCGCAATCAGGCGTTTGATGTCTTTGTCATTCACCTTGTCCTTGATATTGCCCAGCTGTCCCATGCCCGGCAGCTTGTCGAGCAGGCCGCCCAGGCCGCCCATATTCATCATCTGTTCCATCTGCGCTTTCAGGTCGTTGAAATCAAACGCGCCGCCTTTCTTGAATTTGCTGGCCAGTTTCTCCGCATCGCCCACATCCACCTTGCGCTGCACTTCTTCCACCAGGCTGAGTACATCCCCCATGCCCAGAATACGCGACGCCAGGCGATCCGGATAAAAGGGCTCCAGTGCATCGATTTTTTCCCCGGCACCGAGAAACTTGATCGGCTTACCGGTAATCTGGCGAATTGACAGGGCCGCACCGCCCCTGGCGTCACCATCGGTTTTGGTGAGTACAACCCCGGTCAGTGCCAGTGCATCATTGAAGGCCTTGGCGGTCACCGCTGCATCCTGACCGGTCATGCTGTCCACCACAAACAGGGTTTCCACCGGATTCACCGCCTGGTGGATCTGCTGGATCTCCCCCATCATGGCTTCATCTATATGCAGGCGACCGGCGGTGTCCACCAGCAACACATCCTGAAACTGCTTTTTCGCCGCATCCAGCGCGGCACGGGCAATCTCCACCGGCTGCTGGTCTGCTTCACTGGGGTAAAAGCTGGCACCCACCTGGCCCGCCAGGGTCTGCAGCTGTTTGATCGCGGCGGGGCGATACACGTCACAGCTCACCACCATCACTTTCTTGTTATGCCGTTCCTGCAGCAATTTCGCCAGCTTGGCCACGGTGGTGGTTTTACCCGCGCCCTGCAGACCTGCCATCAGCACCACCGCCGGTGGTTGTGCCGCCAGATTCAGTGCCTCATTGGCCTCACCCATGGTGGCGACCAGTTCCTCATCGACGATCTTGATCAGCGCCTGCCCCGGTGACAGGCTGCTCATCACTTCCTGGCCAATCGCACGCTGTTTGACCCGCTCCACAAAGTCACGCACCACCGGCAGGGCGACATCCGCCTCCAGCAATGCCATGCGCACATCCCGCATGGTGTCTTTTATATTGTCTTCGGTAATCCGCCCCTGACCACGCAGGTTTTTAATGGTTCTGGAAAGGCGATCGCTTAGGCTGTCAAACATGGTTATTTACTGGCTGTATTTTGTGAGCGGTGAATTATATCTGAAAATGCTCGCCGCTGTTGAGTCGGCAGAGCTGGTAATCCGGCATTGCGGCGCAACATTCGTCGAAAATCTGCTGTTCCATACCTGGTTTTAAATGTGAAATACCGATGCGTGGCCGATGCTCCAGTTTAAGTAAATCAGCAGACAGCAGTCCGGGGGAATAGTGTTTGGCCAGTCTGGCCAGCGCCTCATCCGCATTGGAAAAAGCCACTTCCACCAGCAGAAAATCCAGTTGCGGCAACTGGTTAAGGCGATCCCACAGGGTGTTGTTAGTGGTAGTGTCACCACTGTATACAAATACCCGCAGCTGCGATTCCTGCATGGTCTGCACTATATAGGCACAGGCGGGTACTGTGTGTTTAACATCGACCATTTCAATCTGCAACTCGTTTATCTGCACTGCATCACCGGGCAACATGGGAACAAATTCAAATGCCGGCTGTGCAGGATTGGGTAGCTCGGTGAAATCCGGCCAGAGCTGCCAGTTAAACAGATGCTGCTTCAGAATGGCGATGGTTTCCGGTCGCGCATGTACCTGCAGCGGCTGCTCGCAGAGTTCATCAAACAGCGTATCCACCATCAGTGGCAGGCTCAGCACATGATCCACGTGACTGTGGGTAATAAACACATGGCGAATAGCACGCATTTGCGCCAGCGTGAGATCCCCCACGCCGCTGCCGGCATCCAGCAACACGCTGTCACCAATTAAATAGGACGAGGTGCGCAGGCCCTGACCAATGCCACCACTGCACCCCAATACCTGTAGTTTCATTATGCTTACCCTGAAAGCCGCGGGAATACCCCTTGACGACTTGTTTAACGCGCTGATCTGACACACAGAAACTGCGGCAAATCGATGAATTTAAACAGCTTTTGCCATGCTACACCATTCAACGCAGGCGACACCAGTGCAATTAGTCCCGCACGAAGATGACAGAGCATGAGTGGCTACCCTATAATGACTCTCCTTTATAAAAACAGACTCAATGACTAGCGCATTAATGAATGTAATCACCGGGCTTATTGCCTTTACACTTTATCTACTGTCTTCCCTGGCGCTGCTGCTGCGACTCAAGAAACAGCCGTTTTTTACTAACAAGGCGTTGCTGCATCTGCTGCTACCGGGCTTTGCTGCGGTACTGTTGCACCTGTTTATTCTGCACCAGCAGTTGATCGGTGTGAGCGGTTTCCAGTTCGGTTTTTTCGATGCCGCCTCATCGGTCACCCTGGTAATCACCCTGCTCACCCTGGTGATTACCATTAAACGCCACACTGAAATCTTTGCCCTGCTGGTTATGCCGCTGGCAGCGCTGATGCTGTTGGCCCAGGTATTCACTCCATCCAGTTATATGCTGCCCTATGATGCACCCCAGGGCCTGAAAATCCATGTACTGGTCTCGATTATTGCCTACAGCCTGCTGGCACTGGCAGCGGGCCTGTCACTGGTGCTGTCACTGCAGAACCGCATGCTGCATAACCACCACCCCGGTGGCTGGCTGAAGCGCCTGCCGCCCTTACAGGTAATGGAAAAGTTACTGTTCGACGCCATCCTGGCCGGCTTTATCGGCCTGACACTGGCACTGCTCAGTGGCTTTGTGTTTCTGGAGAACCTGTTCGACCAGCACCTGGCACATAAAACTGTTCTCAGCATGATTGCCTGGCTGGTGTTTGCTATTCTGCTGATCGGCCGCTTTACCCTGGGCTGGCGTGGGCGCATCGCCATCCGCTGGACACTCGGCGGTTTTATCAGCCTGATGCTGGCCTATTTCGGTAGCAAATTTGTACTTGAGTTTATCCTCTAGGAAGACACCTTGAACGACATATCCACCATTACCCTGTTTATTATACTGGGGCTGCTGATTCTGTTTTCTGCCTTTTTTTCCAGCTCGGAAACCGGCCTGATGTCACTCAACCGCTACCGCCTCAAGCACCTGGTGGAAAAAGGTAATCGTGGCGCGCGACTGGCACAGGTACTACTGGATCGTCCCGACCGACTACTTGGCCTGATCCTGCTGGGCAATAATTTTGTGAATATCCTGGCCTCGGCGATTGCCACCATTCTGGCCATGCGCCTCTACGGCGAAGCAGGGATTGCCATTGCCACCGGCCTGCTCACCTTTGTGATCCTGATTTTTGCTGAAGTGGCCCCCAAAACCCTGGCGGCACTTCACCCGGAACGCATCGCCTTTCCTGCCGCCTATGTTTACACACCGTTGTTGAAAGTGGTCTACCCACTGGTATTTGCCATCAATGTGTTTGCCAACAGTCTACTGAAAATGCTGGGGGTCAACCCGGAACGCATCAAGGATGAAGGGGTCAGCACCGAAGAGCTGCGCAGCGTAGTGATGGAAGCCAGTCACCTGGTACCAAAAAAACACCAGGACATGCTGCTGGGTATTCTGAGCCTGGAAAATGCCACTGTGGATGACATTATGGTGCCACGCAATGAAATCACCGCAATTGATCTGGACGAGGACTGGGATGAAATCGTCGAGGACCTCACCACCTGCCAGCGCACCCGCCTGCCCATCTACCGCAGCGACATCAACAACATTGTCGGCGTGGTGCACATGCGTCGCGTTATCCACCTGCTGGCACGGGAAGAACTGACGCGGGAGAACTTCGAAAACCAGATTCGCGATGCCTATTTTATTCCCGAAGGCACTTCGCTGTACCAGCAGCTGATTAACTTCCAGAAAAACAAACGCCGCACTGCGCTCACCGTGGATGAATACGGCGACATCCAGGGGCTGGTGACACTGGAGGATATCCTGGAAGAAGTGGTGGGCGAGTTCACCACCACCTCACCGGTGAATAACAGCAATATCATGCAGCAGGACGACGGCAGTTATCTGATAGCAGGCAACACCCATATCCGCGAAATCAACCGCACACTCGATATAGAACTGCCCACCGATGGCCCGAAAACCTTTAACGGCCTGATCCTGGAACACCTGGAATCAATTCCCACACCTGGCACCAGCCTGCTAATTGCCGACCACCCGATTGAAGTCACCAAAACACAGAACAACGGTGTGCAGTCCGCGCGCCTGCGACCCAGCCTGAAAGCGGCCCGCGACCAGGACGACGACAACGAAGAAACCGACACCCGCCATGGCGAAGATTAAACACCAGTACACCTGCAGCCGCTGCGGCTGTGTTCACAACAAATGGGCCGGCCAGTGCGCCGACTGCGGCGAGTGGAACACCCTCAGTGAAAGCATGGTGGAAAAAGAGTCCGCCAGTGTCAGCCCGCGTTTTAGCGGCTATGCCGGCCAGTCCAGCGTACAGGACATGCACGAAATCCAGCTGGAAGAAGAGCCGCGCAACGCCACTGGCATCGTCGAGCTGGATCGCGTACTCGGTGGCGGACTGGTGCATGGCTCGGTGGTACTGATGGGGGGCAACCCGGGCATTGGCAAATCCACCCTGCTCACCCAGACCCTGGCAACCCTGGGTGAGAAGATGCGCGCCCTTTATGTCACCGGCGAGGAATCACTGCAGCAGGTGACCCTGCGCGCACGCCGCCTTAACCTGGGCAATGACAAGTTCCAGCTGCTCACCGAAACCCGGGTGGAACGCATTCTGGAGCTGGCGAAAAAACACCAGCCGCAGGTAATGGTGATCGACTCGATCCAGACCATCTACACCGAAATGCTGCAATCCGCCCCCGGCGCGGTGGCACAGGTTCGCGAAAGCGCCGCACAACTGGTGCGCTACGCCAAGCAGACCAACACTGCGCTGTTCCTGGTGGGCCATGTCACCAAGGAAGGCACCCTGGCCGGGCCACGGGTGCTGGAGCATATGGTGGATACGGTGCTGTATTTTGAAGGCGACTCCGGTGAGCGCTACCGCATGATTCGCGCGATTAAAAACCGCTTTGGCGCGGTCAATGAACTGGGGCTGTTTGCGATGACCGAACAGGGGCTTAAGGCAGTGAGCAACCCCTCGGCGATTTTTCTCTCGCGTCACGAAGAACCGGTTGCCGGCAGTGTGATTACCGTCACCCGTGAAGGCAATCGCCCTCTGCTGGTGGAAGTGCAGGCACTGGTGGATGAATCCCATCTGGCCAATCCGCGGCGCGTCACCCTGGGACTTGACCAGAACCGCCTGTCGATGCTGCTGGCGGTGCTGCATCGCCACGGCGGCATTGCCATGTATGACCAGGATGTGTTTATCAATATCGTCGGCGGGGTGCGGGTTACTGAAACCGCTGCCGACACCGCCATGCTGCTGTCGATTCTCTCCAGCTTTCGCGACAAACCACTGCCACAGAAACTGTTCACCTTCGGTGAAATTGGCCTGGCCGGTGAAATTCGCCCGGTACCCAATGGGCAGGAACGTATCAAGGAAGCCGCCAAGCACGGCTTCAGCCATGCGGTGATCCCCCGCGGCAATATGCCCAAGCCACAGGATATTCCATCAGGCATGGAAATTATTCCGGTCAGCCGGGTAAGTGAACTGCTGGATATTTAAACCCGAAACATCTCTGTGCTTGTCGGGGATATTAACAAACATCCCCTGAATGAGTGAAGCCGGTCACAATTAAGCATATACTTAAAAACCCATGTTATTGTTTTTTATTGATTTTCAAAGCAGCGGCCAACGACTTGCTAGATACAACAACATAAGCTGACTTTCTTTTTTATTCGGCCCTTTTTTGCCGAAGTTTATTTTTGACTGTGGACTAACCAATGATTAAAACAAGACGCACCCCGCTATGGGTTTTCCTCGCTTTTTCCGCCATCGAAACCCGCAAGGGCGCACTGAGACTGGTCTGGGCCTGCGCCATATTTACCCTCTACTGCCTGCCCTGGAATTACCTGCTGAACGGCGCACTGGACGACAGCATCGGCCCATTGCTATTGATAGAAGACTGGAGCTGGGTAGCCATGATGGCGCCTATGACCCTGTGGTATATCGCCAGCCTGCGCTGGATGGACAAACACGATGGCTGGCTACCACGCCCGGTGGGTGCCGAAATTTAAAGTCGTTAGTCCTGAGTCGTTAGTCCTGAGTCGTTAGTCCTGAGTCGTTAGTCCTGAGTCGTTAGTCCAGTACGGGACAGTCGGACTAAAGACTAAAGATTAAAGACCAATGACAATGGACAGCCCCCCCTATATTTTCATATAGGTCCAGCCCTGATTCATGCGTTTCACCACCTGATCCAGCGCGGTCTCTCCCTGATGCACCGAAGCAATTAAATTCGGCTTAACACCCTTTTCCTGAAGTCGTTCAATCGCATTACTGCAGGCAATAAACCTGATATTGGGGTAGCGCTGACTCAGCTGGCGGATGCGATCCCCATAGGGGGTTTCCCCTTCGCGTAACATATCCAGCCCACCGGCATTGGCTATCACTTCAATTTCATAGGGATGGGATTCCGCCTGGTACATGGCAACCAGTGCCTCAGCCCTGTCCAGCGCGGTTTTAAATTTCAGGTGATCCTTGCTGTCGATATGCAGAATGTATTTTCCCGCAGCAGACTGCACATTAGATACCTGCAACATTTCATTAGTGGGCGGCAGGGAGCGAGCATCGACCAGCGGCTGCGCATCGTTCTGCTGCATCTGGTTACTGCCCAACCAGCCACCACTAAACGCCAGCAGCAATAGCGCTGCATAACCGGCCAGGCGGTAACTCATGCTACGCGACGGGCCCTGAGCAGGCACAGCCACCCCTCGGTAGGCCTGAGCCAGCTGCTGCTTTACTGCCAGTATGTCCTGCAGTGCCTGTTGTGCATCAGGGTCATTTTGCAGCAGCGCTTCGAACTCTGCGCGCTCAGCACCCTGCAGCTCACCATCCGCATAGGCATTCATCATTTCGTTTGACAGTTTCATGCTTACTTCACCACTCTTAATTTGACAGCACCCAGTCGTTCATCCTGTACAGCCGTTTGTACCGGCTGCCGACGGCGTTTGATAATTGACTCCGCCAGCGCAGCTCGCGCACGGTTGAGCCGGCTCATTACGGTGCCTATGGGTATTTGCAGTATATCCGCGACTTCGCTGTAACTTAATCCATCCAGATCAACCAGGCTCACCACCTGACGCTGTGCATTTGGCAATACCGACATTGCACTTCGCACCATCAGATCCACCTGCTGCATCAGGGTCTCATGCTCCGGCGAGGCCGCATCGGCCACCACCAGCTGATCAATATCCTCGGTGGGTCGGCTTTTACGCAAATGTCCCAGCCAGGCGTTATTTAAAATACTGTAAATCCAGCCATTAAACGCCGCCTCGTTATTCAGCTGATGCAGCTTCTGCAGTGCCAGTATCTGCGTTTCCTGCACCAGGTCATCCGCCAGCATGGGGTCATGACACCAGGCCAGCGCCATGCGATAGAGTTTTGTGCGACTATGCTCTATGCGCTTGACCAGCGCCACCCTTCGACAGGCCAGCTTAAATATCTTCACACTCTGATCCTTACTTTTATGTTTTTTATTTCATATACAGATAAAGATACGCAATATGCTATTTTTATTCCATATTATTATCCCGAAAAAACTCCGATTAGCCCTTGGCAACCATCTACTCTGCTGCAAGTAATCAGCCAGACAGCCATCACACCTTTCTAACAATTCGCATCTTATTGAAAAATAACAAATAAATAGAAATAAAACGGCCATCAACCATAACACTGATAATTAATAAAAAAACCGAAGATTGTAATAAAAAACAAAAAAATGGAATATTAAAACAGGTTTATGCATCTCTCAGGTGAGTAAGACAAAAACAATAATCCACCTGGAGGATACACCCGAGATGAAACGACTCATAACCGCCCTGACGTTGCTGCTGACACTGGCCAGCTCGCCACTGTTAGCTGCCAGCGAGGCAAAACCCTTTGCTGAACACAAGGTTGTACTGCAGATCAGCGACCCGAATCCATTTAAACAGACACTGGTGCTGAACGTCGCCAATAACCTGATCAAGCATTACGGCCCCGACAAGGTTGACGTTGAAATCGTCGCCTTTGGCCCGGGTTTGCGCCTGCTGTTTGCTGAGAACGACAACACTGCACGTGTGGATGACCTGGTCAGACACAGCGGCGTGCGCTTTAGTGCCTGCTCTAACACCCGTGCCAATATGGCCAAAATACTTGGGCATCCGCCCGTACTGACCCAGCACGCCCGCGTTGTTGATGCCGGCGTGGTGAGGATTCTGGAATTACAGAAACAGGGTTATTCACTGATCAAGCCATAAAACCATAACCCGCAAAACTACAAATATTCTGAATTTAATGGGAGTTACCATGAAACTATTCAAAAAAACACTGCTGCTCACAGCCTGCAGTGCCATGCTGGGCGGTATCAGCCTGCCAACCCAGGCCGCCAACTGGTTAATGCTGCAGGGCACCGAACCCAAAGATGCGGCGCCGCGCGCCAAGGTATGGGGCTTTGTTCAGGCTCAGTACCAGAAAGATAACAGTGACCCATGTACCGCAGCAACATGTGGCCCCGCTGCCGGCGGTTATATTCCACCCAAACTGATGGCACCTAATCTTGACTCACAGGATGCGTTTAATGTGAACCGCGCGCGCATCGGTGTGCGGGGCCAGGGCCTGCCGCTGGATGGCAATGTGAACTATTTTGTACTGGCGGAACTGGGCAATAACGGCATTACCAACGCAGAAGGTGGCGCATCCCATGTCACTGACGCCAGTATCACACTGAACCATATCAAGGGCGCCCGCCTTCGTGTGGGCCTGTTCAAAACCCCGAGTTTCGAAGAAGGCCTGCAGGCAATTCATGTATTCGACTACATCAATTTTACCTCTGTGGGCAACCAGCTGATGCTGGAACGTCAGCCAGCTGCTGATGATCGATTCAAAATACCCACCGCAACACCGAATGCAGACATGAATGCCTATTCAACACCTGTCGGCGCTTTCCGCGATGTGGGTATCCAGGTGTTTGACACATTCCATCAGAACGACTGGGAACACAGCTACGCGGTGATGCTGGGCAACGGCAATGGCCTTAACTTCAGCGACAATGACGACAATAAAGACCTCTACCTCTACTGGTCATCAGAGCAGGTTTATGGTGGCAAAGGTGGTCGTCGCGAAGGCCTGAAAATGTTTGTCTGGCACCAGGATGGCAAGCGCACCAATGTATTTGACAAAACCCAGGAACAGGATCGTACCCGCTCCGGTCTCGGTTTTAAATATCTGCAAAAACCATTTCGCGTGAGCGCCGAGTACCTCACCGGTGAAGGCATGATCTTCCAGGGACAGCACCGCCCGGGACCTCATCCGAGTGGCACACCCGTCAACTTTAACGGCGTGTATAACGACGAAGAAGCCAGCGGCTACTATGTCGACTTCGGCTGGTATATTCCAGGCACAAAATGGGAACTGGACCTGCGTTATGATTCCTACACCCGTGGTGAAAACCACCAGACATCTGCCGCAGATGATGAGTCCCGCTATGACACCGCCACCCTCGGGGCGCAGTATCATATCAACAAGAAAACACGGGTGAATATGGAGTACTCCAGCCGTGAGTTTGAATCAGACACAACGGCCGTTAACAATCAGTTAGAAGGTGTTGATGCACGATTCGCAATACAGCTGACGCATATTTTCTAAGCATTAGAATAGCCGTATAAAACTGGAAACGTTTTACCTCCCTTCGGGGAGGTTTTTTATGTACAGGATGTACGGTATTTTGCGAGAGGCATGGATGCCGGTAGCAAAGATGCACAGGATGTATGGTATTTCGCGAGAGGCAGGAAGCCGGTAGCGGTTATGTACAGGACGTACGGTATTTTGCGAGAGGCAGGTCGATAATCGACAGTCATTAGTCGAGTGTCATTAGTCAAAAGATACAATCTGGACACCCATGTTTGCTGTTTTTTTAAATCAGGCATCTACAGGCCCAGGCCACCACTATCGCATTTCTACCATCCCATCCCCCGAAAGCCCCCCCCTGCAAATAACCACACAGCACACTATTAATTATCATATATGATAATTATTACTTAAAAAACACAATAATTAACTTATATGATAATTAATTGAATAGCTTTTAATGCTAATTATGCTAAATTATCAGTACTTATTATCATTAAAGCTAATTATGAACACGCAACTACACGAACTAATACAGGAAGCGCTGGATATGGCCAGGCAACAGGGCTACAACCAGAAAACCCTGGCCGCCAACTCCAGCCTGGATGAAGTGGGCCTGTCGCGCCTGAAAAAAGCCGATGATGCCCGCTTCAGCACCCTGCAGGAGCTGGGTCGCGTACTCGGTAAAAAGCTTGTCTGGGTGGATGACAGCGACGACCTGCCATCGCTGGTGCAACGCGGCGAACTGTTCGAGTTTAAATAAGCCATGAAAGACCGCATCGCTGTTGTCTGGACACGTCTTGGCCCGCAACCCAGCAAAATGGGCACGCTTACCGTCACCGAGCGGGAAGCCCGTTTTACCTACGAACCCGCCTACAGCCAGAGCGGGCTGCGCGGCCTGGGACTGGTGTACCCGGCGGATCGTTTCGATAGCACCATCATCCGCCCACGCAGCGAGTACTTCGACCTGTTTCCTCCCCTGCAGGCACTGATTCCGCCCCGCGCCGAACGCAATTTTCAACGTGCGCTGCTGCTGCAGTATTTAAACAGCATCCATGTATCTCCGGCGCCCGGCTTTGCCACCGACTGGGAAATGCTCACCCACGCAGGCCATGGCGCAATCGGCCACCTCGATGTTTTCAGCGATGACCAGGCGGCGCTGCAATGGTATGCCAGTCCATCAAAAAAAGGCCTGGTGGAACTGGATGGAAAATTCGGCTTTAGCCTGAAAGAGTTTATGACCTGGTTTGATGGCGATGCGGAAGCGCTGATTGAGCTGCTCGGCCCCACGCCCAGTGTGGGCGGTGCTATCCCGAAAATCCCCCTGTCAATTGCCCGTAGCGGCTGGGATGGACGCATTGGCCTGCCCACCCGCTATGGCGACAGCGATCGAACCGACATTATCCTTAAACTGGAAAACAACCACCAGTATCCTGGTATAACCGAACTCGAAGCCCTGGCACTGCAACTGCACCAGCAGGCGGGATTTGATGTACCCCGATTCTGGCCGGTAGAAGTCAATGGCCTGCGCGCCCTGGCCATCGAGCGCTTCGACCGTAACCACAATGGCGGCACCGTGTTTATGGAATCCATCTACTCCATTCTGGCCAGCGGCAGCAAACACATCAGCCATCATTACAGCGCCCGCTACGACCACATTGCGCAGGCGCTGGACAACCCGCGGCTGCAGATTGTCAGCCAGCGCAAGGCCGCAAAACAGCATCTGCTGGAACGACTGATCATGGCCATACTCACTGGCAATGGTGACCTGCATCTGGAAAATCTCGCCATTATCGAACGCAATGGCGAACTGCAGTTCTCGCCGGTATACGACCCGACCCCGATGCGCGCCTACCGGCTTCACGATATGCTGTTCCCGCCCGGCATGTCTTTTGGCAACTATGGCGAAATGCCGGACAATCGCACAGGCGAACAGCCAGTGAACTTCAAACAGGCGATGCAGCGTTTCATAAAAAACCTGGGTATATCCAGAAACGACTACCTGAATTCACTGGAGCGCCTGCTCAAGGCAAGCGCCGACTACCCGCAACAAATCCAGGCACTCAACACCCTGCCCACAGACAATAAAAACCAGCTGATAGCCATTCATCAAAAAACCCGGCGGTTGTTTGAAGCGGGGTGACACCTACAGACAGACTGAGTTTTTAATGCTGCCTGTGCGGCAATGAACCCACACTACCTGAGTAATCGAGAGTCATTGCTGCAAAGCCTGACTGCATTGTTCAATGCCGCCCTAGCATCTATTTAACGAAAACAGTACCATACGCCTTCAAGCAACCCGACCACCATAAACGCTATGCCACGTAAAACCCCGCTGAATTTCGAAAAAGCCATGTCCGAGCTGGAAGCCCTGGTGGAGGATATGGAACAGGGCGACCTGCCACTGGAAAAAGCCCTCAAGCATTTTGAAAAAGGCATTTCACTGGCTGCCGATTGCCAGCAGGCACTGGCCAGCGCCGAACAGAAAGTCACTCAGCTGATTGAGCAGAATGGCGAGTTACTGGAAAAGCCCTTCGAGATTGACGATTAAGCATGAGTGTAGATAACAGCTTCAAGTCCTCGCTGCAGGTCTACTGCGAGCGGGTTGACGAACATTTAAATCGCTGGTTACCCGTCCCCAAAGGCCCCGAAGCGCGACTGCAGGAAGCCATGCGCTATTCCGTCGTCGGTGGTGGTGGCAAACGGGTGCGTCCGGTACTGGTGTATGCCGCCGGCCAGGCACTGAATGTGGAACTGGAACAGCTGGACGCCTGTGCCTGCGCGGTGGAAATTATTCACGCCTATTCACTGATTCACGACGATCTCCCAGCCATGGACGACGACGACCTGCGCCGTGGCCGCCCCACCTGCCACAGGGCGTTTGATGAAGCCACCGCGATTCTTGCCGGTGATGCACTGCAGGCCTTTGCATTTGAAATTCTCGCCGCCGATGAAAACCTGCACACCAGCCCTGCCAATCGCATCGTGATGATCAAACTGCTGGCCCAGGCCAGTGGTTCGGTGGGCATGGCGGGTGGTCAGGCGATTGACCTGGCGGCAGTGGGCCAGTCACTCAGCCTGGATCAGCTGGAAAATATGCACCTGCTGAAAACCGGCGCGCTGATCCGCGCCAGTGTCTTGCTGGGCGCCATGTGCAGCCCCAATGTACAGGCCAGCAAGCTGGAAGCGCTGGACACCTACGCCCGCTGTGTGGGCCTGGCGTTCCAGATTCATGATGACATACTGGACGTAACCGCAGATACCGAAACCCTGGGCAAGCCACAGGGCTCCGACCAGCAACTCAACAAACCCACCTACCCGTCCCTGCTGGGGCTGGAAGGGGCACAACAGCGGGCCCGTGAGCTGCATCAGCGCGCGATAGAAGCGCTGCAGATTTTTGATGATTCCGCCGACATACTGCGCCAGCTGTCGGCCTATATTATTGAGCGCGGGCACTGAGCTGGTACACTGAACACCTGATGATGACCCCAACTACAGCCCAGTTCCCCCTGCTCGAGTCGATCAACTCGCCGGATGATGTGCGCGCCCTGGCAGAAAGCCAGCTGAAGACACTTGCCAGCGAGTTGCGCCAGTTTGTGATCCATTCGGTGGCGCAAACTGGCGGCCACCTGTCAGCGGGGCTGGGCACCGTCGAACTCACCCTGGCGCTGCATTATGTGTATAACACGCCGCAGGATAAGCTGGTGTGGGACGTGGGGCACCAGTCCTATCCGCACAAGATCATTACCGGGCGACGCGAACAGATGGCCAGCATTCGCAAGCACAACGGGCTGTCGGGTTTTCCCAAGCGCGAGGAAAGCCCCTATGACAGCTTCGGCGTGGGCCATTCCAGCACCTCGATCAGCGCCGCCCTGGGCATGAGCATGGCGGCCAGGTTGCAGCAGCGCGAACAGAAAACCGTGGCGATTATCGGCGATGGCGCAATGACCGCGGGCATGGCGTTTGAAGCGCTGAATCACGGTGGCGATACCGATGCGGATGTGCTGGTGGTGCTGAACGACAATGAAATGTCGATTTCTCCCAATGTGGGGGCGCTCTCCAAACACCTCTCAAAAATCATGTCGGGAAAAATGTATTCCTCCATGCGCAGTGGCTCCAAGCGAGTGCTGGAAAAACTCTCCATGTGGGACCTGGCGCAGCGCACCGAAGAACACGTTAAGGGCATGGTAATGCCCGGCACCCTGTTTGAAGAACTGGGTTTTCATTATTACGGCCCGGTGGATGGCCACGACATTCCCACCCTGGTCACCATGTTACGCAACCTGCGCAGCCAGACCGGTCCGCGCCTGTTGCATGTAGTCACCCGCAAGGGCAAGGGCTTTAAACCGGCGGAAGACAACCCCTGCCTGTATCATGGCGTGGGCAGTTTCGACCCTGAAACCGGCAATAAGCTGGACACCGCCTCCGGCAAACCCACCTACACAAAAATCTTTTCCGACTGGGTCTGTGACATGGCCGCCGCCGATGAACGCCTGGTGGCCATTACCCCGGCGATGCGCGAAGGCTCCGGCCTGGTTGAGTTTTCCGAACGCTTCCCGGCGCGCTATCACGATGTGGGCATAGCCGAGCAGCATGCGGTGACGCTGGCGGCGGGCATGGCCTGTGAAGGCATTAAGCCGGTGGTGGCGATCTACTCCACCTTCCTGCAACGGGCCTATGACCAGCTGGTGCACGATGTGGCGATCCAGAAACTGCCGGTGCTGTTTGCTATCGACCGCGCCGGGCTGGTGGGTGCCGATGGCCCCACCCATGCGGGCAACCTGGATTTAAGCTATTTGCGCTGTGTGCCCAATATGCTGGTGATGACACCGGCAGATGAAAACGAATGTCGTCAGATGCTCTGCACCGGCTTTTTACACGATGGGCCCGCTGCAGTGCGCTATCCCCGAGGCCAGGGGCCAGGCACGACGATTGACCCTGCACTCGAGCCACTGCCTGTCGGAGAGGCGCAACTGCGCCGTCACGGCCATAAAATTGCCATTCTGGCGTTTGGCAGTATGCTGCAGCCATCACTGGATGCCGCCGAACAGATTGATGCCAGCGTAATTAATATGCGCTTCGTAAAACCCCTGGACAGCAAGATGCTACGGAAGATCGCCGCCAGCCACGATCTGCTGCTGAGCATTGAAGAAAATGTGGTGGCCGGCGGGGCTGGTAGCGCAGTCAATGAATGGCTGCAGGCCAACGGCTTTGCCACGCCAGTTATCAACCTGGGCCTGCCGGATCGCTTTGTCGAACACGGTACCACCAGCGAACTGCTCGCCGAATGCGGTCTGGACACAGCTGGCATACTCCGTGCCATTGCCGCTCACCCGCTGGGTCAGGAAGACCTGCTGCGCGACTAAAAGCCCTTATCCCCCACAAATACTCTATTTTATTCACAGGCTTAGGGACTTATCATAAGCTTGCCTGTGAAATGCGCAGCGGTTAAAATCCCACGATTTTACCCTGTTATTTTTTACTGGTTATTTAATGGGTTACAGGTATCGCTGATCTTGCACAACAGGTCAGCCTCTGCGGGCGCATTAACATGCGCCCACCTACACACCCCCCGAGTTGATATGGCTGCCAAATACACCCTGAAAATCGTTACCGACTTTGCATCTGCACATACCCTGAGAGATTATCCGGGGGCCTGTAGCCGTATGCATGGGCATAACTGGAAAGTTGAGCTGGAAGTCGAATCCACCCAGCTCAATGAGATCGGTATGGTAGTTGATTTCAAGGCCATCAAAAAAGCCACCAACGATGTTTGCGACCAGCTGGACCACCGCTACCTCAACGAAATAGAGCCTTTCACCGAGATTAATCCAACCGCCGAAAACATGGCTGCCTGGATTTATCAGGAAGTCGCAAAGAAACTTAACACCGACACGCTACGCGTCAGCTGCCTCACCCTGTGGGAAACCGAACGTGCCTGTGTGCGCTATAGCGAAGAGACCAATTAGATGACTGATACCACTGCAATCCCTGATGTTCAAAGCAGCCAGGACAAACGAAAAATCGCCATTAACAAGGTCGGGATCAAGGATATTCGTCATCCGGTGCAGGTAAAGGACCGCTCCGGCCAGGTACAGCACACCGTGGCAAATTTCAATATGTATGTCGACCTGCCCCACCATTTCAAGGGCACCCACATGTCGCGTTTCGTGGAAATCCTTAACAGCCACGAACAGGAGATTACGGTTCAGTCACTGCGCACCATGCTCAGCGAAATGACCGAGCGACTGGATGCGGAAAACGGCCATATTGAAATGAGCTTTACCTATTTCGTCAATAAGGCGGCGCCGGTTTCCGGCGTAAAAAGCCTGCTTGATTACGAAGTGACATTTTATGGCGAGCGCGTTAACGGTAAAAACACCGTCTCGGTAAAAGTGGTCGTTCCAGTAACCAGCCTGTGTCCCTGCTCGAAGAAAATTTCCGAGTACGGCGCGCACAACCAGCGTTCCCATGTCACGGTCAATGTAAAAACCGAAGACTTTATCTGGATTGAAGACATTATCGATATCGTGGAAAAAGAAGCGTCCTGTGAACTCTACGGCCTGCTTAAACGCCCGGATGAAAAATACGTCACCGAACGCGCCTACGACAATCCAAAATTTGTCGAAGACATGGTGCGCGATGTTGCGGCGCGCCTCAATGAAGATGACCGAGTACTGTCCTATGTACTGGAATCGGAAAACTTCGAATCGATTCATAATCACTCGGCCTATGCGCTGATCGAGCACGACAAACGCGCCTGAGTTTCTGAACAACGGAATACATAAAATAAAAAAGGCGGTATTTTACCGCCCTTTTTTATTACGTATCATATTGCATAACACTCGGTGGATCCGCTTCGCTTGATCCACCCTACGCTAGTGGCAAATGCTTCTACAGGGTCGCATCCAACAGATGCCCTGCTAAAAAGCAGGCCACTATTCAAACATCGCCTTTTCAACTTCAAGTATTGCCAGGCTGATGTGCTTACCCAGCTCATCTTCAAAGCCGCTCCAGTCCTCGAATTTGGCCAGTGCCTGTTCCACTTTCGGCTTCATTTCAAAATCCTGCAGGCCTTCATCGTAATGGGCGCTGACCTGCTGGTATAACGTATCCAGGTACTCATGCTGCATATCAACAATCTCAACACCACCCGTAGGGCCATGGCCGGGCACATAGTGTTTTAGGTTCAGCGACCGCGCCTTTTCCACCGCCTTGATGGTGTCACGGAAGCTCGCGTCATCCATGCCACCAATGCGCTGATAAACCACATTATCACCTGTGAACAGTGTCTCGCCCTCAACATATTCAATCATAATATCGGTGCCACTGTGCGCCGTGCCGACGGAATAGATCCTGAAAGTTCGACCCGCCAGTTCAAGGGTTTGCCCATCGGCGGCTTCATTAGCGGGATAGGCAATCTCGGTGCCTTTGGCGATGCCATCGGTGAGATTGATCATGCGACTCAGCCAGGTTTCGCCGGCACCCGCGCGGGCTTTTTTAATCATGCGTGGATCGGCAATAATTTTCACTTCGGGAAAACGCTGCACAATCGCATCATTGGCCAGCCAGTGGTCACCGTGTACATGGGTGTTAAACACATGGGACACCGGTTTATCGGTCACTTTGGCAATCTGCTTCAACAGCATCTCACCGGTTTCCTCGGTCGAGCCCGGATCAACCACCACCACACTTTTATCGGTAACAATAAATGCCGGGTTATTCATAAAACCGCGGTTATGCACACTGGGGTATTCCAGTGGCCCGTGAATGACATACACGTCATCGTTGATCTGATCCGCAGTAAAGCGATCAAAGTAGGCATCGGCCATGGCCAGTGGCGATAACAGCGAAGCCACGACAAACAGCAAACTGGACTGGAAATTATTCATCTTACTTAACCTCGTTGGGCTGCAGCCTGTGCCGTTCGCACAGTCATACAGCAATACAATCGACGATTGAATCTCGTCAGTTATCAAAGTTACGCTGAATATTAAAGTATTAAAGGGCTCTGACCCCTTTTAAGGGGTCGGTAGCTGTTGAGCATCTACGTGCTCTATTTCAACTGGTTGACCAGTGCCTTACGAAAATCCAGTGCATCACCGCTCAGTGTTTCGGTTGAGTCGGCATAGGACACGATAATGGTACTGGCATATTGCCCCGCCTGCTGTTGCACCCGCATCTGCAGACGCTCGGTGGTGTCGGCCTGTGCTTTTTCTTCCTGCTCCTGCTGGCGGTTGTCCTCGATATCATAATTTTCATCAACCTGCACATCACCACCGAACAGGCCGCTAAACCAGCCACCGGATGTCTGTTTTGCCGCCTGGGCCGGGGAGATAGCACCCACTGAGAGTAACAGGCTGCGGCCCTGGTTATCCGCTTCTACAATATCGACACCCAGTCGGTCCATTGCTGCACGCAGGCGCAACCAGACGATGTCGGCAGTGCCCTGCACCTGGAAACGCGCCGGGTTATCTTTCTGCTCGGTCACTCTGGGCTGGTAGCTCTGGTAGTCTGCCAGTAATTCAGTGGCCTGTGCCCGGGTGGCCCCGGCATAGAGTGCATAACGGTACATCAGTTCACGCTCCAGCATGGACTCAGGTTCACGCTGCACCCACTGGGTGCCCTCATTGGCCACCATTATCTGCAGGCCACGGTGGCTCACAAACAGACGGGTTTGCTGCTCATTGATCGCCTCAACCCGCAATCTGAATTTGTCCTTGTAGTCCGGTGAGAAGCTGGCAAACCAGCGCTTGCCTGACTCTTCTGTGCCGTAACTGATCGGGTACTCGTTCAGCCACACGGTGTCCACAAAACCCAGCACCTTGTCTGCCCGCTGCATCTCTATACCTTCGGCGGCCAGAAACTTGGGCAGTGATGCCCATACCTGTGCCAGGGGAGAATCAATTTCCAGCCAGTAAAGCTGTTCGGCGTGTTTTAACTCGATGCCTTCAAACCTGCTTGCCAGTGCCTCGGCTTTTTTACCGTTTGCTGCCGCCAGTGCTTTTTCCGATGGCTCGGGCAAACGCAGTGCACCCTGGGTATTGGGCTGGGTTAATTTGGGTGGGACTTCCAGCTGCGAGGTTGTGCTGGCATCCATATAGTCTGGACGCTCCTCGCCATTGCTGCTACAACCATTCATTAAAAACACGGAGACTGCCAATGCAAGCATCGACAGGGGTAAAGTAGGGTTAAAGTATCGCATAGCTTCCTGAATTAAAGCACACCAGCCTGACGCATCGCCTCACGCAGTGTTTCGTGATATTGCTCGGATAAGGGTGTCAGGGGCAGGCGAATACCGGCGGGAATTTTGCCCATTTCTGCCAGCACCCACTTCACCGGTATTGGATTGGCCTCAACAAATAATTTGCTATGTAGACCCATTAACGGCTGATTAATTCGCTCTGCGGTATCACGATCACCCGCCAGTGCAGCCGCACACATCTCGGCCATTTCCCGGGGCACCACATTGTTGGTAACAGAAATCACCCCGTTGCCACCCTGCAGCAGAAACTCCAGCCCGGTTTCATCATCGCCGGAGTAGATATCAAAATCATCACCGCACAGCTGGCGGATCTCGCTCAGGCGGGACAGTTCACCGGTCGCTTCCTTGACCCCGATAATATTGGAAATAGCCGCCAGCCGGGCCACGGTGGGGGGCAACATATCGCAGGCGGTACGTCCGGGAACGTTATACAGTATCTGTGGAATCGGCACCGTTTCCGCAATCAGCTTGTGGTGCTGATACAGGCCTTCCTGGGTCGGCTTGTTGTAATAGGGTGTAACCAGCAGACAGGCATCGGCACCGGCCTGCATTGCACAGCGGGTCAGGGTGATGGCTTCGGTGGTTGAGTTGGCGCCGGTACCGGCGATCACCGGAATACGGTTATTCGCCATCTCCACCGTACGGCGAATCACCTCACAATGCTCGTGTTCGTCCAGGGTTGCGGATTCACCGGTTGTACCCATCGAGACAATCGCCGCTGTGCCGCTGTCTATATGCCACTCAATCAGCTTGCTCAGGCTGTCGAAATCAACCGATCCATCCAGATGCATTGGGGTTACCAGTGCAACCATACTGCCACGAAACATGTGTGATGCCTTTGTCGTTGTCTCACAGGATGCGGCCCCAGCAGAGGCCAGAAATCCAGCCGGGGCACGCTTTAATCAAGCCGGAATAGTACTTTGCGAGGCCCCTATTTACAAGCCAAACCGCGATTTGCGCGCATCATATTGCTTTCACCCGGTGATGCATTACTATTAATCCTGACGCTCACAAAGACCGGAAAAGAGACCAATATGACGCAATCCCTTGCCATTACCGCCATCGGCGCCGACCGCCCCGGCATTGTCAATGAATTAACCGAGGCACTGCTGGATGCCGGCCTGAATATTGAAGACAGCCGCATGAGCATTCTGGGTGGCGAGTTTGCTATGATTATTCTGGTGAGCGGCGAGCAGGCGGCGCACGACAAGCTCAATGCGCGCAAACAGGAACTTGAACAGTCACTTAAACTGAACCTGCTGATCAGGCCCACCAGCAGTCGCCGCAGCGACAGGCAGAAACATTATAAAATCCATGTTGAAGGCATGGACAACCCCGGCATCGTGCACAAACTGGCGCGTTACCTGTCACAGCAGCAGATCAACATTGTTAACATGCAGACTGACTGGCAGCATGCGGCACATACCGGCACACCGATGTTCACCGTATCCATGCAGGTGGATATTCCGGCGGATAAAAACATCACACAAATCGAGGATGAATTCAGCAAGCTGTGTGATGAAATGAATATGGATGTGAGTTTTAGCAAACAATAAACGACGCACAAAAACCATTTATATTAAATCAATAAAAAACAGCAAAGAGAATTGACTATGCCCGTTAGCATTAACAAAAAAGTCCCCGCCTTTAGCGCCATCGCCACCGGTAAAGAACCGGAAGGCCAGAAAATCAGCCTGAAGGATTTCAAGGGCAGTAACCTGGTGATTTACTTTTACCCCAAGGACAACACACCGGGCTGCACCCAGGAAGGCCAGGACTTTCGCGATAACTACAGCAAATTCAAACGCGCCAAAACCCTTGTGCTTGGTGTATCACGGGATTCGATCAAGGTACACACCAACTTCAAGGCGAAACATGAATTTCCATTCGAACTGATTTCCGACCCGGATGAAGAACTGTGCAAACTGTTTGATGTGATTAAATTGAAGAAAAACTATGGCCGTGAATACATAGGTATAGAGCGGAGTACTTTTTTGATTGATTCTAAGGGGGTTCTAAGGGAAGAATGGCGTAGCGTAAAAGTAAAAGGCCATGTCGAGGAGGTACTGGCCGCAGCTAAACAGTACAAGCCTGAGTAGCTCCGATAACGTCGCTAGTCTTTAGTCTTTGGTCTGACAAACGACTAATAACTAACGACCATTAATAAACCCGGCCTCAAAATCCTGCAGGCTCATCGGCCGACCAAACAGATACCCCTGGTAGGCATCACACTCGTAATATGCCAGCTGTTGTTTCTGCTCTTCGGTTTCCACGCCTTCTGCAATAACATGCAGATTGAGTGAGTGCCCCATGGCTATAATCGCGCGCACTATGGCCAGGTCGTTGTCCGAACTGGCAAGGTCGCGCACGAATGAGGTGTCGATTTTCAGCTGATCCAGTGGCAGACGTTTAAGATACGACAACGAGGAATAACCGGTACCAAAATCATCCATCGAAAAACCCAGACCCAGGCCTTTCAATTCTTCGATTTTCTCGATAACACTGCCGATATCATTCAATACAACCGTCTCGGTTAACTCCAGTTTAAGCCCCTGAGGATTTGCATCACATTCTTCTATAATTTGCTTGCAGCGGGAAACAAAATCATGCTGATGAAACTGGCGCGCACTGACATTAATGGACAGGCTTAACTCGCTTGTCGATGATTGTTGCTGCCATTTATGCAGCTGTTTACAGGCGGTTTCCATAACCCAGTAACCTATCGGCACAATCAGCCCGGTATCTTCCGCCAGTGGGATAAAATCTGCAGGTGACACCACCTCGCCACTATTCGGAAACCAGCGCAATAGAACTTCTGCCCCAATCAGCTGATCCTGTGCACTGATCTGCGGCTGGTAATATAACTGGAATTCATCCTGTACCAGTGCGCGCCCCAGTGAAGCCTCCATACTGGCCCGCACATCGACCTTATCCTGCATGTCGGGATTGAAGAAACGAATCGTATTGCGTCCTGCTGACTTGCCTTCGTACAGTGCTACATCCGCCTGCTTGAGCAGGTCTTCTACACTGGCATCCTGCCCCTGAAACAGGGTGACGCCGATACTGGGTGTAATCCGGTAATCTTTTACATCGGCAAGGTCGTAAGGCTGCAGCAGAGATTCATGGATTTTCTCCGCCACCTCATTGACATAACTCGCCGCCAGATCTTTATTCGCTGACAGGCTTTCCAGTAACACGACAAACTCATCGCCACCGAGGCGCGACACCGTGTCTGCATCACGCACATGCTGCTTGATACGATGCCCCACTTCAATCAGCAACTGATCACCTGCCTGATGCCCCTGACTGTCATTAAGCAATTTAAAATGATCCAGATCGAGCATTAATATGGCACCGCATTCCTGGCTACGATCACTGGTCACCCGTGCGTGCTCGACGCGATCATAGAACAGGCGGCGATTCGCCAGCTGGGTCAGTGGATCGTAAAACGCCAGCATGTGAATGCGTTTTTCCGCCGCTTTACGCTCCGAAATATCGGTAAAGGCACCAATATAATGAGTCAGCTCACCCGCATCATTACGCACCACACTGATGGTGAGCCACTCTGGATAAACTTCACCCGACTTTTTACGATTCCAGATTTCTCCCTGCCAGTAACCCTGCTCTTTTATACTCACCCACATCTGCTGGTAGAAGCGTTTACTGTGACGACCAGACTGTAATAAATCGGGTTTTCTGCCGATCGCCTCCAGCGCTGAATAGCCGGTGATGCGCGTGAATGCACGGTTCACTTTTTCAATACGCAGGGTATCATCGGTAATCATAATGCCGTTATCCACTTCAAACGCGGCCGCAGCAATACGCAACTGATCTTCGGTGCGTCGACGCTGGGTAACATCACGGATCACCGCGGCATACCCCAGTAACTCACCTGACTCGGTTTTCAGCGGTGTACCCAGGGTTTCTCCAACAAAAACCTCACCACTTTTTTTCAGGTAGTTCATCTCATAGCTGTCACTCTGCGCATCCGCCTGCTGGTGATAATGTTGCTCCCCCTGCTTCTCATAGTCCTTATCATCGGCATAGATCACACGCGTCTCGCGCCCGAGCAGATCCTGCATCTGGTAACCAAACATCTGCGTAAAAGCCGGATTTACCCATTCAATAACGCGATCCGGCGCCGCCAGTACAATCGCATCGGACACACCTTCGGCAATTGCATGATAGCGCGCTTCACTGCGCAGCTGCTGTCGGCGCTGGCGCTCGTTTTTCACGCCATAGCCAATGTCCGCCGCCATTTCATTGAGCAGGCGAATTTCCCGCTCCTTGAAAAAGTTAACCGTATCGGCATAGATATTCAGCACACCAAATACTTCGCCGTCACAGATCAGTGGGAAGGCTGCGGATGAACCAAAGCCCGCCTGCTCTGCCTGTTTGAGCCAGCTATGAACAGATGGACTAAAGTGAAAGTTGTTATTGATCTGGTGCCGTGCCTCGCGATAGGCACGTCCGCTTGGCCCCTCACCTTCCGCCTGACCGGCATTCACCGATACTTTTATTCCCTGCAAATAGGCGGTCTGGCCACTGGCTGCCGCCACCTGTAACCAGCCGTCGCTATCGGGGGTGCCGATCCAGGCGAGGCGAAAACCGCCATACTCAACTGCAATATGACAGACTTCCTGAAACAGTCGCTCCGGTTCTGCAAAGCGCACAATCGCCTGATTGGTTTCACTTAACGTAAGATAGAGTCGATTGGCCCGCTCGATTTCCGCTTCATTGTGTTTACGCTGACTGATATCCGCATGGGTTCCCAGCATTCGCAGCGGTTCGCCATTCTCTGTGCGCGCAACCAGCTGTCCGCGATCGTGCACCCACACCCAGTGACCATCCTTGTGCTGCATACGGAATTCCACATCATAGTGATCCGCTTCACCACTGAAATGCCGCGCCAGCGCAGCTTCTGCCATAAGAAAATCACCGGGATGAGTCAGGGATTCCCAGGTTTTAATGGTGGTGGGCTGTAGCTCCTGCAACTGGTAACCGAGCATTTCAGCCCAGCGTTCATTAAAAACTGTCGAGCCATCCTGCACATTCCACTCCCAGGTACCTACCCGGGTGCCATCCAGTATGCCACGCAGCCGCTCACGTTCAGATAGAAGCGCCCGTGCTGCCTGTTGGGTATGGTGATTTTCATGACGAATGAGCACATAAATCAGTGCTGCGGACAGCAGTACATACAGGGTGCCCTTGATATTTTGCAGGCTATGCAACATATCCGTATCCAGCGCGACCAGTCGCACCAGCCAGTCGCTGAAGAGAATCCAGGCGATGCCGAAGACACAGTAAATCAGCGTTATCCGCAGTGCCACGTGGCCTCGATTGAATGGCACAGAATCGTCCTTTTTCAATTGCATAGTAAATCAGTTGTGAGTGATTGCTAAAGAGTCTAGCAGCTGCCTGTTAATTTTCTTAATGATTATCAACAGATTGTGGTGGTTTTCTGCACCATGATTAAACAAAGCTGCAGTCTCGCAAACTTCGAGCTGAGATTTATTATCAATCTCTATGGCGTCATTTCAGGCATCAACCTTCACCATCAACAGGTGAAGACTGAAACCACTCAGGAGGGGGAACAAGCTAATCTGTGCCTGATACCAGGCTGGATAAAGCTACATGCGATTACCCGGCACGATTCATATAACGCTGTTTAATGATGTCTACAGCAATCAGTAACATCCAGTGCTTGAGCAGCCTGAACCTGGATCGCCATCAATATCAGCTGCCTGGCGGCTCGACTTGCACTGTAGGCCAGGCATTAATCACTGCCTGAATCAGGGTCGCCAGTGGTATCGCAAAAAACACGCCCCATACACCCCACAATCCACCGAATACCAGTACTGCCACAATAATGGCGGCCGGGTGCATATTCACCACTTCGGAAAACAGCAGCGGCACCAGCACATTGCCATCCAGAAACTGAATAATACCGTAGGCGACAAGGATATAAACAAATTCAGGGCCGGGACCAAACTGGAAGTAGGCAATCAGCGCCACCGGAATGGTGACCGCAATCGCCCCTACATAGGGAATAATCACCGAAAGCCCCACCAGCAGACTGAGCAGTGCAGCATACTGCAGGCCCAGCACTTTAAACGCAATAAATGTCACCAGCGCAACGATGGCGATCTCGATCAGCTTGCCACGGATATAGCTGCCGATCTTGCTGTCCACATCTTTCCATACCTGGCCGGCCAGACCTTCGCGGCTGGGTAGAAAACGGCTTATCCAGCGGGTAATGCGCTCAGCATCCTTGAGAAAGAAAAACACCAGTAACGGCACCACTACAATGTAGACCAGCAGGGTAAACAGGTTAATCACCGATGACAGCGACTTGGACAGCACCAGCTGCCCTACCGTAGCCAGTTCATTATTAATGTGCATGACGATTTCACGGATTTGCGCCTCGGAAATAAACGGGTAGTTCTGTGGCAGGCTCATTAACAGGTTCTGCCATTTACCCAGCATCACCGGCATTTCCGCAAAGAACTGGCTGAGCTGTTTGGTCAGCAACGGCGACAGCCCCAGAAAAAACACCATCAGCAGCAGCACGAACCCCAGCACTACCAGGCTCACCGCCAGCACATGGGGAATACCCAGCCAGGTCAGTTTCTTAACCGCCCCCTGCAGCACATAGGCAATCACGATCGCAGCGATCACTGGGGTCAGTACCTGCCCCATAAACATAATCAGCACAAAGCCGAAAAACAGCATAAAGGCCAGGATCACCGCCTGCGGATCGGAAAAGTGGCGTTGGTACCAGTTGCGTAAAACGTCTATCAATCGCGTCTACCCATAAATTGTTCAAATTTTTCTGCAAACAGCTGTTCCAGCTCATCAATCACATCCATCGCCGGCTTGCCCTGCATCATGTGCGCCATCATATGATTTGAGGTCTCATTCAGCAGCGCTTTCTGTGACAACATCGGATAGGTTTGCTTGAGGCGGCGGATCGCAGCCACCACACTCTCTTCCTCCGGGCGCTGAATATCCAGCGGCTCATGGATTTGCGGTTCCGGCTCGGGGGCCCTGGACTTAAGAAATTCGGCAAATTCACACAGGGTTTTTCGATCCTGTTCCGGCAGGTACTCGAAAATCTCGGTGAGGTGTTTTGCACTGGGTTTCACCATAAGCTCCTGTGGATTTTGAGGTCTGATCGCAGTAGAGGTTCGCCGTTATGGCTGGAAGTATTATAACCTGCTTCACAAAACTGAAACAGCAGGTGACGCTCACCCGCGTGCAGCGGTGAGCGTCCTGTAATGAAAGACGCCTATTCTGGATGGGCCTCGCAATATTGCTTGGCAAATTCCAGCAGCTCTTCCATGGCGCGTGCCTTGAATTTATGCCGCTGATGCACAAACGAGAATGGACGCTGCAGTGCCGGTTCCAGTGGAATGGCCACCAGCGTATTCAGCTTGAGTTCTTTCTGTACCGTGGAGCAGGACATAATCGAAATACCCATGCCCGCCTCCACTGCACTCTTGATGGACTCCGGGCTACCCAGTTCCAGGCAGACATTGGGTTCGGCATTAATCAACTGCAGGTATTCGGCGATCACCTCGCGGGTACCCGAGCCTTCCTCGCGACAGATAAATGGATAGGAGGCAAGCTGCTGCGGTGTCAATGTATCAAACGAGGCCAGTTCATGGTTCGGCGGCATAATCGCTACCAGCTGATCCATGCGGCACACATCCACCTGCAGGTTTTTATTACTCACCGAGGCTTCAACAATGCCCAGGTCAATAATGTTATTTTCCACCATCGAGACGATGCCGTCAGTGTTGGATACCTTGAGGCGGATATTCACATCGGGGTTCTTGCTTTTGAAATCCCCCAGCAAAAACGGCAACATGTATTCGGCGATGGTGGTACTGGCACCGAGGGTCACCATGCCACTCACATCACCGGTCATTTCACGAATGGAATGCTCCATCTCGTCGTATAATTCAAATATCCGGTCAGCGAAGCCATAGACTCGCAGGCCGGCTTCAGTCAAACTGACTCTATTATGCGTTCGATCGAAAAGCCGTGTATTGAAGTATTCTTCCAGTTGGCGGATTTGAAAGGTCACTGCCGGTTGCGTCATATGCAGGGCATCCGCCGCCTTGGTAAAGTTCAATAGTTTGGCGACTGTATGAAATACCTTGAGTCTTCTATCTGCCATAACATTTTCTTATACAAACCCTAAAGAGGCTTAATAGTACCAATCCTTACCCCATATGCAAACATTATGTTGTCATTTATCTTTTGAATGCTTAAAGCTGTACAACAGCACTCACACAAAGTTTAAAATGTACTATAAAATCAATCAATAAGGCCCACAACAAGCAGATGAAAATGAACATTAGAAAATACTTATTCTCTAAAAAAACCACCCTCCTGTGCATACTTATACTGCCACTGCTGTTTATTGCCAAAAGCAATGCAGAAATTTATAAATGGGTGGATGCGGAAGGCAATGTTCATTACGGCCAGCAACGCCCCAGCGATGCCGATGCGGAAAAACTGGACATTCAGCAGGAACCCACCACCACCTTTCATAGTGGCAAAAGGGAGCCTGTAAAAGCGGATGACACGCCACAGGAAGGCGAGCAAAAACCGGAAGAAGAGCCGGCCACGGAAGAAAAGGAAAAACCAGAAACCCCTGCTGAGAAAAAACAACGCCTCGAAGCCTGCGCCAAAGCCAGAAAAAGCCTCGCCACCATGGAATCAATCGGCCGCATTCGCAGCAAGGATGCCGAGGGCAATTACACCTACCTGTCGCAACAGCAAAAAGAAGCGCAGATGAAAAAGGCCCGTGATCTGATCAAAAAAACCTGTTATTAACTCTTAATTATTAACGCCTATGCCATTACTCACAATCAACACCAATATTGATATCGACGACAAACTAACGCTGGCAAAAAGCGCCTCACTTACCGTGGCTAACATCCAGGGTGCCTCTGTACCATGCTGACATATCTCTGGCTTACAGGTGTGTTCGCAATCAAGGCAGTGTTTTGAAAGCATGCTAAAGCCTGGTGAAAAACGCTAACGCAGAGTGCGGGCACACCTGTAAGCCCCGAAGGGCGAGGCCTGAAGCGCACATCTACGGTGTTGTGCTTCTTGTAAAGGACCGGGCCATTCACTGCGAAGCACGCCTTGTAGCTGCACGCTTCAGGTCTCGCAGAGACATATCAGCATGGTACAGAGGCACCCTAGGTAAACCGGAGAGTTATGTGATGGTGCAGATTCAGGATAATCAAAGCCTGATTTTCGCTGGCGATGACAGCCCATGCGCACTGCTGCAGCTAAAAAGCCTGGGTCTACCGGAAAACAGCACCGCTGATTTTTCCAGCCGCCTGTGCAATTTTATTAATGAACAGACCGGCATCAGCAACCAGCGTATCTATATCGAATTCAGCAGTCCGCAGCGACATATGTGGGGCTGGGATCAACGCACCTTCTAGCCCTCCTCAAAACCGATAATCGGCATAGAGATTACCGCCTGTCTGCACTCTAATTTACATGCGTCGATGCTATACTCGAAGCTGATCTGGACAATGCAGGTGCGCCACTAACGGTCGTGCCAGACATTTCAGTATCACTCGTTGATTAGTTCATCTGAATATAATCGGCAAAGGAGTTAAATGACATGAGCCTCACACAACAAATTATCCAGACATCCGAAAAACTCTACCAGCAACTGGAAACCGACCGCGATCAGCTCAAGGTGCAACTGCACCTGCTGAATATGGAAGCCCGGGAAGAATGGGACAAGCTGGAACAGCAACGGGAAAAACTGCGTAATAAACTGACAAACTTGAGCAAGGACTCTGCCGAGGAAGCAGCCAGCACATTCAAACACCTGGCTGATGAAGTGCGCGAAGGTTATCAGCGAATTAAAAAAACGCTGCAGTAGTCAGAACTGCATTAACCTGCCAGGGTCCATGTAAAGCATTCACGCAGGTTTTAAAAACCTGCAGGCTGTTTGCGGCCTACAAGCATGCTTATAAAACCTTGTCCGCCAGTTGAATACCAGCGTCCTCCTCACTGACTTGCAGACTGAACCCCAGCGATTCGGTGAGTTTAAGCATATTGCGGTTATTGGCCAGAATTTCCCCCTGCATATGTTTCAGGCCGCGCTGTTTTGCCGCATCCATCAGCGCATTCATCAGCCGTGAACCAATTCCCCGGTTCTGCCATTTATCCGCCACCACCAGTGCAAACTCACAGCTTTCACCGTCCGGGTTCATTACATAACGCGCCACCCCCAGCTCGGTTTCACTGTCAGCATCTTCCAGCACCGCAATCAGGGCCAGTTCACGGCTGTAATCCAGCTGGGTAAAACGCACCAGCATCTGTTGCGTCAACTCGTTCAGGCCCTGCATAAAACGAAAATATTTTGACTGGGGTGACAACTCACGCACAAAACTCTGTTCAATCGCCGCGTCTTCCGGACGGATAGGACGAATCACAATATTGGTGCCATCGGCGAGTTGATGGGTGGTGCGTAAATGGGAGGGATAGGGATGAATCGCCATGTGCGCATAACGATCCATGGATGGCGCGGGGTGCTTCACCACAATGCGCGCATCCAGCACCATCACACCCTGCTCGTCCGCCACCAGCGGATTGATATCCAGCTCGCTGATCTCCGGTAACTCACACACCATTTCCGATACATGACGCAGCAGCTGCAACAATGCGGGCATATTCACCGCCGGCATATTGCGGAACTCACCCAGCAGGCTGGCCACCCGTGTCTGGCTGATCAGTTTCTCTGCCAGAAAACGATTCAACGGCGGTAATGCAATGGCACAGTCACGCATCACTTCCACCTGGGTACCGCCAGCGCCAAACGAGATCACCGGTCCGAACACCGGATCATTGATCACGCCGATCATTAACTCGCGACCATGGGTCGCGGCATGCATCGACTCGATGGTGACCCCGTCGATTTTCGCCTGTGGGTATTTAGCTTGCACCTCATCCATCAGTTCCAGCCAGGTGTTGCGCACCCCACTGGCATGGGCAATATTCAGCCGCACTCCGCCCACATCGGATTTATGCGTGATGTCCGCCGACTGGATTTTCATTGCCACCGGGAAGCCCAGTGTTTCCGCCGCCACCAGTGCCTCATTGGCGGAGTGACACTCAATACTCTGTGTCACCGGAATCGCAAATGCCCGTAGCACCGCCTTGGACTCGGTAATATCCAGTAGCTGACGCTTTTCCGCCAGCACACTTTCAATAATCAGTCGTGCACCTTCCACATCCGGCTGGCTGCGACTGGTCAAAGGCCCCGGCACCTGCAGCAGCAACTGCTGGTTGTGCTGGAAGCTGGCGAGGTAGGCAAAGGCCTCCACCGAGGATTCCGGATTGGGAAAGCTGGGCAGGTGATGCTGCGTGAATAACTGCCTCGCAGTTTGCACCTGGCTGTCACCCATCCAGCAGGCCAGCAACGGTTTGCTGGCGGTTTTCTGCGCCTCGATCACCGCACAGGCGCAGGCTTCCGCATCGGTCATGGCCTGGGGTGACAGCATCACCAGCACACCATCCACCTGGGGGTCCTGCAAACAACTTTTGATCGCCACACGGTAGCGTTCCGCGCTGGCATCCCCCAGCAGGTCCAGCGGGTTGGCCTGTGACCACTGCGCTGGCAAGTGCTGGTTCAGTTCGCTAATGGTTGTCTCCGACAGGCTGGCAATTTCCACACCAAGGTCCACCGCCCGGTCAGTGGCCATCACTCCCAGCCCGCCACCGTTGGTGACAATCGCCAGCCGGTTACCTTTGACACGATGCGGGGTAGAGAGCAGTTCAGCAGCGGAGAATAACTGTTCAATGGTCATTGCGCGTACCACCCCCGCGCGCTGCAGTGCCGCATCGAATACATTATCGGCACCCACCATAGCGCCGGTGTGGGTTACCGCGGCACGGGAACCTGCGGCATGGCGCGCCGCCTTGATCACCACCACCGGCTTCATGCGCGCGGCAATGCGCAGGCCGCTCATAAAACGCCGCGCATCACGGATGCCCTCCACATACAGCAGAATACTGTGGGTTTGACTGTCCTGCGCCAGGTAATCCAGCAGCTCGCCAAAGTCGATATCCGCCGAATCACCCAGTGACACAATCGCCGAAAAACCGATTTGCCGCGCCTCCGCCCAGTCAAGAATCGAGGTACATAAGGCACCCGACTGTGACAGCAATGCAAGCTGCCCGGCCTGTGCGGTGTTTTTACTGAAAGTGGCGTTAATCCCCTTGCCTGGACGAATCAGTCCCAGGCAATTCGGCCCCAGGATCCGGATGCCATACTGGCGCGCGATTTCCAGCAACTTTTTCAGCAGCGTGGCACTTGTTGCCTCACCCGTGCTAAAGCCGGTGGAAATAATAATCGCCATACGCACCCCGTGCCGGCCACAGTCATGCATGATCCCGGCAATGCTGGCTGCGGGCGTGGCAATCACCGCCAGGTCCACCGGTTTATTAATCGTATCCATGGACGCATAACAGCGCTGGCCATGCAGTCTTTTATATTTGGGATTAAGGGGATAGACTGGGCCGCTAAAGCCCGAATGACGCAAATTATCATACACACGGCCACCCACTGATTCCGGCTTCTCGCTGGCACCGAATACCGCGATGGCGTTGGGTGAAAAAAGACGATCGAGAAAATGCGCACTCATAAAAAGTTTCCGTTAACTACGGTTAATAACGCATCCGGATTACCGGTTACGCATAGCCGACCCTCAATGATCGAGCTACACCAGTAGAGCTGAAATTTATGACAGTCGCTATCATTTCACACGCTGATTGCAGCGCCTATGACCTGGGGCCACACCACCCGGAATGCCCGTCGCGCATCAGTGCCATTTCAGACCAGCTACTGGCTTCGGGGCTGGACTTTGTTTTACAACACCATGATGCGCCACTGGCCACTAATGAGCAACTGTGCCGCGTGCATGACCCGGATTATATCCAGCAAATTTTCCACAAGGCGCCTCGCGATGGCCAGATATGGCTCGACCCGGACACGCCGATGACACCGCAATCACTTAATGCCGCACTGCGCGCAGCCGGTGCGGTGGTGCTCGGGGTTGACCTGGTGATGGCGAAAAAAAGCAGCAGCGCCTTCTGCAATGTGCGTCCACCGGGACACCATGCGGAACACAATAAGGCGATGGGCTTCTGTATTTTTAATAACATCGCGGTAGGCGCTGCCCATGCACTGCATGCCCATCAACTGCAACGGGTGGCGATTGTTGATTTTGATGTGCACCATGGCAATGGTACTGAAGATATTTTCAAACATGATCCGCAGCTATTACTCTGTTCCAGCTTCCAGCATCCGTTTTACCCCCATACCGGCAGCGAATCCGATAGTGACAATATCATCAATATGCCCTTAAGTGCCGGCAGCAATGGCACTGACTTTCGCAATACCTGGCAGGAGCATGGCCTGCCCGCGCTGGATAAATTCAAACCGGAGCTGATATTAATCTCGGCGGGTTTCGACGGGCATATTGAAGATGATATGGCCAACCTGAAACTCACTGAAGATGACTATGCCTGGCTGACCACGGAAGTAAAACAGCTTGCCGAACGGTATGCCAAGGGACGTATTGTGTCCAGCCTCGAAGGCGGTTATGCACTCAGTGCACTGGGTCGCAGTGTCAGCGCACATCTACGCGCCCTGCTGGATTGATGTGCCTGTGAAAAATCTATTTTAATGAATATTATTCAACGCTATTTTATCCGCCGCACGCTGCGCAAACACGGCATTGCATTTACACAATGGCACAACATCACCTCACAACTGCCGATTGTTGCGGCCTTATCTTCACGACAAAAAGCACGGCTGCGACTGCTGAGTACATTGCTGATTAAACAGAAAGCGTTTATTGGCGCCCATGATTTTGAAGTCAGCGACGAGATGCGTATCTGCATTGCGGCACAGGCCTGTATCCCAATACTCAATATTGGTTTAAATGCCTATAATGGCTGGCTGGAAATTATTGTCTACCCGGATGCCTTTATTGTCAGCCATGATGTGGTGGATGAAATCGGCCTGGTACATCATCAACGGCGCGGCTTAAGCGGGGAATCCTGGGGGCGTGGCCCGGTAATCTTATCCTGGCGCGATGTGCAACACGACAGCTATACACTGCGCCCGGGGCATAATATTGTAATCCATGAGTTTGCCCACAAGCTGGACATGGCTTCCGGCCGTGCCAATGGCCAGCCACCACTGCCACCGAGCATGCCCGCAAACGAATGGAACCATGCACTGACGGATGCCTACAACACACTCAGTCAACGCATTGAACATCATCAGCACACTTACATCAACGCCTATGCAGCCACCGATGCAGCGGAGTTCTTTGCGGTCTGTTGTGAATATTTTTTTACTGCGCCGCAGATACTGAAAAAACATTGCCCGCAGGTTTTTCAGCAATTACAGGCTTACTTCAAACCACGCTCGCTATAAGCGTAACTTAATTTCTCTTTACTGTGACTCTAAAAATAATACAGGTAACTTAATTGCACCAATTCCTCGCTGAGCTTTGCCTGTTTATGTTGTTTATACTCAATGCGCACTGCCTGCTGTCTAAACAGATTCAACTGCAACCCCAGCTGCAGTTTCTCCAAATCCCCCAGCTGCCCGGTAAGCTGATAAAGCGACTGGTACTGCAGTTGCAGCTGACCACTAAAATTCTGATATTTAAATGTCATCAATGCACCCACATCCAGTCCGGCATACCAGGCATGGTTATCCTGCAATCGTCCCGAGTAATCCAGCTGTGTATTCAGCAGCCCATAGAGCAGCAGCGGTTGCAGTTGCCGTGCATAACCCATCCCCAGCTGCGCCTGCAGCAGATGCGCCCACTGGCTGTTAATTAACTGTCTGTTAAGCTGAAATGAAATCTTTCTCGACAGCGGCATGCTCCACGGCTGAATCGGCATCAGTGAGCGCATGGTAAAAATATCCAGGCTTTCAAGTTCGAGCTGCTGATTATCTTCATACCATCTCAACCGGGTATCCAGCGCACTGATCGACACACCACGGGCAAAGCCATCCGGCGGATCCAGATCATCATGAAAACTGGGACGCAGTCCGATTTCATAAAAACGTCGCTGTTCGACTTCTCCCACCGATAATTGCCAGCGTGCCGAGGCATGGGAGGTCTCCGGTGGAATCGAGCTGAACTCGAAGTTGCTGCTGACAGCCTCTGGCAACCGACTGCGTACGGCCAGAATCCGCAGCGACTGCTCACTGGAGCCGTTAGTTTCCTCAATTAATTCAGCGGCGAATTCCAGTGCCTTTACCTGTTGCTGCCCATCCAGTTGTTGCGACAATTCGTCAGGCTGGATCTGTCTCTCTGCTAGATCTAGCGCAACCTGCCTGGCGGACGCACTCATTTGCTGCGACATCTGCAACAACTTATTGTTTCGCGCGGGGCGGTAACGACGTGAGGCAATTAACCCCGCCTGCTGCACATCCCTCACCGTATCCACCGGAATGGCGTACAGTGGATGAGTGTTCAGACTCATATTGATGCCTTCACGGGCCACATCCAGCAACGCCAGCAAACGAAACGCACAGTTTTCACGAAAGAAGAAATAATCGAACTTTATATCCCGCACCTCCCATAGATGGCGAATCAGCTGCTCACTTTCCTGCGCGGTTAAATTCAATGAATACTCCCAGATATCCCGCTGCTCAATATCACTGTATTCGCGCAGCGTCTGGTAATAGGGCTGCATGGAAAAGCGTCCCGGGTAGGCACCGAAAATACCTTTCAGGGAAAACAGCAGCAGTGAGTCGGTTTCATCATGGGCCGCGGCATAACTCAGGGTCGGACTAAGCAGCTCACTGCGCCCCGGCTGATCAAAACGGATAAAGGTATGACCAAACATCGATGCAGGATTGGCCAGGTACATGCCGGGAAATAACAGGGTGATCCGGCTGGCCTGCCACTGCTGTTGCCATTGTTCGAATGGCTCGCAGTTCACCCGGGGTAAATCTGCGGCAAAATCCAGCTGCCGATCCAGCCACGCCAGTCGCGCCGGGAAACGACATTGTGCATGCTGGTGCTCCTGATTGGGCTCGGGCCTGGCAAAAAAGCCACGCAGGTTGACCAGTAACTCCGCCTGCGGGTCATGGGCACCGTCTGCCGATAGATAAAAGCGCGCATCATCCGCCTGACTCTGCAAGCCACCCCACAGGTTTTTTTTATAATGCAGTAAATTGAGCCAGCCCGGCTGCAGGCCGAGCTGCAGTTGCTGTGCCTGTAATTGCAGCGATTCCAGCACAGGCATCGCTTGCGCTGTTGCCGCCAGCGCCATACTGCCAGCAGATTGCAGCAATAACAGCACAATAAAGGCCAGGCGGCGCAGATTCCTGTTCACGCCCCTGCAATAGTTTTGTAGAATCCCCACCTGTTTATGCCTTTAACACCGTCTTTAATTTCACTTTCATGAATGGATAGAAGTGGGCATTTTATCCATTCACACGGAAACCACCATGCGCGTATCACAATTCCCCTTATCCACCCTCAAGGAAACTCCGGCCGATGCCGAAATTGTCAGCCATCAACTGATGCTGCGCGCCGGCCTGATCCGCCGTCTGGCCTCGGGCATGTACACCTGGCTGCCGCTGGGGATTCGCGTGTTACGCAAGGTGGAAAACATTGTGCGCGAGGAAATGGAAAAAGTCGGTGCGCTGGAAGTGCTGATGCCCGGCGTACAGCCTGCCGAGCTGTGGCAGGAATCCGGTCGCTGGGATGAATACGGCCCCGAGCTGCTGCGCCTGCATGACCGCCACAACCGCGAGTTCTGCCTGGGCCCCACCCATGAGGAGATCATCACCGACCTGGCGCGCCGCGAGCTGTCCAGTTACAAGCAGCTGCCCATCACCTGGTACCAGATCCAGAGTAAATTCCGCGATGAGATCCGTCCGCGCTTCGGTGTAATGCGCTCCCGCGAATTCATTATGAAAGATGCCTACTCCTTCCATATGGACCAGGCCTCGCTACAGCAAACCTACGATGCCATGCACCAGGCCTACAGCAATATTTTTACCCGCTTCGGCCTGGATTTCCGCCCGGTAATGGCGGATTCCGGCTCCATCGGCGGCACCGGCTCACACGAATTCCATGTGCTGGCGGACTCCGGCGAAGACGCCATTGCCTTCTCCAGCGGCTCCAGCTATGCGGCCAATATCGAAAAGGCCACGGCGCTGCCACCGCAGCAGCCCCGGCCGGCCGGCACAGAAGAAAAAACCCTGGTGGACACACCGAACCAGCACAGCATTGACGAGGTCTCGACCTTCCTCAATCTACCCGCCAGCCAGTGCCTTAAAACCCTGCTGGTCGCAGGTAGCGAAGACGACAGCGTGGTCGCGCTGGTGCTGCGCGGCGACCACGAGCTGAATGAAATCAAGGCAGAACAGCTGCCACAAGTAGCCTCGCCTCTGCGCTTTGCCAGCGAAGAACAGGTAAAAGCCGTGGCGGGCTGCCTGCCCGGCTCGGTGGGCCCGGATTTATCCATTCCAGTCATAGTTGATCACAGCGCCGCCCATGTGGCGGACTTTGTCTGCGGCGCCAACCAGGATGGCAAGCACCTGCGTGGCATGAACTGGGGCCGCGATCTGCCGGAGCCGACCACTGCCGATCTGCGCAATGTAGTGGAAGGCGACCCCAGCCCCGATGGCCAGGGCACCCTGTCGATTGTGCGCGGCATTGAAGTCGGCCATATCTTCCAGCTGGGAGACAAGTACAGCGAAAAGCTGGAGGCCAAGGTGCTGGATGAAAACGGCGCCAACCAGGTTGTAACCATGGGCTGTTACGGCATCGGTATCACCCGCGTGGTGGCTGCGGCGATCGAGCAGAACCACGATGACAACGGCATTATCTGGCCACAGAGCCTGGCACCGTTCGATGTGGCGCTGGCACCAATCAATATGCAGAAATCAGAACGTCTGCAGGCTGAAACCGAAAATCTCTACAGGGAACTCACCGAAGCAGGCCTGCAGGTGCTGCTGTTCGACCAGAAAGAACGCCTGGGCTCGATGCTGGCAAATATCGAGCTGATCGGCATTCCGCACCGCCTGGTACTGGGGGAAAAGGGCCTGGACAAGGACACTATCGAGTACAAGGGACGCCGTGATAGTGAATCCCAGGACATACCACTGGGTAAAGTCTGCGAGTTTCTGCTAAATAAAAGGTAGTTCAACCACTGCCAGTTACCCATGCACTACAGCACATGTTCACATCATCGCCACCGCCAGCACCGGTTAATGATCCGGCTGAGCGCTGCTCTGTGGCTATGGCTGGGATTACTGCTGTCGGCAGGTGCGCTGGCGAATACGCCCACTGTCGACCCGGAACTGCGCCAGCGACTGATCAAGGCAATTGAGCAGTCCGACAGCTTTGAAGACCGCTTTCACGCGGAAGTCTGGCTGATGGACATGTCCAACCGTCTCAGTATCCGCATCAAGGATGCCGACACCCGCCTGCGCCTGCTGCGCAGCATCCACCGCGAGGCCAGCCGCCGCGAGCTGCCACCGGAGCTGGTGCTGGCGGTGATCGACATCGAAAGCCGCTTTGATCATTACGCCATCTCCCGGGTCGGCGCCCAGGGCCTGATGCAGGTGATGCCCTTCTGGCTGGACGAAATCGGCCACCCGGACGACAACCTGATGGACATAGACACCAACCTGAAGATGGGCTGCACCATCCTCAAATACTACCTGGACATGGAAAAAGGCAATCTGCGCCGCGCACTGGCACGCTATAACGGCAGCCTCGGCTCATGGAAATACCCGGACAAGGTGATGAGCGTACTCAGCCAGCACTGGTACCGCAACTAGCAGAACACTGTATTTTATTGATTTAACTATATTTTTACCTGAACAACACGAATAACAAGCCGCTGATCAATAGACGCAATCTGTCACGCTCATTTAAAACTTTTATGGCAATTGATTAGAATTTAACCACTGACAGGGGTAAAATTAACTACAATATTGTTAATACACACTTGAAGGAGTAACTCATGGCGACCATCGACCCAGCAGGCAATGCTTCCGCAGCACTGTACACCCCTGCCGCCAGAGTAGAAGCCCCGGCGCAGAGCAGTGCCACTGAAATTCAACGGCCGGTGGTAGAATCCGCAGAAGCCAGACCCCCACTCACCTCGGTGAGCAATGAGTCCACCGATGAAGGACTGAGCAGCACACTGGGGCGATTTATTGATACCCGGGCCTAGTTGCTGGCCGAGTTTATCGGCAAATACAAAGTCATTAAAAAACGGCGGTTTTACCGCCGTTTTTTCTGGGCCCCACATAAAAATTTCTCGGCAATCAACTTAACGCCTCATAAAAATTTATCTTCACAATAAAGTTAACCGTGCTGTTTCGCCTTTCTGGCAACTCACTTTTTTCTCGTTCCCACGCAGGAGCATGGGAACTAGTCAAGACTCGACAATACAGCCGGACGTGTCACCCTTTCCCTGTCACTTGCCGAAAATGCTTTCTACGCAGGGGCAAAATCACAGGGATGTGATTTTGAGTGCTGATGTGCCTGGACGGCACTCCAGCACGACCCGGTAACAAAGATAACGTCATCAACCAACTTATCCAAACTAAAACAATTTATCGAAGCATTTTTGGGAACCCGCGCTTTTTGCGGGCAAGTGACCGGGAACGGCATTTTCTTGCTTACTTCTTTTTTGCTATAGAAAAAGAAGTAAGTCGCCAGAAAGGCGAAAGAACACAGCTCAGAATATCGTGAAGGTGAGTAATAGATAAAAATGTAAGTGAGTAGATTGGGGTAAGGTACGCACACCAACATAAGTCACCGCCTATATAGCCGTTGGGGTTCCTGCGTCACCCCAACCTACCGATTGTTGCTGTTGGAACTAAAACGCCTGGAGCGTTTTAGAACAGGCTTTGCCTGGCCCGAAGGGTGAAAGCCAGGGATGGCTTTCATAGAGAAGTGAGTCGCCAGAGAGGCGAAACAGTACAGGTCAGTTTATCGTGAAGGCAGGATTGAGTCACATATAAGTCAATCAATACTGCGCCAGCAACTGCCCAAGTTTAACCGCCGCATCATGAGTGATACTGGCATCAAGCGTGCAGTTTTCCGGCAACAATAATACGACTGTCGAGCCAAGGTTAAAACGCCCCATCTCCGCACCTTTTTTCAGCGAGATATCAACATTCTCATAGCGGGTGTGAATAACCTTGCGCTTGCTGGGTGGAGTAACCGCACCCGCCCATACGGTATCAATCGCCGATACATTCACCGCGCCCACCAGAATCATAATCACCGGGCCGAATTCGGTTTCAAAGCGACACACCAGTCGCTCGTTACGGGCAAACAGTCTCGGCACGGTGTTTACGGTGTGCGGGGCCACGCTGAACAGTCGGCCGGGCACATACACCATGTCAGTGAGGCGACCATCCATGGGCATATGAATGCGGTGATAGTCCCGCGGTGATAAATAGATGGTGGCAAAGCGGCCGTTGTGAAATGGCTGCGCCAGTTCGTCGATACCGCCCACCAGTTCCAGCAAACTGTAGTCGTGGTTTTTCGCCTGGAATACGCGGCCGTTTTTTATTTCCATCGCCTGGCTGACGCGACCATCAACCGGGCAGCACAGGCTGTTTACGGTCTGATCCAGCGGGCGCGCATCAGTTTTCAACGCGCGGGTAAAAAATGCATTCAGGTGACGGTAGGCATAAGGATTTTCTTCCACCGCTTCGGACATATTGACTTCATGCAATGACAGATAGATTTTCAGTAACAGATTTTTTATCGGCGACCATTCAATTCGCGCGAGAAAAAATATCAGGCCGGAAATGGCATGGTGGGGTAAAACATAAAAGGGGGACGATTTTAGATAATCGCTAACAGATGCTTTCATAAAATAACTCGATGTGGCCGTTTGCTATGACCATTGAATGTGGGCTTGCCCGTTTTTAATTTCCACCACACTTGCCACTGCCGCATTTGCCTGCACCGCACCGCATGCCCCGTGATGCACCGCGGCTTTTACTTACCGTCACCTGCAGTGTCTGCGTTTGCTCGCTGGATAAACTGAAATTCAGTTCCACTGTATCACCGTCGCTTAATGCCTTTAGCGGTTTGATCAGCATCAGGTGGTAACTGCCTGGCTTGAGTATCAGTGTCTGGCCCGCATGAATGCTCAGCTTATACTGGGGCAGCATGCGCGCTATGCCGTCTACATCTTTACTCAGGTGCATTTCCACCGATTCAAATTGCGGGCTGCTGACCGCAATAATGTCGATGTCCTCATCGCTGTTATTGGCGATCTGCATAAAGCCCGCCATCACCTGCGCACCGGGCGGCGCCTGTGGAACCGTCGCCTGGCTGAAGCTGAGAGCATCGGCGGCTATGGCGGATGACAGCATCAGCAGGTTTAAACAACAGGCGATAAACAGTTTTTTGACTGGTCTGAACATAGGCATGATTGAGCTTGAGGCTGAATTGTGTAATTAGGACTCGTGATTATAGGCATCGCGGGTTAACATTTAAAGCGATTACTCACCCTGCCGCTATGCGGCTGGACAACCAGATCTCAATACGCGATGAAAGCAACCCGTTTACCCGAAGAATTATTAAGCCTCAGAGATGTGATTCGCTGGGGCGTCAGCCAGTTTAACCAGGCCGAACTGTTTTATGGTCATGGCATGGGCAGTGCACTGGACGAGGTGGTTTACCTGTGCCTGCACGGCCTGCACCTGCCGCCAGATTTTCCCGAGAGCTATTTTGACAGCCGTCTCAGCGCCGAGGAAAAACACAGGGTGTTTACGCTACTGAGTCGGCGCATTAATGAAAAAATACCCGCCGCCTACCTCACCGGCGAGGCCTGGTTTGCCGGGCTGCCCTTTGTAGTGAATGAAAACGTGCTGATTCCCCGCTCACCCATTGCCGAACTGATTGAGAAGCGTTTCGAACCCTGGGTGGAGGCCGAGTCGGTGGAGTCGATTCTCGACCTGTGCTGTGGCAGTGGCTGTATCGGCATTGCCAGTGCCTATGCTTTTGACTGGGCCTCGGTGGATATGGTGGACATCTCACCCCAGGCGATTGAAGTGGCGGAAGAGAATGTGCTGCGCCACCAGCTGGAAGACCGGGTCAGCGTGATTCGCTCCGACCTGTTTAGCCAGCTGCCACCGCGTCGCTATGACATTATTGTCAGCAACCCGCCCTATGTGGATGCGGAAGACATGGATGCGCTGCCCGATGAATACCACCACGAACCGGAGCTGGGGCTGGCCGCGGGTGATGATGGACTGGACCTGGTGATTCCGATGCTGCAGCAGGCGCGTGAGTTTCTCACCGATCAGGGCATTCTGGTGGTGGAAGTGGGTAATTCCCAGTACGCACTGCAGCAGGCCTATCCTCATGTGCCCTTTGTCTGGCTTGATTTCGAGCGCGGTGGCTCCGGCGTGTTTCTGCTCACTGCGGAACAGCTGGATGAATACAGTTTCTAAAGTTTTTTACGCCGTAGCTGTTGGCATCCGCGGTCATTCCCATCCCCGAGCGGTGTGTCAGTGTGATAAGATTCAGCGGTTGATAAATTGATGATTTTGGCTGTGAGGATTAAGCGTGTCAGGTAATACCTTTGGAACATTATTTACAGTCACCAGCAGCGGTGAGTCCCATGGGCCCGCCCTGCTGGCGATTATTGATGGTTGCCCGCCGGGTATTGAACTCTGCGAAGCGGATATCCAGCATGACCTGGATCGACGCCGCCCCGGCACCTCACGCCACACCACCCAGCGGCGCGAACCGGACCAGGTAAAGATTCTCTCCGGCGTGTTCGAGGGCAAAACCACCGGCACACCGATTGGCCTGATGATCGAAAACATTGATCAGCGTTCCAAAGACTACGGAAATATTGCCGACACCTTCCGCCCCGGCCATGCGGATTACACCTACACACAGAAATACGGTTTCCGTGATTACCGTGGCGGTGGTCGCTCCTCGGCCCGTGAAACCGCAATGCGGGTCGCCGCCGGTGCGATAGCGAAAAAATTCCTCAAGGACAGATACAACATCCTGATCCGCGGTTACCTGTCGCAGCTGGGGCCGATTAAAGCCGAAGCCCACGACTGGGAGCAGGTCAGCCAGAATCCATTCTTCTCGCCGGATGCGGATAAGGTGAAAGAGATGGAAGACTATATGGATGCACTGCGCAAGGAAGGTAACTCGGTGGGTGCCAGAATCTCGGTAGTGGCCGAAGGTGTACCGCCGGGGCTTGGTGAGCCGATCTTCGACCGTCTGGACGCGGAGATTGCCTATGCGATGATGACCATCAATGCCGCCAAGGGGGTTGAGATCGGTGGTGGCTTTGGTTGTGTAGAAGCCAAGGGTACCGAGTTTCGTGACGAGATCACTCCCGAGGGTTTTCTCAGCAACCATGCCGGTGGCATTCTTGGCGGCATCAGTTCGGGGCAAAACATCGTGGTGCACACCGCGTTTAAGCCCACCTCCAGTATGCGTCTGCCGGGGCGCAGTATCGATATCAATGGCGAGCCAATTGAAGTGGTGACCCATGGTCGTCATGACCCCTGTGTGGGTATTCGCGCCACACCTATCTGTGAAGCCATGCTGGCGCTGACCCTGGCAGATCACATGCTGCGTTTCCGTGCGCAGTGTGCGGATGTGGTGTGTTCGACACCCGTGGTGCCCGCAGGCCAGGACTAGCCGCTATAAGCCGGCCATCTTGCCGGCCGGGCATCCATAAACCGCTAGCTTCTGCCTTGCACCCCCGCGTGTTGCATCTATCCAACGCTTATTTAAAGGTCTATTAAAACGGCTTTATGGCACTAAACGCATCGCCACAACATGATATGCCTTACTGGCGACTCTCCGGTTTTTACTGGGCGTACTTTGCCTCGCTGGGGATTATCGTGCCCTACTGGAGTCTGTATCTAAAGTCGCTGGACTTCGATTCCCGCGCCATCGGTGAGCTGATGGCGATTCTGATGGCGACCAAGATTATCGCGCCCTATATCTGGAGCTGGATTGCCGACCACAGCGGCCAGGGCATGAAAATTATCCGCCTGGGCAGCGTGCTGTCTGCGGTGAGCTTTATCGGCGTGTTTATGGACTCCAGTTTCTGGTGGCTGGCGCTGGTGATGCTGCTCTTCAGTTTTTTCTGGAATGCCACTCTGCCGCAATTTGAAGCCAATACCATGAACCACCTGGGGGATGACACCCACCGCTACAGCGTGGTGCGCCTGTGGGGTTCACTGGGATTTGTCGCCGCGGTGGTGGTGATCGGCAGCCTGCTGGATGAGCATGGCTATCAGCTGGTGCCGGTGTCGGTGTTTATCCTGTATGTGTTGATCAGCGTGTTCAGTTTTATGGTGAAAGAAGCGCCGCAGAAACCGCACCAGGCCGTTCAAAGCAGTATTCTGCTGGTGCTTAAACAGCCACATATCCTGGCCTTGTTACTGATCTGTTTCCTGGCGCAGATGAGTCACGGCCCCTATTACACTTTCTATTCCATTTACCTGAAACAGTTCGGTTACAGCAGCAGCACCCTGGGCTGGCTGTGGGCACTGGGAGTGATCGCCGAAATTGTCCTGTTTATGGTGATGCACCGTTTAATGCCGCGCTACGGCGCCAGTTTTCTACTCACTGCAGCACTGCTGTTAACCAGCCTGCGCTGGCTATTGATCGGCTTTTTTGTCGACAGCCTGCCGGTGGTGATTGTGGCGCAATGCTTACATGCTGCCAGTTTTGGCCTGTACCATGCAGTGGCGATTGAACTGTTTCACCGTAATTTCCAGGGGCGTTTGCAGGGACGGGGTCAGGCGCTGTATTCGGCGGTAAGTTTTGGTGCTGGCGGTGCGATTGGCACATGGATGAGCGGCGCCTACTGGGATGTGGTTTCACCGCAACTGATTTTCGGCGTGGCCGCCGCGATTTCGTTTATTGCCTATCTGGTGTCGCTACAATTCAGCCGCCTGGCACGGTAGAGCACATGTAGGCTTTGCGCGACTGTCATTATTGTTTTTATAGAGTCCGCAAATGAACGCAAATAAACGCGAATATTTATACATGATAATGACTGGTTCCCATGCTCCTGCGTGGGAACCCTTTGCTATGCAGTGGTGTTAATCTCATTAACATCACCTGCATATGCGTTCCCACGCGGGTGCGTGGGAACGAGACAATTTTCTTCTAAGTAGTTTAGCCCGCACAATACACGCCATATCTACGTTGCTTGATCCGGCCTGAAAAAATCGCGTTTATTCGCGTTTATTCGCGTGCATTTGCGTTCATTTGCGTTTTCTTTTTAGACAGTTACAGGTCTCACGACCTGTAACTGTGATGATTAGTGATCGTGACCACAGCCGTGACCGTGGGCATGCACATGGCCATGGCTGAGTTCTTCTGCGGTGGCGTCACGCACATCCATTACATCTACATCGTAGTGCAGGGTCACACCCGCCAGTGGTGGGTTGCCGTCGATGGTGATGTCGTCGCCGTTGATCTCGCTGATGGTAATCAGCACCGGCTGGCCCACATCGCTTTCCGCGTGAAACTGCATACCCACTTCCAGTTCGACTTCGCCAAAAGCGCTGCGTGGAATCACCTGGGTAATTTCCGGGTTGTATTCGCCGTAGGCATCTTTGGGTTCAATCACCAGACTGAATGAATCACCTTTTTCCTTGTCTTCGAGGGCGCTTTCCAGGCCGGGGATAATGTTCTGGTGGCCGTGCAGGTAGGCGAAGCTGGCATCGCTGGACTGGTCGATGACCACGCCCTTATCGTCTTTGAGGATGTAATTGATGGTGATGACTTTGTCAGAGGTGATTTTCATGAAAGAACCCAATTATGGTTATGTGTGAATAAGTGGCCACATATTGTACAGGATTTGTGCTTTTCGTGTGTGATTGCAGCATTTGCCTCTGTAAGACCTGCCCAAAACGTACTCGCAGGGCTTGTTTCCGGTAAGACGGCTCGCTATTCTGTGCGCTCTTTTCAGCGGTGACACCCTATGCCAGATACACAACAGATGCAGTCCTTTATCGATTTTGCCCACCAGCTGGCAGACACCGTGGGTGAGGTGCACCGTAAATATTTTCGCCAGCCGGTGTCCACCGAGTACAAGGACGACAGCAGCCCGGTAACCCAGTGTGACCAGGAGTCGGAAACCGTGGCCCGTGAGCTGATTATGCGACACTTTCCCGAGCACGGTATTCTGGGTGAGGAATTCCCACCGCATCAGCCGGAGGCGGAGTTTGTGTGGATTATCGATCCGGTGGATGGCACCAAGTTCTTTATGACCGGGCATCCGCTGTTCGCGCTGCTGCTGGGCCTGTCCTATCAGGGGCGATTTATTCTGGGGGTGATAGACCAGGCGATCAGCCGCGAACGCTGGCTGGGCGCAGATGGTTTCGGCACCTTCTTAAATGGCCAGCCGGTGCACACCCGCCCCTGCGCTTCACTGGATCAGGCGATTATTGCCCGGGTGGGTTACGAGTGGCATTCCGCCGGGCGTGATCATTATATCGATCGCGTATGGAAAGCCAGCCACTGGGCGCAGTGGGGTGTGGCGCCCTACGACTACGGCCTGCTGGTGTCGGGGCATCTGGATATGGTGATAACCGCCGGCCCCCTGTTGCACGACATTGCCGCAGTGGAACCGATTGTGCGCAATGCCGGCGGGCTGATGTGTGACTGGTTTGGGCGTCCCCTGGATATACATTCACCCAATCATGTACTGGCACTGGGCAATCCAGCGCTACTGCCGGAGGTGTTGAAGGTGCTGGATTTTGATGAAGTGCCGGAGGATGTGCGGGGTGGTGACTAGCCGCGTGTAATTATGCTCGTTCCCACGCTCCTGCGTGGGAACGAGAAAATTGAGCTCAAGAATTTATCAGCACGGTATTCTGAACTGTGCTGTTTCGCCTTTCTGGCGACTCACTTCTTTTTCTGCAGCAAAAAAGAAGTAAGCAAGAAAATGCCGTTCCCGGTCACTTGCCCGCAAAAAGCGCGGGTTCCCGAAAATGCTATGAGACAGTGTTTTGCTTTAGATAAGTTTCTTGATGGTACTATCTTTGTTGCCGGGTCGTGCTGGAGTGCCATCCAGGCACATCATCACTCAAAATCACATCCCTGTGATTTTGCCCCTGCGTAGAAAGCATTTTCGGCAAGTGACAGGGAAGGTTGTCGCAAGCCCGTATATTAGAAAAGTGTTTTTATCGTTCGGCGCGGGGCCTTCCCCCTTCGCACAAGCTGATGAGCGAGTGATTTTTGTGGAAGCTTTCTGCGAGGATGTTTGAGCGAATCATGTTGTTTATGATTCGTGAGTTCCGCAGCAGCCACAAAAATCGGGAGTGAAGAAGGCACTTTTATTTTCGCTTTTTGAAAATAAAAGCTTGTGTGCTGGGGCGGCGTTTTCTTGCTTCCTTCTTTGTCGCTGTTGATACTAAAACGCCTGGAGCGTTTTAGAACAGGCTTTGCCTGGCCCGAAGGGTGAAAGCCAGGGATGGCTTTCATAAAGAAGTAAGTCGCCAGAAAGGCGAAACAGCACAGATAATTTAATCGTGAAAGTGAATTCTGAATAGTTTAGTGAAGTTGCGTAACACAGAATGCTTTTCTTATCGATCAATCGGTGTGGTAAAACCAATCACTTCACTGATTGAACGCGCATCCATCAATACCATCAACAACCGATCCAGTCCCATCGCCACCCCGGCGCAATCCGGCAACCCGGATTTCAATGCTTCAATCAATTGCATATCAATCGGCATTACATTCTGCCCACGTTGTTTGCGCAGATCATTCTCTTTGTGAAACCGCGCCAGCTGTTCATCGGCATCAAGCAACTCATAGAAACCATTTGCCAGTTCCAGTTCGCCGTAGAACAGTTCAAAACGGTGGGCGACCCGCGGGTCATCCTTACTCAACCTGGCCAGTGCCGCCTGTGATGCGGGATAGTCATAAATAAAGGTCATGCCCTGCGGATCAAATCCCGGTGCTACCGCCGCCACCATCAGCCAGTCCAGCCACATGTCCTTATCATCGAGATTCATGCCAACGGGGGTTTCAATCTGCTGCTCACTGGCACAGGCAGCCAGTTCTTCGGCGCTGGCCTGTAACGGGTCGATTGCCAGCTGATTAATAAATGCCTGACGATAACTCAAACGAGTAAAACGTAATGGCTTGTCACTAAACTGCGCAAATAACTCGCTGATCAGCTGCTGCATTTCATCCATCAACCCCTGGTGATCCAGCCCCAGCCGGTACCATTCCAGCAGACTGAATTCCGGGTTGTGGTATCGCCCCACTTCATCGGCACGAAACACACGGGCAATCTGGTAAATATCGCCACTGCCGGCAGCCAGCAGGCGCTTCATATAAAACTCGGGTGAGGTGTGCAGGTAATAATCACGCCCGGCAAACCGGGTATGAAAACTTTCCAGCTGCGGGTCGGTGATGGCCGCATCCGACAGGATCGGCGTTTCCACTTCCAGCAGATCACGCTGTACAAAAAAAGCCCGAATACTCTGCAGGATTCGGGCTCTCTGTTGCAGCGCATGCAGGGATGCGCCGGGTTTCCAGTTATCGCTGTCGCTCATTACTCTTTAACGCGGGAAACATATTCACCGCTGCGGGTATCAACCTTGAGCACTTCGCCGATTTCGATAAACAACGGCACCTTGACCACGGCACCGGATTCCAGTGTCGCCGGTTTGGTACCACCCTGTGCTGTGTCACCCTTAAGGCCGGGGTCGGTTTCAGTGACTTTCAGCTCAACAAAGTTGGGTGCGCTCACCATCAACGGCACGCCATCCCACAGGGTCACGGTACACAGCTCCTGACCTTTCAGCCATTTGCCTGATTCAACCAGAGCGGAATCCGGTGCACCCACCTGCTCGAAGGTATTGGGGTCCATGAAGTACCAGAACTCACCATCGTTATAGGAGAATTCCATATCCACATCGACCACATCCGCCGCTTCAACCGACTCGCCGGACTTGAATGTTTTTTCAATCACGCGACCGGTTTTCAGGTTGCGCAACTTAACACGGTTAAATGCCTGGCCCTTGCCTGGCTTAACCAGTTCGTTTTCAATAATCGAAACCGGATCGCCGTCCAGCAACAATTTAAGACCACCGCGAAATTCATTTGTACTGTATGATGCCATCTAACTAACCTTTGGGCGAAAATGCAGCGCATATAATACTCGGAACAGCCGCCAATGCCAAAAACTATACCGCTTATGGCGATGGATTTTGCCGAAACAGCCACCCCGAACAGCCAGCCGAATACCGACAGCAGCCCGTCAGCCGACTGGCAACAGCAACTGGCGCGGGCCATTACCGAGCCACGGCAGCTGCTCGAACAACTCGACCTGGCCGCCGACACCTTCGGTGATTTCTCCGCCGCCAGCCGGCAATTCAGCATCAAGCTCCCCCATGCCTATTTACGCAAGATCCGCCCCGGCGATGCCCGTGATCCCCTGCTATTACAGATAATGGCCCAGTCCGCAGAAAGCCATGAGGTGCCGGGATTCAAACAGGATCCGGTGGGTGACCTACCGGCCAGCCGTGCCCCAGGCCTGCTGCACAAGTACCCTGGCCGGGTGCTGCTGATTACCACCGGCGCCTGCGCGGTGCACTGCCGTTACTGCTTCCGTCGACACTTTCCCTATGCACAAGAACAGGCGGGGCGTGACCAGTGGCAGTCTGCACTGGACTATATCCGCACAGAGCCGAGCATCGAGGAGGTCATTCTCAGCGGCGGCGACCCGCTGGTATTGTCCGATGAACGACTGGCAACACTGATCGATCAGCTGCAGGCAATCCCCCATATCCGCCGACTGCGCCTGCACAGTCGGCTGCCGGTAGTGCTGCCGGACCGCATCACCGACCGCCTGGTTGAAATACTGGCCAGCAGCCGCTTCGACACCGCGCTGGTGATTCACGCCAACCATGCCAATGAAATTGCCGCCGATGAAATCCGTGTACTGCGCAAGCTGCAGGCGGCGGGTATTCTGTTGCTGAATCAGGCGGTGCTGCTGAAAGGCATCAATCACCAGCCTGAACAGCAACAGGCACTGTCAAAAGCCCTGTTCAGCGCAGGCGTACTGCCCTATTACCTGCACCTGCTGGATCCGGTGCAGGGAGCCGCGCATTTTGATGTGAGTCTACAGCAGGCCAATGAACTGATGGATCAGCTGCGTGCCAGCCTGCCGGGGTTCCTGGTGCCCCGCCTGGTGCGGGAAATCGAGGGTGAGCAGAGCAAAACCCCGGCGAATGAGCTATAAAACACGAAGCTTAACGAAACTGGCTTAAAAACTGCGGGTATCTGGCTGTTTTTACGGATAATATTGAGCTGACTCTATAAATAGAACAGAGAAATGGGATAGACTAGCACTGCGTATGGCAGCACAGGGCCATTTGGGTTAAATGGATGAAGACACGCGTCTACACAAACATATGAAATTAAACGTTCCTGAACAAACAGAACCAGGTAAAGACGACTTTCCGAACCACCCAAGGAAGGTGAAAAAGTGGCTGAGTGAACTGAAACGCGCCAATATGGGCGAATACACCCGCCAGCTTTATAACGGCCTGCTCACCCTGAACCGTCAATCCATGCCACCCAAACACCGTCTGGAAAACATGGAAAACCTGCGTGAGTCCGCACGCTTTGTCTTCTCTCAGTTACATAAACATTTCGTTAACCGCACTCTGCCCCTGCCGGACAAAAGCCAGAAGATTATACATCTCAACCAGGCGCTGCTCAGTGAAATGGCCACTGGCTACAAGATCCTGATTTTCGAAGCGGCGAACAACCTCGCTAAGGTCGACAATAAAACCCTGTTAATTGCCTGCGAACGCGCGCTGCATTATTACGCAGAAATGCTGCTGCGTTTTAGCCAGATTTACACCGAGCTACCCAAAGGCACCTGGTGGGATATCCATCGTATTTACAGTTACGCTGAACAGAAAAAACTGCACCAGAAAGCCATAAAAGACAGCGAGCTGATGGTAAAAGGCATCAGCACCGAAGATTATTACAAGCAGATTCTGCTGTTCGCCCTGGCCAGACCCAATGCACTGCGCCAGAGCGATGCCGAGCGATTATATAAATCGATTAATGAATGGGCCAGGCTCACCAGCATCAGTGACCAGCCAGGCAAAAGTAAATTTAACCGCTATTTCATCAGCCGCCTGGACAGTGATCTACCACCAAACTGCGTGTCTGAGGAAGATATTAAATCGCTGGAACACACACGTGCTATTGACACCTCGCTCCTGGTGGAGCAGCTGCAAAGACAGGACATTAATAACGACCCGTTCAGTTCGGCACTGGCCATTGGCGATCAGGTATCCCATGAAACCATCCGTACCCTGATTGCATCCTGGAGCCAGTGCGCCAAGCGACGTTTTTCCCGTGCCACCCGCAATGAACCCGTTCGCGTGGCAATTGGTTTAAACCCCATTTATGAAGCGATCAACAGTGAACTCACACCGCCCAGGCCGAAAATCAAAAAGCCGGGCAAGATGTTTTCACTTGAGGCCATTCCCGAACACGAACGGGTGCGTAAGGACATTTTTGCACAACAGGACCCGGCCTATTACATTAGCCAGCCAGACCTGAAAAAGGATGCCGACAAACGTTCCTCCGGTACCTGGGACATGATAGCCAGAGGCCGGGCATTAACAGAAAGCTATGCAAAGGAATTACAGGATCAGAGCAATGCACTGGGCGAACTGAACAGGGAAGCCCCCGACCTGCACTGGAAAATCAGCAATGTCAGTGCCGGTGGTTACTGCCTTAACTGGGATTCGGAACAACCCTCACGGGCAATGGTTGGGGAACTGATTGGCATCCAGGAAAGAGAGGCCGATGGCCGCTTTCAATGGCGCGTTGGCATGATTCGCTGGATGCAGTACAGCCGCAGTAAGGGACTTGAAATTGGCGTGCAGGTCTTGTCACCCAAGGTCATTTCCTGCAAGGTGCGACGACTGGAACGCAAACAGGAAGAGCCCTTTAACTGTTTGATGCTACCGGGCATCAAGCCGATTCAGCAGCCATCAACACTGCTGCTACCGGCACATGCATTCAGACGCGGCAACAAGCTGAATCTACATGTGTACGAGCGTGACATTGAAATTCAACTGGGCACTGTTCGCGAACACACGGGCTCATTTACACAGTTTCAGTTTTTACAGCCTGAAGAAGATAACTCACCGAATGATAAAGGTGAGAAATCAAAAAAATCAGACCCGGATGACTTCGATTCAATCTGGTCGTCACTCTAAAACACTATCTTCTATACAAGATTTTTGGGATTTAAACAGTGGAAAAAGAAAAGAAGATAACTATTTTTATTATTGATGATTCTTTCAATAATGAAGAAAACATCATCAAGCTGATGCGCAGTTCTGGCCTCGCCGCTCACACCAGTCGGGTGGAAGACGATGAAGACCTGATTGAAGCCCTGGGCAAGAAAACGCCCGACATATTGCTCTACTCGGTTGGTATGGAACTGATATCGCTTGGTGATACCCTGCAGTGTATAAAAGACAATGCCAGTGCACCGGTACCTGTGATTGCAGTCAACCGCCCAAAACATGAAATGGATGTGGTGGAAGCCATGCGTCTCGGTGCTCGGGATGTCAGCGCCTACAGCAATCCATCGCACCTGGAACTGGTGATCAAGCGTGAAGTAGAAGCCTTTAAAAGCATCTCACGAGAACACCGCCTGGAAAACTCGATTCGCGAATCAGAACGCCGCTGCCAGGGCCTGCTGGATTCCTCACGGGATGCGATTGCCTACATCCATGAAGGCATGCACATTTACTCCAACCAGTCCTACCTGGAACTGTTTGGCTTTGATGAGTCCGGCGACCTGGAAGGTATGCCGATCCTCGATATGGTGGGCGCAGATGACCGCAATTCCTTCAAGACCTTTCTACGGGAAAACAAGGACCTCGGCGACCAGCAGGAATGCAAGCTGGAGCTGAACCTGAAAAATGCCGATGGCACCGAATTCAAGGGTGAAATGGAATTTTCCAACGCCAGTATTGATGGCGAACCCTGCATCCAGGTCATTATCCGCACCCAGGGCAACAGCAAGGAGCTGGAAGAACAACTGGCGCTGATGAGCCAGACCGATTCTGTTACCGGCCTGTATAATCGCCAGTTCTTTATGGACAGCATGAGCAACGCCGTCAGCAAGGCGCTGGACGGCAAGGGTGATTCAGCGGTATTGCTGATTCAACTCGACAACTTCAACGATATTAAACAGAGCGTGGGCGTTGTCGGTGCAGACCAGTTTCTCTATGAAGTCTCACGCCAGTTTGAAGACGCGGTCAACAATGGCGATATCGTGGCACACTTTGAAGGCAACACCTTCTCCATTATAGCCGCCGGCCAGACTGCCAATACCATCGAAGCCTATGCCAGCAAGATCAGTGATGCAGCGAATAACTATATCGCCAATATTAACGAACAGTCACTCAATAGCAGCTGTACTATCGGTATCAGCCTGATAGACCAGAATGTGCCGGACACCGGTGAAGTGCTGTTACGCGCCGAGCGCGCCTGTGACCAGGCGAGAGAAAGCGGCCCCAATCATACCGTTGTCTATCAGCCCAAAGCGGGTGAGCTGACGCAGAAGGAAATCGACGCACAGGTCGTCGCAGACTTACGTGACGCACTCACCAGCAACCGTTTCCTGCTGTATTTCCAGCCGGTAATCAGCCTGCATGGCGACACCGACGAACGCTATGAAGTGTTTGTGCGCATGACCGACAAAGAGGGTAATATCGTCATGCCCGATGATTTTCTGCCTGCAGCCAACCGCACCGGCATGGCCATTGCCATCGACCGCTGGGTATTGCTCAACACCATCACCACTGTCACCAAACGCTGGAAGGAAGGCAAGCGGACCCTGTTCTTTGTCAAGCTGGCAGCTAACTCACTGAAAGACACCAGCCTGATGAGCTGGCTAAAAGAACAACTGAAAAAATACAATGTGCCCAAGAACAGCCTGATTTTCGAGGTCAAGGAAAATGTTGCAGTCACCAGCCTCAAGTACACTGCCGAGCTGGCCAAATCACTGCAGGATCTTAACTGTGGTTTTGCGCTGGACGATTTCGGCAAGGGCGCAAATCCGTTTGAACTGCTGAAACACATTCCCGCGGATTACCTCAAGCTGGAACGCTCGTTTATGGAAGAACTGTCCAGCAGTGCCGAAAACCAGGAAGCGGTGAAAGCCATTACCGACAAAGCGATGGAAATGCACAAGCTGACCATTGCCCAGTGCGTGCAGGATGCCACCAGCCTGTCTGTATTGTGGGGCATGGGCATCAACTTTATTCAGGGCAACTTCCTGCAGGAACCGTCGCCTACACTGGATTATGATTTTACTTCCATGGGTGGTTAACGACAGTCAGTTAAGCCAGGCTCTAAGCAGTTAAACTGCTTCAGCAAATAAAAAGCCCTGTTTAAAAAACAGGGCTTTTTTATGGACAGAGTGGCAATTGCTACAACGATCTAATCCTGCCGTGCCTTCAACGCCAGAATACGCTGTTCCAGCGGCGGATGGGTCATCAACGCCGCGGCGATACCGTGCTTTAAACTGCCGCGAATACCGAACGCCGCCAGCTCGTTGGGCATGGCAGACTCCTGATCGCGCTGCTGGCTTTGCTGCAGACGCTGCAGTGCCGCAATCATTTTCTGCTTGCCCGCCAGTGTTGCACCGCCATGGTCTGCCCTGAACTCTCGGCGGCGTGAGAACCAGGCCGCGATCATCGCCGCGAACACACCCAGAATCAGCTCGGCAATAATGCTCACCACAAAATAGCCGATACCGAAGCCGCGCTCGTTTTTAAACACCACGCGATCCACAAACGTACCGATTACCCGCGAGATAAAGATCACAAAGGTATTGAGCACGCCCTGAATCAGCCCCATGGTAATCATGTCACCATTGGCCACGTGGCTGACCTCATGCCCCAGCACCGCTTCCACTTCGTCCTGGGTCATATTATCGAGCAGACCACTACTCACCGCCACCAGCGCATTATTGCGATTCATCCCCGTAGCAAACGCATTGGGCTGGGGTGAACTAAAAATACCCACTTCCGGCATGCCGATGCCCGCACGATCTGCCTGGCGACGCACGGTTTCCACTAACCAGCGCTCACGACTGTTGGCCGGTTGCTCGATCAACTGCACCCCCATGGAACGCTTGGCCATGAACTTGGACATCGCCAGCGAAATAAAGGAACCGGCAAAACCGATAATCGCTGCCATAATCAGCAGGCCGGTCAGGTTAATGCCCACCCCTTCAGCAGCCAGCATCTGGTCGATACCCAGTACGCGCATGGAAATACTTAATACTGCCAGTACGGCAATATTGGTCAGAAGAAAGAGGCCAATTCTTGAAAACATGGTTTTACCCGAGGAGATTAATCACGCAGCTTAGATAGGGGCTATTGGCAATAGTTTCAATGGTTTATGGAATATTAATTTGCATTTACCTGGTGCCGCCGATGCAGGTCAGGCAGTCGAATGACGCACGGAAATGGAAACTTTATGCCTTACGCTGAGAACGTAGCAGCAGCAAGCTCATGCAGGCCCTATAGAAACGAAGAGACGCCTATAAATTCAGTGTGAGATTAAAAGAACAGACTCAGTAGATAATAAACAACCGCACTCACCAGCGTAATACCCAGCACCGGTAAAACCGTGCAGGAAATACAGATATCACCGAACTCTCTGCTTAACTGACTCATCATGACCTCCTGTGTTTGCACACTATACATTGTCATTTGTCACTCTATACAGGGAGACTAGAACAGATCAGAGAAAAAGTCAGCTGCTTTGAATCATATAAGGAAACACTGAATAAATACTGAGGCTCAGCCCCTGAAGGCATGCTTCGACTGCAGATAGCGTACTTCCTCTTCCGTCGATGACCGGCCGAGGATGTCATTGCGATGGGGAAAACGGCCGAACTGCTCAATCAGCTGACAGTGATGCCGGGCAAAACGTAAGTTTTCCGTAAGTCCGGCCTGCTGATACAGCTCGACTGAACGCTGCTGATGAGTAAGCTGCTCACTGTGCATCAACGGCATATAGAAAAACGCCTGCTGTGCCTGTTTCAGCTGCTGGTCATAGCCCTGCTCAAGACCATACAGACAGGCCTCAATAGCCTGCTGCTCAGTGGAGAAGCTTTTTGCCTGTCCGCGAAACATATTCAGTGGTAGTTGATCGAACAGGAGAATCAGCGCCAGACAGGTACGCGGCGATTGAAGCCAGTGATCCAGCTCACCCTCTGCGGCCTGTTGCCAGAGCTTCATATAGCGTTGCGCTATGTCACGATCGATCGCCGGGGTGGATTTAAACCAGTGACGATTCACTGGTTCACTGAACCAGTAGTCTAATAGTTCGCTGGCCTGCTCTTCCATCATCGCATCCACTATGTCGATTGAGCAGTGATGTTATTTAGGTGCCGACTTACGGGTAAACACCCAGTTATTACCCTTCGACAGACTTTTATTGAATTTATAGCCTTCCACATCAAACGACTTGATGTCTTCAACATCTGACAGCTGGTTCTGGATAATGTAACGGCTGAGCAAACCTCGGGCTTTTTTCGCATAAAAACCGATCATTTTATAATCGCCGTTTTTATATTCCTTAAAGGCAGGGGTAATAACTTCACCGTTAATCTGTTTCGGCTTAACCGCCTTGAAGTATTCATTTGATGCCAGATTGATCAGATGCTCGGATTTGATCTTTTTAAGCTGTGCATTCAAGCCATCGGTCAATGTATTGCCCCAGAACTCATACAGGTTTTTACCCCGCTCATTACTGAGCTTTGTGCCCATTTCCAGGCGGTATGGCTGCATTAAATCCAGCGGCCGCAACAACCCGTATAAGCCAGACAGGATACGCAGATGGCTTTGCGCAAATTTAAAATCTTTCGCACTGAAACTTTCCGCATCCAGCCCGGTATACACATCACCTTTAAACGCCAGCACTGCCTGCTTGGCATTTTTTTCAGTAAAGTTTTTATTCCAGGCTTCAAAACGATCGAAATTTAACTCGGCGATCTTACTGCTAACATGCATCAGCTCGGCAATGTCCAGCGCAGAAAATTCGCGCATGCGGTGAATCAGCTCGGCGGAATCATCCAGGTAGTCCGGCAGGGTAAAGGTTTTAGTTTTAGCCGGTGTCTCGTAGTCCAGTGTCTTGGCAGGGGAAATAACGATTAACATAATTTACTCTTTAATTAAGACTTCAATCTTATCCACTTTCTGGTAGCCCCGTGGCAGTTTCAAACCACGCTTGCCACGTTCGGCGTAATGTTCGTCCACTTCAGTGGCACTCATGGTTTTATGCTTCTTGCCCGCATAGACCGTAAGTTTTTCGCCATCCTGAATCAGCTCGATGGCACACACCGATTCTTCTCCGGCTTTCAGTTTAGCCGAGGGCACATTGATAATTTTATTGCCCTTGCCCTTCGACATGCGCGGCAGTTCGGATAATTCGGTCACCAGCATATGCCCTTCGGAACTGATGGCGACAATAAAATCATCCTCGATACTGCGCACTTTCACCGGCGGCAAGACCTTGGCACCGGGCGTCACTTTCAGAAAGGCCTTACCCGCTTTGGTTCTGGAATGCAGCTCACCCAGCTCGCACACAAAGCCATAACCATGACTGGTACTGAACAGGTACAGGTCTTTGGGATCACCCATTAATGCCGCCACAAACACCGCACCGGACGGCGGATTAAACCGTCCGGTTAAGGGCTCACCCTGACCACGGGCCGAAGGCAATGTGTGCGCTGCCAGGGTATAGGCGCGGCCGGTGCTGTCGAGAAACACCGCCAGCTGATTGGATTTACCCTGCGCCGCAGAGCGTGGCCCATCCCCCGCCTTGTAGTTGAGTTTTTCCGCATCCACATCATGCCCCTTGGCGGCACGCACCCAGCCCATACTGGATAACACCACGGTGATCGGGTCGCTGGCAATCAGCGCTGACTCATCCATCGCCTGGGCAGCTTCACGTTCAACAATCGGTGAACGACGTGGGTCTCCGTAGGTTTCCGCATCATCGAGGATTTCTTTTTTAATCAGCGTTTTCAGGCGACGATCCGATGACAGCAGTTTTTCGATCTGCTCTTTTTCTTCTGCCAGCTCTTTCTGCTCATCACGAATGCGCATTTCTTCCAGTCGCGCCAGCTGTCGCAGTTTGGTGTCAAGAATATAATCGGCCTGCACTTCGCTTAAACTAAAACGCTGCATTAAAATCGGCCGCGGCTTGTCGTTTTCACGAATTATCTGGATCACTTCATCGATATTTAAAAACGCGATCAACAAACCTTCCAGCAAGTGCAGGCGTTTATTGATTTTCTGCAGTCGCCAGTCGAGCCGGTTGCGCACGGTTTGCACACGGTAGGTAAGCCACTCTTTCAGCACCATGCGCAGGTTTTTGACGCCGGGTCGGCCATCGATGCCGATCATATTCATATTCACCCGGTATGTGCGTTCCAGGTCAGTGGTGGCAAACAGGTGGGTCATTAACTGTTCCACATCCACCCGGTTGGAGCGCGGCACCAGCACCAGGCGGGTGGGATTTTCATGATCCGATTCATCGCGGATATCTTCCAGCATCGGCAGCTTTTTCGCGGTCATCTGCTGCGCGATCTGTTCCAGAATTTTATTGCCAGATACCTGGTAAGGCAGCGCGGTGATCACAATATCACCGTCATCCTTTTCGTATTTTGCCCGCGCCCGCACACTGCCATTGCCTTTTTCATACATGGCTAGAAGGTCATCGCGGCTGGTAATAATTTCCGCATCGGTGGGGTAATCCGGACCTTTGATATGTTCCATCAGCTCAGCCACGCTGACTTTAGGCTCGTCCAGCATGCGAATACAGGCGCTGGCCACTTCACGCAGGTTATGCGGCGGGATATCGGTGGCCATACCCACCGCGATACCGGTGGAACCGTTCAGCAGCACGTTGGGCAGACGAGCCGGCAATGATTTCGGCTCTTCCATGGTGCCGTCGAAATTTGGCTGCCACTCCACCGTGCCCTGCCCCAGTTCCTGCAGCAGCACTTCCGCATAACGGGATAATTTGGATTCGGTGTAACGCATCGCCGCGAATGACTTGGGGTCATCCGGCGAACCCCAGTTACCCTGGCCGTCCACCAGCGGGTGGCGGTAGGAGAAGCTCTGTGCCATCAGCACCATCGCCTCATAACAGGCACTGTCGCCATGGGGGTGGAATTTACCCAGTACATCACCCACGGTACGCGCCGATTTCTTGTACTTTGCTGCCGCGTTTAAGCCCAGCTCGGACATGGCGTACACAATGCGCCGCTGCACCGGCTTGAGACCATCACCGATAAACGGCAAGGCGCGGTCGAGAATGACGTACATGGAGTAATCCAGATACGCTTTTTCAGTGAATTCGGATAGTGCCTGCCTTTCGACACCTTCAAAATTGAGATTGTCCTGATTTGACATACCGCGGATTAAGTCTCTGGTTGCTGATAAAACGAATGGCAAGATTATGCGGAATTAACGCAGTGAACACAACAAAGCCAACACAAAAGACTGAGAAAAAAGCCGGAGAAAACATTGATTTATGTGAGGTGGACAGGGTTTTCGCAAAGCCCTGAGCTGGCGGGGCAAGGGATAAACCCGCTGCCGTTGCAGCGGGCAACTACAATGGATAGAGCAGCCAGCGGCTAATAAAGATCATCCACCGGTTCATTATTTCTGGCGCGACGTTTTATCTGCGCTTTGGTATTCATGTTTTTCAGCAGGGTTTCAGCTTCTGCCTGCCCCCAGGCCTGCGCCTCTTCACGGCTGGCAAAGCCACCACGCTGTTTGGTGACATGGGTCTTTTTGGCGCTGACACGGCGCAGAATCTGCACACTGTAATCGTCATCGTCTTCTTCAATGATATGGTAATCGTATTTCTTACTGGGTTTCATATTGCCGATCCTGTGTGCCGATCCTGTCGGGAAAACAGATAAAAATAAACCTGATGCTAATAATAGGTCACACCTGTACTGTTATCACCAGCCAGGGCAACTTTTCCGCCGCCTATATACCACCATCAGAATAAAAAGCATACAGGTGATTGCCATCACCAGCGGAAAAAATACCGTGGTGAGTGAATAATGCTGCAACGCGGCCACTGCCAGCAGGTTACGCACTGTGATCAGCATATAGAAAAGCAGGTGTTCTTCATAGGGAAAGTGATAGGCCTTGCGAAAGGTCGGCGCAAAACCCAGTACATCCACCAGGGTTAACAGCAGTATCGCCCACAGTGGATTGGCGGTGATCAGCCACAAGGGCAAGGCAAACAGCGCCAGTGAAAAAAACAGCCAGTCGCTACGGGCGATCTGCACGCGCCGTTCACCGGCGCTTCGCGCATGTTGAAACGCCAGCCAGGCAATATACAGGGTAATCAGCCCGGACACACCGATTGGCCAGGCCCCTGCCCCACCGCCATCTGTCAGCTGCGCCGCGAACACCACGCAGGTGGTGGAGCCCCAGATCAACCAGGAAAACACATGGGGACGAGTGTATCCACGTCGAATCGAACGGATATAGGGCACAAAAGCCAGCAGGGTCAGGGCAATTGCCAGTACACTCAACAGTGCCTTATCAAGCATCGAGACTATCCCTCATGGTTTCATTCAATTATTACAGGCAGGCGCATAACCAGACCCATACAATCAAAACAACTCACAAATACGCTATTCTAGGTAGAGTGCAGATATCTTAAGCACTATCCACCGTCCCTTAATCATGCTGTTACGGTAACGACTATGGTCAATATCAGGCTGGACGACTCCGGCTACCGCGGCCTGATTATCCTCAGGCCGGACCTGTCCTTAAGCTGGCAGGGCAACGTCAAAGTCTTTCTGCTGATTGCACTGTGCAGTCTGGCTATTGCCAGTATGTTTGTCATACAGGGACGCTGGCTAGTGCTGCCGTTTTCAGGTGCGGAAATCTTCCTGCTGGGTGCCTCGCTGTATGTATTCTACCGCCGTGCCAGTCGCACCCAGCTGATCCACCTGAGCGAACACAGGGTGGTGATTGAACAGGGCTATCGCCGTGCGGAACAGCGGGTTGAATACCCGCGCTACTGGTCGGAGTTTCATATCGAGTCGAGTACGCCGACAGAGGACTCCGTCGGCGACAAAGCCGCGCAGTTACAGGGTATTGAGCCTGACCTGCACAGCATTCCCAGAGTCACCATCAGCTCGCGCCGGCAACAGACCGAACTGGGTGCTTTTCTCGGCTATGCCGACAAACTGCTGCTGATTCACGCCCTGAAAGAGGTCACTGCCCGCTTCTCTGCATCCCACCAGGCGCAGAAAAACCGGCCGCAGCAATAAATCCGCTAAACCACGATCTCCGCCAGATCACCCTTGCTTTCCAGCCAGGCCTTGCGATCCGGAGCGCGTTTTTTGGCGAGCAGCATGTCCATCATCTGGTTACTCTGGTCCCCGGCCTCCACCACCAGTTGTACCAGCCGGCGGGTATCCGGTGCAATCGAGGTTTCCCGCAATTGCAGCGGGTTCATTTCACCCAGACCCTTGAAGCGGGTGACCTGTATCTTGCCTTTTTTGTTTTCCGCGGCAATACGATCCAGCACGCCCTGTTTTTCCGCATCATCCAGTGCGTAGTACACCTCCTTGCCCACATCGATGCGGAACAGCGGCGGCATCGCCACATACACATGACCGGCTTCCACCAGCGGTCGGAAGTGACGCAGGAACAGCGCACATAACAGGGTGGCGATATGGTAACCATCGGAGTCGGCGTCCGCCAGAATGCAGATTTTGCCGTAACGCAGGCTGGCCAGGTCTGCCGAGCCGGGATCGACCCCCATAGCCACCGAGATGTCATGTACTTCCTGCGAGGCCAGCACCTGGTCCGGCTCCACTTCCCAGGTGTTCAGAATTTTACCGCGCAGCGGCATAATCGCCTGGAACTCGCGGTCACGGGCCTGCTTGGCGGAACCACCCGCCGAATCACCTTCCACCAGGAACAGCTCGGTGCGGGATCCATCCGATGAGCTGCAATCCGCCAGCTTGCCCGGCAAGGCCGGCCCCTGGGTGACTTTTTTACGCGCCACTTTTTTACCGGCCTTGAGGCGTTTCTGTGCATTATCAATCGCCAGCATGGCAATCTGCTCACCCAGATCGGTGTTCTGGTTAAGCCACAGGCTGAAGGCATCTTTCACCACGCCAGAGACAAAGGGTGCACATTCACGGGACGACAGTTTTTCCTTGGTCTGCCCGGAGAACTGCGGATCTTCCATTTTTACCGAGAGAATATAACTGACCTTTTCCCACACATCTTCCGGGCTGATTTTCACACCTCGGGGTAACAGGTTGCGGAACTCGCAGAACTCACGCACTGCTTCGGTCAGCCCGGTACGCAGGCCGTTAACATGGGTGCCGCCCTGTGCAGTGGGGATCAGGTTGACATAGGACTCGCCCACCGAATCACCGCCTTCCGGCAACCACAGCAGCGCCCAGTCGGCGGTTTCATGGGCAGAAGACATGGAGCCGATAAAAGGCTCGGCGGGAAGGCACTCCATTTCCTTGAGACTTTCCATCAGGTAATCCTGCAGACCACCCTGGTAAAACCATTCATCGGTTTCGCCGGATTTCTCATCGAAAAAGGTGACATGCAGCCCGGGGCACAACACCGCCTTGGCGCGCAGCACATGCTTGAGCTGGGTCAGGGAAAACTTGGGAGTATCGAAATATTTGGCTTCCGGCCAGAAACGAATCTGCGTACCGGTATTTTTCTTACCCACCGTGCCAATTTCTTCCAGCTCGCTCACCTTGTCGCCATGGGCAAAGGCAATCGACCACACCTTGCCATCACGACGCACTTCCGCTTCCAGCCGGTAGGACAGTGCGTTCACCACCGATACGCCCACACCGTGCAAACCGCCGGAGAACTGGTAATTCTTGTTGGAGAACTTGCCACCGGCATGCAGCTTGGTGAGAATCACCTCGATGCCCGGCACCCCTTCCTCGGGGTGAATATCCACCGGCATGCCGCGGCCGTCGTCGGTCACGCCCAGCGAACCATCACGGTAAAGCACCACCTGAATCCGGCTGGCATGGCCCGCCACTGCTTCATCGACACTGTTATCGATCACCTCCTGCGCCAGGTGGTTGGGTCGCGTGGTGTCGGTGTACATGCCCGGGCGCTTTTGAACAGGCTCCAGGCCGGTTAAAACTTCAATTGCCGAAGCGTCGTATGAACTCATTCAATTATCTCTATGTGGCTAAACTGTATATATCTGACGATGCGCAGCAACTATACATGGCCTGATCTGAAATTTGAATCGGCAATCTCGAGCCTGATATCCGCACAAAAATTAACCGATAAATAAAGACTGAATCACAGCGACGTCACATGCCGTTTTTACCATTGCCTATCCAGGATACCTCTGTGTTGTTTTGCTGTTGCAGTCAACAGCTCAGTCAACATTCAGTCAGCGATGCGCCAGCAACCCTTGCCGGCGTTTTTGGCACGATACATGGCACTGTCAGCTGCGCTGATCAGTTCATCCAGATTACTTCCATGACGGGGATAAAACGCAATACCAATACTGACGCTTAGACTGCAGGCTTCACCCTGCACAATAAAAGGCTCGCCCATGACCTCGAGTAATTTTTCAGCCACCTTTATCGCCTCCTCCCGGTCAGACTGATGATCCAGTAGCACCGCGAACTCATCGCCGCCCAGACGCGTCAATGTATCTACCTTGCGTAACTGTACCTGTAAGCGTGCGACGACTGATTGCAATAGCCTGTCACCCTGATCATGTCCGAAGCGGTCATTAATTGCCTTGAAGCCATCCAGGTCGAGGAACAGGAAAGAGATATCTGTTTCAATTTCGGCATCTTTCTCGATATCACCCACGTTCTGGCTGTTCTGTCGTTGCAACCGTGCCTGTGCATGATTAAACAGATCCTGCAGCAGTCGTCGATTTGGCAGGCCGGTTAAATTATCATGCATTGCCAGATGGTGAACTTTGTCTTCGATCGCCTTGCGCTCACTGATATCCACCATGGTGCCGATGGTGCCCAGCACTTTTCCCGCCGTATCGCGATGAAGTGCTACCCGGATCACCATCCACAGCGGTGGCCCGTCCTTTCGCTGCACCCTCAGCTCCTCGGCATAATCCTCGCCCGCATCTGACTGGCTGATCAGTTGCCCGCAACGACTACTGGCGCGCGACTGATCCCGGGGATCCAGCAACTTTATCCACTCACTGCCAAGACAGTCGCTGATCGCACGACCGGTGAGTTTTTCCCAGGCAGGGTTAAGGTAGGTGATGCGGCGCTGGGTATCCGTCTGGAACACCACGTCCTTCATGTGCTCCGCCAGCTCCCGATAGAGTTGTTCGGAGGTCTGCAGGCGCTGTGCCTGACGGCCAATGCGCCAGGAGAACAGACCCAGCAGCACGCCAACCAGTATTCCCCCCAGCTGTAGCCAGACGGTTAACCATCGGGTAAAGGCGCTGTCATCGCGCATCGGCCGTGTGGCCAGTTGCCAGCTGCCATCCAGTGCTTTGACCGAACTCAGCAAGCGGTCAGGCTGGTTAAACAGGCCTGGGTTACCGTAGATCATCTCAAGCGGTTTACCCCCGGCATCCACACCCCGAATGGCCAGCGGCATATCCTGACTCAGGCGCGACAGTTCGACTTTCTCCAGCAGGGCATCAAAATCAATCGGCGTACTCATCAGCCCCCAGTAATCACCCGCTGCGTGATCAGTGCCATCAACATAAATAGGTACGCGATGGATTAGCGCCCTGCCACCCTGCACCAGCTGCACCGGACCGGTCAGAATCGGCGCTCCCTGCTCGATCATACGCTGCGTTGACCGACCCTGTATCTGGTGGGTTAACAGGTTCAGGCCAAGCGCCGCCTCATTGCCCTGTATCGGGTAGAGATAACGAATCACATTATTTGGTGCCAGGGTGATATTACGCACCAGGGACTGCTCCGCAAGCAGGTAACGACTGATTTCGTTGAAAGTTTGTTGATCGATATCTCCATGCACGCTGACATAGGCAACCAGACCTGCGGTCAGGTTGATTGCGCTATTCAGCTCACCTTCCAGTTTGCCACGCAACTCGGTCAGCTGGGCAAGCTGGGTCTCCTGCAGACGCGCATCGGCAAGGTGCTGGATAAGACTGGCCGCCAGCCAGCAGAGGACAATAATGATCGCCGCCAACAAGGGCGAGATTATCAGCTGTAATTTTGGGGAAAATCTCATCTTGCAGTAATCCATGTTGCCTGACGACTAGCGGCGCGATGGCAACAGAAAACAGCCAGCAACGCTTGCAGGCTAGTTATAAATTCAATTACCGCAGTGTCATATGGTCTCACACAACAGATCTCATAGCAGGATGGTTAGAATACAGAATTCAATCTATTGCACACTATACAATGCCCACCGTGAGATTTAAATCGACAAATACAGGCAGGCCACAGAGATGACAGCATCAGCCAGTTTCTACCATATCGTCAAAGGTCATCACAGAACAATGTTCAACAACTGGCTGATAATGATTTATATTGTATGGGTAGCCGCCGATTATTCATTAAATAAGTCGCCATAAATAGCATGGAAAGTACCCGCAGATGACCAGCCACCCCTTTAAATCCAATCGTAGCCTACAGATTATGCTGGCCTGGCTGACCGGCTTATGGGTTGTCACAGCGATCGAGCCGCTGTATCCGAAAGACTGGCTGATTGAAAACCTGCTGGTATTTATCTACGCCGCACTGCTGATTGGCAGCTATCGACGCTTCGCCTTTTCCAATCTTTCCTACGGGCTATTTACGCTGTTTCTCAGCCTGCACCTGATCGGCGCACACTATACCTATTCCGAGGTGCCACTGGGCTTCTGGTTTCAGTCTTTTTTCGAACTTGAACGCAATCATTACGACCGCCTGGTGCATTTCTGTTTTGGATTACTTATAGCCTACCCCTTTCGCGAGTTCTTATTGCGCAAGGCCAGGGTACAAATTGCTTATTCCTATTTTCTTGCGGTGTGCGTGGTGATGGCATTCAGCAGTTTTTATGAAGTACTGGAGGGCGCAGTAGCCGTGGTAGTGAGCCCTGAGCTTGGTATGGCCTACCTGGGCACACAGGGAGACATATGGGATGCGCAGAAGGATTCGTTTCTGGCTTTTGTCGGGGCGGTTATTGCGATGCTGGTGAGCTGGTGGTGGGACCGTTCGGCTTATGCTGGGTGATGGGCATTAAAAGCATTCTGAACGATTAAGCTTAATATTCCAGCTCTTATTCACCTTTACGGTGTTCTGAACTGTTCTATTTCGCCTCTCTGGCGACTCCCTTTTCTGTCTGCAGCAACAGAAAAGGAAGCAAAAGAATGCCGCCCCGCACACAAGCTTTTATTTTCAAAAAACGAAAATAAAAGTGCCATCTTCACTCTCGATTTTTGTGGCTGCTGCGGATAAATTTGCCCGGAGCAAATTTGAACAGGCCCCGCCTGGCCCGAAGGGTGAGCATCATGGATGATGCGAATAGCTCACGAATCATAAAAAGCATGATTCGCTCAGACATCCTCGCAGAAAGCCTCCCCAAAAATCACTCGCTCATCAGCTTGTGCGAAGGGGAAAAAGCCTGCACCGAACTGTAAAGACGCTTCTAAACTGATGGGCTTGCGACAACTTTCCCTGTCGCTTGCCGAAAATGCTTTCTGCCTAGGGGCAAAATCACAGGGATGTGATTTTGAGTGATGATGTGCCTGGACGGCACTCCAGCACGACCCGGCAACGAAGCCTATTCCACCAATAAACTTATCTCAGGAAAATATCTTCTCATAGAATTTTCGGGAACCCGCGCTTTTTGCGGGCAAGTGACCGGGAACGGCATTTTCTTGCTTACTTCTTTTTTGCTGGAGAAAAAGAAGTGAGTCGCCAGAAAGGCGAAACAGCACAGCTCAGCATGTCGTGAAGGTAAATAATAAATAACACATTAAGGCTGATTAAGCAGAGTGCTTTTAATGCAGGTCATGCCGCATGGCAGTTGGTGGATCCGCTTCGCTTGATACCACCCTACAACAGCATCACCCGCAAGGGATGAGGCAATCATAATATGATAACCATTTGCGTTTATTCGCGTTTATTTGCGGACTTATATAAATTTCACTGATTAAAATCCCGCCTGAACTCCACATTGCTACCCGGTATCTGCAGGTACCTTAGTACCGTACCAGTTTTTTTATACCCATGACGACTAAACAGATCGGTCAGATTAAACCCAATGCCGAAATACAGGTTACGCTGCCGAATTTCGGTTGCATCATCAAACCCCCGTGTGTAATAACCCAGCTGCAATTCGATGTGTCGCAGCCAGCTATCCTGCAGCGCGTCAAAGCCATTAAGCTTGAGTGCAAACAGGTATTTCGAGTTTTCATAGTCGGTGGTGAAGTCATTGTCATTGGGGTGCAGTCCATACTCCCAGCGCAGGTCAAGCTTGCGCGCCAGCGCGGACGAGCGGTACAAGTAATATCCCAGCAGGGCACCGGCAGCATTGGCGATAAAGTCCTCGCTGGAAAAACCGTAATCACTAAAGGCATCCCCCAGCTCCATATAGCCGAGGATAGCCAGCGACGACAACGCACCGTAGAACGCGGCATCCTGCTGACTAAAGCACCAGTGCTGATACAGACTGGACAGGCCATGGGCCAGCACATAACTGGTGTACAGGTGCCCCAGCTTGTCTGCCCCGCCGCTATCGGTGTCATTACCAAACCAGCCTTCTGAAGTAGATTTGGGTGAATTACTGAAATAATCCCAGTTGACCACACCCCAGGCGGTCACTACCCCGACACCGATTAAATTCACCTGCCACAGATCCTGCTTTTGCTGCGACCAGGGAAATGTCTGTGTGCAGTCCTCGGCTACTGCATTACCCACCACAGGCATTGCCAGACTGAGCGCCAGTAACCAGAGGAATCGATTAAGCATTTGTATTGCCGTAATTTCGCGTTATGCTGAATATTATGAACCGCCTGATGCCACAACCCAACCGTTTATTAGCTGCCGGATTATCAAACGACACCACCAGTCGATTACTGTATCTGGTACTTGCCCTGCTGGTTACAATACCCGCCGTTGCAGACAACACACAGAATCCAGCCTCAATTTCAGGCCAGCCATTTTTCGATACCCACCTGCATTACAATGCGGCAGATGCCGAGCTTTTCTCGGCAGCGGATATTGTCACGCGTTTGCAGCAAAACGGCGTGACCTATGCCGTAGTTACCAGCACACCGGCTGAACACAGCCTGGCACTTTATCAACACGCGCCGCAACAGATACTTCCTCTATTAGGCGCCTACCGAAGTCTAGCGGATAAAACCCGCTGGATAAAAGATACACAACTACCGGCACGACTGGCAACACAGCTCAAACAGGGCCACTGGCGCGGTATTGGCGAACTGCATATTTTCGCTGACAATCGACACAGCCCGGTGTTCAGAGACATTATCCAGCTCGCCCACAAATATCAGCTGCCATTGCTGATTCACGGCGACCCGGCGGTGATTGATACAGTTTATCAAATTGCACCAGGTATCACGGTGATCTGGGCCCATGGTGGCACCTTTGCCTATCCCGATTTGCTCGCTGATTACCTGCAACGCTATCCGGCTTTAATGGTTGATTTATCGGTACGCGATTCACGTATTGCACCACAGGGCCAGCTGGATGATGCCTGGTATCAGCTGTTTATCCAGCACCCCGGGCGTTTTCTGCTGGGTGTCGATACCTTCGCGCCAGGGCGCTGGCAAAATTATTCCGAGGCACTGGCAAAGATCCGTCACTGGCTGGGCCAGTTGCCCAACGAGGTAGCCCGTCAGATGGCGTATGAAAATGCTATAAAGGTCTATCAGGTAGAAAAACCGCAACCGTAATAACAGTAAGCACCGTTGCAACTACGCATTGCTCCAGCCCTGCTTATAGGAATAACTATGATTGAATCACTCAGCACCGTTTCTGAAAAATCCGGCCTGCCTCCCGGCTCCCTGATACATGTGGGTGACGTGCTACAGCCTGTCAGCCGCATCAGTGTGATGGACTTTGGTAAAGGCCATCTGGAAGAACCGCAGATTGTCACAATCGATGAACTGGAGCACTACAAACAGACTGACAGTATCACCTGGGTAATGATAGAAGGTCTGGCCGATGTCAATATTATCGAGCGCATCGGCCAGCTGTTCGGCATCCATCAGCTGGTGCTTGAAGATATTCTTAACACCCACCAGCGTGCCAGATTCGAAGAGTTCGATGACCATTTATATATCGTACTCAAGTGTCTGCTGCCGGAAACTGATGATTTTGATGTACGCTACGAACAGGTCAGCCTGCTGGTACTGGACAATTTTGTCTTCACCTTCAAGGAAAAACAGGACGAACTGTTTTATCCGCTACAGCAGCGGGTGCGCAACCCGAAAAGTCGCTTGCGCAGTATGGGCACCGATTACCTGACTTATGCCATTCTGGATATTATTGTCGACCAGAATTTCTTGCTGATTGATTCGCTGGACGATGTAATCAGCGAACTGGAAGACCAGCTGTTACAGGAGGAACCAACCAATGAAATGCTTAATACCATCCAGAAGCTGAAACGTGAAGTAATCAGTATTCGCCGACATATTTCACCCTTACGAGAAATGATTGCGGGTATGTTGCGCAGTGAGTCCCATCTTATTAATGAGAAAACACATATTTATTTACGCGACGTCTATGACCATAGCATTCGCGTGATCGAGTCAATCGAATCCTATCGTGACATTCTCACCGGGCTACTGGATATTTATATCTCAAATGTCAGCAATAAAATGAATGAAGTAATGAAAGTGCTGACCGTATTTGCCTCAATTTTTATCCCATTGACCTTTCTTGCTGGTATCTACGGCATGAACTTTGAATATATGCCAGAACTGAAATGGAAATGGGCCTACCCGGTATTATGGATTGCGTTTATTTTTATTCCGCTGGTACTGATTGTATATTTCAAACGTCGCAAATGGTTATAAGGTAGTTAATCGTCCAGCTTAACCGGCGAAATAAAACCGGGTGGCTTCACCGCCAGCACTGAACATTGCAGCTCATTCAGAATTGTCTCCGCCGTATTACCCATAATCAATCCACTGATCCCGGTGCGTGCCACCGTGCCCATCACCACCAGGTCTGCGTTAATTTCCTCAGCAAATTCTGGTATTTTCTTGCGTGGTTCCCCTTTAAGCAAAACACTTTGCACCATAGTACTGGGCATTTTCGATTTAGAACCGCTCACCCCGGCCTCAGTCATCAGCTCATGCATATTGGTCCGATAACGTCGGTTAACTGAATCGACATAGCTATCAACACTTCCCTCTGTAGGCGCCACCACACCGGCGCGCATAAAATCCTCCGCCATCGCCTCCCACACACTCACCACATACAGCTCGGCCTGTTCATATTTCGCCACCGCCGTCGCGATATCCAGAGTAAGGCGATTCAGTCCCTGACGAATTTTCATTTCATTTTCGGGGTAGAAATCATTCACATCCACCGCAGCCAGTATGCGCCTGTTTATACGCGGTGCTGCCTGCTTGATTAACCATAACGGCACCGGGCACTTTCGTAACAGATGCATATCCAGACTGCCAAACAGGTTCTGTAATCGACTTTTATTGTGGGCTACTTTAATTACCAGATCATACTTATGAAGTAATACTTCGTGAATAATACTGATAAATGCCGTGCCCGTAAGCACTTTCTGTTGAATGGCTGACGAGCCATCAAGCGATGCAATCATATCTTTCAGATACTGTCGCCGCTCTGCGATAAGACTGTTGATGATTTTTTCGCCGGCAATAAAATCATCCTGCAGTTCAAGTTTCTGCGGCAAATCTTCTATTACACTCACCAGCGTCAGCTCGGCCCGTTGAACTTCAGCCACAGTCACCGCATGTTGCAATGCCTGTTTGCTGGCCTCATCAGTACCAACCACGCAGAGAATATTTTTGAATGTAGGCATTGTATTTATCCTCGTTTAAATGTCAGCCGTTCTGTCGACCCATACAGCCGCCCTGCCCAGTTATTATCAACCATCTACTGTTCTACTTTCTTATGCTGTCTTATGCGCATCAGGTACTTTTCCAGCTCAACCAGAAACAGCACAGAGGATGCAACCAGTATGATGTGAAGCCAGGCTGAAATTCCCAGCTCGCTGGTACCAAACAGTTCCTGCATGGGTGCAAGATAGGTAAAGCCCATCTGCAGCACTAACAGCACCGCAATCGCGATCAGAACATAACGATTGCCAGTAAATCCCTGCCGGTTAAAGATACTGGCAGTAAGATAACGGGCATTAAACAGGTAGAAAATTTCAAACATAACCAGTGTATTGACTGCCACAGTACGTGCATGATCAATATCTGCCCCCCTTGCCATATCCCATAAAAACAGGCTAAAGGTGCCCGCCATTAGTATCAGGGATACAAAGACAATCCGCCAGCCAAGATGCGCTGATAGCATCGGCTCGCCGGGGCTGCGTGGTTTACGTTGCATCACATTTCGTTCAGGTGGTTCAAATGCCAACGACAGGGCAAGCGTAACCGCCGTCACCATGTTTACCCAGAGAATCTGCACCGGGGTTAAAGGCAGGTGCTGGAAACCGAGCACAATGGCGGCGAGAATAATCAATGCCTGCCCACCATTTGTGGGCAATATAAAGAGGATGGCTTTACGCAGGTTATCGTAAACCGTGCGGCCCTCTTCCACCGCATGGGCAATGGAAGCAAAGTTATCATCCACCAGCACCATTTCCGCTGCTTCCTTGGCAGCTTCTGTGCCCTTATGCCCCATAGCTATGCCCACATCGGCACGTTTCAATGCCGGTGCATCATTCACCCCATCACCGGTCATGGCAACAATCATGTCCTGTTCCTGCAACAGTTTAACCAGGCGTAATTTATCCTCCGGATTAACCCGTGCGTATACATCAACCTCGTTTACCTGCACTCTTAGCTCATCGTCAGTCATTGATTCCAGCTGCTCGCCGGTAATCACATCCTTGCTGTTATGTAAATTCAGCTGCTGCGCAATGGCGCGCGCGGTCGCGCCATGGTCACCGGTAATCATTTTTACCCGGATACCGGCACGACGACAATTCTGTACTGCTCTGATGGCTTCCTCACGGGGCGGATCTATAAAGCCAAACAGACCCAGCATAACCATTCCATTATCGACATCGGTAAAATTCAGTTCCCGGGTGCTTTCCGCTACCGGTTTGATCGCAATCGCCAGCACACGCTGTCCCTGTGCAGCCATCTGCTCAATCTGCTGCAGCCAGTAGTCTTTATCCAGGGGTTGTTCTGCCCTGTCTACACGCTGCTGTGCACATCGCTCCAGCATCTGCTCAGGTGCGCCTTTCATATAAATAAACGCCTCAGCCTGATGACTGTGATGCAATGTCGCCATAAATTTATGTTCTGATTCAAATGGAATCAGATCACTGCGCGGATAGTTTTTAAGCTCTTCGTCATGATTCAAACCGGCTTTTAAACCTGCAACCAGTAGCGCAGCCTCCATCGGGTCACCGTGCACCACATAATCACCATCCTGCTGCTCCAGTGATGCATCGTTACATAACACCGCACCACGCAGCATTTCCAGTAGCCCCGGCCGCTGGTCCGCTTCAACTTCCCTTTCCTGCAATGAAATACTGCCATGTGGATCATAGCCCGTACCGCTAAAGCTGAAATGATGACGCGCACTGTGTAAACTGCGCACGGTCATTTCATTGCGGGTGAGTGTGCCGGTTTTATCTGAACAGATGACCGAGACTGCGCCCAGGGTTTCTACCGCGGGCAACTTTCTGATAATGGCATTGCGCTGTGCCATGCGCTGCACACCGATTGCCAGGGTGATGGTCATAATTGCCGGCAGGCCTTCGGGAATCGCAGCCACCGCCAGACTCACTGCCGCAAGAAACATATCCGCCAGCGCATAATCATGAATCAGTACACCATAGGCAAAGGTGGCACCGGCAATCAGCATAATCGCCAGGGTCAGCCAGCGGGCAAACTGTGTCATCTGCCGTAACAGGGGTGTGGTGAGGGATTTCACATCTGAAACCATGGCACTGATATAACCAATCTCGGTATTTCCACCGGTTGCCGCCACCACACCCGTGGCCTGACCATGGGTCACCAGTGTGCCGGAATAGGCCATGCACAGGCGATCACCCAGTACCGCAGCTTCCGCAACCGGCTCGGTGTTTTTTTCTACCGCCATAGATTCCCCGGTGAGCGCCGACTCCTGTATATGCAGACCCTTCACCCGCAGTAAACGCAAATCCGCCGGCACCTTGTCGCCGGACTGCAGCATGACAATGTCACCGGGCACCAGCTCCTCGGCGGGCAGGCTTAGTTTCCTGCCATCACGTTTAACCATGGCATTCAATGACAGCATTTGCTGAATCGCACGCAATGCGTTTTCCGCTTTGCCTTCCTGCAGGTAGCCGATCAATGCATTGATAACCACCACACCCATAATCACGCTGGCATCCACCCAGTGGCCGAGCAGTGCGGTAACTGCAGCGGCAACCATTAACACATAGATCAGTACATTGTGAAACTGTGAGAGAAGCCGCAGTAGTGCACTGCGGTTATGGACCTGTGGCAGGCGATTGGCGCCGTATTTCTGTAGCCGCTGACTGACTTCGTCTCTGGACAGACCATCCAGGCTGCTGTGCAGTGACTGCAGTACCTGTTCTGCAGCCTGATGATGCCAGTGCGAAGCCTGTTTATTGTTCGAGCTAGCAGTTGGCGTGGTTGATCTACTATAGCGCCACAACAGTATTGTGGCGACCAGCAGCAATAGGCCCAGTCCGACCCATAACAGCCATTCCATGCCAGACCCATTAAACAGGGACACGGAAAATTCGTCTAATGCACTAACGACATCATGTTTATTCATTTAAGCTCCTGCCTTAATAAAGAGGATGCAATTCGGCTTCAGCCCAGATCAGATCAGATCAGAAATAGTAGACACCCGGATTCATATAACGTTCTTAAAGCAAAAATCCAGTATAACAGCCGCTGGCCATGCCAGCTTGATCCAGCACAGCCAGACTGAAGAGCGCGTGAAATTCACGCTCCTGTAAACAGCCGTTAAAAAACTGCTTTATCCCGTGGCATAAACCCTTATCCTATGCAGATGAGTTTACAAGCAGCCAATCCCCGCATTAACGCCACGGTTACCGCCTCCGCCGGCAGTGGTAAAACCTATATGCTAATCACCCGCATTCTGCGCCTGCTACTGGAGGGTGCGGAACCAGGCAGCATACTGGCGCTCACCTTTACCCGCAAAGCCGCTGCCGAAATGCAGCAACGCCTGGCGGAACGGCTGTACGAGCTGGCTACCGTCGATGATGATCGACTGCTGCAGCTACTGCAGGCGCTCCAGCTGGATGCAAGCTACAGTGACCGTGCGCGGCGTTTATACGAGACGCACCAGTATTGTGACTACCCGGTGCGCAGCCTCACCTTCCACGCCTTCTGCCAGGATCTGCTGTCACGTTTTCCGCTGGAAGCCGATATCCCGCCCAATTTCGATTTACTGGAAAGCGCCGAACTGCTGATTCAACAGGCACGAGACGCGCTGTTTAATGAAGCCGCACTGGATATGCAGGGCAGCCACTCCAGCCATCTGCAGCAACTGATGCAGTTATGCGGCGGGCTGCACAATCTGCACAGGGTACTGACCAGCTTCCTGCAGCAACGCAGTGACTGGTGGGCCTATACCGATGGCAAGGCTGATGTACTGGACTTTGCACAACAGCAACTGGCCAGCAACCTGGGCTACCAGGCGGATGTCGATCCGTTACAGCAGTTTTTTTCAGCGCGGATGCAGCAGAATCTGCAGCAGTTTGCGCTGCTGCTGGGGGAAGAACAGGGTAAGAAAAACCTGCAGGCGGCGGACACCATTGCCAGCTGGCTGGTGCACAAGTCGGTGGAGCTCGCAGCGTTTGAACAACTGCGCGGCTGTTTTCTAACGCAGAAAAACGAGCCCCTGTCGCAGGGCAGAAAAGACAGCAAGGCCCTGCGCAAACGGCTCGGTGATGACAAAGCTGACCAGTTTCTTGAACTACACCAGCGCATCAGCGCAGCGATTCTCGACACCCTGGATCAACTCAACAAACAGCATTGTTATGAATTGAACCATCACTGGTATTACTGCGGCGTTAAATTTATTGAACATTACCAGACCTTAAAGCGCCAGCAGCGCATACTGGACTTTACCGACCTGGAATGGCGCAGTTATAAACTATTACAGGACTCGGATAATGCACTGTGGATTCAGTACAAACTGGATCAGCAGATACAGCATTTACTCATCGATGAATTCCAGGACACCAACCCGACCCAGTGGCAGCTGATTCTGCCACTGCTGCAGGAAATTGCCGCCGCCGAATCGGAATCGGCACGCAGCGTGTTTCTGGTGGGGGATGAAAAACAGTCGATCTACAGTTTTCGCCGCGCAAAGCCGGAACTGCAACAGCAGGCCGCCGACTGGCTGGCACAACACCTGGACGCGCAGAATTTCCCCCTGAATAAATCCTGGCGTTCATCACCGGCGATTATGCACACCGTCAATGGGGTGTTTGAACAGGAACAGTTCCAGGCCACCCTGCCCACCTTCAAACCCCATGAAACCCATCACCAGGATTTGCCCGGCCGGGTTGAAGTATTGCCGCTGTGGCACAACAGGGATGTGGACGAGGAAGAAACCCCCGTCTACTGTCGTGACCCGCTGCAACAGCCTCGCACTGATTCGCCCAATATTCACCAGTATGAAGCACACCAGATCGCTCAGCATATCCAGCAACTGATCGATCAACGCACGCCGGTTATCGAACATGGCCAGAGGCGTGCGCTGAACTATAACGATATTTTTATTCTGGTGCGCAAGCGTGCCCATGTGGCGGAGTTTGAACGGGCACTGCGGGATGCGGGCATTGCCTATCTGGGCACCAATCGCGGCACCTTCCTCGATTGCCTGGAAATTCAGGACATGGAAGCACTGATCAATACCCTGCTCACGCCATTTAATAATCTGGCACTGGCGCAGCTACTAAAATCACCGATTTTCTGCGCCACGGATGATCACCTGCAACTGGTTGCCGCACACAAGGGTTCGAACCAGTGGTATGAGCGATTGCAAGGCCTGTCGGAGCAGCTGGAGCCTCAACACCCCCTTAGCCGTGCCTGGCATTTGCTCAATGAATGGCGCCAGCTCACCGATAAAATACCGGTGCACGACCTGCTCGATAAAATTTTTGCCGACACCGATTTGCTCGAACGCTATCGCCGTGCCACGCCACCCGCGTTACAACCCAGGGTAAATGCCAACCTCACCCTGTTTATGGAAATGGCACTGGATCTGGACAGTGGCCGTTACCCCAGCCTGATGCACTTTTTATACTATTTGCGCAGTCTTCGACAGACCAGTGGCGATGCGCCGGACGAAGCGCCGATGCAGACCCGTGAGCCACGGGTAAAAATCATGACCATCCATGCCAGCAAGGGGCTGGAAGCGCCGGTGGTTTACCTGGTAGACAGTATCGTGGCGGATAAAGACCGCACCGCAATGAGCACCCTGGTGAACTGGCCGGTGGAACAGCAACGCCCGCAGCATTTCCAGCTGATTCCCGCCAGCCAGCAACAGGACAGTGTCAGCCGCGCACTGCGCGAACAGCAGAAACTGTCGCAACAGAAGGAAGATGCCAATCTGCTCTATGTCGCTCTCACCCGCGCCCGGCAATACCTGTTTGTCAGCGGCTGCCAGGGTGAACGCGGGCCATTCCTCGACTGGTACTACCCGTTACAACAGGCGTTGCAAAAACTCAGCGGCAAGGATGAAGCGCACCTGGTATACAGCACCGGCGATCAGACGAGCGCGCCTGAAATCAGCGATACGCCAGCGCAAACCGAAATCCCCGCGGTTGAAATTCCGTTGGCACTGCAACAGAAGCTCCATGGCCAGGCGAATAAACCCGGCCTGCTCTCCCCCAGCCAGGCAGATCTGCGCACTCAGGCAGAAACATCCCCTGACACCAGCGATGCCGATGCACAGGAGCGCGGCATCGCGATTCATTTCTGCCTGGATGCCTTAACTCGCATCAAGCCACTGAGCGAAACCCAGCTGCGCAAACAGCTGCAATATACATTCAATACCAGCCAGCCAGCATTACTGGATGAATGGATCGGCATTGCCAGAAAAGTGATTCAAGATGACGATTTACGCTCGGTATTTCAAACCGACGGGCTATTGAAATTTTATAATGAGTGCCCCATACAATATATGCTAAACGATCAGGCGGTGTATGGCATTATCGACCGCCTGCTGGTAAGTGATGACCGCGTGCTGATTGTGGATTACAAAACCCACCAGCAGGCCACAAAAGAGAATATTCCGATACTGGCAGCAGACTATCAGCAACAGATGCAACTCTATGCCACCGGGGTAAAACAGCTGTGGCCGGATAAAAAAGTCGAGGCCTGTTTGCTGTTTACCGAATGCTGTGCACTGCAACCTGTAGTCATCAACTAATCAAAGCTAATCAATATCTGTTAATGATTAATAAAACCCTAGAGTCAATATAATGAGCGAGTCCCAGTTTATCTTCGAAGCCACTGCAGAGAATTTTCAGCAGGGTGTGATCGACAATTCCTACAAGGCACCGGTAGTGGTGGACTTCTGGGCCGAGTGGTGCGAACCCTGCAAACAGCTGATGCCGATTCTGCATAAAATTGTCGATGAAATGCAGGGCCAGTGTGTACTGGCCAAGGTAAACAGTGAAACCGAGCGTGAACTGGCACAGCAGTTCCAGATTCGCAGCATTCCCACGGTAATGATTTTTAAAAACGGCGAAGTGGTGGAAAAATTCAGCGGCGTACTGCCGGAGCAAAGCATACGCAATCGCATCGAGCAGCACCGTATTACCGAAGCCGATATCAAACGCCAGCAGGCGTTACAGGCAATGCAGTCCAACGACATTGATAGCGCGAAAGCACTACTGCTGCAGGCGGAACAGCTGGATGCCGAGCACGTTGGTATTCAGATTGACCTGGCGCACCTGGAAGCAAAACAGCAGGATTATACTGCGGCACAAACCCGGCTGAATAAACTGAAAATTGCTGATCGGGAACGTGAAGAAGTGATTAATCTGCTGAATAAAATCGAGCTGGAAATGGCCACGCAGAACGCACCACCGCTGGAAGAATTAAGCCGCATGGTGGAACAGAATCCGGCAGATAACCTGTCACGCTACCAACTGGCCACCCTGCTGATTAACCAGGGCGAACATGAGTCCGGGCTGCAGCATCTGTTGACCATTTTACAGCGTGACCGTAAATTCCAGAATGATGGTGCGAGAAAAGCCATGCTGTCGACCTTCTCACTGCTGGGTAATGAACACCCGCTGGTAAATGAATACCGCCGCAAGATGTTTAATGCAATGCACTGAAAAGCCAGAAGCAAAAAAAGTCCGCGAATGAACGCTAATAAACGCGAATGTTCAGAAAAAAAAGATGGATCCGCCGCGCTTGATCCAACAGATGTCCATAGATATAAAATGTGCAGATCGGGGTGAGGCACGAGCCCGACATAAATCTGTACCTAAAGTTTGTAGGGTGGATCAAGCGCAGCGGATCCACCTGTTTAAACGACTAGTGTATGCCAGAAGCATAAAAATATAACATCTGAATATTTGCGTTTATTTATTCCGCACGTCCTGTGCTCCACCCTTCGGGCCGAGCATTCGCTCGTTCAAAGTGCTCCTGCACTTTAGTGCGTTCATTTGCGGACTCTATAAACACCACAGCAAAGATACACCGTGGCAGTTAATCTTATAGTGTGTTGAGCTGCTCAATCAGTTTAGCCGCTGGCACATAGCCCGGCATCAACTGGCCGTTCTCCAGCATAATCGCCGGTGTGCCGCGAATGCCCAGGGCGGCGGCCAGCGCCTGGTGTTTTTTCACCGGGTTGTCACAGCTGCGCTGCTCGATATCCTCACCCGCCTTGGCCTGGTTCAGAGCCCTGTTCTGGTCTTTGGCACACCACACTGACACCGATGCCTCAACACTCTTGGGCCCCTTGAATGGCACAAAAATATAACGCACCTTTACGCCGTTATTCTGGTACTGCTCCACTTCATTATGCAGGCGCACACAGTAGGGGCAGTAGATATCGGTAAACACCGTAATCGTGTGTTTCACATCGCCTTTCGGCTGGTACACGATCATATTTTTTTCACCCAGTTCGTTAAGTGCCTCCAGGCGGATAGCACCACGGGCATTTTCAGTCAGGTTGGTACGGGTTTGCATATTGTACAGATCACCGTCCAGCACAAAGGCAGCATCTCTGGTCATATACAGAACCTGCCCACCGGCCACCACCTGGTACAGCCCCGCCACCGGGCTTGCGGTTATTTCTGCATTCGCCGCTGCCGGCAGCACATTGGGCAGTGCCTGTTTTAACTGTTTGATATCGGCCTCATTGGCCGCTTCATTGGCATGAGCCAGGCCAAAAGGTACGCTTGCAGCGGCCAGCAGGGCAGCAAGCATCATTGATGGTAAACGGGAAAATAACTTCATAAAACGATCTCGATTGTTTGGGCTGTTCACATAGACCCGGCAGATTATAAATAATTCCACCGGCCTGTTGGCGATAAACTGTCATATTTATTCTGCTGCTGGACATGTTTACCTGCATTTGCCGTCATAGCAGGCGCTACGCCCATGCAGATTCAACTTGCAATTCAGGCACGGGGATGATGCTGCTGATAGATATCCTGCAGGCGCTGCTTCGCCACATGGGTATAAATCTGTGTGGTGGAGATATCACTGTGTCCCAGCAGCATCTGCACCACCCGCAGGTCTGCACCGTGATTCAGTAAATGGGTAGCAAAGGCATGACGCAGGGTGTGCGGCGACAGCACTTCCGGGTTTATACCTGCCTGCAAGGCATAGCGTTTGAGCAGGTACCAGAAGGCCTGGCGGCTCATGCCATGCCCCCGATTGGTCACAAACAGCGCATTACAGGGGGGATGACGTGCCATTAACTCCGCGCGCGCATGGCCCATGTAGTTCTGTAACCAGTCAATGGCTTCTTCCCCCAGCGGCACCAGTCGCTCCTTGTTGCCCTTGCCCATCACACGCACCACCCCCGGGTCGATCGATACCTGTGAAAACTGCAGGCCGATCAATTCACTCACCCGCAGGCCGGTGGCATACAGCATTTCCAGCATGGCCCTGTCTCGCAAGCCCAGCGGCTGGTTGATATCAGGCGCAAGCAATAGCGCTTCCACCTGTGACTCACTCAGGCTGCGCGGCAGCGGCTGCTCCGGCTTGGGGGCTTCAATCAGTGCCACCGGGTCGACTTCAATGCGCCGCTCCCGCTGCAGCCAGGCATAAAATCGCCGCAATGATGACAACAGCCGTGCCGCGCTGCGATTTTTACTGCCCTGCTCAAAACGGTGGGCAAGAAAACCCTGCAACTCACCCTGCTGTGCATTTTTCAGCTCAGTTTGCTGACTACTCAACCACTGTGCCAGGCTGGCCAGGTCATTGCGGTAGGCCGCCAGGGTATTCTGGCTCAGTCCGTGCTCCATCCACAGCGCATCAAGAAACTGTTCAATCAGTTGTTGTTCGGGTTGTGAGAGTTGATCAACTTTAGCCATGGGTGGGGTGCATGATGAACCTGTTACAGGAATTGAATCCGCGCTGAATGTGATAAAATGGCGCGCCCAGACAAAAGATTACACCGATTAGGCAATGATTGCAGCCATGGCAGACGATACTCCTTCAAATCAGACACCCGCAGATATCAGCTACCTGATTCTGGCCGGTGGCCGTGGCCAGCGCATGGCGGGAGCAGATAAGGGGCTGATGCTGTGGCAGGGCAAGCCGATGATTGAACACATTATGCAGCAACTCGATGCGCGAGCTGACAACACCATTATCAGCGCCAATCGCAATCAGCAACAGTATGCGGAATATGCCACACAGGTGATTAGCGATAACCAGAATAGCACCACTGGGCAGGAACACTTTCAGGGGCCACTGGCGGGCCTGCTCAGTGCGCTTGAAGCCTGCCACAGCGAGTACCTGTTATGCGTGCCCTGCGACTCACCCGCGCCACCGCAGAATTTATTAGCCCGCTTACAGCAATGCATGCGGACGCACAACAAACAGGCCGCCGTGTGTCATGATGGCGAACGCTTACAGCCGCTGTTTTTACTGCTGTCGACACAATACAGGCAACAGCTAAGCGATTACCTGCAACAGGGGCACCGCAAGGTGCAGGATTTTATCGCCCTGATTGAACCCGCGGTTTGCGACTTTTCTGCCCAGCGGGATGCATTCCGTAATTTCAACCGTTCACAGGACATGCAGGCATGATAAATACAGACTCGCCGCAGATTCACTACACAAAGCCATTACTCGGCTTTGCCGCCTACAGCGGCACCGGCAAAACCACACTGCTGGTGCAACTGATTCCCGAGTTAAAACGCCGCGGGCTGCGCATTGCAGTGGTAAAGCATGCCCATCATAATTTCGATGTGGATAAGCCGGGCAAGGACAGTTATGAATTACGCAAGGCCGGTGCCGCACCCATGCTGATCAGTTCAAGTCGGCGCACGGTGATTATGATCGACCACGAAACCGAGCAGGAACCGCAACTGGATCTGCTTGTTGCACAGATTCCCCCCGATACGGTGGATATGGTGCTGGTAGAAGGTTTCAAGCAATGGCCGTTTGCCAAAATCGAACTGCACCGCGCAGCGACGGATAAACCCCTGCTGCACCCCACTGACCCGAATATTATTGCTGTCGCCCATGACCAGGACACACCACTGGCTGACACCTCACTGCCGCAACTGGACCTTAACAATATCCAGGCGATTGCCGATTTTGTTATCGACTATAAAAACCGCCCAGACGAATCCTGATAAACACAACACATATATAAAGTATCGCTATGATTAAAAAACAAGCCTCATGCAACGACGAATTTGACCCGAACTCATTAAGCTTCGAGCAGGCACTGCAACGGATACAACAAAGCATTGCGCCAATTAAGGGCAAGAGAAATGTCACCATTCGCGAAGCCGCCGGGCATATTCTCGCCGACGATGTGACCTCGCCCATGGATGTGCCGCCATTTATCAATTCTGCCATGGACGGTTATGCCATCTGCGCGGAGGATATTCCCGCCGAAGGCAGCGCGACACTCAGGGTAATTGGCAAATCCTTTGCCGGTAAACCTTTTGACGGCGTATGCAATCGTGGTGAAGCGGTGCGTATTATGACCGGTGCGGTGGTGCCGGACGGTGCAGACACGGTGATTATGCAGGAACACGCTGAAGTGGACGGCGAACAGATTCGCATCGGCAGTGAGCACAAGCCACAACAGAATGTACGCAAGCCGGGGGATGATTTTTTCTGTGGTGACACCATTATTCGCGCCGGCGAACGACTATCACCCGCTAAACTGGGCCTGCTTGCCTCGGTGGGCGTGACTGAATTTAAAGTCATTCGCAAACCGGTGGTGGCGTTTTTTTCCACGGGGGATGAATTAAAGGGTGTGGGGCAAACCCTGCAGCCCGGCGATATTTTTGACAGCAACCGCTATATTTTATTCGGCATGCTGCAAAAAATGGGCGTTGATTGCATCGACATGGGCGTGGTGCCGGATATCCGCGAGGAAATTGAAGCCACCTTGAAAGAAGCCGCCGATATTGCCGATATGGTGATTACCTCCGGCGGTGCCTCGGTGGGTGAAGCCGACTTTATTAAACTGATTCTGGATGAAATCGGTGAAGTCGGCTTCTGGAAAATCGCCATGAAACCGGGCAAACCACTGGCCTTCGGCCACATTAATAACACGGTGTTCTTCGGCTTACCCGGCAACCCGGTATCGGCCATGGCCACCTTTTACCAGTTTGTGCAGCCAAGCTTACGCCTGCTGGAGGGTGAAACAGTGAGCGAACCATTGCGACTTCGCGCCAGAACCCTGGCCAAACTCAAAAAACGACCCGGCCGCAAGGATTTTCAGCGGGGTATTATGTCAAGTAATGAACAGGGTGAGCTAATGGTAGACACCACCGGCATACAGGGCTCGCATATGCTGAGTTCAATGGCCATGGCCAACTGTTTTATTGTGCTGGAACGCGACGCCGGGGATATTGAAGCCGGTGAAATGGTTGAAGTACAGCCGTTTAATGAGCTGATCTAAAAAGAAAACGCACTAAAGTGCAGGAGCACTTTGAACGTGCGAATGCACGGCCCGAAGGGTGGAGCACAGGATGTGCGGAATAAATGAACGCCAATAAACGCAAATGCGTGATATGGTGGATTCTCGTTCCCACGCTCCCGCGTGGGAATGCAGATATTTCGTATGACGGATGCCCCTACGCACTCCCACGCAAGAACGTGGAAATGCGTGCAAATGCTTATAATTGAGCCTGACCTGTATGACGAACGGTTAACCCGCTGCATTTGATGCTACTCTACAAAAACGACCCTATCTATAAATTCGCGTTTATTAGCGTTCATTTGCGGACTCTAATAACATCCTGTGCATCTTTGCTACCGGCATCCCTGCCTAACACAAAATACCGTGCGTCCAGCACACAAAAAAAAGGCCGTATCGGATGATACGGCCTTTTTTTGTCAGGTTGTGGCACACCTGACGGTCAAACGATGGTCAATTAAGCTTTTTTGCGCTTCGCACGGCGCTTTTTAGGCTTCAGAGACTTTTCAAGCTTGCTCAGTTGCTGCTTGGTCCATTTTTCAACGAACTTGGCAACTGCAGCTTCCTTGTTTTCAGCCATCTTGATCAGGGCTGCTTCACGCTTGGCTGCAACTTTCAGCTCTTCACGTGCCGCTTTCAGATCAGCTGCTACAGCGTCGATTTTCGCTTTCATTGCTTTTTTAGCTTCTGCTGCACGCTGTGCTGCGGCTCTTTTCTTGGCTGCGGCTTCTTTTTTCTTGGCGGCTGCCATTTTCTTTTTAGCGGCGGCTGCTTTGCGTTTTGCTGCTGCAGCGGCTTTCTTTTTCGCTGCGGCTGCTTTTTTCTTGGCTGCAGCGGCTTTCTTTTTAACTGCTGCGTTAGGCGCTGCTTTCTTTGCTACTTTTTTCTTTGCAACGCGCTTCTTGGTTGTTACGGCTTTTTTCACTGCTTTCTTTACTGCTTTTTTCTTTGGACGTGCCATATTTGTATTCCTCTTTGACGGGTTGATGCACAGATTATAATTCGTATTTTCTGTATTACAAATAAATCAAGGCTTTAATGTGCTTTTTTTTCATTTTTTTTAAGTTTTTTTGCAAAAAAAACCTGGGACAGTGCCCAGGTTTTCGTTTTTTAAGTCAATCTGCGTTTTTTAAGATTTTATTTTCACCTGAAAAACTTTTTTCAAATGCAGTTAATTTTTCTATTTTACTGTCAATCTGAGTTACAAAAAGACTTAAAGGGTCGATGTTTTTTACACTTCTACATTATAACAATGTGTCCGTGTACCGTTAGAAACGGAAACCGGTTTGCACAAAACCACCGAATGATGAGTCATCACCCACAACAACCGCTGCATCCAGGTGGAAACCTAACCACAGGCCCACACCCAGTGAGAGTAAATCTGGGTCATTAGAGCCGCTGGCCATGTTGCTTTGATAACCTGCACGCAGCTGGAATACTTCAAATGTATTCAACTCTGCACCAACAGAGAACATTTTTGAGGGGCTTTCATAACCAATCGGATCGATTTCAGTTAAATCCATGTCCGCTGCCAGTGTAAAGAAGCCACCATCAAACGCCACACCGGCGCGTAAATGTCGGTCGAAGTTAATATCAATTGGAGTGGTTGTGTATGGGCCTACTGGAATAGTCTTGGTTTCTTCCAGCAGGTTCTTTGCCACCAGGCCCACGCGTACACTGTCCAGCACATTTACCACGACACCGGCATCCAGTGTGGTGAAACTACCCAGATCAGTCTCTTCATCAAACGCATCTTCGACATCTATAGTTTTAACACTTTGCCGATACGTAATACCGTCTACATTCACCATTTTGGGCATAATACCCACCGACAGCTGCATGCCGGCAACGGAAAAATCTGTACCAATCGGCAGACCAATTTGAGTGGTCATCACACCAATTGCTTCTACGAATGCGTCTGGATCCGCAGGATTGGTATCGACGTCCGTAACACGCACTGAGGCACTGGCATTCGCACGTAGACTCACGCCCCAGGTGTAGTTATCACCCGAATAGATCACCGCCGCATTTGGCGTAACACCCAGCATCAGACTGGAATTTTCAAGCCCTTCAAGAATCTCAATCTGACGTTGTGTACCTGTGACTGTCGGAGCCTGATCTTCAATCTCCTGGAATTCATCAATTGAATCGATTACATCACCATCATCAACGGCCTGCACACCAATCGCGGGTAACAGTACGGCAAATGTGTCATCATTTTCATTGACTGACAGCATGCCAGGGTTAGACAGTGCAGCGGTTGTGATACCGCCGGTTGCCACACTCACATTACCCATTCCCACTGAGCGTGCATCATAATAACCATAGGGCATTGCCTGCACCTGCGTGACACCGGCCAGCATTAATCCTGCGAATAGCAGACCTCTTTTTTTCATAATAATCTCCGATACTGTGTTGGATAAGCTAAGTTTATAACAAAATTCTCTGAAAACAAGAAATCACGCCCATTATCAGACCCTGTGAACAACAGATGCACGAGATTGCGTAATCCATTACAATTTCACTTCGTTTATCTCTTATAGCGTCATTCATGCAAATTCCCGATAATTATGCCCCCGTGTCACTGATAAAACGCCTGCTGGCGATTATTTATGATCTGTTTCTGCTGATTGCGGTTTTTTTCGCCGTGGGCATTCCGCTGAGTATTCTCACCACCTTTATCTTTAATGCCGGTGATGCCATCACCGAAGAGCACCGTTTTTACCTGCTGAACCAGATTATTATTCTGTGCGGGCTATTTATTGCCAGCCTGGTTTTTTATGGCTGGTTCTGGACCCATGGCGGGCAGACACTGGGAATGAAAACCTGGCGAATTATGCTGCTCTCGAACAATGCACAGAAAATCAGCTGGAAACAGGCACTGCAACGTTATTTTGCAGCGATTTTGTCCTGGCTGGTGCTGGGAATGGGTTTTTTACTAAGCCTGGTGGATGATAAAAAACGCTGCTGGCACGATATGCTGTCTGGCACCTACCTGGTGCAGTTTGAGAAAACAAAAAAATAATCCGAATCAGCAACCTGTGCCTGATATTTCAGCCCGACCAGATCGACCAAATTATTACTCACCTGGCAGCGGTTTATTAAGCCTCTTATTTAACCTTGCGCAGCGCGTAAAAACTGGCCATGGCGACGATAAACACCGGCGCGGCGGCACTGATAAACGGGTTTACATTATAGACCTGTCCCAGATGGTTTATGGTGCGGTTCAATAGAAAAAAGCCGATACCCAGCAACAGACCGAACAACACCCGGTTTCCGGCGCCCGCAGAGCGCTGCGAGCTGAATACAAATGGTAGTGCAATCAGTAGCATCACCAGGGTCGACAGTGGTGTGAAAATTTTAATCCAGAATGCCAGCAGGTAATGACTGGATTCCAGCTCATTATCATTCAGGTACTGACTGTAAAGAAACAGGTCGTAGGCTGACATGTTTTCCGGTTTCACACTCACCACATCAAACAGATCCGGATTGAGCAGGCTGTCCCAGGTTTCAAATCGAACCTGCTCACTGACAATCTGTGTGCCACTGAAACTGGTTCGGGTGACCTGCTCAAGCTGCCACTTATCATGGGTGAAATGCGCCGAACGCGCCTGTGTAATCTGTTTCAACTGATGAGCTTCATCAAACTCATACACCTTGACCCGCCCCAGATTCAGCCCGGGATACACATGACTGACATACACAAAGCGTTGTCCATCACGCGCCCAGAAGCCCCCTTCACCACCCAGGGTAACAGTCTGGTTTAGTTCCTGAGCGCGCACTGACTGTGCCTGACGTTCGCTCACGGGCACAATAAATTCCCCCACCAGGGCGACAAACAGCAGCAGGATAAAACCGGCTCGTAATACAGAAAACACAATGCGCATAATCGATATGCCAGCAGCACGCATCACCGTCAGCTCACTGTTCGCCGCCAGCGCGCCCAGGCTGAGCAGGCTGCCAATTAATACTGCCGTGGGAAACAGTTCATAGAGTCGTTTGGGCAGACTGTAAAGCACATACTGTGCGGCATTAAACATGCTGTAACTGCCCTTGCCCACTTCATCCAGCTCGGAGACAAAATCCACAAACGCCAGCAATGATCCCAGCACCAGCAGCACCATAAAACTGCCGCCAATCACGGTCCTGCCAATATAGCGATGCAATATATTCATACTGACTTCACCGCCTGTCGCTGCCTTAACAGCTGTTGAATGCCACCGGCGCGTTTACCCCACCAGTAAATAATCAGCAATACCGCCACCCCATGTACCCACCATATACCCAGCCACTGCGGCACCGCCTGTTTTTCTACCCAGCTTTGTCCCACCCCGAGCAGGTTGGAATAAATAAGATAAATCAGGATCGCCAGCGCCAGTTTCGAGTAACGTCCTTTGCGCGGTGTGGTGTAACTCAATGGCAGGGCGAGAATGGCCAGCAGAAAACAGGCGATCGGTAGCGACAGGCGCCAGTGTAATTCCGCTGTGTAATCGGCACGATCCGATGCCAGTAATTCCATTGTGGAGAGTGACTGTTTGCGCCCGGGCTGAGCTGCAACTTCGCTTTCCGGCAGAAAAATCCCTTTCTGCGCATACTCAATAATACGAAAGTCTGCCTGACCCGGTACACCTTCATAGGTGCGACCATCTTCAAACATAATAAACTGTCGCCCCTGCTCATCCCGGTAACGTCGCGCGCTGCTCGCGGACTCGATATTTTCCCGTGCCTGACTGGACCTTGAGGCGCCATCCACCCGTGGCAATTTCAGTAGCGAGGACGCCTGCTCTACGGGTGATTCATCAGCCGGTGGTTTTTCTTCCAAAATCTGATGCATAAACACATTGTGCATAACATGTCCGTCATCGGACTGGCGTTGCAAAAACAGAACCGCCTCGCCATTACTGGCCTCATTAAAGCGGCCCGGTGCCAGCCCGCTAAGCTGCGACTGATTATCAATTTCCAGTTTGAGCAATTCTGCCTGTTGCGACACCCAGGGCATGACAAACAGCGTGAGACAGGCAAGTAACAGGGTGGCAGGAACCACCACTATCAGCAGTGGCCGGTATAAACGCTTCAGGCCAACACCGCAGGCGCCCAGCGCCGCCATTTCATTGTCTTTATACAAGCGGCTGAAATTCAGTAGCACCCCCAGGTACAGACTCAGTGGCACCAGTAGAATCAGGTAACGTGCGCCGGTAAACATCAGCAATGGCCACACAGCATCACCGGGAATACTGCCCTCTGCCGCCTTGCCCAGCAATCTTGCCAGGGTGCCGCTGAGCAGAATCAGCATCAGCACCAGGGTCACCGCCAGCCAGGTCAGCAGCAGCTCTTTTGAGATATAACGATCAATTATGGTGAAATGGCGTTTAAGCATGAAATTGGCTAGCTATCTGGTTATCTTACGGCGGTTTTATGTGCTGATGTTTGTGACTATTCTACCCCATGGGAACTGCACTTTTATGATGCAGTTCAGCAAGTTTGCGCGTATTCAGAGGCAGGAAAATTGCAATTTTTCAAAATATTCCCGGTTTTTAACAAATAACGCTATATATCGGCCAGCAGATTGCATAAAATCCCCTGCAAATAAACCGTCTGCAATACAGCCGCAGCGGCAGAACATTCCCCAGACAGCAACTTGCCTGAACGTATTTTAGAAGGAATTGTCTGTTAGCAGTAATAAATTTACAAAATGGAGCAACTATGGAATTTTCGGTAAAGAGCGGAAGCCCGGAAAAACAACGCATTTCCTGTGTCGCCGTTGGCGTTTTCGAGTCGCGCAAATTATCCCCCTCGGCACAAATTCTCGATGAAGCCAGCGATGGCTTTATTTCCAACCTGATTCGCCGTGGCGAATGTGAAGGCAAACTGGGCCAGACCCTGTTGCTACACAATGTACCCAATACACTCTGCGACCGCATCTTACTGATTGGTTGCGGACGTGAAAAGCATTTTGACATCAAGGCCTTCCAGAAAGCCAATAGCGTGGTCGCCACGTTTCTTGACGACCGCGGTGCCACCGAGGTGTTTTCATGCATCAGCGAACTGAATGTTAAAAACCGCGATTCCTACTGGAAAGTCAGCCATGCGGTGCAGGCTACCGAAGATGCCCTCTACCGTTTTGATCAGTTAAAAAGCAAAAAGGAAAATACCCGCCGTCCACTGCGCAAGGTCATTTTCAGTGTACCCAGTCGACGTGAACTGCCGGAAGGTGAAAAGGCGGTGCGCGAAGGCATGGCCATTTCATCGGGGATTAAACTGACCCGAGACCTGTCCAACCTGCCGGGCAATATCTGCACCCCAACCTACCTGGCTGAACAGGCCCGCTCACTGGAAAAAACCCACCGCAACTTCAAGGTAGAGATCCTGGAAGAAGCGGACATGGAAAAACTTGGCATGGGCTCATTCCTCTCGGTATCCCGCGGTTCGCGCCAGCCCGCCAAGCTGATTACCATGCAACACAAAGGCGGTGCAAAAGATCAGCAGCCGATTGTGCTGGTGGGCAAGGGCGTCACCTTTGATTCAGGCGGCATCAGCCTGAAGCCAGGGGCTGCCATGGATGAGATGAAATACGACATGTGTGGCGCAGCCAGTGTACTGGGTGTATTGAGCGCCTGTGCCGATTTGCAACTGCCCTGCAATGTGGTGGGCATTATTCCCGCTACCGAGAACCTGCCAGATGGCCTGGCCACCAAGCCCGGTGATATTGTCACCAGCATGTCGGGGCTGACCATTGAAATTCTTAACACCGATGCCGAAGGCCGCCTGGTACTGTGCGATGCACTGACCTATGCGCAGAAATTTGACCCTGATGTGGTGATTGATATCGCCACCCTGACCGGTGCCTGTATTATTGCCCTGGGCAATCACCCGGCGGGATTACTGGGCAACCATAATCCGTTAATCAATGACCTGCTGAATGCAGGGCGTGATGCCGGTGACCGTTGCTGGGAATTACCCCTGTGGGACGACTACCAGGAACAGCTGGACAGCAACTTTGCCGATATCGCCAATATCGGCGGGCGCGAAGCAGGCACCATTACCGCCGCCTGCTTTCTCTCCCGCTTCACCAAAAAATATCGCTGGGCGCATCTGGATATTGCCGGTGTGGCCTGGAAATCTGGCAAGGAGAAGGGTGCCACCGGGCGTCCGGTGCCACTGTTGATGCAGTATCTGTTTGATCGCATTGCAGAGGCAGGGAAATAAATCGAATGCCCCATGTAGATTTCTACATTTTAGCGGATAGCGAGCAGGCCAGCCTGCAGCAGTATGCCTGCAAGCTGGCGCAGCAACACTGGTCAACGGGCAAGCATGTACTGGTGCAGACGGACTCTGTCGAAGACAGCCAGCAGCTGGATGAACTGTTGTGGAATCTGCAGGCAGACAGTTTTATTCCCCACGGCATTGCCACGCTAGAACCGGTTGATCAGCAACAGCCGATTCTGATCGCTAACCAGGCCGTGAATGACAGCCGATTTGATGTGGTGCTTAACCTGTCCTCTCGCCCCTGCGATATTACAGAACCGGACAAAGCGCTACAGATTGAGGAAATTCTCAATCAGGACGAGCAACGCAAGCAAAGCGGGCGGGCGCACTATAAAATCTACCGCGAGCGGGGCTACAGCCTGCAACACCACACCCTGCAGCCCTGAGCTGCGCAGCTGACCGGATGAAACCCAATGAGCCATAGCGATCAGGACATTCCGACTCTCACCGATTTTATCCGCACCGGTGATGAAGACATGTACCATCACTTTGATGCGCACCAGTTCAGTATCGATGAAGAGGACAACTGGGCAGCTACCGACATAGATGCATCCCATAATGATGCATTTTCCGCAGACGCCTTAAGCAAGGTGGAACTGGCAAACGATGAGATCGGCAGCGAAGACCCGGCCGATTCTGATCCATTGCAGATTGCTGCGGTAGAAATCGATCAGGTTCCAGCGGAACTGGCGCCCTTTGACCCGGCACTGGTGCAAGACGACACAGCAACCGATGAAACCGATGAATACCTTGAACTGGATGTACAGGAAGTCACCTCACCGTCGACCCGGATACTCGTGGATGAGACTGAACAACAGGCAATCACGCGCCAGCAAATCGACCAGGCGGTGGATGAGCTGCTGCCGGATATTACCGAACAGCTTAAACAGAACCTGTATCGCCATTTCAAATGCCAGCGCGATAGCAATTAGCCACTGACAGACACCTCACCCGTTCAGGGCCAGACACCCTGCATATTACAAATCATCGTCTATAATGGTTATGATCAACCTGAAATGACCCAGTAAATATGTAAACGCCCGAGCGGAGTCTATGAACGGTACCAGCCTTCGAAAGATAGCTATAATAATCTCGTCGCTTTGCCTGCCCTCAACGGCTTACGCAGCTGAAGCTGCCCCTGAAGACCTGTTCTCGCTATCACTTGAAGAGCTGATGCAGGTGGAAATCTATACCGCCTCCCAGGAAAACGAAACCGCCGCGCAGTCACCCGCCACCATTTCGGTGATCACCGCACAACAGCTCAAACAATGGGGCATTATCAATCTGCACGATGCCATCAGCCTGCTGCCCGGCATAGTTAAAAACGAAAGCTACCTCGGCCAGACCACACAGACCTTTCGTGGTATTACCCCGGGGCTTTTCAACAATAAATCCCTGTACCTGATTAATGGCCACCCATCCTATGAAAGCCTGTTTGGCTCCACCCTGCTGGACTATATTCCCATCGAAATCGTCGAACGCCTGGAAGTGGTACGCAGTCCCGCCTCGGTACTCTATGGCACCAATGCCACCAACGGCGTAATCAATATTATTACCAAACAGGGCGCAGAGCATGACAGTCTGCTGTCATTTCGTGCCGGCAGTCATTCCCATCGCTATGGCAGTATTGTGCATCACCGTGATGGCCTGAGCATGGCGGCCAGTGTGCAGCGGGATGATGGTTACCGCTATGACGGCACCCAGGATGAATATGGAAATGATGTGGATATGGATTACCACTATGACCTGAACAATGTGTTTATTGACAGCTACGGTGATGACTGGCGCATCAATGCGGCTTTTTTTGATCGAGAAAAGGCACTGTACGGCATTAATCCCTGGGTATGGCAGAATGGCAACTTCGAAACCTATGTAGGTTACCTGGACGCAAATAAAACCCTTTCCTTTGAGCGGTCAGAACTCAATCTGTGGCTGCGTTACGATATCAGCGACAAGGACATTCATGTCGGCGCCTTTCCTTTCCCGGCTGACCCGGCAGAGTGCAGCGCCTTTAACACACCTGGATGCGCCGACCAGTCCGGCCAGGCTGATACCGCCTCCACGGTGTATAACACCGTACAACGATACAGCATGGAAGTGCAGTATAAAGAACATATCAATGACCAGCTGAATTATATTGTTGGCGCGACCTATGAAGAACAGACCTCGGAGCCGTTGCTGTTTCGCTATGATGCAGACGACTCTTTAAACCAGCCAGCCATTGCTGACGAACATGACACGCAAACCGCAGCGGTTTATGCGCAGGTTAAATACCAGCCTGACAGCGACACGATTCTGATCGCCGGCGCCCGTGGCGAGAGCAATTCCGAATCCGGTGGCAGTGGACTGATGCCCCGACTGGGCATCACCCGTCAGATTTTCCCCGGCACCTATGCCAAGCTACTATACAGTGAAGCCTTCCGCACACCGATGTTTATCGAAAAATATGTCGCACTGACGAATGTGCTGCAGGGTGATGAGAACCTGCAACGGGAAACCATCAAAACCTATGAGGCGGGGATAGAGTCACAAATTAATCCCAATAATCAGCTGCAACTCACCCTGTACAATCTGGAACTGGAAAATGAAATTTTAAGATCACCCCTGCCCAACAGCAACGAAACCATCTATATAAATGGCGATGGCAAAACCATGCACGGCGTTGAAGCGGAGTGGAAAACCATGTTTCTACAGGACTACGAGCTGATACTCAATGCTGCCTATCTGGGTGGCAAGGACAACTCACTGGATGAAGACGAAGCGCCCTTTATTGCCAATGAAAGTGCCAACGCAATTCTGACCTACTACGCCAGCAAACAACTGAATATGAGTTTAACCGCGCAACACATTGGCAAGAAAGACACCTTGCTTGATGGCGAACGCGCCAGTATTGATGCCTACACACTGGTTAATCTGGCTGCCACCTATCGGCAGAAAGCACATGAAGTTCGGCTGATTCTGAATAATGTCACCGACGAAGACTACCGCTACCCGGAACCGGTACGGCGCAAGGTCACCGCCATTCCCGGTGGTGCAGGCTTTACCAGTTACCTGCAATACACTTACAGCTTCTAGCCTGCCTGCATAATTGCGTCATACAGCGTGCAATGGCAGGCAAATCTACTTTTAAGAATGCACAGCGCTGCGCATGTCTTTTCTACTGTAAACCAACCCGCTATCAAAAGGTAAACGGCAACAACACGAAAACCGCGAATACACACAAAGCTGCATATGATTCTAATTGCGTTTATTTATTCCGCACTCCTGTGCTCCACCCTTCGGGCCGTGCATTCGCACGTTCAAAGTGCTCCAGCACTTTAGTGCGTTTTCTTTTTAATAACCCCACCTGCAGTCAGTACGGATAACAGCCAGATCCACTTTGACTGATCCAGCCTACACAAACTCGATTGAACCTCTGCCCTGCGCCTTAACCCTGTACAGCGCCTCATCCGCTCTTTTTAAAACCGTGCTTTTATTATCATCGCCTCTTATCGGCGTCACCCCGGCACTGACACCAAACCTTATATCCAGCTCATTTTCCGTATTAAAGCGTAATACTTCGCGCAACATATCGTTACTGATGCGCTTGTACCAGGCATTGACCTGATCAGCCGTATAATCATCCAGCAGCAAAATAAATTCATCCCCACCTGAGCGGGCACACACATCTCCCTTACGGGCATGTTTCATCAGAATTTCAGACAAAAGCTTCAGCACATGATCACCCACATCATGGCCATAACTGTCATTAATCTGTTTGAAATAGTCCAGATCAAGAATCACCAGGTATTTATTGCTAAACTGCCGACTGTTTTCAATATAATGTTCGATTTCGGCATTTAAAATACGCCGATTAGCCAGCCCGGTTAACTCATCGGTACTGCCTTCATGTTTGAGTTTCTGCTGATAACTGTTCAGCTCACGTGCGGTATTTTTTATAAAACCGAGCACATCACGCGCTTCCTTTAATGACACATTTCTGACCTTATCCGGGTCAAACTCGCCTTCACGGATATTTTTCATAATCCGGCTGAGAATCTCAAAATCTGCAATAACCACCCGTGATATACGTTTCATTGAAAAATACAGAACCAGGCTGATCAGTGTAAAAGTCAGCAACCCGGTTACAAATACACTGGTAAGCAGGCCGCGGTTATCGGTATTAATTACGGCCAGCTCAATAGTCCAGTCACTATTCTCAACAGGCTGACTGTAGACCTGCAAGCCACGTCCACTATCAATCTGTCCGTTAAATGCAACATCGTAACCTTCGGATGTAGTCACACGATACCGGTGATTATCCATGGCAAATTCGTTCAATAGATTCCTTATGGTTTGCAGGCTGAAGCTGACAAACAACAGGCCGATTTTTTCACCGTCCAGCAATACCGGAGAAACAATGTCGTAATGAGCCAGTTTTTCAATTCTGTAGTGTACTGGTGGATGACCGGTGGGCTGATTATTAAAACGCCTCTGTACATCCAGCAGGCACTGTTCACTCAGGCGCAGCTCACTTTCCACCCCCAGCACCCTGCCATTCATATCAAACAGCATAAAGCCGATACTCTCCGGCATCAGGCTTTGCATCCTATTCGCCCACTGCTGGACTTTTTCCCTGTGGGAAAACTGCAACAGATCGATGATTGCCGGCTGAGCAGCCATCTTATCCGCCAGTGTCTGGTAAAAATCCAGCGTGCGCCCTATGTCATTGGCCACATGCTGCAGCATTCGGGCATGCTCCTCGGCACGCAGCTGACTGATGTGATGGCCATATGCCATGTAGTGCAGCAGCGCAACCACAAAGATAACCACAAACATTATCGTGGCATATTTAAATGAAAACTGTTTAATCGAAGTGGGGCGATGATCAGGCATATTCTTCAACTTATATGTCATTTTTTATTCTAGCACACTCAATTGCCTGCACAGAGCGGTCACCCCGTCATCGACAGCATTAAATACTCCGCCCCTGTTTTTAACGTTTATTTCATCGCTGGTTCACAGCTTTGTCATGAATCCCTTCCAGTATACGCCCTGCCCGTAAGGCATAAGACACCTTAACTCTTTCCTATTGTAACAGGAGCGTCATATGAAAAAATCTATACTGTTTGCGGCTATCGTGGCCGGTTGTGCAGCAACAGCTGCCAGCCATGCAACGGGTTATCACTCGTTTAACTTCAAGTCGCTGGACGAATCTGCCAATGCTGCTGACTGGGACGCCACTGCGCCCTGGAAACTGCCTGAAGGCTTCAACCAGCAGGTTGTGTCTGACGAAACCGATTTAAATATCTACCCCGATGGCCGTGCCGACTGGCATGACATGAATGTCGTCAACGAAACCGGCCCACAGGCGGGTCGTTTTATGTACCGTACCCACGAAGTTCGTCTGGGTCGTGACAGCGTAGTCGATGCCATTGGTGGCACCGTATCCGTGGTTGACCTGCACACAGGCGAAACCCGCGTACTGGCGCAACTGGGTGGTGAAGATGGTTACACGGCACTGGACGGCATTCGCTGGACCCCATGGGGCACTGTGTTATTTGCCGAAGAAACCACTGGTGGCCGTATGTTCGAGCTGGTGCTGAACGACGACATGATGTCGGCGGCTGAAGTTATCGACCGCCCACAAATGGGTCGTCTGGCGCATGAAGGCATCGACCTGGATGCGGATGGCAATGTATATATGGTGGATGAGCACCGCGGTCGCTCCTCTGGCTGTGAAAACGTTGTACCCTGCGGCGGTGGCGTCTACAAATTCGTGCCTAACCGTTTTGGTGACCTGTCATCTGGTGAGCTCTATGCACTGAAAGTAAACGGTGCAGATGGTCTTGGCCAGGCTGAGTGGGTTGGCCCGATTGATCCTCTGAATGCCCGCACCTCCGGCACTGAATACGGTGCGCAGAGCTACCAGCGTCCTGAAGACCTGGAAATCATCGGTGACACTCTGTATGTCGCGATCACTGAAGGTCCACGTGATGTAGCTACGGAAACCAATCCGGCACAGAGCAACTTTGGCGAGCTGGAGTTCAAGAGCGAACTATACGAAGGCCGTGTAATTGCGCTGAATATGAACACCATGCAGGTCACAGACTTTGTTAAGCCAGGCGTGAATGCACCGGTAGAAATCGGCAAACCAGGTGATGCCAATCACCAGACCGGTTTTGACAGTGTGGACAATCTGGCAGAAGCCCCCAACGGCGACCTGATCATGATTGAAGACAACAGCCCTTCCGATATCTGGTTTGCCTCAACGGCAAAGGTTAACCAGTACGGTGCTTCAGAAAAGGTCAAGCTGTTTGCCTCGCTGACCGATCCAGGCGCCGAGGGTACCGGTATCTACTTCAGCCCAACTGATCCCCACACATTGTATGTCAATATCCAGCATTCAGCTGCACCTGATGGAGATGGCACCTGGGCGATCAGCAAGGACAAACGCTCACACAAGCGTTATAACAAGGAAGACAAGCGTCATGACAAACGTGACGAGCGCCATGAAAATCGCTGGGACAGATAATCCGTCTCAGGAATGATTATCACAGGGATGATTGCCGCAAGGCCGAAGCCACGCTCTTAGAGCGTGGCTTTTTTTATGCACAGGACGTGCGGTATTTTGCGGGAGGCATGGATGCCGGGAGCAAAGATGTACAGGATGTACGGTATTCCGCGAGAGGCAGGAGCCGGCAGCGGTTATGTGCTGGACGCACGGTATTTTGCGTGAGGCAGGAAAACAGTCGCTGGTCGTTAGTCGAACGTCATTCGTCAAAAGCCACATTATTCCGTGCATTAGCGTTTATCTGCGTTTATTTGCGGACAAACATCAACTGACTACAAATTAGCCGCTTTGCCCTACGACTGCCGCACCACATAGGCTATAATTCGCCTTCTTTTTGCTAGCAAGTCAGTACATCCATGGAAACAACCTACAACCCGCAGTCAATCGAACAGAAGTGGTATCAAAGCTGGGAAGAACGTGGCTATTTTGCCCCTGGCACCAACCCCGATGCAGCCAACTACTGCATCATGATTCCGCCACCCAATGTCACCGGCACGCTGCACATGGGCCATGCCTTCCAGGACACCATTATGGATGCGCTGATTCGCTACCACCGCATGCAGGGGGATAACACCCTGTGGCAGGCAGGCACCGACCATGCGGGCATCGCCACACAGATGGTGGTGGAGCGCCAGCTGGCAGCCGATGGCAAATCCCGCCACGACCTGGGCCGCGATGCCTTTATTGAAAAGGTCTGGGACTGGAAGCAGCAGTCCGGTGGTTCAATCACTCAACAGCTGCGCCGCATGGGTGGCTCACTGGATTGGGAACATGAGCGTTTCACCATGGACGACGGCCTGTCGGATGCGGTGCATAAGGTGTTTATCCAGCTGTATGACGAAGGCCTGATTTACCGTGGCAAGCGCCTGGTGAACTGGGACCCGATCCTGCACACCGCACTCTCAGACCTGGAAGTCATTTCCGAGGAAGAATCCGGCCACCTGTGGCATTTCAGTTACCCCCTCACTGATGGCTCGGGCCAGCTGGTGGTGGCCACCACCCGCCCGGAAACCATGCTGGGGGACTCGGCGGTGGCGGTACACCCGGACGATGAGCGCTACCAGGACATGATCGGCAAGACCATCACCCTGCCCCTGGTGGGCCGTGAAATCCCGATTATTGCCGATGACTACGTGGATATGGAATTCGGTACCGGCTGCGTCAAGATCACCCCGGCCCACGATTTCAACGACTATGAAATGGGCAAGCGCCACGACCTGCCGATGTACAACATCCTCACCGTGGATGCCTGCATCAATGACCAGGCGCCGGAAAAATACCGGGGCAAGGACCGCTACGAAGCACGCGACATGATCGTGCACGATTTAAAAGAACTGGGCCTGCTGGCAGACGTTAAAGACCACAAGCTGATGGTGCCCCGCGGTGATCGCTCCGGCTCGGTGGTGGAACCCTACCTCACCGATCAGTGGTATGTAAAAATCGCGCCCCTGGCCCAGCCCGCGATCGATGCGGTAAAGAACGGTGATATTAAATTTGTACCGGAAAACTGGGACAAAACCTATTTCGAGTGGATGAACAATATCCAGGACTGGTGTATTTCGCGGCAGATCTGGTGGGGCCATCGCATCCCTGCCTGGTATGACAATGACGGCAATATCTATGTGGCGGACAATGAAGCCGAGGCGCGCAAAAAATACCAGCTGGATGACTCGCTGCAGCTGACTCAGGACGAAGACGTACTCGACACCTGGTTCTCCTCTGCACTCTGGCCATTTTCCACCCTGGGCTGGCCGGAAAAAACCGGACGTTTACAACAGTTCTACCCGACCAGTGTACTGGTCACCGGCTTTGACATTATTTTCTTCTGGGTGGCGCGAATGATTATGTTCGGCCTGAAGTTTATGGACCAGGTGCCGTTTAAGGAAATCTATATCCACGGCCTGGTGCGCGATGCGGACGGACAGAAAATGTCCAAGTCCAAGGGCAATGTGCTCGACCCGATTGATATTATTGACGGCATCGACCTGGAATCACTGGTGGCCAAACGCACCAGCGGCTTGATGCAGCCACAGATGGCGGCAAAAATCGAAAAAGCCACGCGCAAGCAGTTCCCCGATGGCATTCCCGCGCTGGGCACAGATGCGCTGCGCTTTACCTTTGCCTCGCAGGCCACCAGCGGCCGCGACGTGGTGCTGTCGCCGGATCGCATTGCCGGCAACCGTAACTTCTGCAATAAAATCTGGAATGCCACCCGCTATGTACTGATGAACACCGAGGACCAGGACACCGGCATTGATAATACAGACTGCAGCTATTCACTGGCGGATCGCTGGATTCGCTCGCGCCTGCAGCGGGTAATTGCCGATGTGCATCGCCACTTCAATGCCTACCGTTTTGACCTGGCAGCGCAGGAACTCTATGCCTTTGTCTGGGACGATTACTGCGACTGGTACCTGGAACTCTGCAAACCGGTGCTGATGAAAGATCACTTCAGCGCAGAACAGAAACGCGGCACACGACAGACACTGGTGCAGGTACTGGAAAGCATTCTGCGCCTGAATCATCCGTTAATGCCGTTTATCACCGAAGAACTGTGGCAACGGGTCGCGCCGCTGGCGGGCATCGAAAATGAAACCATTATGCTGCAGGCCTACCCTGAGGCAAACGAAACACTGATAGACACCGCTGCGGAAGAGGAACTGGAATGGCTCAAGCAGTTTGTAATGGGTGTGCGCCGTATTCGTTCGGAAAGTGACATTGCACCGGGTAAGGCACTGCCGGTGATTCTGCAGAATGCCAGCGATGATGACAGGCAGCGCTACCAGAATAACGAGGCGTTTATTTTCAGCCTGGCGAAACTGCAATCAGTGGACTTTATCAGCAACACCGACAGCGCACCGGAGTCATCCACTGCGCTGGTGGGTGAAATGAAAGTACTGATTCCACTGGCCGGGCTGATTGACAAGGATGCCGAAATGGCGCGCCTTAACAAGGAGATCAGCAAACTGCAAAGCAACCTGGAAAAAACCAGCAGCAAACTCGATAACCCCGGCTTTGTTGATAAGGCACCCGAGGCTGTGGTAAACAAGGAACGTGAGCGCGCCGCCGAGATGGCATCCGCGCTGAGCAACCTGAAACAGCAACTGGAAAAAATTTCCGCGCTGTAATCCGCACATAACCCTGGAACGAGATGCTTATGAATATTGCCGCAGAAAAGAAACAACAGATCACCACATTTCATGCGCCGCTGATCGTCAATGTGGTGAACTCGATCAGCGACACGTCATTGCGTCCCGGCGTGGAACAGGTATTAAAAGCCTCGGAAGAAAATGGCTGGGGCAATCTGGTGGCGGCGATTCGCAAGGTGCTCAAGGGCCAGCGGGACAGCAGCATTCTGAAAGGCCTGGATGAGGAAGATCAGGTGATTGTGGATGCTATCCTGCGCGGCATTCAGGACCCATCCACCCTGCCCGATCCAAACCAGGACGCAGACCCCACACTGGCGGCACCGATGCTGGCACAGCTGATCAGTGGCGCCAGCAAGGGCGATAGCAATGCACTGAGCATGCTCGGGCAGATGGCAGAAGCCATGTCCAACACCCAGGGTGACCTGGCGCGCTTCAGCACCCTGATAAAACCCATGGTGGATGGGGAGCGTGATGTAGATAAACTATGTGACAAAATCGGCCCGCAGGGTGAGTCGCTGGTGGTGGCGATACTGAATGAACTGAGCAAGCTGGATTCACATTAACCGGCTACGACCTGCTCAGGCAGAGACCAGCTGTGTGCGCAACAAACTGTAGAGTTTATGTTCAATGGTTCGCTTTATTTTTAGCAGATGAATGAACTGCAAATCCGCTGGCTGTTGCACATCAAACAGCGACAGAGGTGCATCCACATCGGTAATATAAAAAGGTCGTGAACGAATACTGTGCATCTTGCCAGACAGATATCTGGCGCATTCAAGCAGGGCCTTTTCACCAAATTCTTCATAACTGAACCAGCGACCATCACAGCGCAGGCTCAACTGTTCAGTCTGCTGTACCTCGACTATCTGCAGCTGTAGTTCAAAAAATGTTTTATAGGCCGTCACACCTTCTGCGCCTACCGGGTAGAACTCCATCCCGCCCAGCTGATTGAAACTGATCTGCTGGATTTCCAGCAGTGACGGTTCGGTTTCCAGACGCATCAGATTTTTAAGTCGCTTACGCAGATTACGGTACAGATAGAGCCACTGCGAAACAAAACTTTCCCGATCAAACAGGCGAATTTCATCACGCCATAAACTGCCCCGCTCGTCCAGCACCCAGCAGATCGCACCGCGACCGATAACCCGGTAAAACACCTGTACCGTGTCCGCCTTATTACGTCGATAAATATCTTTCAACGGTTCCTGTGGAAACGCCAGAGTCTCAAAGCCTGTACTGAGAAAACCCGTTGAAGCACGTTCAAGATAGTGCAACAGACGATCATGGCTACCAATTTTTTCTGGCCGAATAATATCCCCCTGTTGCTGCACCTGATAATACTCATTACCCAGCCGCAGGATAAATCGCCCACCCGGTATTCTATTACGCAGAAAAAACGCCTGCATTTCATTGTAAACCTGCGTCACCCGTAACGACAGATAGGTACTGTCCGCCGTGCCATGGCCAAATATTTCCATGCGCTGCGGCAGTGAAAGCCTGTCGACGGATGCAGATTGTAACCAGTCACACAGACACTCAATGATTCCCGTATTGCCATTGTATTGTTGACTGTATACATCGCCCCAGCTATTCACTATCAACTGTTCACAATGACTGCTGAGACGATCAGAAGACGATACCAGGTCGAACGGATCGTCGTTTTCAAGCAATGCATTACCTGTCTTATCCAGACTGAGAAAATTTACAAACAGTAATGACTGCACGGGACGCGGCGGATGTTCAAAGGCCTCTAGAGGGATATCATAAACCCGCTCTGGCGCCATTTTCTGTATCAGAATTTCCAGCACATAGCGGGCTTCAATCTGTTTTATTTCCCGCCTCGGACAATCTACCGAAACCTGGGTAGACTGATCCACCAGGCGGTTCAGCCAGCACCAGGCTAACAGGCTGAGCACACTGGAAAAATTTTCTATGACTTTTTCTACATCTTCAGCATCATACAATACAAGACTCCATTGGTCCTGTTCAGCCTTTTCATGGCGCAGCTGAATTCGTTCGAACACAACTCCCGTTGTATTTTTACCGCTGTAAAGCGGCACCCGGCCCGGGCTTTCCTGCAGGAAGTCCTGCATGTTTTTCGCTGTATCTACAAGCCCGTCTACGGTAGCTTCAGCGTTACCATGCCCCATAGTGTTATCAAGTATGCTGGCGAACAGGCGATTAATTTTTCGTGAAATGGTTTTGTAAAGATTGAGATGGGCGATAACATTATCAAATCCATAGACCCTGGAAGCCGGTTGCCAGGAGTCGCCCAGCAAATTATCCAGCAGGAACGGATTAAGACTGGCGGACACTTTTCTTAACTGTGAAATGATCCGTGCCGGTGAGCTGGCGAGGACACCATTCTGTGCTGAAGCGTCGCGACTAAGGGCGGATTCAAGCAACTGTGACATGACTTCGACTGCCGCTGGGGGCACTTCGCCCTGATAGATGGACTGCTTGATACGTATCGCCACGCCGTCAGGCTGTGGCGACGCAACGGCCTTCTGCGCCATCGGCAGCAGGTTAAACAGGCACAGTTCCGGTTGTTTTTTAACCTGCTGAACCAGGCTGATTGCATAACGCAGTACATCGGTGACATGGTAATCACTGGCATTACCCAGATCCAGGTATTCGCCTTCAATAAACCGCCTGTCACGAACGTATTGCAGGTAGGCATCATATTCATTTTCGCGCTCTGGCGGCACCACCCACCACAGCGGGTATTTACCTGCCAGTAGTCGACTTTCACTGTAAAAATAATCCAGCCACAGCGTGCTGTACTCATAGCCGGGGGAATCCGGGCCTTGCCTGAACGTTGCCTGGTCTACAAAATTAAATCTGATCATTAACTGCCGCGACTGATACCAGTCGCTCAGTTTATGCAGCTTGTCCTGCAGCAAGCCAATCTGGATATCCGTAAGATCATCTTTTCTGAATACCCAGCATTGCAGGTTTTTCTGTAACAATGATGACTGAAAATACAGGCCATCGATCACATAGGTATCAATGGTATCTTCCGGGTTATACCTGAACTTGTCATTGAGTTGACGTGCAGTATTCAGCACATCTGCGCCCGGTTTATAAGACTTGATACCAATCGGTGTGTCCATCGATATATAACCGGGCAGGAATCGGTTATTAATGTGCAGCAATAACGGCAGCAGTCGAACCATATCCGCAGCCTCATCACCCAGCTCTGTCGAGAGGTAATCAATCTGCTGCTGGTTCCACTTCAGATATAGATCGCGAATATCGGCGATATCCATCAGCTGTGTGCCTTTATCATACTGTGCTGATCTCCTGTGCAGTCATCACTGCGGTGACTTCACCTGCTGCAGACTACTCGCCTGTTCTAACGGTATTCTGCCGTGGATCCCTGACCTGTGATAACAGTATCGCTCCCAGCACAAACAGAACCAGCAGCGACAGAATTGAATAACGGTGATTATCGGTAATCAAGGCCACCAGCCCCATTAGCAGGGGGCCAATAATCGCTGCAGACTTACCCAGCATATTATAAATACCAAAATATTCTGCAGACTTGTCCGCAGGCACCATGCGCGCATAAAACGAGCGGCTCATTGCCTGCACACCGCCCTGCACCAGGCCGATCAAGACCGCCAGGGTATAAAAGTCGGCTACGGTTGTCATTGAATAACCAAGCAGGGTAATCAGTGCATACACGCCTATGCCGGCCATTATCGAGGTTTTAACCCCTACCTTGGCACCGATATACCCATAAACTATAGCGGCCGGAAAGCCGACAAATTGAGTAATCAGCAGGGCAATAATCAGATCATTGGATTCGAAACCCAGCGCCATGCCGTAATCCACCGCCATGCGGATAATCGTGTCCACGCCATCGATATAAATCCAGTAAGCAATCAGAAACAGCCTGACTTCACGATTCGAGAAAGCCATCTTGAATGCGCGCAGCGTTGTTGCAAACACCGAACTGTTTTCTGCATTCTGTAATCGCGGGCCATCTTTAGTCCACATTGCCAATGGCAGACTGAATACAAACCACCACAGCGCCACCAGGATAAAACAGAACAGCACGGCATCGATGCTGTCGGTATAACCCAGCAACTGGGGTTGCTGGCTCAGATAGACACAGCCGGCCAGTGCAATGCCGCCACCCAGATATCCCATGCCATAGCCCAGACCGGACACCTTATCCACCTGTGCACTAGCACTGAGTGGCACCAGCAACGCATCGTAAAATACATTCGCCGCCATAAAACCGATACTTGCAATCACATACAATGCAAGCACCGTTTGCCAGTGCCCCATCGCTGACTGACTCAGGGCTGCGGTGGTAATCACACCGATCAACATCAAACCCAGCAACATCGGCTTGCGCAGATGGTATTTATCACCTGCAGCACCCAGCAGGGGCGCAATAATCACCACCACCAGACTGGCCAGTGCATTGCCCAGTCCTAGCCAGAAAGTGCTTTCCGAGCTGGGCAAATCACTTGCCCAGTAAGACTTGAATACAATCGGGAAAAAACCGGCAATCACCACGGTTACAAACACTGAGTTAGCCCAGTCATAAAATGCCCAGCCAATCACCGATTTATTTTTATACATAATTATTTTACTTCCGGATTGAATAATCACCGCAACTGGTTAAAGCATACAGTGCTATACACATTAAGCCATGCATCAAACGCTGCTGGACTTTGTATATTCTGACAATATAGGCTATTTTAAAACCTGAATCTGCAGTTTAAGCATAACAAACGACAAGATAATACTCTATGAACCGGACTTTTCTGATCTTTCTGATGGTAGGCAGCGCAATGATGATTGCGGTGCTGGGTCAGTACAAGCCACACACACAACTAAACTATACGCCCTGGGATATTCAGATTCAGGACAATGGCGCCAGTCGGGTGTTTGGCCTGACACTGGGCAAAAGCAATATACAGGAAGCCAACCAGATTTTTGCCAGCTTTGCAGACACCCGGCTGCTAATCGACGAAAGCAATCAACCGGTACTGGTCGCGCATTATAATGAACTGGTTATGGATGGAATTGTAGCGGACCTTGAGCTTTATTATCAACTTGAGCCAGCAGTACTAGAGCAATTGCATAAAGATCTGGTGGCGATAGAAAACAGCCAGCGACAGCAAACTTATAAATTACCAGCGGACACCGAAATGGATTACCTGTCGACACCGATTGCCCGCATAGTCTATAAACCGGCGATTCAATACGGTGAGGAACTGATTACCCAGCGTTTTGGCGCACCGCAACAGACAGTCAAGGTCGATGATCAGCAACGCCACTGGCTCTACCCGGACAGCGGACTGACCATCAGTTTATTCGATGGTCAGCAAGCAGAAGAATTTGAATACCGGCCGCTCAAGCAGCCACAGTCATAAGACAGTTACAGTTCGTAACTGGCATGTTCACGGGTTGCCAGGAAGCGAATATCCGGCCAGCGTTCCTGGGTCATATCCAGATTCACCCGGGTGGGCGCGATATACACCAGGTCCCCCGCATGATCGAGGGCCAGATTGGGTGAAGCTTTCTGCCTGAACTGATTCAGCATTTTTTCATCATCACATTCAACCCAGCGCGCGGTGGTTACACTGACGTTTTCAAAACTGCATTCAACGTTGTACTCGTGTTGCAGTCGGTGCGCCACCACATCAAACTGCAGCACGCCCACCGCACCCAGAATCAGGTCATTATTATTCAACGGACGATACAGCTGCGTTGCACCTTCTTCACATAACTGAATCAGACCCTTTTGCAGTGCCTTCATTTTCAACGGATCACGCAATTGCGCACGACGGAACAGCTCGGGCGCGAAGTTTGGAATGCCGGCAAACTGCAGGTCTTCACCCTTGGTAAAGGTATCGCCAATGCGAATCGTGCCATGATTATGAATACCGATAATATCACCGGCGTAAGCCACATCCGCATGGCCGCGATCAGAGGCCATAAAGGTAACCGCGTCATTCAGTTTCACCTCTTTCTGAATACGCACATGTTTAACTTTCATGCCCTTTTCAAACTTGCCGGAGCAGACCCGCATAAAGGCGACCCGGTCACGGTGCTGTGGATCCATATTCGCCTGGATTTTGAATACAAAACCGGTGAACTTTTCTTCATCCGGTTCGACAATACGTGCACCGGCATCACGGGCTTTGGGCGGTGGTGCGAACTCATCCAGTGAGTCGAGCAATTCCCTGATACCAAAATTATTAATGGCCGAGCCGAAAAATACCGGCGTTAACCTGCCTTCACGATAGGCCTGCAAATCAAACTCGTGGCTGGCACCTTTCACCAGTTCTATTTCATCACGCAGTTCCTGCGCCATACTGCCCAGCAGCTCATCCAGCTCGGGATTATCCAGCCCTTCGATAACCTGGCCCTGTTGAATCTTTCCGCCGTGGGTTGCGCTAAACAAATGAACACAGTTGTTATATAAATGGAACACACCCTTGAAGTTTTTGCCCATACCAATTGGCCATGTCATGGGCGCACACTGAATGTTCAGAATATTTTCCACATCATCCAGTAACTCCACCGGCTCACGGGATTCGCGGTCAAGTTTATTAACAAAGGTAATAATCGGTGTGTCACGCAAACGACACACATCCATTAACTTGATGGTGCGTTCCTCAACGCCCTTGGCGGCATCAATTACCATCAGCGCCGAATCCACCGCGGTCAGGGTGCGGTAGGTATCCTCGGAGAAGTCGGCGTGACCTGGTGTGTCCAGTAAATTGATAATGCAGTCATTATGGGGAAACTGCATTACCGATGAGGTTACCGAAATACCCCGTTGCTTTTCCAGCTCCATCCAGTCGGAAGTTGCATGCCGTGCCGCCTTACGGCCTTTTACCGTGCCCGCCAGCTGAATCGCACCGCTGAATAACAGCAGTTTTTCAGTCAGGGTGGTTTTACCCGCATCCGGGTGGGAGATAATGGCAAAGGTGCGACGACGCTGCATTTGCTGGATAAGTTCAGACATAATATCGGGTTCAATCAGGCTTTAAAAATGTGCGGGAATTATACATGATCCGCTGCCCTGAAGCAGACGGCGACAAACTATTTACACAGGAAAATCAGAACCACGACTATGAGACAGGGCTGAGCTTGTCGAGATTAAGCGCTTTGGCATATACCAGTGCATCTTCACGACCTTCGCTGGAGGGGTAATAGGCTTTTCTGACACCGATATGGTTAAAACCTTCCTGCTCATACAGGTTTTGCGCAATGGTGTTAGACACCCTGACTTCAAGAAAAATACAGTCCGCATCCCGCGCTTCGGCCAGCTGCATCAGCTTATGCAACATGCGTTTACCCAGCCCTCGCCCCTGCGCATGGGGACTGACACACAGGTTCAGAATATGCGCTTCATTGGCAGCAACCGACACCAGTCCATAGGCAAGAATTTCGTTGTTCTCCCTGTACACCCAGCAGGGATAACCCACGCGGATACAGTCGCCAAAGATGCCTTCGGTCCAGGGGTGACTATAAATCGATTCCTCGATTTGCATAATCTCCGGTACATCGCCCAGAGTCATTTTGCGAAAGCCGTTGGCCAGATCAATATCGGGATTTACTGCCATGTCTATGTAGCTGTTGTTAAACGATGCTTTATTTGTAGCAGATCCTGCCAGACTTTGCGCTTGTTCTGCGCCGAGCCCAGCAGGTCGCGGGGATGATAGGACGCATACACCGGCACCCCGAGATGCTGGTGATGTCGCTGGCGCAAATCCGTGAGTGACTTCTGGCTCACCAGCAACTGGCGACTGGCCTGCTCACCCAGCAGCATAATCGCCGCCGGCTGTATCAGTTTAATCTGTGCACTCAGGTGGTCATCACAGCAGATCATTTCCGAGGTATAGGGTGCCCGCTGCGGCGGCATACATTTAACCAGGCTGGTGAGATACACCTGCGACAGATCCAGGCCAATCGCCTGCAACATGCCCTGCAACAGCTTTTTTTCCGCTGCATCAAACAGTGCATCCTGCGCCCGATCACTGATCGGCGCATCGCTGATAATCAGCAGGCGCGCGTCAGCACTCCCCTCGCCACATACTGCATGGGCACGGCTGGCGTGCAGTTCACACAGCTGACACTGTTCGATCTGTGTATTGAGCTGGGCAAGCGCGGCCTGGCGGTCCTCAGGAGAGGAACCCGCAATGCCAATATCGTCCGGCACAGCAGACTGAAACACCGGCTGCGACGAAGAACCCGGGTCGGCCTGAGCCGGTATCTGTGCGGCCAGAGAAGAGGTTACGGCTTGCGATGGGCTTGCTTGAGCTGGCGCCGCCGACCCAGCCGGTTCAGCCACTGCTTCAGACGCATCAGGCACAGACTGCATCGGGTCATACCAGACCTGAATGCCCATGGCAGCAAGGTATTGCTGGCGTAACGACTCCGCCAGCGGGCGCTGGCCTGCAGGCGGAGTCTGTTGTGTTACGGCCGAGTCACTCACCGCCTAGACATCACCCAGCTGCGGGTGCTCACGTTCTTTTTCCATCACCACAATGCGGTTCAGCGCATTGATATAGGCCTTGGCAGAGGCGATAACGATATCGGTGTCCGCACCCTGGCCATTGACGATTTTGCCGTTTTTCGACAGGCGAACCGATACCTCACCCTGGGAATCTGTACCACTGGTGATATTGTTGACCGAGTAGAGTTTTAGCTCGGTCTGGCTGTGCACGATGTTTTCAATCGCCTTGAAGGCGGCATCAACCGGGCCACTGCCCGACTCGGAAGCGCTCTGTTCCTTGCCATTCACCTGAACCACCACATCCGCCATGGGAGTTTCGCCGGTTTCCGAGCAGACTTTCAGGCTCACCAGCTTGTACTTCTCGTTTTCCGCATCCCAGCTGGCATCTGCCACCAGCGTCTGCAGGTCTTCATCGAAAATTTCATGCTTCTTGTCTGCTAGCGCCTTAAAGCGGGCAAACACATGGTTCAGCTCTTCTTCCGAATCGACCAGAATATTCAGTTCCTTGAGACGGCTGCGCAGGGCATTACGACCGGAGTGCTTGCCCAGTACAATCTGGGTTTCATTCCAGCCCACATCCTGGGCGCGCATAATCTCGTAGGTCTCTCGGTTCTTGAGTACGCCGTCCTGGTGGATGCCGGACTCATGGGCAAAGGCATTGGCACCCACAATCGCCTTGTTGGGCTGCACCGGGAAACCGGTAATGCCCGACACCAGCTTGGAACAGGACATGATCTGCGTGGTATCCAGCGTGGTATCGCAGTCAAACAGGTCCTGGCGGGTGCGCACCGCCATAACGATTTCTTCCAGCGCCGCATTACCGGCGCGCTCACCCAGGCCGTTAATGGTGCACTCCACCTGGCGCGCGCCATTCTGTACCGCCGATAATGAGTTGGCTACCGCCAGCCCCAGGTCATTGTGACAGTGCACCGAGAAGATGGCCTTGTCGGAATTGGGGATGCGTTCGCGCAAATTTTTGATCAAGGTGCCGAACTGGTTAGGCAGGTTATAGCCCACGGTATCGGGAATATTAATGGTGCGGGCACCGGCATCGATCACCGCTTCAATCACACGGCAGAGGAAATCCAGCTCGGAGCGACCCGCATCTTCCGGCGAGAACTCCACATTGTCGGTAAACTTGCGCGCGGTCTTTACCGCCTGCACCGCCTGCTTCAACACATCATCCGGCTGCATGCGCAGTTTCATTTCCATATGAATCGGCGATGTGGCAATAAAGGTATGAATACGCGACGAATTGGCTTTTTTCAGTGCCTCACCGGCACGGCTGATATCCCGCTCCAGCGCACGGGACAGGCCACACACGGTGCTGTCCTTCACTGCCTCGGCCACCGCCTGCACTGCTTCGAAGTCACCCTGGGAGGCAATCGGGAAGCCGGCTTCGATCACATCGACCCGCATCCGCTCCAGCGCCTTGGCAATGTGCACTTTCTCGTCTTTGGTCATGGACGCGCCGGGGCTCTGCTCGCCGTCACGCAAGGTGGTATCAAATATAATTAACTTGTCTTTACTCATGAATCTGTCCTGCTAATCAGCGGGATACTGTATTTAATGTATCCTGTGGAATTCGGGTGTTGTTATGCGTATTTCGCCTCGCCAGAACTTGATAACTGCCTTACGGCAGCAGCAGTGAGAGCGCATGTAGAGGACGTAGACACAGGCAGGACAGAGCAGCGCATGCAAATGGCTTACAGGCGGCTTGCGGTAACGCATTGTGTGCTCTGTTTAAATTCATAATACTTAAATGTGTATATGTGTTGTCTACGTTTAAAACTATAGCGATTTCATCTGTTTTTGCCAAGGGCTTTTTTAACCCTTATCCCCATCATTCCCTGTCCCATTGCCTGCATCACTGCCGATATCGGTCTTTTTGCTCAGTTTTCGCACCTTACGCAACAGGCTGAGCACCGGCCCCGACAGGGTATAAAGCGCAAATCCCAGGAACAGCACCTTGGAGGTCTCAACGGCCACCAGTGCCAGCACCAGCACCACCGCCACCAGTGAGATAAACGGTACACGCCCCTTGAAATGCACGTCCTTAAAACTGTAATAGAGCACATTACTCATCATCAGCAGGCCCAGCGCTATCATCAATGGCAGGGTAAAAAAGGCCACATCGGCGCCGGGCACCGAGTTATTCGCCCCGACCCAGACCAGACCTGCCACCACTGCAGCGGCCGAGGGACTGGGCAAGCCCTGGAAATAGCGTTTATCGGCCACACCCAGCTGGGTGTTAAACCGTGCCAGTCGCATCGCCGCACAGGCGGTATAGATAAACGCCGCCAGCCAGCCCAGCTTGCCCCATTGCCAGCCCAGATCCACCATACTGGCCAGGGACCATTGATACATCACCAGTGCAGGGGCAATACCGAATGACACCATATCCGACAGGCTGTCGTACTGTGCGCCAAATTCACTTTGCGTATTGGTCATTCGTGCCACGCGACCATCCACACCATCAAGGATCATGGCAATAAAAATCGCCAGCGCGGCTTTTTCGAACTGTCCGTTCATCGAGGCGACAATGGCATAAAAGCCACCGAACATCGCTGCCGTGGTGAAGATATTGGGCAGCAGGTAAATGCCTCTGCGGTGATAGGCCACTTTTGAATTCTGTTTCATAGGCTGGTTTAGATTACTCTGTGATTGATCCGTGAGTAGCAAGTGTAAAAGACATGGCCGTAATTTCCAATTTTTACTTGTCGACCGCAGCGCAGACGACACAGAAACAACAAAGGGGCTGAAAGCCCCTTTGTTGACTGCAGCGGGTATAAACCCTGTACTGCATTGAGTAGCACCCGTGAGCGATCAGTTCTTGGTTTTGTCCACGATCTGATTGGCCTTGATCCATGGCATCATCTCACGCAGTTTGCCACCGACAATTTCAATCGGGTGAGCTGCATTATTACGACGACGCGCTGTCATTTCAGGGTAGTTGGTCATGCCTTCCAGAATAAACTTCTTCGCATATTCGCCGTTCTGGATATCTTTCAGTGCCTGACGCATTGCCTTGCGGCTTTCTTCGTTAATGACCTTATCACCGGTTACATATTCGCCGTACTCCGCATTATTGGAAATGGAGTAGTTCATATTGGCGATACCGCCTTCGAACATCAGGTCAACAATCAGTTTCAGTTCGTGCAGACATTCAAAGTAAGCCATTTCCGGCGCATAACCTGCTTCTGTCAGTGTTTCGAAACCCATTTTCACCAGCTCAACCGCACCACCACACAGCACGGCCTGCTCGCCGAACAGATCGGTTTCGGTTTCATCTTTGAAGGTTGTTTCGATAATCGCGGTACGACCACCACCCACGCCTGAGGCATAGGACAGCGCCAGGTCCTTGGCCTTGCCCGATGCATCCTGATAAATCGCAATCAGGTCAGGTACACCGCCGCCACGTACGAACTCACTGCGTACAGTATGACCCGGTGCTTTAGGTGCAATCATGATCACGTCCAGGTCGGCACGGGGTACGATTGCGTTATAGTGAATCGCAAAGCCGTGGGCAAATGCTAGGGTTGCGCCCTGCTTCAGGTTGGGCTCGATTTCAGCCTTGTATAAAGCCGACTGGATTTCATCCGGTGCCAGAATCATTACCACATCAGCTGCAGCAACTGCTTCGGCAATACCCGACACTTTCAGGCCTTCATTTTCTGCCTTCACCGCTGATGATGAACCGGGGCGCAGTGCAACTGTTACATCCACACCAGAATCTTTCAGGTTCAGTGCATGGGCATGGCCCTGTGATCCGTAACCCACGATGGTTACTTTCTTAGCCTTGATCAGGGAAAGGTCACAGTCTTTATCGTAATAAATATTTAAGCTCATCAGTTTGTTCTCGAAATTAAATGAATAAATTAACAGGCAAGTATATTGTCGCCACTGGATATGCCGATTGCGCCGGAGCGCACCACTTCATAAATTTTAATACTGGACAGTGAGGCGAGAAAACTATCCAGCTTTTCGCCGCTATCGGTCAGCTCAACCGTGTAGGTGGTTTCGGTTACATCGACGATATTGCCGTTGAAAATATCAACCAGGCGTTTTACTTCGTCCCGTGCTTCGCCGGTGGCATCCACTTTTGCCAGCATCAGTTCACGTTCAATGTGCGCACACTCGGTCAGGTCAATCAGCTTGACCACATCAACCAGCTTGTTCAGCTGCTTCTGTATCTGTTCGACGATTTCATCGGTACCGGAAGTGACGATGGTCATACGTGACAGGGTTTCGTCATCGGTAGGTGCAACCGAGAGTGATTCAATATTGTATGCGCGCGCTGAAAACAGGCCGGCGACGCGTGACAGCGCACCCGATTCATTTTCCAGTAACAGGGATATTATGTGCTTTTTCATACTAAATCAGAATCATTTCGTTAAGCCCCGCACCCGCAGGAATCATAGGATAAACGTTTTCTTCGCGGTCAATCATAAAGTCGATAAACACCACGCGATCTTTATATTTGCCATAGGCATCCTGTAACGCAGGCACCACGTCTTCAATTTTATCGATACGCATGCCCACATGACCATAGGCCTCAGCCAGGGCAACAAAATCCGGCAGTGATTCCATATAGGAACTGGCATAGCGTCTTTCATAGAAAAACTCCTGCCACTGGCGCACCATGCCCAGGTAACCATTGTTCAGGTTGATGATCTTTACCGGCAGGTTGTACTGTGAACAGGTTGAAAGCTCCTGAATACACATCTGGATACTGCCTTCACCGGTGACACAGGCAACCTGTGCACCGGGGTGCGCCAGCTGTACACCCATTGCCGCAGGCAGACCAAAACCCATGGTGCCCAGCCCGCCGGAATTAATCCAGCGACGCGGCTTATTAAAACCGTAATATTGTGCGGCAAACATCTGGTGCTGACCCACATCGGAGGTAACAAAGGCATTGCCTTCGGTCACTTCATGTAACTTCTGGATCACATACTGGGGCTTGATGGTGCCGCTGTTGGCATTGTATTTCAGACAATCCTGCGCGCGCCATTCATCAATCTGCTGCCACCATGAACTCAATGCACCGCTTTCCAGGCGCTGGTCCGAGGCCTCAATCAGCTTGATCAGCTCATCCAGCACCTCGCCCACATCACCCACAATAGGTACATCGACTTTAACGTTTTTGGAGATCGAGGCCGGATCAATATCAATATGCACGATGCGCGCATCGGGACAGAATTTTTCCAGGTTCCCGGTTACCCGGTCATCAAAGCGCGCACCAATCGCAATCAGCACATCACTGTGATGCATACTCATATTGGCTTCATAGGTACCGTGCATTCCCAGCATGCCGACAAACTGCCTGTCGTTTGCCGGATAGGCACCCAGCCCCATCAGGGTATTGGTGACAGGCGCACCCAGCAACTGGGAAAATTTAACCAGCTGTTCGCTGGCGTTACTCAGGATAACCCCGCCACCGGTGTAAATCATCGGTTTCCTGGCGTCCATAATCAGCTCATAGGCCTGCTTGAGCTGCTCACCCAGGCCAGTGATGGATGGAACCTCCGGGTTATAGGAGCGCATTTTGATTTCGCGGGGGTAAACGAATTCGATTTTATGGGTGGTGATATCCTTGGGAATATCCACTACCACGGGACCTGGACGGCCGGTGGTGGCTACATAAAATGCTTTCTTGATGACTTCCGCCAGCTGGCTGATGTCTTCCACCAGGAAATTGTGTTTTACCACCGGACGGGTAATCCCCACCGAGTCCACTTCCTGGAAGGCATCATTACCAATCAGTGCACGGGGCACCTGGCCGGTCAGTACCACCATGGGGATGGAGTCCATATAGGCGGTGGCAATGCCGGTCACCGCATTGGTCGCGCCCGGGCCGGAGGTGACCAGTACCACACCGGGCTTACCTGTGCTGCGCGCATAACCATCCGCAGCATGGGTAGCCGCCTGTTCATGGCGCACCAGTATATGCTGCAGCTTGTCCTGCTTGTAGAGTGCGTCGTATATATGCAATACCGCACCCCCAGGATAACCAAACAGGTGCTCGACGCCTTCCTCAATCAGGCTCTGAACAACGATTTCTGCACCGGTCATTTCCACCTTAGATGTCTCCAAACCTTAAAAAACCTTATAAATCATGGACTTTTGATTTCGCATAGCAATATGCAAGCCGCAAAGTGTAACCTACTTTAGGAAGCAGGTCATCACTCTTTGTTCATCCAGCGATTTAACAGCTTAAACTGCTTTGGCCCGCCAATACACGCAAGTTTTATAAGGCCGGCGCCACGTCGGGCGAATCCTCCGTTTAGCCGGCATCAATCACCCGGCTTTTGACGAATGACGCTCGACTAACGACCAACGACTGTTTCCCTGCCTCTCGCGATACCGCACATCCTGTGCATCTTTGCTACCGCGTCCTGCTCTCGCAAAATACCGCACATCCTGTGCATAACCGCTACCGGCGTCCTGCCTCCCGCGGAATACCGCACATCACTGTGCATAAAAAAGCCCGACATATAGCCGGGCTTTTGCTAACAGTCGTAATTTCTACAAATTAGAAGAAATCATCACTGATTTTACCGCCAGCCACATCGGTCAATACCGCGCGAATCGCATCCGGTGTTGGCATGATGTTCATAAAGCTGTTGCTGCCCATCATAGACAGGTCTGGGAAGTTAATCGCGATACGGAAACGTGCGTGAAGTGCTTCCGCTTCCTCACCCTTAACCAGTATTTCATAGGGCAGATGCGCAGTTGAACGCAGAGGTTTGAAGTCGATTTCACTCATAATGAAGGTTTCATCCATGTACTTCTTGCCTTCTTCAGGCGCTTTCATGGAAACACCGAACAGAACCTGTGACGTACCTGGGATGCTGATCTTGTATACCTGGCCGGCACCGGATTTACCTGCTTTGAGGTTTTTCTCGATGGTAGACACCATGTCCTGATGACTGCCTTTTGAAGCCAGTTCCAGCGGCTCATCAAAGTACTCCATACCAAAGGTGTAGTGGTACTTCTTCAGCTCTTTTTCATTCATTCCCTTTTTGGGACCGAAATCCTGCACGTGACCCAGAGCTTGTTTAAGTGCTGCGCTTGTCTTAGGCAGCGCGTCATTCACATGGTAGGCATAGGCCATATACGCGGGATTGGTGTAGGAAACCTGTACTTTGCCATCAAGCTCGGTTAACGCAACACGCTGTGCTGCAATGTAACCCGCACGGTCATGTGTGGCACCGGCCTTTTTCAGCTCGCCATTGGTTACAACAATAATGTGCGCTGTAGAATAAGGTGAATATTCGCCCGCAATATCAAAACCGTTTTCTGTTAATGCCGCTTTAGTTGCATCCAGTTTATCCGCAATTGAACCCGCATCATTAGACGCCAGTGCGAAAGGCAATAATTTTTCAGCCGCCTGCGCAGTCATCGCCGCCATACTGAATAACATAACCATGGCTATTCTTGTTAGTGATTTGATCTTCATTTTTAAACTCCGTCCCCTTTCAAATAAGGTATTTTATTTAGAACCACGCAAAAGTAACGCGCGGTAAAAATAAACGTCCGCCGCACCAGTTGTCAACGTAAAAATCTTTTATCCATCTATTTAAGAGTATTATTAAAATCTAATACACATAAAAACAGCACTGAAATGCAGGAGTTTTATTTCAAAAATTGAAAAATAAAATCAAATGAAAACGCGCTAGCCCGCGAATGAACACTAATAAACTCAAACAGACTCAACCCATATCTTTGGTCTTTGGTCTTTGGTCTTTGGTCTTTGGTCTTTGGTCTTTGGTCTTTGGTCTTTGGTCTTTGGTCTTTGGTCTTTGGTCTTTTGACTAACGACATCCGACTAACGACGAACGACTTATCACGCCTCCCGCGGAATACCGTACTTCCTGTACATCTTTGCTACCGGCATCCATGCCTCTCGCAAAATACCATGCATCCAGCATATAAAAAAAGGCCGCGCATAATTGCACGGCCTTTTTCACAACACTTGATAAAGTCTAATTAAATTAGAACTTCATAGTGTAGGTACCCTGGATTTCAAACTGATCCATTTCGAGCTCAACTTGCTGCGAGTCCTCAAACCCTGTTGGTCCTTTAACACTATTACTAGGCGCATACATACCTGCGAAAGTAAATTCAGAGTTAGAGTCAATGGGCATAGTGAAACCAAAGGTTAAATGGGTTTCCATTACCGCAGGCGCTAGTATGTTCAGCATAGTTTCCTTATCAGAAATCGGCTGATCACCATTGCTTACACCCACACGCCAGGTCATATCATTTGCCAGCCATTCGTAACCCAGCTTAATAACGGTCATGTCATCATAACCGAAACCTGCACCATTGGAGCCGCCCAGGCATGATGCTTCTGATGCTGCTGTAGGTGTAGACATACGACCAGCCAAGCAGACACCTAGATTATTGAGACCATCATTGCCGATCGAGGCTACATCGCTATAGTAAATCTGCTGAATATCGGCAACCAACGTAGACCTATCCGATGTCTTCCATGCTAACCCGATAATCGCAGTGGCTGGAATATCAAACCCACCATCCTCTGCAAACAGACCCGCATAGTCATCAAATTCACTCATCGACATTTTCGACTGGTAGGATACACCCAGCGTCACATCAGGAGTCACATCACCCTGCCAGCCCAGTTTTACACCGTAACCGTAAGAAGAGTCATCACCGTTGCCTGTCAGGTTAGGCGCATCAGTTGAAAAGTCAGCAAAAGCATCCAGACCATCCGCCTTAAACATCTGATACGCCACGATTATGCTAGCACCAACCGCGTTTTTATCGTCAATCTGCTTGGCATAGGATGCATTAATAAACAGCTGTGACAGATTAATACCCACACTACCTTCACCAAAAGTACCGGTTGATCCATCCCCGTTTACCACACCTTTGTAATCCGTATTCATACCGCCATTACCGTATGCAGCAATACCCACCGCCGTTGTGTCATCCAGCATCCAGTTATAGGCAATGTGTGGAATAAAGAAATAATCGTGCGAGCTTTCATATGTTCCATCAGTAAGTGGAAAAGCAACTCCACCTGGCATTGGTGGTGCAATTGAGCCTAGATCACTCGCTGTATATTGACGGTTAGGATTAAAAATCGCACCACCCACATCCAGACGCTCACCGACTTTTACCAGACCCGCAGGGTTAGTTGCAGATGCCAGCGCATCGTGTGAGTAGGCAACACCTGCACCTGCCAGACCTTTTTCTGCGGTGCTGTAACCGTGTGCAAAGTAACCGTTAGTTGCATATGCTGATGGTGCAATCAGTGCACCGGAAATTGATAGGGCTATTAAGGACTTCTTAATACCACTTGACATAATTGTGATCCTCAAATGAATTATACGTTTTTTGTAGCAACGTAATTTTATAGTAATGACGCCTACATCCCGGCATCTGAAAAGATTAAATGCTTGCCCTAGCGAGCCGCAAACATTCTCAAAACAAGCCTGCAAAGTCAATCAATTAAAGGCTTTTGCGCAGAGTTTTAAAGTGTTTTAGTAGACAAAACGGCATTTATCAATAAAACCCTGTATAAAAATCAATCAGTATTATTATCTACTTATTTACTAATGTTTATTTTTAATAAATTAGCCGCGCCTGCTTTACTTATCACACCTGACTATCAGTCATTTTGAAAACAGCGACGTTATCGTTTCTCTTCAATACGCACATAATTTTTTTGACGCTAAGCCGTGCACACAATACGCTGAGCTGATTCACCAAGTTGGCATCGGCCACGGATTACTGTTGTGGCTCAAGTGGATAATTACCGGTTCACAATTGCATACTATTGATCTCACGGAACCGAGTGCTTGATAACCCTTAACTATAAAAGCTTTTTCAGGCATAACTCACCTGCCTGCCTTCGCAACTGGGTGTTACTCAGGTGTAATTTGCAGCTCAGTGCCACACTGCATCTAAGGTTTAATGGTGAATTTACTGGAACGACTCAATCAAGAGCCTGTAATTATGAACGCCCGACTGTGATAGCCGGGCGCATACTGCTGTAACACACTTGCGCCACACACAATGTGGCACATTTAAAACCAGTCACGCCTCCAGCGGCATGCCCTTTTGTGCCCAGGCGATAATGCCACCACGCAGGTTATATACATTATCGAAACCCTGCTGCGCCATAAAACCCACGCCCTGGGCAGACCTTGCACCGCTGCGGCAATACAGAACGGTCAGTTCATCACTGTCAATTTCATGCAACCTGGCCGGCAGTGTGTGCAGGGGCAACTTTTCTGCATTGGGTATCATGCCCTGTGCCATCTCCGCAAGTCCGCGCACATCCAGCAAGCGCAGCGTCCTGCCTTCCTGCAGATAAGACTGAAGCGTATCCACATCAAGCTCTTTAATTCCGTACATATTTATCAGCACCTACATAAGAAAACATTAATATTGAGATTGTAACCGATTTTTTTGCCCACGGGACATACCTCAAGCACAGATAGCCTTCACAACAGCGATTTCTGCCAAATTCACATAATTGAGACTTATATCCTTATAAATCAATAAGATAAATTTTATTTATGCAAATATAAGCGCGGAGTCATTAACCACCTATCTACTATATAAAAAAAAACTTATTCTAATACTTGCCTTTTATTCACATTCGATTGTATGGTTAATCTTTAAAAAGTAATACGATCGACTAATTAATTAAAATATAAACTGGTTTTAGCGGAAGCACCGTGGCGATTTCAGCATCAGCAAAAGCACAGCGACCCAGCCAAAACATTAGGAGTGAATTCAAATGAGCGATCCAAAGCTAACTATCATCGCAACAAAAGGCACCTTAGACTGGGCATACCCCCCCTTTATTCTGGCCAGCACTGCAGCGGCACTGGGTATGCAGGCATCGGTTTTCTACACATTCTACGGCCTGAACCTGCTTCTGAAAGACACCAGCGCACTGAAAGTGACCCCAACGGGCAACCCATCCATGCCAATGAAAATGCCAATGGGTCCAAAATGGCTGAAAAGCATCGACTTTGGCCCTAAAATTCCCAATATCATGTGGAACATCCCATTCATGGACAGCATTGCCACCACCCTGATGAAGAAAACCATCTCCAACTGCGGTGTTGCAACAATTGATGAGCTGCGTGACCTGTGCCAGGAAGCGGAAGTGAAATTCCTTGCCTGCCAGATGACGGTTGAGCTGTTCGGCTACAGCCATGACCAGTTTATCGACGGTGTTGAATACGTTGGTGCAGCAACCTACTTCGAAGAATCTTCGGATGCAACCCAGTCACTGTTTATCTAACCAGATAACCAGCTGAGCCGGTGCTTCCGCACCCGAAAAAGCCACCTGAACCCCAGGTGGCTTTTTTTATGCACAGGATGTGCGGTATTCCGCGGGAGGCAGGACGCCGGTAGAGGTTATGTACAGGATGTGCGGTATTTCGCGAGAGGCAAGGATGCCGGTAGCGATTATGTACAGGAAGTACGGTATTTTGCGTGAGGCATGGATGCCGGTAGCAAAGATGCACAGGATGTGCGGTATACAGTAGTCATTGGTCGTTAGTCCTTTGTCGTAAGTCAAAAGAACAGGGGCGCTTTTTGCTGCCGACAACGATATGCCATACTCCATAACTGTTCTCAAGGGCACTTATTTTCAGGAAAAATGTCCTATAAGGCGAGATTTAAACTTTAACAAACCGGTACGAACCCACACCGGCATGGCACTCATATTGAAACACACCATACTGACCAGACCACTAAATGCACTGCTGACCGCCGCTTTCATTGCGCTATCGGGCTGTTTAGCACTGGCGCCCGCTCAGGCAGAGCTGCCAACCCTTGGCGACCCCACCCAGCAGAGTTTTAGCCCGTTTAACGAGTACCTGATGGGCAAGCAGTTTTATATGACACTGCGTGCCAATGTGCCGTTTATTGAAGACCTGGAAGTCGACGACTACGTAAATACACTGGGCCAGCGACTGGTGTCCCACACAGAGCACGTGGAGCGTAATTTCAAGTTTTTTGTTATCGATATCAACAGTATCAACGCATTTGCCGGCCCTGACGCCCATCTGGGCTTCCACACCGGCCTGATACTGGCCGCAGAGAATGAAAGTGAATTTGCCGGGGTTATGGCCCATGAAATATCCCATGTCACACAACGCCATCTGGCGCGGGCACTCACCGAGTCAAACACCAGCCCCGCTACCATGTTTGCCACCATACTGGCGGGCATTCTGCTTGCCTCGCAAAGCCCCGATGCCGGCGCAGCGCTGATTTATGGCGGCCAGGCCGCACTGATCCAGTCACAGATTAATTTTACCCGCAGCAACGAGCATGAGGCGGACAGAATCGGCATCCGCATACTGGAGGAAGCCGGTATCAACCCTGAAGGCATGGCCAGTTTTTTCGAGACCCTGCTCAAAAACACCGACAACAATAACCTGTTCTCACAAATGGAGTACCTGCGCACCCACCCGCTTAACAGCACCCGGGTGGCCGAGGCGAGAAACCGCATTAGCGAACAAAGCCGCTCACTGCGTAATGACAGCCTGGATTTCCAGCTGGTACGCAGCCGCATTCTGCTACAGACCCACAAGGATCCGGCCCGCCTGGCCAGACAGCTGGCGGATCACGGTGAATCCGGTATCGTCAATGATTACACCCTGGGCCTGGCTTACACCGCCAGCCGTCAGTTTGATCAGGCGATTGAACAACTGACGCAATTGAGCCGGGCCGAGGACCATCCCTGGATCAAACTCGCCCTGGCCGATGCCTACCTTGCTGCCAACCAGCCGGAACAGAACCTGAAACTATTGCAGCAGCTCAACGAGCTCTACCCTAACTACCTGCCAGTATCGATTAGATACGCACGCTCACTGATTGATAACCAGCAGGCAAAGCAGGCCATACTGCTGCTGAATCAGCAACTGCGATCACAGAAAAAGGCCGTGGTATACCAGACACTGGCTCGTGCCTATTTTATCGAAAACAATATCGCCCTCGCGCTGGAGGCCACCAGCCATGAGTATCAGCAGGAAGGTTATCTAAAGCAGGCTGTTCAGCAAATTGAAAATGCACTGCAGCAAAGCGAGCTGACTCCATTAACCCGGCAACGCCTTGAGTCCAGAAAGCAGGATTTAATGCTGCAAATACGCAAAGAAAGTCGAATATAGCTTTATTTATTAGCTTTTAATAATATAGTTTGGCAAACAGATCCGCACAAAACTGGTTTTTTTCTTGCCATCAGCAGTGTTTTGGGTATGCTATTAGGCATCCAATCTAATATAACTATAACAGGCTAGTAAAACAGAGAATTGGTAAAAACACAGGCGCAATAGAGCTTGCATTTTTATTAAAAATCTGCAGAACTAATGGAATATACTAAAATCTGACTACTATCTATAGATTGGTCCCTGAATTTCCACGCAATCATAAAGTATTGAGGAGTGAACTATGCGGTACACCGCTAAAACCATCTCTACAGCAACCTCGCTTGCTGCGTTATTGGGCGCTCTTTCTTTCGCAATGCCAGTCATCACCCATGCGGCCGATGCAACTGTCATTGAGCAAGGCAAGAAAATTGCCTTCGACAGAAAGAAAGGTAACTGCCTTGCATGTCACCAGATAGAAGGTGGCGACCTACCTGGAAACATCGGTCCACCGCTAGTCGCGATGAAGGCCCGATTCCCCGACAAGGATAAACTCCGTGCACAGATCAATGATTCACGCACGATGAACCCTAATACAATGATGCCGCCATTCGGAGCACATGAAATTCTAAGTGCATCTGAAATCGACAAGGTTGTTGAGTTTATACACACGCTATAATTTTTAAGGTAGAGACAATGAACAATACACGTAGATCCTTCATCAAGCGTTCTGCAGCGGCAGGCGCATTCGGCGTTGCGGTTAGCGCAGGGCTGATCACTCCACGCGCGGTACTGGCTGCATGGCCAAAAGCTGCTTTCGAAGCAAAAGACCTGGATTCAGCCATGCAGGCCGCTTTAGGTAGCACTACAATGACAGAAAGCTCTGACATTACCCTGAAAGCACCTGAAATTGCTGAAAACGGTGCAGTTGTACCTGTTACAGTTACCAGCACTATTCCAAATGCAGAATCCATCAGCATTCTGATTTCTGAAAACCCAACCCCTATGACGGCCACCTTCAAGCTGGGCAGCAATACGGAAGGCTTTGTTTCAACTCGTGTAAAAATGGGTAAAACATCCGATGTAATTGCTGTTGTTAAATCCGGTGACAAGTTATACAGCAGCAAACTGTTAGTTAAAGTAACCATTGGCGGCTGCGGCGGTTAATCAAGTTTTTAGAGGAATATTACTATGGCAAATTCAATTAAAGTACGTGCTAAAGTATCTGACGGCACCACTGTCGTTAAGGCACTTATCAGTCACCCGATGGAAACCGGCCAGCGCAAGAATTCAAAAACTGGCAAAAACTTTCCAGCGCATTTTATTCAGGAACTTACCTGCAACGTCAACGGTGCAGATGTCCTGGTAGCAGACTGGGGCACAGCTATCTCAAAAAATCCTTACCTGTCATTCAAGTTCAGTGGCGCTAAAGCTGGCGACACATTAAAAATGAGCTGGGTGGACAATAAGGGCGAGAGTGACTCTGTAGAAGCGAAAATCAAATAAGCATATACAGTCAGTCATAACAAATAAAAAAGGTACCGATTATGAAAAAAATTGCAGTCATTGTATCTGCGATTTGCATGCTCACTGCCCCGCTACTCGGCACAGCTGCAAACCCGGAACAGGATCTGAAAGATTTCAGAGCGTATTACACTGAACGTTTCCCCGAAGTTCCCTTACAGGACTTCGCAAATGGCGTTTATTCTGTAGACAAGGCCTCTCGCGACCAGTGGGAAGCATTTGAAGATTTTCCTCCATATGAAATCTATGTTGAAAAAGGTGAAACCCTGTTCAATAAACCATTTCAAAATGGAAAAACCTTCGCCAGCTGCTTTCCGAACGCTAAAAAAGGCATGAAGCAAAACTACCCTTACTTCGACAAGAACCGTGGCGAAGTTATCACAGTTGAGCTGGCCATTAACGAGTGTCTTGAAAAGAACGGTGAGAAAGCCTGGAAATACAAAACCGGCAACATAGCACATCTGTCAGCCTATATTTCGTACCAGTCTCGCGGCGCCAAGGGCAATGTAAAGATTGTTGACACACCCGAGTCAATGCAATGGTATGAACGCGGCAAGAAGCACTTCTATGCGAAGCGCGGTCAGCTGAATATGTCATGTGCAGACTGTCACTACTACAATGCGGGCAACCGTGTACGTGCTGATATTCTGAGCCCTGCACTGGGTCACACCACACACTTCCCTGTATACCGCAACAAGTGGTCTATGGGCAGTGACTCAGGTGACGGCATGGGTACACTGCAACGTCGTTACGGTGGCTGTAACAAGCAGGTACGCGCCAAGCCCTTCGCGACACAGAGCGAAGAGTACCGTGCACTTGAGTACTTCCACACCTATATGAGCAATGGCCTGACATTAAACGGCCCTGGCATACGCAAGTAAGCCTGATCCCCGCTCAGAAAAAAGCCCGGTTTATCCGGGCTTTTTTTATGCATATAAAACAGAAGCGAGTCCGCTAATGAACGCGAATAAACGCAAATAGGGCTTGGGTTATCAAGGTGAGCGTATCTACTGCGTGTCATGCATGATGGACTGTTTTAACTGTTATTTACCGTCTGAATTGCAAGCTGGGCTGACGCAGTAAATTCAACAGCTTCATCCGGTGTCGATTTGTCTCGGAGTTTGCTTCTTACCCAATCTGGGGTGGCGCAGAATAAACAACATCTACATATTTGCGTTCATTGGCGGACTTGAACGGGTATCAGGTGGATCCGCTTCGCTTGATGCCACCCTACGTGAAGCGTCATTTGTCGTTGGACTAACGACCATCGACTCACGACTGTCGCCTGCCTCTCGCAAAATACCGCACTTCCTGTGCATAAAAAAAGCCTGTCAGAAACTGACAGGCTTTCTATATATGTATGGTGGGCCGTGAGTGACTCGAACACTCGACCAATGGATTAAAAGTCCACTGCTCTACCAACTGAGCTAACGGCCCGAAGAAGGCGCGTATATTACCTGATTCACCTGAAATTACAAGACAAAATTCTGCAATATTTAAGCTTATACGAACAATTCGCCGATGATAAACCCTCAGCGATTATGTCCTGAAAGCGGGTATTTCAGCAGCCGAAATGCCGCTAGTCGTTAATCTCGATAACGGGTCGGGTCTGGCAGTCCCGCATCTTCAAAGCCTTTTTTTCTCAGGCGGCAGGAGTCACACTCACCACAGGCACGACCTTCAGCATCTGCCGAATAGCATGATACGGTAAGCGAATAGTCCACACCCAGACCCACACCCTGCTGGATAATCTGCGCTTTGCTCATGTCAATCAGCGGTGTGTGAATATGCATCTGATGCCCCTCAACTCCGGCTTTGGTGGCCAGATTGGCCATGGTTTCAAATGCCTGGATAAACTCGGGACGGCAATCAGGGTAACCGGAATAGTCCACCGCATTCACCCCGATAAAGATATCATCCGCCGCCAGCACCTCGGCCCAGGCCAGTGCCATCGACAGGAATATGGTGTTTCGCGCGGGCACATAGGTCACCGGAATACCTTCCGCCAGCGCCGTTGGTACATCGATACTGTTATCGGTGAGAGCTGAGCCACCCAGCCTGTTCAGGTCAAGGTGCAACACCTGGTGTGCGACAGCCCCATGGGCCTCGGCAATGGTCTTTGCTGCAGCCAGTTCGGTGCTGTGACGCTGACCATAGTCAAAACTCAGGGCATAGCATTCATATCCCTTCGCATGGGCCATGGCAAGTACCGTGGCTGAGTCCAGCCCACCAGACACCAGCACCACTGCTTTTTTATTGTTTTCACTCATCTTTACAGGGCACCTCTGAATAATCACCTGCCCGGCTGGTTATTCCACAAATATTTGTGCAACTGCAGCTGGAAACGCACATTCAGTCGATCCTGCAGAATCCAGTCCGCCAGCTCACTGGCTGGCAGATTCTGGTGTTCCGGCGACATCAGTACCCGTGTCTTAGCCAGTAGCTGATATTCCTCAATCATTGATCTGGCCCATTCGTAATCCGCTCGATCACAGATCACGAATTTGACTTCGTCATGCTGGCTCAGACAGGGGATGTTTTCATAGCGGTTTTTCGCTTCCTCACCGGAAGCCGGTGTTTTCAGGTCCATAATGCGACTGACCCGGGCATCAACAGCACAGATGTCCATAGCCCCTGAGGTTTCCAGTGATACATTGTAACCCTCATCACAGAGCGCACTCAGCAGCTCGATGCAGGCTTTCTGCGCCAGGGGCTCGCCACCGGTCACGCACACCTGCTGCGCACCGTAAGACGCCACCTGCGCCCTGATATCCGCCAGGCTCATCCATTCGCCACCGCTGAAGGCATAGGCGGTATCACAGTAGTGACAGCGCAATGGACAGCCGGTCAGGCGAACAAAGACCGTGGGCAGGCCCACATAGGAGGACTCACCCTGTAGCGAATGGAAAATTTCGGTAATGCGCAGACGTGAAGCGTCCGCGACCTGCTCTGAAGACATATAATCTGCAGCCTGTAGCGGGTGAGACTTAATGGCCTTCACGCTGCATGCGCTGCAGCCGCTCTTCTGCCTTGCGTGCCACAGCGGTGCCGGGGTATTTGCTCACCACCTGGTTCAATGCCGAACGTGCGGCAGCCCAGTCCTGCATTTCATAATGGGTGTAGCCGATTTTCAGCATCGCACCTTCCACCTTATTGCTCTCGGGGTGGTTATTGACCACCGCCTGGAATTCCTTCAGCGCGGTTTTATAGTCCCGCGATACCGAATAGGCCTCACCCAGCCAGTACTGTGCATTGGCGCTGTAGGGGCTTTCCGGGTAGTCTTTCTGGAACCCCTTGAATGCCTTGATCGCATCCTGATAACGTCCCGCCTTGAGTGTATTAAAAGCCTCACTGTAGGCCGATTTGTCACTCTTCTCACCCGGCGTCACCATGGCCGTCATGGCTTGCTCATTATCAATTTCATCAGAACCGGTTACCGAGGCGGATGGCGGTGCGATGGGTGATCGACCAGCGGAGACACTGGCGCTGGGCATTCCACCAGCAGTAGCACTTCCCCGTCCCGAGGTAATTTCCAGTTCGCCCAGGCGACGATCGATATCCTGATAGAGGTTCCGCTGACGCTGCCTGATCAGATCCAGCTGGTTTTCCTGGGATTCCAGCATGCCGCGCAAGGTCTGTAACTCCTGCTGCATCAGTTCCAGACGTTGTGACTGATCCATCAATACCTGGCTACCAAGAATATTTTCCAGCCGGTTCAGACGCTGTTCAATCGATTGCTGATTTGCCAGCAGTGGCGCCGATACAGTAAGGAGTGCCGCCAGCATCAGGGTTCGAGCTGGCAAAATTACAGATTTAAATGACATAACAGGGGCCTACGGGCTGTATACATTGATAGTTGGAATTGCAATGCCATGCACAACGCTGGCCAGTCATAAAAATCGACCAGCCAGCAAGCGCGCATTGTTCACAAACAGAATGGCGTTATATTAACGTGCTTCGTAGACCAGCTCAACACGGCGGTTAAGGCGCCAGGACTCCTCATCATGACCCAGTGCCACCGGCTTCTCTTCACCGTAGCTAACTACGTCTACCTGGTCTGCAGCCGCACCCTGGAACAGCACCAGTCGACGTACCGATTGTGCACGACGGTTAGCCAGCGCCACATTGTATTCACGACTGCCACGCTCGTCCGCATGGCCTTCAATGCGCACCTGCATATCCGCATTGGCCGCCAGGTATTTGCCATGGTGCGCAATCAGTGTCTGGTATTCCTCACCGATCTGGTCACTGTCATAGTCAAAGTAAATAACCTTCTCGATCAATACATTATTTGTGTCATTGATCGCTGTTTTTTCATAGGACACATCAAGACCCGACAACAGGGTACCGCCTTCCATACCCGAACCGCTTAAACCACCGGTTTCAACACCGCCCGCGGGTTCGCCGCCTGCACCGGCCATTGTGCCAGCGCCATCGTCTTTAACATTCTGTGGTGCACAGGCGACCAGCAGGCCGCTTACAAACAGGGTTGTGATTAATTTTTTCACGTTTGTTTCCTCATTTCGGTTAAAGCATCCGGTGTACAGTGCTGATCCCAGATGGCTACAGCTGCAAACCCTCTGCTAATTTATACTCTGTTAAATTTTTAAGCTCGTCATACAAACCGAGGCATTTACTGCTTAAACGGCCCCCAGGTCGGTTCTCTTACGTCACCGTCCGAGAGCACCAGTTTCTGCTTGAAACGGCCATCGCTTGAAACCGCTGCCAGTACACCCTGTGACTGATCGGTGGAAGCGTACAGAATCATGCTACCATTGGGCGCGAAACTGGGTGATTCATCCAGTGGCCCATCGGTCAGCACCTGCACGAAACCCGACTGCATATCCATGGTGGCAATACGAAACTCATTGCCCTCACCCTGCACATACACCAGGGTGCGACCATCGCTGGACACTTCCGGGCTGGCATTGTATTTGCCGTCAAAGGTCAGGCGTTTGGCATTACCGCCCTTGCTGCTTATGCGATAAATCTGCGGCTTGCCGGCACGGCTTGAGGTAAACACCAGCTCCTTGCCGTCCGCTGTCCAGGCGGGCTCGGTATCTATGCCCCAGTGACGGGTAACCTGACGCAGCGATTTACTTGCCACATCCAGCACATAAATATCCGGATTACCTTCCTTGGACAGGGTCAAGGCCAGCTCACGACCATTCGGGGACCACACGGGCGCGCCGTTAATGCCGCTGAATGAAGCCACTTTCTGACGCTGCTGAGTGTACAGATTCTGAATATAGATTTCTGATTTGCGCTTCTCAAAACTGACATATGCCAGCTGGCTGCCGTCCGGTGACCAGGAGGGTGACATAATCGGTTGCTGTGAAGTCAGTACGGTTTGCGGGTTATGCCCATCGGTATCGGCCACCTGCAACACATAGGAGGGCTGACGTCCCTGCTGGCGCTGGGTGGTCACATAGGCGATCTTGGTATCAAACGCACCCTTCTGCCCGGTAATACTTTCATAGATCAGATCACTGATATGGTGACTGACACTGCGTATTGTTTTATTGGTGGCACGAAACTGGTAACCCAGCACCTGGTTGCCCTTGAACACATCCAGCAAGCGGAAACTGATTTCATACTGATCCGCATTCAACTGTTTGATATCGCCAATCACCAGGTGATCGATACCCGCCACCCGCCAGAGTTTGAAATTTACATCCTCCGGTGCACGGGGCCGGGCAATCAGTTTGTCCGGCTCAATTGGTGCAAAGCGGCCACTGCGCTGTAAATCATTGCGCACAATCGCCGCCACATCGGTATCACTTGTGGCTGACTGCAACTGCTGCTGAAACGGCACGATTGCAATCGGCAGTGCACCATCCGCGCCTTTGGTAATTTCCACTCGCAATGCGCTGTGCGCACCGAGTGATAGTGAAAATAAAAAGATAATCGTGATTAGTTTTTTCATACATCAGGCCTGAAGATAAATTCTATTTTTCGATCAAATACATCGTTATTGGGCGCCTCGGGTAAAGGCGAGGCCTTGCGTACCGCACGCTCTACCGTGCTCTTGAAGGCCTCACTGCCATTGCATTGTTTTAATTGTACATTCAGCACTTCACCGAAGCGATCCTGTTCTACCAGAACTACACAGGACCAGCCTGCAGTCATATTCACCGGTTGCTGCCAGTTATCCTGCACCTTACGTTTAATGCTGTATTCATACTGCGCCAGTAGCCGCTGGTTTTCTGCACTCTGTTTTGCCATGCGGGCTTCTTCCGCCAGCATCTGGCGTCGCATTTCCGCTTCCTGCTCCTTACGTCTTGCCTCGGCTTCTTCTGCCAGTTTTTTCTGTCGCGCCGCTTCTGCCTGCTCACGCCTTTTCTGTTCGGCGGCCGCTTCTTCCGCCTTACGTTTCTTTTCCAGCTCCGCCAGTCGCTGTTGCTCGGCCTGTTTTTTCTTTTCCAGCTCGGCTTTCTGCTTTTCCAGTTTTGCCAGTTCTTGCTGTTTTCTTAGCTGCTCAGCTTTTTCTTTTTTCGCCTGCTCCTGCTTGCGCTGCTGTTCCTTGCGTTTCACTTCGGCCAGGCGTTTCTCTTCCTGCAATCGTTTCTGCCGCGCAGCATCCGCCTGTTGTTGTAACTTTTTCTGTTCGTCCAGCTTCTTTTGCCGTGCGCTGTCTTCCGCCTGTTTCAGCTTCTGCACTTCCTGCTCCACCACACTGGCATCAATGATCACCGCCTTCACGGTATCGACTTTTTTCTCTGCCGGCATTTTAGGTGCGGAGGTATGCTGCAGGCTAAACATTAAAATCGCCAGCAGAAACAGATGCAGCAGAATTGAAAACAGCAACAGCCGTGGAAATTGTTTTATTTGCGAGAACAGACTGGTGTGCATATTAATTGTCTGGCTGATCCGTCATTAAGCCGACTTTTTCCACCCCGGCTTTCTGCAGTAACACCATGGCATCCACCACCTGGCCATACCCTGCACCACGGTCACCCCGCACCAGCACTGGCACATCGGGTTTTAACTGACGCACTGCCGCCACCCGGTTGACCAACAATTCTGCTTCAATCGGCTTATCCGGCTGGTCACCGATATTAAGATAAAAATCACCCTTTTGATCAACCGCCACCACCACTGGTTCATGTTGATCCGGCGACATTTGTTTGGCAGCAACATTTGGCCGTGGCAGCTCGATTTCTACCCCCTGCTGCACAATCGGCGCGGTAATCATAAAGATAATCAGCAGCACCAGCATTACATCGATGTAGGGCACCACATTGATTTCCGCCATTGGTCGATGTTTACGCCTGGACGCCACTAAACCGTCTCCTGCGTATCGCTTACAGCATCTGCAACCTTGTTATCAACCGGTTTATTTGCGCCAGCCGTTTTTTGTTGCGCCATATATTTCTGTGTCTGGCGCTGTAATACGGTGGTGAACTCTTCCATAAAGTTTTCATAACGGCCCATAAAACGATCCACCTTGTCCGCATAGCGGTTATAGGCAACCACTGCGGGAATGGCCGCAAACAGGCCCATGGCAGTCGCAATCAGCGCCTCGGCAATACCCGGTGCCACCATATTCAATGACGCATTCTGTGCCGCGCCCAGGGCGATAAATGAGTTCATAATTCCCCATACGGTGCCGAACAGGCCCACATAGGGGCTGGTCGAACCGATAGTTGCCAGCAGGGAAAGGTTAGATTCAAGGCGGTCTTCTTCCCGCGACAGCACCACTTTCATACCGCGCTGAATACTCGCCATCATCAGCGTCGGATCAGTGGTGGTTTTATAGGAACGGGCAAACTCGGCAAAGCCGGTTTCGAATATTTTCTCCATGCCTTCGCGGTCCAGCCGACGGCGCGACAGTTTGCTGTAGAGTTCGCTCAGATCCCCACCTGACCAGAATTCATTTTCAAAACGTGTCGCATCACCATCCACACTTTTGAATAATTTATTTTTCTGGAAAATCACAAACCAGGAAATAACCGAAGCGGCCAGCAGCGCCAGCATCACCAGTTGCACCAGAATACTGGCCTCTGCAATTAAACTAATAAGTGATAGATCAGTCGACACCTGTGGTCTCCTTGGCAAACTGTACAATAGATTCGGGAATAGCTGTCGGGCGAAATGAGGCAGCATTGATGCAGGCAATTCGAACTTCGCCCTGGCACAGAATCTTTTCTGCCTGTTGTTCGCGATAAATCGTCTGTTTAAATAACATGCTGGCTTTTTTAAGCTCTATCAATTGAGCGGTGATAATCAGTTTGTCATTAAATCGGGCCGGGCTCAGGTATTCAAGCTGCACTGAACGCACTGCAAAAATAATATTCTGCTGTTCAATCAGCTGATCCTGCTCAAACCCCAGTGAACGCAAAAACTCGGTGCGCGCCCGCTCCATAAATTTCAGGTAGTTGGCATAATAAACCACACCACCGGAGTCCGTGTCCTCGTAGTAGACGCGCAGCGGCCATTCAAAGTTCATTTATATCTTTACCCATAAAGCTGCGTTTATTTTAATAAGTTGTGATTTGATTATTGTGATACAGATAGTGTTTAGCGCGACTCATCCATTACATCATTGCGGTGCATCATCGACCTGATCCGCAAATAGATCCAGCGCCGCTTCACTGCTCGGCGGCTTAAGGCCGAAGTGCCGATAGGCATTTGCGGTAGCGACACGCCCCCGCGGGGTGCGCATTAAAAAACCCTGCTGTATCAGATAAGGCTCGATCACATCTTCGATGGTATCCCGCTCCTCACCGATTGCCGCCGCCAGGTTTTCAACCCCCACCGGGCCACCACTGAATTTTTCAATAATCGTGGTGAGCAGGTTACGGTCCATATTATCAAAACCGTAGGAATCCACCTTGAGCATATCCAGTGCACTCGCAGCCACCTGTCGATTGACCCTGCCATCGGCTTTAACTTCAGCGTAATCACGCACCCGGCGCAGTAAACGATTGGCAATACGCGGCGTACCCCGTGCCCGACGGGCAATTTCAGCGGCGCCCTCGGCATCCAGCTCAACCCCGAGAATATGCGCCGAGCGCGTCACGATCGAGCTGAGGTCGGTGATATTGTAAAACTCCAGGCGCAATACAATACCAAAGCGATCCCGCAGGGGCGAGGTCAGGGAACCAGCACGGGTGGTGGCACCCACCAGGGTAAATGGCGGCAGATCCAGCTTGATAGAACGGGCTGCAGGGCCCTCACCGATCATAATATCCAGCTGGTAATCTTCCATCGCCGGATAAAGCACTTCCTCGACTACCGGACTCAGGCGGTGAATTTCATCCACAAACAGTACGTCATGGGGTTCCAGGTTGGTGAGCAGCGCCGCCAGGTCGCCGGGGCGCTCCAGCACCGGGCCGGAAGTCTGGCGCAGATTAACCCCCATTTCATTGGCGACAATGTGCGCCAGGGTGGTTTTGCCCAGCCCCGGCGGGCCGAAAATCAGCAGGTGATCCAGCGCCTCACCGCGGTTGCGCGCCGCTGGAATAAAGATATCCAGCTGCTCCGATGCCATCGGCTGGCCGGAATAATCCGCCAGCAACTTGGGACGAATGGCATGATCTATCGCCTCATCATCGCGGGAGGACTGCGGGGTGATTATGCGTTCATTCATTCAAGATACCTTAGTTACCTGTGTGCGAGGTGAATACATACGGCTGTTTGCAGTAGCTGCCTGCTGTCTATTTTTTTGCTGCGGCCTGCAGGCTGAGACGAATAATCTCTTCCGCCGACAAATCACTGGTTTCCAGAGCCCGCACCATACGACTGGCCTCTGCGCCCTTATAGCCCAGGGCGATCAGTGCACTGACCGCATCCGCCACCGGCGAACTGGCTACCGCGGCAACGCTGCTCGCGGCACTGCCAGCGACTGGCGAGCTCTTGCCCAGCTGGTCTTTTAACTTGTCACGTAACTCGATAATCAGTCGCTCGGCGGTTTTCTTGCCCACCCCGGGCAGGCGCACCAGCGCCGCGGCATCACTGTCCTGCACACAGGCGATAAACTCATCGGCACTCATGCCGGAAAGGATGGTCAGCGCCATTCTGGCGCCCACACCATTCACCTTGATCAGGCTGCGAAACAGGCTGCGTTCCGCCAGGCTGGCAAAGCCGTAAAGCAATTGCGCATCCTCACGTACCACCAGGTGGGTATGCAGGGTCACCGCCTCGCCCAGGTTGGGTAGCTGATAAAAGGTCGACATGGGCGCATCGATTTCATAGCCCACCCCCTGCACATCCACCAGCAACTGCGGCGGCTGCTTGTCTATAATTTTGCCGTAAATTCTACCAATCATATGTCATCTTTTCTCTGAGCCAGCATACCTGGCCTATAACCATCGACCACGGCTGCGGCGGCGTGACGGCAATGCGATCCTGCCTGCCAGATCCCGGTTATGCGCATGGCACAGGGCGATGGCCAGTGCATCCGCCTGGTCCGCCTGCAGCCCCTGCTCAAGACGCAACAGCATGCTCATCATATGCTGCACCTGCTCCTTGCTCGCATTACCACTGCCCACCACCGCACTCTTTACCGCCTTGGGTGCATATTCGTGCACGCTTAGGCCCGCCTGCACCGCAGCGCAGATGGCCGCGCCCCTGGCCTGCCCCAGCTTCAGTGCCGAATCGATATTCTTGTTTACAAACACCTGTTCAATCGACAGTTCAGTCGGCTGATAGGTTGCGATCAGCTCGGCCACCTGCTGAAAGATATACCCCAGGCGTGAGGCAAAATTCTCGCCTTTCGCATAAATACAGCCACTGTCGACATGCTGCGAAGCCCTGCCATCGGAATCAATCACACCGTAGCCGGTTTGCCGTGAGCCGGGATCAATACCTAATATTCGAATAGTCAATGAGAGATCTGCTGTTCCGGGGTCATTATGCGGTCAGGCCGCTTTATACACGACCCGCGATTTTCTGCTGAAGTTTACCATACTGTCCCGCCAGTAGTAGGCAATGTACCGATTGACGGTGGCTTAGAGACAAGCCAAGTTTGGCAGAACATGCTATTCTGGTGACAGGTAAAAACATACAACTATTATAAAAAACAACCTATGCAAACGTCTTTAACAAGCAAGTCTGAGTCTATCAGCGTGCTGATACTCGGCTTTGGCTTTTTAATTTTACTATTAAGCCTGTTCGCCTACAGTAGCCATACACAGATGCAGACCTTCTATGCTGCCATTCAGGGCAGCACCGTGGCCAGCGATAAAATGGACGTGGTTGTGCGCCTGATAGAAACAGCTCGCACCCGCAGCCGCCTCACCCTGCAAATGAGCTACGAAAGCGATCCATTCAAGAAAGACGAAATGAATATGAACCTGGAAAGCCTGGCCACCCAGTTCTCCATCTACCGCGAACACCTTATCGAACTCGGCCTGAATGAGCAGGAATCCACCTATCTGGACAATATCAACCAGGCCGCCCAGCAGGCACAGCTGTTGCTACGAGCAGCGGCAAATGTTGCCATGTCCGACGACATTGAATCATCCATTGTTGCACAGCGTATGATGATAGAAAAAGTCTACCCGCAACAGAGCATTATTGTTGATAATTTCATGTCATTGCTGGACTACCAGAAAGCCATTATTTTCGAGGCGCGAAAAAACGCCACCACCCAGTACGAAAAAGCACAGAGATTACAGAGCGCGCTATTCACCGTGATTCTTGTGCTGGCCCTGCTGGTGGCTTTTTATGTTATACGACGTAGCACACGCACCGAACGGGAGCTGTTTCTGGAAAAGGAAATTGCACAAATCACATTGCGCAGTGTGGGCGATGCGATTATTACCACCGGCAAGGATGGTCGGGTTGAATACCTGAATCCGGTGGCTGAAAAAATCACCGGCTATATCACCGAGGATGTCAAAGGCAAACCGATCACCCAGGTATACAAAGCCTATGATGAAAAAAACCAGCGCTGGCTGGCAGACTGCATTATCGACTTCCTGATCAAGGGCAGTTACAGCATGCCCTCCAATGACATTATTCTTTACAATGCCGACGATGACATTATCGATATTTCGCAAACCATCGCGCCGATTCAGGATGAACACAACCGGGTACTGGGCACCATTACCACCTTCCAGGACATCAGCAAGGAAAAAGTGCTGGCCAAACACATTGAGCACCAGGCGCGGCATGATCCACTGACCGGCCTGCTGAATCGTCGCGAGTTTGAAACCAAGGTGGTGCAGTCGCTTACACTTTACTCGGAAGGCACCACCCATGCGCTGTGCGTAATGGACCTGGACCGCTTCAAGATTGTAAACGATACCCTGGGCCATGCAGCAGGCGATGAACTGCTGAAACAGATTTCACAGAAGATAAAGGGCGAACTACGCCAGACCGATTTACTGGCGCGTATCGGTGGCGACGAATTTGCGCTGTTCCTCTCCAATATCAATACCCGCGACGCAGAGATTATTGCGGAAAAAATTCTCGACGCTATTCGTGAATACCAGTTTGTATGGAGTAACAAGGCATTCCGCGTAGGCGCGAGCATTGGCCTGGTGGATGCACCCGCGCAGGTCTCGAATTATGAGAACCTGTACCATGCGGCCGACACCGCCTGCTATATGGCCAAACACTCCGGCCGCGATCGCGTACACACGGTGACCTATGATGACAAGAACGTCAGCGAAAAACGTGAACAGACGCAGTGGGTCAATCGCATCAACGATGCACTGAATGAGAACCGGTTTACCCTTTACGCACAGGACATCTGCGCACTGAGCGACAACCCGACAGCCCCTGCACACAGGGAAGTCCTGATTCGTATGATCGATGAATACGACGAGCTGATTCCACCCATGGCTTTTATTCCCCCAGCGGAACGTTATGATTTAATGCCGAAAATCGATGACTGGGTGGTGCGTAATGTAATTGCACAGCTGAAGCAGGACAGTAGCGATACGCAGTATGCGATCAATCTCTCAGGACAAAGCCTGGCAGACGAAAAATTCACCGCGCAGATTCTTGCACATCTGTCCGATAAAACCATCAACCCCTGCCGTCTGTGTTTTGAAATCACCGAAACCTCGGCGATTGCCAATCTCAATAATGCCACCGAATTTCTCAAGGCACTACAGGCACTGGGCTGCCAGACCGCACTGGATGATTTTGGCAGCGGGCTCAGTTCCTTTGCCTACCTGCGTAACCTGCCAATAAATTATCTAAAGATAGACGGCATGTTTGTAAAACAGATTGCCGAAGATGAAACCGCGCGGGTGATGGTTGAAGCCATTCACTCGATTGGCCACACCATGGGCCTGAAGACCATTGCGGAATTTGTTGAAGACGAGGCAACCGAACGCCTGCTGAAACAGATGCATATCGATTTTGCCCAGGGTTATTATTACGGTGTACCCCAGCCACTTAACCAGCAACAGCCGTCTGTTAGCAAACAGAATAGCAAAGCCCAGAACAGCGCCAGGCTACAAATCGTTAAACCGTAGGGTCCAGCAATAGATTGGTCGCCTCATCACCGAACTTGCCGGCACGTAAAAAGGTAACCACCTGGGTTGCCACCTGTTCGGAATAAAGCATGCCCAGATGGGTCACAGTGAGGGTAATGTAGTCGGTGGCGCCGCCAAGATAGGTTTCTTCCACACTCACCGTGCCATCATGGGGCGGAGTTAAACCACCCACCATCAGCCCCACACCCAACGGAAAATTACCGGCAATAATTCCCAGATCACGCCATTTCATCCATACAGGACGGTCACCCAGCAGGCCACGCTCAATGCTTTTGCCCACTGCCCAGCGCGTCAGCATAGTACTCGATAAACGCCGCGCCACTTCACTGCCATTCACCGGCACCCCCAGAAATACCACCCGACCCTTTTTCTCGACAATGTACTGATCAAACAGATGCAGCAATACCAGTCCGCCCAGTGAGTGACAGACAAAGTGCACCACCGGGGCATCCAGTGAGTGCAGGTAGTGATGCAGGCGGGCGGCGTTTTCTGCCGGGGTGCATTTAAGCGAGCGGTAATGAAACTGGTGACAGTCATAGCCGGCCTCGGTGAGGCGCTGGCGCAGACGAAACATTTCCACGCCATTCATCCAGATTCCATGTACAAGTATGACGGCTTCTTTCATTCAGCCAAAATACCCAAAAAAAACAGAAGTTTAAAGCTATTTCTCGGAATACACAGGGATATCGGATCGGCGCGACAGAGACACGACAGATTATGGGATAAAGCAGGGATTAATGGCGGATCACCAGGCAACCCGCCACGGACTGAGAAACCCTAGGGAGATACCTCAAGCATCCGATCCAGCGCCAGTTTAGCATTACGGGCAATGTTTTCGGGCACAGATATCTGGTTCACCACATTGCCTTCCACCAGGTTTTCCAGGGTCCAGGCCAGATGCTGCGGGTCAATGCGGAACATGGTTGAGCACATACACACCGTGGGTGACATAAAGTGCACCTGTTTGCCTTCAGCAGCAAACTGTTCTTTCAGGCGATTGACCAGGTTCAACTCAGTCGCCACCAGCCAGCGGGTATTGGGCTCGGCATCGCGGATGGTATTAATAATATATTCCGTAGAGCCGACATAATCCGACTTCTGACACACTTCATAGGAGCTCTCCGGGTGAGAGATCACTTTTGTCTCGGGGTACTGCTGCTTGAAGTTATCAATCTGTTCGGGGGTGAACATCTGATGCACCGAACAGAAACCCTTCCATAAAATCATCCTGGCGTTTTTAATCTGCTCGGGGCTGAGTCCGCCCATCTCCTGATCAAAATCCCACACTACCATTTCATCCAGTGGTATACCCATTGCAGCACCAGTATTGCGCCCCAGGTGCTGGTCGGGGAAAAACAGGATTTTTTCACGTTGTTTGAATGACCATTCCAGCACATGACGCGCATTGGTGGAGGTGCAGACAATGCCGCCATGACTGCCGCAGAAGGCTTTTAAATCCGCAGCGGAGTTGATATAGGTGACCGGCGTTACCATCTCGTCGGGATCCAGCACCGTGGACAGTTCACGCCAGGCTTTTTCCACCTTGGCCAGGTTGGCCATATCCGCCATGGAACAACCCGCCGCCATATCCGGCAGAATCGAAATCTGTTCCGGGCGCGAGAGTATATCCGCCACTTCTGCCATAAAGTGCACGCCACAGAATACAATGTACTCGGCTTTCGAGGCGGCCGCGGCACGAGACAGTTTGAGTGAGTCACCGGTAAAGTCGGAATGCTCGAACACTTCATCACGCTGATAGTGATGCCCCAGAATCACCAGTCGCTCACCGAGCTTTTTCTTTGCCGCAATAATGCGTTGAGTGCACTCTTCATCGTCGAGCAAAGCATAGGGTTGTATGGCAACAGCATTCATAACAATCTTCTTTCCGGTTGTGGCAGGAAATAACTGATCAGGTCAGTTGTTTCATTCATTTTCTGATAACACAATGCGTTGTATGGCGTCCGCATTGGTGTGTGAAAAGCAACGCTGAATCGCCTGCGCTGCATCCAGCCAGGCATAGCTGACATGTTCCTGTGGATGCAGACGCGGCGTCAGCTTTTCAGGCAAACAGACACTGTATACATATTCCGTGTTGGTGCTGTGCTGCGGATCATAACGGTGCCGCCACTGGGGCAGTATCTCGAAACGATTCACAATGCCGCTATTCAACGGCTGTGCATCTATACCGGTTTCTTCCAGCAGTTCGCGCTGCGCACAGGCGTCGGCTGATTCACCCGCTTCCAGTCCGCCAGTTACCGACTGCCAGAAGCCTGCGGGCTGCCTGCGCTGCAGCATCAGGCATTGCTGCTCGGCGGTGTATACAACCACCAGCACAGACTCCGGGCGTCGATAGCTTGTCATATTACAAACTATAAGGGCTGTCGAGGGGAATTCAACTATCTCTATGTGGGGGTATTGCCTGTTCAGTCCATCGGTGCTGATAAACACCCACAGCCTGAATGTAAATTGATCTGGCCAACAACAGTATAGTCGGGTCAGTATAGATCGTTTGAGATAAAAGGTAACACCCATGACGGAACAGAGAAAACTCAGTCGCCGCGAAGCCATTGAAGAACTGCGCAGGGAAGCCGACGAGCTGGAAAAAAACACTCACTCGATTAGAGACTACGCCCGCAATGCCTACCGTGCGCGCATTCGGCGCGAACTGGCGGACAAGTTCGAGCGCGAGCTTGAGCAGGCTGAGAAGCAAAAGAAAACGCACTAAAGTGCAGGAGCACTTTGAACGAGCGAATGCGCAGCCCGAAGGGTGGAGCACAGGATGTGCGGAATAAATGAACGCAAATGAACGCGAATAAACGCAAATTTATCGATACGCTAGTTCCTGCATTTGTCATTTGTCCTTCGTCAGACGAACGACAAATGACTAACGACTGCTCCCCTACCTCTCGCGAAATACCGTACTCCCGTACATAAAAAAGCCACCGTCAGGTGGCTTTTTTAATAAACAGTACCTTAGGTTGGGGTGACGCAGGAACCCCAACGGCTACAGCCGGTGTCGGTTTATGTTGGGGTTCGTTTCTCACCCCAACCTACGCCCCTCACATATATTCGCGTTTATTTGCGTGCATTGGCGGACTTATATGAAAATCAGCCCTCAGCCACCGGTTTGCGAATGCGGATATTCAGCTCTTTCAACTGCGCTGCAGACACTTCCGATGGCGCACTGGTGAGCAGACAGGCCGCGGTCTGGGTTTTCGGGAAGGCCATGACATCACGAATCGAAGCCGCGCCGGTCATTAGCATTACCATTCGATCCAGGCCAAAGGCCAGGCCCGCATGGGGCGGGCAACCGTATTTCAGTGCATTTAACAGGAAGCCGAACTTGTCCTCGGCTTCCTGCTCGCCAATGCCGAGAATTTTCAGCACATTTTGCTGCATCTCCGCATTATGGATACGCACCGAGCCGCCACCCAGCTCACAGCCGTTCAGTACCATGTCATAGGCACGGGACAGGCTCTCACCCGGGTTATTCTGCAACTCTTCAACTGAACAGCTGGGGGCGGTAAACGGATGATGCAGTGCATCCCAGCGCTCTTCACGGTCATTCCACTCAAACATGGGGAAGTCCACCACCCACAACGGTTTCCATTCGCGGGCGATCATATTCAGGTCATGGCCCAGCTGCACCCGCAGTGCGCCCATGGATTCATTCACCATTTTTGCATCGCCGGCACCGAAGAACAGCAGGTCACCGGTTTCTGTGGCGGTGCGCTGCAGAATGGCATCCAGTGCTTCATCGGGCAGGAATTTCACGATCGGTGACTGCAGGCCTTCACGCCCCGCTGCCACATCGTTGACCTTGATCCAGGCCAGGCCCTTGGCGCCGTAGCGGCCGACAAAATCGGTGTAACCATCGATTTCCTTACGGCTCAGGCTCGCACCCTGGGGCACGCGCAGCACTACCAGGCGACCGTTGGGGTCTTTTGCCGGGGCCGAGAACACCTTGAATTCGACGTTGTCCATCAGATCGCCGATATCCACCAGCTCCATATCAATCCGCAGGTCCGGCTTGTCGGAACCAAAACGGCTCATTGCCTCGGCATGGGTCATGCGCGGGAATGGGTTGGGCAATGCGACTTCCAGCACATGGGCAAACAGTTCACGAATCAGTTCTTCGGTCACCTGCATGACCTGGTCCTCGTCCATAAACGAGGTTTCTATATCCACCTGGGTAAACTCCGGCTGACGGTCTGCACGCAGGTCCTCATCACGGAAACAACGCACGATCTGGTAGTAGCGATCCATGCCCGACATCATCAGCAGCTGCTTGAACAGCTGCGGCGACTGGGGCAATGCAAAGAACTCACCCTGGTGGGTACGGCTGGGCACCAGGTAGTCACGGGCACCTTCCGGTGTAGCACGGGTCAGCATCGGTGTTTCGATGTCCCAGAATCCGTTATCTTCCATAAAGCGACGAATGAACCCAGTGACCTGGGTGCGCATGCGCATTCGTTGCTGCATTTCATCACGGCGCAGGTCGATATAACGGTACTTGAGGCGATTATCCTCATGCACGCCTTCATCATCCAGCTGGAATGGAGGTGTTTCAGAGGCATTCAGCAGCTCCAGCTCCAGCCCCAGCACTTCGATTTTGCCGGTTTTGATATTGTTGTTCACCACCGCCTCGTCGCGCAGGCGCACCCGGCCTTTTACCTTGAGCACATACTCATTACGCACCCGTTCCGCCAGCGCAAACATCTCCGCACGGTCAGGGTCGAAAACCACCTGCACAATGCCTTCACGGTCACGCAGATCAACAAAGATAACACCACCGTGATCTCGACGACGGTTGACCCATCCACATAATTCTATTTCCTGATCGACCAGATTTTCATCCACCTGACCACAGTAGTGACTGCGCATAATGCTTCCCAAGGGTTGTAATGTAACAATTAGCCTGCCCTGCCGAAGCAGCGAAGCCGAATAGATGGAATGGTGCAGGTAATCTGCAGGCCCGAAAAATCCACCGTGCGGCAGGACGAAAAGGCCGGTATTATAATGCGCTGCGGGTCTGCTGCCAAATCAGTGGCAGCAAAAACAGACGAAATTTACGCATATCAGTCAGACAAAGAGGCTATTGTGAATTCCAGCCAGACAAATCCCACATCCCACGACAAACCGGTGCTGATTACCGGCTGCTCCAGCGGCATTGGATTGTATGTTGCACGGCAACTGCAACAGGCCGGCTACCCGGTTTTCGCCAGCGCACGCAAGGCCGAAGATGTAGAAACACTGCGCCAGTTCGGGCTAAATAGCCTGCAGCTGGACCTGGATAGCTCGCTTTCAATTAAAAACGCACTGATTCGCGTACTCGAACAAACCGATGGCCGCCTCTACGGCCTGTTTAATAACGGTGCTTTTGGCCTGCCCGGTGCGGTGGAAGACCTGAGCCGCGAGGCACTGCGCGCACAGTTTGAAACCAATGTGTTCGGCACACTGGAACTCACCAACCGGGTAATCCCGCTGATGCGCAAACAGGGTTACGGCCGCATTATCCAGAACAGCTCGATTTTAGGCTTTGCCGCCATGCCCTACCGCGGCGCCTACAATGGCAGCAAGTTTGCGCTGGAAGGCCTCACGGATACATTGCGCCAGGAATTGTACGGCAGCGGCATTCACCTCAGCCTGATCGAACCCGGCCCGATTGAAAGCCATTTTCGCCAGAACGCCTTCAAGGCCTTCCAGAAATACATCCGCGCCGACAACAGCCCGCATCAGCAGAACTACCAGGCCATGATCGAACGCCTCAACAAGCCCGGCCCCGCCGCACCCTTTACCCTGGGGCCAGATGCGGTGTACCAGAAAGTGCTGCACGCGCTCAGCGCAAAACGCCCGCAGGTGCGTTACTACGTCACCAAACCAACCTATGTCATGGGTTTTCTGAAACGCATTCTCAGTTCACGCATGATGGATCGGGTATTAATGAAAGCGGGTGGCGCGGGAAAACGCTAACTCGGGTCAGCGTCGTTATTTTATGCCGCAATTCAAACGGCGATGGTGCAGCACACGGAAGTTTTTACGCGTGGTATTGAGCACGCTTTTTTCAATCTCGGTGATCACCACGCCGGGGCCGGTCCCTACACTGCCCAGCACATTACCCCAGGGGTTGACCACCATACTGTGGCCGTAGGTCTGGCGGTTATTCAGGTGATAGCCACCCTGCGCGGCGGCAATAATATAACACTGGTTTTCAATGGCCCGTGCGCGCACCAGCGGCTCCCAGTGCGACTGTCCGGTGAAGGCGGTAAACGCTGCCGGCAGCACGCAGATTTCCATGCCTTCATCAATCATATTACGGAACAGTTCAGGAAAGCGTAAATCATAGCAGACGCTTAATCCGAGACGACCAAAAGGCGTATCAATAACAACCACTTTATTGCCAGGAACAGTGGTGGCGGATTCGTTATAGGTTTCATTATTCTCTTCGATCAATACATCAAACAGGTGAATCTTGTCGTAACGCGCCACTCGCTTGCCGTCACTGTTAAACACCAGGCTGCTGGCATAGGCGCGATTATCTTCATCACTTTTAATAGGAATAGTGCCACCCACAATCCATGCCTTATGTTTTTTCGCCTGGGTGGAGAGAAAGTTCTGCACATGTCCATCGCCGTCCGCTTCTGCATTGTTAACCCGCTCCCGTTCATTGGTGGGCATTTGCGAGAAATTCTCCGGCAGCACAATCAGCTCTGCACCCTGGGATGCCGCCTGCTCTATCAGCTTGGCAGCCTCGTCAAGGTTGGCCTGAATATTTGGCCCGGACGTCATTTGAATTGCAGCAACTTTACTCATTGGGTTTAAATCCCTCAATTAATTGTATATTAATAATATCCGCCGCCTCACTGCCTGGCAGGGTTTGTATTGCCGTGGACGGAACACCCAGCGACACCAGCCAGCCTTTTAATTCTCCAGACCAGAGTTCACCCTCCTCGCCACCCGGATAGCGAATTTCCAGCTGGGCATCGCTATGCTTTGACCAGGCCTGAACCAGCGCCGACAGCTCTGCATTTTTTATCAGCTTTTCACCGTGCCGCGACAGCTCCCAGGTTTCCCCGCGCAACTGTACTGAATCATTGTCAGCTGATGCCAGCGGTGCAAAAAGCATCAGCAAGGATAAAAGAATAACATGTTTTCGTATCACACCATCAGCCCGCTTTCTGTTCAAAATTCATCTGCCGTGGTTGCCCCGGGTGCAGATTGCTGTGCCTGGTTATCCGGCACCGACAGCAGGGTCACCTGAGGCTTCTTTAAACTGCCGCTTACCCGGTATTCGTATTCCGATAACTTATCCGGTGTGAACATTTTCTGTAGCAGATACACCAGGCCACCTGCGGCGGGACCCGCCACCACCGTGGTACCGAATGCAACACTTGAGCCCACATGGGGCCTTACCCTGATTGTCTGCTCCACCGTTTTTTTCTGCATATCCAGTCGGCCACGCAGCAGTATATCGGCTACCTTGCTTTCTATAGACAGATTATCCGAGTAGATATTGCCTCTGGATATAGAGAAACTACCATCCGCCTGATCAAACGCAAACCCCTCCGACAACTGGCTGGCAAAGTCCAGCGAAAGCACGGTTTTTAAATTAAACAGCCCCAGCATGCGCGCCGGGCCAGCATTGATTTTACTCAGCACACCCTCTTTTAATGCCAGGCGACCACTGCCATTGAGTTTACCCCATGAGAAGGCATAGGGTTTATCATTCCAGCGCAGATCCAGCTCGACAAGTCCACGGGTATCCTCGATGTCACTGGTAATATCCAGCCGTTTCAGTGCCCGGCCCAGATTATGTAGCTGGATCTGTGTTTTCAGATGCGTCGAATGCTGCTGACTCCAGCTCGATTGCCAGCTGCCTTCACTGCTCAGATCATAATCATCGGTCGATAGCTTCAGCGTCTTGATCATCATCGCATTTTGGGTTTGCGTTGTGCTTAGACGCACATCACGAAACACATATTCGTCCCACATCAGCTGAGCAATCGTCAGGTTCACTGACGGAATATCCCCGGGTTTTATAGCATCCAGTCCATGAGACTTATGGCTCTCTGAGACCTGCTTCTTTGCAGCAGGCTCTAACGAATCCTGCACCGAACTTGCGTCGATAAACTGCCGCAAATTTAGCTGCTGTAGATTAATGTCCAACGGACGAGCCAGACTGGCCTGCTTACTGATTATGGCGTTCCCTTTTATACTGGGAGCCGATATATCGAGTGCCCAGTAATCATGCAGCTCTTTTAAGCTCAGCAACCGGTTATCGGCCAGCTGCAATTCCAGTTGCATTTTCTGATCCGGCATCACCCGAAGTTGCAGTTCTGCCGGCAGGGCGTCGGCCGAAGTTTTCGCCAGTGGCCCCGGCAAACTGGATAACACCGATTCAAGTTGCGAACTGGCATGTAGCGCCAGCACTGGCTGGCCTGATATTGGTGCTGGTGACAGATCAATAGCCACCTGCCAGTGCGATGCACCATTGAGATACTCATGCACCATCGGCAACGGCGAGAGAAACTGTTTTATATCAACCACACCGTCAACCGCAATATGATGCTGCTGTATTTCCGTATCAGCTGGTTTAACTGTTATAGCCAGTTCATGCTCGCCCAGCCTTGCACGCAGATCATCCGCTTCAAACAGGCCATCCGCAAACTGCAGTTCACCCGTTAAGCCTTCGAACTGGTAGTTTTCCCGCTGTAATGTCAGCCTGGCCTGTTCCGGCTTCAGTACACCTCGCCAGTTAACCGTCTGCTTTCCACTCAATGGGATATCCAGCTGCAGTGCCAGTTGCCCCTTACCCTGCAACAGAACATTATCAAAATAACCGGGTATGCTTTTATCCAGCGGACTGTCATTAAAAAACTGCCCGATGTCTGCCAGGTTTGTATCGATAGTCCCATCTATATTCAGCAGCGGTTTACGAAAACTGTTGATCTCGACCCGGGCCTGTTTAATCTGTGAATTAAATAACTTCCCACGTTTTGCATCAATTTGCATGCTTTCATTTTCAAATCGAAGTTGCGCATCAATCTCATCTATCTGCGGCCAGTTGTTCTGGTAATCCAGCTTCACCTGTTCAACATCAAACACCGCTAACGAGACACCCTGTGATGCACGGAATGGCATATCCCGCAGATTGCCGTAAAACTGATAACCACCCTGACGAATCCGACCGGATAAAATAGAACGGTCGAGCCAGGCCAGTGTGTTACGCCCCATAATTGATGCGGGTAGATAGCGACCAACATACTCTGCATTGCCATTTTGATAGCGTGTGGTCAGATCCATAAAGGCGGGGGCATTTTCCGGCAGAGAAATAATGAAACGGCTCTGCGATTCAATATGCGGCGTATGCATGCGTAGATGCTCGGAGCTGACCTGCCAGCCATTCGGCTGGCGTTGTAAATCCAGCTCTCCCGTCAGCCGGGTGATTTCCATACTGTCCCTGAACAGGCGCTTGAAATGCAGACGACTTTCGCTGGAATGCAGTTTCAATTTTGCATTGTTATCCCGATATTCAATCGTGCCACGTAAATTATCCACTGCACTGGGCTCGAATTCAGGCAGTTTGAAACTGACCCGATCAAAGTCGGCATTGAACTGCAATGAATCCGCGTTATCCAGCTGCATCATCAACTGCAGGTATTTCACATCGCCGGATGGCTGGTAATCTGCCAGCAAATTAAACCAGGAGTTTTCCACTATCGCGGCACTGTTTAACATGTCCGCCAGGTAAACCATACTCTCGACCCGCATAAAGTCAGCACTCAGGTTCACTGTTCGCTGTGAGTCTTTATATTGCAGATTGAATGCGGAAGATTTGGGCCAGACTTCACTGCCACGAATCGCCTGCAGATCACGCACATCCAGGATCCAGCCATCGGCTGTATTCTGCCACCAGAGCTCCCCTGCCAGGCTTTCCATTTGCCAGCTGCGCACTTCACTGTCGAGATAATGCAGAGCCGCATCCTGCAAACTAAAACGGCTGTACAGGTCGTTGAGCTGAGTGCCCTGCCATGCAAGCCAGATATCCGCATTCAGATCGGCATTGGCGGCAACCCCCAGCTCACCCCAGTATTCATCCAGCCAGGTCGCAGCCTCGATATTTTCCAGGCTGAGCTGCAATTTTCCCTGCAGGTTTTTATAATCGAACAGATCCCCCTCGGCCTCAGCCACCAGGCGCAGATAACGGCCATAAGTTTGTGGTAGCTCAGCTTTAAGTTCAACCAGGTGCTGATCACCCTGGTTCATCAGGTGCAGGTTAAAATGACTGAAGACCCTGGGTTTCTGTGAACGTCGCTGATCAGTAAAGCGCAACTGACTGTCAATAATTCTGAAATCCAGATTATTCAACAGATACTGCATGCGCTCACTCAGCTTAAATATGGCATTATCACCGGATCCAGCCGCGTCCTGCACCCGATTAATATTTTCACTGATTACATAATCCTGGAACAGCAACTGCGACTGCCGATTCACCGTGAGTTCGCCATTCAGGCCGCTTAGACTGATTTCGCCCACCACCAGGCTACGGGTGCGCAGGGAGGCAAACCAGTCCAGACTGAAATCGATGGTATCCAGGTGCAGTACATGACGCGTACCCTGTGGGTCGAACACATTCACATTGATCAGGTTAAGCCGTGGCACCAGCCAGTTGATTTCCGCATCCAGCACACCGATGCGCACATCGAAGCCGGACTGTTCGGATAACACTGTCTGCAAATCTGCAATGTAGTCCGGTACGGTTTTGATGGCGATGCGCGCCATGGTAAAGGTGATGGCGAAAAAGATAATCGTCAGCCCCAGAAAACTCAGCACCCAGTTTTTTACCCGGCGAGCATTAAGCGGTTTTTTCTTGCGTGGTTTTCTAGGCAACGGATAACTCGATTAACACTTACATAATCACCACATCAAACTGTTCCTGGGTGTAGAGAGACTCCACCTGCAGTTTGATTGGTACACCGATAAAATCTTCAAGCTCGGCCAGACTGTTGGATTCCTCATCCACCAGCAGGTCAATCACTTCCTGCGCCGCCAGCACCAGTAACTGTTTTGCATCAAACTGACGCGCTTCACGCAGTATTTCACGAAACACTTCATAGCAGACAGTTTCTGCACTTTTTACATAACCGCGACCTTCGCAGGTAGGACAGGTTTTACACAGTACATGTTCCAGGCTTTCACGGGTGCGCTTGCGAGTCATTTCCACCAGCCCCAGTGAAGACACCTGGCACACCTGGGTGCGGGCATGATCTTTTTCCAGCGCTTTTTCCAGCGCACGCAGCACCTGGGCACGGTGATCTTCTTCCACCATGTCAATAAAATCGATAATGATAATGCCACCCAGATTACGCAGCCGCAGCTGACGCGCAATTGCCTGCGCCGCTTCCAGGTTGGTTTTGAAAATGGTTTCTTCGAGGTTTCGATGGCCGACGAATGCACCGGTATTGACATCGATGGTGGTCATCGCCTCGGTCTGGTCGATAATCAGGTAACCGCCGGACTTGAGTATGGTTTTGCGATCCAGCGCACGGTGAATTTCATCTTCTACGCCGTACAGATCGAAGATAGGTCGCTCGCCGGGATAATGCTCGATTTTATGCCGCGCCTCCAGCGAGAGCTTTTCCGCAAAGCGCAGCATCTTGCTATAGGTTTCGCGGGAGTCCACGCGGATCTTTTCAATATCATCATCGATCATATCCCGTAACACACGCACCGGTAATGACAGGTCTTCATGTATTACATTCCCCGCCTCCAGCGTGCTGGCCTGTTCACTGATCGAACGCCATAATTTATTCAGAAACAGCACATCCTGCACCATCGATTCCGCGGTGGCGGTTTCCGCTGCGGTACGAATAATATAGCCGGCATCACCCAGCTGTTCCTTGTGCATCAGCAACATATCACGCAGGCGTTCACGTTCTGCCTCGTCTTCAATGCGCGCCGACACCCCCACATTGTCCGACTTGGGCATAAACACCAGGTAACGCGATGGAATAGTAATATTGGCGGTCAGGCGTGCACCCTTGGTGCCCATGGGGTCTTTAATCACCTGCACCAGCACATCCTGTCCCTCGGACAGCAGGCTGGCAATGGGCGGCTTGTTCAGCGCATCATAGGGCGCGATATCCGACACATGCAGAAAACCGGCGCGTTCCATGCCCACTTCGACAAAGGCCGCTTCCATGCCGGGCAACACCCGGCACACCCGGCCCTTGTAAATATTACCCACCAGGCCTTTATTACGACTGCGTTCAATATACATTTCCTGCAGTATGCCGTTTTCCAGAATCGCCACCCGGGTTTCCTGCGGGGTGACATTGATTAAAATCTCTTTATTCATAACCCTATCTGTTTTCCTTACAGACCTGTCGCCACGCGAACAGGTTCTTTATCTATGGAGACCTGTATAAACACCATGCTGTTTGAGCAATTCGGCGGTTTCATATAACGGCAGCCCCATAATACCGGAATAGCTGCCACTGATAGCCACAATAAACTGTGCAGCCAGACCCTGTATCCCATAGCCACCCGCCTTGCCCAGCGGCTCACCAGTCTGCCAGTAGGCTTCGATCTGCTCGGCGCTTAATTCGCAGAACTGCACCTCGCTGGTGTTCAGCACGCAGCTCTGTTTATCCTCACTGCACACGGCCACCGCGGTCATTACCTGGTGACTGCGGCCGGACAGTTTGCCCAGCATCTCAATGGCTTGCTGGCGATCGACGGGCTTTCCCAGCACCTCGTTATCAATCACCACAATCGTATCTGAACCCAGCGCCGGACGGCGGGGCTCCAGGGCAAAGCCCGCCGCCGCCTTCTGTTGAGCCAGTCGCTGTACAAGTTGCTCGGGCGCTTCACGGGGCAGGGGAGACTCGTCTATATCCACCGGCAGCAAGGCATAGGACACCTGTATCTGCTGCAGTAATTCACGCCGACGTGGCGATGCGGATGCGAGGGTAATCGGGGAATCGACAGGGTTTAATCGAGTATCAGACATATAACAGACTGCTTATGCGCGATGGTAAGGGTGATTACGCAATACCGACCAGGCCCGGTAGAGCTGTTCTGCCAGAATAACCCGAACCAGTGGATGGGGGAAGGTTAACGGCGACAACGACCATTTTTCATTTGCCAGGGCACGGCATTCTGCCGACAGGCCTTCCGGACCACCCACCAGCAGGCAGATGTCCTGCCCGCTGTGCATCCAGTCATCCATGCGCTGCGCCAGCTGTTCGGTGCTGTGACCGCGACCTTCAACATCCAGCACCACGACATGTGCTGAACGGGGAATCGCCGCGATCAGGCGCTGGCCTTCGTCTTCAACAATGCGTTTGATGTCGGCGTTTTTACCCCGTTTGCCGGGGGCGATTTCTTTCAGTTCCAGCCGGGCTTCCGCCGGCATGCGCTGCGCGTATTCCTGGTAGCCCTGTTCTATCCAGGCGGGCATTTTCTGCCCCACGGCGAGTAAGAGAATACGCATACAGCACCAGACTTATTTCGCTGCCACCTCGGCAGGGTCACTGAAGGTCCAGAGTTTTTCCAGATCATAAAACTGACGGATATGTGGCTGCATAATGTGCACCACAATGTCGCCCAGGTCGACCAGCACCCATTCACCCTGATCTTCCCCTTCTACACCCAGCGGCTTATAGCCCTGTTTTTTGGCGTCGGCGGCAACACTGGAAGCGATGGATTTAACATGGCGGCTGGAGGTGCCACTGGCGATAATCAGGCGGTCGGTGACGCTGGTTTTGTCTTTTACATCCAGCTCGACGATGTCTTCACCTTTCATGTCTTCGATGGCTTTAACGACCAGCTCCCTGAGCTGCTCAATGGATCGGTTTTGCGATGCGGTTTGTTTATCTTGCATAGGCTTGTTCAAGTTTTTCTCTAACGACTTCTGGGAGCAGGAAACGGATACTCTGTTGCTGCGATAATTGCTGACGAATCAGGCTGGCGGAAATATCCAGCTGGGTCACTGATTGTAACAGGATTTGCCCCTGCGTACCCTGCTGTAAACAGCCAACATCGTCGGATATTCGACACGCCATGTCCGCCTCACGGGCAAACGCTGGCAATGCTGAACCGGGGCGGGTGGTGACAATCAGGTGGCACAGCTCAAACAACTGCGCCCACTGATGCCATTGCGGCAGGCCATGAAAAGCATCCATGCCCATAATCAGGCACAGTGCGTCTTCGGCAAATTCCTGTTTGAGGCTGCGCAGGGTGTCCACCATATAGGAGGGGCCTTCGCGCTGCAGCTCGCGCCGATCCAGCACAAAGCCCGGGGTGTCGGCAATTGCCAGCGCCACCAGCTCCGCGCGCTGCTGATCGCTGAGCAGCGGTGTTTCACGGTGGGGTGGCAATCGGTTGGGCACAAAACGCAGCTGCTGCAACTGCGCCTGCTGCATCACTTCCAGTGCCGGGCGCAAATGGCCGTAATGCACCGGGTCGAAGGTGCCGCCGAGAATACCAATCAAGCCGTGCATGAGCTTACGCAGCGCCTAGCTGCGGATCTGCCCATCGCCCAGCACGATGTATTTCAGTGTGGTCAGGCCTTCCAGCCCCACCGGACCCCGTGCATGCAACTTGTCGGTGCTGATGCCGATCTCCGCCCCCAGGCCGTATTCAAAGCCATCGGCAAAGCGGGTGGAGGCATTCACCATCACCGAGCTGGAGTCCACCTCGCGCAGGAAGCGACGTGCCAGTGTGTAGTTTTCGGTAATAATCGCATCTGTGTGGTGCGAGCCATGCTGGTTGATGTGCTGCATCGCCTGGTCGATATCCGCCACCACGCGAATCGACAGAATCGCCGCCAGGTACTCGGTATCCCAGTCGGCATCACTGGCCGCCTCGCAGCTGATCAGCTGACGGGTTTTCTCGCAGCCACGCAGCTCCACACCTTTTTCGGCAAAACGTTGCGCCAGCGCCGGCAGGCAATCGGCGGCCACTGCTTCATGCACCAGCAGGGTTTCCATGGCATTGCACACGCCGTAGCGATGGGTTTTGGCATTAAAAGCAATTTCGCTCGCCTTATGCAGATCCGCCTCCGCATCTATATACACATGACAGATGCCGTCCAGGTGCTTGATCACCGGCACACTGGCCTCACGGCTGATGCGCTCGATCAGGCTTTTACCGCCACGGGGAATAATCACGTCCACATACTCATCGGCGGTAATTAACTCACCCACCGCGGCGCGGTCGGTGGTTTCCACCACCTGCACCGCATGCGCAGGCAGGCCGGCTTTCTGTAAGCCCTGCTGAATGCACTGTGCAATTGCCTGGTTGGAGTGGATGGCCTCGGAGCCGCCGCGCAGAATGGTCGCATTGCCGGATTTCAGACACAGCCCGGCGGCATCGGCGGTGACATTGGGGCGGGATTCATAAATGATGCCGATCACTCCCAGGGGGACGCGCATCTTGCCTACCTGGATACCCGAGGGTCGGTAGGCCATATCACTGATTTCGCCCACCGGATCCTGCAGGGTGGCAATCTGGCGCAGGCCCTCGGACATGGCGGCAATGCGCGCATCATTCAGCTCCAGCCGATCCAGCATGGCGGCATCCAGGCCCTTGTCTTTACCAGCCTGCAAGTCCTTGCGGTTTTCTGTTTTAAGCTGTTCTGCCGCCGCATCAATGGCATTCGCCATTTCCAGCAGCGCGCGGTTTTTGCTGGCCGAATCGGCACGGGAAATATCACGGGCAGCGGCACGTGCCTGCTGGCCAAGCTTTTGCATGTATTCTTTCATTACGGACACAAAGGGTGAGTAATTAAACAGGCGGCTATTTTGCCATAGACTGTAGCAAAACGCAGAATTGATCGAACAGCGCAGGGGGAATTATCTGGCACAGCCAGTGCGAATGAACCCGGGCACATGCCCGGGCCGGGCGCTAGCGTTCTATGGATTGCAGCGCACTGGACAGGGCATGATCAAACACCGAGTGCTGCATAATCATACCGGACAGGCCCTTCTCAATTTCCTCGGCGAAGGCTGCCGCATCCTTTTCGATCACCACATTGCCCAGGTGGTCAACAAATACCAGAACTGCTTCCTGCATCATAATCACTGCCAGCTTGAGACGACGCACCGGTTTGTCTTCGCCGTTATACACAATAAACCAGGCGCCCGGTGATACGCCCGAGGGCAATCTGGAAATCTTCTGCCGAGCGATCTGCTCCGGTGTCAGTTCGCTTTCCACCTCCTGTTCTGGCGCCTGCTGCGCCTCGGCCTGATCGATTTCCAGCTCCGTATCCCCCGCATCTGCCGGGGACAAAGATTCTGTCTCTTTTTCGGATGCATTTTCAGCCGCAGCTTGTTTCACAGCTGATTCAGCTGGCGACTCAGCGGATGTTTCAGCCGTGGTCTCTGCTGCCTCCGGCAGATCAGTAGTGGCCATCAGGTCATCATAGGTGCCCTGCAGATCCGCCAGTGCCTGATCCAGTACCGCCTGTTTTTTCTTGCAACGTTTCAGTTTGCTACGCGCGGCTTGAATAATGTCGTGGTGTGTCAGACCCAGCTCTTCCAGCGCCTGCAGGCTACTGACCGGCTGCACACTCTCGATGATTTTCTGCAAAATCATCAGCAACTCGACCCACTCATCATTACCCTTGCCCTGCTTCAGGTAATGATTGAACATCATGCTTGGCCAGATTTTCAGCACCAGGGTGCGCACCCCAAGCGGCAGTTCCTTACCCAGGGTGACCTTGCGAATTTCCTGCAACACCATATTCTTGGCATGGGCCATTTTTACCGCTTTCTGCGAGGCCATTTCCGCCACCCGCGCCTTGCGATAAATCTCTTCAGTCAGTGCATTGAGTTCTTCCAGCGCCACGCTGAAAGCAACCACATCTTCGTTATAATCGTTAAGCAGTTTGCGCACGACTTTTTCGATATCGATATACACCGGATCCGTGTGCTCGGTTACGCCGACACCCGCCTCGGCAATCTTGTCCAGCAACTGGCGCGCCGGATGCTGATCATCGACAAAAAACTCGGCATCAAGCATGGCCGCCTTAATCACCGGAATCTGCAGGCTCAACAGCAGGGTCTTGATTTCATCGGTGATACTGTCTTCTTCAATAATGCCGTCAAAAATCAACTTGATAAAATCAATGGTTTTTTCCGAAACATGGTGCACCGACTTGGTAACCGCACCACCTTCGGCTTCGCCAATGCTGGACAGCACTGCTTTCTTGATCTGCTCCGCATCGAACACCAGCGGTGTCTGTCGTAGATCCTGTTGCGCCGGGGCCTGCAGATGGGTCAACGCCGTCATTACCTGACGCTGTGAGTAGAAATTGTCATCGCCTTCTGCCGAGACATCGGCATAGGAGCCACCCATAAAGTTTTCTATGCTCTGCCGCACCTGGCCCACCGGCACGCCAGCAGAATAGGCCTGACCGGCAGGCCCCGTCGCCATGCCGGCAGCTGATGACTGGGGCATTGACTGATAGCCGGGCATGCCGCTACCAAACGGCCGGCGCGATGCTGCGTGGCTGCCCATGGCAGAACCGCCTGCAGAACCATGGGAACCACCAGCACCGCCCCCGGCCATTCCACCTGCCGGCGCATAGTGTGGCGCACCGGCAGACTGCCCCTGGTATCCTGCGGGAGCACCCGGGTTACCCTGCGCTGGCATTTCATTTTGTGGTTGAGGCGATTGAGTTTCTGGTGATGAATAACGCGGCACATAAGCGGAATAATCGATTTCCGGCAGAATGCCGTGATTGATCAGCAGATTATTCAGCGCGGAATAGAGTGTGGAAAGGTGTTTTAACAGTGCTTCGTTAAAGAAGCGATAAACGATCAGGCGACTGCTGTCGGTCATATCGGTTTTAGACAGCGCAAAGTGCATGGCATCGCACAGGCGCTTTGGTTCCAGCGCTTCAGCATGGAAGATATGATCGTTATACTGGGAGAGTTCCTTGAGACGCTTTTTCAGGTCGCTAATGGCTTCTGAGTTATCACTGGCGGCCTTGCTGCTGATGCTGGTGAGCATCACCATTTCATCCATTTCGTGCTCTTCCACCAGCCCCAGCGACAGTTCTTTTTTCTGTTCTTTCTTGGCGGGCAGTTTATCCAGCTCGGCAATGGGTTGCAGATAACGCCCCAGCTCGTCGACGAAGGCCTGCTGAATTTTTGCCTTATCGACCCGTATCGCACTCATGCTTTCAAACAGGCGATTCTGCTCGGCAATATTAGGCGCCTGGTCGGCGGCGTGGAACAGGTGATCATCCGCCTGTTTGAAAACATTCTCCAGGCGCGCGGAGAAGAACACTTCAAGCTCTCTCAGTAGTTCTTCAATCAGTTCGATATAGTATCGAGGTTGCTGCGAGGCATTTTCACCTGCCTGCTCGCCCGATTTATCAGTTTCAGTATCACTCACCTGAAGCTATCCTTAATTTGCCTACTCAGTTTATTTTCATTTGCCTGCCATCGCGACAGACTCAGGCCATGAATGATTCATGGACTTACAGACTACAGCCTAAAAATCGTCATTAAAGTCCAGTTCAATAAACGCCAGCCCGATACCGGAATCGGTTTGTCGCACCACCACCGCATCACGGCTGGGCAGTTGCTGCGACTGCGGGTCGTTTTCATCCAGTAGAGTCAGCGCCACCACCTCACCTATCATCGGCTGATGCGCCCTGGCCAGATCAATAAACAGGCCACCTTCACTCATGTCACGGGTGGTCGCCTTAAGCACATCACCCGCTGGCGTCGCCAGCTCAAGCTCCATCTGCAGTACGCGCCGCTCAAATTTTCGCTTTTCCTTACTCAATCGACTGTCACCCTGTAATTAACTGACAATAATTAACCGGCAATGGCATTGATTGCCAGATCATCTACTCTGCATGATTTTATCTGTCTGTAATTACAGATACTAGACTGATTCTATGCACTTGAACAGTCATCACGATCAATTAAACGCGCCTGGCAGTTAGCGCATCACCCGTTTGTATTAAATCAATGGCAAGCTGGACAGCCAACGGACAACTGATAACCCGCTGTAAACCAATCGCCAGAGCCGGGCTAGTTGAGCACAATCTGCAGAATCTCCTTATGCTCTGCGGCTTTTAATCTCGGGCCAAACTGGCTGACCACCCGTGATGCGGCCAGGCTGGCAATATTGCCCGCCTCATAGAAGGAGTGACCATGGGTAATGCCGTATAAGAAAGCTCCGGCAAACATATCGCCGGCGCCATTGCTGTCGATGGCGGTGGTTTTGTGCGGTGGAATATCAATCAGGTGTTTGCCGTCATACACCAATGCGCCGTTCGCGCCCTGGGTGATGGCAAAGGTGTCTGCCACCTGCTTGAGCGAATCAATGGCGTCATCCAGTTGCTCCACGCCAGCCCAGCTCAGGGCTTCCGCTTCATTACAGAACAGCAGGTCCACCCGATCACCGATCATCTCTGCCAGTCCGTCTTTGAAAAAGCTCACCATGGCCGGGTCGGAAAAGGTCAGCGCGGTTTTCACGCCATTGGCTTCGGCAATTTTACGCGCCTCAATCGCGGCATGGCGGCCGGTATCCGAACTCACCAGGTAACCTTCCATATACAGATACTCAGAATCGATAATCGCATCTTCATGGATTTCATCCACTGAAAAACTGGCGGTAATACCCAGGTAGGTATTCATGGTTCGCTCTGCATCGGGGGTAATCATCACCAGGCATTTGCCGGTAATACCGGGCTTACGCCCGTCACCCACATTGCTGTCGACGCCAGCTTCGAGCAGATCATTAACATAGAAGTCACCCAGCTCATCGTCCGCCACCTTGCAGGAATAAAACACGTTACCGCCGAAATAGCTGGTGGCAATAATGGTGTTGGCAGCAGAGCCACCGGAGGCTTTTTTACCATCGAAGGCATCCAGGTGGGCAATCAGTTCATGCTGTCGATCTTCATCCACCAGGGTCATTACCCCTTTATCAATATTGTTCTGCTGAAAGAAGCTGTCTTCCACTTCAAACTCCATATCGACTAGTGCATTACCCACCGCATAAACGTGATATTTTTTCATAATTAAACTCTTGATTTTTTACTAGATGAATTCTTGTATTGGTTTTTATTCGGCAAACGCCACTTGAGAAAAATCTATTGTGCGATCTGCGTGCTCAGCATCAATAACTCGTCCCAGGCGCGACCGTCTTCCACGCCCTTCACTACCCGGTCTATTCTGGCGCAGCGTTTTAGAAACAGTTTCCAGCGACCGGCTTTGTGACGTGACAATGCACGACGTAATAAGGGCTTACGGCTATCCCAGATACGCAACTGGCTCATTGCCGCATCCGCGGAGACACGGGCTTCGCTGATCTGTACCAGCTGCCGGATTTCCCGGCTCAGCGCCCACAGCAGCAGAATGGGTTCCACCCCTTCGCTTTTCAGACCACCGATTATTTTTGCGCTGCGCACCACATCGCCCTGCAGCGCACTGTCCACCAGGTCGTAAATATTGTAGCGAGAGCTGTCTGCCACCGCCGCTGCCACCTGCTGAAAATCCAGCCGCGCTGCGCCGTACAACAGAAACAACTTATCCACTTCCTGTGCCGCCGCCAGCATATTGCCTTCCACCCGATCCGCCAGCAGTTTCACCGCATCACGATCTGCCTGTATGCCCTTGCTCTGCAGGCGCTGATCGATCCAGTTGGGTAACTGATCCAGGTTAACCGGCCAGCACTGGATCACTACCCCCTGTTGATCCAGGGTCTTGAACCACTTGCTGTTTTTTGCACTGCCTTCCAGCTTGCCGCTGCTGATAATCAGCACTGCATCATCCGCCGGGCGCTGCGCGTATTCCTGCAGCACCTGCGAACCGGCCTTACCCGGTTTGCCGCTGGGCAGACGCAGCTCCAGGATACGTTTTTCCGCAAACAGCGACATGCTGTTGCCAGCATCCAGCAGCAGGTTCCAGTCGAACTGCGCATCCACATCCATCACTTCGCGTTCAGTGTAATCCCGCTGGCGTGCAACCGCACGAATCCGGTCGGCGGATTCCATTACCTGCAACGGCTCATCACCGCTGATAAAATAAATCGCTGCCAGCTCGTTTTTCAGGTGACTCTGCAGTTGATCAGGGCGAACTTTCATCGTGCTCAGGCTTTACTCTGTAATCGCAGTAGAATTAAACGCACCAGGTCCTGACGCATTTCATCATACAGTTGTGACTCACCACGGGCATTACCCAGCACGTCTTCCGGGTCGAACAGGAAATCCCGATCAATCTGCAGATCCTGTTGTTCAATATGGAAAGCCTCTCCGGTGGCCGGCTGCTTGCCTGTCAGGCTAAAACTGATGGCATAAGTCAGCGTGTATTCCCGTGCACGGCCACGGGAATCCACCGACACCACGCGTTTGCTGCGAGTCTCCTTGAACAGCTTAAGCTGTGCTGCGTCATCGCTCGGCACATCCAGCAGTTCGATATCACTGGCACGCAAGGCAATGCTTAAACTACGAACCAGATCTGCATTCACCGAGGCTGCACCAATATAGGTTTGCTGCATCGCGGGCGGCAGCTGATAGGCACCACGTAATTTAAAACCGCAACCACTCAGCAGCGACAGGCACAGCAGCGCCAATACCAGTGTCAGTGCCAGCCATTGAATCCGCGACAGCGGGGTTTGTTTTTGCACAGCTGAAGCTTTCATTATTTCCCTTTAGTCACGCGGTTCTAGTTGGCCACAATATTCACCAGGCGACCCGGCACCACGATGATCTTGCGAATAGTTTTGCCATCGGTGTGTACTTTGACATGGGCATCCTGTTGCGCCAGTGTTTCAATCGTCTGCTGATCCGCATCCGCTGCTACTTTTATTTTACTGCGCAACTTGCCGTTCACCTGCACCATCAGTTCGATGCTATCCTGCACCAGTGCAGTTTCGTCCGCCTGCGGCCAGCGCTCATCAATCACTGCGCGCTGATGCCCCAGTGCCTGCCACATGGCGTGACAGAAATGCGGCACAATCGGTGACAGCATCAGCACCATCGCTTCCAGTGCTTCCTGCATCAACGCTCGGCCGTTGGCGGAATCATCGTTAAATTTCAGCAGTTCATTGGTAAGTTCCATCACTGCGGCAATCGCGGTGTTAAAGGTGTAACGACGGCCGATATCATCACTGACTTTCTGAATGGTCTGGTGCAGTTTCAGGCGCAGTGCTTTCTGTGTATCGTTTAACTGCGCCTTATCCAGCGCCGAGGTTTCACCCTGTTGCACATGCTGGTAAATCAAACGGTACAGGCGCTTGAGAAAGCGCGAGGCGCCATCGACACCGGAGTCGGACCATTCCAGTGACTGTTCCGGTGGTGCCGCGAACATGGTAAACAGGCGCACCGTGTCGGCACCGTACTGTTCAATCAGCCCCTGGGGGTCCACCGTATTACCCTTGGATTTGGACATCTTGGTGCCGTCTTTCAGCACCATGCCCTGGGTGAGCAGGTGACTGAAGGGCTCGTCACTGACATTAATCAGCCCCAGATCACGCATCAGCTTATGGAAGAAACGTGCGTACAGCAGATGCAGCACCGCGTGTTCTATGCCACCCACATACTGATCCACCGGCAGCCAGTAGTTGGCGCGCTCATCCAGCATGCTGTCCGCATCGGGACAGGTGTAACGGGCGTAATACCAGGAGGATTCAAAGAAGGTATCGAAGGTATCGGTTTCACGTTCTGCCGCACCACCACAGCTGGGGCAGGTAGTTTGATAAAACTCGGGCATTTTTTTAATCGGCGAACCCACATCGTCACCGAAGGCGGCATCTTCCGGCAATACCACCGGCAGCTGGTCTTCCGGCACCGCCACCGCGCCACAACTGTCGCAGTTGATAATCGGAATCGGCGTACCCCAGTAACGCTGGCGTGAGACACCCCAGTCCCTGAGGCGGAAGTTCACCTGCTTTTCACCCTTACCTGCGGCGGACAGGTACTCGGCAATTGCATCCACCGCCTCGGCAGAGGTTTTGCCATCGAACTCGCCAGAATTTATCAGCACACCCTTTTCGGTAAAGGCTTCTTTCTGCAGATCACAGGGCTCGCCATTGACGGGGGCAATCACCTGTTTTATCGGCAGGCCGTATTTCTGTGCAAACTCATAGTCGCGCTGGTCGTGGGCCGGCACCGACATCACCGCACCGGAGCCGTAATCGGCCAGCACAAAATTGGCAGCATACACCGGCACTTCCTCACCACTGATCGGGTGTTTCGCGGTAATCCCCAGGTCAAAACCTTTCTTTTCCATGGTGGCGAGATCTGCCTCGGCCACCTTGGTGTGTTTACATTCATCAACAAATGCCTGCAGCTCGGCATTGCCCTGCGCCAGCTTCAGGCTCAGGGGATGCTCACCCGCCACCGCCACATAGGTGACCCCCATCAGGGTATCCGGACGCGTGGTGTAGACGGTCAAAGGCGCTTCACCGGCCACCTCGAATTGTAGCTCCACCCCTTCTGAGCGGCCGATCCAGTTGCGCTGCATGGTGCGTACCTGCTCCGGCCAGCCGTCGAGTTTATCGACTTCCTGCAGCAGCTCGTCGGCATAGGCGGTGATTTTCATAAACCACTGGGGAATTTCCTTGCGCTCCACCAGCGCGCCTGAACGCCAGCCACGACCATCCACCACCTGCTCATTGGCGAGCACGGTCTGATCCACCGGGTCCCAGTTGACCACCGCGTTCTTTTTATACACCAGGCCTTTTTCGTACAGCCTGGTGAACAGCCATTGCTCCCAGCGGTAATACTCGGGGGTGCAGGTCGCCAGCTCACGGTCCCAGTCGTAGGCAAAGCCCAGCCGCTTCAGCTGGCCACGCATATAGTCGATGTTTTCATAGGTCCATTTGGCGGGATGGGATTTATGCTTGTGTGCGGCATTTTCCGCGGGCAGGCCGAACGCATCCCAGCCCATGGGCTGCAACACATTCTTGCCCTGCATACGCTGGTAGCGGCTGATCACATCACCGATGGAATAGTTGCGCACATGCCCCATATGCAGCCGACCACTGGGATAGGGAAACATCGACAGGCAGTAGAACTTTTCCCTGTCCGCCTCTTCGCTAACCTTAAATACCTGATTTCCCTCCCAGAATGTCTGGGCGTCCTGTTCGATCTGTTGTGGATTGTAGTTTTCTTGCATCTAACTGGCTTCAAATGGGTTGATGTTCACAGACATGCTGCAAATATGAGCTATAAAAAGGGTATGAAGGATACATCAGAGTCGAGGCTTTAGGAAACTCGGGTTTCTGCTATCGCCGCAACAGCAAGCGACTCAGCGAGTTCCACCGCAGCAGACAGTGGTTCCGCCTGATCTCACCGGCTACGCTCGGGTGCAGGTGATTATACAAGACAGATTGAATGAGGTAAGTCTAATGTGGTCCCAGGACAGCCCAGATACATCGTCACTGATTGAATCCTACAACCAGATGATGCGCCGCGTAAAAGATACCATCGATAACGCCGAAGCCCATGCCATGCCCACCCTGCAGAAGGCGCTTGAGCAGGCCCAGCAACAGGCGATACACCTGGGTGAAGTCACCCTGGAAGAGGCCGATGAAGTGGCCCGCTACATCCGCCACGATATCAACGATGCCGCCGAATACCTGATGGAGTCCAGCCACGAATTCAGCGACTGGTTATTACTGGATATCGAAATCATTGAACAGAAGGTGCTGGAACTGTTTTTATCTGTAGCCGACAAAACCCGGCTGGAGCTGCAGCAGTTTTCACAACCTGATCAGTGATTGACCCGGCTTTGCTTGAGGCTTATTTATTGCTGGTCTTTATTCCGGGCGTAACGCCTGTACAACACCAGCAGCAAAATCAGGCCAGCGCCAATCAACAGGTAGTTCTGCCAGCGCACATAGGGCGTGGCGCCACTATAGGCCTGTACTTCATGGGTTAATACTTCGCGTTTAAACTGGGTGGCCATGGCCTGCACCCCTCCGTCTGCACCGATAAATGAGGTCACCCCGGTATTGGTCACCCGCATTAAACTGCGGCCACTTTCCAGTGCCCGCATCTGCGCAATCTGGTGGTGCTGCCAGGGCTGGGGGGAATCTTCAAACCAGGCATCATTGCTCACATTCACCAGCAGTGTCGCCTCAGGCAGGTCCTGTAGCACATCACGATCAAACGCATCTTCAAAGCAGATGCTCACACCTAACGGCTGGCCAGCCACTTTTATCAGCGGCTGAGCGGTTTCACCACTGTCGATATCGGACATGGGAATATCAATCCACTGCGCAAAAAAGCCCAGCAACGGCCTCAGCGGGAAATATTCACCCAGCGGAACCAGATGCCGCTTGCGGTATACCTGGCCGTTTAAATCTACCAGCGAATTATAATAGCGCTCGGTCTGTGCATCGCGCACAAACACCCCCAGCAGCACCTCGGTATTGCTGACTTCTGCTTCTGCGGCCAGTGCCGATAAATAGTCCTCCACCCGATCTGTAAAGCCGGGGATGGCGGTTTCCGGCCAGATAATCAGATCACTCTGCAAATGCTGCCGTGTCAGCTGGCGATACATCTGCAGGGTCGGTGCATACATTTCACGACGCCATTTCTGCGACTGTGGAATATTGCCCTGCACCAGGCTGACTTTAAGCGGCTCACCCGCCGCCTGGGTCCAGCTGATCTGCCCGAGCAGAAAACCACCCAGATAAATAACGCCGGCACAGACCAGCACATACAACGGCTGTTTTTTTAGCAGTGACAGCGCCAGTGCTGCCGCCATCAACGCAACCAGGAACCCCACACCCAGCCCGCCCAACAGGGGTGCATAACCGGCCAGCCAGCTGTCCACATGGGCGGTGCCAAGCTGCAGCCAGGGGAAACCGGTAAGAAAATAACCGCGCAGCCACTCGAACAGCATCCAGCCAATGGCATACACCAGCAGCAACAAGGGCGCGCCGATTCGACTAAACAGGCGATTACCCAGGTACAGTGCGAGTGCCGGGAACAGGCTCAGATAGGCGGCGAGTAAAACCACAATAATAATCGCCAGTGCCTGGGGGGCGGCACCGTGGTAATGCAGGCTGTAGAAAATCCAGTGGATGCCGTGCACAAAAAAACCCAGTGAAAACAGAAAGCCTCGACGCATGGCAATGCCGGGGGCCTGTTGCAAACAGCTCAGGAATAACAGCGCCAGCAATGGGAACTGCAACCAGTACAGCCCGTAGGGGGCAAAGGAAAACGGCATCAATGCACCGCCGATCAGCAATGCCCAGTCCTGCAGATAAAAGGGATTCTTTTTAAATAACAAAGCCACGGGCATCAATCATCGAGCATTGTTCCTTCAGGCATCAGCTCATTTACAAATAACATCAGATCAGGTCTTCCGGTGAACTGTCCTGCTTTGAGGATTCCGGCAGCAATATCAACTGCACATGTTTAATACGCCGGCTATCGGCACTCATCACTTTGAACAGGTAGTTATCAATCATAATCGATTCGCCGCGCTTGGGCATATGCCCCAGGTGTTTCATTAACATACCCGCCAGGGTATCCGATTCATCTTCATTAAAACCACTGTCGAAAAATTCATTGAACTCATCAACCGGGGTTAAGGCTTTAACCGAATACCGATTGACCCCCATGCGACGGATATTGCCTACATCTTCCACGTCATGTTCGTCATCGATATCACCCACAATCTGTTCCAGCACATCTTCGATGGTCACAAGACCCGCAATACCGTTGTACTCATCCACCACCATTGCCATGTGATTGCGGCTGGCGCGAAACTCTTTCAGCAACACATTCAGGCGTTTGCTTTCCGGCACAAACACCGCCTTACGCAAAACATCTTTTATGTCGAAACCCTTGCGGCTTTCCTCATCCACATAACGCAGCAGATCCTTGGCCAGCAAAACACCAACGATCTCGTCACGGCTTTCACCGATTACCGGAAAACGCGAATGCCCGGAGTTATTGATCACCGGCAGCATTTCTTCATATGTATTGTCTTCGCTTAACACCACCATGTGCGAGCGGGGCACCATAATGTCGCGAACCTGAATTTCCGATACCTGCAGCACACCTTCAATCATGCTCAGTGCATCCATATCCAGCAGGTTCTGCTTTTCTGCGGCCTGTAGAATTTCAATTAACTCATCACGGTTCTGTGGCGTGTCGAGAAAAATACGGCTGAGTTTTTCAAACAGGCTTAACGACTCCTCTTTTGCCTGTGCTGATTTCGAGCCATTTGTGGTGCTTTCGTTCATGAATTTAGATCCGTTACCGATGTGTTAGTCAGTTCTGTGTCTGCCTGATAGGGATCAGGAAAACCCAGTTGTTGCATAATCTGTATTTCCAGCTGTTCCATGCGCTGTGCTTCGTCCTCTTCAATATGATCATACCCCTGCAGGTGCAACATGCCATGCACCAGCATATGTGCCCAGTGCGCCTGCAGCGATTTACGCTGTTGTTGCGCTTCCTCCACCACCACCTGGGCACAGATCGCCAGATCTCCCAGCATTTGCCAGTGTGCATCAGACGCAGACAGCTCTTCACTGTGTCTGTCATCAGCAAGGACATCATCCGGGGTCAGATCATCAGGGTTTAAATCAGCGGGCAGATGCCATTCATCCATCTGCATGGGAAAGGATAAAACATTGGTGGGTTTGTCTTTGCCGCGGTAGTCGCGGTTAAGCTGTCGGCTTTCTTCAGCACTGACGATACGCAGCGCCACTTCCACGTCTGTGTGCGCATCGCCCTGCCAGGCGGCTTCGGCCCAGTGTTGCAATTGCGTTCGCGGCGGAGGTTCCTCAACGGAGTCGGCCAGGTCATCGGCAATCTGGATATCTATGTGCAGGCTCATGGGGTAATTATGACCGTTTTAATGGCACGTCGCCATCATCTGTCTGTGTTGCCTCGTAGGCATCGTAGGCTTTGACTATGCGCTTAACCATCGGGTGCCGCACCACATCACGGGGGTTAAAAAAGGTCATGGCAATATCATCCACATCCTTCAGCACTTCCACCGCATGACGCAGGCCGGAATGAACACCCCGCGGTAAATCGATCTGCGTGACATCACCGGTGACCACCGCTGTGGAACCGAAACCGATACGCGTCAGGAACATTTTCATCTGCTCCCGCGTGGTGTTCTGCGCTTCATCCAGAATAATAAACGCATCGTTCAGGGTACGGCCACGCATATAGGCCAGTGGTGCGATTTCTATCACACTGCGTTCAATCAGTTTGGCCACCCGCTCAAAACCCATCATTTCATACAGCGCATCGTACATCGGGCGTAGATAAGGATCGATTTTCTGAGCCAGATCACCGGGCAGAAAACCCAGTCGCTCACCCGCTTCCACCGCCGGGCGCACCAGCAACAGGCGACGTACCCGCTCTTCTTCCAGCGCTTCTACCGCACAGGCAACTGCAAGGTAGGTTTTGCCGGTACCCGCCGGGCCAATGCCGAAGCTCAGATCGTGTTGCTGAATACTTTTCAGGTATTTTACCTGGTTATTGCCGCGTCCCTTGATCACACCCTTGCGCAAACGCAGGCTCCACTGACTAGCATCCAGTGCATCATCGCCTTCCAGTGCCTGCAAACCTGATTCCTGCAACTGCAGGTGCACCATATTGGCTGACAGCTGCTGGTGTTCGGTGATGCGATATAAATCTTTCAGGATATCACCGGCCATTTTCACATTATCGGTTTCACCAATCAGCTGAAAGTGGTGATTGCGGTGGGTAATTTCCACGCCGAGGCGAACTTCCACCTGACGCAAGTTTTCATCCATTGGCCCGCACAGATTGGCAAGACGGTCATTATCCGCCGGTTTAAAATCAATATCCAGACTGTCTGTCATAAGGCAATACGCATCGGTGTTGGGAAGTTGGGCAAGGCGCTGTCAGGCGCTGAGACGGGTGCGGTCAATGTCGGCAATATCAATAAACTCGCCCTGCAGTGAATTGGCGAAGGCGGCGGTGATTTTTACATCAACAAAATGTCCGATTAGACGCGGGTTACCGTCAAAGTTCACCACGCGATTGTTTTCAGTGCGCCCGGCCATCTGCCGCGCATCTTTTTTCGATGGACGCTCTACCAGTACACGCTGCACGCTGCCCACCATGGCTTCGGAAATCTCCGCCGCCATTTCATTAATGCGCTGCTGCAACCGCGCCAGGCGCTGTTTTTTAATCTCCATGGGCACGTCATCCGCCAGGGATGAGGCCGGTGTGCCGGGACGCGCCGAGTAGATAAAACTGAAGGAGTGATCGAAACCGATGTCTTCAATCAGCTGCATGGTCTGTTCGAAGTCGGCATCGGTCTCACCGGGAAAGCCAATGATAAAATCCGAGGACAGGGTAATATCCGGCCGTGCTTCGCGCAGGCGGCGGATCTTGGACTTGTATTCCAGTGCCATATGGCCGCGCTTCATTGCCGCCAGAATGCGATCCGAGCCACTCTGCACCGGCAGGTGCACAAAGCTCACCAGCTCCGGCACCTCTGCAAAGGCCTGAATCAGCGAATCGGAAAACTCCACCGGGTGTGAGGTGGTAAAGCGGATGCGTTCAATACCCTCCACCGCCGCCACATAGTGAATCAGCAGTGCCAGATCGGCCACTTCGCCGTCGTGCATTTCGCCGCGGTAAGCGTTGACATTCTGTCCCAGCAGATTGATTTCACGCACACCCTGCGCCGCCAGCTGGGCCACTTCCGCCAGCACATCGTCGAAGGGGCGGGAAATTTCCTCGCCACGGGTATAGGGCACCACGCAGAAGGTACAGTATTTACTGCAGCCTTCCATAATCGAAACAAAGGCACTGGGACCGTCCGCCTTCGGCTCAGGCAGGTTGTCGAACTTCTCGATTTCGGGGAAGGAAATGTCCACCATCGGGATATGGTCAATGGTGACCCCTTTGACCATCTGCGGCAGGCGGTGCAGGGTTTGCGGACCGAACACCATGTCCACATGGGGGGCGCGCTGGCGAATGGCATCCCCTTCCTGGGAGGCGACACAGCCACCCACCCCAATCAGCAGATCCGGTTTATTCTGTTTCCAGGTCTTCCATTTGCCCAGCAGTGAAAACACCTTTTCCTGGGCTTTTTCCCGGATCGAGCAGGTATTCAACAGCAGGATATCGGCCTCTTCCGGATTATCCACCTGGATGATTTCTTCCGATTCCGCCAGCACATCGTGCATCTTGGCCGAATCATATTCGTTCATCTGGCAACCAAAGGTTTTGATATAGAGTTTGCGCGCCATATAGCCTGCATGTTTACAAAAAGGGAACTAGGGTACCTCTGAATAATGATGACATATCTCTGGCTTACAGGTGTGTTCGCAATCAAGGCAGTGTTTTGAAAGCAGGCTCAAGCCTGGTGAAAAACGCTAACGCAGAGTGCGGGCACACCTGTAAGCCCCGAAGGGCGAGACCTGAAGCGCACATCTACTGTGTTGTGCTTCTTGTAAAGGACCGGGCCATTCACTGCGAAGCACGCCTTGTAGCTGCACGCTTCAGGGCCCGCAGAGACATATCAGCATTGTTCAGAGGTACCCTTATAATTTTACCACTGTTAAGGCAAAACCCAAAGGCCCAATAATATGCCTTTCGGCGGGCGGCCAGGGCGCGATTTCACCGCCAGACAGGCTACACAATGGAAAAATAACCGACAGAAACTGGGGGGGGGGTAATTACACGAAGCGGCCAACGGCAACACGATTCCACCTGATCCCTCTACAGGTCTACCCGCCTGCACAAAAAGAAAAGCGAACAACGCTAATTTATATGTTTGCCGGATCGAGCGAAGTGGATCTGGTATGCATCATGCCGTTGAAAAAATACAAGCCTGTAGGTTGGGGTGAGGCAGGAACCCCAACGATTACACCCGGTGTCGATTTATGTTGGGGTTCGTACCTCACCCCAACCTACGACTGTGCATCTTTTCTGCCGGCGTCCTGCCTCCCGCGGAATACCGTGCTTCCTGTGCATCTTTGCTACCGGCATCCATGCCTCTCGCAAAATACCGCACTTCCTGTGCATCTTTGCTACCGGCATCCATGCCTCTCGCGGAATACCGCACTTCCTGTACATAACCGCTACCGGCATCCCTGCCTCTCGCGGAATACCGCACTTCCTGTACATAACCGCTACCGGCATCCCTGCCTCTCGCGGAATACCGCACTTCCTGTACATAACCGCTACCGGCATCCCTGCCTCTCGCGGAATACCGCACATCCTGTGCATCTTTGCTACCGGCATCCATGCCTCTCGCAAAATACCGCACTTCCTGTGCATAAAAAAAGCCGCGACCTGGTCGCGGCTGAAATACGTGGTATGCAAATGGGATTACTGGTTTTTTTGTTTGAATCTGGCAATCAATGCTTCGGGCTTTTGCTTTTTGGTTTTGCTGTTGAGCACATACACCACGGTTTCACCACCCGGGCCAGAACCGATTTCGGTGTAGAAGAAGTTGGGGTGGCCAAACTGACGTACGCTTGCCATATCTTCAAAGGTGCTGAAGACATAAATGCGACCGTGGCGTACCATTTCTGCATAGAAGTCGTCCACCGGTTTGATCTGACCTTCATACAGTTTAACCGCCGGTGTGTCCACGCCTTTTTTCTTGTCTTTGCCGGTCAGGCCATACACCATGGTTTCACCGTTAGGACCGGTACCGATGCGGGTTAAACGAAAAGGTGTCTCACCCACAGCAAGAAATTCCTTGTAGAGTGCGCGATCGTAAAACGCATAAATACGGCCGTCTTCGTGCACTTCGTAAATTTCCGCAATGCTCTCTGCAGCTGACTCGGCCTGTGCTGGCTGGCTCTGCGTGGTCTGCGCACAGGCATTCAGCGCAAACAGCGCGGTCAGTGCCAGCAGGCTTAATTTGAATTGTTGAAACATCATGATCTATCGCCTTAAACATTGTTATTGGCAACAGTCTAGGCAACAAATGTAACGAAAATATGAACAAAAGATGAAGAAATCGCGACAGCCTGCGAGTCCATCTGGCCTGTGCTATCGAATTTAAAAAGAAAACGCGAACAAACGCTAGTCCGTAGGTTGGGGTGACGCAGGAATCCCAACGATTACACCTGGTGTCGGTTTATGTTGGGGTTCGTACCTCACCCCAACCTACGACTAACAACTGCTCTCCTGCCTCTCGCGGAATACCGCACTTCCTGTGCATCTTTGCTACCGGCATCCATGCCTCTTGCAAAATACCGTACATCCCTTACATAACCGCTACCGGCTCCTGCCTCTCGCGGAATACCGCACATCCTGTGCATAAAAAAGGGCGTGTCCGCTGCTGCCGACACGCCCTGATTTTAATAATGCCGGTAGAACCGGATTATTACGTCGTTATCACAATGCCATTACATTGGCTGCACAATACTGAAGGCACCGCGAATATCACCTTGCTTGAAACCGGTGGCGGCATCCTGTGGATACAGCTCATCGATTTTAGCCTGCAGCTCAGGTGCAACATTGTCACCGTGACAGGCCAGGCACACCGTATCGGTTGGAATAGCCTTCATAAAACGAAACTGTTTTTTACCGTCGGTTTCAACGATTTCTGCATGGGCCATCGGCTTTATATCTTCGCCATCGGCTTTGCGCTGTTCAAATTTCTCCAGCACTGACTTTTCCCAGGCATCGGGCTGATTGCCTGCATTACGCGCCTTCAGGCTGGTGCGGGAAATTTCCCAGCCGTATTTTTCCGATAGCTGCTGTGCAATTTCCGGGGCTTTTGTATGACACACATCCACCGCATGCATAGGCCCTTTGGCCTTCATTGCACTCTGCAGCTCGCCTTTCAGCTGACCGGCAAATTCCTGCACCGCCTGCTTGCTTTGCTGTGAACGGGACTTGATCTCGTCATTGGCGGATGCCACCGAAACCATCAGGCTACAGGCGGCAAGCCCGCTTAATATTTTTAAACCGTTTAACATTTTACTCTCCCTCACGTATGCCAACTCGGCACTGATCTGATTAAAAAAACCTTGCATAGAACCACCGGCGAAAAGATAGTTCCGCTGACGGCACATAATATTCTGCCAGGACACCTGCCGTCCATGTCCATCAGTGTCCACCAATGACAATCTTCAGGCATTAAAGACCCAGGCCTTTAATGCGCATCAGGAATACCGAATTAAACCGCGCGCTCTTCAAATCGACGTAGCTGGCGAAAATAATACAGCAGAGGCATTTCCAGGTGTTTAGCCAGTGACTTCGCCTCAGGCAGCAGGGCCGAAAGTGATTTTTGCAGCGGCATTTTAAGGCAGAACATCACAAAATTACCGCTAAACACATCACACACAAATACCTCGGCGAACTGCTCGTTAATGGCCTGCATCAGTTCCGACTGCGCTGCGGGCAGCTGGTGGAAATTCAGCACCATCACTCCCTGCTCCGTCAGGTGCCGCGCGCAATGTCGAATGTAAAACCCACTGGCTTGCACTTCACTCATGCCATCACTCTCATATAGATCACTGAGTATCAGATCGGTACGCGCATCCGGCGCGCGGGCAATATAGCGGGCAGCATCACCACAATGCAGCGTAATCTGTTCTGTCTGTGGAAGCTCAAACCAGTTTCTGGCCACCTCGATCACCTGCTGGCGCAACTCGACCACCTGCAGCTGATACTGTGGATAAAAATGACTGAGACAGTGCACCAGTCCGCCACCACCCAGGCCCAGCAGGGTGACATGACGCACCTCGACAAACAGCAGACTGAGCAACATGATCTGTGTGTATTCATGGGTTAAGTATGCCGGGCGTTCAATCAGCACACTGCTCTGTTCCAGACCCGTGCCGAAACTGAGCACCCGCCTGCCACCACGCTGAGTGACCAGAATCTGCCCCATCTCGTCTTCGCTTCGAAACAACTCACGCCCCATGGAGGCACCAGTACAGAGTCGCGCAATACGTTGCATCACCTTCAAACTGGATTCCCTTAAATCCGGGTTAATCGATGTGGAGCGCTGTTCTGCGCGCCATTAATGCTCAATATATTAACATGCTGTTTTAACCGGCGGCACAGGCTGCTGCATAAAAGGTATAGCCAGCAATACAAATTCAGCGCATTATTATTCAGGATCTGGCTAAAATAATTAGTCGCCACCAGTGGATTTATCTGCCAGTTGTTCCATATCAACAACTGCGTCAGTAGATAACGTAAGCTGATCAACAGATATTTCAAACCCCACGAGGAAATACCATGCTAGGCGAAAAACACGACCTGATTCATGAACTGCCCGAACACAAGGAACGCATTCACGAACTGAAAACCAGCAATCCCCATTTTGCGAGACTGTTCGACAAGTACCATGATGTAGATCACCAGGTAAGACGCATTGAAGAAGGCATTGAAACCCCGTCTGATGACTTCACCGAGGAACTCAAAAAAGAACGCCTGCACCTGAAAGACGAACTGTTTAGTATGATACAGTCGGCGTAAATCCCTCCGCGCAACAACCCAGCCTGAATCATACCGAACGGAGACCGCCATCACCATGAATACAGATGCTTACAAAAACCAGCTAGTCGAATTACGTGACCAGTTTATGCAGCGTGTAGAGGCCCTGGGCAAGGATCTGCACCGTGAGAATGAATCTGTTGAAAAAGACTTCGCCGAGCAGGCAAGCCAGCTGGAAAATGACGATGTGCTAAACGCGCTGGATGATGAAGCAAAATATGAATTGATGCTGATTAACCAGGCCCTGTTGCGCATTGAAAATGGTGATTTTGGTATCTGCCAGAGCTGCAACCAGCCCATCGACGAGGCTCGACTCAAGGCCATTCCCTATGCCCGATTCTGTATTAACTGTGCGGATGCCAATAACTGAATAAGCGCTACACCGCCCGAAGCAGGGCAGCATCAGGCAAAGTGAGTTCACCTTGCCTTGCCGGCCTGCAAATCCCTGCTGTGCGTCTATAATTGCTGATACTGCAACTCCATGACCCCGCGGGTATGGCAAGGGTGCTGTATCCACGGGGGCAGGTCATTATTCATGAACGCCACTGTAAGGAGACGCCGCCATGAAACCCGCATATTTCACCAGAATACTCACTTTATCTGCGCTGGGGCTGATGGTCACACCAAGCAGTTATGCCACTGACATCACCCGCGGCAAGATTCTTGCCAGCACCTGTTTTGCCTGTCACGGCACCGATGGCCGCAGCAGCGGCTCAATTCCCAGCATCTATGGATACCCGGTCGAGACGCTCTACCGCAATATGAAGTCGTTTCAGGATGGCACTCGCCCGGCAACGGTAATGGGCCGCCATGCAAAAGGCTATACCGACGAAGAGATTAAACTTATCGCCGAGTATCTGAGCAACATCCGCTGACAGTCATGCAAGGAGACATACTATGAAAACGCTCAATCGTCGTGAATTCATCGGGCTGCTCGGCGCTGGCAGTGCAGTCACTTTATTCGGCACCGCGGGATGTGCCATCACCCCATCTGGCAAAGCACGCGGTGCACACATTGTTATTGTGGGCGGCGGCCCCGGCGGCAGCACCGCCGCCAAATACCTCAAGCGCTATGCCCCGGAAACACGGGTCACCTTAATTGAACCCAATCGCCGGTTTACCACCTGCTTTGGCAGCAACTGGGTACTGGGCGGCATCAGTACCATGGCCGACATTACCCATGGCTATGACGCCTTACACAGCCGGCACGGTGTGGAAATCGTACACGACAGCGTCACCGGCATCGATTCTGCCACCCGCAAGGTGACGCTCGCGGGTGGTGGTTCACTGGCCTATGATCGACTGGTGGTCTCTCCCGGCATCGATTTTCGCTTTGATGAGCTCGAGGGCTTCAGTGCCCAGGCGGCGGAAACCATGCCCCATGCCTGGAAAGCCGGTGCACAGACCGAGCTGTTACAACGACAGCTCAGGGCCATGCCCAATGGCGGTACCTTTATTATGGTAGCACCGGGCAACCCCTTCCGCTGCCCACCTGGCCCCTATGAGCGGGCCGGCATGATTGCGCATTACTTCAAGACACACAAACCGCGCTCGAAGATACTGATCCTGGATAGTAAAGATAAATTCTCCAAGCAGGGCCTGTTTATGGACGGGTGGAAAGAACGCTACGGCAACATGATCGAGTGGGTGCCGGGCACACAGGGCGGTAATGTAGAAAGTGTCGATGTAGCGAGCCGCACACTTTACTCGCAAAGTGGGTTCACCAGCTTCAAGGGTGATGTGGTCAACCTTATTCCCCGCCAGCGGGCTGGCGCCATTGCCCAAACCAGCGGTTTAGCCGACGAATCCGGCTGGTGCCCGGTCAATCAACTCACATTTGAGTCGACCCTGCACAAGGGAGTGTATGTTATCGGCGATGCATCGATAGCCGGCGCCATGCCCAAGTCCGGGCACTCCGCCAACAGTCAGGGCAAGCTGGTAGCCGCCGCCATTACCCTGGATCTACTGGATCAGCCGATGGAAAAACCATCGCACGTTAATACCTGTTACAGCCTGATCGCACCCGACTACGGCATCAGTGTTGCTGCGGTTTACCGTTACCAGGACGGTAGCATCCAGTCGGTTAAAGGCGCGGGTGGCGTCAGCCCCGCCGAGGCAACCGCAGACTTCCGCCTGCAGGAAGCCCGTTACACCCGTGGCTGGTACCAGAGTATCACCGAAGATATCTGGGGTTAGCAAAACATACACTTTGTATGCATCGGCCTGATCGCCAATCAGGCCGATGTAAACTGGCCGATGTGATCAGGCCAGGAAAAAATGACTCTGACACTTTTTAACTTCACACAAGTTTAAATATCCATCACCATATTCGCCCAGCTAACCGCCTCCACATTGGCAATATAGATATCATCCGCGCTTAACTGGTTGAATCTCGCGGTCTCGATTTCTGCCAGCTCGTAGGCAATAACGCATTGCAGGGCTTCGCCTATCGGGCCCTGGCGTTTTAGCAGGGCTGCGACGATTTCTTCGCTGAGGGGCAAGGGTTTAATCACATCACTGATATCCCGCTCCATCAAGATATCCAGTGCAGAGAACAGGCCAGCGGTAAAATAGCTTTCCATGGATTTAAGCCCGGCTTTTTCCGCCAGCATTTCGCACATTTTTGCGCGGGTCATCGCCAGGCGAACCATTTCCGATGGCCTGTCGTCGAGTCGCGACAGCGCAATCATCGAAGCCCAGCTAGAGAGCTGTTTGCGCCCAAGCAGTACAATCGCCTGGCGTATGGATTCTATTTCACGGCTGAAACCGAAAAACGATGAATTAATCAGTTTGAGCATTTTATAACTCAACGACACATCAAAGCTGATGGCTTCTTCTATTTCTTCAGTATCGGCATCGGGATTTTGCAATACCGACAACACATTCAGCACCGCCACTTTATTGGTGGGCAACGACTGGCTTTTTATAATACGCGGTCGGCTGAGGAAATACCCCTGGAAGTAGTCAAAACCCAGTTGCAGACAGAACTCGTACTCATCGATGGTTTCAATTTTTTCTGCCAGCAGTTTGGCGCTGAATTTTTTCAACGTACGGACATGTGCAATCAGCTGCTTCTCACTAAGCTGTTTGATATCAAGCTTGATAATATCCGCCATCGCCACCAGCGGCTTGTGCGCGGGGTTATAGATGTAATCATCCAGCGCGATAATGAAACCTTTTTCCGATAACCGCTTTACTGCCTTAAGCAGCGGCAGGTTTACCGGCACATCTTCCAGCACTTCGAGGATAACCTGCTGAGGCGAAATGGGCAGTGAATCTTCTTCCAGCAGAAACTGTTCAGACAGGTTAATAAACGCATAGCGCTTACCCACCAGACGCTCCAGGCCAATTTCAAGAAAGGTGTTGATGAGAGTGGTTGAGGTGGCGCCATCGGAAGAAACAAAACCTTCACTTGCCGCGTTCACCTGCCCTGTTCTGAACAACAACTCGTAGCCGAAGACACCCAGCTCGCGATTATAAACGGGCTGCCGCCCCACATAAATATCTGGCATTAGTAACGCTATCCCACCTCAGGTCCATTTAGTCCATTTGTTCCACTGCAGCGACTGGCAATCGCTGCAGGCTTTAACTATAACCGGAGTTTGCAGCCTGATATAGCCTGAATTTTTATGAATTCAGGCACCTGGCTCACTAACCCACTCATCACACTGGGCAACTGGGTGTTAGCGGTGGCAAACTGCATTGCCATATGACATATGGATTAGCCATTACAGCTGACTATTATAATAAAACCTGTCTGATGCAGTTTGCGCGCAATCAATTATCCATTGATACACCACAAACAGATGACTCCGTTGTTTAATCACGCGCCGCTCCATAACACCCACAAAGCATACCCGGAACACGGATTTATACCGCCAGTTTATACCTCCAATACGACCAGGACTGGGCTCACCGGTGGCAAATGCCCCCTTTTCACCCATTTAAAGGGTTTTCTTTTTGCCTGGAATAACGTATTTTGCAATAACATTGAATGGATTGATCTAGCGTAATCAACCCAATACTGCAGTACCCCCATGCTGCTCACTAACAACTGATAGCAGCTCACTTCTTTCATGCGTAAAAAAATACCCGTAAATGGACTTCGCCTCGGCATGTTTATCGACAAGCTGGACGGCAACTGGCTACAGCATCCGTTCTGGAAAAGTGCTTTCCGGCTGGACACAGAAAAACAGTTAAAAACCCTGCGGGAATCAGCCGTCACCCATGTGTGGATTGACACCGACAAGGGGCTGGATGTGGCAGAGACTGCAGGCCTTGCCATCGAAACAGCCATACCACCCTCAACTGCCAAAGCGACCACTGCCACACCAGCACAAGCCCGAATTCCCATCGAAAAGGAAATGAGCGCAGCCCGCGAAACCCTGGAAAAGGCGCGCATGGCCACCATGGCGGTGCTACAGGAAGCGCGCATGGGCCACTCGGTGAGCACCCACGATGTGGCCCCACTGGTGGAGGAGATTTCTGCCTCAATTGAACGCAATGCCAGCGCCATGCTCACCATCAGCCGCATGAAGACCAAGGACGACTACACCTACCTGCATTCAGTGGCGGTGTGCGCGCTGATGATTGCCCTGGGCAAGCAGCTCAATTACCAGGGCAGCCTGCACGCACTGGGCATGGCGGGTTTATTACACGATGTGGGCAAGATGGCGATTCCTGATGAAATACTCAACAAACCGGGCAAGCTCACCGACGAGGAATTCAAGGTAGTGCTGGAGCACCCACGCCAGGGCTGGGAGTTATTAAAGCAATCCGATGACATCGACGAAATCGCACTGGATGTATGCCTGCACCACCACGAGCGGGTGGATGGCAAGGGTTACCCGGACAAGCTGTCGGGCGAAGCTCTGACCCTGGAAGCGCGCATGGGTGCCATTTGTGATGTGTATGATGCCATCACCTCGGATCGTTGCTACAAAAAAGGCTGGGAACCGGCCTATGCGCTGAAAAAAATGGCGGAATGGAAAGATGGCCATTTTGATGAGACCATTTTTCAGGCATTTGTTAAAACCATTGGCATCTATCCCAGTGGCACCCTGCTTAAACTTAAATCGGGTCGGCTGGCGGTGGTTACCGAACAGAGCACGCAAAGCCTGCTGACACCCATTATTAAAGTGTTCTACTCCTGTAACAGCAAGGCGCCAATTCCACGCAAACGGATCGACCTGGCACAGTCGAATGAACAGATCGACAGTATTGAAACCCCGCAGGACTGGGGATTCAACCGGCGTGAAATAACCGACATTCTTGATCAATAACAACTGGCTCCCACAGACGGCAGATTCGTACAGAGCAATTACGTGTATACTTCACTACACTAAAACTCTTAATCGAATTAGACACACAGGTTACTTAAACCGCTCGCCACCCAGCCGAAACGGACCCAGTTAATTTATGAGTCAATGCAATAAGCGCCTCGAGTTACCCGCCGAGATCGAACAGCAACTAGGCAGCTGTAACAACCTGCCCAGCCTGCCCTCGGTTGTGGTGCGTATTATCGAAGCCAGCAAGGATCCGGAAATCAGCCTTGCCGATGTTGCCGAGATTATCAGCATCGATCCGGCACTCAGCGCCAAGTTGCTGAAAATTGCCAACTCGCCGATGTATGCCCGTGCACATCAGGCCACTACGCTGCGCGATGCCTTATCCATTCTGGGTCTGAACGCCTCTCTCACGGTGGCGCTGAGCTTCTCACTGGTATCATCGCTGAAAAGTCAGACCGGTGACGATGATAATTTCCACAATTTCTGGAAGCGCTCGATTATTTCCGCCACCCTGGCCAGACAGATTGGTCTGGTGCTGAACGAAAACAACCTGGAAGAGTTCTTCCTCGGCAGCCTGTTACAGGACATTGGCATGCTGGCAGTTAGCTGCGCCCAGCTGACTGACCCGGCGGATAATTGTGACTATCAGGACAGTTGCAATAAAACCCATTTCGAACGGGTGCGTTGTGAAAAATCACTCTGGGGCATTGACCATTCGGACATAGGCGCCTGGCTGTTAAGGTCCTGGCAACTGCCGGAAAAACTGTATCAGGCAGTACTGTGCAGCCACTCAAAAGACTGCAATGTGTCCCGCGACAGACCCGATAGAAAATTTGCCCAGTGCATCTGGCTATCCGGCGTGCTCAGTGACATCTGGCTGGATAAGGACCGTGAACGCATTATTGAGGAACACCGTAATTCAGTGCAGCAACTGCTGGGCTTGAACCAGGCGGCGTTTTACGAATTTATCAGCCAGGTTGATGCACAGCTACCGGACATGGCCAGCCTGTTTGACGTAACCCTGCTTGATGAACAAAGTCGCGAACAGATTTTAAATGAAGCACGGGATATCCTGGTGGAGCAGAACCTGAAACTGATTCAGCAATCAGATCAGCGCCTGCAGGAAATTGAAACCCTGCAGCAAAAAGCCCAGAGCATTGAGAAAGAAGCCAACCGCGATCACCTAACCGGCATTAGCAATCGAAAATACATTGAAGAATTACTGGCCACTGAGTTTGAATTATCCAGACGCCGTAAGCGCCCCCTGTCACTGGCCTTTATCGATATTGATAACTTCAAACCGATTAATGACACCTACGGCCATCCCGCAGGCGACCTGGTATTACAGATTATTACCCGTTTTTTTGCCGCACAAATCCGACAGCAGGATAATCTGGCCCGTTATGGCGGTGATGAGTTTCTACTGTTGCTGCACAACACGGATGGAGACAATGCCTATAAGCTGTTAAGCCGCATTATGGCATCGCTGCAATCATCTCCGGGTATTGAAGTGGACGAACAGTTAATCCGGGTGACCATTTCAATCGGCATGGCCAGCTTTACCCCGGGGGATAAAACCACCGGCCCTGAGCAACTGATAGAACACGCGGACAAGGCACTCTACCAGTCGAAAAAAGCCGGCCGCAATACCCTTAGCCGTTACCAGCCTGACTGATCGCTTTCAATCATGACAGATTCAGCAGCAGGGCGGACAGTAGGCCAATCAGGCCACCGAACACACCGCCCCACACCACCAGCCAGCCCAGATGCTGTTTAATCATCTGCTGTACAATCTGTTTTACCAGTTGCGGGGTTAATTCATTCAGCCGCTGTTCCACAATACTTTCAATCTGCTGGCGAATCCCCGACATCACATCCGGCTGCTCCAGTTCATCGCGCAGTAGCTGCTGAAACTCCTCGCCGCGCGTCATCTCGCCCAGTGACTGTTTCATATTATCGATAAACGGCTGCTTCAACGGCTGCAACGCATCGGCACCACCGAACATGCCCAGCATATTACCGAAGGACGACTGCATAATGGTTTCCACCAGCGAGTCAAATGCCGGTGATAGATCCACCTTTTCAATCACCGGCGCCAGATGCAGGTCACGGTGCTCTGCATCACCCCTGAGAAAGCGATCAATATTTTCCTCGGTAAAAAATTGCGTCATCATCAGGCTTTTAATACCCAGTTTGAAATCTTCAAACCGTGCCGGAATAACGCCCGAACCATACAGCCCCGGCACTTTTTCAAACAGCATATAAATCGCCAGCCAGTTGGTCAGCGCACCGGACAGTGCAAACAGGCCGATGCTTAACAGCAATGGCTGCTGCAAAAAATAGCCTGCAATAACAATACACGCGGCCAGCAGATTGGTTACCAGGTTTTTATTCATACAGGTTTTACCCTTGAGAAAATTAAAAACAGAAAAATACCGGTCCGCACGAGCTGAACAGGTATTCAAAAATTATTGCCTTCACCATCAGTTCGTCAGCAGCATTGCATAGCCGCTGATTTTACCCAAAACAGCATTTGATCTACAGTAAAAAGCCTGTGATTTCAGGCAGAAAAAGATTTATACAGCAACATCACTCCACTTATCAGCAGCAACCCGCTGATCAGCCAGTTGAAATACAACTGGTTGAGTTTGATATGCAGATGATTACCCACCAGCATCGCCAGTATCAGTACCGGTAACAGTATCAGCAGCATGAGTATCACATTGGTTGTGTAGAGTCCGCTCAGCGCATAACCGATAATACGCAGCCCGCCATCCACTAAAAAGATCAACACGATGCTGGCGCGAAACCGGCTCTTGTCCATGCCGCGCAGTTTCAGATAGATCACATAGAAGGGCCCACCGGTGCCAAACAGTGCACCGACGATACCACCCAGACTGCCCGCCGGAATTGCCCACCAGCGGCTGCCGCGCAACTCCGGTATCGGCAGCAGCGCATACACCGAGTAGCTCACCACAAACACCGCCAGCCCGCGCACCAGCCACTGCGGGTCAAGGTTCACCAATAACCACACCGCAAGGCTGATGCCCGCCAGCGAAAAAGGTAATAAGGGCCAGACATCGTGCCATGCCACCTGGCGCCGTAATTGCACACTCTGCGCAATGGTGCCGCTGTAACTCAACAGGCCAAGCAGTGGGACAATAAACGTGATGGGTAGAAAAAAGGCCAGCAGTGGCACCGCAATCAAGCCGGAACCAAACCCCGACAGGCCCTTAACCACATAGGAAATAAAAATGATCGCCACACAGATCAGTGTTTCCAGTGGAGTGAGTGGCAGCAGTTCGGCAAACATAAATCCGGCTCGGTTTTTTACAGCAGCTGTATACAGGTAAACCCGATCAGGTTCTTATCCACCGTGGCATTCATTTAATCACAGAGAGCCGGCTGGAAACGACTCAGGACACATTGCGCAAATCGCGCTCCGCCTGCAATGCCATGCCCTGCTGGCGAATACTTTGCAGAATGCGTTTATTTTTGGCATTGGTTTCAATCCAGCTGAAAATTGCCTGCCAGTGCTTTTTATCTGCATCCACTGCCTGATGATTAATTTCATGGATCCCCAGTCCCGCACGGGAGACCCGGTTGTAGTTCTGTGTATCGCGCAACTGCGCCAGCACCGGGATATTGAGTTTTTGCAGAAACTGTTCCAGCTCCTGAAACGCGGTGGTGTTGCGTCGCACCTTGTTGGTGACGATTGCCAAGCGCGAATCACCACGGTGTACTTTGAGATTAACAATCAGTTCACGCAGAAAATCGCCGGTGGCGCAGATATCCATCCAGGAAGGCAGCACCGGAATCAGAATATAGTCAGCATCGCGAATCTGCTGCGCCAGGGCCGGACCTTTAAGACCCGGTGGGGTATCGACAATCAGCCGGCTAACATCCGGTGGTACCCGCATATGCCAGCTACGGGTCACGCCTCTGGCGGCATGGGGATGCGCGGTCACGCCATAAATCGCCGGCACAGTCGGCGGGCGCGCCTCCAGCCAGCGCATACTGGAGCTCTGCTCATCATAATCATAGAGTGCGGTTTGAAAGCCGCGAGAGGCATACAGGCTGGCGAGATTGGTGGAGATGGTGCTTTTACCACAGCCACCTTTGACATTGATGACCACAATACGAATCATGGATGCCTGCCCTCCACAACTTGCTGCGCGCAATTAAGCACGGCGGAAAACAGTCGACGCTGGCTGATTTTGTTATTTTTATTCATTTTGGCCTGTTTATCATTTGCTGATTATTTCACAACCGGACATACAAACCCCCTTTGCCGGACTGCCCGCACAGTCTAATTAAGTTCAATTAACATATCAAATTCTTTTTTCAAACAACAACTTATAAGAGTTATCTAAAATAGATATAAATAGTTGTCTGTAACCATCAGGTCAAGGGGGTATAGATACCCGGGAAACCGCAGTAACAAACTGTGTGATATACCTTAATCAAGGTATCGGCCAGTGTGTGAAATCACCCAGTTTTATTTTACGATTTAAATTATTTGTTTAATAAACAATAACTTAAACAATGGCTTAAGAATTGCACCCTGGGTTTGCCATAACAGTTTAATAAACACAGGGCACTCCATTATGAAAAACACACAAAACGCCAGTGCACCCGGCCTGGGCCGCCGAGTTTCCAGCGCAGCCTTCATTACCACCTTCATTATTCTGGGCAGTGGCGGCATCGCCATGGCGGAACAACTGGGCACCATTTCCGTGGAAAGCACCCGTCTCAGTGATGTCAGCGGCGAAGAAGTCAAATCCGCGGATCTGGCGGATGCACTGAGCAAGCAGCTGCCGAGCATTTCTATTGTTCGCCGCAGCGGCATCGCCAATGACATCATTCTGCGCGGGCAGAAAAAAGACAATATCAATATCACCATTGATAACAGCAAAATCTACGGCGCCTGCCCCAACCGCATGGATCCACCCACTTCACACATACTCACCAATAATATCGACAGCATCAATATTATCGAAGGCCCCTATGATGTGGAAAACTTCGGCAGCCTCAGCGGCAGTGTGTCGATCATCACCAAAAAGCCATCAGACGAACTGCAGGGTGAAATCAGTGTCAATATGGGCAGCTGGGACTACCGTAAAACCGCCGCCAGCTTCAGCGGTGGCAGTGAACGCGTCGGTTTTATGCTGAGCGTATCACGGGAAAGCAGCGGCCAGTATGAGGACGGTGATGGCAATGATTTTTATCAGCAGATTGAAAATCTGAATCTGCCGGATCCGGTGGGCGTGCAGTACAAGGATATTTATCGCAACCTTGATGCCTATGACAAACGCACCGTCATGGGCAAACTGTTTTTTGATATTACTGACAATCAGCAGCTACGTCTCAGCGCCACCGCCAACCGCAGTGACGACATTCTTTATCCATCCAGTAAAATGGATGCACTGTACGATGACTCTAACCTGTACAACATCGAGTACAGCCTGACTGACCTGGGCAAATACTCACGGGCACTGGATGTGCAGTATTATGTCACCGAGGTGGATCACCCGATGTCGACTTTCTATCGCAATGCCTCAGGCCCCGACTCCGCGAATGAAAAAATCAGTCATCTCAGTACCGAGATGCAGGGCTTCAAAATCAAAAACCGCCTGGACATTAATGCCAACACAGAACTCAGTATCGGCATTGACAGCAGTGTGCGCAACTGGGACGGTGAATACCTGGGCGAAGGCACACAGGCCCCTGCCACCGGTTATGCCAGTATCGCCGATGTGGACACAGAAAACACTGCACTGTTTGCCGAACTGGAACGACGCTTTAGCGGCTTCGATATCAAAGCCGGTGTGCGATTTGACGACACCAGTATCACCCCCGACAGTAACAGCGGCCTGCCGTCTAATGATTACCAGAGCGTAAGCGCCAATATCCGAAGCTCTATCAATGCCAGTGACAACACCCGCTATTTTATCGGTGCAGGCAAATCAAACAGGGTGCCCGATGCACGTGAACTGTATTTCCAGGGTGCGATGGTTAATGGCATGATGGTAATGACACCGCTGATTGGCACACCGGACCTTGATGACACCAGTAACTATGAAATCGACCTGGGTGTGGAAAGCAGCTATGACGCATTCCATATTAAAACCCGCCTGTTTTACAGCCAGTTAAAAGACTATATTTACTACAACGCTGACAACACCAGCAATGCCTTTGAAAACATTGATGCCTCGATTTATGGATTGGAAATCAACGGCAGCTATTTTGTCAACGATGCACTGTTTATCGATTTTGGTCTGGCCTGGCTGCGCGGTGAAAAAGACCAGCCTCTGGCCGGGCAGACAGATACCGACCTGGCTGAAATCACCCCGTTGAAAGCCAATGTTTCTGCCAACTATGAATACGGTTACAAAAACATGGCCAGTATTGAACTGGTGGCGGTGGATGCCTGGGATAACTACGATGCAGACAACGGCGAACAGGCGCTGCCCGGCTATGGTGTGATCAATATCAAATTAACCCACCATGTTTCAAAACAGTTTGAACTTACTGCAGGCATCGATAATCTACTGGATAGAACCTATGCAGCGAGCAACACCTATAAGGATCTGACTCTGCTGGCAGACGGCAGCGGCGATGTCATGCTGATGAATGAACCCGGCCAGTATGCGTATATCAATGCCGCCTACAAGTTCTAGAGTACTCTAGCTGTATGTAATAACAAAGTGTGGTCACCATTAAGGCAGGGATTTCCCTGCCTTTTTTATGCACAGGATGTACGGTATTCCGCGGGAGGCATGGATGCCGGTAGAGGTTATGTACAGGATGTACGGTATTTCACGGGAGGCAGGAGCCGGTAGCGGTTATGTACAGGATGTACGGTATTTCACGGGAGGCAGGAGCCGGTAGCGGTTATGTACAGGATGTACGGTATTTCGCGGGAGGCAGGACGCCGGTAGCGATTATGCACACTGATAAACATCCGCAAATGAACGCGAATAAACGCAAATGTAGGAATTAAATAACGACATTATTTGCTCGTTCCCACGCTCCCGCGTGGGAATGCAGAATTTAAACATGCTCAATAGTATCTCAAAAGGATTCCCACGCAGGAGCATGGGAACCAGTCAGTGAAGATGTACAGGATGTACGGTATTTCGCGGGTGGCAAATGCACAATCGCTCGTCGTTAACCTATGGACTGGTCTATAAACCAACGACATCAGATGTAGGGTGGATCAAGCGAAGCGGATCCACCTGATAGCCTAAACAGCTCAACGCGCAAATGGATTCTGTGTTTTCTGGATAGAAAAACGGCTGTCATTATCATCAGCCCTGTCCACTTCCGTCTCTGTTTCGCTATCCATTGGCTTATGCTGTTTTCGTAACATGGGCTGCATTTCTTCCAGCGCCGTGGCCCGAGTTACCTGCTGCAACTGGAAATCCCGCTGCCAGCCCTGCTCCACCGAAAAATCCAGGCCGCTGTGGAGGCGCACAAAATACAGCCTTTGTGGCGCTATCTGCAGTTCAAGTACCGTTGGCAAATTGTACTGCGCCAGTTGCAATGACAGTCGTTGTTGTCCAGCTGACATGGGTAAAGTAATAAACTCGCCATTGGGCACTGTCGCCGCAGCCTGACCATTAAGCAGTAATTGCGGCGTCTGCAGCGCATTGTTCAGTGCCAGCGGCCGATAAAGATACAACAGGCCATGATCTGCCCCGGTCTTCTCAGGCAGCGACAGCGGCTGTTGTGTGGTGGCACAGGCGGTTAATAACAACGGGAGGCAGAGGCTAAACAGGAATCTTCGCAAGAACATAGCAATTCGGCTTTTTATCAGGAGCGTGCTGCATTATAAACACAACAAGCCGAGCTATAAACTGGTAGTATTACCCCCGGTTCATTCGGGTACCTGGCCAGCTATACGGCAAACACGGCACCTGCTCAGTTAAGATACACCGGTATATCATTCACCGGTCAAGACAGTACAAACCAGTCATATTTATGGATTTATACCAGCAGCTTTTACAACTCGATCGACAAACCATCTGGCACCCCTACTCCGCACTGGGCAGTGATCTGCCACTGTTCCCGGTAGTATCCGCGCAGGGTGTACGACTGACACTTGCTGACGGCCGCGAACTGGTAGATGGCATGTCATCCTGGTGGTGCGCCATTCATGGCTACAATCACCCGCAACTCAACCAGGCGATTACAGACCAGCTGCAGCAGATGAGTCATGTGATGTTTGGCGGGCTCACCCATCCGGCGGCAGTCGAGCTGGCACAGACCCTGGTGGAGATTACACCATCTGACTTACAGTCGGTGTTTTTCAGTGACTCCGGCTCGGTATCGATTGAAGTCGCAATGAAAATGGCGATTCAGTACTGGCATGATAAACAACAGCCGGAGAAACAGAAATTTTTAAGCCTGCGTGGCGGGTATCACGGCGATACCTTTGCCGCGATGTCGGTCTGTGATCCAGTCACCGGCATGCACAGCCTGTTTAATCATTCACTGGCACAGCAGTTTTTTGTCGATCGCCCCACTAGCCCGTTCGGCGACACCTGCAATGCTGAAGATCTTCAGCAATTACAACAGGCACTGGAACAAAATCATTCACAACTGGCCGCCTTTATACTTGAACCGGTGATTCAGGGAGCCGGTGGTATGCATTTTTATTCGGCGGATTATCTGAATAAAGCCCGCGAGTTATGCGACCGTTACAATGTGCTGTTAATTTTCGATGAGATTGCCACCGGCTTTGGGCGCAGCGGAAAATTATTTGCCACCGAACACACAACAATCCAGCCGGACATTATGTGCATCGGCAAGGCACTCACCGGTGGCTACCTGACTCTCGCCGCCACCCTCACCACCGACACAATCGCTAAAACCATTTCTAGCGGCAACCCCGGTGTGTTTATGCACGGTCCCACTTTTATGGCAAACCCGCTGGCCTGCGCGGTAGCCAGTGCCAGCATCAGGCTGTTATTGCAAAGCAACTGGCAGCAGAACATTAATAATATTGAGCGCTGGCTAACCGCCTCATTGGCGAAATGCGCATCACTCAAGTCAGTGAGCAATGTGCGGGTATTGGGCGCCATCGGTGTTGTAGAATGTAAACAGCCGGTTGATATGCGGCGCATACAACCGGCCCTGGTGGAACAGGGCGTGTGGATTCGCCCGTTCGGTAAGCTGATCTATCTTATGCCACCCTATATTATCAATCAGGCTGATACGGAACATCTGGCAAACGCGATTTACGAGGTACTGCAAGATGAAGAATAAAAACCTGGGCCTGCTGATTATTCTGGCCAGCCTTCTACTCGCTGTTGGCGGATTTTTCCTGATACAAAGTGCCACACCAACTGTGCCCACATACCAGGCGGACGAATTTGATTATTCCGCTGTAGAAAACACCCGCGAAAAAAAGCAGCTGTTCTTTGATATTCTGCGACCGATTGTGATACACGAAAATAATGTTATTCGCTCGCAACGTGACAAAATTCTCGCGGCTAAACAGGCCAATCAATCAGCCCCCTGGATTCAGGCGCTGGCAGAAGAACATAAACTTGAATGGGACAATGAAAATCCGGACTGGGATAGGCTACTGCACCATATCGACATTATCCCCAGGGAACTGGTAATGATTCAGGCGGCGAATGAATCAGCCTGGGGGCAATCCCGTTTTGCCCAGCAGGGCAATAACCTGTTTGGCCAGTGGTGCTTCACTGAAGGCTGCGGCCTGGTGCCCTCACAACGCAGCAATGACGCCGCTCATGAAGTACGCACCTTTGACAGCATCAATGATTCAGTGGCCAGTTATCTACATAACCTGAACACCAGCCATGCCTATGAAGATTTACGCAACATCCGCGCCGAATTACGTGAGAATAACCAGCCCTTCGATGCACTGACCCTGGCTGAAGGCCTGAGTCAATATTCGACCCGCGGCGAAGAATATGTTGAAGAAATACGGTCGATGATTCGCAGCAACCTGGCCTTGATGCAGGACGAACAGACGCAGCAATAATCGTTTTGTAATGTACAAAAAGCAAGAAACAGAATAAAACGCACTAAAGTGCAGGAGCACTTTGAACGTGCGAATGCACGGCCCGAAGGGTGGATCACGGAATGTGCGGAATAAATAAACGCAAATAGACGCTATAACTGGTTCCCACGCTCCTGCGTGGGAACCCATTAGCGACACTATCAGGCTTATTTAAATCTGCATTCCCACGCGGGAGCGTGGGAACGAGTAATAGACACATGCCGAATCAACTTCGTTTGATCTGGCCTATATGAAAGTCTTTCGTCGTTGATCATTGACTAATGACAGTCGACTAACGACGAAAGACTGTCTGTCCGGCAGGCGAATTACAACTTGCTTGAATCGCAGGTTTTCATCAGGCGGGTGATTCTGTAACCCAGCACGGCAAACACAGCCACTGAACCCACAATGCTCACAATTGTAAATAAAACGGTTGAATCCATCATATTAAATCTCTCTACCAGCTTGTCTCAAAAAGGGGAGTGCTTAAGGGGACGGGAATTTAAAAGATTTTATGCCTCGATTCAAGCATTTTTTGGCAAGGCTATTACCATATCACCATATAAAAAGCCCGAAAGCTTATGCTTTCAGGCTTTTTATACAGTTAGAAAAAATTGATTATTATTCCACCGTCACCGATTTGGCCAGGTTACGTGGCTGATCCACGTCTGTGCCCTTGCGCAGTGCCACATAATAGGAAAACAGCTGCAGCGGAATGGCGAACAGAATCGGTGCCACCTCCGGCTCCACCGCCGGTACCGTCATTACGTGACAGTGCTCACCCATATCCGTCATATTCAGGCGCTCATCGGCAAACAGGTAAACTTCACCGCTGCGCGCCAGCACTTCCTGCAGATTAGATTTCAGCTTGTCTTCCATGCCATCTTTTGACGCCACCGCAATGATCGGCATTTGCGGGTCAACCAGTGCCAGCGGACCATGTTTTAACTCACCGGCGGCATAGGCTTCGGCGTGGATATAGGAAATTTCCTTGAGTTTCAGCGCACCTTCCATGGCAATCGGGTACTGTATGCCACGACCCAGGAAGATCGAGTTCAGGGTATCCTTAAAGTGTTCAGACCAGTCTTCAATCTGGTTATGTGCCAGCACCTGCTCTATCAGAGCCGGCAGGTGCTTGAGGTTTTCAATCAGACGCTGCTCTGTATCCGCACTCAGTTGATGACGACGCCCCAGCGCCAGTGTCATCAGCATCAGACCCACCAGCTGGGTGGTGAAGGCCTTGGTTGAAGCGACACCGATTTCCGGGCCGGCGCGGGTCATCAGCACCAGTTTGGATTCACGCACCAGCGAGCTTTCGGGCACATTGCAGATGGACAGTGAATAGGGGGTTTTGTCTTTCAGGTTACGCAGTGCTGCCAGGGTATCGGCGGTTTCACCGGACTGGGAAATGGTCACCACCAGGGTATCATTGGTGATCACCGGCTTGCGGTAACGAAACTCCGAGGCCACTTCCACATTACAGGGAATCCCCGCCAGTGATTCCAGCCAGTAACGCGCTACCATGCCCGCATGGAATGAGGTGCCGCAGGCGATAATCTGCACCCGTTTCACTTCATCAAACACCCTGCCGGCATCCGCACCAAACGCAGTGTCCAGCACCTTGCCGTCATATACACGGCCTTCCATGACCTCCGCCAGCACCGCGGGCTGCTCATGGATTTCCTTCATCATATAATGCCGGTATTCACCGCGACTCACCGCATCCACGCTGAGTTCCGAGGTGCTAATTTCACGCTCCACCGGCTGGTCATCCTGGTCATAGATCTGCAGGCTGTCCTTACGGATATCGGCGATGTCGCCTTCTTCCATAAAAATAAACCGCTGGGTTACCGGCAAGAGTGCAGCCACGTCCGAGGCGATAAAATATTCACCAAAGCCCACGCCAATCACCAGCGGGCTGCCGCAACGGGTGGCAATCAGACGACCCGGTTCGGCTACTGACATCACTCCCAACGCATAGGCGCCTTCAAAATCAGCGGAGGCTTTCTTCACTGCATCGAGTAAATCGAAACCGGCTTTCTTATACAGTTCAACCTGATGCACCACGGTTTCAGTATCGGTCTGCGAGGTAAACTTATAACCGCTGGCCGTCTGCTGCTCGCGCAACTGGCCGTGGTTTTCGATAATGCCGTTATGCACTACCGCCACCGAGTTATTGCAGATATGGGGATGGGCATTGGGCTCGGAGGGTTCGCCGTGGGTTGCCCAGCGGGTATGCGCGATACCGATAAAGCCCTTGATTGGCTGCTTGTCGATCGAGTCCGCCAGGTTGGCCACCTTGCCCACCCGGCGCACCCGTTCCAGGCATTGTGTATCATTGATGACCGCGATACCGGCGGAGTCATAACCCCGGTATTCCAGGCGCCTTAATCCCTCTAGTAAAATTGGCGTTACATTCCGTTCCGCTACCGCACCGACTATTCCACACATGTTGTCTATTGCCCTGTTTGATTCATTTTAATTTCTAATCACCACAGCACCTGTCCGATGCAGGGCTGAAATACGCCATAAATACCTGTCTGCTTACGGCTTTGCAGCCTGCGCAGGCTATTCTAACCGCTGCCCTGCCAAGTTCAACATGGCAAGATCAATATAGTGAATCATATTACCTGTTTTATGCATCACCCATGCAGGGTATTTGCTGCTGTTTAAGTAAACACTGTATTATCGGGCGCCTAATAAAAAAAACCGCCAGATCAACTGGCGGTTTTTACTGCCACGAAGCAAGCAGTGCACCTAATCGTCAATACAGCCCTGCGGCGAGGGCAGTCCCGCGATACGTGATCCCTGCCGTGCCGGGCCACCCGGAAACAGCTGATACAGGTGCTGCTCATTGGCGGCCTGCGAGCCCATTTCTTCTGCCATGTGCTTGATCAGCACCTTCACCATGGGCGTGATACCGTATTGAAAATAGAACCCCCGCAGGAATTTAATCACCGCCCAGTGCTCGGCGCTTAGCTGGATACCTTCTTTCTGTGCCAGATGCTCAGCCAGGGCCTCGTTCCAGTCCTCCAGATTAACCAGATTTCCTGAGGTGTACACCTTGATGGTGTGGCCATTGAACTCAAACTGATCATTAAAATGTGCCGCATCACTGGGTGGCTGCACCGATTGCATGCGCGCATTCTGGTCCAGCTCGGCATCCAGCAGCGCCAGTGGAATACCGGCTATACGACTGCCCTGATGCTGCACCCCGTTGGGAAACAGTGCATACAGGGCCTCATCCAGCGCCCGCTCTGCCCCCAGTTTTTTCGCTACTTCACGGCGCAGCAATTTGAGAATCGGTGAAATATTATACTGCTGATAATAGTCACGCATAATATTGATAATGTCCCAGTGCTTGTCCGACAGCTTAAGACCATCCACTGCCGCCAGCTCAACCGCAAGCTCCGGGCTCCAGTCTGCAGAGCGCGCCAGGCGTCCATCTGCTCGTAATTCAACGGGCTGTCCCGCTACTACACAAGTACTCATAATATCCCTCTATGTCGTATTTATTGGAATCTAAGGCGTTATCATTTGCCTCATCAGGCGGGCTGGATACCGATTGCAGAGCAAGATGCCCAGGTTCCATAGGCCAGAGGTGGTGGATGCCGCAGCAATCAGGTAGCGGCTTCTAAATTTATATCTAGTTGATAAAACGGGGTTTTGCCAGCCGGTTTGTCGGTTGATCGATCAGACGCGCAAAGCAAAAAGCCCCGGTTCACGGGGCTTTTTGCTTTGCTTAATTTAACGCGTACACCCTAGAACGGAATGTCATCATCAAAACTGTCATCCACCGGCGCCGGCTGATTGGCGGGCTGGGGCTGTGACTGCTGTTGCTGCTGCGACGATGAGTAATCATTGTTACCACCACCGGGACGTCCACCCAGCATCTGCATTTCATTGGCGATAATCTTGGTGGTGTAGCGGTCATTGCCCTGCTTGTCCTGCCATTTTTCTGTGCGCAGGCTACCTTCGATATACACCTGTGAGCCTTTCTTCAGGTACTCACCGGCGATTTCTGCCAGTCGACCAAAGAAGGTGATATTGTGCCATTCGGTGCGTTCCTGTTTCTGGCCGGTTTGCTTGTCGGTCCAGTTTTCATTGGTGGCCACGGCTATCGAGGTGACTGCGCCGCCCGATGGCATGTAACGGGTTTCAGGATCCTTGCCCAGTGTGCCCACAATGATTGCTTTATTAATGCCTCTCGCCATTTGTCTGCCCTACTTTATTTGGTTAATTGTGTTTCGTTAATTGAGTATGCTAATAATGCGTCTTTATCCAGCGCATGCAGCTCCACCTTTAAATAGGCGATGCCTTCATCCGGCTCAACCACTGCTTCCGCCACCCCCTGCACCGACACCAGTGTCGACACCATCTGGTTGACCTGTGAGGGGTCTATTTTACCGATTTTTAACAGATACGTACTCACATATCTGGGATTTTTCATGCTATAGGCTAACAGCAACCATAGCAGTAAGGCAAAGCTGCAGAACAGATACACCGCCTGCGCCCCGCCCAGCTCATAGGCCAGGCCACCCGCAGCCCCGCCGATAAAAGCGCCGATAAACTGGCTGGATGAATAAATCCCCATGGCGGTGCCCTTGCGATCCGCTGGCGACATTTTTGCCACCAGTGACGGCAGGCTGGCTTCGAGCAGATTAAACGCGCTGAAAAACACCACCATGCTGATCGCCAGGTGCCACACCGATGCGCCGCCAAACAGCAGGTTGATCTCCGCCACCGCGAGTACACCAATCGCCCCCACAAATACCTGCTTCATCCGCCGTTTCGATTCCGCCACAATAATAAACGGCACCATCAGTGCCACGCTGAGTAAAAACACCGGCAGATAAAGCTTCCAGTGATCCTCCGAGGCCAGCCCCGCCTGATTCTGCAACATCAGCGGAAACGCCACATAGGTGGCCATCAGCACCATATGCAGTACCATAATACCGAAGTCCAGACGCAACAGCTGGCTGTCGGCGAGCACGCTTTTAAACTGGGTTGGCACCGCCTGGGTGTCACGGTGAAACAGGCTCTGCTGCGGGTTGGGCACCCAGAAAAACAGGATCAGCAGTGCCAGCATAGCCAGCACCGCAGTGAGCAGAAACAGCCCGGACATACCCACCAGCTGGTTGAGAAATGGCCCCGCCACCATAGAAATGGCAAACGCAAAACCGATACTGACACCGATAAAGCCCATCATTTTCAATCGGTGTTCTTCTCTCGACAGATCCGCCGCCAGCGCCATCAACACCGCCGCCACCGCACCGGCACCCTGCAGTGCACGCCCGGCGATCACACCATAAATAGTATCGGCATAGGCCGCCAGCACACTGCCCAGGGCAAATACAACCAGCCCCAGCGCAATCATCGGCTTGCGCCCAACGCGATCCGACAGCATGCCATAGGGAATCTGCAGCAAACCCTGGGTCAGGCCGTAGATACCCAGCGCCAGCCCCACCAGTATGTGTGTGGCCCCCTCATACTGATCCGCGTACAGAGAGAATACCGGCAAAATCATAAACAGGCCGATCATGCGCACCGCATAGATCGTCGCCAGCGACATGCCGGCGCGTTTTTCAAACGAACTCCAGCTGTCTTCCTGCAGGGTTTGCCTGGCCGCACTCATTCTGGTTAGTTACCCCAATTTATAAATCAACAAAGCCGCTTATCATACCTTAAACCGGCCATCGGCTTCACCTAAAACCCGCCACCGGCTTCGCCCAATCACGGCATGATATCAACCATGTTTTACAGGCATCCGTAGTGAGTATGCAGTCTTTATGCAGCAGCTTATGGTAAGCTAGGCTGTTTCATTTCTGCTTTAAATACGGTCATAACCCCATGTTGCATGAGATTCAAATTCGCGGCGCACGCACCCACAATCTGAAAAATATCGACCTTGATATTCCCAGAGACAAACTGGTGGTGATTACCGGTCTGTCGGGTTCCGGCAAGTCGTCCCTGGCCTTTGATACGATTTTCGCCGAAGGCCAGCGCCGTTACGTCGAATCACTATCGGCCTATGCGCGGCAGTTTCTGTCGATGATGGAAAAACCCGATATGGACCATATCGAGGGCCTGTCGCCGGCGATCTCGATCGAGCAGAAAACCACCTCCCATAACCCCCGCTCCACCGTGGGCACGGTGACTGAAATCTACGACTACCTGCGCCTGCTGTATGCCCGCGCCGGTACCCCGCGCTGCCCGGAACACGACACGCCGCTGGCAGCACAGACCATTTCGCAGATGGTGGACCATGTGCTGGAACTGCCACAGGAGAGCAAGATGATGCTGCTTGCGCCGATTGTGCAGGACCGCAAGGGTGAGCACCGCGAACGCCTTGAAGAGATGAAGCGCCAGGGCTTTATTCGTGCCCGTATCGACGGCAAAATCATCGAGCTGGATGATGTGCCGGAGCTGGAAAAGAACATCAAGCACACCATTGAAGTGGTGGTGGATCGTTTCAAGGTACGTAATGACCTGGCGCAGCGTCTGGCAGAGTCGTTCGAGACCGCCACCAACCTCACCGGCGGAATTGCCCGGGTGGCCTATATGGATGAGGAATTACCGGACCTGGTGTTTTCCTCGCGTTTTGCCTGCCCCCTGTGCGGCTACAGCCTGAGCGAGCTGGAGCCCCGCCTGTTTTCCTTTAATAACCCCGCCGGGGCCTGCAGCGAATGTGATGGTCTGGGCCAGATTCAGCACATAGACCCGGAGCTGGTGGTCAGCAACCCCACCCTGAGCTTGCCCGGTGGCGCGGTGCGTGGCTGGGACAGACGCAATGCCTGGTATAACGGCATGCTGGAAAACCTGGAACAGCATTACGGCTTTGACCTGGACTCACCGTTTAATGAGCTGCCGGAGAATATCCAGCAGATTATCCTCTTCGGCAGCGGCGACGAAGAAATCGAGTTCAGCTTTCCCTCCGCCAAGGGCGGGCTGAAAACCCGCGTGCACCCATTCGAGGGCATTATCCCCAATATGCAGCGCCGCTTCCGTGAAACCGAATCCCCCGCGGTGCGCGAGGAGATGACCAAGTATTTCACCGACCAGCCCTGTCCCAGCTGCCATGGCACCCGTCTGGGGGCCTCCGCACGGCATGTATTTATTGCCGAGCGAAGCCTGCCGGAAATCACCAGCCTGTCGATTATCGGCTGCCTGGAGTTCTTTCAGCAACTGAACCTGCAGGGACACAAGGGCGAAATCGCCGACAAGATCGTCAAGGAAATTTCCTCTCGATTGCAGTTCCTGGTGAATGTGGGCCTGAACTACCTGTCGCTGGACCGCAGCTCCGATACCCTGTCCGGTGGCGAAGCCCAGCGTATTCGTCTGGCCAGCCAGATAGGCGCCGGGCTGGTGGGGGTGATGTACATTCTGGACGAACCATCCATCGGCCTGCACCAGCGGGATAATGACCGCCTGCTCTCCACCCTGACCCATCTGCGGGACCTGGGTAATACGGTGATTGTGGTGGAGCATGACGAGGATGCCATTCTCAGTGCCGACCATGTAATTGACATCGGCCCGGGCGCCGGGGTGCATGGTGGCCATGTGGTGGCATCTGGCACGCCGCAGCAGGTGATGCAGAACAGCGAATCACTCACCGGCCAGTACCTGAGCGGCAAACGGGAAATCAGTATTCCCGCAGAGCGCGTGCCCCATTCCGGCAAGAGCCTGGTACTGCGAGGCGCCAGCAGCAATAACCTGAAGCAGGTGGACGTGGAGATCCCGCTGGGCCTGATGACCTGTGTTACCGGCGTTTCCGGTTCCGGTAAATCGACGCTGATTAACGACACCCTGTATAAACTGCTGGCGAAGGAAATCAATGGCTCATCGGTGATTCCCGCGGCCTACAGCAGTTATGAAGGCCTGGATCAGTTCGACAAGGTGGTGGACATAGACCAGGCACCGATCGGCCGCACACCTCGTTCCAATCCTGCCACCTATACCGGGCTGTTTACCCCGATTCGTGAACTGTTTGCCGGCACCCAGGAAGCCCGCGCCCGGGGTTACAAACCGGGACGTTTCAGCTTCAATGTCAAGGGCGGCCGCTGTGAGGCCTGCCAGGGCGACGGCGTGATCAAGGTGGAAATGCACTTCCTCCCGGACATCTATGTGCCCTGCGATGTCTGCGCGGGCAAACGTTATAACCGCGAAACCCTGGATATCAAATACAAGGGCAAGAGCATTCATGAAGTGCTGGAAATGACCATTGAAGACGCGCTGGGCTTCTTCCAGGCAGTACCGGTGATACAACGAAAGCTGCAGACACTGGTGGATGTGGGTCTGTCCTATATCACCCTGGGACAGCGGGCCACGACACTTTCCGGCGGTGAGGCACAGCGCATTAAACTGGCGCGTGAGCTATCCAAGCGGGATACAGGCAGCACCGTCTATATACTGGATGAACCCACCACCGGCCTGCATTTCCATGATGTGGAGCAGTTACTGCAGGTGCTGATTCGCCTGCGCGATCATGGTAATACGATTATTATTATCGAACACAACCTGGATATTATTAAAACCGCCGACTGGATTATCGACCTTGGCCCCGAGGGTGGTTCCGGTGGTGGTGAAATTATTGCCGAAGGTACGCCGGAAATGGTCGCTGACAACCCCGCATCCTTTACCGGGCAGTATCTGAAACCGATGCTGGAGAAGCACGCGGCACGTAAGCAGTAGTCCACGACAACAGGAAACTGGAGATTGTTTATGCAGATCAAATCCGGCTTAACGCTCAGTCTAATGGCACTGCTGCTAAATGCCTGCGCCCTGCCCACGTCCACTAACCCCAACTCATTTCTGTACTCGGTGCCGGTGGGCTCGGTGCTCGAGCTGAAGAAGGATTTTCCAGTTAAGGCACAGACTGCACGAACTTTTATGCAGAGCGGCAGGATCGTAGAAGAGCGCGCGCTGAATATCTACTATCCTCACTGCAGCCTGCGCACCAATACGCTACACGACTATGACCGCATCATTAAACCGACGCGTTTCGAGATTTACCGTGTGGTGGATGATGAGGAACACGCACAGCGTTATCTGCAGTATGCAGCGCGGCTGTTCGGTTTTGACAGTGACGGGCCGACAATTATTGGGCAGTCCAGCTATTACTACCTGCGCTCAGCCGATGAGCCGGATGTGCGCAGCCTGATCTGCCTGCAATGGGGCAGCCCGGAGTCAGTCAAATACCTGAGCATTAACCAGGTACGTGCTGTGCTTGGCGGGATATTCACACTGCATATCAAACCATAGGAAAAGCACCCCGTCTAACCTTTCCCACGTTGCTTATCCAGGTTCTAGAAAGAAAAAGAAAACGCAAATGAACGCGAATAGACGCTATAAGGCATATTAGACAGAATTAGTTGTGCTTTAGCGATCCGCTTTCGTCGCAGTATGCAGCTACTGCTACGGGTGTGAATATCACTGCAATAAAAGGCATGCGCCCCGTTTTTGTGCAACAGAACAAACGGCGCAACAGCCAGTGCATTCATTGCGTTAGACCCGGCGCCAAAACACCTGAGTTTATTTGCGTTCATTTGCGTTTTCTTTTCGATCTTTCTGGCTAACCACATCTACATAAAAAAAGCCGGAACTTGTCCGGCTTTTTTTATGTGCTTTGATTAAAGCTGATTTAGAGCGAGATACTTACTCGACTTCAACCGCAGCGTCTGCAACTTCAGGACGATCAACCAGCTCAACATAAGCCATAGGTGCTGCGTCGCCTGCACGGAAACCGCACTTCATAATACGCAGGTATCCACCTGGACGATCTTTGTAGCGTGGTGCCAGTTCAGAGAAAAGCTTACCTACCATCGCTTTGTCACGCATTCTGTCGAATGCCAGACGACGTGATGCGACACTGTCTTCTTTGGCAAGCGTGATAAGTGGCTCAGCAATACGACGCAGTTCTTTGGCTTTTGGCAGAGTTGTTTTAATCAACTCGTGCTCAAATAAAGAGTTAGCCATATTCTGGAACATAGCCTTACGGTGGCTGCTGTTACGATTTAGTTGACGACCTGATTTACGATGACGCATGTTCTTTTACCTTAAACAGATTCTGCTTATTAAACAGCCGAGCCTAGCTCGCCTGTTTCTCACGAATAGACGCAGGTGGCCAGTTATCAAGGCGCGCACCCAGTGACAGGCCATGAGACGCCAGCACGTCTTTAATTTCAGTTAGGGACTTCTTGCCCAGGTTTGGTGTTTTAAGCAATTCAACTTCTGTGCGCTGAATTAGGTCACCAATGTAGTAGATGTTTTCTGCTTTCAGGCAGTTGGCTGATCGAACGGTCAGCTCAAGATCATCTACCGGACGCAGCAGAATTGGATCGATTTCATCTTCTTCAACTTGCGCTTCTGACTCTTCGATGCTCTGCAGATTAACGAAGGCAGCCAGTTGTTTCTGTAACACAGTCGCTGCAGTGCGAATGGTCTCTTCCGGGTCTACTGTACCGTTGGTTTCAACATCCAGGATCAGTTTATCCAGGTTTGTACGCTGCTCTACACGAGCACTTTCTACTGTGTAGGCTACACGCTGGATGGGGCTGAATGATGCATCAATTGCCAGGGCACCCACTGTAGTTGTTTCTGATGACTCGGATTTCCGTACCGTCGCTGGCTGATAGCCACGACCGGTCGCAATCTTCAATGTCATATTCAGATCAACATTGCCGGTAATATTGGCAATCACGTGATCAGGATTAACAATTTCGATATCGTGATCAGTTGCAATATCTGCAGCAGTTACAACACCAGGACCTTTCTTTTTCAGCGTTAGCAATGCTTCTGATCGCTCATGCATTCTGATGGCTACGCCTTTAAGATTAAGCAGAATTTCCAGCACATCTTCCTGAACACCTTCTATTGAGCTGTATTCATGCAGAACACCCTCAATCTCAGCTTCAACGATCGCTGCACCTTCAATTGATGACAGTAGAATACGACGTAATGCATTACCCAGCGTATGACCAAAGCCTCTCTCTAAGGGCTCCAGTACAATCTTCGCATGAGTCTCGCTATATGCGTGTACATCAATATTGCGAGGAGTAAGAAGTTCTTCAGATTTGCCTGACATTCGGTTTGCTTTCCTTTACTTGGAGTACAGTTCAACTACCAGTTGTTCGTTAATATCTGCTGACAGATCACTACGCTCAGGAACAGATTTGAATACCGCTTCCATCTTGTTCTCGTCCAGCTCGATCCAGTCAGCAACACCACGGGATTTAACCAGCTGTAACGCATCCTGTATACGCGACTGCTTTTTTGCCTTTTCGCGTACAGAAATTTTGTCATTAGCTTTAACGACGTATGAAGGAATATTAACCAGCTGATCATTAACCATAATCGCCTTATGGCTGATCAGTTGACGCGCTTCATTACGTGTTGAACCAAAACCACTACGGTAAACCACGTTATCTAAACGGGTTTCCAGGCATTGCAGCAGGTTGTCACCAGTCGAACCTTTCTGCGATGCGGACTTTTTGTAGTAGTTTACAAATTGCTTTTCCAGTACACCGTAAATACGACGTAACTTCTGTTTTTCACGAAGCTGTAAACCATAATCAGTTAAACGACCACGCGCGGCGCCGTGCTGACCTGGTTTCTGTTCCAGCTTACATTTACTATCCAGTGCGCGAATGCCTGATTTGTGTTCCAGATCAACGCCTTCACGACGGCTTAGCTTACATTTAGGACCTAAATAACGAGCCACGACTAATCTCCAGGCTTATACACGGCGTCGTTTTGGAGGACGACAGCCATTGTGTGGAATAGGGGTAATATCACTAATATTAGTGATTTTGAAACCTGCGTTGTTAAGTGAACGAACTGCAGACTCACGTCCGGGTCCAGGGCCCTTAACTAGTACTTCCAGGTTCTTAACACCGTAGTCTTTCGCGCGGGTACCGGCACGTTCTGCAGCAACCTGTGCCGCAAATGGGGTGCTCTTACGTGAACCACGGAAACCTGAACCACCGGCAGTAGCCCAGGACAAGGTGTTACCTTGACGATCAGATATGGTTACGATGGTGTTATTGAATGACGCATAGATATGCGCTACACCATCAGTGATCGTACGTTTTACTTTCTTTTTAGCCGTTGGTTTTGCCATTACTGTTACCTAAATAACCAAATTATTTACGTATCGGGCGCTTAGGGCCCTTACGTGTACGAGCATTAGTCTTAGTACGTTGACCACGCAACGGTAGACTACGGCGATGACGGATACCACGGTTACAACCCATATCCATCAGGCGCTTGATGCTCATCGATACTTCTCGACGTAAATCACCTTCTACGATGAATTTACCTACTTGCGTACGCAGTGTTTCGAGCTGTTCTTCGCTCAGCGCACTCATTTTTGTCGTAGGGTCTATATTACATTCAGTACAGATACCCTGCGCACGGGTACGTCCAATACCATAGATGTAAGTCAAGCCTATGACAGTATGTTTTTGATCAGGTATGTTAATACCAGCTATACGGGCCATTCAATCCGTCTCCAGAATCGCGCAAAGCGCGGCATTTTAGCGATATTTCGCCTGTAAATCAACCTTGACGTTGCTTATGTCGTGGATCTTTACAAATCACACGCACAACACCATTTCTCTTAATAACCTTACAGTTTCTGCAAATCTTTTTTACAGATGCACGAACTTTCATAACTGCTCTCGCTTCAGGGTTATAGACTAGGTATTTTTACCTAATCCCTTAAAGTTGGCTTTTTTCATTAAGCCTTCATACTGCTGCGACATCATGTGTGACTGCATCTGGGCCATGAAATCCATAACCACGATCACAATGATCAACAGAGACGTACCACCGAAATAGAACGGTACATTCCAGTATAAAATCAGAAATTCCGGTAATAGACACACTGCTGTTATGTACAGCGCGCCCACCAGGGTCAGGCGTGTCATCACACCATCAATATATTTGGCTGTCTGATCACCTGGGCGAATTCCGGGGATAAATGCACCGGATTTCTTCAGGTTATCGGCTGTTTCCCGGCTATTAAACACCAGCGCGGTGTAGAAAAAGCAGAAGAAAATAATCGCCGCAGCATAAAACATTACGTATACCGGCTGGCCTGGAGACAGTGTTGTCGACAGGTCTGCCAGCCATTCCATGCCCTGTGACTGGCCAAACCAGCCGCCCATAGTGGCAGGAAACAGGATAATACTTGAGGCAAATATGGGTGGTATAACCCCAGCCATATTCAACTTCAGTGGTAAATGGCTGCTCTGAGCCGCATACATTTTACGCCCCTGCTGGCGTTTTGCATAATTTACCGTAATTCGACGCTGGCCACGCTCGACGAAGATAACGAAGGCGGTAACGCCAATTGCCAGCATAAACAGCACGATAGCAGTCAGGGTGTGCAGCTCACCTGTACGTACCAGCTCACCCGTGCCGCCGATTGCGGCAGGCAGGCCCGCGACGATACCGGCAAAGATAATAATGGATATACCGTTACCGATACCCCGCTCACTGATCTGTTCACCCAGCCACATCAGGAAGACTGTGCCAGTAACCAGTGAGGCCACTGCAATCACGTAAAATGACAGGGTCGATTCAACATACACCAGTGGCGAACCCTGGTGAGTCTGCGACAACAGCATATTCGCAACACCAATAGACTGAAACAGTGCCAACGCTACTGTACCGTAGCGGGTGTACATGGTGATCTTGCGACGACCAGCTTCACCTTCTTTTTTCAGTTGCTCCAGGCTTGGCACCGTCACTGTCAGTAGCTGCATTATGATCGATGCAGAAATATAGGGCATTACACCCAGTGCAAACAATGACATACGCTCCAACGCACCACCGGAAAACATATTGAATACATCCAGTATGGTGCCTGACTGCTGATCAAAGATCGCAGACATAATGGTCGGATTGACGCCCGGAACCGGAATAAATGTTCCGATTCGGTAAACGATCAGCGCACCCACTACAAAGAGGATGCGCTGTCTGAGTTCCTGCAACTTACTTAGGTCGACTGCCATAAGGTTTCCGCTATGCTTCTACTTTACCGCCTGCAGCTTCAATTGCAGCTTGAGCGCCCTTAGTTGCTTTTACACCTTGCAGTGTAACCGCTGAACTAATTTCGCCAGACAGTATTACTTTCGCTTTTTTAGTTGTCGCAGGTACAACATTCGCATCGATCAGCGCCTGCAGACTCACTGTATCCGCACCCAGCTTCTGCAGTTCATCAAGACGAACTTCAGCACTGTATTTTGCAGAACGCGAGTTAAAACCAACCTTGGGCAGACGACGCTGTATAGGCATCTGGCCGCCTTCAAAGCCAACTTTGTGGAAACCACCATTACGTGACTTCTGACCTTTATGACCACGGCCACAGGTTTTACCCAGGCCTGAACCAATACCGCGACCTACGCGTTTGCGTGGCTTACGACTACCTTCTGCTGGCTTAAGAGTATTTAATTGCATCTTAAACATCCTCTACCTTCACCATATAGGCGATCTTGTTGATCATGCCACGGTTTTCAGGTGTATCAATAACTTCTACCGAGTGATTTGTACGACGCAAACCCAGACCTTTCGCACATGCCTGATGTGACTTCAGTCGACCGATCGTACTCTTATATAGTGTTACCTTAATCTTCTTCTGTGCCATGACGATTAGCCTAATATTTCTTCAACTTTCTTGCCGCGTTTTGCTGCAATTGATTGAGGTGAACGCATTCTCTGCAGACCGTCAACAGTCGCACGAACAACATTAATCGGGTTACGTGTACCGTTGATTTTAGCCAGTACATTTTTAACACCAACTGCTTCAAACACTGCACGCATTGCACCGCCTGCGATGATACCGGTACCGTCAGAGGCTGGCTGCATATACACATTAGCCGCACCGTGCTCACCAATAACCGGATGCTGAAGAGTCTCATCACGCAGATGGACCTTCTTCATGTTTTTACGTGCCTTTTCCATTGCCTTCTGGATTGCGGCCGGTACTTCTTTTGCCTTGCCGTAACCAATACCAACAGAACCATCGCCGTCACCCACAACAGTCAGCGCAGTAAAACCAAACTGACGACCACCTTTTACTACCTTAGCAACACGATTTACTGTTACTAATTTTTCGATCAGGTCGTCTTTATTCTCTTTTTGAACGTCTGCTTTAGTTGCCATAATAATGCCTTTAGAATTCCAGACCGTTTTCACGTGCCGCATCAGCTAACGCTTTAACACGACCATGATATTTAAAACCAGAGCGATCAAATGCAACACTTGTTACACCGGCAGCTTTTGATTTTTCGGCGATCAATTTACCAACTGCTACTGCAGCGTCAACGTTACCAGTCGCTTTCACTGCAGATTTAACATCTGCATCTAACGTAGATGCAGAAGCCAGTGTTGTAGCGCCATCAGCAGACAGAATCTGTGCATAAATATGGCGTGGAGTACGGTGAATACTTAATCTAACAGCACCTAACTCACGAATCTTCATACGTGTGCGCTTGGAGCGACGAATACGAGTTTGTTTCTTTGAATTCATCTCAGCACCTACTTCTTCTTAGCTTCTTTACGAACTACATATTCATCAGAGTAGCGTACACCCTTGCCCTTGTATGGCTCTGGTGGACGGTAAGCACGGATTTCAGCTGAAACCTGGCCTACTTTCTGTTTGTCAGCACCTTTGACCAGAATTTCAGTCTGGCTTGGTGTTTCAACGCTTACACCTTCAGGCACAGCGTATTCAACAGGGTGAGAGAAACCTAATGAAAGATTTAATTTATTACCTTGTGCCGAGGCGCGGTAACCAACACCAACCAGCTCCAGCTTCTTCTCGAAACCTTCACTCACACCTTGCACCATATTGCTCACTAAAGAACGCATGGTACCGGTCATTGCCATAGCTGACTCAGCTACTGGTGACAGGGTTAATACTGAACCATCCTGTGCAATTGAAACAGTATCATGCAGATCCATGGAAAGATTGCCTTTAGGGCCTTTCACATTAACCTGCTGACCTGAAATGCTTACATCAGTTCCGGCTGGTACATTAATCGGTTTTTTTGCAATACGTGACATATCTAAACCCCTTATGCTACTGAGCAGATCAACTCACCACCAATGCCTGCAGCACGTGCAGCACGGTCAGTCATCATGCCCTTGGAGGTTGATACGATAAC